>Ga0172380_10000006_pt1 | contig 488796 bp, 439 predicted proteins | sample Leawe162metaG_FD_119747 | JGI IMG/M metagenome (GOLD analysis project Ga0172380, IMG submission 119747) | Leachate microbial communities from a municipal landfill in Southern Ontario, Canada - Leachate well 162 metaG | ecosystem: Engineered > Solid waste > Landfill > Unclassified | place... | reverse complement strand
CGGATGGACTATCTCCTTTATCTATACATAAAAGTTAGACATAATTCAATATATTTTTCAGATTTATTTCTCTAAAATATCTTCTATTTTTCTCTCTTTTATAGATAAATTAAAATATTCTTTTTTCTAAATTAGAAACACATTCTTTTTATTATTCATCTTCTGGTGTATTGGTTGTTTTTATACAGCAAAAAAATCTCTTTTGAAAAAAAGAGTTTTTTTTATTTCCACCTAAAATATATTTGACATTTAGAATATTTTATTACTATATAAAAGTATATAAATTTTAAAAAAATAAATATGAAAAATTCTTGAAATAATTGATGAAATAATTTTATTGAATGACCAGAAAATACTTGAAAAAAGGTGGCTTCAGATACAAAGGCAAAGGTTTATTGAGTTTATTTTGAGGTATCTGTTGTGAATATAAAAACGGGTGAGCTTGAAGATGAATTTCAATATTCTACTTTATCAGAGGATGATTATAAAAAAATTTTAGAGACCAAATATAATATAAATCCCCCAGATTCCATAGAAGTTGATGTGAAAAATTGATTTTGACATATTAAAAAGGTTCAACTTTGAGTAAAAGGCACCTATCTAGTAAATTAATTAATTTTCAAAAAGTAAATAAACTCACCAATACAAAATATTGGTGTTTTTTAAAAAATTAATATAATCAAGTTAATTAATAAATTTTTTAAATGAAACACTTGAGAATTAACATAGATTTGTATGAGACAAACAAGAAAGAAATACTTAAAAATATTTCTTTTTTGGTGAACGAACGTGACAGAATTGCAATTGTTGGTTGAAACGGTGCAGGGAAGACAACTTTACTTAAAGTTCTAACTTGAGAAATTACGGAATTTAGTGGGAAAGTGGAAAATATAGGGTCGTTATCGCTTGGATACTTAGCTCAGATTTATTTTGATGATGAGCAGAAAATTGTTAGGAAAGAATTAAAGGAGGCATTTTCAAAAATATTAGAAATAGAAAAAGAATTAGATATTTTAGAAAAACAAATGAGTGATAATTCTTGAGATGTTAACGTAATAGAGAAGTATACTCAAACTCTCGAATATTTCAATGTAATGTGATGATATGATTATGAGAATAAAATAAGCCGTGTGGCTAGTTGACTTGGAATTGAAGATTTACTTGATAAGAAAATAGTTGAAGTAAGCTGATGACAAAGAACTAAAATAGCACTCGCAAAAATTTTGCTTGAATCTCCAGATTTACTACTTCTTGATGAGCCGACGAATTTTATAGATCTAGCGAGTACTGAATGGCTAGAAAATTACCTCAAAAATACTTGGAAATGAGGTTATATAATTATTTCCCATGATAGAGATTTTCTGGATAAGACCTGTAGCAAGACTTATGAAATCCTTCCTGCTAGACCTTTGGAATTCTATAATTGAAGTTATTCTTATTATGTTAAAGAAAAAGCAAAAAGGGAACAAATTTTACTTGATGATTGGGAAAGACAGCATGAATTTATTGATAAAGAAAAAAAACTTATAAATAGATTCCGAGCTGGAAGCAGAGCCTGAATGGCAAAAAGTAGAGGAAAAGCACTTGAAAAATTGGATATTATAGAAAAACCATATATCGCTACTAAACCAAAATTTAGTTTTAATTATTCGGAAATGTCTGTTAATAAAATTCTTTATTTTAAGGATGTTTTTATTGGTAGATCTGATCCTTTATTTTATATTAGAGAATTAGAATTAACACTTGGGCAAAGAGTTTGAATAATTTGAGAAAATTGAGTAGGGAAGTCTACTCTAATTAAAACTATTTTATGACAGATTGAGCCTCTTGAGTGAACTATTTCAAGATGAAAATGACTTGTAATTAGTTATTTTTCTCAACTTCACGAAGAATTAGATAAAAATAAAACTCTCAGAGAAAATTTTAAGCTCGCTTGATTTGATTATATCGATCAGAAGTTAATAGCTATTTTATCTAATTATTTATTTGAAAAAGATGATTTAGATAAAAAAGTGAGAGAATTTTCTTGAGGTCAAATAAGTAAAATATTGTTTGCAATTTTATGACAAAAGGAGTGTAATTTTCTTGTTTTAGATGAGCCTACAAATCATTTGGATTATGATTTTCGTGAAGCACTTGAGCGAGAGTTACTTAAATTTAAATGAACTATTTTATTTATATCTCACGATAGATATTTTATAAACAAAGTCGCAACTCACCTGTGGCTTATTAAAGACCAGGAATTAATTGTGAGTTATGGAAATTATGATGATTACAAATACAAACTTGAGAGATGATTAAATTTTGACGCATCACTTTTTGATGAAGAAGCTCAGCTTAATTATACTCTAGAAGAAAAACTCGGAGAAAAAGAAGCAAAAAGAATTAGGGAAAAATATAGCAGAAAGAAGCGATAAATTACTTTTTGATAAAATTAAATATCTATAAAATTAATAAAAACGCTTGACAATTAACATAAATTGATTATATAGTAAACTAATTTCAATCAGAAATTCTATTTTTGTTTGTAAAAATTCACAAAAATAATTAATTAATTTTATTAAAAATTATGAAAAGTAATTCATCAAAAGTTGATTTAACTCAAATTGCCATAAATCCTGAAACTAAACCAAAAGATAGCTTAGTTTCTCGTCATAATAGATTTAGTCATGATAAACTAATAGATATTTTAGGGATGGATACTCCTCATATCCATATTAAATTAACTTCTCCAAAATATAAGGATACAATCTTAGGAATTGTAAAAGATATTAGTAAAACTTGAATGAGATTGCTTACAAAAAATTCTCTTAAAAAATGAGAAAAGATTAAATTATCTTTTGTTTTTAATACTCGTCTAATTAATGTTGAAGAAGCTGAAGTAATGTGGGCAGATAATGAAAAATGATTTTATACAATATGATTAAAATTTAATAAATTTGAAGAGGATTGAAAATTACCCAAAATTTGAGACTTTCTTTGAACTCTTTCTAAATTTAATTTTATGACGAAAGTCTCAGATAGAAATACTTCATATTCAAAGGATGAAATAAGACAAAAATTAGAAGAAAGTTTTTTTGATGAATTAACAATTAAAAATGATATTGATAAGCTAATAGCTAGAAATTTTTCTGAAAAATCAAATTTTGCAGTATCTGATTTACCAAAGGTTTTTGTAATGCTTTTGTATAAAAGAGCTGAGATTTCTGCTGATAGATTGACTATGGATGTATCACTTCCATTTCCTGGAAATAAAGAACGTATTAATTTTATTATAAAAATAATTTACACTTTCTTACAATCTGTAAATGTACAATTATTTAAAAGAGACAAAAAATGAGATGAATTTAAGAGGTTTGCATCTAAAATAAATAATGCTTTATTTGAAAATGAACAGTGATTATTTCTTTTGTGAGAAAATATATCTGATTATGGACTTTCAAGAAAGGTTTTTATCAAAAAAGAAATTATATCTTGAAAACCGCATGCATCTTTAGTTATTAAATGAGAAAAACAAGTTTGACAAGATTTAGATGAGTTGAAGATATTTTTTGATGTAGAAAAAGCTATTGCTACAAAATTAGTTGAAAATTTAACCTTAGAAGATATTGATAATTTTCCATTTGTAAAAAAATGAAAAACCTTAATGTGATTCGAATGATATGTTGCTTGAAAAAAATGAGTTGATTGTCTAGGATTTGTATTGCCTCCGAAAAAAATTCCTCAAACTCCAAATATTAATCTTAAAAATATTTCCATAAAAAGAAAGATTATAGAAGACGAGTCAGGATTAGAAAAAATAAATATTTATTTTGTAGCTGAGAGTGATTGAATTGTAATTTGTAAAAAATCAGCAAAAACTGGAGAAATAATAAATTTATGAATTAGAAAAGATATTCCATGAGTTGAAGATATTAATTTATCAAAAAATGAAACTGTTGTATTGCAATCTAGCGTAGATTTATCTCCAAAATCTATGACTTGAAATTTTGATATAAAATGAGATTGAGAGATAAAAATAGAAACTAATTTTGATTGAGTTTTGAAAACTAAATGAAGTTTTGATGCATGATCAGTAGATGATGAAGCTATAATTGAAGCCAATAAATCAGTTAAAGTAAAATGAAAAGTTTGAAAAAAAGTAACCATTTCATCTAAATGAGAAGTAATTTTGCCATCAGGAGTTTGCTCAGAAATTACAGTTTCTTGAAAAGAAGTTAAATGAAATGATATTATGGTAACTGGAGCTACAATTATCGAATGAAATAGAATAGATTTAACTAATTTTACAGCTAATGGTAAAATTATTGTAAAACTTTGACTTGAAAATATTTTAGCTAGAAGAAAAGAATTATATAAAGCACTAAATCAATTAAAAAAGATTAATACTAAGGACATGGATACAAAAATTGATTTAATTATTTCAAATATTCTAAGCTTATTAGAGATAAAATTAGACAAAGAAGATTATATTGATGATATGAATAAAATTAAGCGTTTTATGAAAGATTGAAAAACTGAAGAAGCTTCTGATTTATATGAGCTTATCCTTGGTAGATTACCTCATAAAATTAGACATAATGAAGCATTGACTCAGTATAATAAAATTGCATCTTCAGACCCAAAGTTTGTTTCTATACCAATTTTATCTTCTGAAGCCGCATCTTTATTGAAAAAATTACAAAAAAGATCTGATGCTCAAAAAGAATTAGCAGAAATTGAAAAAATTCTAGAAAATGAAGAAATAAGCTTTTCTATTGATTGAGTGCTATCTCCGAATTCATCTATAGAAATAAGATTTTGAAGTCTTAAAACAGAAAGACTTACCTGATTAATCTGAACAGACCGTGAACTCCCAATCTCCCTAGTCTACAAATACAACAAAGAAATATTTGACCTAAAAAAGGAAAGATGGAAAATGAAGAGATAATTTTCTAATTTTTAGTTTCTACGAAAAGTCTTGCTTTACCATATCATGCAATACTAGAAGCACATGAAGGAGATGTTGATAACCAATCCCTCATTTGAACTTTAATAGTATGAGATCAGGCTCATAAATCTGTTACTCTTTCTAAATTCCAATTACACCGCCGTCAGTAACCACTAGAAGAAGTTCAACATCATATAATTTGTTCTCACCAAGTAGTATCTCAATAAGTTACTCAGTCAATATTAAATCTAAAAGAACAATGTGTATATGTAGTTTGAGATGATCATGGTACTACGGCTCAAAAAGCTCTCATTCAAACTTTTTTAGGAGAAGATAGATTAAAGGTTACAGAGGCTCATGGAAAATCTGTAAAAGTTTGATTACTTACAGTTAATTCTGCGTTTTGTTCAGCTTGTCATAGGAATTGAGGGACTGAAATATTGTTTACTCTTCCATCAAGATTATTGAAATTCTCAAGAAGTTTATTCCAAGAAGTGGCAGAAAGTCCAGATCCGGCTCATACTTCTAGAGTTGCAGGATTGGTCCAGGTACTCCCGATTGCAGCGTAGATTATTCATCCAGCGAGAATTGTTGCAAGAAATACAACTCATCTCACAAGTCCGGATTTAATGTCTTGTTTAAATGATTTCATATACTAAAAGTTAGAAAATATTTTTTTAACTTTTAAAGTCTATACTATTTTTTAAATATTTCAATTTTTTTTTTTTGAAAAAATGTTTTTCTCTAAAATTTTGATTTTAGGAATTTTTTTATATAATTGAAAATAATTAATTAAATAAAATAATTTATGACCACAACTCAGACTAAAAATACTCCTCATGTTATAAAATCTATAGAATCTCTTCAGGAAAAAGCGGGGGATAAGGTTTTAAATTGTCTCACGGGTATGAGACCAAGTGGAAGATTACATTTAGGTCATTATAAGTGAGCTCTAGAAAATTGGCTTAAACTTCAGGAAAGTCCAAATATTAAAAACAATTTTTTAATTGCAGATTATCAGGTTCTTGGAGATCATCTCGGCGAGACTGAAAGACTTAGAACTTCTGTTATTGATATGGTAATTGATTGGCTAGCTGTAGGACTTGATCCTAATAAATCTAATTTTATTGTACAAAGTTATGTCCCAGAATTTGCTGAACTTTTCAATCTTCTAACAATGTTTGTACCTTATTCTCTTGCGACTAATAACCCAACTCTAAAAGATGAAATGAAAAAAATCGAACTTAGATGAAGTAAGGAAAGTAGTTCAATTTCGCTCGGATTTATCAATTACCCCGTAAGTCAAGTTGCTGATATTATGCTTCCACATGGTGAAATAGTGCCAGTTTGAGAAGATCAAATTCCTCATATTGAACTTGCCCGTAAAATTATAAAAAAAGTTAACACAATGTATGGAACTAATTACCCATTACCTCTCGCTTTATTGTCAGAAAATCCAAGACTAGTTGGAACTGACGGAAATGATAAAATGAGTAAAAGTCTCGGAAATACTATTTATTTAACAGCTACTTTAAAAGAAATAACAACTTGAGTAAATAGTATGTACACAGATACTGGAAAAACTAGTATTGAATCAAAATGAAATATAGAAAAACACGTAGTATTTAAATATTTAGATATTTTCTATAATGACAAAAAACATATAAAAGATTTAAAAAAGAGATATATTGAGTGATGAGCAAATTCTTTATGAGATTGAGAACTTAAAAAACTCCTAATTCAAGTATTAGAAGAGCTAATCTCACCAATAAGAGAAAGAAGAGAATATTACAAAAATAATATGAATCTAGTTATTTCTGCCATCGAAAAATGATCTTTAAACGCCAGAATAGAATGACAAAAACTACTCACAGAATTAAAAGAAAAAATGGGTATTTTGGATTATGGAAGGGAATTTAAGAAGTAACATATTAATTTTTTATTTAAAATAAATGAATAAAAATGAACCAAAAAATAGAGATATTTATAAAATTTTAAAAAAAATAAATTGAATTCCATTTGATATAATTGATGAGATTTTAACAGAAAATGAATGAATTATTTATAAATGGTTATTAGATAATTGATATATAATTATTGATTTACATACTGAAATAATTTTAAAAAAAGAATTCAAACAAAAAGTTTTTATTGATGAATGCATTTGAATATTGACATTAGATTGAAAACAAGTCCCTTCTGAATGGTATATTTCGGATAATTTATTTATTGTATTAATTACAAATAAGTGAAATATATTTTTAAATAATTTTTCAGACTTTAAAACTAAAATTGAGTTAATAAATGAAGATTATCCCTTTTTAATATCAACGATATCTTGATTTATATGATGAATAATTTCATCGTTATTATTATATATATTTATTTGAAAATAATTTTTAATTTAATCTAAAAACCCTATTTTTATCGTTTTCTTTTTTCCTCTTGATTTAATCTTATTAATCGCTGAAATAATATCTTCAGTTTTAATTATTAGAGTTTCTTTTGGGGCTCATTCTGCTTCTTCTATTGCTTTTTTCTGTAGTACCATACGAATTACTTCTTCAATATCCGCTCCACTAAATCATTTGCTTGATGAAATTAATTTAGAAATATCTATATCATCAGCTAATATTTTTCTTTCAGTTCATTTTTTTGCTTTATCTAGGTAAATTTGATAAATTTCCTCAATTCATTTTTTATTTGGTAAATCAATTTTTATTTGAAGAGACATTCTTCAAGAGCGCACTACAGCTTTATCAATAGCTTCCAGATTATTCGTTGTTCATATAAATACTATATTTTCTAAATCCTCAAATCATCACATTTCTGATAAGAATGTATTTACTACTTTTGTATCTTCGCTACTTTGATTTATTTCATTTCTACTCTTAAAAAGTGCATCAAGCTCATCTAAAATTACTATTATTTTTTTGCTTTCAACTCAAGCTTTTAATCTTAAGAATTTAAATAAATCGGAAATATTATTAGATGAGGTATTTACTAATGCACTTTTTGAAATATCTGTTAGTTTTATAAGGTATACCTCTGCATCTATTTCACTAGCTAGCGCTTTAGCTAATAGTGTTTTACCAGTTCCAGAAGGTCATTCAAAAATAATTCATGATGTATTTTTTGTTCACCAAGATTTCATTATTTCTTCAAATTTGAAAGTTTTTATAATTAATTTTAATTCTTCTTTTGCCTCTTCTTGTCATCCTATTTCATTAAAATAAACAGGATTTTTCATTTTTACAAGAAAATTTTTAAATTTAGCTTCTAATTTTTCATCATTTTCTTTGTCTTCCTTAGTAATTTTTGATACATCTTCACTATAAAGTAATGAATTACTACTAAAAGCATGAAAGCGTTTTCATCATTTATGATTAGTTACATCTCATAAAAAATTTATAACTAAATTATTTAAGTCTAACATTGAAATAAATAAATTTTTTGTATCTTCTGGACTAATATCATTTGCTAATTCTGGATTATGAATAGTCACAGTACAATAGTCATCAACAAAATCTCAATAAACTCTTCATGAATCAGTTATTTTTGAAACTTTTATATAAAAACCTTTATGAATTCATTCCTTTATAAAATATTCACCATTTTTTGATTTTCAAAAATAAGCTCCAAGTTCTTTTGTAATAGTACTATAATTTACTACTTTTTCTTTTTTTATTTTTACCGTTGTAGGATCTCCGTCATCTATTACTTCAGTATTGGTTAATTTTACAGTAAAATAACTTTCATAAATTCAATTTTCTTGATTTAAATAATATTGATTTGTTCCAAAATTTCATCAAATATTAAAACTTCTTTCAAATAAAGCTCATAAATGATCTATTTCATATAAAAAAGCTGCTTCAGATCAAATATTTACACCATAAAATCAATTGCTTGAAATTATTATATTTACCTTATTAATTACATTTCAAAGTATTTTATCAAGCTCTTTGTCTATATCTTCCTGTTTCCAATTATCAATATAATCGGGAAGCAACACTCAATTAGTAATTGTAGTGAACAAATTCTTATAAAAACTTACTTTATTATCAAATATAATTCAATAAAATTTTTCAATTTTATATTGAAGTGCATTTAAGTCTTCTATGGAAAAATTTTTTATTTTTTTCTCTAAATAATTATTAATTTTTTCTTCTCATATTTTCTTTAGTATATCAATATTTAGAGCTTGCACATGATCTTTAATGTTAGTCCTATTTAAAACTATTCACGATTGTACAATTTGTTCTTTACGTAAAGTATTCATTTAATAATTATTTAAGTTATAATATACTTTTTATAAGAAAAAAATAATTTTTGTCAAACTAATTTTCCTGTTTTTTTGACAAAAAAATTCATTTACCGTACAATGTGCGTATATTATTTAATATTTTAATAAGATAACTAATTTAAATTCAGCTCTTCCTAATATTATAAATACTGAATTATAAGAAAAACAAAAGATTAAAACAATATTTGAAATTAATTAAAATATGAATGAATTATATAAGAAGGAAGGGAAGTAATATTATTTAATTTAAGGAAAATGATTAAGAAAAAAAATGATAACAAAAATAATGAAATTAAAGCAAAAATATCTTTATCATTATGAATTTTTATTATGATTATTATATGAGCTCTTATGCTACCTAAATGAAAGCGGTCACATAACTCAAATTTTGAATATTATTCATGGAACGAGTATTTCTTGAGGTTATTTTTTATTTCAGTTTGATTAATTTTAATTTTTTTGATTACAAGAATGTATAATAAAAAAATACTAAACAAAAAAAGTGATTTTAATCACTTTTTTTGTTTCTTAATGTGTAGTTCTTGAGATAAATATCGCATTTCATTTTTGGATAACATTTGCTTGAACATTTTTTTGATATAATTCACTAAGAAGAGGGATGATTCATTTATCATAAAATATAAACGTATCATGTCATACAGCTTCTTTAGGATTTTCTATTATTTTACCATTATCTAGTTTAACTGTTAAATCCTCTATTCAGTTTAAATCTAAAAATTTTAATAGTTCTGTATATTCTTTTGGACTTTCTATTTCGTGTTTAAAAGATACCTTAAATCATTCCTTATTTAATTCATTCAACTCAGTAGATGGTTCAATTAGAATTAATAGATTTTCTTTTGTTACTCAAACAGTTTGTTGTATTTTACCTGTATTAACTCCTTTTTTTGGAGATGTTCCTTGCTCTCTAATTTTGTCCATAATTATTAAAGTTATTAAATAAGATTTATTGTTTATAGGCATTTCTAATATAAAGTCAAGCTTTTTTTGAAAAATCTTACTTCAAACTTAAAACCACCATATCAACTATCCATTTTGCGTTTGCATTTGTGGAATAAATATTTTGTATAGACTCTTCAATTAGTTTGTAGATTGAGGTATCTTGGTCACTTTCTTTGAGTTTTTCTTTGATATAATAAAGTATTGCTAGATATTCACTTTTTTCTATTTTTGATGAGAAAATATAAGTGATAAATTCATTTTTAGATCCCTTAAAAAAATTATCAATTTTTGTTTTAATTTCTTCATTTAGCTCATATATTGTAAAATTTGTTGAGAAAAATAAAATACGAGATGTTATAGTTTCGATAATATTTTCCTTAGAATTTGAAGTGAGAAGAAATATTATTCATTTTGGAACATCTTCTAATACTTTAAGTAAGCTATTTCAGGCTTGGTCTGTAAATTTATCTATTTCTTCAATTATAAAAATATTAAAATCTCAACTTGGTTTTATTGAAGCTTTTTCTATAATTTCTCTGGTTTTTTCTATTTTAAAACTTTTTTCCTCAGTCTTAAATATAAAAACATTTCTTGTGTATTCATTTTCTATATCTTGAATTGATTCAATATTAGAATCGTTTAGATAATTAACTATTTCGCAAATTTCTACATTATCTACAAGAAGAGGTTGTATATTTTCTCATGCCTTAAATTTTTCCAGTAAAAACTTTAATTCTCTTTTCATTTGATTTTATTAACAAAAAAAATATTATATAAAAGAGTGTATTTATATAAAAAACTTTGTAAAGAGATTTTTATTTTTTAATTTTATTTTCGTGTCAAATAGGCTTACAGCAATGCTAATTCTTACAATAATATTTTGAGGAATTTTTTGAATTTACTATTATTTTTTTGTTGCAAATGTTGCAAGTATTACTTTTGATGTCTGAAGTTTCACTTGAGTTACTATAAAAATGGAATCTGAATATAAAAAATATGATATAATTTGTGATCAAAAATGTAGTTTATGAAATGTTCCGCCTTTTTCATATTTTATTTCAGCAAATATCACTTGATATAAAGATATCAGTTTGAGTACAACTTTGCAAAGATGAGAAAATAAAGCTATAAAATTAACTTTTGAGAAATTAGTTTATATAGAGGAAATTAAGACTCCAAGTGAAGAAAAAATTGCACTTCTAAAATTTAAACAAATAAATTCTTCGTCTGGCTCAACTGATTTAGAAGATAAAAAGACTATAATTTGAGTAAAATGAACTCAAGTTTTCTATTATAGTTATGATCCGGATTTTTCTGTTTATTCAGAGGAAAAGTGAATTATAAAGCCAATTTTAAATATTGAGTGAAAGAAAATTGATGAAGTTATTTTTAATAAAAATGATTTACTTCTTGTAATAAAAAGTTGAAATTTTAATTATTTGTATGATTTAACAAATAATATGAATTATTCTCTAAATATTGATGATAAAATTATTTATCCGAAAAAAGCTAATTTTGACTGAAAATATCTTATTAATACTATTGTTTGAACTTATTTATATGATGTTTCAAATAACACAAAAACAAAAAATACAATTTTTAATGATTATATTGTAGTTTCTGAAGGTAAAATTATCTGATTAATTAACCAAAAAGATAAAGAAAAATTAAATATTCTCAATTTTTGAGAAAGAAAATGAGATATTTTAGTTTTAAATAATATTGATACAAGAGATAGAAAAATAATTTATGAAACTGAAAATAATATTAAATATCTTGAATTTGTTGATTCTAATGTCATCTTAACCACAGAAGATTGAACTACTTTTGAATTAAAAGAATTAGAATTTTAAAATTTTTTTTAATTTGTCATTCACATTTTTTCTGTCATTCCTGCGTAGGCAGGAATCTACAAAATGTTAGGAAGATTCCCACTTTCGTGGGAATGACAATCAATTATATTTTCACAATCCCAACTTCTCTCTCATCTTCTGTTTCTGTTTTTGTGATGTATATTTTATAAGTAGGGGAATATACATTTTCTATTAATTCGGGCCATTCAATAAATGAAATATTATTTTTATCGTCAAAAATTTCTTCTCAGCCGATATTCACAAATTCATCGTAGTTTTCTAATTTGTATAAATCAAAATGATAAATATGGTCTAGATATTTTTTGTAATGAATATAAGTTGGACTTTTCACTTTTTCATTAATTCCTAAAATTTCACTTATAAAATAACTTATAAAAGTAGTTTTTCCAGCTCATAAGTCTCAATAAAGGAAAATTATGTCTCAATTTTTAATTTTTAATTTTAGCTTATTTAAGCCATTTAATTTAATTTTCATATTTTTTATTATTATAAATGTGTATTTTTTTGCAATATTTTAGGTTTTATGATAAGATGTACTTAGATTATTTTCTAACATAACTATATGGAAAAAACAAATCTATGAAATAAGGAAGAATTAAAACAAGATATGAATGCCACTCTAAAGGGTAAATCTTGAGTTTATCTTACTATTTCAACAATTTTATTTACTTTGGTAATTATTGCAAGTATTTACTTGTATATTACAAATTTAAATCTTACAAAAGATTTAGAAAAAGCGAAATCTGATATAACAGGTTTTCAAGATCAAATAACAAAACTTGAAGATAATTCAGAAATTCTAGCTTATAATACTGTAAAATCTGCAATGCCTGAAATCGAAAAAAATATTTTAGCTTCACAGGCTTATATTTATATTGATGAGTTAAAGTCAATATCAAAAAAATACAGTCTTGATTTTTCTTGATTTTCTTATCAAGAATGAAAGATTTCAACTTCAGCAATGGCTAGCTTAACAAAAGAAAAGGATGCTGTAGAGAAAATTTCTCGCTTTATTAAAGACTACAGAGATGAAAACAAAAATATGTTTATACTTAATCCTGTGTCTAATATTAGCTGAGATTACCTAAAAAGAAGTTTTGAGATTTCTATGCAATTATCTAAATAATATAATTTAATTTTAAATTTATGGAAACTAAATCAATGTTATATGAAAATAACAAAAAAAGTATGTATGCTTCAGCTTTGCTTATTTTAGCTGTTATCATTGCTTTTTTCTTTACAAAAAATTTATATACTGACAATATTGAAGCTAAAACTAATTTGGAATTATCAAATTCTCAAGCAAGTGAATTAAAAAATAAGCTTGATGAACTAACTTCTATAAAAGATAATATTACAAAGGATGAAAAAACTAAAAAAGATATTTCTTGGTTTGGATCTAGCTTTAGAGAAGATAAAATTATTGATAGCATATTTGGTTCAAAGGAATGAGTTGCTATAAATGATATTTCAATTGAGAAATGATCTAAACTACCAAATTGATTAATGATGTGAGATATTTCTTTAAATATTGAAGCTTCAAAAGTTGATGTCTTAAATAAATATTTGAAATATTTAAGCTCAGATCAAAATAATATAAAATACGTTATTAAAAGTGTAAATTTTCCTTTTGATTCTAGAACAGATTTACCTATTACAGCTTCTATTAATTTGTGAATGTATTATTTCGCTAAATAAAAATTAAAATGAATACAATTGATGAGAAAAAAGTAGAAGTCTACTTTTGGCATAAAATTACAACAAAAGGTAAAGCTCTATTATATGAACATTTAGCTAATCTTATTGATTGATGAGTGACTGTAGTAGATGCTCTTTACTCTTTTTTAGAGAAAACAAATAATCCAAAATTATATAAGGAGATTCAAAATTTACTTTTATTTATAGAATCTGGAGATAGTTTTTCAATTTCTATGAAAAAATTACCTTATACTTTTGATAAAAAAGAAATTGCAATAGTTGAAGCAGGGGAGAGTTCTTGAACTATGCAACGTTCATTTTCAAGTCTTGCTCGCCAATTACACCAACAAGAAGATTTAAAAGCAAAAGTAAAATGAGCACTAACTTACCCAATTATTATTTTAGTTTTCTTAATTTTTGCTTTATTTGTGATTATGATTTATGTAATCCCAAAATTAAGACCACTTTTTGAAACAACTTGAGTAGAGCTTCCATTTTCAACTAGAACCTTAATTTATACAAGTGAATTTTTTAGTAATAATATTGTTGCGATAATTTTTGTTATTTTTATTTGATTCTTGGCACTAAAAATTTACAGAAAATCTTATTCATGAAAAAGAGTTTTTGATGATTTATTTTTAAATTTACCTCTAATTTGAGATGTTTATAGAAATTATATTATCTCTCAAATTTCATCAAATCTATGACTGCTAATTTGAGCTTGAATCCCAATAATTAAAACTCTAAAATTAACTGGGGAATCAAGTAATAATGCAATTTATATTGAGGCTATGGAAATGATAGCCAATAGTGTCGCATCTGGAAATAAAATTACTCAAAGTATTGAAAATATAGACCCAAGACATAAATATTTTACAAACGATTTTATTCAAATGATTTCAGCCTGAGAAAAAACTTCAACTATTAATAAAGTTTGTGATAAAATATCAACTCAATACACAAGAGAAGTTGATAATTCTATTTGAATTCTAGTTAAATGGATTGAGCCTCTTGCAATTGCTATAGCCTGAACTTTCGTACTTTGGTTTGCCTTTTCAATTTTTGCTGCAGTTATAAAAATCACAGAACTTGTAGGATAATCTGGTCTGTCATTCTCGCGCAGGCGGGAATCTAAATAGCCTTATGAAAATAAGGCTATTTTTTGCATTAAAATAGAAAATATGATAAAATTAAGAAAGATATTTTTTAAAATAAAATTTATGAGTGAATGATATAATAAAGATTGGTATAAAGAATTAAAATCTTTTGATGTATGAGGTGATGATAAGAATAATAAAAAACAAGATAAAATTCGCAATGAGGCTATTAGAATGATAAATGATTTTAAAATTAGAAATCTTCCGCCTGAGCAATTTAATAGATTAGTTGATTGAATTGAGGATATTTTATTTAGAAAAGATATAGATGAAGAAAAACTTAAAACTGAATTTAAAAATGTTTTAAATCATGAAAAAAATCTTGTTGATTACTACAAAAAACTTGCTCCATTGAAATCTACGTTAGATGATATTAATAAAGCAATAAAAACAAAGTGAGTTTCAGATAAATTATTTGATAAAGCTACTTGATGAGAAATTGATAAATCATTAAGAGAAAGTCTTAAAATAACTAGATCTTCTATATGAGAAATATATACAGAAATTAAAGATATCATTTTTTATGATAGTTCACTGACAGAAAAACAAAAAAAGGCCTATGAAGAATTAATAAGTAATTATATTAACCTATTGCGCATGAATTCTGATGATCCAACAATTTTTCAAATGTTAAATAATCAAATTAATAATACTTGAGTGCAAGTTAATACCGTAAAAAAGACTATTGAAACAAAATTAAATCCTAATCAAGAATTATTTAAAATTGCTATAAGTACTTGAATAAATTCAAATAAAGCAATTGAAGATATTTTTAATAATTGAAAACAAATTGAATTTGAGAATTATTTGATTAGCAATAATTCTCAAAGAAAAGTATTTTTAGATAAATTTTCAAAAGTAAGAATTTGAGCCATGTGCCCGTCAATAAATGGTTCTATTTTTTATGATTTTTTATGAAAATTGCATTTATTTGAATTTAATAAAAAAAGAAAAGTATTTGAACAAGAGTTAGTAAAAAAATTATGAAAAGAAAACTGAAAAAAGCTTCTAAATTTAATAGATGAAGAATCTAAAATTAGCGCTTGTACTTTTGATTTAGTTAAAGTAATTAGTGATTTTAATAAAACTTTAGATTGAACAAAAACTAATAAATTATCTTTAAATGAAATTAAATATTTTACTTGAGAATCAATTAATTTAAAAAATGATGAACATTACATTGAATTAAATAAAATTTTAAATGAAAATGATGTACTTTTAAATGAATTAGAATGAAAAAATGAGAAAGAAATTAGAAGAATTTTATGATTTAAAAAGATAAATATTGAAGCCCAAGATAAAATTATTTGATTATATTTAAAATATAAAGATTCAAATATTATTACAAAAAGATTTAATACTTTAACTACAGCAGATATTTGACAAATTATTGAATGAAAGAATAAATGATTGTCTAATAAAGAAATAAATTCCTGATTAGAAAAATGAAATCCAGCATTAAAAACTATTAATCAAAATAATAATATCTCTTCTAATATTAATTTCTCATCTTCAGTTATAAATATTCCATCCGACAATAGAAGAGAATTTTATAATGAATTATACAAAAATCTTGATTCTGGAAAGGATTGAGATATAAAAACTTTATCTTCTAATGATTGATTTAATTTTAATATTTCAAAAACATGAAATAAATATAGAGTAAATTATTGAGATAGAACTGAGATTTGTGAGAGAAAAGAAGTTAGAAATGTAATTGAAATGTGAAAGTATATGAAAAAAATTTGACTAGGATTTTTATTTTGAGGAATTAGTAGGGTTATAGAAAAAATTAATTCTAAGCCGACTTGAATTAAAATAAATGAACTTGATTGATTAGATAATTCAGAGAAAATTCTTTGATTAAAATCAATTTGAGAAGCCTTAATTCCAGGATTTGATAGTTCTAATACAGATATAAAAGAATTAGAAAGACAATTTACAGATAAGGATATTTTTAATGAAAAAATTAAACAAGCAAAATCTGATAAAAATTGTAAATTTGCGGACAAATTAAAGGGACAAATTTGAAATATTTCTTCTTTAGAGCAATTAGCCAAAATTTTATACCCAGCTGATTCAAACAGAAAAGATTTTTCAATAGATTCATTTATTAATAATTTATAATATATGAGTGAAAAACAATGACAATTAAGTTTAAATGAAGCTACTGAATTAAAAGAAAATGCTTGTCTTCCTGATAGTTTTGTTAAGTTAGATGATTATGAAGTTAATTTTGCTGAAATTAAATACGATGAAAACCTTTCTATAGCCTGAAAATTTCATAAACTAGAATCTCTTAGGGATAAACTTATTTCTGAAGAGGATCATCAAAAAATAATAGCTAGGATTAGATGAGGTACAAGATGAGATTTAGATGATTTAATGTGAGATATTATACCTAAAAAAACTTGATTTGATAATGAAAGCGAAAATAATAATCCTTGGATTAATGTTGAACAAATAAAATTTTCTAAGGAAAAGAAAAATAATTTTAGTGAAAATTTAAATAATATTATACATAATAAATTTAATATATTAAATTTTAATAAAAAAATTGAAAGTAATCAAAGGATTACAAAGGAAGATTATAAAGATATATATGAGTTTATTCTTGCTGATAATGCAGATTTTATGACTTCTAAACAAAAAGAATTAACACTAAATTATTTTAAAAATAATAAAAAAGAAAGACAGGAATTTATAGAATTTGTAAGTATTCATAATAAATGAGCTACTAGTTTATTAATGTTAGATTTGGTATTATTTGATTTTGAAGATTCTTTAAATGATATTTTATCTAAATCAAGAGGTAGTTTATCAAAGGAAGAATTAGAATTTTTAAAAAATGAACTTAAAGAACAAATTAAAAGCCAAGAAAAATCTGTTCTAACTTTAGATAGGGCAAAATTTTTAGAAGATTTTTTACAAAAAATTCAAAAAAATAGTAAATTTAATTGAGAGAATTTAAAGAAATTTATCTTAAAAGCAAATGAACTTAAGGCAGATAGTCATAAATATGAATTATTGCAAGATAATAAATTATATAATTTATGAGTAGATATTCCTAAAGAAAAAGATCCAAATCCTATAATATTAAAAAATCAAAAAATTTTATTAGCCAATATCGATGTTAAGATTAAGAAACTTGAAGAAGAGAATTTAAAAAATCCAAGTGATGATATTTTGGAAGATATTGCAGATTATAAAAAATTAAAAGAAAATTTAGAAAAATTTACTTGAGTAAAAATAGATCAAGAAAGAGTAAAAACATTTAAAGAAAGAGATTTCTCTGTAATGGCACATTTGATTAGCGAATGAAAATCGGATAAAGAGATAATGACTGAATTGGAGAAATGAAATTCTGCTTTAAAAGATTTTAATCAAAAAACTTGATTTAATTTATCACAAAAAGAAGTTAATTTAAGTAATAATTCTTCAATAAATTTTTCATCTTCTACTATTTATGCACCAAACTCAGATTATAGATGAGATTTTTTTGGTGAAATTTTTAAAAATCTTGATGCCTGAAGAGATTGAGAAATAAAAACTGTTTCATATAATGATTGATTTAGTGTAAATATTTCAAAAGAATGAGATAGATATAATGTTAAATATTGAGATAGAACAGAATCATGCAATAAAGATGAAGTAAAAAATGTAATAAGTATGTGAAGATATATGAATCAGATGTGATTAGGTTTTTTATTTTGATGAATAAATAAAATTCTTTATAAGATTAATCAAAAATGAAATTGAAAAATTAATGAATTAGATTGACTAGAATATGAGGAAAAAATTTTATGACTTAAATCAATTTGAGAAGCTTTAATTCCTGGTTTTGACTCGACAAATACTGATATTAAAGAATTAGAAAAACAATTTAACCCTTTGATATTTAATAATAATATTAGACAAATGAGGACTGACAAAAGCAATAAACTACCAAAAAAATTAGCTGATAATAATTGAGAAATTTCATCTCTTTTTGAGCTTGCAAAAGTTATGTATCCTGGAGATTCTAAATGAAAAGATTTTTCAATAGACTCTTTTATTAAAAATATATAGTAAAATATAAATTTTCCCTAAAAAATATTTTACTTTTTTCAAAAAATAGTTAATATCAATTTGTGATTATAACAATCTCTTCAAGCTTTTCTCAGGTTGTTATTTTTATTATTTTGTTATTTAATTATAAATTATGTCAAAAACATCATATGATGCTTCAAATATACAGATTTTAGAATGATTAGACCCAGTAAGAAAGAGACCTTGAATGTATATAGGTTCGACTGATGAGAGATGACTTCATCACTTGATTTGGGAAATTGTTGATAATTCTATCGATGAGGCGATGGCTTGATTTGGTTCTCATATAAACCTAGTTATCTGAAAAGATGGAAGCATGGAAGTAACTGATGAAGGAAGATGAATTCCAGTTGATGTGCATCCAAAAACTTGAAAATCAACACTTGAAACAGTTTTGACTGTGCTACATGCAGGATGAAAATTTGGATGAGAAGAAAGTGGATATAAGGTTTCTGGTTGACTTCATTGAGTTTGAGCTTCTGTAGTAAATGCTCTGTCTTCAAAATTAGAAGCATATGTTCATAGAGATTGAAAAATTTATTATCAAGAATATGTTAGATGAGTACCAGTTGATGAAATTAAGCCAATTTGAAAAACAGATAGAACAGGTACGACTATTAAATTCTATCCAGATGCTGAAATGTTTACAGCACTAGATTTTGATTTTAAAACTGTATTAGTTAGACTTCGCCAACAAGCTTACCTTACAAAAGGTATTCAAATGACATTAACAGATGAAAGAAGTTGAGAAAGATATAGATTTTATTTTGAAGGATGAGTTAAATCTTATGTTAGATTTTTAAATAAAAGATTTGAGGAACTTGGTGATATTTTCTACGTTGATAAAAATATTGATGGGGTAAATGTAGAAATTGCAATGCAATACAAAAAAGATGATTATACAGACAAAATTATAACTTTCGTAAATAATATTCATACCCCAGAAGGATGAACACATTTAGTTGGTTATAGAACCGCTCTAACTCGTACAATTAACAAGTATGCGAGAGCTAATGATATTTTAAAAGAAAAAGATACAAATCTTACAAATGAAGATGTAATAGAATGAATCACTGCTGTAATAAGCGTAAAAGTAAGTGAGCCTCAATTTGAATGACAAACTAAATCAAAACTCGGAAATAGTGAAGTTAGATGAATTGTAGATAAATTAATGTGAGAAAAACTTTACGAATTTTTTGAAGAAAATCCAAGATCTGCAAAATTAATTATTGAAAAATCACTTCTTGCTTCGCGTGCTCGTCTTGCTGCTCGTAATGCTCGTGATACAATTATTAGAAAATGAGCATTAGAATGAATGACTCTTCCAGGTAAATTAGCTGATTGTTCTAGTAAAGATCCAGTTAAATCAGAACTTTATATTGTAGAGGGAGACTCAGCGGGATGATCAGCTAAACAATGAAGAGATAGGGAATTTCAAGCTATACTTCCACTTAGAGGTAAAATCTTAAATACAGAGCAAGCTCGTCTAGATAAAATTTTTGCAAATCAAGAAATAAAAAATCTAATTATTGCGCTTGGTACTTCTATTTGAGACACTTTTGATTTATCGAGATTAAGATACCACAGAATAGTAATAATGACAGATGCGGATGTAGATGGAGCGCATATTAGAACTCTACTTTTGACATTCTTCTATAGATATTTGAAGGATTTGATTAGTAATTCTAATATTTTTATCGCTCAGCCACCACTATACAAGCTTGCAAAATGAAAACAAACTTGGTATGTATATTCGCCTGAAGAAATGCAAAAAATAGTTGATGAATTCTGAGTTACAACTGAATGAATTCAACGTTATAAATGACTTTGAGAAATGAATCCTGAACAATTATGGGAAACAACCATGGATCCTCAAGCTCGTAAAATGTACAAGGTAGCAATAGAGGATGCCGAAAAAGCCGACGAAGTTTTCAAAATCCTTATGGGAGAAGAAGTTCCACCTCGCAAAAGATTCATCCAATCCAGAGCAAAACAAGTAGCGAATTTGGATATATAAAATCTAAAAATCACCAACAAAATTGTTGGTGATTTTTGATATTTTTTTAATTTAAATTTATGTTTGAATATTTTTTATCTAAATTTCTTGATGGTCAAGTAGTAAATGTTAGAAAAATAGTAATATTTACAATAATATTAATTATTAGTATAATAATATGAATTTTAATGATTCCTGTAAATATGATTGAATGATTTATTTTCATATGTTTTTATATTCTATCTTTTCATATAGTTCTTTTATCGAAAATAATTATTGAGTTTCTTCCCTTTGTTCCTACTAGAAATCTTTTTGTAAATGAAGAATGACTTATTTATATTCCAGTTATGATTATACTTTTTGCTCCAGTTTTTTGATCATACTTATTAAAAATGAAATATAATTATAGTTATTTAACTTTAATTAAATTTGTAAAAACTTTATTTGCATTTTATTTTTAATATATTACAATACCCACACAAAATCTATTCCTCCCATATTTTAGGGGAGATTAGGTAGGGTAATTTATAACTTAATCTTTCATTTTATGAAACAAACAATAAAAAAATTCTTTAAAAAACTATGAAGTGGTGCAATAATCTGATTATGATTTATACTCAGTATTTGAATATTTTTTATAGTCTATGCTGCCGGACGGAGTGTCATGACTCCAGTAACTTCTGGAAGCTGACTATCTGCAAATGCCTGGAATCAAATGATAGACAATCTAAACACCCTAAAAACAACTTCTGATTGACTACAAACTACCACAACCACTTTATCTTGAGATATTACTACTATTAATTCAAAAATAAATAATTTTAATATTAGTTGAACTAAAGTTACAATACCTGGTAATCCTCATTTAACTTGTCGTCTAACAAATACTTTAAATGCTAGCATAGCTAATGCTTGTTCTATAGTTACTTCAAGATGATGATTAGCATGGAGTTGAGATCGTATAAATATTCCCATAGCCTGAGTTTATCTAATAACTTTTAATGCTATTTCATCATTGTCTTCTATAAGAGTTGACTCTGCAATTTTAGTTAATTGACTTGGTATTGCTAGTGCTTTAAGTGAAAACACAACTACTTGATATCATCAAAAAACTTTGAGTTTAGCAATATTTTTAAATGTTTGAGATTATGTGCAATTTAGTAATAATGATTGGCATGATTCGGTAAGCACTTCAGTTCGGAAGACAGCAAGTGTAACATTACTAAATTAAACAATCCCGAAATCTAGAAATCACATTTTTTTGTCGGCTTTGAGGACTTGGATTTGGAGGGGTTTTCAGATGGTGAATTTTTGGTTGGTTTTGGTCTCTATGAAGCATTTTTGTTCGGTATCGTAGGTCATTGATTTTATGAAATTTCTGTTATGGATAAATCCTTCGACTCAGTTTTCGAGTTCGGCGTATATTCAAATTGGTGATATTCATGAGATTGTAGCTTTGTATTTTCTTCAAATTTTATCAGACATATATTCTATAGTTTTGAGGAATTTAATTTTATTTTCAATACTTTCTGCGATTACCTCACTATCTGAATTTTGCTTTGCTATTTTTTTAAGAATTCTTTTATATTTATCAAGTTTGTTTTTGGATAATTCTCAGTCTAGATATTGCTTTATAATTCTATGTATTTGCAGGTCAGGGTATCTTCTAATTGGAGATGTAAAGTGAGAATAATATTTTAGAGAAAGTCAGAAATGTCATAGAGCTTCGTCCATATATTTTGCCTTTGCCATAGCTTGGAGAATTTGTTTTGATAGAAAATATTTATCAGATTTTCACTCGAGACTATCTATAATCTGGCTAATCAGAAGGGGATTTATGTTTTTTTCATCTATAAAAATTCACTTAGAATTTAGAGTTTTTTTGAGCTCTTCTATACTTGTCTCTTCTGGTTTTTCGTGGACTCTGTACAGGAATGGAATTTTCTTTTCTGAGAAAAATCTTGATACTTCCTCATTGGCAAGTATCATAAATTCCTCAATTATCTTGTGAGCCTCATTTCTTTTTAACTTATAAATATCTTTTACTTTTCCATCCTCTCACATTTCTATTTTTACCTCTTCGAATTCAAACTCAATTTTTCATTCTTTTTTTCTACGAGCATATACTATTTTTTTTAATTCAAACGCTAGTTTTAACATCTCAATAATTTCACCATCCTGTCATTTTGGTAGGGAACGATTGCAATCGTTCCCTATATTTATAATTATTTCAGCCACCTCGTCATAAGTCAATCTTGCTTTACTTTTTATGTAGGTTTTTTTAATTTTTTTATTAATTACTTTTGATGTTTTAGCATCAATTTCCATAAAAATACTAAGCGTTGCTTTCATCTCTTTTGGATTTAGAGAACATAGGTCATTTGATATTTTTTCTGGAAGCATTGGGATTACACGGCCAGGAGTGTAGATACTTGTTCATCTCTCTAGAGCCTCTCTGTCAAGCGAACTTCACTCAGTTACATAATGTGTTACATCAGCTATATGTACACCAAGCTCATAATTTCAATTATCTAGTTTTTTGACAGAAATTGCATCGTCAAGGTCTTTTGCATCAGCTCAGTCAATTGTTACAATTAATTCATTTGTGAGGTCAGTTCTGTTTTTATAATCAGAAAATTGTTTGAGATTTTGGGCTTCTTTTAGTGTGTTTTGCTCAAATTCTTGCCTTACATTATTGCTATATAAAATTATCATTTCCTCAATTTGAGGCGAGCTTTTATTTCACAAGACTTTCTTTATAGCTCAATTTGGCTTATCTGTTCATCAAATAATTTGTACCATTACAACATCATCATTTTTGGCATTTAGAGAATTTTGATTTCAGATAAAAATATCTTTTCAATAAAAAGTATTATAAACTCTCACGAATCCAAAATCCTTATTTTTTTGTTTGATAAAAATTCAAACTAAATCTTTTGTAGTTCTTGAGATAATTTTAATGATTTCTGCTTCTGCTTTCTTCCCATTTGTAGCTTCTTTCAGAATTTTTATTTTCACAAAATCTCAGCTAAAAGCATTTGCTCTTCCTGTTTTGTAAATAAAATAATCATTAGAGTCAGCGTCCCCAACTATTCAGTAATTTGCATTTACTTGTTTATAAATTCCTTCCTTGTACATATTTGAGTAAATTTTTTTTTGTAATATTTAGTATTATATGATATAATTTTTTTATACAAGTAATTTTAATTAAACTATGTGAAATTTTGTATCTCTAGAGAGTAATTTTGATTTTATAAGAAGAAAAAATTTCTTCATTTATTGATTTATTTCATCATTTGTTTGGATGTGTTTTCATTTCACTCTTGTCTTTTTCTTTTGATTACAATTAGGTTCTATACTACTTGTTGGTATTTTTTTATGAATTTGAAATGCTGTATCATTTGTTGTAGATAGTCCTGTTTGAGTATTACAAAAATATTTTTCTGCAAAGAAATTATTTATAGCTTCTGCCATTTTTATGCTTGTAGTGTCAGTTATTTTTCTTTATTTTATTTATAATGCAAAAACACTGGATTCTGTAAATTGAGATTTTTTTTCTACAACTATGTTAAAAAATCTTTTAAGCTCAGTTATGAATTTATTGCTTCTATTGGTTTCAGTAGTTTTATATTGAATAATTAAAGAATTAAGTGATGTTACAAGTCTTTCTTATATTATGAATAATGCAGATCCTAGTGAATATGCTGAACTACTTTCAAAAAATTGAATTTTTTCATGAATTGGGAGCCTAGCTTGACTTGTAATTTCATGAGTTATTTTACTTTTTAGTCCATTTATCGCAGTAAGTACTCTTGTAATTCTTGTAATTCTTTTTATAACCTTTATAGTTATATATTTTGATAACTCAAATCAAACAATAAATATTGATATAAATCAAATTAAAAAATTAAAATTTATTTCACCAAAAGAGACCATAGAATCTGTAAAACAATATACTGTTACTCAAATTCAAAAAGCAGATTTTGCAAAGCTTACTGCCTGAGCTAAATTTATTTTTCTTAAACCTCTTGAAATTAAAAAAGAAATTAATTGGAAAGATGTTTATCTTACAACAAAAAATGATATTAAATCTTTTATAAATATTTTATTTAAGCCACCATACAGTCATAAACTTATAATGCTTTCTTCAATAATAATTTTCTTCTGATTTTGGGATACTTTTGTAATTACTTTTTTGATTGAATTTTTGGATAAGATTATTAATAAATCATGAGATAATGTTTTAGTACAAACTAAATTAATGACTTGATATGTATTTATTGCAATTTTGGCAATTCCTGCTTATTGACTTCAGCTAAAATTTATAAGTTTATCTAAAAAAATTTGAAATTTTTTAATAATTTTTGCCTGAGTTTTATTTTCTTGAATATCAATATTTTTGTTTTGATTTTTTGAATGATTTACAATAATTTTATTTCTTTGATTAATAAATAGTATTTGATATGCTGCAGCTATGCCACTTGCACAATGAGATTTTTCTGAGGAATATAATAATGTTTATGCAGCCAAAAATAATTTATCTGAAATTGATTCAAATGCTTCATCTTCTCCGCTTAAAATGATACTAAATCTTGCAAATGTTATATGATTATTACTTGGTTGATTACTAGTTTTTGTTCTATGATTTAATGCAACTTTTGTAATATTTTGAATATTTCTTCTTGTCTTATTTGGATTTGGAATTGTAAATAAAATTAAGCGGAAATTATAGAGGTTTTCTTAAAACAAAGAATTTATCATAAGGCATTTTATACCATTTAAATTTTGATTTATCTCCGAGCGAATCTATATCCCATGTTGCGTCATAATAATAATTTCATATTTTATTCCAAGAGTGGCTTATCCATTTTCCATTAATTAAAGCCTGTCATCATTCTATACTGGCATCTTGAATTCCTGCAAAATTCAGCATATATTCAAATAAATGAGAATATCAATCACAAACTCAATTTTTATTTTTGTAAGTTCAAATACCTGTGAAAACTTCATAATTTACATTTTTCATAAAATAATCTTCACTATATTTTCATTTTATGAAATCAAGTGAAAATTGATCATATTTAATATTACTTGTAATCCATGAGTAAATACTTGAAATCTTTTCTTCATCTGTGCTACTTTTTTTAGTTAATTCTAATGATTTTGATTTTATATTATTAAATTGTGTTTCAATATCTGATCAAGTGTAACTATATAAATCCTTTGAAAAATATCCTAAAAATGCATCTTTATTCGAAATATTTTCTAGTAGACTTGATTTGAATAATTTTACTGTTTCAAATTCAACAATTAGGAAATAATTTCAATCTTTATATAGTAAAATACTTTCTCATAAATTTATTTTATATGTATTTTGACTAAGAAAAAATCAATTTACTGGAATTGGAATATACTTATATTTGTGTAGATTGTAGACATAGTAATATCAGTTGATTACTTTAAATAATGAGGCTTCTTTCGATTCACTATATAATATTACTTTTGATTTAATATCACTTATTTCTAATTTTTGTTCAAAACTATATCCTCACTTTGAAATATAAAATCTACCTCATTTTTCAAATAAAATTTCATTATTTAATGTTGGAATATTTAGATATAGATTAACAGGTTTGTTTATATCTATAATGTAATATTCATCTATTTTAAGCAAATACTGTTTTCAATTTCTATTAAAAACCAATTTTGAATCTACACCTATTGCATCTTTTGTATGTTTTTGTAATTCATTAATATAATCTTTCGCATAATTAGATGAATATGTAATTTTAGAGTCTGGATAATAAATTGATGGAGCAAGATTTGTATCGCTATTTGTATTACTAGAATTAGACGATGTAGTAGTTGTTGTTTTTGTTTCTGATGTTGAATTATTATCTACAATATCACTGTAAGTTTTTAGCTTAAAATAAAGATAATTATAAATATTTTGTTTATCTGAGTTTAGATTTAAATAATTAATTTTTTGAAGCGCAATAATATATTTTGAGGCTGTAGTTTTTGATGTAATTTTTTGACCCACGAATAAATCAACTTTACTTTTGAGAATATCTTCAATATATAAAGATTTATTATTAAAACTATAATTATACGCTCAGACTTGCCCAAAAACAGATACCGCAAGAATGGCAATTATAAGTAATATTTTATTTCAAATTTTTCTCGCTCCAAGAGCACTTTTTTCAGTGTACATAATTTTTAATTTAAGTTTTAAGATTTTATTTAATTAGATATTTTTTGCAAATTAAAATTCCCCGAAAAAAAATAACGATTTGAAAAAATCGTTATTTTTTTAATTTTGATTATACATTTACTTTTTATAATTTACTTCTGTAATTCAATAGCTCCTCAGGTAAATCTATATAGAATTTTCAGTCTTCATCTTTTTTAACATTTATAAGTTTTTCAGATAAATCCTTTAATTGAATTTTAAATATTCTCTCGTTATTGCTGATTTTTTTCACTTTGATTTCTTTGATTTCTTTAATGAATTTAGAATTTCTTATACTCATTTTTGCTGATAATTTCTTGTAAAATTCATCATTTTCATTTACATTTTCAAACGTTTCTAGAACCTCGGTATTAATCACAGAATTTAAGAGTGGTATATTTTTAATAAAATCAGATATTTGAATATCAAAAACTGAGATAATTACGACAAGAATTGATGTTATTAATACTCAAATTATCAATCTTATTTTACCGAATGTTTCAATTCAGTCTTTTAATTTATTAAAAATTCAATTAATTCATTTTATTTCTTTGAGTTTTTTTTCTAGTTCTTCAATTTGCTTTAGTCATTGTGTTGTAATTTTAATATCCATAAAGTGCTCATAAAATAGCTCTTTTTTAAATATTTTATTTCAATCTTCTTCTATAAAAAAAATATTTGGATCAATATTTTTTTTGTGAGATTTTTCATTTATTTCATTTAGATGTCGCTCATCAATTTCATTTAATATTATATGTCACATTCAAAAATTATACATCACCCTCATTTCTATATCTTGTTTTATACAATTAAGCGAATTTAGAATTTCCTCATCAATAAAATCTCTTACATCAATAAATCAAAAATTTTTATTTAGTAAAATTTCTTTTAGTGTTTTTAAAATAAAGAGATCAATCTCTATTATTTGCTTTTCTGTTAAAAATTCTTCATCCATCATAAAACCTAATTTTTTATTTTTAAAACAAAAATATCTTAACACATAATTATATCAAAAGTCAAAAGTTTATTTTATTTTTATGGCTCACTTATTTTGATTTTGAGACATTTTCTGCTATAATGGATACAAATATATTTTAATAAAATAAAAAAATGTTTAATAACTTTTCTGTTAATTATAAAAATGCTTTAATTTGAGCCGAAAACAAAGTAAAAAAGGAATGATATAAAGAAATTCTTAGTGAGGATATTTTTCTTGAAATCATAAAAATGCAAAAATGAAATATGTACGAAATCTTTTCTTGATATTGAATTAATGAAAAAATAACTTTAGAAGTACTTACTCAAAAACAATTTAAAATATTTTCTAGCACTCGTAAATGAGAATATATTTGAATATCAAAAAGTCTTAAGGAATTAATTGTAAGTAGCGTTAAAATAGCAGCTTCTTACAACAAAAAACAAGCTTGACTTGAAGATTTTTTACTTGCAATGTTAAAATCAAAAGAAAATTGGTTTGCAAGTTATCTTGATTTTTTGTGAGTTAGTCCAAGAGATTTTGAGACAAATTTATCAAATATAAATAATAATTACAAGAAAAATTGATGAAATTTTGATCCAATAGATAATATTTTAATGGCTTTAGAAGAAGGACTTTGAATTAGTTCTGGGTTTGAAGATATTGAAAATAATCCATTTTTTGCTAATAAAAAACCAGCAGGAAAAAAAGAAGAAAGCCAAACTCAGGCTCTTGATTTTTTCTGAGTAGATTTGACAGCTGAGGCAGCAAATTGAAAAATTGATAATATTATTTGAAGAGATAAGGAAATTGAGAGATTAATTTCAGTTATAAATAGAAAAACTAAAAATAATCCATGTCTAGTTTGAGAGCCTGGAGTAGGGAAGACTGCCGTTATTGAATGATTAGCAAAAAGAATTATTGAATGAAATGTACCTCTTGCTATGCAATCAAAACGCATTATAAATCTTGATTTATGAGCCATTATTGCTGGTACTAAGTATAGATGAGAATTTGAATGAAGAATTAAACAAATTATAGATGAGGCCTCAAAAATGGAAAATGAAATAATTTTATTTATTGATGAAATTCATACAATTATCTGAGCTGGAAGCTGAGAAGGCTGACTTGATGTTGCTAATATTTTAAAACCAGCAATGTGAAGATGAAGAATTACAATTATTTGAGCTACAACTTTAAATGAATACCAAAAATATATTGAAAAAGATTCAGCGCTCGAGAGAAGATTTCAAAAAATCGAAGTAGATGAGCCAACTAGTGATGTTGCAAAAGAAATTATTCAATGATTAAAAAAGTCTTTTGAGCAATATCATAATTTAATTATTGAAGATGAAGCAATTGAGGCTTCTGTTGATTATTCAATTCGTTACATTACTGATAAATATCTTCCTGATAAGGCAATTGACTTGATAGATGAGGCTTGTAGTGCAAAAAGTATGAAGTATAATTATGATGAATGATCTACAAAAGAATTAAAAATTAAAATTGAAGAACTTCAAAAAGATATAGAAAATTATGTAATTTCTCAACAATATCACAAGGCTATTCTTGCCAAAGATAAACAAAAAGAGCTTGAGGATAAGGTTAAAGCACTTAGACAGAAAAAAACTATTCCAGAAGAAAAAAGATTACATATTACCATTGATGATGTTCAAAAAATCGTAAATCAAATAACTGGTATTCCTATTCAAAATCTTAGTTTAGAGGATTTAGATAAATTAAAAAATATTGAAGGAAATTTAAAAAAACATATTATTGGTCAAGACGAGGCTATTAAATGAATTGTAAGTTCTATAAAAAGATCTAGAACCTGAGTTGCTAGTAAAGATAGACCAATTTGAAGTTTTCTATTTCTTGGACCCACTTGAGTTGGTAAGACTGAGCTAGTTAAGGTTCTTGCGAAGGAATTTTTCTGAGATCCAAAAGCGATGATTAAAATTGATATGTCTGAATATAGCGAAAAAGCTTCATTATCTAAGCTTATTGGTTCTGCTCCTGGATATGTATGATATGAAGAATGATGAATGTTAACTGAAAAAGTTAGAAGAAAACCTTATTGTATTGTTCTTTTTGATGAGTTAGAAAAATGAAATTTTGAAATTTTTAATATTTTACTTCAAATTCTTGAAGAATGAAATTTAACAGATGCAAAATGAAGAAAAGTAAATTTTATAAATACAATTGTTATTATGACATCAAATATTTGAAGTGCTGAATTTAATTCAAAAGCCACTCAAATTTGATTTAATGTCTCTACTGAAAAAGAAGCAAAAATAATTAAAGATTATGAAAAAATTAAAGAAAAGATTTTATGAGATTTGGATGAATATTTTGCTCCAGAATTTATAAATAGAATTGATAAAACCATTGTTTTTAATCCAATTGATAAAAATGTATTGAAAAAAATTATAGTTTTACAAATTGCAGAATTAAATAATAGACTTAAAGATATTTGATTAAAAATCGAATGTGATGCAAAAGCACTAAATTTTATTTTGAAGAATACTTACAATCCAGAATATTGAGCACGCCCTGTTAGAAGATATATTCAAGACAATATTGAAGAAGAAATATCAAATCTCTTGATTAATAAAAAAATATCTGGTACAATAAACTTGTCAGCAGATAGTAAAAAACTAATTTTTAAATAATGAAAAAACTTTTTCTTATTTCTATATTAATATTTAATGTATTTCAAGCCAATGCTTCCGATGTAGGCGTTGGTCTTGATTTGTATAAAAAAGTTGATAGCTGAGTTTATGAGTTAAATAAAAAACTTCTACAAAAAGAATTAGAATGAAGCGCTGAAAGTATTAATAATTTTTGTCCAAATGGTGTTTGATGTACTGCTTATTTTGATAAATGAAGAGACTTTACAATAACTGAGCTTGATAATATTGTAAATGATTGAGATATAAGTTCAATATCAAAACATTTATTACCAGAAAAAAATACACTTACCACCGATGAATTAAAAGCTTTAGTTGATAGAATTTCGACTTGGTATTCACAAAAAAACCAAAAAGTAAATAAAAAAGCCAAGGAATTTAAGGTTCTTTCTTCAATTTGACTTTATAATGATTGAGATATAGAAAACTCTGGATATGATATAATGTATGACATTGAACAAATAAATAAAGTAATTTTTGCTAAAAATATTCCCTATAATTGATCTGAATTAAATTTTTTAAATTCTGATATGGATGATTTTTTAGCAAATAATAATACACCAAATTATAATCAAAATTTAACAAATACTGGCCCAATATCTTGAAATACAAATACTTGAAATACAGCAAATTCAACTTGATCTACTTTTACAAATAATAATTCACTTTCATTTTGTAGTAATAATACAAAGCTTAAATTAGATAACGCTATTTTAGCTGATATTGCATCTGAAATTGTAACTGGAAATAGTTCTTGTACAACTGTCTGATCTAGCTCAAATCCTTCTAAATCGAAAAAAACTGAACCAGGAGTTTTTCCTAGTGCTTCACAAAACAATAATTCTAGTACAGATTTACTTGATACTTTTCCTTGTAATACATTTTATTGTATAGAAATGAGCACTGATATCTACAGTCAAAATTTACTTTCAGGTTGAGCAAATAATAGTATTGAATGAATTTTAGATAAGCATTTCGCTATTATGGATAAGCAATCAAGAACCAGTATGAATCAATCAAATATGACCACAGAATTTTTTAGTTTAGACCTTTTGAAAAATTTCAATTTACCAGATATGGCTCATTTGTGAATAATTGTTACAAGTCTACCTCCTCCAATTCTTAATCTAGAAGCAAAAGATAGACAAAATCCAGACTGAACTAATAAATGAAATTGATCTAAGGCTGATTTTTCTGATGATAATTTATATAGTATGATTTTTGATTGATACGGCCTAAAATTTAATTCTCCAAATGATTTATCAGCAGAACTTACTGATTTACAAATTTCTAATTGTTGAGAGTTAACTACAAATGAGTGTAATGAAAAATTAAATTTAATTAAAAATGATCCATATAACAACCCAGATATTGTAAAGGTCCTTGATACAAGTTTAAAAAATGAATATTTTAATTTGTTTAATAAAGATTTGATAAAATTTAATTCCTTTTCTTCTGAACTCCAAGAAAGAATTAAATCACTTATTGCTATAACTAATACTACTAAGAAAAAACATTGTGATTAATATGAAAAAAGCAATATTTACATTAACAATATTTTTTTCATTTTACACCTTAACAAGTGCAAGTGGTTCTTGTGATATCTCTTCTGGACCTTCGCCACGTCTATCTGAGTATATTCAAGATATTGATATAGTATTAACAGAAATTTGAACAAAAGCAAAATCAACGTGTAAAAATAATGAGCAATACAGTAAGTCTTTAGGTAGATCTAGCTCAAAACTATCCAATGATTATAATAAAATATTAGATGTTTGAAGTTTTACTTCTTCTTTCAAATCTATAATGATGGTGACGGACTGAGATTTGGTAGATCCTGTTTATAGAGACTATAATCTTATAAAATACCAACACGAAAAAATTAATAAATATAGTGATAGTGTTACAAAAAAATGTGCACTAGATATTGAAATTTCTGATTCAAATGTTATTAATAATTTCTTAATAAAATATGATTGGTGAAATAAAAATACATATACAATTGAAGATACTATTTCAAAACTTAGAGAAATAAATGGTGATATTTTTTCTTTTTATGTTAATGCTATAATTGGTGAAAAATACAAGACAAGTGATGCTGATTCAGCTTGAAAATTAAATTTAAAGAATGATTTTTTATCTTATTATACCTGAGATAAATTAGTTGGTTGTAAACAGGAATATTGATCTTGAATAATTGATAAATTAGAGTGATTATTTGCTACTTGAGCAAAAGTAAATTGATGATTTGATGTTTGGAAAAATTCTTGGAATTTGCTTATTTGAAATGATGCTGGAAAAGATAAATATAGTGAAGTAGAGAAAAAATTACTTTCAAAGGAACTTTGAAAACAATGAATTAGTCCGAATTGAGCTGATCAAATGATGAAAAATTTGGAAAGTATAAATAAGTGTAGCGACCCAGCTTGTATTGCAGAAGAGACCTGAAGAAGAATAACCTGAACTCTTTCTTATTTTTGAGATTTTTTTACAGAACTAAAAAATGATTTAACTGATACAAAACAAGATAAAAATTTTAGTATGATTGTAAATGGTAAAAAAGTTAAATATAATCCAAATCCAGCTAAAACAACAGATGAATATATCGCAAGATTGAAAAAAATTGAAACTACATCGGCTATTTTTAATGATATACAAACAAGCTATAATACTGTAAAATCTGAAATTGACATTCAAAATACGACCCTGGATAGTAATATTTGAAACCTAGTTAATCTTTATTATAATTTAGTTGATACTAATCTTCAAATCAAGAAAAATATAAATGTAGCTGAAGAACTCTGTAATTGTCAGGCTTCTGGAATTTGAAATTGTCATTTTTAAAATATTTTCCCTCACCCCAACCCTCTCCCCAGAGCAGAGAGGGAGAAAAATCTGTCATTATATTTATCAAATAATTCAATAATCTTTTAATGTTTCAATTTGGTTTTTATTAAGAATTTTTTCAATTTCATCTTCTGAAATAGTTGCAATATTATCAACGCTTCCAGCAATTTTTAAAAGTTTTTGTCTGGTTTTAGCTCAAAATCAAGGAAGTTCTTCTAGAATATTTTTTTTCATTGCTTTATTTCTAGAGGTTCTATTAAATGATATTGCAAATCTATGAGCTTCATCCCTGATTTTCTGTATTAGCATCAATTCAGGACTTCATACTTCAAAAATAATTGGTTTAGAGTTTCCCGGAACAAATATTTCTTCTTCGCGTTTTGCAATTGAACAAATATTTCGAAAATTGGCAGAAATTGCTCAAACTGCAGAACTTAGTTGTCATTTTCATCAGTCAATTATTATTAAATCCGGCCAGTTATCGTGTTTTATTGCATCAAGAGTTCTTCTTTCTAGAATTTCAGCCAACGATTTAAAATCATTTATTTCTCATTCAGTTATGGTTTTTAGTTTGTATTTTTTATATTTTGATGTATCAGATTTTCAGTTTACAATTACACTTTTTGAGGCTACGGTAAAATTCCCAGAAATATGAGAAATATCATAACACTCAAAAATTATATCCTTCTTTTTATCGAATTTATATCCAAGTTTTTCAAGAATTGATATTTGAGTATTTTTGGTAAGAGTTTTTTTGGAAATTTGCCCGAGTTCTTGCTTGTAAGCAAAATTTAGTAAATTATTTTTTGTGAAATTTATAATATCAAGTTTTGGTCAAATACTTGGATTTTCAATTGAAATATGTTGATTTTTTAGATATGTTACAAGTAGTTTATCTGCAATTTTTTCGTTTGTAATCAAACGTAGGGAACAATTGTATTGTTCCAATTTTTCCAATTTTTCAGATTTTTCAGGATCGATGCAATCGTTCCCTACATAATGTTGCTTCAAAAAATCTGAAATTACTTCATTTTTCTCTTCTTCTAGCTTATTTTCAATCAAAAAATTATTCATTCCAATAATTTCACCATTTCTAATTTGTGTGAGTCAAATATAACTTTTACTGTATTTCTTCAAATAAACTAAAATATCATTGTTTCATGAAATTATATCCCTTGCAATTTGTTTTTCTTTGAGTTCGGTAATATATTTAATCTGCTCTTTTATTTTAGATGCCTCCTCAAATTCTAAATTTTTTGCTTTTTCTCTCATTTCCTTTTCAAGAGATGTTATTATTTTTGAGATGTTTCATTTCAAAAAATCTTTTAAAGCCTCAATATTATTTTGATAAATTTCTATTTTATTAGCTTCCAGAAGACATGGACCAGGGCAAAGTCAAATATAATAATCAAGACAGGGAATTGTTTTACTGTATTTTTTTGTAATTATAATTTTTCAATTTTCTCAAACTCAAAACTCCATTTTACAAGACCTAATCTTAAATATTTTCCTGATTGTTTTTAGGATTTCAGATACATTTAGAGTGCTTGTATATGGTCAAAAATAAGTTCAATCTTTGTTTTTAATTCTTGTTTTATAGACTTCTGGAATTACACTATCCGTTATTTTTATATAAGTCAGATTTTTATCATCCTTCATTAAAATATTGTATTTTGGTTTATTGTTTTTGATATAATTAGTTTCTAGAACTAGTGCTTCCAGTTCATTTTTTGTCTCAATAAAATCAATAAAATCAACCTGTTTTATCATATTTTGCTTCGCAAAATTAAGAAGTGCTTTCCCGTTAAAATACGAATTAACTCTGGCTTTTAGATTTACCGATTTTCAGATATAAATAATTTTACCTCATTTATTTTTCATCAAATAAATCCCAGGAGTCCTTGGAATATTCTCTATAATTTTCTCAATTTTTTTCATCAATTTAATTTTGTATTATTATATTTAATAGATTTCTCGTTACACTCGAAATGACAGAATAAATCTATTATTTTTGATTATATCCAAATTATTAAAATCGCAAATGTTAGTTTTTTCAAAATAAACTGTAAAAATTATCAAAAATATATATAGTTAGTCAAACTAACTAAATTTTATGAAATATAATATAACTTGTATACCTTGAGTTGAGTCAATTTTAAAGAAAGAAATTGAGAGATTTGGGTATAAAATTACTGAAACTCGCGATAGAATTGTGACTTTTGAGTGAGATTTAATGGCTTTGGCTAGGCTAAATATCTGGAGCAGGGTAGGGAATAAAGTTTATCTTGAACTTGCTGAATGATATGTAAATAATTTTGACGATTTATTTGATTTAATTCATAAAATTAACTGGAAATATTATATTGGCGAAAATAATCCAATTATCGTAAATTGAGTTTCTGTGAAATCAAGTCTAGAGAGTATTCCTGCAATTCAAAAAACAGCTAAAAAGGCAATAGTAACAAAAATTACTTGAGTTAAAGATAAATTTTTAAATGAAGATGATACTCTTCCTATAAATGATATTTTAGTAATGATTTTTGATAATAAAGCTAAAATTTTATTAGATACTACCTGAGAAGCACTTCACAAAAGATGATATAGACAAGGTCAGCACGACGCACCAATTAAGGAATCTTTAGCAGCAGCATTAGTTTTATTATCAGGTTGGAATTTTAGAGAAAACTTTTATGACTTTTTTTGCTGAAGTTGAACAATTCCTATTGAAGCTGCTCTTATTGCGAAAAATATTGCACCAGGACTAATTTGAAGAAGATATGCTTTTGAGAATTTTTCATGGTATCCTAAAAACTTTTATGACGAGGCAATTGAGGAAGCTAAATGAAAAATGATAACTTGAAAAACCTATAATATTTTTGCGTCTGATGTTGATGAATATTCAATTGAATCAGCTCTTATTAATGCTAGAAATGCAAATGTAGATGATATTATAAAATTTGAAATAAAATGAGTGGAATCATATCTTTGAAGCAGAAATCTTGAGTGAACTCTAGTCTCAAATCCGCCATACTGACTTAGACTTAATCCTAAAGATCTACAAACAATTTACAAAAATATCTCCACAATCCTGAAAAATAATCCAAATTTAAACTGATGAATTATAACATCATTTCTAGAATTTGACTCTCTGATTAATCTTTCTAACTGGAAAAAAAGAAAACTCTACAACTGAAATGAACTTTGTTATTTTTATAAAAAGATAAAATAACTTTTTTAAATTTTCTCTTGCACTTTTTGAAAAAATATATTACTATCTTGGAGCTGGCCAAGCAATATAAAATATTAATTCTTAATCTATTAAATTATGACAGAAGGGAGAGAACAAAATGAACTACACAGACAAATTGGAGAGGCGATCTCTATGCATTTTGGAAGTGACACAGCCGTAAATAATACAAGGGGTTTATTTGATGAAATTCTTTGAACTGAAACTTGAATGGAATAAAATAAAATAATTTATTTCCGGAAATATTTATTATTTATTCTAGCTTGAATTCCTCATATTTTATATTTTTTTGAAGAATGGTCCTTTGGATCATTCTTTCATTTTTATTAAGAGAACTGCTCCCAGATTTTATTTCAAAAAATATTATTTCTTTTAAATCTCAAGCAGATAATCCATCAAGAATTAAATAATCAAATCATTTTCAGATAAATACCATATCTTTTGGATTGTATGTGAAATTTTTTAAAAAGGGGATTATCTTTTCATAAACTTCTCATAAAATAGCAGATTTTGACCTTTTTATTGCATCAATTTTATAACGCTTTACTTCTCAATATTTTGTAATTTTTCAAATAACAATTCAAATTAAAATTCAAATTATTAGTAATACTAGCATTATAAATATCACTGCAACCTTGTTATTTAAAATATTTAAAAAATCTTTCATATTTTTATTGTTTATTTAATAATTTTTCTTATAATAAGATTATATTTTAATCTTTACTACTAATTTATGATTTTTTGAATAATTGCAAATAAAATTACATCTGAGTTTTTAATAAAAAAATATGAACTAAAAAAAATTGAAAATAATGAAAATATTTCTTTGTATAAAGCCTGAAATAAAATTTTAGCTGTGGTAGAGGAAAATGAAGATTCTATTGATAAATCTCTTTTATATATTTACACTGAATTTAATCCAAATTTTATATTTTATATTTGATTATGAACTTGAATTAGTAATGAGCATTCCATTTGAGATATTGTTTTACCGAATATTTTTTTACAGTATGACACTAGAATTGAAGAAACTGAGTTTAAAAAAGAAAATATAGATTCATTTTTTAAATGAGCATTATTTATTGAAAATTATCATCTCCAAAAAGATTATGATTTTAATAAATTTGGTCTTAGTATTGGCTGAATTTGAGTTTCTGGAAATAAAAAAATCACAGACGATTTAATAGATAAAACAAGAATGGCTTATGAGGCCGATGTTTATGATAGAAATAGTTTTTCTTTTGTAAATGAAGCTTCAAAAATTTCAATTTTAGATAAAATATATGTTATTTTAATGATTTGAGATGAGAATAGTGAATGATTATCTACAATAATTTCAAATTGAATTTATGTTTTTGATTTTATTTTGGCTAATTTATCTGAATTAGAAGAGACTTTAGAGGTAGAAATTTAATTATTTCCATTCAATATTAATTTCTTTATTTCTGAAAATTTCAAATTTTATAGTAGTTAGAAAGTCTTGCAAATTATCTCATTTTATAATAATTTTCTGATAAAAAAGCGAAGCTTTTTTTGAGAAAATTTCTTTATCATAAAAAATCGTAAAATCTCAATTATTTTCTATTTCCAATTTATTTTTAAGTTTAACTATTATATCTTTTACTTTTTCTTTACTCTTTGATTTTACCCATATATAAGCCAGCTCTTTAAATGGGGGATATCAAAATTGTTTTCTTTCTGCGAGAGTATAGTTTAAAAAATCCTTATAATTACCTTCTGTAATTAATTTCAAAAAGTTGCTTTCTGGGATATAAGTTTGGATTAAAATGTTAGATCATCTCTTGATATTGTAGTAAATATTATCATAAATTTGCTCTTCAATATTGTATTCTGATATTAGAAATTCAGACTCAAGTAAGAGAATTCCGACAAGTCATAAATTTTCAATAGCTATAGTATTTATAATTTCAGTTGCTATAATTAAATCTGCCGTTTTAATCGCATCTTTATTTATTCACTCTTTTTTAATTTTATCAGAATCAAGTCTTAGAATTTTATATTTGCTGAATAATTTTCCTATATTTTCTTCAATTTTCTGGATTCAGACTCATACTTGAGCTAAATTAGTACTCATGCATTTTGGGCATTTTTCTGGAATATTTTTTTCTGCATTACATAGGTGACAAATTAACATTTTTTTTGGATATTTATGAACAGTCATTCATATATCACAAAAATCACATTTTATCTGAGTTGAACAATCTTTACAAATTAGCGAATTTGCTTCTCATCTTTTGTTTAAAAAAAGAAGAGTTTTTTTTCATTCACTTATCGTTTTTTCTATTGAATTAATTAGATTTTGGCTTATTAATGGAAATATATTTTTACTATAATTTAAATCTACAATATTTATCATATTATTCAAATTCTATTTTTATAAACTTAATAAAGTCACCTACACTTTCAAAATTATGATAAATTGATGCAAATCTGATATAAGCAACATCATCCATATATTTTAGCTTATTTAATACATCTTTTCAAATACGTTTCGAGGTAATTCATTTTTTATTTGAAGCCCACTCGCTTTCCAAGTCATTAATCATTTGCTCAATTCTATCCATTTCAATATTTCTCTTACTAAAAGATTTTAAAATACTTCTTTGAAGTTTGGATCTATCATACATTTCCTTTTCTCAATTGTTTTTTGTTACCAAAAAATTCACAAATTCCATTCTCTCAAATGTTGTAAATCTGGCTCCACATTTTTCGCATTCTCTTCTTCTTCTAATTGATTTTCAATCTTCTGTGATACGAGAATCAATTACTTTTGTATCAAGATTTCTACATTTTTGACATTTCATAATTTTTTAATTATTGATTTATTATAAATTCATATTATTGAAAAAACCTAAAAAGTCTATTTAATTTTTTTAAAATTATATTTTCTGTTGAATTTAAATAATTTTAATTAAAATATATTTTGAGGATGTTCTTTTATTATTAAAAATACGCTATTTTTAGCGATTACTTGAGGGGGGATTTGGATATGTTTCAGGATAATGAGATGTTAAAAATACCTGATGATACTAACAAATGGAATTCTTATACAAATGTAGATCTTTATCAAAAAGATGAATCTGGCAAGTATATTCTATACAAAACTAAAGGAACTACCATTTTCAGTTTAGTCAAAAAAACAGGCTTTTTACCAGATGATCTCTATATTTTAATTGAAGCGGAAAATAATGTTTTTCTATCTTCAGCTAAATCTTATAGAGAAAAAGTTTTACTTACAAAGAATCCAGGTCTTATAATCGAGTTCCAAAAGGAAATGAATGATAAATTAGGACAAACTCTTAGTTCGTCTCCTCATAAGGCGAAAGAAGTTTTAACAGAGTTTGCTACAATGTTTTCTGCTGTACCAAACAAAGAAGTTCTGGAAAGGAGTACATCTACAGTCTCAGTTATTGTAGATAATTGTATTTCTAATCCAGATATCCTCAAAACTCTTAATTCGATTGTTTTAAAGGATTACTCGACTTCTGTACATGTTGTAAATGTTATGTTTCTCTGTATCGGATTTGCTAATTATCAAAAATATTCCAGCGAGGCAAGAAATTTATTTGCTCTCAAAGGACTACTTCATGATGTTGGCAAATTATATACTCCACACGATATCTTAACTGCTCCTAGATGTCTTACAAATGATGAATTCAAGACAATGAAGGAGCATACAACAAATGGTTATGATATCTTGTCCAAAACTTCTCTTCCGGAAAGCGTTGCACTGTGTGCTCTAAATCATCATGAAAAGTTTGATGGTTCAGGTTACCCTAATGGAAGGAAGTCTAAAGATATTGATTATGACTCTCAGGTTTTAGGCATGATAGATATCTTCGAAGCTCTTACAAACAAACGCCCTTACAAGAATCCCATGAATCCATTTGAAGCTCTCAGGATAATATCTGAAGATGTTGAAAAAGGAAAACATGGTAAGATACCTTTTAAGGACTTTGTACAAAGCATCGTGGGTATCACATACTGAAACCCTTTCAAAAAGAGGAGGCCTTGGCCTCCTCTTTTCTTTTATCTAATTTTTTTTTTTTAAATTTTCCTTAATTTTGCGATAAAAAATCCTTCTGATATTTTTGATGGTAAAATTCTTAGAGTTTTAGATAAATCTTTACTATATTTTTTAGAATTGAATTCTGTTAGTCAATTTCTTGTATATTCAAAATCTAGACTAATTTCTTCTATAACGAGTGAATATTTTTCACAAATAATATTCACTACTTCTTCATTTTCTTCAGGAGCGAGAGTACAGGTTGAATATACAATTTCTCATCCAGAAGCAAGGAGTGGTACTATACTTTCAAAAATATCTAGTTGTAATTTCTGTTTATCTAAAATATTTTTTTCTGTCCAAAAACCATATGATTTTTCATTTTTAAGATTAATTCTTCCCTCTGCGCTACACGGAGCATCAAAAAGTATTTTATTAAAATATCAATTCTTGAATTTATCTTTTAAATTAATTGAATCCATTTTTATAGATTCAGCTATATTACATCACTGAATATTTAGATTATAATTGAGCTTATCGAATCTAATTTGATTTTTTTCGCATGCTATAATTTCTCACTTATTTTTCATCATCGCACAAATTTGAGTAGTTTTAGATCCTGGTGATGCTGTTACATCAAGTACTTTATCACCCGATATTGGATTTAAAATAGTGGCAGGAATAAGACTTGCAATTCACTGCAAATAAATCTTTCCATCATAAAAGATGGGCGATCCTTTAATAAAAAATTCATCTTTTTTATCTAGAATATAAGTGTTTTCTAGAAAATCATTTTTCTTAAATTCAATATTATTTAAATTCAGAAATTCCTCTATTTCCTCATTATTTGACTTAATAGTATTAACTCTAAAAGATGTAATTCTCTCACCATTAAATCATTCCATAGCTATTTTAACATCATTTTGAGAATATATTTTATTAAGTCTCTCAAAGAATTTATCTAGTACCATATTTTAATTTTTTTAAAAAATAAAAGAATACTCCATGTGAGAAGCATTCTTTTTAATTGAAGTTTACTAAATATAATTATTTTACGAATTCAACAATATTTTTGAATACTTCAGGATTAGTTATTGCTAGATTTGATAAAACTTTTCTATTTAATGCTACTTTTTTTGTAGTTAAAAGATTTATAAATGTAGAATAATTTAAACCGTGTAATCTTGCAGCATTGTTGATTCTAATTGTCCAAAGACCTCTAAAGTCTCTCTTTTTAAGTTTTCTACCAATATATGCATTAGTTCATGATTTAGCTAGTGCATTTTTTGCTCTAGAAAAAACATTACCATTCATCATTCTAAAACCTTTAACTTGTGCTAGAAGATTTTTATGTCTTTTTCTGGTCTGAAGACCTCTTTTTACTCTTGTCATAATTAATTTTATTAAATATAAATAATAAGATTATCACTTATGTGATAAATTTAAATTTTAAAGTCAATTTGGTAAGCTTTGTCTCATTTCTCTTACATTAGCTGTTCCAGAAACTTTACCATATTTTTCTCTTCCTTTTGCTTTTTTAGATTTATCAGATAAAAGATGTCTTTTACATGATTTTGCTAATACATATTTACCTGTTCCAGTAATTTTAACTCTTTTTTTAGCTCAAGAGTGAGTTTTTGCTTTCATAAATTATTAAATTAAATTTTATTATTTTTTAAATTATTTTTTCAGACTTAGCATTACATTGAATACTGTACCTGTCTTAATTATTTTTCATTCTAATTTATAAATATCAGTTAATGAATTTATAAATTGTTCTATTTTTTCAATTGCAGCTTTTTCAAAGTGATTTTCTCTTCATCTTAGCATTAAATTGATTTTTAGAGGATGCCCCTCTTTTGCGAATTTAATTGCTTGATTTCTTCTAACTTCCAAGTCATGGTCTCACATTTTATATGTTAATCTCAATGTCTTTATTTCATTTCTTTTAGAATTACTTTTGCTTTTACTTATGTTTTTTTGTTGTTTGAATAAGAATTTTCAGTAATCCATTATTTTGGCTATTGTAACTCATTCATTCATTCCTCCTATTTCAACTAAATCCACATTTGCATCTGCAGCTAATTGTAATGCTTTAGCAGTTGGCATAACTCACAATTTTTCTCAATCAACGCCTATAACATTTACTGTATAGCTTCTTATTTCTTCATTAATTCTCTTGTCTTTCTGACCCATTAATTATGATTTTAAAGATAAAGATTTTGCAAACTTTGCAAATTTTGATTTCTTTCTAGATCAATTGTTTTTGTGAATTATATTCTTTTTCACTAATTTATCAATAGAAGAATAAACTTTAGATAATAAAGAGTTTGCTTCTTCAACTGAATTGCTTTTTATAGCTCTTTCAAGACTTTTAATATTTTCTTTATATAAAGAACTGAAATGTTTATTTCTAGATTTCTTTGTAATACTTTGTTTTAGAGCTTTTTTAGCTGATGTAGTATTTGGCATTATTAATGTAATTATTTATAATAGTTAAAGAAAAAATGCCACTAAGACATTTTTAAAGTGCTCGCATTGTATATAAAATGATTTTATAGTCAAATAAAAATTTGATTTTATTAATTTTATTTAAAATTTATGTATTTTTTGTACAAATTTGTTTTAATTTAATATGTTTCAATAAAATTTGCATTTTAGAAAAATAAAATATACTCAATTTATATTAAACTTATTTTATAAAATATGACAAGAAATTTTCCTAATGATAATATAGATATACCTTTTCAACTTATTTTGACTAATCCACTTGGCACTATAACAAAGAAATCTAAAGATAAGACAAGTGAATTATTATGACAAAATAATCCTAGAAGAAATAAAAAATTATTAGAAATTAATGAAATTTTAAGACCAACTGAGGTAATGGCAGTGTGAGATTTACATTGAAATATTAACGCTTTGTATTGAAATTTAAGCACTCTTTGAGTTATTTCAAAAAACGTAGATTGGATTTGAGGCGATACTCAATTATTTTTTTTATGAGATATAATAGGGGATAGACACGCTTCTTGATTTGAGATTTTAACCAAAATTAACGAATTAAATAAACAAGCAAAATTGCTTTGATGAGCAATTAATATAATAGCCTGAAATCACGATAATATGTTAATCTCACTTTTATTATGAAGAGATATTCCAGGATGACGTAGTTATGTTGATTATTGACATCAAACTAAGTGAATTCAGGAATTAATTGAATTTGTAAATGAAGATGAGAAAGAAAAACAGATAAAAAATTTAGAAAGAATCTACTCTATGACTAACTCATCTTATAATCCACCAAATAAATTAGATAGAACTCAAATTCTTACTAATATGAAAAATAGCGAAAAATGAAGAGAATTGTTAGAAATAATTTGTAATATGAAAGTTGTAGAGCAAATAGATGATATTCTTTTTGTTCATACTGATATTATGCCAGGAATGATTGAATTAATTCTTAAATACTGAGTAGATAAAATAAATCAAATATTTCAAGATTGATTAAAGAAGGTTTTATTAAAATGATATAATCCTCAGAAATTAGATGAATTTTGTGAGTTAATTGATGTATTTTTGGATACAGATAATAGATATTTATTTTTGTCTGACTCTTATTTATCTGGAGATTTATTTGCAAAAATAAGTCTTGATTGAATTAAAGCAAAATTAAAAGATTGATTAAAAGGACTTAAACAAAAATGAATTAATCTTATATTTCATTGACATTCAAATTACTGAGATTTTTCTCTCTCAGAATCATGAATAATTATCAAATCACTAGATAGATTTGCCTATAAAAAAGACGATAATGACACAGTAAAATCCATAGGAATAGTTCATAAAAACTGAAATATAGAGTATTGAGAAGAGAGGAAATCTTTGAATTGATTTTAAGGTTGGGATTATTAGAAATAATATGTTCCAAAATGGAACTAACTGAATTTAAGCCAATGTGCATTTTTTGCACATTCCTTTAATTAAGCCAATTTTGAGCTTGTGCAAAAAATGCACTAACTAATTTTGGCTTAATTTTGAACTTCTTTTATTTTTTAGAATTTATTAAATAATTTTCTTTTGAAATTACACTCTTTCAAATCTCTTTTTCAGTTTCTTTTCTTGCATTTCCTGCGACTTTCCCACCTCTTTTAGCCACTTTTTGATTTTTTTTAAAAGTTTCAGGTTTTTCAATTTTTGAGATTTCTGTAGTTACCTTTTCTCATAACATAGTAAAAATTAATTCCAAATCTGTCATATTATCTCTTAGATTTGATTTTGATTTTTCTGGAATATTTTTAAATTTTTTGTATTCACTTGGAGTCATACCAAATGTGGCCTTGCTTATTTCTGATGTAAGTATAGTATAATCAGTATTACTTGTAATTCATCTTTCTTTCCATTCATCTGTAAGATTTTGACGAATAGCTACACCGCGTAATCTTTTATCTATCCAATCTTTATTATATCATTTTTGTTCATAAAGATTTTTCATTCTTTCTTGAGCTAATTCTGGATTTTCTATTTCCTCAATTCTCTCATATCCAACTCTAGCAAGCCATCTCTTGAAAGGTTCAGCTTTAGGACTAGGAATAGATTGAATAATACGAAAAATCTGTTCAATATTACCGGCTAATGTCTTTCTATTTTTTCCTGTTTCAGTAAGCATTTCTACCTGGGGACAATTTGTCCCTATGTAATTTCAAATCTCTAAATCTCTTTTACGTAGTTTTTTTAGATAATCAGTTGGATTACTAGAATCTGTCAAAGAAGCTACTATATCAACTACTGAAAAATACCATTCATTATTATACCATGCACGACGAATTTTTTTTGATTCAAAAAGTATTATTTTATTTATCATAAAATGATAATTAAATATTAATTAACTTATACACTAAGTATATAAAATAATCTTTTAAAGTCAAATTTAAAAAATTTAAGTATTTAAAAATCCCCCTCCGGGAGATTTTTAAAACTTCTTGAAATTCAACGAATGTTTATGTCGAAAGGAAGTGTTCCGTCTCTTCGACAGGTTCAACATCGTCAAGTTTCTTTTGGCGTCTTCTCTCTTCAGCCACACCTACACAGTAGCCGATGGCCGCGTATATAAAGCCAACAATAAGAGCGAGAAATAACTGAATAGGCTCAGAGAGATGTATAGCGGTTTGTCCCATGACTCTTCTCCTTTTTAATAAAAAGTTTAATGGTGAGGTATTTATAATCAGATTTGTAGAAAAGTCAAGCAGAATAATTTATCTCATGTTTATTTACGAATAAATTTTAGATACTTAATCTAAGTAATCCTCTATAATATAAAAATAGTTATTATTTGTGTCATAATTATCATTATGATATAATATTGGCGTTTTGGTTTGTATATTTTTATAATTAACATTTTCTATTTTTAATGGATATTTAACCTCCATTTTTCTTATTATCATTTGAGAATTATTTTTTTCATATATTGATTCATGTGGTCTTCATCAATAAGAAGAAAATGCTTCTTTTATAATAATCCAAATTAATGCAGAAAATATACTTTCACTTCATCAAATATATTTGTTACTTCTCCAAAAATCTATAAATAAAGGATTATTTTTATTTCAATTATGTATATATTTGGCTGTTTCAAATAAAATGGATAATCTCCAATCAATTCATATTCATTGTTTTTTTAATAAAGCAATATAATTTGAATTAGCATTTCTTAATATATGTTTTAAAAGCCTCATAGTTATTTGTTCTGGAAATTCTTTAAAAATTCATTCTAAAAATGAAGTTATCTGTCATTTTAAAAAAAGATTATTATATATTTCATCAATAAATAATTCTTTTACTAATAAATCTAATTTTATATCTTTTAAAGAGAATGTATAAAAATAATCTAATGATTTTAAATATGATGTTTTTAAATCATCTTTATCATAATTTTCTTTTCAAATTGGTACTATAACTACTATTTTTGGTACCATTTTTTCATTATTTTTTAGAAAATGATTCAATGTTTCAAGAAAATAAAGTCAATTATCTCATGAACGGTCAATATCCTCTAAAATTATATAAATATTTTTTTCTTGTATTTTATTTATCAATTCACTTAATAAATTTTCAATTTCAAAATTTCTTTTTGCTGGTGTTGTTTTTATAAAATGATTAAAATTTTTAATGACCGATAGTCATGGCATATCTCAAATTGTATTTATTAATACTTTTTTATCATCATTAATTGTTCAGTCAACTTGTTTCATTGTTTTATCAAAAATCTCTTTATTAATTTGTCTAGCAAATTCCAAAACAAAATTTTCCCATAAGTTTGCTCTTTCTGGGTATTTCCAGGCATCAAATTCAAACCATTTACTATTTTCAGAATATTTATTCTTAATTTGATTCAAAAAATTACTCTTTCATATTCAGAATTTTCAAATAAATCAAATCATAGAAGAAAAATCAACACTATCTAATTTAATTGAAAATCTTTCAATTTCAGAAGTTAAGTCAATTAAGTTTTCGACTCTTGAATTTTCTTCAAGAAGTTTTTTATTTTTTATAAATCAATTTTCAAACATATTTTTAATTAAATATTAAACAACTTTATTTTATCCTTTTTTCTACAAATACAAACTTTTCTCCAAATTCCCACCACCCAAAAACAAATTTCACACAAAAATTTGATTTTTTAAAAAATTCTTTATAATGCCGGTGCTTTTTTATATTATTTAAGTTTTTGGTATGTCAGCGGTAGCCGAAACGGTATCACATGAAGTGGGACCACATATTCCTTCTATGCAGGGGGAGTTTTTGCATGGGCTTTCTTTTGATTTGTTTGGGATGCATTTTGGGATTTCAAATACCGTTTTGTCGACTTGGATTTTTATGATTTTGCTTTTTGTGGTTTTGGTTCTTTTTAGAATTAATTTAAAAAGTAAGAAATGATTTTTTAAGACAACTTGAATGATTATAGTGGGCGGACTTTATGATATGACTGCGGATTTTGTGGGGAATAAAAAGTTTGCGAAAAAGATTTTATTTTTGGTTTGAGGAATGTTTATTTTCATTCTTCTTTCAAATATTTTCAGTCTGTTTCTTGATTGGATAATCACTTTTACAGGTTGGCATGAATATTTGAGACCTATAAATAGTGATCTAAACACAACTTTTGGACTTTCTCTTACAATAATAGTTTTGTCGCATTTTGTAGCGGTTTTCCATAGATGAATTCCAAAATATTTAAAATGATATTTCTTTAATTTTCATGGTCATGGAGTTTTTGAGAAATCTGTAAATGTATTTGTGGGATGGTTACATTTAGTATGAGAAATAGTTAAAATTCTATCTCTATCTCTAAGGTTATTTTGAAATATATTTGCCGGAGTAGTGTTAATTTGAATGATAGCATTTTTGACAGGACAAATTAATGTTCTCGGTCTACATGTTTGAGAATTATTCGTGCTTCCGTTTTGGATTTTTGAATTATTTGTAGCACTAATTCAAGCTGTAGTATTTTTTGTACTTTCTTCTATTTACTTCAAACAAGCCATAGAAGACCACCATTAAAAAAGTAAGAAGTGAAGAATTTAATAAAAATTAAGTTTTTTCTTTTTATTTTTTAAATTAATAATTATGACACCAGATATTTCTATGGCTTTAGCCTTTGGTTTATGAGCTTTTTGACCTGCAATAGCAATTGGTCTTATTGGTTTTAGTGGTTTAAATGCAATCGGAAGAAATCCTTCTGCATCTAACGATATTAAAACAACTATGATCCTAGCAATCGCCTTTGCTGAAGCACTTTGAATATTCGCTTTTGTAATCGCAATTATGATCAAGTTCGTTAAGTAAAAGTTATAAAAAATGCGAATTTTGCATTCAAAGCTCTGTTTCCTCGCTCACCGTAGCTTTCGCTACGACTCGCTCCGGTACTCGCTTTTCATACAAACTTCACTATTTTTTAAAACTTTTAGAGAAATTTTGAGAAAACTTTTATAACTTTAAAATCTTTTTATGGACTCATTTGTAAATCTTTGATCTTTTATTATACAATTTGTAAATATTGTAGTTATAATTTTTATGTTAAATAAGTTCTTATTTAAGCCTTATTTAGTGTATTTACATAATGAAGAAATCAAGAGAAAAGAACTTGAGGAAGCTCATTTGAAATTGCATGAAATTAAAGAAAATGCGAAAAAAGAGGCAAAAACTATTATTGATGATGCGAAAAAAGAAGCTTCTTTTATAAAATCTCAATGAGAGACTTTGGCTAAAGAAGAGACTTTAGCAATTATAAATGAGGCAAAAGAAGAAAGTGAAAGAATAAAGACAAAAGCAATGCTTGATATAGACAATGAAAGAAAAGCAATGAATTCTACAATGAAAGAAAAAATACTTGAAGTTGCTCTTCTTTTAAATGAGAAATTATTTAAACAAAGTGAAGCTAATGTTTCTTTTATTAAGAAAAATGCTTGAGAAGAAATAATTTAATTTGTATTTAATTAACACAAAAATGGATATAAGTAAATACAATAAATCTGAGCTTGAGCAAGTATATGCCATACTTAAAAAGTACAGAGATTTGAAAAAAAATATTTGAAAAAAATCAGATGAAGTTATTTATTTTGAATTAAATAACGAAAAAAAGATTTTAATTGAGTATTTTCCTGAGCTTAAAATAGATGAAATCAAAGATTTTCTAAAAAATCTTTATAAGAAACATTTTTGAGTTGAAATTGATCTATGCAAAGCTTCATTCAAGAAAAGTTCTTTATTAAAAGGATGAGTAAGAATATTTTTATGAGATGATATGGTAGATATATCATTTGAAAATATATACAACAAAATAAGTAAAATTTAATTTTAAAATATTATGACAAATACAAATTTACTTGATGGAATAATCAAGGAAATACAATTAAAACTAGACTCAGCTGAGATTAATCCGGAGAGAGTTAATAGTTGAGAGGTAATTTACCTTGGGGATGGTATCGCAAAAGTTTTAGGACTTCGTGATATTTCTTATAATGAACTTGTGGAATTTGAGAGTGGAGCTACATGAGTTGCTCTTAATCTTGAGAAAAATTTCGTATGAGTCGTAATATTATCAGGGTTTAATACCATTAAGGAATGAATGATAGCTAAAAAAACTTGAAAAGTTTTGGAAGTTCCAGTTTGACCAGATTTACTTGGAAGAGTAGTGGACGCACTTGGTAATCCAATTGATTGACTTTGAGAAATTAAAGCAACTGAATTTTATCCAACAGAACGCGTTGCAACTGGAGTTATGAGCCGTAAACACGTACATGAACCACTTGAAACTTGACTTAAAGCAATTGACTCGCTAGTGCCAATCGGAAGATGACAAAGAGAATTAATTATTTGAGACCGCCAGACAGGGAAGACTCAAATTGCAATTGATACAATCCTAAATCAAAAATGAAAATGAATTAAATGTATTTATGTATCTATCTGACAAAAAAATTCTAAAGTAGTTGCAATCGCTGAAGAACTAAAAAAGGCATGAGCTATGGATTATACAATTATAGTTTCAGCTGGATCTTCAGCTCCTGCTTCTATGCAATGGCTTGCTCCTTTTTCAGGATGTGCGATAGCTGAATATTTTATGTTTAATGGTGAACATGCTCTAATTATTTATGATGATCTGACAAAACATGCGAATGCATATCGTGAGATGAGTTTGCTTCTTAGAAGGCCACCAGGACGTGAAGCATATCCTTGAGATGTATTTTACCTTCACTCAAGACTTCTTGAGAGATCTGCAAAATTAAATGACTCACTTGGTGCTTGAAGTCTAACTGCTCTTCCAATTATCGAAACTCAAGCCTGAGATGTATCAGCTTATATTCCTACAAATGTAATATCAATTACTGACTGACAAATATTTTTAGAAACTTCGCTATTTAATGCCGGAGTAAAACCAGCTATAAATGTATGATTATCTGTATCTCGTGTATGATGAGATGCTCAAACTAAAGCCATGAAAAAGGTAGCTGGAACTCTTAAATTATCTCTAGCTCAATATAGAGAATTAGAAGCATTTTCTCAATTTGCATCTGATCTTGATGAAGATACTAGAAAAGACTTAGAAAGAGGTAAAAGAAATGTTGAAGTTCTAAAACAATGAATTTATTCTCCAGTTGCATCTGAAAAACAAGTTTGTATAGTTTTTGCTTCAACTAACTGATATCTAGACTCAATTGAAGTTTCTAAAATCGCGCAATTTGAAAAAGATTTATATGCAAAACTTGAAAAAGAAGAAACAATTCTAAATTCTATCAGATCTGAAAAAGTATTAAATGACGAAACTCTTGCTAAACTTATAAAAGTCCTAGAAAACCTAAAAGAAATGTATTAATAATTTTATAAAATGGCTTCTACAAAAGAAATTAAATGAAGAATTAAAACAGTTACTAATACTGAAAAAATCACGAGAGCGATGGAACTTATTTCGACTGTAAAAATGAAAAAAGCTCAAGACTCAGTTCTTTCAAGTCGTCCTTTTGCTATAGGAGCTTTAAAAATCCTTTCTACAATTGAGGATAGTGTGAGCGATTCTTTATTTTTTGCAAAACCTAAAAAACCTAATAACAAGGAATTGCTTATTGTAATTTCTTCTAATAAATGACTTTGTGGATGATATAATGTGAATATTTTTAAAAAAGTTGCTGAATATCTTAGGAATAATAAAGACAAGAATTTTGATTTTATTTCTATTTGAAAAAAATCTCAAGACTTTATTTTGAGAACTGGAGCTAATTTAATATGAGATTTTAGTGAAGTTTTGACTGACAATATTGAGCTTTCAGAATCGAAAAAAGTTTCTAAAGATTTAGTAAATAAATTTAGCTCGCTCGCTTATGATAAAGTCGTAGTTTTTTATAGTTATTATGTTTCAGCTATCACTCAAAGATCTGTAGCAAAACAATTTCTTACAATTAATAAGCAAGATATTATTTCTTATTTAGAAGAAATTGTTTGAATTAGCGCTCAAGAGCAAATAAAATCAATAGATTACGCAATAGAACCAGACAAAAATACGATTACAAATGAAATTATTCCAATGATTTTGGATATGATGTTTTACGAAATTTTACTTGAAGCAAAAGCGTCAGAGCACGCTTCTCGTATGGTTGCTATGAAAAATGCAAAAGATAGCGCTGGAAAGAAAGTTTTTGAACTAACCCTAAAATACAACAAAGCCAGACAAGCAAATATTACCAAAGAAATCTCTGAGCTAGTAAGCGGAGTCGAGAGTATGAAGGAATAAAAGCTCCCCCTTAATCCCCCTCATTTGAGAGGGAGAGTGAGGAAACGAACTAGGGGGAGTTAATAAAATTAATTTAATTTATGAAATTAAAAGTATTCACAGACGGATGAGCGAGATGAAATCCGGGAATTTCGGGAATTGGGGTTTATATAACAGATGAAAATAATAATCCAGTTGAGAAAAGATATAAATGACTTGGAATTAAGACAAATAATCAAGCAGAATATTTGGGAGCATTGAATTGAATACAAAGAGCAATAGAGTTAAAAGCAAAAGAGATTGAATTATATATGGATAGTCAACTTGTAGTTAATCAATTATCCGGAATATTTAAAATAAAAAATCAAGAATTGGCAGAAATAAAACTAGAAATACAAAAAGCAATCAACACTTGGTGATGAAAAATAAGCTTCTATCACATCCCAAGAGAAAAAAACAAAGAAGCAGACAGACTCTCTAATATTGCGATGGATAAATTCCCTCACCCCACCATCTCGAGAGAGGGAGAGGGAGAATAAGGATAACTTAAAATATAATTTATAATTACTAATTTTTACTTTTATGAATAAATGAATCATTACTAAAATAATCTGAGTGGTTATTGATGTAGAATTTAGCAATGGATATGTACCAAATATCTATGATGCGCTTGAGGTTGTGGGTGCTCCAGTTAAATTAATACTTGAGGTACAACAACAATTAGGTGATTGAGTTGTGAGAACTATCGCGATGAATCCTGTTGAATGAGTAAAAAGATGACTTGAAGTTATAGCGACAAATAATCCTATAAGTATTCCAGTTTGACAAAAAGTTTTATGAAGAATGTTTAATGTACTTGGTGATCCTATTGATGAAATTGATGCACCAAAGACAGAGGAAAAATGGCCAATTCACAGAAAATCTCCTGAATATAATGAGCTTTCTACTCAAACTGAAGTTCTTGAGACTTGAATTAAGGTAGTAGATTTAGTCGCACCAATGTTAAAATGATGAAAAGTTTGACTTTTTTGATGAGCTTGAGTTGGAAAAACTGTTATAATGCAAGAATTAATTCACAATATTGCATCAGAGCACGGATGATACTCAGTAGTTGCCGGAGTATGAGAGAGAACAAGAGAATGAAATGATTTATATCATGAAATGAAGGAGTCAGGAGTAATTGATAAAACTGCGATGGTTTTCGGACAAATGAACGAAGCACCAGGACCAAGAGCAAGAGTGGCGTTGACTTGATTAACTATGGCGGAATATTTCCGTGATGTAGAAAAAAGAGATGTTCTACTTTTCGTTGATAATATTTTCCGTTTCACACAAGCTGGATCTGAAATATCAGCGCTTCTTTGAAGAATACCATCAGCCGTTTGATACCAACCAACTCTAGCGACTGATATGGGAGCACTTCAAGAAAGAATTGCATCAACTAAAAATGGTTCTATTACTTCTGTTCAAGCAGTTTACGTACCAGCTGACGATCTAACTGATCCTGCTCCAGCCAATACTTTTGCCCATCTTGACTCGACTGTAGTACTTGCTCGTAGTATTGCTGAGCTTGGTATTTATCCAGCAGTAGATCCACTTGATTCTACTTCTACAGTTATGATCCCAAAAGTTGTATGAGATGACCATTATAACACGACTAGACTTGTTCAAAAAATCTTACAAAGATATAAAGAATTACAAGATATTATAGCAATTCTAGGTATGGATGAGCTTTCAGAAGAAGATAAATTATCAGTATCTCGCGCACGTAAAATTCAAAGATTTTTTTCTCAACCATTTTTCGTTGCTGAGCAATTTACAGGAACTCCTGGGGTTTATGTAAAACTTGAAGACACAGTTAAATGATTTAAAATGATAGCAGCCTGAGAACTAGACCATATCTGAGAAAAATTTTTCATGTACAAATGAAGAATTGAAGAAGTGATTGATGCTTATGAGAAAGAAAAAACTAAATAGTCTCGTGTCATCCTACCCATTTCTGTCATTCCTGCGGAGGCAGGAATCTACAAAATATATTAAAAAAATACAAGGAAGATTCCCATCTTCATGGGAATGACAATTAATCTAATTTAATTTAACTTAATTCAATATGAAACTTACGTTAATTTCTGTAAAGAAAAAAGTTCTTGAGATAGATAATCTAGAGCAAGCTATAATTCCAACGAAAGCAGGGGAGATAACTGTATTATCTTCGCATGTTCCTCTTATTTCAGCTTTAAGACCTGGTATTTTGAAATTAAAATTTGAAGGAAATGTTGAAAAATTCGCAATTGGAGGTTGAGTAATTGAGACTGATTGAACGAATTTAACAATTATTGCTGATATGGTGGATGATTGAGCATGACTTAATCTTGAAGAAATTAAAGCCAAAAAAGATGAAGCAAAGAAACTAATGGAAGAAATGTCAGCTAGCGAAAAAAAGATGGATATGGATAGATATATAGAGCTAGAACTTGAATATCTAAAAGAAAGTGCTAAAGAGCAATTAGCTATTTGATAGTTAAATTATGAAATATATCCCAGACTATTCCAAATTTGAAACACTCAAAAATTATGCGCTTTGGTATTATCTCAGATATTACCCATCTATTTGAAAACTAGTAAAAAAACTAGAACAAAAAACTCAAAATAAAGAAAATATCAAAAAATTATTAATTGAGCTAAAAGATGATTTTAGAGAGGAATATTTACTTGAAATAAAAATATGAGAACTTCTTGATAAGTGAAAAAGTCAAAGATTTATAATAAGTAAATTAATCCAGAAAGATTTCAAAAAAGATGATATAGAAAAAATTCTCTTAAATTTAACCCCAAAGTCAGAAAATAATTTTAAATCTTATGCTTATATTAAACAAAAAATAGAGCTTTCTCTAAATAAAAAATCTATTAAAAATATTGTTTGCTCACTGCTTCAATCTTGATTTGATAAAGAAATTATATCTCAAATTATTGAGGAGAATAAACTCTGAGACACGGAGGATAAAATATTAAATGAAATCGAAAAATTAAAACAAGGCCAATTTCAAAAAGAAAAAATTATCCAAAAAATGTTTTCAAAATGATATAAATACTGAGATTTCAAGGATTTTTTGTAAAATAAAACTGGATTATATTTAAGCCAGTTTTATTTATTTGCTTTTTTGAAAAAAATATATTACAATTTCGACGCATTTATTTTTTTAATATTAAATTTATGAGAGAAACAATAAAAAAATCAGTTATCTGATGATTAACATTTTTTATTACAGTTTGAACTTGTGTTGTAGTTTATGGAGCTCTTACTAATCTTCCAGCTAAAGTATCACCTGGAACCTGATTAACTGCAAATTCTTGGAATATGATGGTTGATAGTCTGACAGAACTTGATGGTAAGATAAATTCTAATTCTGTTCCATCTTGAGCAATTCTAATGTTTAATAACTGATGTCCAGATACTACTAACTGGACCAGAGTCACAGCTCTAGACAATAAATTCCCAAGAGGTGCCACAACTTATGGTACAACAGGTTGAGCTGATACTCATACACATGCCGCTACAGGCTTATTATGACCTAGTCATACTCATACAATGGTTCATAAACACGAAATGCCTTTTGGTATTAGTACTAATGCTTGATATTCATTTCGGTGACCTTCTTCAGTTGAACCATTTTGAGTATGATCAAGTTTTACTTCGGTAAGATGGAATTATTATGGTGATGCATCTCAAAATATTACTGATAATTATGTTCTCACCAACAATCCATATTGAAGTCCTAGTACTTGAGCTGATTGAAATGATCCTATTACCTGAAATACTGCGAGTTCAAGCAATGTTCCGGCTTATGTGACTGTGGTTTATTGTTCAAAGAATTAAATTTAAAATTTTAAATAAAAAAATCTGAATTCCAGAATTCAGATTTTTTTATATTTATGATTACTTAATCTTATAATTCTCCCGAAACTTATTTCTAAAGGCTTCATATTGTCAATTCAGGATGTGTTCGCGGGCTTTGGTGGTTATGTTGAGGAGGAATTCGAGGTTGTGGAGTGAGAGGAGTTGTCAACCTAGGATTTCTCAGGTGTGGAGTAAATGGCGGAGATAACCGAGTGAATAAGTTCTAGATACATGCGTAGATAGTTCAGGGTCTATTGGAATTCAAGTTTTTTCGTGTTCGTATTTCTTGTTGGTGAGTTTAATATTTCAATAAGATGTAAAAGCTACTCCGTGGCGACCTAAACGAGTTGGGAGTACACAATCAAACATATCAATTCAGCGATAAATTCATTCAATTAGGTCTTCTGGAGTTCCAAGTCACATAAGATAGTGAGGTTTTTCTGAAGGCAAAATTGGTGATAGTACATCTAGAATTCTGAGTAAATCTTCTTTTGACTCTCATACACTCAATCATCCTATTGCAATTCCTGGAGTATCAAGTTCACTTAAGAATTTCGCTGATTCACGGCGTAAGTCCTCATAGATTACTCATTGAATAATTGGAAATAGTGCTTGAGGATTTTTTCATAAACTTGCTCTTTTTTCTTGTAATTTTGCGTGTTCAAGCTGGCATCTAGTTGCCCATCTATGAGTTCTGTTCATTGCTTTTGTAGCGTAGGAGTGAGAGCTATCTCCAGGGGCACATTCATCAAAAGCCATTATTATATCAGCTCCGAGCTTTTCTTGTATTTGCATGGCAAGTTCTGGTGTGAAGAAGTGTTTAGATCAATCTCTGTGAGATCTAAAATGAACTCAGTCTTCTGTGATTTTCACAAGACTTTCTCAATTTTTAAATCATTTTCAGGTTTGTCATAGTGAGAAAACTTGAAAACCTCCACTATCAGTTAAAATAGGAATTTTAATTCACATAAAATCGTGTAATCCTCAAAATTCTTCTATTAAATTCTCGCCTGGTTTGAGGTAGAGATGGTAAGTATTTGATAAAATTATTTGAGAACCAATTTGTTCTAGCTGTTCTTTTGTAATTCATTTAACTGTGGCTTGAGTTCAAACTGGCATAAAAATAGGAGTTTTTATCACTCAATTTGGCGTAACAAATTCTCAGGCTCTCGCAAGTCAATCATTTTTTTCTATTTTAAATTCAAACATTATAAGGGGTGAGGTTAATTAAAAATTAATTTAAAAATATCTTTATATGCTACAAATAGGCTGAGAGTTATGAGGAATAAAAATCATAGTAGGTGAATTAAATTCTCAACTCGTCAATCTATAACTTTTTTTCAGAAAATGAATATTACAATAGAATTAAGTAGCATTATAAAAAACCTTCATCAATCAAGTGCTGGAAGTGGGAGTAAATTAAATATGGCTAAATTCACACTAAGTAATGCTCAAATTAGTAAAATCATAAGTATACTTGCATTTTCTTTCACTAAATCTACAAATAAATTTCATACAGCGATCGGTCATCATAAACTATTTACAGCTTCTGTTCTTTCAATATTATTTTTTGGATTTAATATCTTTGAAACTAAATTTTTCATAAGCTCTAAAACTAGTTTTGATTGATTTATAGTTTCTCAAAATCACTGCCTTACAGCTTCACTTGGACTAAATTTATATTTAAAATCTTTATTTACAGATGATACATTATATCATACATAAGCTCAAATTTTTCATGAAATTGGCAAAATACCTTTAATAAATTCATCGTTTCATCTTCTAATTAAAAATTTGAGTGATTTTTTAGAGCTAGATACAATTTCTACCATTTGTTCAGGGCTTGAAATCATTTCATTATCTATTGAAAGTAAGATATCTCATTCCTTTAATCCAGCATTATCTGCAATGCTTCAGACAATTGGAGATAAAATAATTCCAGATGTTTTTATAATTCATAAATTAACTGCTTCATTTAGGCTAGGGATTAATTTTGTGGTAACATTTGTATCAAATTTTGTATTAATTGTAAGAGGTCCGGTTCATATCATAAATGCTGTAGTAAAGATAACAGTCGCAATTATAAAATTAAAACAAACTCAAGCTAAAATTATAATCATTTGTTTTATAGTTGATTTTGAGACAAGACTATTTTTATTTTTTATAGTATCCTCATTATACTCTTCTCAAAAAAGCTTTACAAATCATCAAATAGGGAACCAGTTAATTGTATATTCTGTTCCTGATTTATCCTTAAATAATCTTGTAATTCTCGGTGGAATTCATATTCAAAATTCTTCAACTTTTACTCAAAAAAGCTTAGCAAATAAAAAATGTCCTAGCTCATGAAAAAATACTATTACTGAAAAAACAATAATTGCTAAGATAATTCATAAAATTATATTCATAATATTTTAGTTATATTTTAAAACTCCCGCCGGGGCGGGAATTTTGTAATTTCTTATTTATTTACTTGATAATTCTTCTTTGAAGTGATCAAATAAATGATTAATTAAATCGTCTAATTTTTTAAAATCTTCTCTTTCATATCTAAATTTTTTTCAATCTATAATTAATTGGAGTATTCAATCAAATAGATTTTTTTTGTTTTTTTCAATAGTTAGAGATAATTCTCATTCTATATCATCTTTATCAAATTTTTGTAAATATTTATCTAATTTGGTAGACATATTTTCATCAATAAGTCTTTCAACAACATTTTTGTCGTTATCCAAATTTTTTAGGTTAACTTTTCTTTGTAATTCCATAATATTTTTTATTAGTAAATAAATAACATTTGTATTATATAAAAAAATATTTAATTAATCAAGAATAAATTTAAAAATCTTCTAATAATTTTGGTTCTTCTATAATAAAATCCTTAGCTGGACTATAAAAATCAAGATTTTCTTTTCAAACTTTTCCTATAATATGATCTAATAAATTATCTAATTTTACTTCTTCTTGAGTTCCGGCTACCATATCTTTAAGTTGGCAAACTCAATTTTTTGCCTCCATAACACCAACTATTGCTACAAATTTTGCATTAATTTTATTAGCTTTTTTTAATTGTATTTTAATTGATGGAGTTCAAAGTGAAATTGAGGAATTCAATCATCTTTTTCTTGCTTCGATATCAAGTGGTAATATTATTTTTTTTGCAGCATCTCAAAGTTGAATGAAATAAAGGTGAATTATATCTTTATTTTTTAATTTCACTCATGTTTCCATAATTTGCTCAATTAGACGTTCTGCTCAAAATGCAAATCAAACGGCTGGAACCGCAGTTTTATATCATAGGGTTTTAGAGAGTTCATCATATCTTCATCATCAACCAAGTGCATCTTGACTTCTTCCAGAAAAATCAACAAATTCCCAAACAGTATGACAATAATAATCAAGTCATCTTACAAGTGATGAATCTTCAATATATTCTACATTTAAAATATCTAAATATTCTTTAACTTTTTCATAAAATTCTCTTGATTCTTTTTTTAGGAAATCTGTGATTTTTGGAGCGAATTTAAGTAATTCAATTGTATCAGGATTTTTACTATCTAGAATGCGTAGTGGATTAGTCTCTAATCTATGTAAATCTGTATCATCTAGATGAGCTTTTTTATTTGAAAAAAATCATTTTAATTCTTCTAAATATTTTTCTCTTTCTTTATTTGTTCAAATTGAATTAATTTTCACTTTAAAAGTATCTTTAAGTCAGATAGAATCTAAAATTGATTTTCAAATATGTATTAATTTTGCATCTAAAACAGGATCTAATTCTCATATAATTTCAGATCCAATTTGATTAAATTGTCTATATCTTCATTTTTGTGGTCTTTCATATCTAAAATGAGGTTCAATATAATATAAATAAACTGGCTGAGTCTCATCTAGGAAATTATTTAAATAAGCTCTCATAATTCCAGCTGTTGATTCAGGTTTTAATACTAATTCTCTTCATTTCTTATCAATAATATTATACATTTCTTTTGAGACAATGTCTGTATTTTCTCAAATACTTCTTTTGATTAATTCTGCTTTTTCAATAATTGGTGTTGAAATACGGGTAAATCAATTTTTACGAAATTCATGACGAGAAACTTTTTTTAAAAATGTAAAATACCTTTGGTATTCTCAAAAAATATCCTGCATTCATCTTACTTTTTGTGGTATTTCCATAGTTTTTTTGTTTTAAAAAATATAAACTGATTATTGTAGTTTATACTATTTAACTAATAAATCAAATCTAAATTTAGGTTTTTATAAAAATATTTAATTTAGTTATGAAGTAAATCATAATCGGATGATATATTATTTTCTTTTGCATTTTTGATAAATTCCTTAATTTCAACTAAATTTCATCTTTCAAAAACTTGTTTGCATTTAATACTTATTTTTCATTTAGTTTTATTAATACATTCAAGTAATAAATCTAGTAATCAGGCCTTTAATTTTACCATCTTTCATTTTATATAGTGCGTTGTTCATCAAGGTTGTTCGATGGTGAATAATGATTTATTTGTTTCAGTCAAAACTCAATTAATTCTTTCAGAAGTAATATTTTTTATATTTCATAAAATATTTTTTGCAGTGATAGGATCGATTGTTGTTATTTTTTCGTTTTTAATCAGATAATCTACAACCTCATCTCAGTTAGCCCTTTCAAAAATATCTTTACATTTCAGTGTTACAATTCATCTTGAATTTCAAATATACTCTTTAAATAAATAATAATATCACATTCATTTTAATTTTACCATTACAGTTTCATTGCCTCATTTCCTACCTTGGAAAAAATGAGTTGTTCAATCAATTTGATTAATAAAAAATCCTCAATTTTTTATTACTTCTGGACTATTTTCTGATAAATGAACCTTATTTGGGTCTTGTATGTAAGATACATCTTTAAATACTTGTCAAAAAAACGGAGCCTTACAACCAGTAAAAGTATAATTATTTCAATTTAAGCTCATAAATTTTCAATTAAGGAAATTTGATTATTATATTTTAATTGAAAATTAGTCAAAGAGAATATTTAATTTTGGATTGACAACTATAAATAATTATTTTGAATAATTAAAGTGGCCTCAGTTTGAAGTTTTTCTTTGTATTTAATATTATTTCTTTCTTTATCAAATTCTAAATCTCTACAATTAACAAAAAAATCATCTAAAAATTTATATTTTCATGTTTTAAGCTCGGTTGCTGTTTTCTTTGTTGGATCTTTTATAACTCAGGCTTTTTCAAAATAATCTCTTACGTAATAATTTAATTTATTAGAAAATTCCTTATCTGAAGCGTCTAAATTAGAAATTATTTCTATATATTTTTTCTTTAAAAGCATTTTTTCAATCCTTTTTGCGTATAATTTTTTAAGATATTTAACTAATTTATCAATTCAAAATGATATTAAAAAAACAATAAAAAATAAAATTACAAATTCAAAAAAATAACTAAAAAATTGCTTGCTAAATAAATTCGCATACAAAACTCATTTTATATCAAAAATATCTTTCATTATTTTCTTAATTTAAAAAATTTATATAAAACTGAAAAAATATCATCTATGTTACTTGTTTTTAGGTAACTTCATCCGAGCGAAAATATTTTTTTCTTAAATTTTGAGATTTTCTCATTTCTTAAATTTATATATTTTTCTTTTTTATCCTTATTCTCTATATTTATTTCTATATTTTTTTGATTTCAAACTAAATTATAAAATCATTTTCAGTCTAAATTATTCTCAAAATCATCGAATGTATTTATAAAAATCAAATCATTTTTGTTTGATAGCGCTTTAAAATATATTTCGTTAATTTCATCCAAATAATCTGACATTATAAAAATAATACTATTTCTTTTTTGTTTTTTAAAAAGATTTTCAAGAACTTTATTAATATTTGATGTAGCGAGAGAATCTTTTGAAATAATCTCATCAAATTTTCTTTTTATTAAAAAAAAGTTTTGCAGTGTTTTTTTAGATTTTAAATCAATAATTTCTTTATTATTGTAAAAAATAACTCATATCTTATTTTGATTTTTTATTCATGATAAAGCCAATATTTCAAATATTTCTTTTGCAATTTCTAACTTTGTTTTGTTTTCAAATCAGAAATACATACTTGTTCAAGTATCTATGATAAAGAGTAATTCTATTTCTCTTTCTTCAATATATTTTTTTACAAAAACTTTAGAGTTTTTAGCTGATGCTAACCAGTCTATATTTTTAACATCATCTCAGAAGCTATATTGTCTTAGTTCATCAAATTCCATTCATGCTCATAAAAAATTTGTTTTATAATTTCACGCAAATAAACTAGATACTTTTTTGAAAGTCTTAATGTCTATAAGGCGAAAATTATTGCTCATTTTACGGAACTAATACATTATCTAAAATAATTTTAATTATATCGTCAGTTTTCATATTTTCTCATATAGCTTCAAAACTAAGTCCAATTCTGTGTCTAAGTACATCGTATGCCATTTCTTTAATGTCTTCAGGAATTACGTAAGCTCTACCTGATAGGAATGCATTTACCTTTGCGGTTTTAATGAGAGATAGGGAAGCTCTTGGAGATGCTCAAAAACTAATATAAGGTGAAATTTGAGATAAATTATAATCGCTTGGATTTCTCGTTGCAAATACTATATCTCTTACGTATTCGTAAATTTTATCATCAATAAATATTTCATTTTCTATAAAATTTTGAATTTCAATTAAATCTTTTTTTGATAAGATCTTTTTAATTTTTTCTTTTCTAGTGTCATTTTTCATTATTTGAATTTCCTCTTCTTGACTTGGATAATTAATAATGGTTTTTAATAAAAATCTATCTAATTGTGCTTCAGGTAGCTCATAAGTTCATTCTTGCTCTATAGGATTTTGAGTAGCTAGTACTATAAATGGGTTATCTAGTGTAAATACCTCATCAGCAATTGTAATTTTTTTCTCTTGCATAGCTTCAAGTAGGGCAGACTGCACTTTTGCTGGAGCTCTGTTTATCTCATCAGCAAGTAAAAAGTTTGTAAAAATTGGTCACTTTTTAATGTAAAATTTTGAATCAGCTTGATTATAAATTTGTCCTCAAATCAAATCACCTGGCAATAAATCTGGAGTAAATGAAATTCTTCAAAAACCTAGATTTAAAGCTTCAGATAAGGTTTTAATTGAGAGAGTTTTTGCTAAGCCTGGAACTCATTCAAGAATTATATGCCCCCCAGCAAGAAGTGCTATAAGTAAATTTTTTATTAAAGTTTCTTGTCAGATTATTACTTTTTTCATTTCATTTCTTAGTTCATTTATTTGCTCTAAATGCGAATTAATTTTGTTTTCCATACGTGTTTGTGTTAAAAAATATATTTTATAATTTTACTATTTCCTCCATATTATCCTCAAAATAATCAACTCAATAATTTAGAATATAATTTGAGCTTTTTGTATTATATGCACGTAACTTTCTCTTTGTGTCTATATAAATTTTTGAGAATTCTTCGCTGTTTTGTACTTCTAATTTTGATTCAAATAATGATGAAAAAATATCACACATTTTCACTATTTTTCAGTCTTCTCCAGAAAATGGTTCAAGCATTATTTTAGCTAAATCTTTTTTAAAATCAAATCAACTAATATGAATAAATAAATATTCTTCCAGCATTTCAAGCTCAATATCTCAAAGTAGCTCAGCAAAGCCTGGAACTGCCTTTTTTGTAGGTGATACAATATCTCAGGTAATTGATTCTGGAACATCATGAAATAAGGCCCTAGTCATTATATCTAGTATTTTTTCATCATTATAATCTTCTGTTTTACCAGCTATGTAGGCAAGAAAAAAAGTTATATAGCTATGAGCCATAACAGAAATTGGATAAATTCTTTTCATTCTGTTCCACCTAAAATTTGACTGAAGACGTCTAATATTTAATAAAAATTTCTCTAAATCATTTGAGGTGTTATTTATATTTAAGTATTTTAATAATGTTGAATATTTTGTGTTATCCAATCTATCTTTGATATTATTCAAAACATCTTCATACATTTCAGGATAAATTTTTGCTGAGAAATAAGCCTCATAATAAGCTACCCATAATTTTGAAAATTCCATTATTTCATGTTCACGAGCGTATTTTGGATTATTTTCATTTTTGTAAATATATAATATATCATCTTTAATATTTCAGCTAATATCTTGCGAGGTTAAAAAATCTTGAACCTTTTTAACTAATTTAGCATAAATTCAGCTATTTTTATTTATAATTCTTCTTTGTAAATCCGAATTAATATCAGATAAGATTAATGTTTCAAAAGAAGAAAAAATAATTTTTTTAAAAATATACAAAATATCAAGCTTTATTCACTCCTTTTCCTCTATTACTTTACTCAATATATACGCAACTTGAAGCGTAAAACCCTTATTATCAATAGTAGAAATATTCTCAATTCTAGAAAAATTATTCCATCTGTAAATAGAGGTTCATTTGAATATTAAATTCAGAAAATGTCAGATCATAGTATTTTAGTTAATAATTAATAAGAACAACGAAAACCTACAGAAGGGTGCCAACTAGTTTCTGACCACCGTAAATTAAGTGTGAATATACCAGAATAAGGTGAGCTATTAAGATTAGATGTACCTCAACGAATCCATACATTATTGGGAGTATTGAATGAGTATATTCTTCATATACCATTATCTGTATTTAAATTTAATATTTTTGGTCAATTATTAGAATAGGAATATCAATTTATATAATTACATGTTCATAGAGTTGGAGGTGTAATTTCTCAATTAGAGAATGCATACCAGCCATTCGCTCAATTACAAGCAACTCATGATTTAAAATCATTTGAATTATAATTAATTCAATCATTTGTATTTGCTTTATTTACATATTCCCAAATATTTCAAGCTAAATCCCATATAATTTCTCAATTAGATAGTTTAAGTTGTCTTTTTGGATTACAAAGTATTCAAGTTGATGTAGTTGATGGTCAAGTTTTAGTAGCATATGGGTAAGTTTCTATGTTTCATCATTTAGCATCACATCATAGAGAATCGTTTAAATTTACAACTCATCTATATATCCCTCAACTTCCAACAATTCAAGTAGACCAATTAGAACTTTGTGCTTCTATATTTCTTGCTACAGTCATCCATTCATTATTTGTAATTAAATGTCATCAAATAGATTTACAAGCAGCCATAGCTTGAATTTGAGTTATATTTGCTATTTGATATTTTCATGGAGCAGACACTATAGTTCAATCAATCCAGATTGTTCATGTTCAACGAGTTGTAGTAGATCAAGTCCATGTATTAAAATTTGCAGGACTGAGTTCAGAAGTAGTTAAATCTCTTTCCAGAGCCATTTTATACTTTGCCACACAAAAACCAGGTTGTGAGAATTCTGCATTACCTGGAACTGGAATAAATCAAGTTGGACAAGTTTTTGGTTGAGATAAATCTCATCATTTGAGTGCTAGAGCTTGTAATCCTCAGGCAATTTCAATTCCTGATCAAGTTATAGAATTAGAATTATCTATTATAGCTTTATATGAATTAGTATTATTATTTAATTCTGTATTTATAGATACTGGTATATTTGTAGTATAATCAACAAGTATTGCCGGTCATTTTGAAGTTACTCTTGGAATTCTTGTTGTATAATCTATTGCATAAACCCTCACCCCTAACCCCTCTCCTAGAGGTAGAGGGAAACTGGAATTTAGAGCAGTTTGTTTCTCTAGATAGTAGAGTAACTTATATGATATCTGATTTGAATCTGTTGAATAAATATATTTAGTCTGGTCTAATGGATCTACAGGAGTTTTAGATATTTTAATAATACTAGATTGATTATCTCATAAATATCATTGTAAAGAAATAATATTTCAACTCAAAGTTATTGTAGCTGGACTTTCAGGCAAAGGATATTTTCATGAATTTACTTTGTATAATTCTAATCACTTAGATATATTTGCTATATCACTTATTCTTACGCTATCTCTAGAAGATGATGAATATCAAGAGAATGAAAGAAATGCAATAGTTCAGAGAATTGCGAGTATTGAGATGACTACGATTAGTTCTACTAAGGTAAATCAAGTTTTGAGTTTGAGTTTGTGGTTTAATATAGACATAAAATTTTGATTAATAATAAAGTGAAATTATTGTAATATATTTATTTTGTGAGTCAAATTTTAGTTAATAATTTTTTTAATGTCATTTTTGAGTGGTGCCTCAAAATTATAATCAATTCAGTCTAAATTGAAAGATAATTTATAGGAATGAAGAAATTGCCTTCATAATCCATAAATTTCTTTAAAATATTTATTGGTTTTTTCATTTCAATATGTCTTGTCTCAAACTATTGGATGACCGATGCTTGCAAAATGCACTCTAATTTGGTGAGTTCTTCCAGTAAGCAAATCAACTTCAGCGAGAGTATATTTATTTTCAACATATTTAATTACACTAAATTTTGTCTTAGCAAGCTTTGGATTAATTGGATTTTTAACTGTCATTTTTTTGCGGTCTTGCGGATCTCTTCAAATGTAGGATTCTATATAACCTCCACTTTCTTTTATTATTCAATCTACAAGTGCTAGATAAGTTTTTTTAATAGTTCTTTTGTTCATCTTAATTTGCAGAGCTCTCATAGTTTTATCATTTTTTGCGATAATTATAAGTCAGCTTGTGTCCTTATCTAAGCGATGAACGATACCTGGGCGTTCAACTCAATTTATCACAGAAAGTCAGTCAAAATGATGAAGGAGCGCATTTACTAAAGTCCCACTTTTTCATCACTCTCCAGGTACTGGATGAGTATTTATTCCTGCATCTTTGTTGATTATTGCAAAATCCTCGTTTTCATAAACTATATCTAAAGCCATATTTTCAGCTTCAATTTCCATTTTCTCAGTTTCAAAAATCATCTCAACCAGGTCTCATTTTTTTAATTTTTCATGTTTTGAAACTATTTTTCCGTTTACAGTCACATTTCATTTTTCGATTAATTTCTGAATATAACTTCTTGATTGTTCCTTAAAAAGAGCCGATAAATACATATCGACTCTCCTTATTTCTTTATCAAAAATGTAAACACAAAATTCTAATTTCATATTATTTTATTGCATTATATGAGAGTATTTTTCCGTCTTCATTAAATCTAAAGCTATACTCCACAGTTTCACAATTTAAAATTCTTGGAAGCCAAATACTGTCATCTTCCCACATTTTATCGTATGGGATTTTATCTATTTTAAACCACTCTGGCCTCATTTCCTCAGTTTCAAAAATTTCTCAGCTGTAATCTTTTACTACAAATAATGTAACATCTTGATCCCAGTCAGGTCTATTTTCAAAGAAATAATGAAAAAGTCATCTATTTTCAAATTTTTCTTCTCATACTTTTACTCATGTTTCCTCTTCTAATTCTCTTCTTGCTCCTGCTAAAATAGTCTCTCATCACTCTATTTTTCCTCAGGCTCCATTATATTTTCATTCTCAAAAACCTCTTTTTTTCATATTAAGAAGTATTTGATTTTGGCTGTTAAATACTAGAATTAGAGTACTTTGTCTCATAAATTATAAATATTTACTTTTATAAATTTCAATAGCATCATTACTATTTTTTATTTCAGTTATATCAAAAATTCCTGTTTCTTTTCCATCAATATTAATCGTAGGATTTGAGAGTGAATTTAGAGCTTGTTCCTTTGAAATTCAAGAAACTAACATTTTATTGTATAAATTTGTTTTTTCAGGAGAATAAGCAGAGCTTGAGATATCTTTTAAGAAATTATTTATTTCAAAAATAGCTTCAAAAGGCCCAGCTGACATATGAATTCCATTATTTCAAATATTTACTTCTTTCATTCCATAATTATCTTTATTTGCATATAATTCTCATCTAATTGATTCGCTCACTGCCTTTTCTGGGAATGTATCTCATATCATAATATCTCTTAGAGAATCCCAATTATTGTCTGATCTAGCTAGTAATATTAGAATTTTATGAGGCGGATTTATAAAGTGTTTTAATTGAGCTGGATGAAATGCATCAACTAGAACAAATTTCTCTCAATTTATCTCATATTTTTGAATATAAAAACCTCATTTAATTTTAGCTGATTTTTTAGTTGCCCAAAATTCATCTAGAGATTCTTCTGTAAAATCAGGATGAGTTGCTAAAAATTCATGTCATCCGTAAATTTTGTAATTTTCTCTGTCTGTTATTTCAAGAAGAGAATATATTTTTTCTAAGTCGTCATTTTCTAGAATTTTTGAAGCATTTTTTGATAGTTTATTAATAAATCCATAATGTCTATCCATAATTGCCAGCTCATTTAAACGATCTCAAGTCAAAAGTAAAATTCCAGAAATATCTACATTATTAACACTAAATTTATCAAAAGCCATAGAAATAATAGATTCAGCTTTATCTGCACCTCAGAAAAATACCTCAGGCTTGAAAAATATTAAAAATTCATTTTGCTTTTCATTGCTAAATTCAAAAGGAGTAATCATAACCTCAGTTTTTCCTGAATTAATCGCATCATTTATTTTGTTTATTAAATTCGTTTCCATTTTCAGTTAAGTTTAAAAATTAAAGTGCGCTTAGTATAAAAAAATATCTAAAAATTTCAAATTTAGTTTGAAAAAAATTAAAAAAGGTTATAATCTGAGATAAGTATTTTTAATTCTCTACAATGGACTTAAAAAATATATATATCTTTGAGTGATTGAGCGATGAAGAATTATCATATTTTGATACTATTGCAAAAAAACAATCTTTTAAAAAATGAGATTTTATAATTAGTGAGTGAGATAAATCCAATGATAATGCCTATATTATAGAATCAGGTTTTGTAGAGGTTTTTCATAAAGGCGAGAAATTAGCTACCATAAATGAATGAGACATTTTCTGAGAAATAGCCTTAATTGTAAATGAACCAAGAGCTTCTTCAGTAATAGCTTGAGATGATTTAAAATTACTTGCATTTAATAGAAATGATTTTGTAATGCTTTACAAGAAATCTGGAAATTTTGAACAAATAAGAAATAAAATCTTTCAAAGAATTAAAAAATCTTTTTACTGAATTAAGGAATAAATCTAGAAAATATATTAAAAAAATCTAAAAACTTTTGCTTTTTAGATTTTTTTAATATAATCTTTGCACTTAATCTGGTGTATTTTCTGGATAAGTTTTATTTTTTTAATATTTAAAAATACTATGGAAAGAAAAGAGAAAAAGGCTTTAATGGAGAAATTCTCAACTCATAAATGAGATACTGGGTCTCCAGAAGTACAAATTGCTATTCTAACAACTAGAATAGAAAACCTAAAAGATCATCTTAATCTTCATAAAAAAGATAATCATTCTAGACGTTGAATTATGCTTATGGTAGCTAAAAGAAGAAAACTTCTTAACTATATAAAGAGAAAAGATCAATCAAGATATGAGTCAATCTTAGAAAGACTTGAATTAAGAAAATAATTAAAAGAAAAAATCCAAACAAAAATGTTTGGATTTTTTTAAAAATTGGTTAATATCATTTTATCTAATTATTTTTTTCTAAAAATGATAAAATATAGAAAAATATTTATAATTTCAATTCTGTTCTTTTTAGGTAGTTTTTTGTTTTATTTGTGAAGTTTTAGTAAAATTAAAAAGCTTGATATTACAAAGGTAATAAATTATTCTAATATTAATTTTGCTGGAGAAAATGTGTCTTTTGAAGATAAATATTATTTTAATAAAGAAAAATTTGAAAAAGAATTAAGTATTACAAGATATAATTTGTACCAATTTGTACTTTATCATAAAAGAGAACCAATATACCTTCCTATAATTGAAAAAAAATTAAAAGAAGCTTGAATTCCAGATGATTTTAAATATCTTGCTATCGCAGAAAGTTCTCTTAAAAATGATGCACTATCAGATAGTAATGCTTGATGAATTTGGCAATTTATTCCTGAAACAGGGAAGAGATATTGACTTATAATCAATGAAAATATTGATGAAAGATATAATTTTGAAAAGGAGACGGATGCGGCAATTTTATTTTTTAAAAAACTTTACGAGGATTTTAATAATCGGACTCTAGTAGCTGCTGCCTATAATAGGGGAGAGAATTGACTCAGAAGGGCGCTGGACGATCAAAATGTTAATTCTTATTATGATCTTTATATTAATGAGGAAACTTGAAGATATGTTTTTAGAATATTAGCTATAAAATATCTTATGCAAAATAGATATGAAATTTTTAATAAGGAAGATTTATGAGAACAATTCACTCCACCAAAAACTAAGGAAATTGAGATTAGAGATATTGCATCTTTTAAGAAGTATGCTCAAGATAATTGATATAATTATGCATCTTTAAAGCAATTAAATCCATGGATTATTTGAGATGTAATACCAGCTGGAGTTTGGAAAATTAAAGTTTTTGATTATTAAAACCTCTCTGTCATTTCGAATGATGTGAGAAATCTATTTTAATATATAAATATACAATTATGGCTTTAAGTTATTTTGATGAGTTATTTTTTGCAAAGTATGTAAAAATTGATGATGAAGTTGTTGAAGTTTGTCATAAACATCCAATTTGAATTATTGATGATATTTTAATTTGGATGTTTTTTTGAGTTATTTTACCCTCATTTTTTTATTATAATAATTCATTTGATTTAAAAAATTTAGTTGAATTTATTTATTTTGAATGATTTATTGTTTTTATTTACCTTATTTTAATGTATAAGATTTTTGATTGGTATAATGATTCTTGGATTATTACTAGTACTTGAATTATAGATTTGGATTGGCAATTTTTTAAAGCAAATATTGTTTATATAGATTTTAGCGATATAAAATGAATAGAATTAAAACAGAGCTCTATGTGGGACTGACTTCTTGATAAAGCTAACATTATTATTCATCTTGAATGAGAAAGTTCTAATTTTATTTTAGAAGATGCTAAATCACCAAAAAATATTGTTTGATTTATACAGGAAGTTATAGAAGAAAAGCAAAAAGCTGCCGAAGAGGAGGATAAGGATTCTTTTGAATTTCTAATTAATACTTTAAAAAAAGTTGTAAAAGATCATTTAGTTGAAGGTAAAGAGAAAATTGAGGATAATAAGGTTGAAATTGAAAAGGTTCTCAATAAAAAATGAACTGTAGATTTAAGAGATATTTAATTATCTATTTACAATATCTTCATCATGTCTTTCCTCTCATATTTCAGCCATAAACCCTTCACTATCTAATTTCTTTTTATCTTCTTCATCAGTTTTTTTCTTTTTTCTTTCTTCTATAAGATCTAGATCTTCTTTTGTAATAGTAAATTCTCAATAACTATTTACAATTTTCGCTCAAACTAAATTCATAATTTTATTTCAATCTAGATTTTCAGTTTCTTTAAAAATAGGATAGGCAATTCAGTTTTTTTCTTTCATTCAAGGTTTAATTACTCATCTGGCAACTAACTCTTCTTCTATACATTTAAAATATTTTACACTGTACATATAATAATCAGCCTCTTCTTTAATTAATTCTATAATTTGTTGAGTTTCTTCCATAGTTTGGTCTTTCTTGTAAAATTCTTTAACATTAAAATATTTTAATCACCAACTAGTTCATATTCATGTGGTATTATAATAATCTTGTCTTATACTATTAAGTTTATTTATTATTTGTTCTGTAGTTGTATTTTCAAAAATTATCACAAATTCATCTCAACCTAATCTATAAAATCCATCACCTGGTCTTAAATTTCTAGCCTCTTTCATATATAAAGAAAAATCTTTTAATACCTTATCTCAGGCTGCATGACCTCAATCTTCATTGAATTTCTTAAAATCGTCTATATCAATGAGGGCAAGTACTATATTTTTTGGATCGCTTTCTCTTAATTTATGAATAAATAAATTATGTAAATCTTCATCAAGTGCTCTTCTATTAGATACTCCAGTCAGTTTATCACTCATTGCTTTTTCTTCCATTTCATTGAGTAAATAACGAGTTTTTGCTAATTCTTCTTCTATCTCTTCTTTGGTTTTTAAATATTCAGCAAATCTATTTGTTCCACCTTGTCAATTTGGCTCTGTAGTCCATAGAAATGTCTTTAACTCTCAAGATTTTGTAGTCATTGTAAATGCAACTTTACTATATCAGATTCCCTCATCTTTTACTTTTTTTAAATATCTTTTAACTCTTTCTAATTCTTCTCATTTATATAAAAGTGACATTATTTCTCAATGCTCATTATAATATTCTAAAACTTCTTTAAGTGTATATCAAGTTTCTTGTTCCATTTTTTCATTCCATATTACAGGTTTTCATTTACTATTATAACTAGCAAACGGAATTGGCATTTTTTCAATAGTTCAATATTTATATTTTTTGTCATTTTTAACATTTCTATAATGATAATAAACTACAGATCAAGCTAAAGCAAAAGATTCAAGATATACTATAGATCAAGGCGTAACTCAATTAACTAAAGTCATTCATCAGGCAATTAATGAAAATGATAAAAAACTACTAGCTTCGACTGGCATATAATCATCCCTTACTTTTCTGACATTTTTCATATAAGCAATGTAATATAAATATCAAAGTAGTAAAGATTGTAGCAACATAGTTCAATTTACCTTGTCATATTTATTTATTTTTTCAAAAAGAGCTTTCTGTAGGTTTTCATTATTAATATCATCAGTTCATACTTCTTTTACTGTTTCTTTAAATATCTTGTCTATTATTTTCTGTTTTGTTATTTCTAATTGTAATCATAAATTATCATTTAGTACTCTATTAACTCAAAACCTTGCATTTTCATATACTTTATTAATTGTTCCAGAATTTAGATGAGTTAAAGCAAAAAGCACAAGTCAACTAAAAATAACTCTATTATTATAGATAATATCCTTATAGTCCAATACAATTTCTTTTCATTCTGAAATATATAAGCTAGAGTGTTCTTTTATTTTACTCTTTATTTCTTTGAGTTTTCAGACATACACTCACCTTATTTCATTTATTTTATTTTTCATAATTTTATGTATAATTGTTTATAATTTTATTTATAACTTTTTTTAGTTATTTTGCAAGTATTTTTATACTATAAAAAAAGAAATAGTCCTTAATTCTATTTCTTTTTTTTAAAAATATTTTATTAATTATCTTTTTTTGAAAAAAGTTTTTCTTTTCTTCTTTTTATAATTGCGATTTTTTTCATACATAGCTCTCTTGTTCAATTATTAGTAAGTATATTTACTCATGTTATTTGTCAAGAGTTATTTATTATAGGAGTTCATATAAAATTTTTACATTTTTTTGTTATTGTTGCCATTGCAAATTCTTTTATTTCTCATGACTCATTTTTAATTAATTTTTGTTCATTTGAATCAATTTGTATTTTTTTTGAATCTAGGGCAATTTTATATTGTTCATTATTTAATAGATAACAATGCTTTGCTATTATTAATATTTCATCTGTAGACATTTTTAATTTTTCTAATTCTCTTTCTAATATAGAATTTACTTCATCCGGATTTGTACTTATTTTCCTTAAGTTAGCATAGTTAAAATCTGAAACTCATATACTTAGTCAAATAGGTGGTAGAAATATTTGTCAATTAGTAATCTCTCTATTTTTTTCATAAAAATCTTGAGCTTCTTGATGATTTTTTCTTTTTATACTATTTATTATTTGTCCATTTTCTACTATAAAATTAATTGAATTAAATTCATCTTTTATTCTACTTACTCTTTCTATAATTTGGTCATGTTTTGTAGTATTAAATAATATAGCAAATTCATCTCAACCTAAACTATAAATATGATCTCAGTCTCTTAGTTTTGAATTAAAGAATTTAACAAATTCAGCTAATACATGATCTCATGCTGCATGTCAATATACTTCGTTAAATAATTTAAAATCATCAATGTCAATCATAGCTAAAGCTAGCACACTTCTTGCTTCTTCAATTTTTCATCTTTTATTTAATATGTAATCACGAAAATCTTTTTTTAGAGCAGATTTTTTAAGACATGGAAGAAAATCGTGCATTCTAAGCATTCTTTGGACATCAGTATAGTCTTCGCTTCAAAAACTTATTCTATATTTATTATCGTGTGATCTTTCAGTATTCCATGCAACCTCAATAATTGTTCATCTAGCAGTTCTAAGTGTACATACAAAATTTTCATATCAGGTTCACGTATCTTTTATCCTTTTAAATCTTTCAGAAATTTTTTCTATCTGATCCTGATCGTGTCAATAAAAAAGTTCCATTATACTTTCTCAATTATTATATTTTGCAATTATTTCATCAAATATATAACCTGACATATTTTCCATTTTTTTTGACCAATATATTGGTTTTTCTCTTCAGTCTTCTTGTTCTTCGTATATTACAACAGCAAATTTTTTAGCTTTTTCTATATGCTCTCTAAGTAGGTTTCAGATTTTTATATTTAGGTCTTGTTTCTCTAAAATTTTTTGAATTGAATCAACTACATTTTTAGATGTTTTTTCTAGTTGTAGTAATTCAATGACTTCTCTGGTTGTTTCTGATTGTCAAGATTTATTTAGGTGCCCCATATTTTTATATTAAATTTTAAAATTATTTACTTTTGGTGTAGCTACTCATTTTTTGATTTTTAATTTTACTATTTCATTAACTGCCACTGTTATTATTCACATAAAAAAAGCTATAAAATACCCAATAGAACCAATATGATATCAATTAGAAATTCCAAGTCATAGGTTTGTTAGTGCAAATCATGTAAATGAAATTGATGATACATTATGACAATCTTTAATAATTTTTCTAATAGTAAGAGAATATAAATATGCATAGAGTGCACCCAGTAAAATTGATATAATTTCTTTATTTGATAATAATAAATGCATATCTTTATTTTTTAAATTTTAATATCTTCAAGTCTTGGATATTTTCTTCTTAATCAATTTTCTACTCTTCATTTTTTTCATCAAAAAAGAAATTCAGCGTTATTAATTGTAATATTTTTTATAGCTTTTTTTGATAATTTTGCAAGTAATTTATTAAATTTGTAATTTATAAATCAAATGCGGTGAAAATCTTTCCCTAAAATATCAGATCAAAGTAATATTCTATTTGAAAATTCTTCTGATAATTCTGCCCACTCATCTAGTGATTTTTCGTCTTTACCTATAATTTCTTCAAATACTGCCCATGAATAATCTACATAAAGAGAAGGATATTCATCTAGTAATCTTTTAATCATTTTTGCATAATATGGTGCATATACTCTACGAGATACTCAGCAATGAGCATAAATTATTTTAGTTTTTGGAAATTCTCTGAGTATTGATTCAAGTTCACTAAGATATTTTGGATGATCTGAAACACCAGGTGCTGAAATATTATTGTGAATTAACACCGGTAAGTCGTATTCAGTTGCAAATTCTAGGATAGGGAATATTGATTTACTACTTAATCTTGGAGCTTCTCATTGTGTTAGAAATGTAAGATCATCATGGCGAAGTAATATTTCTCAAATTCAGCAAAAAACTCCTGGATAGAATTTAAACATATTTTCAATATGTTTAATTGCATTAATATCCATTGGATTAAATCAGCTAATTAATGGATAAAATTTCTCTTTATTTTTATCTGATAATTTATTATATTCCTCTGCAACCATTCAATCTGTAAATGAATAATAATAACATTCGTTATCATCATCAAGGTAATATTCAGGTTGACTTTTTTCGTGTTCTCACCAGTTTTTTTTCACTGGCATTCAAAAAATTACACTTGATTTAATATTTGTTTTTTTCATGTAGTATAGAAGCTTTTCAAGTCATTCTGTTTCTTGCATAAAATTAATAATATGAACATGTGCATCAATCATCTTATATTTACATCATCTTAGTTGTTCTAGATCACTTGTTTTATCAAGAAATCACTCTTTTTTTTCAAGTTTTTTAAGTTCTATATTTATTTTATTTTCCGTTATTAACATAATTTTATTTTTTAATTCATAAATGTTTTAAAAATAAATCTTCTTTTCTGTCTGATAATTTACTTAAAAAATATGTAAATTCTCAATTATTTGTAAATAGATCCTTAATTTCTTGTCTTGAAAAAAAAGATAATAATTCACTTGCTTTTTCCATTGAAAATCATTTTAATATTAGAAGTAAATCTTTCCGGCTTTTAATTTTTTCTAAAATTGTTTTTAGTCAGATATTATTTATCAATGTGTCTTTGTTTTCATTATTTAAATAATGGAGTACATCATAAATTTCTTTTGGATAATTAAAAAAATTTTTCACATGATCAAAACATGCAATATTTAATAACTCAATTTCTGATTGACCGTAAAGCCATTCTAACACATTTGATAAATCTCTAGGTTCTAAAATTAATTTTTTTAATCCTGTTTGTCTTAATTGTTTAATGATTCTAATTTTATTTTCTTCTTCTGGAATACGGGCCAATATTTCTCATAATTGTTCTGAATTTTGTATAATTTTATTTAGTGAATCTCAGATATTTACAAGAAGTAAAAACGAGTTTCTTTCATTTAATAATTTTAGAGATTTAATTAATCACTTATACGTTTTAACAATATTTAAAAGATTTTCATCAAGCTCCATTATAACATTCCAATGTGTCATTCAAGATACTTCATCATTTCATGAAAGTAACTCAAAAATAAGAGCTAATTCGTTCTCGTCTTTAACTGTATATTTATTATCTCATATAATAAAACTATATTCTTTCATAAAAATTAATAAATTACTTTATTTTATATAAATTTTATTTTTTTCAAGAGTAGCAAACATTATTCTTGTTTTTCTTTTGGTAAATTTTTTGCATTTTTACATTCTGGATAAGCTGAGCATGCTAAAAATGGTCATCTTCTAGAAGATTTTACATGCATAATTCCAGTTCAACATTTTTCACAAATATCTCACCCAAATTTTTCTTCTAATTCTATATTTTTTTCATTTGGAATTTTACCAATCCACTTTACTTCTGGATATAGAGAACTTGCTAAAAATGGTCAAAATCTTCATGTTTTTACAACTATTGTTCCTCAGGCCTCACATGGCTTTCATTCATATTTTTCTTTTAGATTTCAAAGTAATTCTTCCTTTTGTGGATCTACAATATTTTCTAAATATTTACATTCTGGATATCTAGAACATCCTATAAATTTTCAGTTTTTTGAATATTTATAAAGCAAATCTCATTCCTTACATTCTGGACATTTTTTTCATGTTTTTTCAATTACCTTTTCTGCGTTTTCATCTGAGTTTAATAAATCTTTTTTGAAATCAGTATAAAATAATTCAAGCATTTTTATCCATTCTATTCAACCTGTGGCTATAGTATCCAATTCTTCTTCAATTTTAGCTGTAAATTTGTAATCCATCATTTTCTTAAAGTATTCCATCAAAAAATCATTTACAATAAATGCAATTTCAGTTGGAGCAAGTTTTTTATCAATTTTTTCTACATATCATCTATCAACAATTGTTGAAATAGTTGGAGCATAGGTTGAAGGTCTTCATATTCATTCACTTTCCAATTTTTTAACTAAAGCCGCTTCTGTGTATCTAGATGGTGGTCTGGTAAATACTTGGTTAGCAAGTAGATGAGAAGATTTAGCTTTTTCTCATACTTTTAAAATTGGTAAATTCATTGTCTCACTTTCCTCAGTTTCATCATCAGTTCATTCAATATACAATTTCATAAAACCAGGGAATTTTATTACTTCTCATTTTGTAATCCATTCTTGATTAGAAGCTATATCTGGCGAGAAAATGTAAGTTGTAGTTTCGATTAATGCTTCTTTCATTTGAGATGCAATTGTACGTTCCCAAATTAATTTATAAAGTCTTATATCATTTCAATCTAATCACACATTTTCAGGATTTTTTTCAATATAACTAGGTCTAATAGCCTCATGTGCTTCTTGAGCATTTGCTTGTTTGTTTTTAAATTTTCTTCAATGTGGAAGTGAATATTCTTTTCAAAAATTTTCCTCAATATATTTTTTAGATGCCTGTATTGCAAGATCTGATAAATTTACACTATCAGTTCTCATATATGTAATAAATCAATTTTGGTATAGGTTTTGTGCTACACTCATTGTTTGAGCTACTGAAAATCATAATTTACGAGAAGCTTCTTGTTGAAGTGTTGAAGTTGTAAATGGAGCACCAGGTGAGCGAGTTGAATCTTTTTTATCTTGAGAAATTACTTCAAAATCAGTAGATAGTGGTATTTCAAAATAGAAATTTCATTTTTTATCTTTCTTTTCTTCTAGTTTATTTATGTCTATTCATAGTGTAGATAATATCTTAATTATATCATCGCGATCTTTTATCTTTTTACTTTTTTCTGAAATTTTAAATAATTCAGATATAAAACTAATTCATTTTGCTTCTAGTTTTACTTTTAGTTTCCAACTTTCTTCTGGTTTAAAGTTTTGGATTTCTCTTTCTCTTTCTACAATTAATCTTACGGCAACTGATTGAACTCTTCATGCTGATAATCATTTTCTGATTTTTTTCCAAAGTACTGGACTTACTTTAAATCAAACTAATCTATCAAGAAGTCTACGAGATTGCTGTGCATTTACTAGATTTTCATCTATATGACGAGGATTTTTTACAGCTTCATCAATTGCAGTTTTTGTAATTTCATGAAAAACAATTCTATTTACAGTTTTTGAATTTAATCAAAGTGCCTCGCAAAGGTGCCATCAGATTGCTTCTCATTCGCGGTCCTCATCCGTAGCTATCCATACTTTTTCAGATTCTTTTACTAATTTTTTAAGCTCATTTACATTTTTTTTCTTATCATCACTTATTACATAAGTTGGCTTGAAATTATTTTCAATTTCTATTCAGAGTTCTTTTTTTGGAAGATCTCTAATATGTCAGAAGGATGCCTTTACAACAAAATCTTTTCATAAAAATTTTTCTATGGTTTTTCATTTTGCTGGTGACTCTACTATTACTAAATTTTTCATTTTGTTTTTTATAGGATATTTTGTAAGACTTTATAAAATAAATTACTCTTGTCAAAAGTTTTTTATTTTGTAGTATAAATTTATAAACTAAAATCTATAATTTTTAGCATAATTTAATTGATTATCATTTCAGGCCTTAAATCATTGCTCATCTAATTTTACTTCTATATCTGGATTTATTCAAATTGTATCAATTCATGTTTTTGTTTTTCCAGAAAACCATTTTGCAATAGTATATTTAAAACTAGACCCGTCAGCATAATCATCTAATGACTGAACTGATCATTTTCCATATGATTTTTCTCAAATTAATTTAACATGCATTCAATAATCTTTAATAGTTAATGCCATTATTTCAGATGCAGAAGCACTTCATTTATTAATTAATACAATTACATTTTTGTCTATAAAATTATATGGTGATCAAAGAGATTGTAAATCTGTTGAATACCTCTTATATTTTATATTTACTGTGCCTTCTCATTTTGGTACAAAATAGTTAAGTATACTTGAAACTTCATCAAGACTTCATCCTGGATCATTTCTAAGATCAATTATTGTTTTTCCATTTGGATTATTTTTTGCAATATCTTCTACTGCTTTTTTAAATGAATTATATACTCATGCTCAAAAAATTGTAATACGTATATAATTATCTCAATTATCTAATTTTTTGTACTGTACATAATCAACTATAATTTTACTTCTTGTAACTTTTATTTCCAAAGTTTGCGTACCTCTTAAAATTGTAAGTGTAACTTCTGTTCAACTCGGTCATTTAATTTTATTTACAGCATCTTGTAAACTTACCTTATCAGTAATTTCTAATTCATCAATTTTCATAATTCTATCTCACGCTTTTAATCAAGCTTTTTCGGCTGGGGTTCCTGGAAGTGGAGCTATAATTTGTAGGACTCAAGCTGTTTCCATTTCTACTTGTGCTCATATTCATTCAAAACTTCAACCAAGTTCATCATTAAAATTTTTTGCTTCTGTTGGAGGAAAATAAGTTGTAAATTTATCTCAAGTGGAGTCAACCATTCATTTAATTGCTCATCTTACTAATTGCTCATCTGTAAAATTATTACTATCATAATGATTTAATTTTAATTTTAAGTATACATCATTTAATATTGGAAAATTAATTGTATTTTGTATTGATAGACTATCAATTTTAGCTTCATTTATTGCTTCTTCATTTTGTTTTTCAGTTAAATCTTTTAACTCTTGCATTACATCAATAAATTTATCTAGAGTTATTTCTTTCGTTTTATTCGCCTCAAATTCTTGTCAGAAATTCTTTAAAATCATTCTATTAAAAACATCTTCAGTTGCCTTTTTAGATAATCATAAATCTCATTCAATATTTTTTATTAAATCAAGATATACTCATTTTTGCAGTGCATCATAAATTAAAGTATTTTCATTTACGTTTTTATATTTTAATTTTATAAATTTATATGTATCAGGAATTCATTCTCAAATAATATTATAATAAAGTATAAATAATCATTTTACTGTTAAAGTATTTTTTAATTGTACTTCACTATAATTTGCTTTATCTAAATAGTTGTCTATTTTTTTTGCTTCTAATAAGTTAATATTTACTAGTAATATAAAAGCAGTAAATATCGATATAGCAATTTTTTTAAATGTTTTCATATTATATTTTTTAAAAAATAAATTTTATTAATTTTGTGTATTTCAAGTTTCTTGTATGTTATCTGTTGTATTATTTGAACTATAATTACCTTCAATAGTACTTGGTTTTGTTAGAGTTTCATACATTCAAAATGGAAATGTAACTCCCAGAAACATTAATAATAATCAAATTAAAATTAATATAATAACCGTACCTCAACTTCATAAATATTTTTCTGCCCAGACAAATTTTCCAGTCCAGTCATATACTGTTTTTCTGTACTTTATAATAACTAATCAGGCTCAGAATAGCAGTATTCCATAAAATATTTTTAAAAAAATCATAAAAATCAAGTTATTTTCTATTTTGTTTCATTGTATCAAACTTATTTAAAAGTCAAAATGAAATTTGCAATTTCATATAATTCCATAAAATACTCTCATTAATTTATTTACAATTTTTATGTAAGAATTATGTAAACAAATTAATTTATTATTTACTCGGGATTAGCCAAGCGGTAAGGCCGTGGACTCTGAATCCGCTATCGGGGGTTCGAATCCCTCATCCCGAACCAAATATATGGATTCGAGGTTTATGCCCTTGTGGTAAATCCCTCATCCCGAACCAAATATATGGATTCGAGGTTTATGCCCTTGTGGTAAATCTCTCATCCCGAACCAAAAATCTTATATGCTAAAAAAACCCTTAATTAAACTAATCTCTCTATATCAAAAATATCTAAGTCCGGATCATAGTATTTGGTCTAGATCTGCGAATAAGCCGCCTTATTGTAGGCATATCCCGAGTTGTAGTGATTATATGAAGGAAGCAATTGAAAAAAGGGGAGTTGGAGTTTGAATTGTCAAATGAACTTGGAGAATATTAAGGTGTAATCCTTGGGGAAAGTGAGGTTATGATCCTGTTGATAAGAAGAATTAGTATTCCATAACTTTACTGATAAATTTTGCATTATCAATTATAATATCACTTCATAAGTATCTTATATTCGCCGGGTCTGAGTCATTTATTGGGTTAATATAAACTCACATTCAATTTTCATCTTGTGCATTTAATTTATATTTAAGCAATGTTGTCGGTATTGTATCAGAATTATAAGCTAAAAATATCGCATAATTCTTATTTTTAAAATCAAATATAGCTCAACTTGATGATAAATTCTCTAAACTTAATATATCATTTCAATCTAGTGATATATATCAGCTTCCAGAATTTCAAATTCATACCCATTGTTTTATTTTTACTAATTCATTTTTTTGAATAAAATTATCTTTATTAAATTCTATAATTTTAAGAGAATATGGAAAATTTACATCAAGAAATAACACTCAGGAGCTAGTATTTCAAATTACTACGTTTTGGTTGTCATAATTATTTGGATTATTTCTTATGTACTCATTAGTTTTATAATTATTCCAAAAAATATTTGAAAATGTTTTATCGCTATTTATATATCAATAAATTGTTTTTCTTCAAAGTGTATCATCATCCGCATAATTATCTGGATAATTAATTGAACCAGTTGAATTTATTTTATAATTATCAGAATCATAATTGCTGTCAATTCCAGAATAAATATCACTTCAAGTAAATGAAATAAAGCTTAAATCTGTATCATTTAAAATTCAGGTAAAATATAATCAAGATTCAAATAATATTCAAGTTCAATTATTATATCAGGCTTCTGTAAATCAGCTAAATGATGCATTATATGAAAGCAATAAATTTCAAGACGCATTAGTTCCAGAGCAATAAAGTGTTTTTGAATTTATGTCAAAATAGGGAAGAGTCTCTGAAATAGTACCGCTTAATGTAGTTCAACTTAATGAAATATTAGATGGGCAAGTAATTGTATCTACAAAACCACTTCAGTTAGTATTTAAAAATGTTTCGTATTTTAGAGAATTGGTTGCCTTATTTTTAAGATTTTCATTTAATTTTATATTGTAATTTTGCATACTTATAGTTTCTGAAAAAAAATTAGACTTATTAAGCACAATATACATTATTACAATTGCTATATTAACGAGTATTATAGCATAAACTATTGTATTTCATTTATTATTTTTAATCATAAATTATTAAAAATTTAGTGTTATATCATAATTTCTTATTTCTGGTACATTTTCTAGATTTTTTCATCAATAACCCTGTAAAAAACTTTCATAAAAAGTAATATTCATTTCTACTATAGATCACAAATTATAATCAATTAAATTAAATGATTTTACTTGTAAATTTGGAAATAAATTATCTTCAAAAAACTCAATATTGTAAATGCTTCAAGAGTTTGTTTTTATTTCGGTTATTTGATTTTGGGTTAATTGTCTAACTCAAAGAACTTTATTATCATAAGTGCTATAATTTCAAACGGGGTCTAATTTCATATAGTAAGGTGAGATTTTATTATTATTTACAACTCATATTAGAATTCATCAATTTGATAGAGTATTTGTTAAAAGTAGAGTATTATAATTTTGATTTTGAGTCAGAATTGTAGAACTTCAATATAGATTTTTTTTCACTCAGACTTTATCAATAAAATCATTAATACTTGTATAAATATTTCATTTATTTTGGGATGAAATTATTTTAGAATTTATTTCACTAATAAAGAAACTTAATCAAAGCATAACCATTGTAGATATACTTATTGCAATGACTATTTCTAGAACTGTAAAACCACGATTATTTCTCATTTTTTAAATATAATTTAAATTATTTCTCATATTATATTTAAAAATATTAATTTTTCTATTTTTATTTTAAAATTTGACTTTACAAAAAATTTTATATAATAAGTCAAGCTTTTTTAGAAAAAAGCGTGTCGTAGACAGTGGGTGAACAAATAGTTCATAAATCCTACCGAGACAAGATATAGAAAATATTAAAAGATTTTTTATCTTGTAAATTCGCGACAAAGCGAATTTTTTTATTTTCTTGAGATTTTTTAAAATTAATAATAATAATATATGGCAGTAAATAAGGCAAAGAAATCTGAAATTCTAGCTTCTCTTGAACAAGAATTAAAGGCAGCAAACTCAATTGCTTTTACTACTAATACAAAATTAACAGTATTAGATGTAACAAATATGAGAAAAGAATTAAGAACAGTTGACGCAAGTTTTACTCTTGCAAAAAAGACTTTAATTAAAATAGCATTTAAAAATGTTTATGGAGTTGAATTAAGTCCAGAGCTTTTAGTATGACAAGTTGCAGTATTAATCTCAAAATGAGATAAAATAGCTGGAATTGCAATTGTTAATAAATATGCAGTTGATTTCAGAAAAGAAGAAAAACTTAAATTTGTATGAGGTTATTTTGATGGAAATCTATTAAATGCTGCAGAAACTGCAAAAATTGCAAATCTTCCATCTCGCGAAGTTTTACTTTCAAAATTATTTGGTTCTATGAAATCTCCTATTTCTGCTCTTGCAAGATTTTTTGATTGAGCAAAGAAAGATATTGAATCTAAAGGTCTTACTAAGGTTTCAGACTTAATTGATTCAGCACCTAAAAAAGCAGATGTTAAAGAAATCCCTCACCCTAACCCTCTCCCAGAGGTAGAGGGAATAGAAAAAACTGAAGATGTAAAAGAAGAAGTTTCTGAAGTTGCTACTGAAGAAGTTGTAGAAACTCCAGCTGTAGAAGAAGTTGCTACAGAAGTTACTCCTGAAGTTGAAGCTTAATTAAAATTTAACTTGCATTGTTGATGTTTTTATATCAACAATGTAGCTAGATTTTAATCTAGAATCTCACTCTGAGATTTAAAATGTTATTTAATTTTTAAATTTATTAATTATGACTGATTCAGTAAAATTAAGTGCTAACGCACAAAAAATCATGGATATGGTAGGGGAACTTACTATTATCGAATTAGCTGATCTTGTATCTGCTATGGAAGAAAAATTTGGAGTTTCTGCTGCTGCACCAGTTGCTGCTGCCGGATCTGCATGAGCTGCTTGAGCTGATGAGGCTGAGGAAAAAACAACTGTTAATGTTGTTCTTACTTCTGCTGGAGCTGCAAAAATCGCTGTTATTAAAGTTCTAAGAGAACTTACAGGTTTAGGTTTAGCTGAAGCTAAAGCTATTGCTGATAATGGAGGTAATGTTAAAGAAAACGTTTCTCGTGCTGATGCAGAAGGAATGAAAAAATCTTTAGAAGAAGCTGGAGCGTCTGTAGAATTAAAATAATTATAAAAAGTATTTTTATAATTTTAATAGATTTCTCTCTTTGTTTGAAATGACAGAAAGAGAATAAAAAAAGAGCGATTTATCGCTCTTTTTTTATTTTACTTCGCTGTTGATTTTTTGTTTTATATCACTTAATATTTTTTCTGCCTCCTCTTTTGAAATATCTTTAAATTCATCTGTTTCAATGCAATATTTTTTATAAATATTAACTGGATTACTATTATTAAATTCTATATTCTTCTTCTTATTTATAATATGTCATTTTTTGCTAATAATTTTTTCTCAATACTGTAGTGATAATTCTCATAATCTTTCTATATTACCATTTATATAAATTACAAGATTATTCATATTCTTTTTTGTTTCATTTAATTCTTCCTCTCTTTGAGAGAGTTTTTCCTTATTTTTTTTAACAACATTATATATATGATTTATATGATTAAATTTGATTTTATATCACCAAATAAAATCAAATTCATGCTTATCGTGAAGATAATCTAAAAATTTCATTACATTATCTATCTGAAAAGGCTCCAAATAAAGTAAAGACCTTATCGCAGAGAATACTTTCTCTATTATGCTTAAATTTCCAGCTGAAATTTTTCTTGATACAACATCATAATTTCATCTTAGGTCATGTTCAATTTGTTCAACATATTTTTTAAATTCCTCTTCTCATATAGATATATCTTTTTTTGTCCTTTCAATTCTCTCTGTTAATCTCTCTTTATTTTCAAATAAATCTTCTCAGACATCAATTGTAACATTTCATTTAAGAGATAAATTTATAATCTCTATTGCATTTGCATGAATTGTATTATTATCTCATGTAATTGGTGAATTTATATATTCTCATTTATTATTTAAATTTTTTAATGTTATATATTGAGAACTTATTCAGGTTCAATTAATTGAACTTGTTTCAATACTTCATGTTGAAGAAATTTTAATTGGTTGTCATACAATTCCAGATATTCATAATGTCTTAATATTTCAATCAATTTCAACATTTGTTTTTATTGTTCATCATACCATTAGGTTTCCTCTTAATCTATGAGGACCATTTATTACCTCTTCTCATACATTTATTTCTACAAATCAATTTTTATCATAAAACTCTTTACTATCTTCTCATAGGCTTATATCAAAATCTAGATTTGGAACATTAATTTTATTAATTACTGAAATTTCGCTTAATTCAATTATTCACTCTTTATTTAGTCTTTCTTTAATTTGAACAAACCCACTTTTACTTGAATAATAAAATAATCTATTTGAATTTGGAATTTCTTCAATTACTATTCACTCTCAATGAATTAATTCGTATTTTTCTCATTTCTTAAATTCTATTAATTTTCCTGTTGCATCAACTCAGTTTTTTCATCAAAATGGTTTTGATATTTCAAGAAGCTTTGTGTGTTCTCATACATATTTATATCTAATTTGTCATTCTTCCTTATCTTTATTTCTTGGTGAGATTATATTTTTATTTTTCTGAGGTTCATTTGAGTAATCTACAACAGTATTTATACTAGCATTAGTATCATCAACTGGTTCAAATCAATCAATCCTTAGGTATTTACTGTCTTCAGAATAAAAGAATTTAATTTTTCTTTTTGGAATTCAACTTGTAGACTTTTGTTCTTCATGTCATATTTTTATAATTTTATTGTCTTGATTAGTTTCTTGTTCCCATTTTGGCTTTATTTGTAATTTTGATAATACAAATCTAACAGTATAATTTAGGATTTTTTGAAATTCCTCAGGACTCATCTCTATATCTTTTTTATATTCACTATATATTTTAGATAATACACTAAACTTTGTAGGTAAATCAAAAACTACCGATATTGTCTGTTTATTATTTTTTTTAGATGGAGTTTTTTGTATTGATTTTATAATTTTATCATAAATAACTTTTACTACTGGATTTTGAGTAGTTAATTCTAAAATATCGTTCACATTTAAAGAAGTGCTTTTAATTTTCTTATTTGCACCTGTTGAATTAATCTCATTTGATTGTGTCTGTATATTAGTATTTTTCGTATTAGACCCTCACATTATTTTTTAGGAAATTTAATAATAGATTTATTTTATCATAAATTTGAAAATATAGCAAAATTTTGAGATTTTATCTAGATTTTATTTAAACATACAAAATATTCTTCAAAACTTCTATCGCGGCAGGCTCTTGGTTTTATTCTTCTAAGTGTTTTATATCTTTTTTTAATAGGCCTTACGAGATCATCCACATCTTCTCAGATAAATACTTTTAAAACTAGATTTCCTCATTTTTTTAGGAAAATATCAGCAACGTCAAGAATTGCAAGATTTAATTCTACACTTCTGTACTGGTCTACTCCAGATTGCCCGGTTGTTGATGGAGCAATATCAGATGTTATTAAATCAAATTGTTTTATTCAAATTTTTTCTAATTCTGCTACAATTTTTTCTGTTTCAAAAATACTTTCTTGAATAAGATATATATTTGGGAAATTAAGTTTTTCAATTTTTTGAATATCTATTCAGACAATTTTTCCAGTATCTCAGATAATTTTTCTAATAACTTGCAAAAAACTACCAGGGGCTGCTCCAATATCAAGTATATTAAACCCAGGTTTTATAAGATTAAATTTTTCTTGAATTTCAAGTAATTTAAAAGCACTTCTTGCTCTGAAGCCCTGTCTTTTAGCCTCAAGAAAATATTTATCCTGTACTACAAAAGCTTTTTTTGACATTTTCTAAAAAAAGATTAAATTAACTAAATTAAATTTAATCACATTATGGATAAAAATATTATAAATCAAGTAAAAAAATTTATTTCAGAAAAAAATATAGCCTGAATCGATTTACTTATTAAGTCATCTAAGATTGATTTAGACACTCTTAATCAAATATTTTTTGTCATTTATGAGCATACAAATAGCTTTAGAAATACCAATACATCAAAGGAATTAATTGCTATTATTCCAAAGCTTCTTGATTTAGGCGTTGTACATGATAAAATAATTGTTGAGAAAACAAAGACTGAATTAATTAAAATGAAATTATTCTGAGAAGTTTTATCAAAGGTTATAAAAAATATTGAGTGAAATATTATCTGAGCAACTTTAGATAGGAATTTGTTTGATAAATACCAAATTGATTTTTTTTGTTTAAATGAACTTATTGATCAGCTACTTTTTTCTATTAAAGATGTTGAGGTAGTATTTTTTTGTATTAAATGAGAGGAAAAAAGTAAAATTGTAAGATTTAAAAATAAAAGAACAAAAAAACTTCAGGATTTATTATGTGTTTTTGAAAAAGATTCTATGAATTGTAATACTGAATTACTTGCATATTGCATGAAATGTGATTGCCAATAAAATTAATTTAAAAAAGATTTAAAACTAGATTTGACAAAATTAAAGTTCTAGTTATTATCAAAAACGTGTTGAAATAAATCGGCATAATTCGAAGTCAAAACAAATATAAAACGAGAGGAGATTCTCATGAAAAAGACAGGCATGATTATCGTTCGGGTTTTAGTTTCTTTTTTTCTTATCTCTGGTGTAGCGATGGCAAGTATCACAGATAACGAGAGGGTACCAAGGCAACAGAATAAGTGCGAGAATCAATCTGAGGCCGTTTCCATTGCTTTTGGCCTTCAAAGCTTAGGTGTTGACGAGTTAGTCATTTGTTCGAGATTAACCGAACTTTATGGAGCCGGAACAAAAGAGTGCATCCTTATAATTTCTTTGTCCAGCATTCTAAGAGAAATTGAAGGAAATATCCCGTTAAAGTATGTGAAGGAGATTGTTTACCAATCTTGCGTTGAGAACGCTATGCATAAGGGAGGTAATGCAAGAAGGTAAATCTTAATTCCTAAAGGAGGAATAATAAAAGGCTTGTAGAAATTACGAGCCTTTTTGAATTTTAAAAATAATTTTATTACTGATTTTAACTTAATTGATTTCAATAATATAAATTATCAAGAATTTTAAAATAGTAAATAAAAGAAAGTGATTTAAAGAAATATCTAGAAAAATGATATATAGACCAGATTTTAGCTACAGAATGTTATAAGGTTTTATCTAAGGAAATGAGAGATTTGAGTGGAGAGTAGGGAAAGAGAAGAGTGAGTTTAGGGCTTAGTTTACATTATATTTCTCAATTATCTCATATAAATATTTCAAATTTCTACTTTTTCTTGTTTCATTAAGAATTAGCGTAAATTCTCTTTTATTTTGTTTGTATAATCTCAATAAATAAAGAGGCTTTAATCAATATTTCATATATAGTAAATCTAATAACATCCCATCAAGTCTTCAGTTTCAATCTCAAAAAGGATGAATAGTAATAAAATCTATAGCAAATAATAATATAAAATCTAGCTTCTCTTTTTCGGTGAGGTTCTTTTGAATTTTTGAATTAAAATTATTTAATAATTTTTTCATTTTGTTTTCTACATCTTCTACTTTATCATAGATATTTTTGTTTGGATTTCCTCTTGCAATAATTTCTATTTTCTTATATTCTCCTGGTATCATCCAGACAAATTCTACTCATTTGTTATCTTTTGATTTTTGAATATATCATTCTGGATATAGACTTTTATGAAATCATTTTATAAAATCCTGAGTTAAATGAAAATTATCATTCAGGAAATCAGAATTATTGAAATAATTTGTAATCCTCTCAATATCTTTTTGAAAATATTCCTTTGCAATATCTTGTTTATCTTCTGGTATTTTCGTAAGATGTTCTTCAAGATATATCTCTAAATTATGTGATATAATTTCTTTTATTTTATTTGTCATAATATCTAAAATTATTAGTTAAAACTCTTTTCTTTTAAAGTTGAATAAACTTTTATTGCCTGCTCTTTAGTTATTTCTCAGTTTTCATAAGCCTTTTTTATATCGTTTTCGGTTATATTTAAAAGTTTTAATCAGTAATTTAGCAAATCAGGACTTTCTAAAAGTCATTTTTCTTCGAAAAGCATGAGATATTTTAGGTTTAGTGCTCAACTTCTTGAAAAAGACTCCACATTATCTTTTCTTAATTTTAATTTTTCTTTAAATTTAAAAAGAATCATCAATGTGTCATCATGTAAAGCGAGTTTTTTCCAAGCATTAAAGTATTGAATAGAAGAAACTGGAATAGGGTTTTTTCCTAATATAAATTTTCAATTTCAATCTTTTCATATTATTTCATACAAATCTCTTTTTCAATTTTCTCTATCTAAATAAATTCAAGAAACTTCCATTGCCTTATATGATGTTGGAAAAAATTTATTTGACTCTGTATCATACATAGAAAAAGCTATAAATCATGGAGATAATAATTCATTTCATTTTTCATCAAAATACATTGAAATATTTTTGGACTCATTTGAATAGATAGCCATTAATCAATTTGATATATATTTAACAGTTATTCACATATGAAATGTTTCTTTATCTTCATTTGTAAAAAATTCATTCCAAACAATATTATGAATTTTCTTTTCTTTTTCTTGTATACTATTATCAGGTAATTCTATTTTTAATCACTGTAATGCAAGCTTTGAATTAATATTATCAAAAGCCTTATTAAAACCTCAATTTTGAGTTTTTAATTCTTCTTGATTTAAAGGGGGCATATGTATATTATCCATAGAATTATTTATATTTCACATATTTTATTAAATTTATATATTAAATATTAGGTTTTCTTATCATTTTTTCCTTAACCTTAACTTTCCTCAACTCTTCACTTCCTTCATCCAACTTATCAACATATCTAATTAAATCTTTTATTCCATGACTAGATAATCAGCTCAATATTACCTCATAATCCCCAATATCTTCTCATAAATTAGCTATAGGACTAAATCATTTATCTCATTTCACATTTACTACTTTCTTTCAAGTTTCTTCTTTTCCTCTATTATACATGAAAATGTCTAATTTTGCAAATTTCTGTCTATCTTCTTCACTTACTTCTAGATTTTTGACTCCTGGAGAATTAAAAGTATAGGTTTCCTCTATTTGGTCTTTATGCATTGCATTAAAATCTTTAAAATAGATCAAAAATACTTGCAATAAGCCTTAAAATATGATAAACTTATTTAAGTATAAAACTTTTAGAAAAAACCAGCATGGATGAATTAATTAGCACCTTACTTTTAAAAATAGATAATTCCTTTTTGCTAAGCTTACAAGAAAAAGAAGAATTTAAAAGATTTATATATAAAAATCAATCTAATTACCAGTTAGACAAAATAATATTAAAATTTAGTGAAGAAAAAAGATACATAAATAGTTATTTAAAATCTATTTTGTTAAATGAAAATAAGGATTTAAATTATTTGGAAATTCATAATAATATGAGAATAAATTATATGAGATATATAAAAGAAAAAGAAGAAAATGAAGTTGAAAATTTAGAGGATATATTTGTTAATTTTGCATAAAATGATTCAATGAGTTGAACAAATAAATTGAAATGATAAACAAAAAGCAAATAAGGACTTATTTAGTTTCACAGATTCACAGAGTTTATTAAATGATTTTAATAAAAAATATTATGATGAAAAATGAAATTTAACTATTGACTGATTATCAATATTGAATTGAACATTGAATATATGAAATAATAGAGATACCTATAATCAATTTTCAAAGGAATTTAAATCAAGTTTTAATATAGAACAATTTAGAAATAAGCCTAATGAACAAAAAGAAAAAACACAAAAAGATTTACTTTTAGAAAGATGAATTGAGGCTGAATATTGATATATAGACCAAGATAAATTTTGAAATAATTGAAAAATAGATATAAAAGAAAGTAGTAATAAAGAAATGAATTCTTTTTCTAAAATGCAATTAGTTGATTTATATGAAATATGTGAATGAAATCAGTCTAAAAAGAATGAATTCATACTTGCAATAATAAATAAAAATCCAAATTTAAAAAACGATGAAATTTATGCTTTATTAATAAAAGATATTATTCCAAGCTCTGCCCAAAATGTTTACGCTAGTAATTGAGAAATATTACTTAATAAGATAGATAAAAATGTTTTATTTAAAACAATAAGTGAAAAATTAAGTGAAATATGAAAATGAATAAAAAGATATTTAGATACATGAATAAGTATTTGAACAACAGTAAAAGATCTTGTATTAAAAGTATTTGAGAATTGAGAGAAAAAAGAACAAAATTTAATACAAGATTTTGATAAAAAATATATAGTATTAAGTAAATGATTTAAGTATAATGAAGACAAATCAACATGATTTTCTTGAACTCTTATTCAAGATAAAAATGATAAGAATAATATAAGTCTAACTATTAGATGAAGTGATGAATGGAAGGATTGGACAAGTAATAATATTGAATTTGCTACAAAAACTAAACTACCACCACAAATTGAAAGTGCAGTAATGTTTATAGAAGAAATAAAACAAAGCTGAGCCTTAAAACCATGACAAAAAATAAATATGGTATGACATAGTTTATGATGATGACTTGCTCAAATTATTTCGCTTATGTATCCAGATTTGATAACTAATACTTATACATTCAATGCTCCATGAGTTACCGCAATTGAGCCAAAATTAGATACAAATAATGAAATAGTTAAAAGTAAAATCAAATTATACAGGGAAAGATTATGAGATAAAGATTTTGATACAAGTTTTGTTTTAAACACAAGAAATAAAGACTTTATATGAAACTTTGATGATGAAAATCATATTTGACTAAAAAGCTGACAAATTGACTGATATTCCCACTTTATAGAACCTCTAAATGCTTCTATAAATGAAATGAGTATTGAAGAATTTAATGAGAAGTTTAAGGTGTGGTTAGAAAAAATAGATGACAAAAATAGAAATAATTAATATTTATAATTTAATTTTTAAAATATGGATAATTTAGAAACTATTATAGAAAATATTGATTTAGTAATAGATAAACTTACTAAACAACAGGAGAAAGAATATAATTGAGAATTATTTAAAATAACATTTATTAAAAATAATATTTTTTCTGTCGAATGAAAAAGATGAAATATAAATTATTATGTTAACAGTGAATGAGAAATAACCGTTAGTCCTTGAAGAGCATATAAATTACCTTGATACTCTCAAAAACTAGAAAAACTTTGATATAAAGAAGAAAAGGTTTGAACAGAATATATTATGACAAGATTAAGTGATAATTCAAAAGTGGATAAATATAGTATAGAATACTATAATATATTTGCTGATTTAGATTTTGATTTTTCTCTGAAATATTTAAAAGAAGCAAAAACGAGTAAAAATAGACTATCAAGAAGTCAGGCTCTTGAATTATTGCCAACTTTTATAAATGCATGAAGTTTAACAATTTGAGAATTAGAATCATTTATGGAAAGATGAAGTATTACAAAAGAAGATTTTGAAAAATTTTTACCAAAAATGAGAAAATTATTAAAAGAACAAACTATAGATGAAAGATGAAATATGAGAAAATTCTCTAAAGAAATCACAGAAAAAGAAATCAAAGAATATTTACAAAAATGATATATCGACCAAAATCTAGCTAATGAGTGTTATGAAATAATCAAGAAAAGGGAAGAGAAGAATAAGAAAAAAGAGGAAATTAAATTAGATACTATTTCGAGTTTAGAATTAGAAAAAAGAAATCTCGGTTAATTTTTCTCTATCCAAATATAATCTTCCAATTTTTCTAAATTATTTCATATTTTTAAATCTGAAATTGCTTTTTGGATATTTTCAATTTCAGATGTATCTAATATTTCAAAAGGTTTATTATAAAAGAAAGAAATCATATTTTTTCAGTTTTCATTTAGTTTTAAAACATCTTGAATATTATATATTTTTGAATTTACTTGTTCATAAAAAATATTTTCTTTAATATGTTGTAAAATAGGAAAAATTCTTGTTATATTTTTCATATAAGAAATTTCTATCCTTTCTTTAAATAAAACTTCATTACTTATTATATTTGGTTGAACTATGAGAATAATTCATCAAGGATTTAATGAATATAGTAGTTTATTTATTGTTCAATTTAAGCTATCAATATATTGCAAAACATGAGAAACAATTATTAAATCAGATTTTGGCAAAGTAATATTTTCTATATTTCATTCAAAGAATGTAATATTTTCGCAATTAAAATTTTCTGTGAATGTTTCTATAAGATTTTTTGAAGGCTCTATATAATTATATGAAAATTCTTTGTTTTGTTTTCTTAAATAATTTATAATACTCTTATCTACAATTCAGCTTCAAGCTCAAATATTTGATATTGCTATACTTTTTGTATTTTCAAATTTTGAATCTAGAAAATCTATTATTTTTCAACTTAAAATATCTTTTTCATCAGTATTTTCTATAAATTTTAAGAAAGTATTATAATTATTTTTATAAAAAGAAGACATTAATTTTTGTTTATATAAAAAATCATATCATTCAATAATTAATTTATAAAAAATATCTAAATTTTTCTCGCTTCCGTGGGAATATTCTTGAATAATCTCATAAAAATATCTCTCATTTCTATTTTTATATGATGACATAAAAAATGGATATAAATCATTTTTTACAAGTAAAAAATCTACAATCATCATTGCTATTTTACCATTATCATCAGGAAATGGATGAATTTCTGTAAAAGTAAGGAAAAACTTTATACATCTTTCATATATATTTATTTCGCTATTTTCTATATATTTTAAAAGTTCAGATATTTCTTTTTTTACATTTTCTGGTGTGGTACACATAAGATAAGTTTCTGGCTTATCAAGTCTTGATATTACATTTTGTGTTGTTTTAAATTCTCCAGGCGTCATAAATTCCTCTTCTCATCAAGTAGTTTTGATTTTTACTCTCGCTATTTCGCCATATATATTTTTATGTAATCACTTAATAAAATTTATAGAAATGTTATTAGGATTATCTATATAATATTTCATAACATATTCAGTCATAATATCTATATGCCTCTCAAAATGAGAAGCAAATTTTTCTTGAATATCTTTTGATTTTTGCAAGAAATAAGGATGAAATGTATGCCAGATTATTTGTCTTACAAGATTATGTTTTCATTCACTTTGAAAATAAGGATGAAGTTTATTTTCGAATTCTCTTATTTTATTTATCATTTATATTATATCAGAAATAAACAGTAGAAAAAATATGCTTGCCATCAAGTATATTTTTTTGCAGATAAAAATCTATTCAAAGTTTGATTATCTCTTGTATATCGAAATTTATCGGCAAAGAAAAAACAATATTTTGTGTTTTTTTGAATGCTATATCCAATAAAATATTTCAATCTGGAGAAAAATCTGAAAATCCAAAAGATTTTTTATTAATATAATCAATTCATCACCAAGGTGGATCAAAATAGATTCCATCAAAATCAAGTCATGGCAATATTTTTAATATATCTCAATGAATAAAAGTAATTTGGTCGGACATTCCATAAACCATAGCATTATTTTTTGCCATATTAAGTCTCGTTTCATCTAATTCTACACAGATAACTTTTTTTCCAGTTAATGCAAAACCTATTGCACTTCATCCTACTCATCCAAAAGCGTCAAGGATGGTTTCTCACTTGATAGTTTGTGCAGTTTCGATAGCTAAAACTTCTGGTTTCACAGAATATAATCAAACTTCGTCTATTTGAATTCAATCGTAAAATTTGGAAAATAATGTTTTACTATTCCACTCAAATGTATTTTCTTTTGTGAAGTAATTTTCCCTATATTCATGAGAAACTTGAGAATGAAAATGATCTATTTTTTCAAGAATACTCAATAATAAATTATCATTTCAATTACTATTATCGTAATATCATGTCAGATGCAAAAGAAATGTTCTATTTTTAAAACGAATATCGAGCATATTTAAAAGTTTTAGATTATGTCTGAGACACTCGATATTACTAACAAGAGCTGCAATTCTTCCATTAGCATCTTCAAATGGATGAATTTGAATCAATCTAAAATATAATGCTACTACATCGGTTCTTCTTATTGTTGGAATATTATTATATGAAAAAAGGAGATGTTCTATATCTGATTCTATATCAGATATTCGAGAAGTGTTTACTAGTTCAGATTTATTTATAAACTCCTGCTTTCTCCATTCACCTGGATTATTTTTAATGTATGTACCATTATATTGAGTACTATAGATAATATCTCATTTATTAAATAGAAACTTATGAAGATCTGTAATGTATTCTTTTGTTATATTCGTATTTTTTATTAAATATTCATAGCAATAATTCACTATATTTTCTATTCTTTTTTCAAACAACTCAATAAGAACCTTATTGTTTTCCTCATTTTCTGTTATTTTTGACTGTAAAACAGGAAACAATGTTGTTTTTACTATTTCTTTTAGTTGGACTTTATTCATTCTCATTATTTATAAATCTTTACAGAGTCAATTATATCATTCCATTGATTGTAGTTTGATATATCTGAACCAATATAAATAGTATTTTGAGTTAATAAAGTATTTTCTTGTGTTCATTGCCCTAATTTATCAAATCAATCTCAAGCTACTTCTAAATTAAATTTATTAACATTAAAAGAAGCTGTAATTTTATAGAATTTATTTGAGTCTAAATTACTAAAATCTGAAATATTAATAGATTTTTCTGTTCAATTAACGAATAATTGTAATTTATTTGAAAGTGAATATGTATTTAAAACTAATTTATTATTTCCTCAAAAATCAAATAAAGTAAAATTTTTATTAAGACTACTCCTCTTCAACGCCCCACCCCTCACACTCATCTCAATACTAAAACTATCCCCCAAATTCAAATTAGTTAAATCATATTTCATATAAGCACTTTGATATGGAAATACCACAACTCCTCTATCTCAAGTATTCATTGAAATAAAAGAACTAGAATATTCCCATAAATTAATACCAGAAATTCAGGTAGGATATGTTACACCATTTGGATTTGAAATATTAGTATCTGAATCAATTAAATCACTTCTGTAGTAATTTCCTCAATCATATTTAGCACTCGCAACATAATCAGTTCTCGGTTCTAATTTCTTGTTATCCACAGTAGGGGAGTTACTATACATATACAAATCTCAGATATTATCATAAGGAGCATAAACCACAAGATTCTCGTCCTGACATCCAAATCATAGGAATGGTTTCATTGCTGTCTCACATTCCAGCTTAAATCCAGCTGAAGCTCTCTTGAGTCATATAATTGCAGATTCACTCATTGAGGTTCAGTTTGTATTTAGAGTTGCCCATCATGTACAATTTTGTTTTTCTTCGATAATATTTACACACAATCTCACAGAATAATTATTAGATCAATTAGGCCAAGGTATATCATTTTTAATAAAATATGAGTCAGTGGCTGAAAATGTTCCAGAATATGAATCTTCTATTTCTTTTCCCGTTCACTTTATTTCAATACTTGTAGCTCACATATTTTCAACTTTTATTCCAAGTTTTCCAGATATACTTCTATCAATACTTACAATATTTGGTAATATTCCAGAATTAAATTTTAATACTGGAGTTTCTATTTCGAGCACTTTTCCTGTTCCTACATTTCATATTGTAGGCGTTCAGGTTTCTATATAATTATAGTAAATAGGTTTTTCTCATGGAAGTACCTGCATATATGAGATTCAATTTTCTACACTAAATCAAGTTCAAATACTATCTGTAAATAATGGCGTAGTCCCACCAGTCTCATTTAATTTTCCTACTTCTAATTTTCAATCAATAAGAGATACACTTCCAGATGATGCATTTGTGGTCATTCCAAAAACAGTTCATCTAACTGTGGCTGCCATAAATTTATTTCTTATGATAAATGCAGATTCTTTCTCTAGTTCTGGAGCTTTTACCCAGATTTCACCAAGAGATAAATTAAGCATTACTTTTGTAAATAAATTACTGTCATCTGTATATTCTAATTCAGAGAAATCAAGGATTGATTCTTCTGAATCTGAACCCAGTCTTAGCTCGGTTCCGTCAGATAGATTAATTATTGCAATTCATCAAATAGGTACTTTTACTATATTTCATTTTTCTATTTCATAATCTAGAATATTAGTCGAGGTAATTAAATTTCAATTTCCGTCTGTAATATTTACTGCACCTAAATAAACCGAAACTCTTCATGTTAATTTTATTTCGTATGGATTGTATGGTAAATATTTATTTTTATTTATTACAAAATTTGGTCCTGCATATTCTTTTACAAGTCAAGCAAGCTCCATTCTATTTCATCCTATGTCTCACATTACATAACCAAAGTATTCTCATTTTTCATTTAAAACGGTTGCGATATTATATCCCATATTTCAATCAAGTCTTTTTCAATAACCATAATAATTTTTTGTTTGCTCATCTCTAAATGGATATCACATTTTGTCTCTTGAGAGAGTTTTTGAAGTTAGAAATCAACTTACTCAAAAGGCTCATGAAGCGCCATGAGAATATGTTCATTTATTGTCATAGTATTGTTTATTTCAGCTTGGGTCTGGGAATGTTTTGTTTTGGGTGTAATTAGTTTGGAGTATATCATATATTGCGGTGATGTCAGCGACGCGGGAGGTGTTATATTGATTAGCTTGATAATTGGTAGCGAATGTAAATCAGATTATTGCGAGAACTGCAATTATTGCAGTGGTTGTGATTATTTCTACTAGAGAAAATCACTTAATCGACTTATTCATATACTTTTATTGTAAAGAAATAATGATGCTAGTTTAGCATAATTAAATAGCTAGTCAAATTTTTTTATAAAAACTTGACTCTTAAAATATATTTTTGTACTTAAAAATTGAGATAATGTAGATATTTTTTCAATTTATCTTATAAAAGATTCTGTATTTGTATTTATTATCAATTATTTCTCTAATTCATCATCTTCTTTCCTTTCATAATAGAGGATATATTTTTAAAATATCTATACTACGTGTTAAGTAGCCTACAACCTTTGTAGCATAAAATGGATTATCTATTGATATAAAATTTGAAATTTCTATTAAATCTTGTTTTACTAAATCTGAATAAATTATTTTAAACATACATTTTATATTTAGAAAATAACTCATTATTTATAAATGAAGTCATTTCTTCCTGTGTTAATGTTTTTCATTCATCAATTTTATCCAGACTTTCTGAAATTCTTTGAATTTCTTCAAATGTACAGTCTTGTTTTAAATCATCTATTGCTTCTTGTGATAGCATATATTTTTTATTAGAAAATAAATTACTTTTATTATATAAATTTTTCCTAAATTGCAAATAATCAAATTTTTTTATAAAAACTTGATTATTTGACTAAAATTTATATAATTTGCTTAATTTAAAAATACTAGTTTAATTTATATTAAATATAATGAAAATTCTTAAGAAGTTTTTTATATATATTCTGGTTTTCTCACTCATATTTAATCAATCTTTTTATAATACTGTTTCAGCCTCAGCGTCTTTAAGTATTCAGCTTTTTTTATTAAATTGAGTTTCAAGTAATCTATCTGTTAATCCTGGAGATTCTTTTAAAATTTCTCTTGAGTGAATTAATGATGGTACTGAGGATTTGACAAGTGTTTATTGAAATGTTTATTTTTCAGATAATAGTGCATTTACTTATAATACAAATTTATTTACACTTATTAATTTTACTACAATTACTAATCCAATTCCAAATATTGATTATACTACTGGAAGTTGATTATATACTCAAATTACTAATTGAACAAATCCTAGTATTTTAGTTTGAAAAAAACCAAAAATATCTTCAAGTGTTGCCAATAATTTCACAGTTAGTTCTAGTATCTCATCTTATTCAAATACTATTTACTGAAAATTTAAAGGCTTAGATTCTGCTTTAAATACTATAAATTCTACAACTAGCCAACTCACAATTTACGCTAATGTAAGACCACATATTACTGATTATTATTTTGAAAAGTCTGATTGATCTCAGGTAACAAATCAGATACAATGATCTAGTGCTGAAGCCATTAATTTAGTTTTAAAAGTAAAAGATTATAATTGATGTACTAATATTGATGGATGAACTATTGTTGCTAATTTATCTCAAATTTGATTAGGTTGATCTGAAAGTCTTTCATATAATAGTTGTGATGTAGATGGTAAGACTGCAATTTTTAAAAGAACTTGAATTACAACAACCGCATCACTTGCTACTTATAATTTTGATTATACATTTTTTACTGCAACAGATGAAAATGCTAATGTAAATACTCCAACTGATACTAATACAACTTTTGATGATGAAGATAAAAAAACAGTTTTTCCACTTACTGTAATTTCTTCAGGTGCTCCCGGAGTTAGTAATTTATGAATTACAGATGACTATATTTGATGACCATCTGAAACTTCTGCTACTTTTACTTTTTCTTGAAGCCAGGATTGAGAATATAAGGTTTCTCTTTGAAGTGATGGTTCCTGTAATTGATGAACAACTTTACAAGATTGGACATGAAGCTGATCTTATACTGCACCAAATTCTGCTAATATTTTAATTAACTCTTCAAGTCTTAATATTTGATCTAATTCAATTTATGCATGTTTTAAAAATATTTATTGAGAAATCTGATCTACAACTCAGGTGATTACAAATGATACAACTAATCCTGTTATAAGCTCGCTCACCGTGAGTCCAGCAAGTGTAGTAACAAATGATAGTAATGCGAGTTTTATTTGTAGTGAAGCCTGATTTTATAAGGTAAACGTCTGATGAACTACAGTAACTAATTATACCGCCACAACAGCTTGAGCTACTAATAATTCTGTTATTCCAAATGTTAATTTAGTTGAATGATCTAATACTATTACTGTTTTTTGTAAAGATAATGCCTCAAATGAAGTAAGTTCTACTTCTGTTGTTACAAAATCCACAACTCCACCTTCTATGAGTTGAGCAGTTATTTCTTTTGCTGATACAGATATTGATTATGATTGATTAGACTGAAGGGATCTTAATTTAACTTGGGATAATACAAATGCTGTATCTTATTGATATTTTGAATCATATAGACTTTATTTACTTCCTTCAAGTACTGACTTAAATACAAGCTCTCAAACTTATGTAAAAATTTTACCAGATAAAAATTTATCAAGTTGGATATGAGATTCTACTATTACGAATGATTCTACAAATACAGCTTTAGTAAGTTGAGCAACTTATAAAATGTGTATAGCTATTATGGCTACAAATGGTCAACTTTGAGAAGCTTGATGTAGTGATTCTTCTATTTTGACTACTGATATTGTTCAACATCCAAATATTTTATCAGCTAAATTTAGCTCATCTACTAATCTTGAAATTACTACTGATGCAACTCTTGATACAGATTTACTATCGCATAGTTGAGAGCTTATTTCTTTTATGATTTGAACTAATACATATACATGAACCGCAGTACCATCTGTAAATTTAAAAAAAATAAATATAACAATTCCTAATTTATGAAATCTTGCAGCTACTTGATCTTCACTTATTGCACAAACTTGAGCAATACACGCATTTTCTGGTTGATTTAATAATTATTTTAGTTCTGGAAGTTTAATTATTACTGATGGTCAAACTCCTACAATTACTGGATTTTCTACTTGAACTGTTTCTCCTTATGGATGATTTTATACTGGTTCTTTAAGCGTTAATTATACCCTTTGAGAGACTCTTTTAGCTTGATGAAATAGTTATATTAGATTTTCTCGTGTTTGATGAAATGCAGGTGCAGATGTAAATTATAATATTACTAATTCTGCTGACCTAACTTCTTGAGCACATACAATTTCAATTAATTTAGTTACTTTATGATTAGTAAGTGGCGCTTATTATGATTTACAATTTATTTGAAAAGATTTAGCTTGAAATTTATGAAGTTCTTCTACAATTTCTACGATTAAATTTGATAATGTTTGACCTGCTATAATAACCCTAAACCCTGTTTGAATTGTTTGAATAACAAATCCTACATTAACATGGCTATCTACTATTGATGATAGCGGTAATTGATCTTGAGTGGGTTGATATACACTAAAAATATTTTCAGGTTCAAATTGTTCAACATTTTTATCTCAAACATGAATTACAGATCCAATAACGCTACAATATCAAACTCTTTTAGCTGATATGCTTGGTTATTCTTGGAACATAGTAGCTTATGATAAAGTAAGCAATATTTGAACTACTTCAACTTGTGATAATTTTACAATTAATACATCAATTCCTGTTATTAGCGGAATTGTGGTGAAAAATGATTCTTTATCTCCTATTTCATATACAAAAACACCAAATACTATAAATTTAATTGCAAATATTTCAAATACAAATTCTGCTAATATTACTGCTAATTTATCTGAAATATCCGGTTCTGGTTGACTTACAAGTGCTTTATGTAGCGCACCTCCTAGCTGAGTTACATGTACTTATACTGCTTGAGTTGTAACTTATACTTTTAATGTTTGATATTATTGAGCAGTATCTAATTGACTTAAATGGATGACAATAACCGCTAATAATACTGCTTGAATTAATACAAGAAGCTCAAGTGTTTCTGTTACTGTAGATAATACTGCTCCAACTATTACTTGAACACCAATTACAGCACCAATAGTATCTTCTGTTTGGTGATGAACTACTCAAAATATAGTTTGGATAGCTGGATCTATTACTGATAATTATAATCTTTCATATTTAAAATTTGAATATTCTCCTGATTCTTGAAATACTTGGAATTTAATAGCAACTTGATCTAATGCAGGTTCTTATTCTTGGAATATTTCAGCTCTACCAAGTGCTGACACTTATCAAGTAAAAATCACAGCATATGATGCAGTAGGGAATAGTAGCTCTACTTCTTCTGCAATTTTCTCAATTGATAAAGTTGTTCCAGTTGTTGCAGCTGATACTATCACATCTCCAAACTGATGAGCTATTTATAAATGATGATCAGCTCATAATATTACCTGGAATCCGGCCTCTATTACAGATAATATTGCTCTAGCTACTAATCCTATAAAACTAGAATATACTTTAGATAATTGAACCAACTGGACTCAAATAGCTAATAATGAAGCAAATGATGGCTCTTACTCTTGGACTGTTCCAAGTGCAAATTCTGCCCAAGTAAAAATTAGACTAACAGCGAGCGATAATGCTACTAATACTGCATATGATACTTCGGATAGTAATTTTATAATTGATTCTACTTCTCCAACACTCTGAATTACTTATGCTTGATGAGGTTGATCTACTCCACAAAATTGAAAATATATAAATAATTCTTGAATTGATATTTCAGCTAATTCTACAGATTCATATTTGGATAAGGTTTATTATGAATTTAAAAACACATCTGATAATGTTTGTTGGTCAGCAGCGGGTTCTGGATGGATTGCTTGCGACACTTGGAATACTCTCTGTACTGATTCACAATCTCTTTGAACAGATTTGACATGTAGTAATATTACAACTACTATTTCACCTACAATATTAAATTCAAAAAATTATAGATTATTTCTTAAATCTGTAGACGAAGCAGGAAATTCTTATACAGCAAATGCTATAGATTATATTTGAGACATTACAAATCCAGGACTTGTAATTACAACAGCTGATTCTTCATATTTTAGTGGAAGTATAAATATCTCAGGTACTGCAAGTGATGTTCTATCTTGACTTAGCTCGACTAATATTGAAATAAAGAAATGAACCGATTGGTGGGATTGAGTTAGTTCTTATACTGGAGTATTACAATCTCTTGCAACAAGCGGAACAGCTGGATCTTGGAATTATAATTTTACATCTCCTGGAGCTGATATTGATGGTACTTCTTATAGTGCCATAGTTACAACGCGCGATAGTGCATTTAAGACAAATAATAGTACAACATCTCAAATTACTTTAATAAAGGATACAACTTGACCTACTATAGACAATAACGTATTTACATTTGATACTTCAGGAATTAGAAAATGATGAGAGACTTTAAACATTACTTGGAATCCAGTACTTATTACAACTGCTTGAGCATCACTTAATGCTAATTCAATAAAACTTGATTATAATTTTACCTGAACTGTAGTTCCAATTGTATCCTGAGAAGCAAATGATTGAAGTTATAATTTTGCCATTCCTGATTGAATAGATACAACAACAGCTAAAATTATTATTACAGCTTATGATAGTGTATGAAATGAATCAAATGTTGTAGCCTCATCTAATTTTATAATTGATAGTCTACCACCGACTATTACTTCAGTTGAGACTGAAGACTTTTGAGTTACCTGAAAAGTTGATTGATATATTGTTACATTTTCAGAAAAAATAAATCACTGATTAATTAATACTTCTGAATTCAGTGTATCAGATTGAATTACCTTAAGCGGAAGTTATAGTGTATCTGATATTTGAAATAATACAATTTTAGAATTATATTTTAATACTCCATATTGAGATACTTCATCACTTCCTACTCTTAGTTTTACCGGAGTTTGAATTGAGGATATTGCGACAAATAAACTCGCAAGTATTTCTAATAGAGTTCCAACAGATAAAGCTTCTCCAATTATTACTAGTGCAGAAATTTATGATTCTAACTCAAATTGAAAAGTAGATCAAATAAAAGTTTATTTCTCAGAAAATATTTCATCAACTACAGATACGGCAAGCTTTTCTATAAATAATCCTTTGGCATGAGTGAGTTTATTAAGCATTTTAACTTCTTGAAATATTGCAACTTTTACTTTGGCTGAACCTACAGATTATAATACATCAGCTTGATGAATGACTATTGATTTTAATAATAATTGAAATTGGAAGGATTCTAGCCTAAATCTTGCCTGAAATGATACAAATATTACCTTAATTGATAAGGCAATTCCTATTAAATTATCTGCAATTACTGTTGATTCTAATTCTAATTACAAAATTGATAGAATTGATGTAACTTTTTCAGAAAATATTACCGGAAATAATGACTGAGAAATTATAGTTTGAAATCTAGCAGCAGGCTCTACTAAATGACTCTCTTCTATAGCTTCAAATATTCTAAGAATAGCTATAAATGAGACAAGTGATGATAATGATACCGGTCAAATTCCAACTTTTGCTTATAATTGAACAAATTTGAAGGATGGCTCTAATAATTTAGTAGCAAATATTACTAGTTTTAATGTAACTGATTGATTAAAACCAAAATTACTTTCTAGAGAAACTCAAGACACTGATTGAAATTGAAAAATTGATAAAATTAAGATTAATTTCTCTGAGACGCTAAATAATAATACTTGAGCAATTGTTGCATCTGTTGGTTGATATACTATAAATAGCTATACTTCAACTTGATCTATTTTATATCTTAATTTAGATGAATTGTTAGTAACTGACACTCAAGCTACTCCTTTAGTTCAAATTACTTCAAATTCGACACTATGAGATATAGCAGATAATCTTATAACTGATCTTACAAGTGCAAATGCTTCTGATAAGGTATGACCTGTTGTTATATGAGCAAGACAAATTGGAACTACAGTATATGTAGATCTTTCAGAAAATTATAATTCAGCTTTAAATAATTCTTCATTTACGTTAAGTTGAACTTCTTTACCAAATATTACCTGAGTTGTATGAGCTGGAAGTCAAGTTACTATAAGCTTGGATTGAACTTTATCTGCTTGAACTGAAATTTCAGCAACAGCTAATTCTGTAGATGATGCTACCTGAAATAAACAAACTTTAACTCATTATGTAAGTATTTCTAATCTTGTTATTATCAACGAAGTAATGTATTCAACATGAAGTACACAATATATAGAATTAAAAAATTTATGAGATACATCTATAGATTTAACAAATTGGGTTATTGAAAATGGAGGAGGGAATTGAGTGAATATTACAATTTCAACATGAAGTATTGCTGCAGGTTGATTATTTTTAATTGCTAAAACTTGAATTACGACTCTTAGTTGAGTTGTAACTGATTTTGATGCGGCTTTAAATTTAGATTTAAATAGTCAAAATGATTTAGTCTTAAAGGATAGCTGATGAATTATCTGGGATAAATCAGTTGCTAGCCCTTGGCCAGCTTGAGACAGTAATTCTTGAATTGCCTCAGAAAGATTATCAAATGCATGAGACTGATTAAATCCAGCTTCTTGGTATTCTTCAGTTGTAAATAATTGATTAACTGAATGATATTTAGGAACACCGTGAAATACTAATGTTTTTGATTCTACAGCTCCAACTATAGATAGTTTTTCACCGGCTGAAAATACACTTTATCCTATCTGAGACTTTACTGTAAATTTTAATTATTCTGATAATGTTGCTGTAAATCCTGCTTCTTATACATTTTCAATTTGAAAATGGAATTGAACAAGTTTTGATGATGCTTGATCTAATATCTCTAATTCTTGAGTAAGTACTACAACTGCTACTTTTGATTTATCTAATTTAGCATTTTGAAAATATAAAGCCTCTTTTGATATTTATGATACAAGTTGAAATAAAGCCTCTAAAGATATTATTTTCTACGTTGATAAATTTGAATTTACAATTTCAAATTCAAATATAGATTTATGAGTAATGCAAGTAGATAACCTAGTAGATGCTACCCAAAATGTAACAGTAACAATCAAAACTCTTGGTGCTTGATTTGATTTGAATTTATGATGAGATAATACTTTAAATTCTTGAATTAATTCTATACAAAGTTGGAATACTCTGTATTGATTTTGAATTGATTATGAATGACTTAACTCCGCTACCCCAAAAGCATTTTGAACTACAGATGCCTTACCAAAATTATTAGAAAGCAATGTAAGTTGAAATATTGATTTAAATTGAGTTCAAAAAACATTTACATATAATATAAAATATCAAGGAAAAATACCATTTGTTCAAGTAGCTTGAAATTATAGTGCGAATACTAGTTTTAGTGTGAATTTGAATTATTAGAAATAATTAACAATGTGAACTTACATCATCTTTTACTTTCTTTTTGAGACTAATTAGACAAAATTTATCAATTTTTTGTTTTAATCTTCTTTGAAAATATTCAATTAAATTCTCATTTTTTGTATTTCTTCCTGAAAAATTATTAACTATTGCTTGAAATTCTTTAGTACAAAGTGTATCACAATTTTTATAAATATCTTTAAAATCCCTTAAATCTACATCATTTTTATTTTTTATGTAATTCCTAATTAGTGAAACTATTTGTTTCTCAAATTCTATGTTATATAATGAAAAACTAGAGGAATCATCTAATGATAAATAATTTAGTGTTTCAATTACTGAATCAATTTTATTTTTTTCTGGATTTTTTGGATCTTGGTCAAATATAAAATCTCATAAATAATTATTTAATGTAAAAAATAAAAGAATAATTATGGCTCTAATTTCTAAATAAAGATCCATTTTTTCTTTATTATCTATAATTTTACTAAATTTTTTAAATTCAGTTATATTTTTATAGAAATTTTTTATCTCTTCTATATCTGTATGATTTTTTTTATTTTTGTGCATATTTTATATTATTAGTTATAATTAATAGATCTCTTGACTACGCTCGAGATGACGACATTGTGGTACTATCTTTCTTTTTTTCTTCATAAACTATGAGTATCAAGATATTTTGTAAATGGAGATGGCGGATCTCATTTTAGATTTCATTGTTCATTAATTATATGCGATAATGGTATTTTATTTTCTAAATTCTTTGGTCTACTATGAAATGTTATATATTCTTCTTCATTTTCTATACTCAGACTAAAATTCCTTAATTTTTCTAAATCTTTTATCGCTTTATTTATTCTTTTATTCTCTTCTAAACTTGTAATTTGTCTTCTTTTTACTAATAAAGTTTTACTTATTGCGTCAATTCTTTTTTCCATTTGTTTTGTTTTTTTAGTTAATTTATCTAATGTCTCAATTAGACGTTCTCATCATGTTGATAAATTTTTTTCAGTCACTAATTTTTGTGTAACTCTTCATTCTATTTGATTATATTTTAATATTTCAAATACACTTTCTATAATTTTTCTTGTCTTGATATTATTTTCAACTCATTCTACAAAAATCATTATTTCATCTCATCAAACTGAAATATTTATTTCTTTATTTATATATGTTTCAGCTAATTTTTTCTTTAATTCTTTTATTACATTTTGAAATTTTATAGTCATATTATCTCATGATTTTAGCAAAATTTCTTTTGCTGTAATCTCTCAATTATGCCACATATTAATTTTATCAGAAAAATCCTTCATATTAATACTTCACATATCTTTTATATCTACATAAAAAAGTTGTCATTTTTGTTTTATTTTATTGTAAAATACTCATTTTTCTAGAGAATTTTTATAATTATTTTCCGATAATTGCCTTATTTTTTTAGGACTCTTTATTTTATTTTGTTCTATTTCAAATATAACTTTTTTATATTCTTCTAGTTCTTTTGAACTTAAAATTTCTCATTTTTCTAAATCATCTCTCTTGATATACGGCGCTATAAATTCGGCTCTGGCAACATAAGAATCAAATAAAACTTTAAAATCATTATAACAATCACAATTTGTTGGAAGTTGTTTCTTTCTTACTTTTGTAATAAAATCAATATTAATATCTCAATTTGGATAAAAAATAATTGTTTTTTCAGTTTTTTCACGTCAATTTAGCATAAATTTTCTCACTAAATTGTTATTTTCTACAAAAAATACTCAATCATCATGAAGGTATTTTCTTCTTACTTTATTTTTAGAATGAAAATATTTATTAAATAATTCCTTTTCTTTAGCTACTATTTCTTCTTTTGACAAAAGTCATCTTACTCATTCTCTCTCAAGAGACAGCCTAGCAAAAGCAATATTATGCATAAAATCTTCTTGAGAGCGTCAACTAATTATTGAGCTTGTAGAGGCTATTTTAATAATATCAGTTATATCATTTTTAATTCAATATAATTTCATATTTCTTTTTAAAATATCACTCATCATCTTTTCAAGTACTTCTTGTTTTATAGATGAATTTCTTGGTATCTTAAATACGAAATTTTTCCAATCATTCCATACAACTTTTATTTCTTTGTGATTTCTTTGAATTTTTAACTTAAATTCGTTTACTACTTTATCTGTAAATGATTGGCTTGTAGTATCATTTAATTCTTTTATTCATTTAAAAATTATAATTCAGAATCTATCTCATCTTTTTAAATTTGTTAAAATACTATAAATTGGATTATTTCTTTCTATTCTTCTTATTAAAAGTAATTTCTCAATTTTTGTAATTTTCTCTCATTTATCAATTTTTGATAAAATTTCTTCTAATCTATCTCATGTTAAACAAGGCTCATTTTTTAAAAAATTATTTTGTTTTTGTACTCAATTTTGTTCGTATATATCTCATACGAGTTTTTTTACCTTCAAAACAATACCTCAAACACCAGAAAATAAATTCTTTGTTAAAGGCTTTCTTTCTTTATTTAAATCTATATTTCAATTAAATTCCATTTATATTTATTTAAATTTGTAGTTTAATTTTATCACATTATTTCAAATAAAGCAAAAAACTCAGCTTTTTATTAAAAATAATGCTATTATTTTTTATTTTTTTGTAAAATTTAATTTTTAATCTCTATTGACAAAAACTAATTTGTGATTTCTTTATAAAAATAAACTTGACTTTTAAAAAAAATTATGATAATGAAAAATATGTTTGAAATATATTTGGCCAAAATATATATTTCAAATAAAAAACATGTTTTTTATTTATTAACTTTTTATAACATGACAAATTTTAGAAAAGTTGTAGCGGGTGCAAGTGCAATTGCAATCCTTACAATGAACATGATTAACTTTACAGCTAACGCTGCTGCTATAAACAACGCAACTGCTGTTGTAACTCCTGCTACAGATGTAGTTGTTACAAGTGCTTGATCATTTGCTTGAGCTACTACCTGTACTGCTACTATAGTTATGACAAATGCTGGTTGAGCTAATTCTAATGTTGCTTTAACTTGACCTTGTACTGTAACAGATAATAATACTCTTACTTTACCTTCTACTAATGTTGCTGCAAATCAATATTATACAATTACATTTTCAGCTGATAATGGTACTTTTGGTTCTGCTACTGCTTGAGATACTACAAATAATGTTGTAGTTAGTGCTAGAGTTCTGCCAATATTAAGCATGGCAATAAGCAATTCTACTGTTGATTTATGAGTTTTATCAGCTTTAGCTCCTACTGATTCCACTACTGATACTACTGTAACTGTTGCTACAAATGCTAATTGAGGATATGTAGTAAGTGCTGCTGCTTCAAATTTTGTTGGTGCCACTACTTGAAATGTAATACCTTTTAGAACTAGAGCTGCACAATTAGCTTGAACTGAATGATTTAGTATTGATGTAGCTTCTGTTGGACAATGAGCTAATTGAACTTCAACTATTGCTGCTACTGCAGGTTTAGATGTTGCTTCTACATATGCAATCTCAGGTGTTGCTTCAAGTATTGCTGCTGCAAATTGAGGAGTTTGAACCCCAGGTACTACTGATGGTGACACTTTTGTTGCTAATTATGAAGCTAATATTTCTCCTGTTACTGAAGCTGATAATTATTCTACAACTGTTACTTATACAGTTTCAGGTACATTCTAATTATCAAAATTTAAATAAAAAATCTCAGAAGAAATTCTGGGATTTTTTTGTGGTGTTTATGTGGATAAATTTATTTATATACATCTCATCTACTTCATATTTTAATTACTGTTATTAATAATATTTCATCTTCTTTTTTATAAATTACTCTATATTTTCATATTCTTAATCTATATCTTTTTTCTTCTTGAGGAGATAGTCTTGAAATGTCTAGATTTAGGTAAATTCACATTGAAATAAGTGTGATTTTTTCTTCAATTTGGAGTTGATATTCTTTTGGAAGTTTTGTAAATTCTTTAAATGCTGTTTTTGTGAATTTTATTCTAAACATAAATTTTATATTTTTGTTAACTCTTTAAGATGAGTATATTTTTTAATATCCTCAAAATCAATAAGTTCTTCTTGTTCTCTTTTTTGTAATTCCATAAGTTCTTCTTTTGAAATATTTTCAATTGGAAAGCTGGTTTTCAATTTATTTAATATTGAATTCATAATTTTTAATAAGTGATAAATCAATTTTATTATAATCAAAATATTTTGAAATCAACTTTGTTTTTATAATTTTTTTAGGTAAGGAGATTTAGAGATAAATTTATCTTGAGTGATATATAAAATAAATTAAAATTAAATTTTGAAATTATTTAAAAATTAGTATATTTAAATAAATATATATAACTTAAATAATTTATGGAGTTTGCGAAAAAATATAATCCGAAGGATTTTGAAGGTGAGATTTATAAAAAATGGGAAACAGAGGGTAAATTTAAACCTATGGAATCGAAAACTTGAGAGACTTTTTATATTCCCATTCCACCTCCAAATGTAACTGGAAGACTTCATTTATGACACTCACTTACTTTGACTATAGAAGATATAATGGTGAGGTATCATAGATTAAAATGAGATGATACTCTTTGGGTTCCGGGGACAGATCATGCTTGAATTTCTACTCAAAATGTTGTTGAGAAAAAATTAGCAAAAGAAGGGATTTCAAGAATTGAATTATGAAGAGAAAAATTTCTTGAGGAAGTATGGAAATGGAAAGATGAATATCATAAAAATATTACAGATCAAATAAAATTAATGTGAGCCTCTTGCGATTGGAGTAAGGAAAGATTTACCCTAGATGAATGATTAAGCAAAACAGTTTGAAAAGTTTTTGTTGATTTGTATAACAAATGACTAATTTATAGATGAGAATATATGGTAAATTATTCTCCTGTTTTAAAGACTGTAGTAAGCGATATTGAGGTTGAATTTAAAGAAGAACAAGCTGAAATGTATTATATTACTTATTTTGTAAGTGGTTCTGACAATGAACTTGTAGTTGCTACAACTCGTCCTGAGACAATGCTCGCTGACCAGGCCATTGCTGTAAATCCAAAAGATAAAAGATATAAAAGACTAATTTGAAGAAAAGTAATTCTTCCACTTTTAAATAAGGAAATTCCTATTATTTGAGATGAGAGTGTTGATATGGAATTTGGGACATGAGTTCTAAAAATTACTCCTGCTCATGATAGTACAGATTTTCAAATTTGAAAAAAACACTGACTGAGACTTGATTATAGCGTTATTGATAATGCTGGATATATGAATAGGGAAGCCTGAATTTTTGCAGGTCAAGATATTAAAACAGCTAGAGATAATATCGTGGAGCTTCTTAAATCAAAATGAAATTTTCTAAAACAAGAACCTTATACTCATAAAGTATGATATTGCGAGAGAACATGATGTAAAATAGAAACTGTAATTTCTACTCAATGGTTTGTAAAATCAGATGTGCTAGCCAAAAAAGTTATTGAATGATACAAAAAATGAGATTTTAAAATTATTCCAGAAAGATACAATAAAATTTTTGAAGATTGGATTTATAATTTACGCGATTGGTGTATTTCTCGCCAACTTTGGTGGGGTCATCAAATTCCTGCTTATTATGATATTCATACTTGAAAATTATTAGAAGTTAGTTTAGATGAAGAAGCTGTTTTTGCTAAATATTGATGTGAAAATGTAAGAAGAGATGATGATGTACTTGATACATGGTTTTCATCTGCTTTATGGCCTTTTTCTGTTCTTGATTGGGATTTTGAAAATTCTGGAGATTTATATAAAAAATATTACCCTGCTCAAATGCTTGAAACCGGTCATGATATAATATTTTTCTGGGTAACTAAAATGTTATTATTCTGATATGAGTTCACAGGTCAAACTCCATTTAAAAATATTTATTTACACTGATTGGTTTTTGATGAAAAATGAAAGAAAATGAGTAAATCACTTTGAAATGGTATAGATCCGCTTGATGTAATTGAAGAATATAGTTCAGATTCACTTAGACTTTCTCTAGTAATTGGTAATACTCCTGGAAATAATATGAATTTTTCAATTAAAAATGTTGAATCTTCTTCAATTTTTCTTAATAAACTTTGGAATATTTCTAGATTTGTTTATTCAAATATTTGAGAAATTAACAAAACTTATTCTGAACTTGAAAATACAATTTCAAAAAATTATAACTCACTACTAAATCATGAAAAATGGATTATTTCAAAATTAAAAGGTATTATTGAAGCCACAACTTTATGAATGGAAAACTATAATTTTTCTCTAACTTGAATGGAATTAACCAATTTTACCAGAGATGATTTTTCTGATTTTTATATTGAAGAATACAAATTAACAAAAGAAATTTCAACACATTGAAATGATGTACTTGCCTTTTCTATTTTAACTCTTCTTAAATTATGGCATCCTTATGTACCTTTTATTACAGAAGAAATATATAGTAAATTAAGAATTTGAGAAACTTTAATAGATAGTACTTGGCCTGAATTAGCAATTACTAAGGATGAAAATATTGAAAAAGAAATGTCACTTTTATTTGAAGTAATTAAATCAATTAGAAATATTAGAGCTGAAAAATTAGTAAAACCAGGAGATTTTATTGATGTTAATTTCAAGACAAATAATTTAAATACTAGCATTATTAAATCAAATGAAATAATTCTAAAATGACTTGCAAAAATAGGAAATATTAATTTTTTCTGATTAAACGAAGAAATTAATAAAGACAAATATTCTTTTGCGATAGTAGAGGATATTGAAATTTACACTGACTTATGAGGTGAAATTGACCCAGAAGAAGAGAAATCTAGATTAAAACTTGAAATTGAAGACAGAAAAGAATATATTAAAATCATAGACCACAAACTTCTCAATGCCGAATTTATCAAAAATGCACCAGAAAGCGTAGTCAGAGCCGAACAAGCCAAAAAAGCCCAAGCCCTAGAACAACTAGAAAAATTAAAAGTGAAGTTTAATTCGTTGTAGAAAGTAAGTTTCAATTTGAGGCGGAGTTAAGTTTCTCGACTAAATATAGAGCTTCTCAGACTGTGATATTTTTATCTTTTTGAAAGTATCTATCTTTGAATTGGTCTTTCCATGAGAAATTATATTTAACTCTTAGAGTTGTAATATAATCCTTGTAATCTCATGTTTCGTCAATTAATATTTTATCATCATTTTTTAATAAATTAAGTCATAAATTATCAAAAATAATTTTTGAAAATTCTGCTCTACTAAATTTATTGTAATCATTTAATTTTGAAATATTTGCTTGAGTTTGTTTAATTTTTTCAACAATTTGAGATTTCCTTGTATAATTATTTCATGACCTCAGGAATTCATATGATAAATAATTAATTAAAATTTGTTTTACTTGCTTTCATATTAAATCCCTATCTTGTAGTAAATACCCAGAATCTAGTCTTAATAATCATTTTTTTAGTGCGGAAATATTTTCATCAAAATAAAGATATGATTTATCAAGATTTAACGGGCTTGTTACTGTAGTTTGAGATTTCATCCAAGTTATATCATATTTGTTTCAAACTTTTGCTAGAGTAAGCTTAATTGGTTGATAATCAAGTGGAATTACATTAAAAAGCAATACTCAAAAAAGAGTATCCTCATACCTAAAAGTAAGTTCTTCAACTAGTTCACTATTATTACATTTTCTTATTTTTTTTCTTGATACATTACAGAATTTTACTTTTCCAGAAAGTGATTTTACTTTGTAAGTACCATTATATGGAATATAAATTTGATTGCTTCAAAATGTAGTTTTAAATACTATTCAGGCTAATTTTTCATCTCAAAGTGCAATATTGTTTTTTATAATAAACATTGCATCCGTTGGGCTTCCAAGCTCACCTGATTTATAGAAATTAATTGTAATTCTTCAAACTGTTTGCTTTCAGAGTTTTAGGTTAATAGTTTGAGCTCAGCTTTTTAATCATGTAATAATAATTTCTCTAAATCAAGCCTCTACTGCAATTGCTTTTTCTGGAAATACCTTAACTGCTGTTTTATCATATTCAAACTCTATTCAGTTCCCAGGTAAATTTCAAGAAAATGGTCTATTAAAATATGATACATTTAATTTTGTTATATAATTTTTTCATACCATTAAATTATTTCAAGAAACTCATGTATTTAATTTAAATGAATGAGTTTTTAGAAATTCTGCAATTTCTTCTTCAAGAATTTGTTCTCTAGTTTTAATATTTTGTTTCTCAATTTTTGCAGTTCTATTTTGCATTTGTTTTATATCTTCAATTGCCTTAAATTGACCATTACTTTCTAGAAATAATATTGGATCAATTGTATTAGCTGTCAAAAAATCTCTACACATTCAATCATTTACAAGAGAAAAAATATCAACTCATTTTGAACATGTACTATACCAATATGGATGAGCTTGATTTGTAATATCAATTTGAAAATGGAGATGATTTCAATATGCATTTCCTGTCGCTCATACTTCTCAAATTGTAGTTCAGGCTTTAATACTTCATTTTGTAGTTAGTATTTTATTTAGATGTGAATAATTTGAATATACATAAGTTCAATTACTTAATTTATGCTTAATTGTAACAGAATTTCACCGTCAGGCAAGCCACCCAGCTATTATTACTTCTCAGTCTCAAATACTTCTTACTGGAGTTCCAGCGCTCGTCGCGATATCCACTCACAGATGACTTCCATATCACACATCCCATCAATAATCATAAGTTGATCACCAAAGGATAGAATATATTCTTCTGTAATTTGTATCATTTTTGTATTTTGTATAGTTTCAGCCCTCAATTCTTGGAATTGATATTTTACAATCATCAGATAATGTATTCCAGGCACTAAATCTACATTTTGGATTTGATACTTTATCAAATGGGTAAATAAAATTACCAGCTTCAGTGAAGTTGTAAAATGCTATAAATATAAAAAACGATATAATTAATTTTCTCATGATTATTGAGTTATAGGCTACTAAACCACACAACAAAGAGTAAAATGATAGTTATGAATAAAAATATTGATAAAATAGTATTTAACAATTTGTTTGTGCTTAATTTTTTTTCTAAATCACTAGTTTTTTCTTCTAATTGTAATTTTTCATGTTCTATTTTATTTGTAGAACTTTCTAGTAAAAATGCTGTTTTTTTGTATTCAACAAGTGATATTGAGTTTTTTAATTCTGCCTCAGCATTACCTAATTTGTAAGATAAATCCTTTATTAAATTATCTTTTTGTTCTATTTTACATACAATATCTTGATATAGATTTTTATATGAAACTAAATCTGTTTTTGTAAATGGATTAACTTCGATTTCTCTAGATTTAATCACTTCGTAATCTTCTTGAATTCATCAATTTTTTAAAACTTCAACATCATCAGAATTTAAAAAGACCTTTTTTCATTTTTTCTGGCTTCTTATTTTACCAGATCTAATATATCTATCAAGAGTTCTTGTTGATATATTGAGTATTTTAGCTCATTTTATTCTGTCTATTGAATACATTTTTAATAAATATGTAAATAAAACTTTTTTAGATATTAATTATTTTTTATATTTTTTCAATTTTTATTATCAAAATTCACGAAAAACTCATATAAGCACAAAATCTCAGAAATATTTCCTGAGATTTTGTTATACAAACTATGTCATTTTTATGTTCAAAACATAATAATTAATAATTAGTAATAAAAGTACTTTCGTTTCCGAAAAGTACTTTCGCATTAAACTATATATTTTTATTAAAGTCAAACAATTTTTTCATTTTCTTTCTTTGCGAAAAAATAAATATAAATTATAGGTAAAATACCGACAGAATTGATTATAAGAAGAGCTATAAACCAATTTTTATCTCAATTTCTTGCAGCCTTCCAAAGAGCTATACCTTTCCAGATAATTTCCCAGATTATTAGAGGTAAAAAATATACCAAATTTTGTTTATCCATAAATATTAAATTAAATGATAACTTAAATATGTTACTTATTTTGAATTTAATTCAAATATTTAAATAAAATAGACTTGACTTTTGTATTTATTTTCTTATAAGTTAATATATTTACAATTCTAAAAAAATATTTATGAACAATAAACCAGCTCAAGTATCTCCACAAAATGACCAGTTTGGCATTAATAATGAAGTATTATCAGTTGATATAATCAAAAAAGAATTTTTAACTATTATTGATAATTTTACAGAAGCAATAGAGAAAAACTTATTAAAAATAGATTTTGATAATGCTGATATTGTCCAAGCTTTATTACATGGAAATATTCCTATAATAAATGACTTAACTTTAAATGAAATAAATTTTATTTTTCATCAAGAATTCTATACAGTGGGTGAAATAAAACCTTTTATTTTAAATGAAATAAACGCATTCATGTCGGAATATGGCGAATTTTTTAAGTGATGAGATATTTTTAGAGAGATTTTTCATAAATCTTGAAATCAAGAAGATATTTGATTAGATCATAAAGCTGAAACAAGAAAATTAATAGAAATCATGTCTCATAATTTGTGTTTAAAAAAACACAAATTAGAATGAGATTGAAAATTTAATATTATTGATTTCAATTTGAAAAAGATTGTTTGTAAAGATAAATTAGATGATTTATCTAAAATTGATTTAAATATTCCTGGTTATATTGTTTTATTAATTTTTAGAAATATATTAAATGAACAAGAAAATGTTAAAGATTTTTTATCTTATGCTTCAATAATCCAAAATTCTTTTACTGTAAAGGATACTGCATTTTGAGAGAGAATTGATGAATTTTTTCTAAAATATACTACTGTTGAATCTACTGTTGATAAAGTAAATAAGTCCTTATTACAGAATATTGGTAAATTTTTTACAAAACGTGATTAAATTTAATTAACCCCACATTAAGCCATGCATAAATTAAGATTAGGAGATTTAAAAAATTTCCAAGTACATGAAAAAAAATTGGTACTACCTAATTCTCAGGAAATAGTATCACAAATTATTGAATGAGAAACTATGGAAATTTTTGTTAATCCAAAAAATCCAGCTGAGATAATTTCTTTGTCTAAAAATAAGACTTCTCTTGATTACAGCGAAAGAAATAGTTTTAGATGTAATGGAAATGAAGATGTTATAATAAGTAATATTTTTAAAAATCCTTCTAAAAATTTATCGGAGATAGTTACTCGTCAAAGAGTTTTCGATGAGCTATTATCAAGCAGAGTTGACTTAAAAAAATTAATAGAATTAAAAAGTGAAAGCGAGAGATTTTGAGATACTCTAAAATATCTATGGTGATATGATAGAGATGAAAAAGAACAGGCAGAAAGAAAAAGAAGGAAACCCAGAAAAAGAATAGATATTTTAAAGGAAGAAAACAAAGAATTTAAGGTAGGGAATTTCGTTAAAATAGAAGAAAAATTAAGTAAATGAAAAATAGATGAAAAAACTTTTGATAAATTTATTGGTCGCGGAGATGGAATGCTAAAATTAATTAGTCTTAAAGATGAGTTTAATGATATAAATAAATTAATAGTCTATCTTAAAAAAGTAGCAAATCCTGTTATTCAAGACTTAGCGATAAAATTAGAAAATGAATACAGACAAATAAATTTCTTGAGTGTTTCTTATTTTGTATGATTATATCTTGACTGAAAAGAAAAAGAAATAAATAAATTTTTTACTCAAGCAGATAATATTTTTAAAATATTAAATCAAGTATGAGCGCTATTATCTATAGCTTATAAAATAAAAGAAGACGAATATAGCAAGGTTAGTTTTGATGAGACTAAATCAATGGAATTTAAAAAAGCTTGGCAATTTGAAAGAACTAAAAAATGAAGAGATCGGTGAGATAAAGTTCCACCACAAAAATTAAATGATTCTATGGATAACACGCCTTGTAATGTGCTTGTTTGAGATATTATGTCTGGAAAAAGTTTTCAATGAGAACTTAACAAGCAATTACATATTTGTGCTCAATCAATTTGATACGCCCCAGCTAAAGAAGTTAATGTTCATATTTTTGATAGATTTGTATCTATAGACAGAGCTTTAACTGACTCATGAAAATGACTTAGTGCTTTTTGAGAAGATATTACAAACATAAATAAATTATTAGAACTCGATAGTAAATGATGAAAGACTTTTTTATTTATGGATGAATGGTGATCTACAACTTCCCCAGAAGATCAAGCTACTTTACTCAAAGCTATATTAACCCATATGGCACAAAAATGAATAAAAGTAGTTCTTGCTACTCACAATGAAGAATTTGTAAAATATGTTAAAGATAATGTTAATTTTAGCGTTTATCATCTTGAAGATAAATTAAATGATGACGGAACTATAACTTTTTTGTATGAATTAAAAAAATGAATTTGAGAACATCATATTTTAGAAGCCGCAAAAACTCTCTGATTACCAGAAAGTATCCATCATACAGCAGAGCAATATCTAGAATGAAATATCCTAGAGGCAAATATTCCAGAAATTAATTTTAGAAATGTTATGAGATATACCCCAGAAGAAAGAGAAAAATTAAAACAAGAGCTATGAAGTTTTATGTCTTTAATGCCACATAAGGATGAAATTAAAATTATATATAAAAAAGAAAAAAGATATGATTCATTTGCACATGATTATATAGAAAAACAAAAAATTGTATTAAAATGGAGATATTCATTAGATGAATATGATAGAGAAGAAAAATCAAGAAGTAGTTGGGGATGAGGAAGAGAATATACATGATATCAACCAGAAGAAAAACCAGAGTATAATAAGATATTGTCTGTAATAAGCGATGATGATGATTTTAAACGGACTCATTTTGAGTGATTGAAAATGCAACGCTATGAAGATATTTGAAAATTTATAACTCAATCTCCTGTAAGAAGTTCTCAAGATATTTTCGAAATCCAAAAAATGCTTGAAGAAATAGAAAGATTATGAGTTGAAAAATTAGAAGAAGAAAGAATTAAATTACATAATTTTTTATGGCATTTAAATAGGTCTTTATATACAATTAGAGATTACTGAGAAAATTTTAATAATCATTTATTTGAGGACACTTATAAAGAATTTAAGAAAGATAGTTTTTCTTGAAGAAATTTTGTACATGCCTTTAGATTATTTACATTATCTATAAAAATAAGTCTAGAATTATCATGACTTAAAATTGAAGATGATAGTTATTTTAAAGAGCAATTAGCTAAGTTTGATTTATTATTTGAATTTAAACAAAAAATAAAAGAATGGAAAAAAGAAAGGGATCAAGAAAAAAAGGATTGACTATATGAAAAACTAAATGAAGAAGAATTTAAAATGAAACAAATTGAGAATGGTAAAGAATATAATAAAATAATTGATGATTGTGCTAAACTTGCTTGATTTGATACATCAAAAAAAGATTGGTTTGAAATTAGTCAAATAATAACTTTTTGATGTAAACAAATTTGAGAAGAATTATATGAATATTATAAGGATAAATTTAAATCATATAATTTATTTGATGTAGATTTACAAATAGTTAAAAAATTAATGAATGAAGAAAAATGAGCCCTCACTTGATATGACTGGATGTGAAATAGCGATATTAGTTTTATATGTTGACTTTATGCAATAGTATGACAATATGTTAATATTTATTCTCTTACTAATGAATTGAAAAAATATGACTGTGTCTATTTTCATCAAATATCTAATTATTGGGAAAATATTTTAAAGGAAGTTTTGTGAGATATAAAAACCTGAGATGATGTTTTTCAAATTCTTAAAGTAAGTTATAATTCAAATAAGGACGAGCCAGAAAGAAGAACAAAAATAAAATCATTTCCAGATTTTGAAAAATTTATACAAGATATGTTCAATTTATTGGCTATTTTTGATTTATCTCAAATGATTAAAGACAATAATTTTTGTAAAGTTAATTTTAATCAAACTGGTTCTATTGTTTTAGATGAGCCTTATAATCCAAATAAAAAGGAAGAAGAACAGGTTAAAAATAAATTTTATTTCTGAGAAGATCAAAGAGTAGTGATAAAAACTTGAGCTAATATGTCTGGAAAAACTCAAAGTCTTAAACATACAATTTGGCCACTTGCTTTTGCAAATGCTATCGGTTATGCTCCGGCTAAAGCCATGAATACTCCTTTAATTGATAAAATTTATTGGGTAGATCGCATAAAAGCTCGTCAAGATTTGAATTTAAGTTCCTGATGAACAGAAGTTATAGTTTTGAAACAAATTTTTGAAGAAATATCAAAATCAAAATGAATGAATATTGGATTTTTTGATGAGATGTGGTCAACTGTTCCTCCTAGATTTCAGACAGCTTTAACTTACGCGACTATTAGAGAATTTATGCAAAAATGAGTTTATATAGATATTTCTCACCATAATCACGATTTTATAAATAAATTAATGCAAAATCATCCAGAAATAACTGAGTCTGTTCATTTTAAGACAAATATAATGGATGACTGAACTGTTTCATTTGATTATAAACAAGAAAGATGACATACACAATCTCAGGCTCTGCTTGTTGCAAAAACTTGTTGATTAACACAAGAAATTTTGGATATAGCTGATAGGATTTCAAAAGATGCTAATTAGAAAAAAAAAAAATAAAACCCGTCAGGGTTTTATTTTTTTGGTTTTGCATTTTGGAAAATTTTTATACAATGACCGGAATTAAAATTTTTTTAAAAACAATAAATGTTAAATACAGAGCAAGAAAAAGCAGTTAAGCAGACGGAGGGGCCACTTTTAATTTTGGCTTGAGCCTGAGTAGGGAAGACTCATACTTTAACTGAAAGGGTCTCTTATATGATTAAGGAAAAATGAATAAATCCAGAGAGTATTTTGTGTGTGACTTTTACGAATAAGGCGGCTCGCGAGATGAAGGAGAGAATTTGAAATTTATTGGGTGTGGATGGGGCGAGTATAAATATTTATAGAAGTCGTAATTTTCCGTTAATTGGTACATTTCATTCGATTTGAGTCTATTTTTTGAGGCTTTTTATTGATAAAATTGGTTACGATAAAAATTTTACAATTTGAGACGAAGATGATAAAGTGAAATTAATTAAAGAAATTTTGGATGAAAAAAATATAGATTCAAAGGAATTTCAGGCTCGTAAAATTGCAGGAGCGATAAGTGGAGCTAAAAATGCTTGAGCAAATTCTAGCTCATTTCAAGTTTCTTCTTATTACACTCAGGTTGTCAGGGATATTTTTGAGGAATATGAGAAAAAATTAAAGCAATACAATATTTTGGATTTTGATGATATCCTCACTAATACTTACAAAATTCTACAAAACAAGGAAGTTTTAGATTATTTTCAAAATAGATTTTCGTATTTTCTCGTAGATGAGTATCAGGATACAAATGAAGTTCAATACAATATTATCAAACTTCTTGCGAGTAAAACTAGGAATTTGTGCGTTGTTTGAGATGATTGGCAAGGAATTTATTCTTGGCGCGGAGCTACTATAAAAAATATTTTGCATTTCTGAAAAGATTACAAGGATTTGGTTACAGTGAAGCTTGAACAGAATTACAGATCTACAAAAAATATTATACATTGTGCGAATTGTGTGATAAAAAATAATTCTGGAATTATCGATAAAACGCTTTGGACAGACAATGAAGCAGGTGATAAAATTAATTTGATCGAAGCATTTAATGAAAAAAATGAAGTAGAAATGGTAGCTGAAATTATTGATGACAATCTAGATGAATTTAAAAATTTCTGAATTTTATATAGAACAAATGGACAATCTCGTCTTATAGAAGAAGCTTTGCTTAAAAAATGAATTCCTTATAGAGTTTTTGGTTGATTGAAATTTTATGAAAGAAAGGAAATTAAAGATATATTGGCTTATTTAAGACTTATTGCTAATCCTGCTGATTTACTTAGTCTTAAAAGAATTATCAATGTACCCTGAAGAAAAATCTGACCAAAATCACTTGAAACCCTGATTAATTATGCTAGAAATTACTGAGTAAGTCCTCTTGAGATTATGGATAATATTGAAGAAGTTGAAGAATTATCTGCATGAGCTAAAAGGTCTATTTCTTGGTTTAAGGAAATGTATGATGATTTTGTGAAATTTCTGCCAGAAAATAGTATAGAATTACTAATGAAACACATTATAAAAACAATTTGATATGAGGATTATTTGCGTGATGATTATGATGGAGAAGAGCTCGAATGAAAACTTGATAATCTTAAAGAATTTGAAAATATGGCATCGAGATTTACAGGATTAGAGAGCCAGGAAGCTCTTAATATGTTTTTAGAGGAAATATCACTAATTACGGATACAACAGATGAATGAAAAGAAAATATTAAAGTAAATCTTATGACAGTCCATCTCTCAAAATGACTAGAATTTGATGTAGTTTTTATTATTTGAGCTGAGGACTGAATTTTTCCTCATTCAAGGACTTTCTCGGAACCCAAAGAACTTGAAGAAGAAAGACGTCTAATGTATGTCGCGATGACCAGAGCTAAAAAAGTTCTCTATATTTCAAAAGCTTCAGAAAGATATATGTTTTGAAATTATTCCGCCAATCCAGCTTCAAGATTTATCAGAGAAATCCCAGCTGAATTTACTGAAAAAATAATGTCAACTTTCACTAGACCTAATTATTTTAAAAATCCTGTAACTTCAGATTTTTTACCAAATAACGATAGTTTTGAATTAAAACAAAAAATAAGAACAATAGTACATAATGATGTCTCAAAATTCTCACTCTGAGATAAGGTAGACCACGCTAAATTTTGAATTTGAACAATTATATCTCTTTCTGGAAATATGGCAGATATTGCATTTGGATCAGGGGTTTGAATCAAGAAATTTAATATAGAATTAGCACCAATTGAGAAGATTTAAACTTTTTTCCTTCTAATTACAACCTGAATTCAAACTCAGGCGAGGGTTACAATAATTATACTTATTAAGATAAAAATTCAATTTGCATCATTTTTGGTTCAATTTACAGAAATCTTAAGATTATCTCATAGATTTTCAGTTGGTTTTTCTTCTACATTAGTAATCTCTTTTGCAATATTGTCTACATTTATTTCAGGATTTTTTGGTGTAGTATTTTCTATAATTGTAGGTGAAATTACAGGAGCTACCTCATTATTTTTTGGTTCTCAAGCTGGTATTTCTGTATTTTGTTGAGTTTCTATTTTTTGAGTTTCATTTTTTATTTCAGTTTTATTTGGCGTTTCTTTTTTAATTTGAGCTGGTTCTGGTTTTGGTTCTTCTACAACTTTTGGAATTTCAACTACATTTACGAAATCCTTACTTTCTGAATTTGGGCTAAATAAAGTAATTGTTCAACTCAAACTAAACGCATTACTTACATCAAGAGTTTGTCCTGGGTAAAGCGTAGTTCTGTCTGGAATTGTATAAATTTTTCAGCTACTTCTAAGCTCCCAGAAGCTTATATCAATATCTTTTTGGTCGTTGTTTTTTATAAATAAATTACTAATTTTTCAATTAGAAAAAGTCGCATCTCAGAATAAATTTATATTATTTGAATAGTTTAGGATGTAATTATTAATTTTAATTTTTGATTCAATTTCTGTGTTTATGAATGAGAAAAAAACAAGTGGAGTGGATTTTTTTAAAATTATTGGTCAGGTATAGAGTAGTGCATCATTTGGTCATCAGTTTGGATTGAAACTATAGAATGTTTTGGCTTTGTTGTCTGTTGGTGTGAGTATTATTTTTATAACTTTATCATAAGTTCCAGACGGCAAATTTGAAGTTACATCTATTCAATCAGCAAATATATGACCAGAAAATACAAAAAAATTTATAAGTGTAAGAACTATTATTTTATATTTGTTAATTTTCATATTTATTTTTTAAAATTTATTTTTTCTATTCTATAGTATATTTTTTTAAAATCAAAAAGATTTTGAAAAAAAGTATTTTTGTGTATAATAGCACTCACATTTTTGGGGATGAAAGGATTCTATTAAGAGAATCGTTATTCTCATATGCTATCTGGGAGGTGTCTATGGCTTCCATAATCAATTATAGACGACAACAAATGCTAACGCAAGAAACGGAGGTTTAGCTACTTTAAAAGCTTCTTTTAAAAATGCTCTAACTCCTGCTTTCGCCTAGTCTAACTAAGCTTAAGCTGTAGCCTTCCCACGGGAATGAGTGTCGGATGACCTGCTACAAAAATGATATAGTTTTGTCTTAGAGCTATATCATTATCCATAAGACTTTTGTCTTGATTTTGTAATTATTTTGTAAAGACAAAATATTAAAAATAATTCTTATATAAGTTTTTTGTTAATTTTTAATTTATATAAGTACCAAAATTAACTATGATAGTAGAAGTATTTGGGTAGCCTCTTAAGACACGAGTTCAATTCTCGTCATCTCCACCAAAAAATAATTTAAATTTGACATTTATAAAATATTGATTATATATTATTTATACTTTTTAGTATAAATAATATTTTATTTTTTACTTTTAAATTCATGGCAGTAGAATTATTAAGAAATGCTGAAATAGCAAAAACACAAAAAACAGGTATATTACATGCATTTAATCCTAGTACTAAAGAATGGTGTATTTTAAGTGATTGATGAGAAAGATTTATATTTACGGCTGATATGTGTGATTCTAAAAAAGGTGTTAATTGAGAAATTTTATTTAGTGGTCTAATTAAAGGTGATGTTGTTTCTTTTACGCCCTGAGAATGAGCTGAATATGATATAGCGAAAAAAGTTGATTTTATTTCTCATATAAATGTTGAATCACTTACTACGCAGGTAAATGATAATTTTGCTGTATCTATGGAATCACTTGAAACTATGTGAATTCAAGAAAGTGGTACAATAAAAGTTTTGAGATTAAAAGAAGATTATGGTTTTGGATTTATTGCTAAGGATAATTGAGAAGATATTTTCTTTCATTCAACTAAATGTACAGGTTGATTTAGGGAATTTATGGATATTTATAATAAAAGAAAAAGTTGAGATAAAAATATAAAAGTTACTTTCAATGTTCTAAATTGACAAAGAGGTCCAATGGCATTTAATGTTTCAATAGCTAAGTAATTAAATTTTATTTAAAAAAACTCTATTTTTCTAAAATAGAGTTTTTTATTATTTCTTTTTATAAAATAAAGTTTTACAAATCAAGCTTTTTAGATACTATATTCAATATATTTAATTAACTATTAATAAAACAAATATGAAATTAAAACAAGAACTGGAAGCAAGATGATTTTTGCATCAATATACGCATGAGGAACTTTTTGATATTTATGAGAAATGAGGTGAAAAATTATATTGGTGAATAGATCCAAGCGCGGATTCTTTTCAATTGGGAAATTTTATTTCGCTTCTAAACGCTCTAAATGTGATGAAAAGATGAAATAAACTTTATCTAATTGTCTGATGAGCTACTGGAATGATAGGAAATCCAACTTGAAAAGACGCTGAGAGAAATTTTTTGACTGCTGAACAAGTTGAGGAAAATGCGAGAAAAATTGAAGCTCAAATTCATGTGATTTTAAAAAATGTTTCAGATAAAATTGGAGTAAAATTAGAAGTAGAAGTTGTGAATAATCTTAAATTTTTCAAGAATTTGAATGTTCTTGATTTTATGAGAGAAGTCGGAAAATATATGACTGTAAATTGGATGATGAATAAGGATATCGTTAAAAAAAGAATTACAGACCCAGACAAATCCATTTCTTATGCGGAATTTAGTTATATGCTCATAATGGGATATGACTTCTACAAACTATACACTGAAAATGGCGTAAGACTCGAGGTTTGATGATCTGATGAATGGGATGGAATTTTGTCGGGTGTAGAATTAACTGGAAAGAAAACCTGACAAACAGTATATGGAATGACAAATAAACTAATTACAGACTCGACCTGAAGGAAGTTTTGAAAATCAGAATGAAATGCAATTTGGCTAGATCCAACAAAAAATAGCCCCTATTTTGTATATCAATATTTACTCAATTGCAGTGACGAAGATGTAGAAAAATTATTGAAATTGTTGACTTTCATGGATTTGGACGAGATTGAAGAAATTACAAAAAAACATTTAGCAGAGCCAGAACTAAGATACTGACAAAAACAACTTGCTAATTATACAACTGAAATAATTTTCTGAAAAAAGGCTTCAAATCAAGCTGAGATGATTTCAGATATGCTATTTTGAAATAAAGATAAATTAGAAATTCTTAAAACACTCACTAAAGATGATTTAGAAGCTCTCGCAAAAGAAACCGGAAGTACAAATTTTACATCGTGATTAATAATTTTGGACGCGCTAATAAACTCATGACTAGCTAGCTCTAGATGAGACGGAAGAAAATTAATTGAATGAGGTTGAATTTATTTAAATGAGACAAAAGTTACCGATTGATTCGCTGAAATTACAGATGGTGATTTCATAAATTCCGCAATAATCCTCAGAAAATGAAAGAAAAATTTTAAATTGGTTTTGAGGTAATATTTTAAAATTCTAAATGCAAAATTTAAACAAAATACTTAAAGAAAGTTTTTGACTTGAGTCGTTTCTTGAATGACAAGAGGAAATAATACAGAGTGTCATAGACTCGAAAGACACTCTTGTTTTTATACCGACTGGATGATGAAAATCTCTTACTTATCAACTTCCGGGAGTTGTATTGCCGGGACTTACGATTGTGATTTCTCCGCTTATTTCTCTGATGAAGGATCAATTAGACAAATTAAACGAGCTTAAGATTAGGACTGAAATTATTAATTCTACAATTTCAGGGAGTGAGCAAAAGCAAATTTTGGATGAGTTAAATTTTACTGATTATTCTGAACAAAATCCAATAAAATTTCTTTATATTGCTCCTGAAAGACTAAATTCTCGTGAATTTCTTGAAGCTATTTCAAATATAAAAATAAGTCTAGTTGCTATAGATGAGGCTCATTGTATCAGTCAATGGTGACATGATTTTCGTCCTAGTTATATGAAAATTAAGAATTTTTTAACTGATTTGAAAAAAAGACAAAACTTTCCAGTGATGGCATTAACGGCTACGGCTACGAAAAAAGTAAGAGCTGATATTGTGGATAGGTTATGATTAGTTGATTACAATGTTTTCACGAAATGATTTGACCGTAAAAATATAATTTTACTGGTAAAGGAAATTAGTAAAAAAGAAGAAAAGCTAGCCAAAACTCTGGAGATTATAGAGAAAACTCCTGGGTCTGGAATTATTTATTGTTCGAGTATCAAAATGGTTGAGGAGGTTCATGAGTTTCTAAAATCAAATGGAGTGGATGTTGGTATTTACAATGGGTCTTTGGGGGCAACACTGAGAGAAAACGAGCAGAATAAATTTATGAATTCTACCTATAAGGTGATTGTCGCTACTAATGCCTTTGGGATGTGAATAGATAAGAGTGATATTAGGTTTGTAATTCATTATAATTTGCCAGGAAGTATTGAAAATTATTATCAGGAAGTCTGAAGAGCTTGAAGAGATTGACTTAGGTCTTATGGTGTTGTGCTCGCGAGCTTTGGTGACACAAAAATCCAGGAATTTTTTATAGAAAATACTTACCCAGCTAAATCTGAAATTTTAGATTTTTACGATTATTTATTTAAGGAATTTAAACTGGGTGAGTGAAAATGAACTCAAATTCTCAAAACTTATTATCAAATGTCGAAAGAATCTGGGATTGGAAGTGATATGAGAGTTGGAAGTATTCTAAAAATTCTCGAAAAATATGGTATTGTGAGCAGATGAGTTGATGAAAAAACAGATGAGGGATTTAGGTGAAAATGAATTACTCTAGTTCAGGAAAAAAGAAAACACTCTGGAATTTTAGTTGATTGGCAAAGGCAAGATTTACTCAAAAAAGAAGCATATTTTAAGCTTGAACAAATTAAAAAATTACTTTTTTATCCGAGTTGTAGAAGAAGATTTATTTTGGAATATTTTCAAGATGAAGAGGATTTAGCTACGCTCTGAGAGAGTTGTAGAACTTGTGATTATTGCATAGATAAGCTCAAACTCGAGAGTAGAGATGTTGAAAGTATTGTTAATTTATCAGTTTTTGGATTAGTTCTTGAGGTAATCAAAAAACTTGATAATAAATTCTGAATAATGATTTTTATTCAATTTTTAAGCTGAGCTGAAGATAAAAAAATTACAAATTGGAGATTGGATGAAGATGAGAATTTCTGAATTTTAAAAGAATATTCTCCACAATTTATTCAAGCCTTAATTGAAGGCTTATTAACTCAGGGTTATTTAGCTAAGGCTTCAGGACTTTATCCAGTTATCGGACTTACTGATAAGTGAAATATCGCACTTCGTAGAGAAATAATTCTTAAAAATGAAGAAAAGGAATTACAATCTTTTATCACACTTAGATCTGGTTCTAATATTTTCAAAAAATCAAAACCTGCCAAAGCAACTAAATCTAAAAAAACAACATCTTCAAAAACTAAAAAAACAAGTGGTAAAATATCAGATACTTATTTAGAGACTTTAGAATTATTTGATAAATGAAATAAAATTTCTGAAATTGCCAATTTACGCGAAATGACTACAAATACAATAGAATCTCATCTAATTAAATTATTTGAAACAGGGAAATTAACGACTGTTGATTTATTAAAAATTGCCAATACCTCAAATGTTACCAAAGTCCAAGAAATTATAAAGTCTGACTTTGCTGATAATACAGACAAGTTAAGACCTATCAAAGACAAAATTGTGGAACTAGGTTTTTGAGAAATAACTTATTTCGAAATCAAAGTTGCAATCTCATTACAAACAAAGTAAAAATTCGCTTGACAAATATCAATAATTTCTTATATTTCAATTAAATCTAAAATAAAAATAAAAAAATACTTTTGTCTATTATCTAAAATCTAGGCATTTTTTTATTTTTAATCATCATATTCTATGACAAATATTCCTTGAAATACATCTCTTGAACACAGAGAAACACAACAAAATAGCGAAACTCCAATATTTTGAGAAATTCAAATTTGAGAGTTAAAACATCCGTCATATGTAAGACCAGATTGAACTCCTTTTACAGTCTGATGAGAACCGATAATAGTTATAAGTTGCGAGGGAAATAGTGCAAGAGTTATTATGAATTTATTAGATATTTCAAATTCAATAATTGAGGTTGTATGGGAAAATAATGAGCCTAAAGTAGTAAATTTGAATTGAGATGAATTTTTGTGTAAAATATATATTGATAGTGCTGATAAAATTAAAGTAACTTTAATAAGTAATAAAATTCTTCTCCCTCACTTTTTTTATGATTATCCCTTAGAAATAATTAAAGAAGATAATTTTGATATGTTAGTTGTTAGGAAAAATGAATTATTTTATCAATTTTTATTTGTTAAAGAATTTAAGGTTTCTTCTGAAATTTTTTATAAAAAATGAGATAAATATTTACCTGTTACTTTTGAATGAGAAGATTCCCTGCATAATTTTATTTGAGTTCCAAATGTTGAAGGTATGAGTTTATGGGAAAGAAATAATCGCAGACTAATTTATTGGGACAAAGATGCTGAAACATTCAAACAAGTAGAAAAATGAGAAATAGTATTTGAGAATGTAAATATTGTCGATAAATCAGAAAATCTATTCTCAATTAGAATTTGAGAAAATGTTATACAGTTTTCTCCTTCTCTAGACAATCCAAACCAACCAGCTTCAATTGAAATTAATTGAAAATTTTTTCTTGTAAAATATATAGAAAAAGATAAATCTATAGCTAATATTTTTATTTGAGATAATGATTATGGAATTAATGTTAATGAGCCAATAATTATAAATTGAAGAACATTTTATAATTTAGATGAAAGCTATTTTACAGATTGATTAGAGATCTTTGATTTTAAATTAGATAAAAATAATGAAATAAAAACAGTAAATTATCAAGGCGATAAATTTCCAATATTAAATGATTTATGTAGTTATGATAAAGTAACTGAACCTGATTCTTTTATTAGAATTTGTTTTATTGATTGAGATATAACAAAAGAAATTATTTTGATGAAAAATCCTAAATATAATCCAGATGAAGAAGAAAAATGAGAGAAAAATGAGGAAACTAAAAAAATTGATGAATATATTAGACTTAAACTCACTCCGGATCAATCAAAAAAACATTTAATAAACACTAGTTATATTCATTGAATTATTTGCCTTTCTGATCATAGTAATAGCCGTACAAAGCAAGAATTTTATAGAATAAATTCAGATTGAACTCTGAGTTTAGTTTTTATTGATGCTAATGATATTGTTATAAATGACAATGTTATATTAGCCTATTATGATAGAGAACTTAGATTTACTAGAAGTTATATTCTTATTCGTAGACCTGGAACATCGAGCATTTTTGAGCCAGTAGATTATAATGGTAAATTTTGTTTAATGGCTAAGTGAAAAAATAAGGAATGAACTGTAACTTATATTTCTATAGAGAATTTTTCTGAAATAGTTGAGCAATATACTTGACCAGATCCAGAAATAGTTACTTTTATTCCTCATAATAAATTTGAGCTTTGATGAGAAACTTTGTTTTATAACGATGATTGAACTATTAATTTATTGGACAAAAAATTTCATTTAGTTAATTCTAGGGGTAAATTTGTAGATTCACCAGAAAAAGCAATTTTCAAAGTTTGAGATAAAGAAATTCTATTACTTGTAAATAAAGATGACACAATAGTTGGTTATTTTGTGTGAATGAAAACTGATTTAGATATGCTTGACCTAAGGCATTATATTAAAACATCTCCTGATTTACTTGAATCCATAAAAAGAGAAGTTATCAAAGTATCAGTAGATGGTGTGGAAGCTATTTGTAATATGAATTATCCAGAATTTAGAGCTCTTCGAATATGTGAAATTGTAAATGAATACTTTTATAATCGTTATGTTTGAAATGTTTGAAATGCAGATAAAATTTCTTGAAAGGAGTTTATGTGTGATTGAGAACAAATTGAAATCCAGGAAATGTGTTGAAAAGAATATGTTTTGGATAAAAAATGAGAACTCTATTATAGACCAGATCTTTGAAATGAACTAACAAAAGTAATTTTGCCGGAAAGAACTTATCTTTCCAATAATAATATTCCTTATGTAAAGCCACGTTTATATAATTATATTCCACAGAATAAATGACCTCGAGACTGAAAATTTCCTCTTAAAATTGTAAAATGAGAGATTAAACCTATAAAGTGATCTTCTACTTTATATAGACTGGATATGGAAGATTTTGATTGTATAATAAATTGAGTAGAAAAAACATTCATAAATCTATGGAATTATAAAACAAATCAAATTTGCTCTTATACCGAAGAAAGTTGGGGATTTGAAGCTTTTAAAATTACTAATCACAAGACATTTTTTGATGATAATAATATTAGAATTTATACTGATTGAGATATTGATGTTTGTAAAAATATTTTTGGAAGAAATATTATATTAACAAAAATCAAGGCTTTTAATGGTGAATATAGGCATTTAATAATTCATGAACAAATCAAGACCGAAGATTATTTATTTGCAAAAGTATGGAATTCAGATAGAGGCGGAGAACGCATATATCCATTATATAATGTTGATTGAACCTTTATTGCAATCGAGATTTTAGAATGATATAAATTTGAATTTAAAAACTGAAAAATACTGATTAATGGCATTCCCTACGGAGACAACGAACTTAAACTTTTCTACGAAAAATTCAGACCTGAACAAATTGATACTAAATGAGTCGTAGAAAAAGTGACTTGAAAAGTCAAGGATTTAACTCAGGAATAATTTTTTATAACTAATTTTATAAAATATGAAAAATAAGGCAAGTGATTATGAAATACAACAAGAACCAAAAACTTGTAGTAATATCTACGAGATTTTAGCTCATCCAGTTATCTTTAATCCACTTTTAAATTGTCTTTATCCGGAAATCAACCCAATAACAATAAATAATATTGTTCCTGATAAATCAAGCAAGATACACCATATTTTTCTTCATATTGAGAAATTTGTTAAATATTTTCAGAAAAAAGAAAATGTAGAGAAATTTGCAAAGGAAGTAGAAATTTTTTATTTAACACATAAAAATGCACTTGAGAAAGCTGGAATTAATGATTCTCATAAAAATGCTTATGTTATGGCAATAGCGACTCTTAGAAGTGTTGCAAATCAGAAAGTGAAAGAAACAAATGATTCAAAACAAAATTTTACAAGTATTAATGCCGAAATATCTGCCGTTGTCGATATTCAGTCTCAAGTTAATCTTAAATTTAGAGAAATATTTGAATGATACAGAGAACAGGTTATAGCATGAGATATTGAGTGAAATCTTGTAGGCGAAAAAGAATGAAAAATAAAAGAATTATTTGGTAAAAATGTAACTAAAGTTAATTGAAGAGTTATTTATACTGACTCAAGAAAGCCTGTTATTATAGAATGATGTGAAGTTACTAGTCTACTTAGATATGATATATTGCCTAATTGAGATAAAGTAAGAAGAGCAAATATAAGAGATAAAGACTGAAATCAAAGAATAATTCATATTACAAAAGATAATGAAATTTTTAGAGTGGAATGACATGAAATTATTAGTGCATACGGTAGTGAATATCGTTATAGTGATTTAATAATAATACCTAAGTGAGAATGTATTAAAGTTATTTCTTTAAAAAATTGAAAAATAAGATATATTACTGAAAAAAATGAATTTTTTAGAATAGAATTTATAGATATGCAATGTGAATTATGCGATATAGGTTCATATAATGATAGGCGTGGATGAAGAGAAGCTATTATAAATTATAATTGAAAAGATATTAAAGTAATTATCACAAAAGATTGAATAGAAAAACTAAATACTATTTATTAATTTTATTTAACTAATTTTTTATGAAAAATCAAATACACAAAATAGTTTTGACTGGTTGACCTTGTTCTGGTAAAACAAGTGCTCTTGCGATTTTAAGACAAACTTTTGAGGATAGATGAATTAATGTTTTACAGGTTCCTGAATCTGCTACTCATCTTTTTTGAGGGATGTGAGTTAAAATAGGAAAATGAGATTTTAATAATAGTAGGTTTCAATCTATATTGACAGAATTTCAAGTCGCACAGGAATGAATTGTTTCAAATGTAGCTAGATTATATAGAGAAAAAACAATAATTTTACTTGATAGATGATTATTAGATTCAAAAGCCTATTTATCTAATCCAAATGATATAGATTCATTGCTAAAACCTTATTGATTAACTGAATCTAGAATTCTTTCTTCTTGATATGATTGAATTGTACATATGGTAACTGCAGCTGATTGAGCAGAACAATATTATACACTTGAAAATAATACTAGTAGAACAGAGACTCCAGAGATGGCCAGAGATTTAGATGAACGCCTTCAAAATGCTTATGTTTGAGCTCCAGCAAAATTACATGTTATTGATAATTCTACTGATTTTAAAGCTAAATTACTTAGAGTAGAAAAAGCTATTTCTAGTATTATATGAATTCCTCAACCAATTGAGAGAGAAAATAAATATTTAGTAAGTATAAAGGATTTTTATAAATTAATGAAAAATTCTAGAAAGGTAGAAATTGAACAGACTTATTTATCTGATTACAAGGATAAAACTGAAGAATATATTAGAAGTCGTGCTGTTGATTGAAATGATAAGGTATTTTTCCATACTTTAAAACGTTATATTAGAAAAGAACGCATCAAAACTGAACGTGTAATATCTCCTGAAGAATATTCTCAACTTCATGTAAAATGAAAATCTCATGTTCTAAAAACTCGTCATTGTTTCTTTTATGAAAAACAATATTTTGAATTAGATTTTTTTATTAGGTCAGCTTATAGATTTTGAGATATGGCTATTCTTGAAATTAAATTTTTAGAAGAAAATCAAGATATTAAACTACCTGATTTTTTTGAAATACATTCAGATCAAACATGAAATCCTAATTTTAGAAATAGTATGTTAGCAGTTCCTCTTAAAAGAAAAGATTGAATAGAAAAAATGTAATTTATATAGCTAACCCCACAAACCCATGAACACATTAGAAAATTTTGAACAAGAAAGAAAAACCTGTAGTAATATCTACGAGATTTTGGCTCATCCAGCGATTTTTAAACCACTATTTTCTTGTATATATCAAAATTTTACTCAAGATGATATTGATAATATTATTGTTAAAATTGAAAAAATAAATTTCTTAAAGCATGAAAGTAATTTATATAAAATCCTAGATTTCTTCAAGGATGATATAAATGTAAAAAAATTCGCTGATGAAGTAGAGAAATTCTACTTGGAACATAAAGAAGCCCTTGATAGAGTTTGAATTAATGATTCTCATAAAAATGCTTATAGTATTGCAATAGCTACTTTAAGACAATTTGATGATGACAAATTTGTTGATAATTCTAAAGATAATAATCATATAAGTATAAAACTTACTCAAAAAGATGATATTATAAAAAAAGTTCAAGATAAATTTGAAGAAATTTTGTCTCAAATTCATTCAGATTATGAGATTGTTTGAGATATTGAATGAAATCTTTTTAATAGAAATAATATTAGATATGATCATTGAGAAATATACGATTTTTTTGATAAAAAGATAATGGCATTCAAGAAGTGATATATTGATATTAATACAAGAAAACCTATTTTATTTAATGATAACGAGCTTTGTATGATTCGTAAAAGAACAACTTTACCAAATTGAGAAATTGTTTTAGAAGTAGAAGTAAAATGAGAACAAATCAAAATGGATAAACTTATGATTAGTGAAACAGAAGAATATAAATTTGAATGAAAAGAAGTTTTAGGTTTTTGAGGTATTGCAATTTTACCAAACTGAGAAAATGTCGTATTAGTATGTTTGGAAAAAGACAAAAGTAGATTTATTACAAAGGAAAATAAGATTTATAAAGTACTTTTTGAAGGTGTTGAATGTGAGGTTTGTGGTTTATGGGGCACAGAAACAAATTATGAATGAGAAAAATTTAGACAAGCTACAATTATAGATAAAAACTGAAAGAAAAGAACAATACTTATTTTAAAACATAGAATACAAAAACCGAAATTTACTATATTTTGAAGAAGTTTTTTTATTTTTAATAAGCCATTTTATATATAAAAACTAATTAAAAAATTCTGGAATATTCCAGAATTTTTTGTTATTATTCTCATTTAATTAAATCTTCTTTTGTAATTTCCCAGAAGTTTCTTAGTTTTTCAAAGAGTTCGTATTCCTTACCGGAAAAATCATTATCAGAAAAAATAATTTTTGATATTGCAAATAAAATATCAAGTTTTTCTTGTTTGGTTGACATCATTTTCATATAATTTGCATTTTTTGAAAAATTTTCAGGGTCTTCGGCTATTTTTTTGATTGTCTCATCAAAATTCATTTCTGGTTTCATTCATTCTAAGTATTTATCTAAATAATCAGATAATTCTAATAACATATTATCAAATTCATTCTCCTCGATATCTCAATCAACAATCAGAAATCAAGTAAATATTTCAAAAATAGAAATAACCTTTTGTTTTAATAATTCATCCATAATTTAATTTTAAAAAATATATCTTGATATTAGCAGAATTATTTTTTAAGTCAAATTAAGTATAATTTATTATATTCTTTTGACTTTATTTTAAAAAAAATAAAATCTATTAAACTTAAATTTTATAAAAATGGCAACAAAAAAAGTATATTTCAATACTATAGCGCAATTAGCTGCAAAATTTTCAACTGCTTTTATTAGTATTTTCCTTATAAAAATTCTAACTAATTATTTAAGTATTGATGATTATGGTCTTTATTCTAAGATTTATAATTATCTTTCAATATTTGCAGTAATCGCTGATATGGGGCTTTTTACAATTACAATAAGGGAGATTTCAGCTAATAAAGAAAATAAGGAAATAGTTCAAAAAATCATTTGAAATATGATGACAATCAGAATGTCACTTTGAATTTGAATAATATTTTTATCAGTTTGAATTGCTTATTTCTTGCCCTGATATAATTCGAGCCTAGCTTTATATTCAATATTTATTACTTCATTTTTTGTATTTTTTGGATTGATGAATAGTGCGATTTTATCGCTACTTCAAGCCTATCTCAAAACCGAATTTTCATTTGTTTCCACAACTGTTTGAAAAATAGCTAATTTCTTATTTATTTTATTTGTAGTTTTTATTTTGTACCCAAAATGAGTTATTTTATGAAATTCTCATCTTCAATTTCAATCATTTCTTTGGATTATGTTTGCCTGAGTTTTTGGCAATATTGTGATGACTTTACTTATTTATTTGTATTCTAGACGTGTTGAAAAAATCAGTTTTTCTTTTCATTTACCCCAAATTAAAAGTCTTGTAAAAATGTCTATTCCATATTGACTTGCCATGTTTTTAAATGTAATTTATTTTAAAATTGATGTAATTATTTTATCTATTATGGAACCGAGAAATATTGCTGATATAAGTATCGCGCTTTATTCAGTACCCATGAAAATAGTTGAGGTTTGAATGCTTTTTGGGTGACTATTCTTACAGTCTATGCTACCACTTTTTACTAATGCAATCAAGAAAAAAGATAATATTGAAATGAAAATGCTAGTTTCAAAATCTTATAAACTACTTTTTGCTTTTTGAATAGCAATTATTTGATTTTCACTTGTTAATTGAAAAGAAATTTTATCTCTTATTGCAAATAAAGAATATTTAGATCATTCAAAATATATCTATAATTCCCTTGATTCTTATAATGTTGTAATTTTCATTTTCTTATTTTATTTTATATCATCTATTTTTACTTATATTCTCATAGCCTCCGGTGAGCAGGGAAGACTACTTAAAATAAATTTTTATTTGACTTTAATTAACATTATTTTAAATATTGCACTTATTCCTTATTTTTCTTTTGTTTGATCTTCAGTTGCTACTCTTATTTCTCAAATAATTCTTGTGGCTAGTACATACTTTATTTCACGTCATATATTTAAATTTAATTTTCTTCCGAAATACACCTTTAGTATTTTAGTCTTCTGATGATTAGCTTCTTTAGTTAATTATTTTATAATTTCTAATTTTTCTTTTTGAGTTGCGCTTAGTTTGATTTTATCTTTTATAATTTTTTGATTTATTTATATTCCAGGTTTTTATTTGAGCTATAAGAAAAACTAATCTTATTTAACTTTTTGATTTGTTAATACATCTATTAATTTAGATTGAGTTTCAATTAATTTCTTCATTACAAGAGTATTATTAGCAACCAGTGCATTGTTACTTTCTGCCAAATGTGCCATATGTTCTTCATTTGCACAAATTTTCTTTTCAACTTCTACAGACTCTTCTAATAATTCAGAATCTTTTTCTAAAATTTTTACCATTTGAGTATTTGTATCAGCTTTTTCATATGTTGTTCCATACACAGCATCTTCTATTTCTTGTTGGCTCATATCTCAATGTAGAAGATATTGTATCTCTTCAACTTTTCTTTTTTGTGCCGGAAATTGATTTGTTCTTGTTATTCTTAATACTTCTTCTATTGTTGTTTCTCAGCTTAGCGCACGACAAATACCATCTTCTGCCATACTTGTCATCCCATAACGACGGGCTATATTAGTAAGTTCAGATGATGTTTTTCATGCTAGAACAGCAATTTTTAATTCTTCATTTACACAAAATAATTCAACTATACTAAGACGTCATTTATATCATGTGTCATTACAATGATCACAACCTTTTCATTTATAAAATTTTACATCATTATCTTTTATAAATTCATCAAGATTTGCAAGATATCTTCTAAAATAATGTATATGTTTTTCATCAGGAGTATATGGTATTTTACAATGTGGACATATTTTTCTTACAAGCCTTTGTCAAGCAATAGAAACAAGTGTTGATCAAAGCAAAAAAGGTTGTATTCACATATCAAGTAGACGTGGTATAGCAGATATTGCATCATTAGTATGAAGAGTTGAGAAAAGTAGACGTCATGTAAGACCTGCTCTAAGTGCATTTTCAGCTGATTCTTTATCACGCATTTCTCAAAACATTATAATATCTGGATCTTGTCTTAATATAGATTTTACAGCATCTTTAAACGATATTGAATTTTTTCTTCATGCATCTATATGATTTACTCATGGTATTGTATATTCAACAGGATCTTCTATTGTAGTAATATTTTTCCCCTCATCATTTAGTGCTGCTAATGTTGCATTTAGAGTTGTTGTTTTACCACTTCATGTAGGTCAAGTTACAATAATTATACCATTAGACATAGCACATATTAAATCATATTTTTTTGCTATGTTTGGTTGCATTCAAAGCTCTTGAAGAGTTTTAACGGTGTCACTATGAACCAGTAAACGACATGTAATTTTATCTCAATATTTAATTGGGACAATTGAAACTCTTCAATCTATATCACACCCTTTATCGTGGTCACGTATATTTAAGCGTTCATCTCATACTTCTCATGATTTATATCAATCTGCAAATTCAAAATTATTTTTTATAGACCTAATAAATGATTCACTTATTTGAATAGGTAATTTTTTTAAAACTTGTAATGCTCAATCTATACGAATTCTTATTCTTAGACAATCAGCTTGAGGTTCTATATGTAAATCTGACGATCATAAATTAATAGCCTCTTTTAGAATACCTGCAAATATATTTAGGTTACTATTTGTACTAGATACATATTCAGATCATATATTAAGTATTGTTTCATTTCCATTTTTAGTTTTTATTTCTTTTTTTCATTTCAAGTTAATAGCTCATATACTTTCTTTTAATACTTCTTTTTCTTTAAAACATTCATCTATGAAATTATGTATTTCATCATTTGAAGTATATCAAAAATTAATACTAAGTGTTAAGTCTTTCTCTTGTATATCTTTACCAGACTTTATTAGCTTTTTTTTGATATCAGGAAACTTTCTTTTTATTTCTCTTGTAATTTCATCTGCTTTGTCTCATACTCAATCTTCTGATAATACTGTTATTACAAATCCTGTCAGTTCCTCTTTATTTTTTCATATTTCTTTTGTAGTTTCAAATATTTTATAGGGAACAAAATTTAACTTCTTCATCTTGTCTTCGTCAAAAAGAAAAAATACTTCTCAGTTTAATTCTGATACACTTGGCTTTATACGTTCCATATTCTTCTGCTGTGCTCTTATTTTTAATAGTCTTTCCTTACTAATTACTCACAAATCTTCAACTAAAATATCTCAAATATCTTTTTCTATTCACTGACTTTTACATTCTTTTTGAATTAATTTAGCATTTTCAATCTGTTCTCAATTTATAAAATTATGAGCAATTAATAATTGTCATACATCATTGTTAAATTCAGGATTTTTCTCTATAAATTTTATAAAATTTCTTTTTTCGACATAATCAAGTATCATTAATATTTCTCATATCATTAACTGTTTACCATCTTTCTTTTTTAATGCCTGATATTCTAGTGCTTTATCTAGATGACTTTGATTTATATATTTTGCTTCAATTAATGCTTCTCATAATTTTTTCTTTTTAGGTGTGTTTATTGTATTTTCAACTTTAGCACTAGTATTTTCTTGCTGAATAACAACTCATTTTAGTTTAAAATTTTCAAATTTTAATTTTTCTTTTGAATTTAATTTGATTCAATTTTCCTTAATAAAATCAGAAATTTTTTTTCTATTTAAATCATTCATATTTTTCGATTCAAAAATAATTTCCCAAAATGATAGCATTTCTCATTTATTATTAGTAAAATTCTCTTGGTAATTTATAATCTTATCAAGATCACCATTATTTATAATACCTAATTTAATAAGTGCATTGCCTATTTCTCTAGTATTTTTAATTAAGTCTTTTTTGTTTATTTCACTAGAAATACTAGGTCAATTTGTTGTATTTGGCATAATGATAAAATAGTTATTTTTTTAAATTAATATATAATATATATTGTAATATATCTTTTTGTCAAATTAAAATTTGACTATTTTTGAAAAGTATGATTTAATTTGGCTTAAAAGTATATTTTTATATAAAGCTATGAATTTAAAATTATCTGAAAAAATATCAAGTATAATTGAAACCTTAAAATATAAGGAAATTTCAAACACTAATTTAGTATGATTTATATGAGTTTTTGTTATTGCATTTTCATATCTTTGAAATATTAATTCTTCTAATCAATTTAGTAATTGATATCTTAAATCAAATCTTGCTGAAGCAAAATTAAAGAAAACAAATTGAACCTATATCATTAATATAGACTGAAAAGACTATATTTTAAATACTCTCACAAAATAATAAAGGCTTTCATTTTTTGATTTTTTGATTTTTATTATTAGAATACAGTAAATAAACTTTTTAATTATGGAAAAAATTGAAAATTCACTTAAACAATTATCTCAAATTTGGCAGAAATTTCAAATTGAATGATATTTAAATATTTATAAATCTAAATCAAAAGAAATTTCATTTACTCCAGTTTGAGATGAAATATTAGTGAGTGAGGATTCTGATATTAATTTAGTTTTAAATATTATTAAAAATAATAAAAAACTTACAATTAAATTAAATTCAATATCTTATGAAGATTTATGTAGTAAAATAGAAGATAATTTATGATTACTTGATGTATGAACTGCTGATAGTGACATTTACCTTTATCCTGTAAAAAATATTCTAGATATTAATGAAATTAAATTTGATATAGATGAGATTAGTTGAGACTTTCTTTTAAAACAGCGGAATAAAGTTAAGAATTTTGAATATGCTTCAAATATTTCAATTGAGTGATTTTCGTATTCTTTAAATGTAGATGAAAGATATTTTATTAATTCACTATGAGCATTTAAATCTCATAAATCAAGTCAGAATACATATTTTTTATGACTTTATTATAATACTCATGAATTTTCTGATACTGAATATGAAGTATTTTATAGCTCAAATTGTGAGCTAGTTACGTCTGATTTTATTTCTAAAACTCAAGATAAACTTCTCTCAAAAATAAATCCTCAAACTTCAAAACTTAACTCTTGAATTTATAATGTTACTTTTAAAAATAATTTAGCGTGAGATTTTCTAGATATTTTATTAAGTTCAGTTAGCTGAGAAAAAATTAGACAATGAATTTCATTCATTAAAAAGGATGATATTTGAAAAAAAATTGTAACAGATAAGTTAAATATTAAATCAATTCATAATATAGACAATTCACCCTTTAATAGATTTTTTGATTCTGAATGAATTGACACAGAAGATATTACTATTATCAAAAATTGAGTATTAAGTGAAATTTTTCTTGATTCTAAAAATGCAAAAAAATATTGAAAAGAGCCAGTTTGAAATCCAACTTATGCCAATATTGAACTTATTGGAGACAAAAAAAATGATTTTTTAAAAAATTCTTCATTTTTATTTACGAATTTAATGTGACTTCATACTATTGATTATTCTACCTGAAAATTTGCACTTGAATGAGAATGATTTGAAATTAATAACTCTAAAATTTGAAATTTTATTAAAAATGTAAGTATAAGCTGAAATATTTTAGATTTGTTTTGAAATATTGAGTCTTTTTGAAATGATATATATGAACATTCTGCAATAAAATCTGGTTCAATTACATTTAAAAATCAACAAATAATTATATAAAATGCAACAAATAGCTCTACAAATTTGAAATATTTTATGATTAAATCCTCAAAATGATGTTTATATCTTATTTTGATTTTTCATTTTTTTTATGATTTTTGCAATTTTGGGAACTGCAAAAATCTATGAATCACTTTTTTGAATAGTTTTATGAATTTCAATTTTCATTGTAATTCAGATTTTGCTTTGATATAGTTGAAACGATTCATATACTCTTACATTTTTAAGTGAATGAATTGTTAAATTTATTGTCTGATCTTCCGTTTATCTAATATTGATTTTATCAATTTTAGTTCCGATAAATTGATGATTCCAGGGTTCTACAACCAAAAATCCAATTTTTAAAATTTGAATAACAATTTTTCTTTCAGTTTTGTTAATTTTATTATTTTCATCTGTTTTAGTCTGATTAATTGAACAAATTTATATCTTTAAAATTGATAATGCCTTTAGTCTTCTTAAAAAATGGCCGAAATTTACAGAATTTCTTGTCTGATCTAAAATTTATGCATTTCTTATTTCTTATATTAATTTTATTATTGTTTTTTGAGTATTCTTTGTAATTTACAAAATTCTTTTTGCTGATATTGTTAGTTCTATGCTTAAATGATTTTTTATTGCAATATTTAAGAAAAAGGATAAATGATGAGACTGAGGTGGTGGTTGAGGTTGAGCAAAACCAAAAGATACTGGTCATCATTAAATATTTAACTTTAATAAATTTATTTTTTCAAAATTTTCTATAAATAAAAAACTTGCTTTTTAATTTTTATCACTATAATACTGGTGTTTGCACTAACTAAACACTTGTGTTTTTGATGAAGTTATGGCATGTTTTTTAGTATATAACGCATAAAAACGATGCCTAAGAAAAAAGATTTAATAGAATCTTCAGATAATATTAGAAATGATTTATGACAAATCTATGATATTAAATGAAGATATTTTTTTACTGACGATAAGTCAATAATTAAAATTCCAGAACTTATTGAAGTTCAGCTTGATTCTTATAAGGAATTTATTAGTACTTGATTAAATAGAGCTTTTGAAGATGCTTTTCCAATTTCTGACTTTTCATGAGAAAAAGTAGATATATTTTATAAAGGTTATTCTTTAGAAGAACCTAAATATTGAGTTTCAGACTGTAAAAGGAAAAACTTAAATTTTGAGGCTCCTTTTAAAGTAAGACTTGAAATGCTTAATAAAGTTACTTGAGAAATAAAAGAGCAAGATGTATATATGTGAGGTTTACCTCTTATGACAGATAAAGGTACATTTGTTATAAATGGTATTGAAAGAGTTATAGTAAACCAAATTATTAGATCTACTTGAATGTTTTTTACTCCAGATTCAAAAAATCCAGGAAGTTTTTCTATGAAGGTTATTCCGTATAAAGGAAGCTGGTTTGAAATAGAGATAGAAAAAAAATGAGTAATAAATGTTAAAATTGATAAAAAAAGAAAAATTCCAGTAACAACTTTATTAAGAGCATATTGATTGGAAACTGATAGTGATATTATAAAAGCATTTAATTCTAATAAGGATTTTGTTTCAAAATATATAGGTCCTACAATAGAGAAAGATAAAGCAAAAACAAAACTAGAAGCATTGAATATAATTTATAAATTATTAAGACCAGGAGATTTAGGTAATGACGAAAGAGTAAAAGATTTATTTCAAAATACATTCTTTGATATTAAAAAATTTGATTTATGAGAAATTGCAAGAATTAAAACTAATAGAAAATTATGATTAAATGTTTCTTATTCTGATGAAGGTAGATTTTTAAGTATTGACGATTTAACACTTTGAATTAATTATCTATTAAATTTAATGGAAGAAATTCCAGGTTATGATTGGGATGATATAGATCATTTAGCTAACAGAAGAGTAAGATCGGTTTGAGAACTAGTTAAAGATAAATTAAAAATAGGTTTAGCTAGAATGGAAAAAATAGCAAAAGATAGAATGACAATAGTTGAATTAGAAGATGCTACTCCGGCAAGCTTTATAAACTCTAGACCAATTATAGCTGTATTAAAGGAATTTTTTGCTTCAAGTCAATTGTCTCAATTTATGGATCAAAGTAATCCTATCTCAGAACTTGCTCACAAGAGAAGAGTAACAGCTCTATGACCTGGTTGATTATCAAGAGAAAGAGCTTCATTTGAGGTTCGTGATGTACATCCAACTCAATATTGAAGAATATGTCCAATTCATACTCCTGAAGGACCAAATATTTGACTTGTACTACATTTGGCTAGTTATGCTAAGGTTGATAAATTTTGATTTATAACTACTCCATTTAGAGAATTATCACATACTGCAAAAAATGATTGAGTTGACTGTGTAAATAGAATTTCATTAGAAGATATTGTTGATTCAAAATGAAAAGTTATAATTGCAGAAAAGGAATACATTACACCTGAAATTGCGAAAATTATTAAAGAAAAAGTAAAAAGCGATGTTATAAAAGTTAGATGATATTTAACTGATAAATTTGAATATTTTGATTGATATCAAGAAAAAGCTCTTACAATAGCACAAGCTAATAGTAAGGTTGATGAATTTTGAAATTTTCAAGAAACTCGTATTGCTGCAAGAAGAAATACAGAACCAGTTATAGCTTATATTAAAGAAATTACACATATTGATATTTCTCCAAAACAAATAATGTCAGAGACTACTTCATTAATTCCATTTCTTGAACATGATGATGCGACTAGAGCTGAAATGGGTTCTAACATGATGAGACAAGCAGTACCACTTGTGAAAACTGAAGCTCCAATTGTTTGAACATGAACTGAACGTGATATTTGAGAGGGAAGTTGATATGTAATTGTAGCAGAAGAAGACGGGGAAATTATTTGAGTTGATGCAAAACATATTTCTGTTTTATATAAATCTTGAGAAAAGAAATTATATGAACTAAGAACATTTGAAAAATCAAATAGTGATATGCTAGTTCACCAAAAAGCTCTTGTTTCAACTTGAATGAAGGTAATACAATGAGATATACTAGCTGATGGTCAATCAATACAAAATTGAGAATTGGCTTTATGAAAAAACCTTGTTGTAGCTTATATGCCTTGGGAATGATATAATTATGAGGATGCAATTATTATAAATTCATCTGTTATGGAAAATGATTTATACACCTCTCTTCATATTTCTGAATGGGTAATGGATGTTCGTGAAACAAAACTAGGACCTGAACAAACTACAAATGATATTCCAAATGTTTCAATTTGAAAATTAAAAAATCTTGATGAAGACTGAATAATTAGAACTTGAGCATATGTAAAATGATGAGATATATTGGTAGGTAAAGTTACGCCAAAATGAGAAATAGAATTATCTCCAGAAGAAAGATTGCTTCGTGCAATTTTCTGAGATAAATCAAAAGATGTTAAGGATTCATCTCTAGTTTTACCTGGATGAAGTGGATGAAAAGTAATTTGAGTTCATATTCTAAAAAGAGAAAATTGAGATAATTTACCAACATGAGTATTTAAACAAGTTAAAGTATTTATTGCTGAAACTCGTAAAATAGAAGTTTGAGATAAAATGGCAGGGCGTCATGGAAATAAATGAATTGTATCTAGAATTGTACCTGCTCAAGATATGCCATTTATGGCTGACTGAACACCAGTTGATATAATTCTAAATCCACTTTGAGTAATTTCTCGTATGAATATCGGTCAAATTCTTGAGGCTCATTTATGAATTGCTGCAAAAAAATTATGAATAACAGTAGCTTCTCCTATTTTAAATTGAATTAAAGTAGATCAAATTACTGATTTAATGGTAAAAGCTGGAATGCCAGAAGATTGAAAAGTTCAATTATTTGACTGAAAAACAGGTGAACCATTTAAAGAAAAAACTATGGTTTGAGTAAAATATATGCTTAAACTTCACCATTTAGTAGAAGATAAAATACATGCTAGGTCTGTTGGACCGTACTCTATGGTAACACAACAACCTCTTGGATGAAAAGCTCAAAACTGAGGACAAAGATTCTGAGAAATGGAGGTATGGGCACTAGAAGGTTATTGAGTAGCTAATATCTTACAAGAAATGATAACTATCAAGTCTGATGATATTACTTGAAGAACTCAAGCTTATGAAGCAATTGTGAAAGGAAAAAGAATTAAAAGACCAAATATACCTGAGTCATTTAATGTATTACTTCGTGAATTACAAGCACTTAATTTAAATATTGAATTATTTAATAAAGAAGAGTTAGCTGAAACTGAGGAAATAATGTTAAAAAAATACTTAGAGCTTGAAAAATTAGAATGACAATATGATATTGAAGTTGATACTTCAGCATTAGAAAATAAACCTGAAGTAACTTTTAATAATGATTCCAACGAAGAAATATAATATATTAACCTTAATTTAACCTTAACCTCAATAATCTATGTTTAAAGATAAAAATTTTGAAAATTTCTTAAATGACAAGATAACAGATTTTTCGCAAATTAGTAAGCATGCTTGAAAAAGAGATATTGCTGCCTGAAAAAATTTGGATAATCTAGCTTGAATTGCCATTTGAATTTCATCAAAAGAACAAATAAGAGCTCTTTCTTATTGAGAAGTTCTTATTTCTGAGACTATTAATTATAGAACTCAAAGACCTGAGCGCGGATGACTTTTTTGTGAACAAATATTTGGTCCTCGTAAAAACTATGAATGTGCTTGTTGAAAATATAAAAGAATAAGATATAAATGAGTAATTTGTGAAAGATGTTGAGTTGAAGTTACAACGAGTCAAGTTAGAAGACAAAGAGCAGGTCATATTGAACTTTCTGCTCCAGTTGCTCATATTTGGTATTTAAAATCAGTTCCATCAAGAATTGGTTTATTACTTGATATTTCAGTTAAAAAACTTGAACAAGTTGTTTATTTTGCATCTTATATTATTACAGATGTTTTTGAGGATAAAAAAGAAGAAGTTTTAAAAGACTTAGAAGCTTTATATAAGACTTCTAAAGTAGAACTTCAAAAAAAATCACAACAAGCTGTAAATGAAGCAAAACTGCAACTTGAGAAAAAAATTATTAAGAAAAAAGAATTAAAAGATTTAGAATTTTCTATATCTAAACAAATTGATGATTTAGATGAAGAGTATGCTAAACTTAAAGGTTTATTAAAAGAATTAAAAGAATCAACTGTAATTTGAGAATTAGATTACAGAATTTTATATGAAAAATTTCCACATGTATTTAAATGAGGAACTTGAGTAGAACACATTAGAGTTTTACTTCAAAGAATAGATTTGAAGAAATTCATAAGCGATAATCAAGTTGAACTTAGAAATTCTCCTAAATCTAAACAAAAGAAAATTTTACAAAAATTAAAATTAGCTTCAAATTTATTTAAATCTGACCAAAGACCAGAAAACTTTGTACTAGAAGCTCTTCAAATTATTCCACCTGATTTAAGGCCAATGATTCAATTAGATGGAGGTAGATTTGCAAGTTCTGATTTAAATGATTTATACAGAAGAGTTATAAATAGAAATAATCGTCTACGCAAATTAAGTGAGCTTGGAGCGCCTGATGTAATCCTAAAAAATGAAAAAAGAATGCTTCAAGAAGCTGTTGATATGCTTATAAATTGAGATGTAAGAAGCAATAGACCAGGTTACACTACTGCTACTAAGAAAAAATTAAAATCATTAGCTGAAATTCTAAAATGAAAACAAGGTCGTTTCAGACAAAACTTACTTGGTAAACGTGTGGATTATTCAGGACGTAGCGTAATTGTTGTTTGACCAGAGCTTAAAATGAACGAATGTTGATTACCAAAAATAATGGCTTTAACATTATTTAAACCATTTGTTATTGGTAAACTTATTGAAAGTGAAATGGCATATAATGTTAAACATGCTGAAAAAATTATTGATGAAAAATGAAAAGAAATTTGGGATGCACTAGATGAAGTTATTAAATGAAAATATGTACTTCTAAATCGTGCACCAACTCTACACCGCCTTTGAATTCAAGCCTTTTCTCCAGTACTTATTGAATGAAAAGCTATTAGATTACATCCACTTTGTTGTACGGCATTTAATGCGGATTTTGACTGAGATCAAATGGCTGTTCATTTACCACTTACACAAGAAGCTCAGGATGAAGCATCTGAAGTTATGATTACTTCAAAAAATATGCTAAATCCATCAAATTGAGAACCAATTGTTGCTCCATCTCAAGATATGCTTTTAGGTTGTTATTATCTTACAAAAATCAATGAAAATGAAGATGTAAAATATTCTTTTATTTCTATTGATGATGCTACTTGTGCTTATGAAGCAAAATGAATTACTCTTCATTCTCCAATAAATGTAAGAATAAATGGCGAAATTATTAAAACTACATATTGAAGACTTTTATTTAATCAAATAATTCCTGAGGAACTTGGTTATATAAATGAAACAATGTTAAAATGAAAAGTTAAAAAGATTCTAGCTGCTAGTTTTGATTTATTTTGAAGTGAGTATACTGCATTTTTCTCAGATAGAATTAAAAATATTTGATACAAATATGCTACACTAAGTTGACTTTCTATTTCAAAAGAAGACATGAAAATCCCTGATAATAAGTGAGAATTAATGAAGTGATGAGAAGAAAAAATAAAATGAATTCAAAAGAAATTCTGGAATTGATTTTTAACTGAAAAAGAAAGATATGAACAATCAGTTAAAGTATGGAGTGAAGTAAAAAATGTAATTGAGAAAGAAATGCCACAATTCTTTGATTCTTCAAACCATATTCATCATATGATAGTATCTGGAGCGAGATGAAATTGGGGAAATGTAACACAATTATGTTGAATGAAAGGTCTAGTTGCTTCACCATCAGGTAAGACAATTGAGCTTCCAATTAAGGCAAATTATAAGGAATGATTATCAGTTTTAGAATACTTTATTAATACGCACTCCGGTCGTAAAGGTAAGGCTGATACAGCGCTTAAAACTGCACAATCTGGGTATCTAACTCGTAGACTTGTTGATGCTGCTCAAAATATTTTAGTTAGAGAAGAGAATTGTAATACACTTAATTACGAAGAAATTAATAAAAAATCTTCTCAATCATTATTTAGAGAATCATTTGAGGAAAAAATTTATGGTAAATATTTAGCTAAAGATATTACTTCATGAAAAAAAGTAATTGTTGAATCTGGAACTTTAATTACAAAAGATATTTTGGCTATTATAAAGGAAGAAAATATAGAAAGTGTATTTATTAGAAGTGTACTTACATGTGAAAGTGAATGATGAGTTTGTCAAAAATGTTATTGAATTGATTTAGGTTATAATGATATAGTTAAAATCTGAAATCCAGTTTGAATTATTGCAGCCCAATCAATTTGAGAACCAGGAACACAATTAACTATGCGTACTTTCCATACAGGTTGAGTAGCGAAAGAATGATGAGATATTACACAGGGTCTTACGAGAGTTGATGAATTATTTGAAGCAAGAACTCCTAAATATGAAGCCTTAATTTCAACTGTTGATGGTACTGTTACTTCTCTTAAATATAAAGAAAAATTAATTGAATTAAAAATTACAGCTTCAAATCTTGAAACTAAAGAATATTATCTACCTGAAGATACTTACAAGATTGCTGTTAAAAAATGAGATAAAGTTGAAGAAAAAACTATATTAGCAAGAAGTGAAGACAAGAAGAATAAAATTTTAAATTTAAAAGCTTGAATAGTTTCTAAAATTGATTGAAATACAATTTATGTAACTGATGAACAACCTCAAGTAATTCAATATGAAATTGAGTTTGGTAAAAATATTTTAGTAAAACAATGAGATAAAGTAAGTATTTGAGACAAGGTTATTGAAGGTCATATTAATATTCATAAATTAATGGAACTAGCTTGACCTTTAAAAACTCAGTCTTACATAGTAAATGATATCAAAGAAATTTATACATCTCAAGGTCAAACTGTTAATTCTAAGCATATCGAATTAATTGTAAGACAAATGTTTTCTAAAGTTAAAATTACAAATGCAGGTGATACTTCATTTTTCCCAGGTGATATTGTTGATATAATTAGATTTAAGAAGGAAAATGATATTGCTTGATCAAATTGATGAAAACAAGCAATTTGAACTAGATTATTACTTGGTCTTACTAAAATCTCATTATTTACCGATTCATGGTTATCTGCTGCATCATTCCAAGAAACTGTAAGAGTATTAGTAGAAGCATCAGTATCTAGAAAAATTGATACTCTAAGTGGTCTAAAAGAAAATGTAATTATTGGTAGACTTATCCCAACCTGAAAATATTTTGATAATAATATGAATGTAGGTGGTTATTTCTGAGATAATCAAGATGATGAACTTTCTTACGAAAAAGTTATGATTGACAGAGAAGGGAGAGAGGATTACGGAAGTCTTAATTAATAAGAACTAAATTCCTAAAAAAATAAAGTCAAAAAATTTTGACTTTATTTTTTTATATGTTAAACTTCTGGTGATTTTATTATTAATTTTATATTTATGAAAACTCCAAACAAAAACCCTGTAAAGATGTTTTGTCAAAACATCTCTAACAAAATCTGATTCACCCTCACCGAACTCCTCGTAGTCATCTCAATCCTCGCAATTCTCTGAACCATCGCTTTCTTGAGTTTCAACAACTACTCATCTAAAGCTCGTGATTCAGTTAGGATATCAACCCTTAAATCAATGCAACAGTGATTAACTATAACTAATGTAAAAACCTGAACATTTCCACTTCCTGATAATTACATAGAAATAGTATGAATATCAAAACAATGATATGTATGAGATAATGTAACCCGTATTATAAATATAAGTTGAAAAACTTCTGATCCAAAAGATGATTCTCTTTATTCATATTCTATAGATTATACATGAAAAAAAATACAATTGGCTTGATTTTTAGAAGAAAATAATACTGTAATATTTTCTCAATCTAGTTTTTTAATTAATCATGTTCTAGCTTCATCAGTAACTGATTATACAAAAAGGTTTACATATACAGTATGAGATAGAGTATGAATTTTATTAGATTCGGTTACAAAAGCTCCTATAAATGAAATTTTACCACCATCAACAACACAATTAAATCTACCAACTGATTCAAATTTATATATTGCAATATTTTCTAATTCATCTTCAAATAGCTGAACTATAACTTGATCATGAATAAATTTACAAACTAATATATCAATAATACAAAATTCTTGTGTACTTTGAAATACAGCTGTAACAAGTGGAAAATCTCTACAGGCATTTAGCTCAAATTCTGTACCTTATAATCAAACATGTATTTCTATAACTAGAAATTGTAGCAATTGAGTTTTGGATTGAGATAAAAATTATAAATTTGATTCATGTGCTCCTTCTACACCTTTAAATTGTAATGCTATTACATATAATTGATATGAGATTCCAATGATAAATCATAATTCAACAAATCCAACAATTACAAAACAAATTACTTGATGAGTAGCTGATATATCTGCAAGTTGCGAAAATTGAATATTAAGTTATTGAACAGAAAATATTAACTGTTCAGCTAACTATGTACTAGACAACTGAGCTTGTATGCAAGATATTTGTACATGATCAGCTCCAGATTTTAGTATAGCAAACTGAACTCAAAAATACAACATACTATGGTTACATAGTACAACTCCTAAAGATTGTTCATACATCTGTCAAGCTTGATACTACTACAACACAAACATTTGTATTCCAGCTTCTATCTGAAACATGGTTCCAACAGAGTGACTTTCAACTCAAACTCCTTGTACAGATAATAACACATACCAAGACACAACATGACAAACATCTTGTAAAACAATTCAATCTTGATACTATTCTACACCAATTTGAACATGACCTAAAACATCACAAGCCCAATGTGAAGCAAATAATTATTGTATTAATTGAGTAAAAACTTCTTGTGCTATTTGATATTCAAGTCCTGCTTGATCTACAAATATCAATGATTGTAATTTAAATACATATACTGTATCATGATCTTTCTGAGCAAATGCTAATTGAGCCACTATAAATGTATGTTGAAAAACTGCTACAGCTGATACTAACTGAAATTTTTCTATAACAGCTGATTATGGTACAAATTGTAATAATGCTACAGCTACAATAACTGGATATACTTGTACTACTACAACAAACTGACCAACAAGTCTTACTAGCGATATAAATAATATTGCATGAAATTGTATAGTTAATACTCAGACTTCTAATTGTACATGATTACCTTCAAATGCAAGTTGGAATACTGCATCAAATATAACTCAAACATGGAACTGATCTACTTGGACTCCATCTGCTGTATGAATTTACAGTCTTACAGCAAGTACTACTAATTGTAATTTTAAATGTAATGATTTATACAACTGGAATTCAACTACTAATACTTGCGATCCACAACCAACTCTTCAATTAACTTGGAGAGTATGAACAACTTGATATGGTAATGCAGATTTATTAACAAATTTTTATATTGTATCAACTTGAAATTATAGTATTGATTGGTGAGATGGTAATACAGAAATATTTCCTAGCACTACTAAGAATCCAATTCATACTTATGCTATAGCATGATATAAAGTTATATCTATTACGTGAAATATACAAAGATTTTATACTACAACTCTTAATAATTCAAACTATGCTTGAAAACTAATATCAGTAAATAAATGGGATAATATTGTTTGGACTAGTATGCAAAATATGTTCCGTTATGCTAATAATTTTAATTCTCTACCAACTACAGCACCTAATCTAGCCAATGTAACTGACATGAGCTCAATGTTTTATAATACATCTGTCTTTAATCAGCCTATATGAAATTGGGATACATCAAATGTAACTACCATGGCTTCTATGTTTGGTAATGCTGATGCATTTAATCAAAATATATCAACTTGGAATACTAGTAATGTTACTAGTATGGCGAGTATGTTTAGTAGTACTACTGCCTTTAATCAGCCTATATGAAATTGGGATACATCAAATGTAACTACTATGACTAATATGTTTTTTAGTGCTAAGGCTTTTAATCAAAATATATCAACTTGGAATACTAGTAATGTTACTAGTATGAAGGGTATGTTTCGGAGTGCAAATGCTTTCAATCAACCTATATGAAATTGGGATACATCAAAAGTAACTAATATGAGTCAAATGTTTCAACTAGCTTCAATATTTAATCAAAATATATCAACTTGGAATACCAGTAATGTAATTGATATGAGTTTAATGTTTTACTCTGCCTCAATTTTCAATCAACCTATATGAAATTGGGATACATCAAAAGTAACTAATATGAATGCTATGTTTACTAGTGCTAAAGCCTTTAATCAAAATATATCAACTTGGAATACCGGTAATGTTGCTAATATGAACTATATTTTTCAGGGTGCCACTGTCTTTAATCAAAATCTCGGAGGTTGGGTTGTAAATCCAAATACTACTACCTGTACAGCTTTTAATAACAATGCTACAGCTTGGGTACTTGCGAAACCTGGGTTTATTTCTTGTACTCCTTAATTAATTATTAGATAATTTAAAAATTCCTCTTCCTATTGAGCACAAGAAGAGGAATTTTAATTTTCTTCACGTAAATAAAATAATTTCAACAAAATAAATTGAAATTAAAGTTATTTTTATATAATGGGGATTAGTTTAAAAATAAAATACCAATGAATACAAAAAAAGAAATAAAAATTGTGTCGCTTTTGAGGAATAAGAAGGCAATATTTGATTATGAGATTGTGAGTAGTTATGAGGCTGGGATTGAATTGCTTGGTTATGAGGTTAAGAGTGTAAAAGAAAAATTGATTAATCTAAAGTGAAGTTTTATTATAATTAGAGAGGGGATATTGTTTATACAGAAATTCCATATTTCGCCTTATAAAAATGTTACAAATAAGACTGCGGTAGATCCACTCCGTGAAAGGAAATTGTTTTTAAAGAAAAAAGATATTTTGTATTTATCACAAAAACTTAAGGAAAAAGGATTTAGTCTAATTCCTGAGGAAGTTTATTTAAAATGAAATCTTATTAAAGTAAAAGTATCTCTTGTAAAATGAAAGAAAAAATTTGAGAAAAAACAAATTTTGAAGGAGAAGTCTATTGATAAACAAGCTAAAATTGAATCATCTAGATTATTTAGATAATTTATAAAATATGAAATCACAAATTTTAAATAAAATTATTATTTCAATATTAATTATTTCTTCCTTGAGTACTACTTATTCTGGTGATAACATAAATAAAGAAGATTTAAAAAAAATTGAAAATCCTTGTCTAGGATATGAGGATGTTGATAAATCTGATTATATATGTAATATTATTTTAAATTTGAAAAGCGAGTGAATTATTACTCCAGATTCTAATTTTAATCCAGATAAATTTATTTCTAGGGCTGAACTTCTTTGAATTATTCTTAAATCAGCTCAAATTCCAGCAATTTTTTATAATGATTATGTTTTTGATGATATCAATGAAAAAGATTGGTGGAGTCCAGCTGTATCTACTGCTAAGAAATTATGATATATTTCAAGAGAAAATAAAAAATTTAATCCAGATAAGTCTATCACTAGAGCCGAAGCACTTCAGATAATTATGAATATTAAAGGTGTTAAATTGAGCTTTGATAAAAATCAAACTTACGAAGATATAAATGAGAAAGATTGGTGGACTCCTGCTGTAACTACTGCTAAGAAATTAGGATATATATCTCAAATAAATGATAAATTTAATCCAAGCTCTACGATTTCAAGACACGAAGCAGTGATTATAATTTACAATGTTTTTTACAAGTAAAATTAATTATTAACCTTACTTTCTCAATAAAATCTTGCCCAAAGTGTTTTTTTGATTCAGAGCATCTCAGCAATAACTTGTTCAATTTTCCATTCTCTTAGTAAAATTTCAAATAAATCTATTTCATGATTATTTAGTTTTCAGTCTGATTTAATCATATTTGACATAAAATCAAGAATTTCAAATGTTTCCTCACGAGAAAAATTATTATAAATATTTTTTGCGTCTTTTTTGAAATTTTCTATACCCATTTTTCATAAGTGGTAATTTATATTAATAGCTTCTTTGTTCATTTCTCTTCAATAACGAGTATTAAGAAAATCATTTATTATCTTCTTTTCCTTTTCATCTACATGATTATCAATCATCATAAACGCTAGTAATATGCGATAAATTGATTCATATTTATTTTCCATAGATAAATTAAATTAAAAAATAATTTGTATTAAAATTAATTACGTATAAATTATATTAATAAGATTAAAAATAACAAATTTTTTACAATGAATGAGAAGTTTATTAATTATTTTAAGGATAATTTTTTTGATAATAATGAGGATTTAAAGGTATTTTTACAAAGTCTTCATAAACATATAAAAAAAAGTATCAGAGTAAATACGAATAAAATTTCAGTTAGTGAGCTTTTAAAAAGATTAAAAAAATATTGATATGAAACAATAACAACCTTTAATGATAAAGTTTTTTATGTTGAAAGATGAGAGAATTATAGTAATATCGAAAAAAGATTAGGTTTTTCACTGGAGCATTTATTCGGATATTTTTATATTCAAGAGCTTTGAGCGAGCTCATCAGTTTTTTATTTAGCAGATTGAAAAATTGATAATAAAGAATTTTTAATTCTAGATATGGCATCAAGTCCAGGTGGAAAGACCACTCAACTAGGAGAATATTATCCAAATTCCTTTATTGTAGCAAATGAAATTAGTAGAGATAGAACCCCACAATTAATTTCAAATATTGAGAGAATGTGAAGTCAAAATATTTGAGTAACTTGTTATAATGGTCAGTTTATCGGTAGAATGACTGAGACTTTTGATAAAATTTTGCTTGATGCGCCGTGTAGTTGAGAGGGAATTGTCTTTAAATCAGAAGATACTTTAAAATACTGGAATATTAAAAATGTAACTAAAATTTGATCTTTACAACAGAAATTATTTGAAGCAGGATTAAATTCTTTAAAAATCTGATGAGAAATGCTGTATTCAACATGTACAATGAACAAAATTGAAAATGAGTGAATTATTGAAAATGCTCTAAAAAAATATCCAGAAAGTTTTAGAGTAGTTTTCCAAAAAAGATTTTGGCCCCATATAGATGAGACTGGATGATTTTTTGTGTGCAAGATAGTTAAGCTAAAAAGTATTGATTATAAAATAAATGAAAAACCAGAGTTATCTAATACAGAAATTAAAAATTTAACTTTAAATGAGAAAAAAATCCTTGATAAATTTTGTGATATTTCTTGACTAGATTTATCTGGATTTGAAATTTTTAAATATATAGATGAGGTTTTAATTTTAAAAAAATCTGAGGCAATAAATAAAATTAAGGACAGACTTTATTTTATAAAATTCTGACAAAAAATAGGGAAAATTGAAAAATGAAATTTCACTCCAAACTATTATATCTGAAGGGATTTTGAACTTCCAAAAATTAGATCATACATTATTAAAGATGACTTAGAACTAGATAATTACCTTAGATGAGCTCAAATCTGAGAAAATATCACTGATGAAGTAATTCAAATAAAATATGATAACCTCAATATTTGATTATGAACCTTAGATAAAAATACTTTAAAAATTAAAAATCTCTTTCCAATTTGATGGAGAAGGAAATAAAATATAAAAAATAAATTTGATTTTTCTAAAAAATTAAATATAAAACTCCAACTTTTTAATTTATTAATCACATTTTTATGAAACTGGCTGTAAATAAATTTTTTCCATTTATGACATGGATGAAAAAAATTACAAAAGAAACTTTAATTGCTGATGCAATTGCCTGAATTACAGGAGCTATAATTGTTTTACCTCAATGAATCGCTTTTGCTACAATTGCATGATTACCACCAGAATATGGGCTATATACTGCTATGGTTACACCAATTGTTGCTGCCTTATTTGGTTCATCAATGCATTTAATTTCATGACCAACTACTGCAATATCTCTTGTAATTTTTAGTACAATATGAGCATATGCACATCCTTGAAGTGTTGATTTTATAAGGCTTACCCTTAGTTTAACACTTTTGGCTTGAATATATCAATTAGTTTTTTGATTTGTAAAATTAGGTAAAGTTGTTGATTTTGTTTCTCATACAGTTGTTTTAGGTTTTACAGCCTGAGCTGCTATTTTAATAGTTACAAGTCAATTAAAAAGCTTGCTTTGAGTTTCAATTAAATCAACTGAATTTCTTGAAACATGGCTTGAAATTATTGAAAAATTTATGCAAATTAATGTTTATTCATTATTAATTTGATTACTTACATTTATTATTGCATTTCTTATTAAAAAAATGTATCCAAAAGTTCCTAATTTACTTGTTGCACTAATTTCTGGATCTATATTTGCTGCACTTATTAGCTGAGATGTACATAGTGTAAAATTTGTTCCTGCAATACCTAGACATTTACCACCTCTATCTTTACCAGATTTATCACTTTGAACAATTAAACAGTTAGCACCGAGTGCTTTTGCAATTGCCATTTTATGACTTATTGAAGCAATTTCTATTAGTAGATCTGTTGCATCAAAATCTCACCAAAGTATTAATGCTAATCAAGAATTTATTGGTCAATGACTTTCAAATATTATTTGAAGTTTCTTTTCAAGCTATGCTTGATCTGGTTCATTTACTCGTTCTTGAGTTAATTATTCAGCTTGAGCAAAAACTCCTCTTTCTGCTATTTTTGCTGCTATGTTTTTAGCTCTTATTGTAATGCTTATTGCACCAATTACTAGATATTTGCCAATTCCTGCTATGGCTTGAGTAATAATTTTAGTTTGATACAATCTTATTAACTTTACACAAATTAAAAAAATTATTAAAACAAGCAAAACTGAAACTGCAATTCTGGCTGTTACTTTTTTTTCTACATTATTTTTAGAATTAGAATTTGCAATTTATCTTTGAATTATACTTTCAATTATACTATTTCTAAATAAAACATCTCATCCAAAGATCACTTCTCTTTACAGTAATTTTGATTCTAAAAGAAACAAAAGAACTCTTATTTGTCCAAGTAAATTAAATCCTGATAAACTTTCAATTCTTAGATGTCCACAAGTTAAAATCATTCGTATTGATATGTCAGTTTATTTTTGATCTGTTAATTATATCCAAGAGCAAATTATGCATTTTCTTAAAAAGGAAGGTACAAAACATATTGTTATAGTAGGCTCTGGAATTAATATGATTGATATGAATGGTATGGAAATGCTTGAGGAAGTCGCTCATATGCTACAAAAATCGTGAGGATGATTATATTTTCTTGATTTAAAACTAGAAGTTCAAAAAAGCTTACAAAAAGCCTGATTCATGAAAACTATTGGGGAACAATATTTTTTCACCTCAATAAAATGAGCAATCGAATATATTTATAATAATATGCTTGATAAAAATACTTGTAAAAAATGTAAAAATAAAGCTTTCAGTGAGTGTTGAGGTGAGACATTTGAAGATTACAGTAAATCATTATAAATTTTATTTAAAATAAATAAATTTGATATTTTCTCTTATTTTTGTAAACTCAATTTAAGTTATATTTTTGTCATCTCGAGCTAAGTCGAGAGATTTATTTATTATTTATACGTTATGCTAGAAAAATTAATCTCTGTTGATGTTTCATTACTAAATTTTATTAGATCAATTATAAATCCAGATTCAATTCTACAAGTAGAATTAGTTAAATTTTTTGCTGATTTTTGAGTTTTTTATGTTGCATTATTACTTGTTTGATTATGGCTTTTTTGAGTATATCTTAAAAAAGATAAGCCAAAGGAAAAGGCTTTATGGCTTTTTTATTCAATAGCTTTTAGTTTTTTAATTTATGTGATTTTAAATCTCTGACTTCCTCTAAGACCTAGACCAGAAACAGTATCGGCAATTAGACCACTTGTGGATCATCTTCCTGATAACTCATTTCCAAGTTGACATGCAATTTTTGCTTGAGCTGCAATTTTAGCCTCATTTTTCTTTTGTTGAAAAAAATGGATTATTATGAGTTTAGTTGTAGTTTTATCATTAATGCTAGTTTCTAGAATTATAGCCTGAATACATTATCCAAGTGATATTTTTGTTGGTCTTATTATTTGATTTATCTGAAGTTTTGTTATTTTTAAATTATCTAATAAAAATATTTTCACAAAATATTTAATCCCATATCCAATTAAATTTGCTAAATTTTTTAAATTATAAAATGAATAAACAATGGAACATTTAATAAAAATAATTCTTGATTTTGTAGGATGACTTGATTATATGTCAATTATTTTTTTGATGGCTTTAGAGTCTAGTATTTTTCCTGTACCATCAGAAGTTGTTATGATTCCTGCTTGATACTTGGTTTTTACCTGAAAACTTAATTTTATTTTAGTTATTTTAGCAGGAACCTTTGGTAGTTTACTTTGAGCAATTGTTAATTATTTTATACTTGGACAATTAATAGGGAAACCATTTTTATTAAAATATTGAAAATATATACTCTTAAAAGAAAAAGACTATCACAAAGCTGAGAAATTATTTTTAGAAAATGATATACTTTATACATTTCTTGGGAGATTAATCCCAGTAATTCGTCATATTATTTCAATTCCAGCCTGAATATTTAAAATGCCACTTTGATTATTTATGTTAATTACAAGTCTTTGAGCTTGACTATGGTGTGCAATTTTAACTGTTTTTTGATATTATTTTGGAGAAAATATAATTACACTTGTTGAGAAATATACCAAATTAGCATGAGTTATTTGAGTATTATTTGCTGTTGTTTATTTGTTTTATAAATTATGATACCATAAGAAATTATCAAAAATTTTTAAACACAAAAAAACCAGTAATTAATTACTGGTTTTTTTAAAAATTATAATCATCTAATTATTCAATCTACTTCCTTATGAACTTCTGAGACAATACCTAAATGAATTTTTCAAATTCAAACCTCATGACGTTTTACTAATCTTCATTCCTTGTGTCATTCTTCTATTCAGGCAATATGTGCCTTAGTATTTTCTATTTCTTTTACTAATCAATGAATATTTAGTGTTTTACTGTGTTCACGAATGTGTTCAGGTAGTGGATGTAGTAGTTGTTCTTGTTCTTTTTCATTCATTTCAACCATTAAGCTCATATTTCTATATATTTAAATAATAAAACGCACATAATATAAACATAATTTTAAAAAAAGCAAATTTTTACAAAATTTTTACAAATAAACATTTTATATATAAAAATATTGAAAATATAAAAAATGCTATATAATTAAATAAGATTTAACTATTTAATAAGATTTATTTATGAAATTACTTATATTTTGAGACATATATTGAAGAAATTGAAGGAGACTTGTTAAGAAATATTTACCAAGCCTAAAAGAAAAATATTCTCCAGATTTTATAATAGGGAATAGTGAGAACATGACAAGCGGTAAATGACCAAATTTAAAACATATTCTTGAAATGAAGGAATTATGATTTGATTGTCTCACATCAGGAGATCATGTTTTTAATCATTTAAAGGAAATTAAAGAATATCTAGAAAGTGAAGATTCTATTCAATTAGTTCCAGCTAATTTTTATGAATCAAGATTTTATAAGGCTCCCGGGTCATGACTTAAAATAATTGAAAAAAACTGACAAAAGTTATTAATAATTAATCTTTTATGAAATGCTTTTATAGGAGCACAATCAAGTAATCCATTTATAAAAGTAGATGAAATGCTAGAAGATTTTAAAGCTAAAAAAATTGAATTTGACTGAATAATTGTTGATTATCACAGAGAAACAACTGCTGAAATTTATGCAATGTCAGAATTTTTAAGCTCTAGAGTATCGTTTGTTTATGGAACTCATACGCATGTTCAGACAAATGATGAACATATTTTAAGTTCTTGAACTTGAATGATTTCTGATATTTGAATGGTTTGACCTCTTCATAGCTCACTTTGACAAACATTTGAGACAAGACTTCCTAGATTTATTTCTTGACTAAATATTTTTGGCTCTAGACCAGAACAAGATTTGTGACTTGGTTGCCTTAATTGAGTTTATGTAGAGATTGAGAATAAGAAATGTAAATTAATTGAGAAAATCAGAATTATTGAAGAATAATTTTTATTTATAATTAACCTTATTTTTTATGAATACTAATAAAAATCTTTTTATATTAACTGTATTATTTTCGTTTATAGTTTCTATTTTTTGAAGTTTTTTAGTTTTTAATTATTTAAGCACAAAAGATAGTAATATTCCTGTAGATATTGTAAATAATATGAATTGACAAAATAATGAACCTAAAAAGATTGTAAACCTATCAGATTTACAATGAAATGTAAAAGAAATTGTAAAAAATCTAAATACTTCTGTTGTAAATATTGTAATTTCAAAGGATATTCAAACATATAGATCAGATCCTTATTGATTTTTTTATCAACCATCTTGAACTGTTAAACAAAAAGTTGGTTGATGAAGTGGTTTTTTTGTAACTAAAAATTGACTTGTACTCACAAATAAGCATGTAGTTTCTGACCCAAATGCAAGTTATACAATTATTACGTCTTCAAATGAAGAATTTGAATGAAAAATATTAGCGCTAGATCCAAGCAATGATTTGGCTATTTTAAAAGCCTATAAAGTCTGAAAAGAAATTACAATAAATAACCCAGTTTCACTTATTAACGATACAAAATCAATTGAAGTTTGAGATTTTATAATTGCAATTTGAAATGCGCTAGCAGAATTCCAAAATACAACAACTTTTTGAATGGTTTCAGGTCTTGGTAGAACAATTCAGGCTTGAGATCAAATGAGTTGAAGTTCAGAACAATTATCTGGACTAATCCAACTTGATGCAGCTATAAATCCAGGAAATAGCGGTTGACCTCTTGTAAATTTATCCGGTCAAGTTATCTGAATAAATACAGCAATAGCAGCCGGAGCTAATTGACTTGGTTTTGCAATTCCAATGTCACAAAAGGAAGTTGATTATATGATTAAATCAATAGAAAAATATTGAAAAATTGTAAGACCATATATTTGAATTAAGTATTTCCCACTAGATAAAAATATTGCAAAAAACTTAAATTTAAAATCTGAGGTATGAGATTACATATCTAGTGAGCCAGGAAGTATATTGAAGGATTGACCAGCATATAAAGCTTGATTGATGTGATGAGATATAATTTTAGAGGCAGACTCCATAAAATTATGAAACTGAATAACAATCAAAAATATTATAAAAAATAAGTTTCCAGGTGATAAAATCAAACTAAAAATTCTTAGATGAGATGAGGAAAAATATATTGATTTAATTTTGGGCTAATATTAAATCCTGTTTTTCAATTTCATTTTTAATATCAAAACTTATATCTTTCTTTATTGAATTATTTCATAAATCAGTAAATATCTCAATACTTAGATTTATTAAATTATTTTCTAGTGATAAATTTATATTATAATTATTAATTAATTTATTTTTTTTAAGATTTTTTTCAAGCTTTTCAATTAAATTATCTATTTTAATTTTATCATTAGAAAGGGATAAATTTAGGTTTATATCAATCTTATTAAATTTTGCTTGAGAAAGGTTTTCAATAGTCTCAAGTAATAGATTTTTATTTGGAATATATATAATATTTCCTGATGAATCCTTGAGTTTTGTATAACTTAGTGTAATTTCCTCAACAGTTCATTCATAAGTTTTTTTCATAATAATCCTAATTTTATCTCAGATTTTAAAATTTTTATTAAAAACCAAAATTATACTTCCTACAAAATTTGAAATAGTTTCTTTTCAGGCAATAGCAATCAAAACTCATCAAACTCAAGCTCATGTAACTATTGCAATTGGATTATAACCTAAAAACCCAAGTCAAATAAGGATTCAAATTACCCAAATTAGTATATTTAATATTTTGTGAAAAACAGGAAAAACTCTTTTTGTGAAATTTGCATTATTAAAAGTTTTAAGTAAAAATTTTCTCAGAAAAATGTCTAATATTTTTGTAAAAATATAAGTTGATAAAATTACAGAGATTATAATCATCGCCTTATCAATATAAACAGGATTAAGAAATGTAAATTTTAAGCTTGTTTTAAAATAAAAATAACCAGCAATTATCGCAATAAATAGCAATAAACTAATATAAATTTTCTTATTCATAAACATATGAATTAATGATAATAAATTTATTATATAAAAAAATCCTCTAATATAAAATTGATTTTTAAAAAAAATTAAATAAACTCCTCACTACAACAAAAAATAGTACAACCAATTAACCAATGGATTGATAGCTCAGTTGGTAGAGCAGCGCCCTCTTAAGGCGATGGTCGCGGGTTCGAATCCCGCTCGGTCCACCAAAATAAATATTTTAAAAAACTTTTTTCTAAAAGTTTTTTTATTTTATATACAGAAAAAAATAGATCTGATTATAACTAAGTACACTAAGGAATGAAATGTGAGATGTAAAAGCTAAATTGAATATACTGCTTTTTAGTAGGAAATCAATGTTTATTAGAAAATATAAAAACTTATTAAATGTTCTTTTGACTTTTAAATTATTTTAGATATAAATAAATAAAATTAAATTTTTAATTATGATAAATAAAATTTCAGATGAGGTATTACAAGATAAATGTACATGAATTTCTTGTAAAATTAAAAAAATACAAAACGAAAATCCAATTTGAAGTGTAGTTTTTTGTGCTTATAATGAAGAAAATTATTTATTACCAACACTAGACTCTTTTACAAAAATACAGACAAATTTACCTATAGAAATTATTGCAGTTAATAATAATAGTACAGATAGAACAAAAGAGATTCTTGAGCAATCTTGAATAAAAGTTATAAATGAAAATAAGAAATGAATATCCTATGCAAGAAACACATGATTAAATGAGGCAAGATGAGAAATAATATTCCAAACAGATGCAGATACAAAAATACCATCAACTTGGATTGATTCTCATTATCAACATTATTTTAATAATGATATATGATGAGTTTCGTGATGAATAAAATATGAGGATGTTTGTATTCTTTACTATTTATATAGATTTTGAGCTATTGGTTATCATGTTTTTTTGGATTTAATTTGAAAAGGACCTCTTTGTAGAGGGTGAGCTAATTTATCATATAGAAAAGATGTTGCATCTTCTGTAGGCTGATTTACACCATGATGTGATTATTGAGAAGATATTCTTCTTTTTGATAAATTATCAAAAGTAAGCAAAGTAAAAAGTGATAAATCTAAAAAAATTACTACAATAACATCATGAAGAAGATATAAAAATAGTAGTCAAGTTATTAAGCAAATAAAAGACAAAATTTTTAGTATTAGCGAAAGAATTTCATCAAATGAAGTAATACCAATAAATAAAACATTTAAGGATGCTAGATAATTCTTTAATCCAATTTCTCTCTTTTCTTTGCCATTAAATCTTTTAATCTAATTTTCCGCTCTTTAGCTCTAGGTTCTAAACTACTAATTTTTTTCTCAAATTCTTCTCCAAGGTCAAAGTTATAGACATTAGCTAGTTCCAAAACACAGACAAAAACATCGGCGATTTCTGCTTTTATATCTTCATTATCACTTTTTTCCTCATATATTTCGCTTTTCATAATCTCATCAGCCACTTCTCATACTTCTTCAGTTAAGGCTATAAATGAAGCCAACCTTGGATGTTCCATTTCTCAGAGTAAATCCTTAATTTTTTGTTGAGCCTGTTTGATATCCATAAAATTTAGATTGAAAAAATAATTGTAATTATTCTATTGATAAAATATATAACACAAAATTATTTTTAAAAAAAGGCTCCTTTCGGAGCCTTTTTTGCTTTCTGTTATCCACACCTCCTGAGAGTTGTACATATACGAGATATTTGTTTTTGTTTTGTTATTCAGCTGAGTTCTTTTCTTCGGCCGGCTTAATATTGGGTGCTGGCTTATTGACAGCAGTATTGCTTATTGGAAGAGTATATCCTACATCTTCCTTACCACCGACAATGATTGTCAGATTGTTACGTCCGGCAACTTTTTCGATGGTCTCCCACTTCTTGAACTGAAGGTATCCAGGATTTTCCCGCATTGCTTTGCCAACCTTCTCTATTGCAGTTACTTCTGCATCTGCAGCTGCCATTTTGTTGTTGGCCTGCCAGACCGTTTCATCTGGCTTGACATTAGAAATCTGAGCCGAGATGAGTTCAAGAGGAACATTGTTATTCTTGAAAACATCTGCAACCATTTTGGCAATCTCGCCGTTAATCTTTGCATAGTTTTTCATGACATCAGCATAGTCATCATACTGAGCAAAAATCTCACGGGTTTTACCACGAATGGTCATCGTAGCATATTTCATATAAATATCCGTAAGAGTAATAAACATTACTCTTGAGTTATTTGCATCAGTCCTGGGTGTTATCATCGCAAATATAGCATTACGAAGACTCGGGTCTGTAGGTACTGCAACCTGAGTTCGGATATCGACAGTAACAGGCGTACCTTTCTTAAGCATGATTCTATGATCCTGCTTATCAACATTTGCCGGATCAGTTGCAGAAGCAAAAATCTCCTTCATGGTTGCTGATGTAGCCTCAAGAAGGACAAGAGTATTGCCACGGTTACTGCTATCGAGATCACCAATATCAACCTGACCAGCTTCACGAATGTCTTTCTCCCAGCCAGTCGGCGTAAGCAGTTTAGCAACCCAACCCGGTGGAATATTTCTGATTTCCGTACAGCCTGTTAAGAATACCATGGACAAGAAAGCAAAACAAACAAGAGTAATACGATTAAACTTTTTCATAGTTTCAAAACTCCTCTTAAAATAAGATTGATTTTATGGTTGATTTTACTCGGATTTTGGCTTGTTAGCCTCTTTCTCCATTTTTTTCTCAAAGTTGGATTGGCCAGTTTTGACAGCAGAACGATCAATGGTTGCACGAGGTACCTCATTGATTACTGCGAAGTCAACAAAGAAAACAATAGTTGATACAGTGGCGATAGCGCTCATGATTAAAGCAACACGCACTGGCACTTTTTTGAATTCCTTGTATGCTTCGGGTAAATTTTTTCTTACAATCAGTGCAACAGTCCATACAAAACACAGAGTCCAAAAAAGACCCATAAGTTGGGGCTGAATAGCCCGAATAAAAGAAATCATAGTACACCCTCCTAGTTAGGTTTTTTACTATAAAAGCGTTAGTTTTAACACTAAAAAAACAAAATAACTTCTAGTTTATAGAATAGGTTAATGAGCACATTCCATTTTGTTTTGAAATGGAATAATTGATTTATATACAAATATAAGAATATGTCAAGTTTATTTTTTGAAAATAAATAAGCTTTTGTATATTACAAAATAAATTTGACATTAATCAATAGTTTTATATAGTAATCAAAGTTGCTATGTATTCTTACAATTCCAATAACTGTAATATAAATAAGATATACTTAAAAACTAAAAAAGGAGGGAAGTTATGGATAAGTATCAAATACTTGGGATAATTTCCCAAGTTGTAACAGTATGATCTGCTATTCCTTATATTTTGGGAATAATTCGTGGAGTTATTGTTCCAAATCGTGTTACTTGGGCAATATGGTCAGTGGTTGGAATTACATTGTGGTTTACCACTTGGGCAAATCCAAATTCTGATAGTATTACAGTAATGTTTGCTTTTATTCTTGCATTTAATCCAACAGTAGTTTTTATTCTTACTTTTTGGAAAGGTTCAACTGAACCAATTAGTAAAATGGAAAAAGCTGCAATTCTAATTGCAACTTCTGCAATTGCAACATGGTTATTTACAAAAAATAATCCTGGAATTCTCCCAACGCTTTTTGCTATTTTGGCTGATATTTGTGCGCTTGTTCCGACTATTCGGTTCGTAAATAACAATCCAGACCAAGATAGACCAACTGCGTGGATACTTTTCATGATTGGATCCATTTTGGCAATTTCAGGCGTAAAGCTCTGGAATATGGATAGTTTGATTCTTCCTATATATATGACCATTGGCTCATTTTTCATTGTTATACATTGGTACATTATCGGGTTAAAAATCAAACCCCATTACGCGAATGGATTTAAAAAATAAAGACCGGTGAAATATCCGGTCTTTTGCTTTATTATAAATAATTTACATTTCATATTTCAAATAAAATCTTGTATTCCACAAAAAATCCTTATAATAAATTCAACTTTTTAAAAAATTTTATCATGAATTTGACTTTTATTGATACGGAGACTACGGGCATACAGGAGCAGGATGTTATTATTCAACTGGGATTTATCAATGAAATTGACTCTAAAATTGTTCACGAGGTTAATTCATTTTTTAACAATGGAACTGTTAAGATTTCACTAATTTCAAAAGCTACTCACGGTATTATGGAAAATGACATAAAGGATTTCCCCATATTTTCTCCTCAAGTTCCTGAATACAAACTCCTAGAACAGATTAAAGATGACACGATTTTTGTTGGGCACAATGTACAATTTGATATATGAATGCTTACTAAAGTCTGACTTCAAATAAATAAATTCATTGATACCCTCCAAATAACCAAACATCTTCTACAGGACCAAGAAGAAGAATTCGAAAACACCTACAGATTAGATGTTTTGAAATTCTATTTTATGGAAAAATGAATCACCTTTCCAAACCTCAAAGCACACGATGCGATGTCTGATGTCCTTGTAATGAAACAAATCTTCAAATATTTTTTCTCCCTAATCAAAGAGAAATTCTCACTTAGCTCAGACTCAGAAATAATCACCAAAATGATAGAACTCACAAATTCCCCAATATTATTGAAAAAAATCAATTTTGGAAAATACAAATGAACCACCTTCGCCGAAATAGCCAAAAATGACCGAAACTATCTAGAATGGCTAGGCAAGAATTCCGATGATGAGAATGTGAGGTTTACATGTGGGAGGTATTTGAGGGGGTAGATTTTATAATAGATATTTGCTATTTTAGTAAAAACAAATATATTTCAAAAAAATACAAAAAACAAAAACAAATATTATTTTAATTTTTAGTTTAATACTATGAAAAAAGTTAAAGATTATTTGTTTTTTAATAATTTGTTGAAAAATTGGAAATGAATTTTATTAATATTAATAGTTTTATATATCTTACAGAGAGATTATAATTTATTCTCAAAATTTATTTGAATATTTAATTTTTGTTCTACTAGTCATTCAAAAATAGATACTGCTAAAATAACTGATTGGCTACAAGCTATTTGATGAATTTGAAGTGCCATAATTGCTTTTTTTGTAATAGTTATAACAAATAAGTTTAATAAATTTACCGAAAATCAAAGTGCGATTGCGTTAGAAGAATTTAGACCAATTATTGTTCCTGATAGAGAAAATTGAACACTTTTATTAAAAAATCAATGAACAAATGAAGCTTTAGATTTAGACTATTTTATTTCTACAAATACTTGAGAAAATAATTTTATAAAAATTAATAAATTATGAGAAAATTTAATTATTCCTCCAAATTGACATAAAAAAATTGAAATTTTAAATTGATGATATCATTCAATAATATATAAATATAAAAATTCAATATCATGAATATACTATATCTGATGATTTAATCGGTTCGATGGTAATAATTTCTTGGCAATTTGAGAAAAAAATTGAAGTTATGAATCTCCTCTAAAAAAGGAAGATTTTCAAAACTTCTATAATTCAGTTTCTGTAAAAAATCAAATTATTAATTCTATTGACTTTGAGAACGATTTTGAGAATTATTTAAAAATTCTGTAAAATATTTAATAGTAATATCACTTCATTTTAAATTTTCTTTAGCTGATTCTATAATAGCTTTTGACTGCTCTATGCTTGAATCCACATATAATGATATAAATATAGAATTCTTTAAAATTTCATTTATTCACAATACATAATCTTTTATCTGTGATGTATCTATATTTTTATGTAAATCTATAAGTACATAATCATTTATATCTATTCCCCCTAAATTATTAAATACCTCTTTTTTTATCTTTAATCTTAATGCATTTGCTAATCATTTATTTAAAAGAGTTTCTTCTCAAAAAATAACATATACTTTTTCATTTTCCATATTTCTTTTTTATATATTTTAAAATATCGCTATAATAATATCATTAATTCTAATATAATGCAAATTATGCACCTACCACCAGAAATATACAAACAAGTAATTACTAATTCAATAGTCTCATCTGTTGATGTTATTTTTGTGAATGGGGAGGGGAAGATTTTGCTTGGGTTGAGGAATAACGAGCCTTTGAAGTGAGTTTATTATATTCCGGGTGGAATGCGTTATAAGGGTGAGACGATTGAGGAGGGAGTAAGGAGGAAGATGAAGGAGGAATTGTGAATTGATATCGATGTGGGGAAGTTGATTTTTTTGGGAGTGTATGATGATATATTTGAGAATTGATATTTTGAAGGAGTAAAAGCTCACTCTTGCCCAATTACTTATGTATATCATTTGTCAGATGATGAAGAGAAAAATATCTGAATTTGAGATATTCGGCATAATGATATTAAATTTTTTGATATAGATGACCCAACTTTACATGAAATGGTTAAAATTCGTGTGAGGGATATGAGAGAGAAGGGGATAGTGTAGTCTACAACCCCAAAGCATAATCCTTATCTTCAATTTCTCCTAAAATATTAACTAATTTCCCATTTTTAACAACTATAATATTCTCGTATCTAAATCAGAATTTTTCTGGAAAATAAAGTCCGGGTTCTATTGTGAAAACATCGTTTTCTTCGATTTTAGTACTTAGGTCTCTCATTCAAAGTGGTGTTTCGTGGATATCAATTCCAATTCCATGTCAGAGATTATGTGTGAAAAACTTTGAATTTTCTCACAATATTTGATTTGCTTTTTGATGAAGTTTTTTGTATTCCATTCAGATTTTTCAGAATTTCATACATTCCTCGTTTGTGTATTTTAATAAATCATAAAATTGTTTTTGTTCAGGATTTGGCTTAGTAGTAAAAACTACACGTGTCATATCCGAGCAATATCAATTATAAATACATCAAAAATCAAATAAAATCTGGTCTCATTTTACTAATTTTCTCTCATTACTATTTGTATGATGTGGGCAAGATCATCAATCTGAGAATGCAACTATTGGCTCAAAACTTTCTCAAGTAGCTCAGAGTTTTAGGTGAGCTATTTTTATGAGTTTTGCAATTTCAAATTCTGTCATTCAAAGCCTGATTTTATCTAAAACAACCTCAAATGCTTTTAAATTAATTTCTTGGGATTTTCTGATTAGCTCAATTTCCTCACTAGTTTTTACTTTTCTTAAATTTGAAACTACTGATTCTATTCATTTTATTTTTTTCACTCATAATTTTTCAATTCTTTCTATTCTTGATAGAGTTGTTTGAGTTGAGTCGACTTTCAATAGTTTTATTTTTGAGAATAAAGCTTTAATCCTATCTTTATCCTCTACATCAACAATATCGTATCTATCAAATTTTTTACTTATTTCTTCTAGAATTAAAGCATTTGCCAAAATAGAAAATACTTTATTTTTAATTAGAATCTCAATTCTATTACTTTCTTGCAATCAAAGAAGATATTTAATATCAGAAGATTTAGAAATTAGATAATTTCAAGATAAATTTAGGTTTTCTAGTTTAGATATATTTGGAGTCATAAAATTTATTTTATAAAATATTTAACAATTTAGTCTAGTATATAAAAATTTTAAATATTGCAAAAAAATATAAAAAATTAAAATGTCAAAAATATACTTGACATTTTATAATTTTAATTATAGTCAATAAACATGACAAATGTAAATTTTATTGTTTGTCGGGCTCATTAACATTTTCCAATTAAAAAATTAAATTAAAAATTATAAGTTTAATAGGCTTATGTAGTAGTATAAAAACAACAACAAATGTTTTATAAACCCAAAAACTCATAGAGAGGACGAAGACGATGAAGATGAAAAGTTCGATTTTTTCGGCAATGGCAATGATGGCGGTTCTGTTCATGATGACTGGCTGTGGTTACAACACTATTCAGCAGAATGAGGAATGGGTTTTCGCGGCATGGGGTGATGTGGAAGCATCATACCAGCGTCGTGCTGATCTTATTCCGAATCTGGTTGAGACTGTGAAGGCCTACGCGTCGCACGAGAAGGAGACCCTTACTGCCGTTACCGAGGCTCGCGCCAAGGTCGGCACAATTCAGGTCGGGAAGGATGTTATCAACAATCCCGAGATGGTTCAGAAGTTTCAGCAAAGTCAGGGTGAGCTCTCGAGTGCTCTTTCTCGTCTGATGGTTGTGGTCGAAAAATACCCCGACCTGAAGGCAAATCAGAGTTTTCTTGATCTGCAAAATCAGCTCGAGGGAACGGAAAACCGGATTAATGTTGCGCGCGTTCGCTATAACAAGGCAGTGCAGATTTTCAATACATCCATCCGTACCTTCCCGAACAATCTGACGAATGCAATGCTACTCCAACTTCAGCGCAAGGAAGCCTTCAAAGCTGATGAAGGGGCGAAGACTGCCCCCAAGGTCCGGTTCGGCGGTCCAGCGAAATAATGAACAGGAGGCCTGAATGAAAAAATTTATTATTCCGTTTGTTTGGGCACTTCTTCTGGTAATCGCTACAAGCGGATACGCCCTGGAAGTCCCAAAACTCACAGGTTATGTGAATGACTATGCTGGCATGCTCTCAAAAGACGAGGTAGACCGTATATCTCGTGACCTTGAGTTGTATGAATCAGCAACAAGTAATCAAATCTTCATTTTAACAATCCCATCCCTTGAAGGAGAAGATATTGAAGGATTCTCCATTAAGGTCGCAGAAAGCTGGAAAGCTGGACACAAGGGCAAAGATAATGGTGTTATCATAACTCTTGCCAAGGCTGACCGCAAAATCCGAATCGAAGTCGGCAGGGGATTGGAAGGTACTCTTACCGACCTTATCTCTGGTCGTATTATTGACCAAGAAATGTCTCCACGTCTAAAAGCTGGTAAAACAGCCGAAGCCCTGGAGACTGCTATCGCCAAAATCAAACTTGCTGTAAAAGGCGAATACAAAGGCGACGGCAAGACTGCAAAAGACGGAGAAAAGGAAAAGGAAGACAGTATGCTTCAGTTTGGGCTAATTATCTTCTTTGTCATTACCGGAATAGCTGGTTTTGCAAATATTTTTCTAGGGGGTAGTATTGGCGCAGTTCTTGGACCAGCCCTAGGATATTTCATGTTCAATGTCACATTTCCGTTGCTTTTTATTTTCATTATCGGAGGTTTTATTCTTGGGCTTGCTGGACGTATAGTCCTTGAGGTCGGAATAGCCGGTGGTGGCGGTGGAGGCGGAGGATTCGGTGGCGGAGGCGGTGGTTTTGGCGGAGGCGGAGCTTCTGGAAGCTGGTAGAAAAGGAGGAGAGCAATGAAGAAAAAAAATGATGCTCTGACTTTTTTATCTGAGACAGAGCTCCAGAAAATCAAAAATACAATTACCGATGTTGAGAAAGAAACTGCCGGCGAAATAAAGGTTGCCATCGCTTCGGCATCAAGTCTTATTCCAAGGCTCTCACGAGCTGACAAGGAAAAGGCTGTTACGAGGCGTGCGAAGTCTTTGTTTCATAAACTCGGCATCAATAAGACAAAAGAAGCCACCGGAGTACTTATTCTGATTTCTCTCGAGGAGAAAATGGTAAGGATACAACCTGATATGGCGATAGATAATATCTCGCCTCAAATCAATTGGGAATCTCTTATCATTCAAATCATTGTAGGAATCAAATCCGAGCGTCCGGTCGATGCTATCTGCAACGTGATTTACCAGTTAGGTGATCGCCTCGCAAAGCATTTTCCAGTAAAACCAGATGACATCAACGAAATCTCAAATGATGTTGTCATAATGGGGAGGTGGTAGAACTCACAAAAACAAAAATACAATAAACATAATTGGAAAATGTATAAAAAAGGCGAACTCGAGAGAGTTCGCCTTTTAATTTTCTTTTAACTATTTTTCAGTGCATCCACGGGGTCTAAATTCGCGGCTTTGTTGGCTGGGTATATTCAAAAAGATACTCAGATAATCATCGCAAAAATTAGAGATAAAATCATTCAAAAATCGCTTCTAATTATTGTGTATGGAGTTGCGCTATTAAATAATAATATCATTGTCTCTCATAAAATAATTCAAACTAATCATCAAATTATAGTGAGTATGATACTTTCTATTAAAAACTGGAGTAAAATATCTTTTTTTCTGGCTCAGATAGATTTCATAATTCCTATTTCTCTTCTTCTCTCTGCCACTCCGGCATACATTATATTCATTATGCCAATTCCAGATACGACTAGCACTATGGCTCAAATTCAAATTAACAGATATTTTGTTACATCGGCCGCAGCTCTTGCCATAATTAGAATTGATCATTGGTCTTCTACATAAAAGTCATCATTTCCGTCTCATTTTAAATTGTGAGCCTCTCTTAGATATTTTTTTAAATCATCCATTCCATCTTTTACAGATTCAAGATTTGTAGCGAGAAATATCATAGCTGTTGGTTCTCTGGTGCTAGATAGGAACTTATTACTTGTATTAATTGGCATAGTAACTGAATCATCAAATGATAGAGCTCAGACTCAGCTAGATGGAGCCATTACTCATATTATTGTAAAATCTTTTCAACCTATTAAAATATGTTTTCCGACTGAGTTCATATTTCCATTGAATAGGTCGTCAATAACCTTCTTTCATATAATAACAACTCTTTTTCAGCTTATTGCTTCTTGGGTATTATAAAATCGTCCGTAAGCCATTCTCATAGGAAAAGCCTCATAAAAACTATCATTTCAAGCCATAATATTGTATTGTCTTTTCTCTTTATTTACGACTACTGTAGTTTTTCAGAAGTATAGTGGAGTTCAGATTTTAATATTTTTACTCTTTTTTAATACATAATCTATATCTTCTTGCTTAAGTTTTGATTTAGAAGTACTGGTATCAACCGGCGCAACGACGAGAGTTGTTACATTTAAAAAACTAAATTGGTCATTTATAGCTTTCTGAACTCAGGCTCAAATAGCCGTCACAATTACAATGGTAAAAACTCAAATAATTATTCATAAAGCAGATAAACTAGACCTCATCTTATTTCAAGAGAGAGCTTTAAGAGCTTGTATGATTATTTCTTTAAGCATAAATTTTAATTAGATTTTATAATCATAATTTGTAATTACTCAGTCTTCTAGAAAAATTATTTTGTCGGCGTATTTGGCGACAAGGGGAGCATGGGTTACCATAATTATAGTTTTTCAGCTTTTTTTAAGGCTTAGAATAAGTTCCATTATTTCAAGTGAAACTTTGGAGTCAAGAGACCCGGTTGGCTCGTCAGCAAGCAAAATATCTGGGTCATTTATAAGGCTTCGAGCTATTGATATTCTTTGTTGCTGACCTCAGGATAATTCTCAGGGAAATGAATTTAACTTATCTTGTAGTCATACTTTTTCAAGAAGTTTTGTTGCTTTTTCTAGTCTTTCTTTTTTATTTACTCAGAGATATAGAGCGGGGAGAGCGACATTTTCTAGGGCATTCAGCTTTGGAAGTAAATTAAATTGTTGGAAAATATATCACATTTTTTTATTTCTAATGTATGACAGAGTTTCGTCATCATCTATTTCAGATATATTTTCTCACTCCAAAATATATTCTCATTTTGTAAGTGGATGTAGCGCTCAAATTACATTTAAAAGAGTCGTTTTTCCACTTCCACTTTCTCACATTAATGCGATAAAATTTCCAGTGTCCACAGATAAATTTACTCATTTTAAAACAGGTACTTCCTCTCAATTCTCGAGAAAATATGATTTATGTAAATCTTTTAATTCAATTAACATAGAAAATTAAGAATTAATAATTAATGTTTATTATTAGAACATTCCTTCTTATTATATTGAGCTCTACAATGTCATTTCGAGCTTGTCGAGAAATCTATTTACTTAATTAAAAACTTTAGTTTTTACATTTTTAAAAATAAGGTTTATTTTAATTTAATAGATCCTTCGACTTCGTTCGTTCCGCTACGCTTTACTCACTACACTCAGGATGACAACAAAGGAATGCTTTGTAATATTCACAGTTATACCTAATATCTAATTTCGTCTCAGATTTTAAGTCCTTTTGTTACTTCGTAGAAATTTCCGTCGGCAATTCAGGTTTCTATATTTACAGAAGTTCCATCTTTTAGAATTACACTTTTTATATTTTTTTCCTCCTTAACTGCCTCGATTGGTACAAGAATTACATTATCTTTTTCTTCAATAATAAAGTCAAGTCCAGTAGTAAATCATTCTTTAATTTGAGAATTATTTTCAAGTAAATCAACGTTCACTTTATAGCTTACAATATCGTTCTCATCTGTCATAGATTTATCCGAAATATAAGTTACAACTCATTTAATTTTTACATTATCTAGAGAATCAAATGAAATATTTATTTTTTGTCAGAGTTTAATATTTGGTATATCATTTTCCTCAATATTTGTCTCTATATAAAGCTTATCCTTATTTATAATTATTAAAAATGGGTTTACACTTTGTGAATTAATTTGAGAACCTATTTTATTAATATACAATTTTCAAATGTGCCCATTAATTGGGCTTTTTAATATAGAATCTTCTATTCTCTTATTCGCTTCTTCTAATCATTTTTTTGAATTTTCTATTGCCTTATAAAATGGTGCTAATTCTTTCTCACTTGGTAGATCTTTTTTATAATCTAGGCTAGCCTCAGAAATGTTAATTTGTGATTTTGCTTGAGCAATATTATTATCTGTTTTTGTTTTAGTATTGTTGTATTGATTTATGGCAAGGTCTAATTTAAATTTTGTATCCTGTATAGTATTTTCTATATTTAAATTTATTTTATCAAAATTGTTTTTTGCTAATTCTAATTGCAAATTCAAAGATTCAATTTCTTTATTTTGATTTTCAATTTTATAATTTAATAATGTTTCTTGTTCTTGAATTGCTTGCTTTGATTGTGTAATAAGGGAAATAGATGAATTAAGATTTATAATATTTAATTCAAAAGATGAAATATATAAATTAATTGTTTCCTGAGAAAAATTTGTGGAAGAAATTGAATTTTTAAGTACATCTAGAGTTAGATTAAGCATTGTATTAACCGAATTTTCAATATCATTTATTTCCTGTAATTTATTTATTGCTAAGCTATAATTAGTTTTATTAAATTCACTCCGGTTTTTTATATAATCTTCATAAAGATTTGATGCTTCTCTAAAACTATTCTCAGCACTAATTTTAAGGCCTGTATTTTTAGCTCAAAGATATACCTCAAAAGAATCATTTAAAGCCTTATTTTTATCTGTAATTCAGAGTAAAACATCGGTATCTTTTAAATATTTTTCAAGAAGAGGGATACTATTTTCTATTTGTAAAAATCATTTTTCTTGTAGATTTACTAATTTTTCCTGCTCTTGGTTTTTAATTAAATCAAGAGTTGAAAGTCAATTATCATAGTTTTTTTGTGCTATTTCTAGGGTTGAATTTGCATTATCAATATCTTTTTGAGTTAAATTTTTAACAAAATCATAATCATTTTTTGCTATTTCAAGATTTTTTGATGCATTTTCTAATTCTAGTTCATTTGTTTTTATAATTCATTCTAAAATAGTTTTATTTGCTTCAACTTGAGATTCTCAAATTTTTAAATCACCAGAAATATTTTTTGTTGCCTTTTTTGCTTCCAAATTGGCTAAGGCAGTATTTAGTGCAATTTGAGCCTTATCTACATTTATTTTTAAATATGTGTTATCAAGAGAAGCTATCCAGTCTCATTTTTTAACTAATTCTCATTCATTTTTATAAATTTTTGAAAGTGTTCCAGAAATAGGGAAGTTGATGTTGTATTGTTCCTTATAATAGATTTTTCAATCATTATTTAAGGAATTTACAATATTTCATGTTCAAACGGTATATATTTTAAAGTCTAATTCATGTTTTTTTAAAAATGAATTATAGATTATATAGCCAATAATACTCAAGAATATAACAAAAAAAATATAGTATTTTATCTTTTTTTTCTTTTTATGTTCTATTTCTTTAAGAATAGTCATACTATTTTAGTAAGGAAATATCTTAAGTTATAATAATTTTTATAAAAAAAGCAATAGAATTTACATATTAATACTTATAAACTTTACAATTTATATTTTTTTAATATTATCAAAATAAATTATATAAGTAATAATTAAATTTTTACAAAACTATGATAACTAAAATAAATTCTATGAAAATTTTTTGAGTTGAATTACAAAAATTAAATTATAAAAATTTTTTAAATGAAATATTAAATAATAGTGAACAATCTATAATTTTTACGCCAAATCCAGAAATATTACTTGCAATAAAAAAAGATAGTGAATTTACTGAGATACTTAAAAAGGCTAATTATTTAACGAGTGATTGAATAGGTCTTTATATAGCCTTTCAAATATTGGACAATAATTTCAAATACTTAAATATTTTATTTTTACCATATTTTGTATTTAATATTTTATTTAGAAAAAATTATTTATACAAAAAATATTGAGATAAAATATGCGGAAGTGATTTGACTCTCGATTTACTTGATTATTCAGATAAAAATAAATTAGGAGTAACAATTATTGATAAATTTCAATTACCAGGAAATAAGTGAGATAATTTAAAAATAGTAAGACAAATGAAAACGCCTGAAATTTTATCTAAAAAATATCCAAAGGCTAATTTTCATTTTTATTTTTATCAAAAAGAAAATAAAGAAGAAATAATAGAACAGATCAATAAAACAAATGATATTTATTTTTTTTCTACACAATGATTAAAAGATCAGGAATCTACAATTTTAGAATTAATGCCTAAATTAAAAAATATAAAAGTTGCACTTTGAGTTTGATGAAGTTTTGATATGCTTTTATGATTTAAAAAAAGAGCACCGAAAATTTTTACTTCTTTTGGTCTTGAGTGGTTATGGAGATTAATTATTAATCCTTCAAGAATGTTGAAAAGGGTATATAATGCAATATTTGTATTTATTTATGAGGTAATATTAAGTAAATAAATAATATTTTTGGATTTTTAGAAAACAAGAAAAAAATTAATAATTATCTTGCAAATTTAAAAGGAATTTATATAATTAAATTGATATTTATTTACTTAAATTATTCTTAATAATTCATTTAAGAATAGATTTTTAATCGCTAAAATTATATGAAAAAAATAATAATATTTGATCTTGATGGTACCCTTGCTCCTAGTAAATGAAAAATAGATGAAGAGATGAGAGGATTATTTAAAAAACTTCTTGATAAATATAAAGTTGCTATTATTTCTTGATGAGATTTTGTTCAATTTGATAAACAAATCCTTCCTTATCTTGACTCTGATTCTAATTTTGATAATTTAACTATCTTTCCTACTTGTGGAGCAAAATTTTATTCATTTAAAGATTTTTCTTGGAATAAAATTTACTCAAATGATTTTAATGTAAATGAAAAAGAACTGATTTTAAAAACTCTTAATAAAGCCGTTTTAAAATTTTGATTTGATAAAATTAAAATTTATTGACCACAAATAGAGGACAGATGAAGTCAGATAACTTTTTCAGCTTTATGACAACAAGCTCCTCTAGAAATAAAAGAAAATTGGGATCCAGATTTTAAAAAAAGAATAGAAGTTATAGATTATATGTGAGATGATTTAACAGATTTTAAAGTAAGTTTTTGATGAAAAAGCTCGATAGATATCACAAAAAAATGAATAGATAAATCTTATTGAATAGCTAAAATCACAGAATTTTTTTGATTTGATAAATCTGAAATGTTTTTTGTGTGAGATGCACTTTTTCCTGGTGGAAATGATTATCCAGTAAAAGAAGCCTGAGTAGAATCTATTTTAACTACTTGAGTTGAACAAACAAAAGAAATAATTAAACAATTACTAAATAATTTATAAACTTATTAATTCATGAAGATATATTCAATTATATTAGCCGGAGGTAGTGGTACTAGGCTTTGGCCAATTTCAAGAAAATATTACCCTAAGCAGTTTATTAAATTAGCAGAACTTTGAGGAGCATCTCTTTTTCAAAATACTCTTAAAAGAGCAATTTTAATTTCAAAAGTAGAAGATATTTTAATAGCAACAAATATTGATTATAAATATCATTGTATAACTCAGGCATCTGAAATTTGAATTAAATTAAAGGAATGTCAGATTTTAATTGAACCCATGGCAAAAAATACCCTTTGAGCTATTACATTTGCTATGAAAAATATTGAGAATGATTCTTTGTGACTTATTTTACCATCTGATCAAGTTATTGAAAACGAAGATAAATTTATTATTACAATTAATGAATCAAAGGAAATCGCGCAAAAATCATTAATTACATTTTGAATAAAACCATTTTGTCCACATACTTGATATGGCTATATTAACCCAATTCTTTCTAAAGAAACTCCATATAAAGTTAAAGAATTTAAAGAAAAACCAAATAAAGAAACTGCAAAAAAATTTATAAATAATTGATATTTATGGAATTCTGGGATTTTCTTATTTTGAAAAGAAATATTTTTTAGTGAATTAAAAAAACATTCTAAAGCAATTTTTGATATTTTTGAAAGAAATGAGCAAGAAATATATAGTCCATATTATGGCTATGAACAAACTGCAAAATGAGAAGAAAAGAAATCTAATTCAAAACTTTTATTTGAAAAAGAAAAATATATTAATGAGGCATTTAATGCGCTCCCTGACCTTTCAATTGATTACGGACTTTTAGAAAAATCTAACAATATTTATGTAACTCCTCTTGATACGTATTGGAATGATTTATGAAGTTTTGATTCTATTGATGAATATTTAAAAGAAAAAAAATGGAAAAATAATAATTTACTTGAAGTTGATGCCAAAAATAATTTCTTTATTGGAGAAATTAAAGATAAAAAAGTTGCTGTCATTTGACTTGATGATTGTATTATAATAGATACAAAGGATGCACTACTTGTCTCAAAAAAATGAGAGTCACAAAAAATTAAAGATGTAGTTAATATTCTAAAGGAAGAAAATAAACAATTGGTAAATTTCTGACAAACTGTTTATAGACCATGGGGAAGTTATACAATAATTGATGAAGGAACTTGATTTAAGACAAAAAGAATTACCGTTTTAAACAATAAAAAATTATCTCTTCAAATGCACTACCATAGATCTGAACATTGGGTTGTAGTAGATGGTACTGCGGTTGTTACTGTTTGAGAAGAAGAAAAAATCGTAAGAAAATGAGAAAGTGTTTTTATACCATCTGGATTTAAGCATAGACTCGAAAACAAATGAAAAACTGAGCTTCATATTATAGAAAGCCAAATTTGAGATTATCTTGAAGAAGATGATATTGTCAGATTTGATGATGATTTTTGACGTAAATAAAATTTATTTTTAATTATTTTATCGTTGTTTGAGAATAAGAAAATAGCAATAATTACCGATTGGATTAAGGATATCTGATGAGCTGAAAAAGTATTATTTGATATAATGGATTTGTTTCCTGAAGCTGATATCTATACTTCAGTTTTTTGGCAAGAATGAAATCCAATGTTTGAATGAAGAAAAATTTATACTTCTTTTTTACAAAAAATCCTTTTTTTAAATAAAAGACCGAAAATGGCTCTAATGTTTAGACCAAGAGCCTTCGAGAGCTTTGATTTATGAAGTTATGACATTGTAATTTCTTCGAGTTCAGCTGAGTCAAAATGAGTCATTACAAAGCCAGAAACTATTCATTTTTGCTATTGCCATACTCCAACACGTTATTTCTGGAGTCATTATTTTGAATATTTTGAGAGGTTAGAATTTGGGATTTTGAATTTTGTAGCAAAAATTGCTATGAAATTTTTTATTCATAATTTGCGAATTTGGGATTTTGTAGCAACTGCACGTGTTGATTTTTTTATTGCAAATTCTGTAAATACAGCCTGACGAATTGCAAAATATTATAGAAGAGAAAGTAAGCTAATTTATCCTTGAATTGACTTAAATTCTTTTCCATTTTCAGATATCAAAAAAGATTATTATTTTTATGTGTGACGCACAATTCCATACAAAAAATTTGACTTACTCGTTGATGCCTTTAATAAAAATTGAAAAAAAATTATTTTATCAACCGCGACTGATAATGTCTTATATAGAAAATTAATTAAAATTTCAAAGCCAAATATTATCTGGAAATTCTGATTAACAAACCAACAGGTTAGACAACACATGAGTGAAGCGAAAGCTTTTATATTTCCACCAGAAGAAGATCTTTGACTTGTACCAATTGAAGCAATGGCAACATGAACTCCAGTTATAGCTTACAAAAAATGATGAAGCCTAGAAACAGTTAGAGAAAATCATAAATATTTGCCTTCAACTTGAGTATTTTTTGAGGAGCAAACAGTAGAAAGCCTAAATGGGGCTATAGAAAAATTTGAAACTTTAGAATTTGATTACCATAAAATTCGAGAATATTCTTATAATTTTGATATTTCAATTTTTAATAAGGAAATTCTAAATTTTATAAAGGAAAAAGAAAATATTAAAAAATAAGTTCTTGTATTCCTACCACTTTCTGTCATTCCCGCGAAGGCAGGAATCTACAATATATTAAGAAATATTGGAAGATTCCTTTCTTCAAAGGAATGACAAACAAAAAATTTAAATACTAAATTCTATTAAATATGCAAAATAAAAAAACTATTATAGTACATGATACTTTCTTGTATAAATGATGATGAGAAAGACTAATTATTATGATGGCAAAAGCCTTGAAAGCTGACATTGCATCAGGATTTTTTAGTCACTGAAGTTTTGACTTAAGATATGAATGATTTGAGTGAAAAATGATTCCAATAAGCTCAGAGGTTTTCAAGAAGTGATTAAGACATATCAAATTAAAATTTTCTTTTTTATTTAACACAAAATTCTTAAAAGATTATGACACAATTATTTTTAGTTGAGATTGTATAAGTGCAGTTAGAAATGCAAAAAAAGATGCTAAAAAAATATTTTATTGTCATACACCACCTAGATATTTATATGATTTACGTGAATTATATCTTAAAAAAGTTCCATTTTTATTGAGACCATTTTTTAATCTAGCATCTATTTTTTTTAGAAAAATGTATGAACGCGATATTAAAAAAATGGATTTAATTCTAACTAATTCTATAAATACAAAAAATAGAATTAAGGAGTATTTATGATTAGATTCTATAATTGTTTATCCACCTGTTATTTTAGATAGATTTAAATATATTTCACAAGGTAATTACTATCTTAGTTTTGCAAGATTAGCCTGAGCAAAAAGAGTCGATACAATTGTAAAAGCCTTCCAAAATATGCCAGATAAAAAACTAAAAATCATTCACTGAATTAATGATCCTCAAAAAGAAGAAATTATAGAGCTATCAAAATGATACAAAAATATAGAAGTTATTCCAAGTCCAAATGATGAGCAATTTTATAATTATATTTGAAATTGTATAGCAACTATTTATATTCCAGTTAATGAAGATTTTTGAATGAGTCCAGTCGAAAGTATGTCAGCAGGGAAGCCATGTATATGAGTAAATGAGGGATGACTAAAAGAAAGTATTATTAACTGAAAAACATGAATTCTAATTCCAGAATGAGCCTCAGTAGATAATTTAATACAAGCCATCCAAACTCTAACTCCAGAAAAAGCTCTCCAAATGAAATCTGATTGTGAAGCTCGTGCCAAAGATTTTTCCTATGAAAATTTTGAGAAAGAAATAAATAATATTGTTAATTGAATAAAATAAATTTATAAAAAATTTGCATTTATAAAAAAATCGTTAAAATGGAATTAAATTAAGAATTGAAAAGAATTTGGTGACAAGTTCTTTTTTTGAAAAAAGACTAGAACTTCGTCATTTCGAGCGGAGAGAGAGAAATCTATTTATTTAATAATTTATAATTTATGTTAGATTTAAAAAAGATTGAGGCTGCTATTAATCAAATATCTGCTGAGAAAAAAATTGATAAAAATAAACTTGTTGAGATAATCGAACAAGCAATTAAAACCGCTTATAAAAAAGATTATGCAAGTAAGGATACAAATGTAGAAGTTGTTTTAGATTTGCCTAATAATTCAATAGAAATTACTGTTGAAAAAGAAGTTGTGGATGTTGTAGAAAATCCGTATACACAAATTGCATTAAAAGATTTAGGAGATGCTGCAAGCTGATTTAGTATTTGAGATATGGTTGAAATAGATGTTACTGATGAAATACTTGAAAATGAAGAATGATTTGGAAGAATTGCTTCTCAAGCTGCTCGCCAAGTAATAATTCAAAAAATTCAAGAATCAGAAAAAGAAAAAATTTATAACTTATTTAAAGATAAAGTTTGAGATATTGTAAATCTAAAAATTGAATTAGTAGAAAAAAATAAAATTTTACTTGACTACAATGGGAATACAATAGTTTTGCCAAAATCAGAACAAGTTGCAAAAGATAAATATGTTCCAGGTCAAAGAATTTATGTTTATGTATGAAAAGTAGAAGAAGATACCCTAACTTGACCAAAAGTAACTCTAACTAGAAAAGATAAAAATTTCGTAATAAAATTATTTGAAATAAACTGTCCTGAACTTGAAGAGGGAACTGTGGAGGTAGTTAGAATTGTTAGAAATCCAGGGTTTAAGACAAAAATTATAGTTGGTTCTGAGTATGAGGAAATAGATCCAGCCGGAAGTCTTATTGGTCCAAAATGAATAAGAGTAAAAGCTGTAGTTGATGAGCTTTTTGGAGAAAAAGTTGATATAATAAACTATACTGATGATATAAAAGAATTAATTAAAAAATCGCTAAGTCCTGCTCAAGTTATGGATGTAAAAATTGACGAGGAGAATAGACATGCAACTTGCTATGTTTTAGAAGAAGAAAAATTAAAAGCTTTATGAAAATGATGAGCAAATGTATGACTTGCATCAGAGCTAACATGATACAAAATTACTATAATTTCTCCAGAAATAAATTAATTTCTAATTAAATAAATAAATTTTGTCATTTCGAGCTTGTCGAGAAATCTATTAAAATAAACAAAATACATATTTTAACTAAATAAAAATGGCTACAGATAAATTAAAAGTTCTAATGCTTCAAAGAATTGCCGGAATCGGGAAGCAATGAGAAATAGTAGAAGTAAGTTATAGCCAAGCAAAAAATTATTTAATTCCAAAAAATCTGGCTAAACTTGTCACAAAGGAACAAATTGAGAAATTAGAAAATACTAAAGAAACTCAACTAAAAAACACTAGAGATAATATCTACAATAGGCATAAAATAGCCGAAGCTTTACATACAAAAGAGATAGAATTTGAAGTGAAATGAAATAAAGATAAAATTTTTGGCGGAATAGGGGAGGCTGATATTATAAATAAAATTAATAAAGATTTTGGGATTAAACTCGAGAAAAAAAATATAATTTTACCAGAAAAACATCACATAAAAAAGGCTTGAATTTACGATATTAAATTAAACCTTTGATCAGATGTTTATGCTAGAATAACACTTCATTTAAAAGTTGTAAATTAATTATGAATTACCTGGCTATTGATTATTGAACTAGAAAAATTTGAATAGCTATAAATGTAGAAAACATAGCTGTTCCTGTTTGTATTCTTACAAATAAAAAATGAATTTTATCTGAACTAGCTAAAATTATAACAGAGCGAAAAATTGATAAAATAATTATTTGAATAGCTAATCATGTGGATTGAACCGAGTCTCTACATACAAAAAAAATTAAAAGTTTCACTTGAGTTTTAAAAAAGGAATTTTGACTAGAAGTTATATTTCATGATGAGAGATTTACCAGCTTTGAAGCCAAAACAAGTATGTCCGAAACTTGAGAAAAAGACTTTGATTCTACCAAGCTGGATGATATTGCTGCATGTATAATATTACAAAGTTTTTTAGATAAAAATTCACAAAATACATTATAAAGACATTGTATAGACAAAATATATATTACTTAAATTTATGATATGCACATAGGATTTATATTAGATTGAAATAGGAGATGGGCAACTTCTAAATGATTAATTAAAATGCTTGGGCATACCGCTTGAGTTGATAATATTGAGAATATTTTAGATCTGTGTCTTAGAGAAAATATAGAATATGTAAGTATGTGGATACTTGCTAAAAAAAATATTGAAAATAGAAGCAAGGAAGAATTAGCTCATTTATACTCACTTTTTAGAACTAAAATTCCAGCTTTTCTTCCAAATTTTCTAAAAAAATGAATCAAATTTGAAACTGTTTGAGATTTGAATTTACTGCCAAATGATATTAAAGAAATGCTTCATAATGTAAAAGAAAAGACAAAATTATGAAATAATATGACTTTTATATTAGGTATTTGATATGGATGACAGGATGAGATTATTAGATGAATAAAGGACTATATCACAACAAATCTAACTAAAATTCAAAATAAACCAGAAAAATTATTAGAAAAATTAAATGAACAAAGTTTTTCTGAATTCCTTGATAGCTGAAAATTTCCACCTCCAGATTTAATAGTAAGAACCGGGTGAGATATTAGGTTAAGCTGATATTTTCTTTACCAATCAGAATATAGCGAATATTATTTCACAAAAACTCTCTGGCCAGATTTCAATGAAGAAGAATTCTACAAAGCATATTTAAGCCTAAAATGAGCAAAAAGAAATTTTGGAAAATAATTTTTTTATTATAAATAAAATTATAAAAATATTTTTTATCTACAAATAATTTAAAAACTAGAATTTTAACAAAAACTTGATTTTTGTAATTATTTCAATATTATCATATAAAATACTTCACATAACTTACATTATGTTAACCGTTTGAGATTTGTAAATCTACTATTCCCTTTGTAGAAAGCAAATTTAAAAATATTTCTAATTTGAAATTTATGGAATTAACTAAAGCTGTAGAAAAATTTATTACATATTTGAAGATAAATCGTAACTCAAGTCCAAAAACTATTGAGCAATATGAATTCCATCTTTTTAAATTCTTAGCTTATCTGAACCCGGAAATTGAAAAAAAACTCGACCACAGGCTTGTTTTTATAACCTCCCCTAACAATCCTACAGAAATTAGAAAAAAAAATGAACAAAAAAAGATTTTGCAGGAATTAGTTGATTGGGATTTAAAAGATATTGATATTGAGCTAATTAATAATTTTAGATTTAGTTTAAATGAAAAAAATATTAAAACTCTAAATATTAAAACAATTAATGCATATATGATAACGCTTCGTGCATTTTTTAAATATATCAAGAAGATTCAAGAAGACTGACTAGATCCAACTCAAATAGATCTTATAAAACAGGAAGAAAGAAAAGTTGATTTTCTTGATAAAGAAGAGATTATTAGGCTTTTTTCAGAGGTAGATGACAGTATTTTTTGAGTTAGAGATAGTGCTATTATGGAGTGTATTTATTCAACTTGACTTCGTATTTCTGAGCTTGTAGCTCTCAATATCAGGGATATTAATCTAGAAAGGCAGGAGTTTGCAGTAAGATGAAAATGATGAAAAGTTAGAGTCGTATATCTGACAGAGGAAGCGAAGCAAAAAATTGAAAAATATCTTAATTTAAGAGATGATAACTTCTCTCCCCTCTTTATTCGTCACAATTTTGATGTTAAAAATATTTCAAACCTAGATGATAAACAAGTTAGATTATCTAGATTTTTCATTACAAATATGATAAAAACCTATGGACTTAAAGCTAAAATCCTAAAAGATATTTCAGCTCATACCCTCAGACATAGCTTTGCTACTACATTACTTGAGAATTGAGCAGATCTAAGAGCTATACAAGAGCTTCTTTGACACAAAAACATCACTACAACTCAAGTCTATACTCATGTAACAAATCCAAAATTAAAAGAAATTCACAAGAAGTTTCATTTTTAAAAATGTAGTGAACGCAGGCCTGCGTTCACTACATTTTTAATTTAGATTAAAATTATTTCTTCTTAACTAAAAACATAGTAATATCGTCTAGTATTTCAGCTCAGTCTATAAAATCATATAGATCTTTTAATAAGCTTTCATACATAGCCTGAATACTGCGGTGAGCATTGCTTTTGAAACTTTCTTTAAATTTATCCATTCAATAAAATTCATCACTTTTATTACGCGCTTCTGGAATTCAATCAGTATACATTAATACAACATCTCCTGTATTTAAATTTAACTCATTTACAATTACATCCTTTGAAATATCAGCAAACATTCAAATTGCAGAACCTCAAGTTTTGATTTCTTCAACTGTATCAGTTTCTTTACGATATACAAGAAGGCTTTCATGTCATGCTCATGCATAAGATAAAGAATTATTTTTAGCATTATATTCAAGAAGTAATAGTGTTATAAATACTTTTTTTGGTAATTTATGAAATAAGGTTTCATTTAATTTAATTAAAATATCTTTTATAGAATTAGCACTACTTTGAGCTAAATTATAAACTAGAGAATTACATATTGCCATCATAATTCAGGCAATAAGTCAATGACCAGTAACATCTCAAATATAGAATAGAGTTCTATCTGGATCATTTTTACAAGTAACAATATCATATAAATCTCATCCAATTTCAGTCGCTGATGTAATTCAACAATGAACTTCAACTCATTCTATTTGCATTTCTTCAGGAGCTGGCATAAAATCTTCTTGAATTTTTGAAGCTAGTTCAAATTCTTTAGAAATTCTCTCTTTTACTACAAGAGCATCTGTAGATTCTTGTAGTTTATTATAAGAAGATAATAATTCATGCTTAGTTTTTTCAAGCTCTGTAATATCAGTCTCCATCATTATCATTTCAATAATATTATTATTCATATCAAGAATTGGTGCAATAACTGATTGAAGCCAATATTCACTTCCATCTTTTCTAATATTTTTCATAATTCATTTCCAAATTTCTTTTGCTTTCATAGTTTTTTCAATATCTTTGAAAACATCTTCTCATATATCTGGATGACGAATAGTTTGATGTGGTTTTCAAATAATTTCTTTTAATTCACAACCTGCATTATTACAGAAAATATCATTTACGTAGATAAAATTACCCTCTATATCAACCTTTGAAACAAGTGCAGTTGAGTCAATTATATGTTTGTATTCATTTAAAATTTTTGTTTTCTCTTTAATCTTAAAAATCATATCATTAAATGCTCAAGCTAACACTCATATCTCATCTTTTGATTCAACATCAATATATACATTTTCATCTCCAGAAGAAAAAGTACGAACTTTTTTAAGTAGTCTTGAAAGCGGATTAATAAATTGCCATTGAATAACTGTTGCAAGAAATAATACTGAAAGAATAATAAAGATTATAATTGCATAAATAGTTTTTTTTATTCAGTCTAATGAAGAAAAAAGTTCGTTGTAACTTTGAGTAATTTTTATACTCCAATTTAATCATTTATATTTTTTATATCAATCCATTAATTTATACACAGCTAAAACATTTTCTCATCATAAATTTTCTTCTTGTAATAAAGAATTGTCTTTATACGAAGATATATTTAATTTCTTTTGTGTAAATTTATTTAAAATATCTCTTCTATCAAAAGATGCAATTATATCATTTTCACTTGTGTAAATATAAGCTCTACCAGTAGATCATAAAGAAATATCAGAAAAAATATTTTCAATATTATCTATCGATAATTTTGCTTTTATCATTCAAACAAGCTCAATTTTACCTCCATTACTAGAATTTTTTAAAACTGGTACAACAAATGAAAGAAAAATATTTCACTCAGAATCCTTTTGTATAGTATCAATATAATAATCTTTTGATTCTTTAACTTTTTTAAAAAAAACTTCAGAAGATTTATTCGTTCAGATAACATTAACTATTGAATCACGTACAATATAAGCCTTATCAACATTATCTCTTTCAAGAATTTCATTTCATTCTAATACAATTCAATTAGAATCAAGAATTACAGCTGAATAAAATGTTTTATTAATTAATAAAAAATCCTCCAGGGCTTTACGAAGATTTTCGCTTGACTTTTCTTTTTCGCTTGAAAAATTAGAAATAGATTCAAGTAATGAATTATTTGTTGAAAGAGTATTAAGACTAACAAGTCTTTCATATATAAATTTGTCAATTTCAATTGATTTTTTTTCAACATTTTGAACAAATTGATTTTTAATATTTTTACTAATCAAGGTTTCTCAATTACTAAAAACATAACTTAATCATAATATTACCACTACTCATATTGCAGAATAATATAAAGGTAGCTTAGTCTTGATTTGCATAGATTTAATATTTTATTTTTTAAAAAATTGTTTTATACTCAAGTTTGTTCTTTCTTGAAGCTTTCTTTAAATTCATCTAAAGTATCGTAAAGATTAACACGACTTGCAATTCAAACAATTTCTAACGTATCTTTTATATTTTCTTTTGCTCAAATTATAGTTGTATCTCATCACTTTTCAGAAATTGAATTATACCAATCTGCTATATATCAAATAGCGGTAGAATTAATATAACTAACTTCTCACATTTCTAATAAAAGAACAAATGGATTCTCATTATTAATAATTAGTTCATTTATTGATTTATGATATTCAGGAATAGTTATTTGATCTAGTTGTCAAATAAGTTGTACTGTAAATACTGGTTTCATTTTAGAAATATATTAAAATATAAATTAAAAAACTAAAGCTTCAACTTTAATTTGGTTCTTAATACTTGCATTTTCATTTAATTTCTTTAAATCTTTTTCTCAACAATCCTGTGTAAATTTTTTACACATTCTGGCCGTTAGTCATCAAGTACTATTATTTTCATATTTAAAATCATCACTCCAATTTAATACTATCATAGCAAGTCATCTTCATCTTATTGACTTATTAGATAGAGGATTAACTGTCATTGCTTCCCTGCTTGCTTTTACAAAATCCATTAATTCATTTGCATTTATTTGTTTTTTACCAGTTCAACTATCTTCAATAATAATTTCAAAATCACTATTATTAGAAATAGTCAATGTAATTTTAACAATATTTCATGGGGCAGAACCATGTTCAATTGCATTATTGATTAACTCATCAGCCATAAGCTGAATTCTATGTTTCCATTTAGATGAAAACTGTGTATCATTCTGTATTAGAGATCATATTAAATCTCTTAGTATTGACGAAAAAGTCATACTTGCAGGTATGGTAATCTTCATTGATTTACCATGCTCATCCAAGAGAACTTCCGTACAAACATTTCAACTTGTCATATTTGTTTTTATTTAAAAATAAATTAATACATTATAAGTGTATCATACAATATTTAGAAAATCAAATTTTTTTATAAAATTCATTTGCAAAATAGTACAAAAAAAAGTATACTATATATGTTAAAATTAATTAGGAATTATGATAGATGATGAAAAAGAGAAAATACAACTGAAGGCAACAAAATTATATTTATCTAAATTGGCTGAAAAATATAAGTCAATGTGATACGAAAATGTTTTTATAAATAAAAAATTTAATTTTTTACCTGAATTAAAAATTAATGCAGAACTAATTAATAAAAAAAATTTAAAAATTGAAAGTATATTTGAAAAAAATGTAAATTTTATAGAATACCTAAGCAAAAATGATGACATTGATGAAAATATTAAAAATAAATTACTAATAGATTTTATTGATTTTTTTTGAGATTTTGTTGATTTTTTTAAAATATTAATAGAGAGTGAGCAATTACTTATTCAAAATACTGAAACCTTTAGAAATCTTGAAAAAGAAATTGATACAAAAACAAAAGCACTTACAAAGTATTGATTCAACAAAGAATTTAAAGCAGTTTTAGAAGATGTGCATACATGAGTATTAAATGCTATTTCTGTAATAATTTTTGATCAAAATAATTTAAAAAATATTAATGAAAATTATGGTCATGAAATATGACAAGAGTCAATATGGAAATTTTGAAGCTTATTAAGAGAAGAACTACTTAATTCATGATTTAATTATATTTTATCAAATTACTACGGGTGAGATGAATGGTTTTTAATTTTAATTGATATAAGTCAAATTAGAACGATAAATTTCATAAATAAATTTTTTAACAAATTAAAGATTGGCACATACAAAATTAAAAATTTTGATATAAAATTATGAGCATGCGCATGAATTACATATTATTCACATCAAGAAAATAATAATAGGGATTTATTTGATACAAAATTATTATTGCATATTACAGATACTCTAGTATTACAGGCTAAAGTTCAAAAAAATAAAAATAAATCTGATTTTGCATATAAAGCAATTGATGTTAGTAATTTTAACCAAGAACAGATTAATAAAATTTACAAAAAAATACAAATACTCCCAAAGAAATTAAAAATTCAAACACTTGATAAAAAAGATTTAAAAGATTTATTTGAAATAAGAAAAAAGCAAAATGAAAAGATAATGAAAGCTCGTACTCTTTGAGTTAAAAAAGTATTAAGATGAAATATTGATCTTATAAATGAAATAATATGACAAAAAATTGTTGAACAAATTACTAAAACATTTAAAGAATCAAGACAAAAAATTATTAACACACTACCAAAGCTAAGTGAACAAATATATGAAGAATTATTAAAAAATATGAAAAAATCTGAAAAAAATCAAATTTGAAGAAAAGAAATTATAAATAAGGTCTTTAAAACAAGCGAAATTAAAAAATTGATTGAAGAAAATATTAATATATTTAATAAATAAAATATGATAAAAAATATTAAAATTAAAGTCTATCTTTTAATACTTTCAATAATTTTTGCATCAAGCCTTATTTCGTCGGCACTATTATTTTTCTATATGAACCCTGAATCAAATATAAAAATATGATTCACGGTTATGATTTTAGCTATTTTTTTATTACTAAGTTCCTTTTTTACACTCATAATATATTTCTTCAAAAAAGTTTATTATAGATGAGAAATATATCTTTCAAATATGAATTCTTCCCTTAGACAATGAATATTCTGAGCAATTTATATAATATGAATCACTGCATTTAATGCCACATCTGTATTTAGTTACAAAACATGATTTCTTCTTTTTATAATTTTATTTTTCATAGAACTTATTTTTCAGAGCATGAAGGATTAAATAAAAAATCACTCCATTTCTAGAATGATTTTTTTAAAAACTTAAATTAAGCTGCAATTTTATTATAAGTTGGAATTTCAACTGAAATTTCTGTTAAACATTTATCTAGTAAATCCTGTAAACCTTGAGCATTTCTAAGAGCCTGTAAATCTCCTGATTCTCATTTTTCTCTTTGAAGTTTAATATTTTTTTTCATTACTCAGATAGGATCTTTGCTTAGTTTTGAGATTACTTCTTTTTTAACTCTAGCGCTAACTTTATATTTTGGATCAAATACATTTTTAGTTAAAATTTTCAAAACATCAGAAGTAAGATATCTTACTCTATTTTTATTATCATCAACTAAACTTCTAACAGATTTATTTGTTCTACTAGAATTCGCAATAATTCTAGTATCATTAACAAAATTAATTGAACTATCTGTATTATCAAGTCATAAATTTACATTTGATACTGACATTGTATTTTTTGTTGTATCAATAGTACCATTTCATAAAACTCTAAATACTTCTTTGCTAGTATTTTTTGCTAAAATAATTCTATCTTGTTGAGGTAAAATATTTTGTTCAATCTGGTTATCCTGATTAGGAATAGTCTCAATATTAATTATATCTTCCCTATCATCAGAAATTTTATTTTCAATTGAGGAAACTTGTAAAATATGATGTCTTAACTTAATATCATCAGTATTATAAACTTCTGAAGATTTGGCTCAATTCAATAAAGCATAACATCTATTTAATGCTCATCAAATTCAAACATTATAAGCCATTACAGTTAATTTTGTCTTATTTGAACAAGATAAATCTTTTGCCCTAGAATCAATTTGTTTATAATTTCTAATAAAATTAGATAATATAAATTTAGCCATTTTCTCGGTATCAAATCTGCAATCAGTTTTAATTAAAATTTCTTTAGTTTGCTCTTGTGTCAAACCTTTTTCAACAGCATATGTAAAAGACTTAATTAATTTTTGTTTTAAAAGAGACATATTGTCATTAATTTTTCAATTAAATTCAATTCAGCTATTTTTTATTTCAGTCTTAATCCATCCTGGAGTAATTTGGAAAGGTCATAAATCATTATCCTTTCAAAGTGATCTTTTTACAGCCTGCTTAATATAATAAGTTCTTCTTCATTCATCTGTAGTATTTTGAGCAAGTTTAACTGAATCATAAAAATTTCATCAACTAGTTTCTACTTTTGTAATTGTAGATAATAAATTATATACAGTTGCTCACTCATATCATCAATTTGTAAGTATTTGAGTAATACTTTTTTCTAATCAGTCATCAAATTTAATTTCATTTATTTCTTGGACTACAGGTTTATTCTTAAATTCCCTAGAATCTTCTAAAAATAAATCAAGAATTGCTCAGTTTTTATTATCTTGAGAAATGCTAGAATTTAAAATTTTTCATAAATCTCTTTTTTTATATATTCCTAGGTATGTAACTAGTGACTTAATATTACTATCAACAGATAGTATTTCCTTCTTTAAAACTTCTGGAACTTTCGCAATTTTCTCAATATTATCAGAAACTTTTGCTTTTGGAAATTTTTTACTAAGTAATTTATATCTACAAGGAATTTGTATTGTATTTCAAGTTTTAATAACATCCTTATCAGTTATTTCTGGGTTAATTTCCATTATTTTTGTCATTTTAACTCAAAATTTCTGAGCTAATTTAGAAAGACTATCTCATTTTTTTATTTGATAACTAATCATTTCAAAATTTGGTTTTGGTGGATTTTTTTCAATTTGAATTATTGCAGGTTTATTAAATGCTTCAAAATTTAAATTAACATCACTTTTAGAGCTAGCTCTAGCAAAAGATGGAGCACTTATCATACTAGCTATTGCAGCAGCACTAAAAAATTGTCATCCAATTCTTAAAATCGGATTTACATTAGATAAAGTTTTATTTGAAGATAATGTTGAACTAATAGTATTCATAAGCCATTTTATTAAAATATAAATGAGTGGATTTCTGGATTTTAATAGTTTTTAATAAAATGTCAAGGGCAAAATATAAAGAAAAATTAAATTACTTGAAATTAATATCAATTTCAATGTTTTTATGACAATGAGGACATTCTTTAATAATTTTATTTTGGGAATTATTTTCAACAGGATTGCTAGTATTTCAAATCATAGATTTTACTTTTTCTACAGCATCTTTTGGAGTTGTACTAGCCTTCAATAAATAAGCATCAGCTCAAAGCTTCATACACTTATCTATATCATCCTTACTGTTAAGATTAGAAAACATAATAATTTTAGTATTTAGCGATGGCGCTAAATCTCTAATAACTCTTAAAGTTTCAAATCAATCCATAGATGGCATCATAATATCAAGCAATATTGCATTTGGTTTAAATTCAGTAACCAATGTAACAGCTGTAAGTCAATTATCAGCAACCTTCACCTCGTATCATTCTTTTTCAAATTTAATTTTATACATTGTAGATAAATCTGTATCGTCTTCAACGATTAATATTTTGTTTTGCATAAATAAAAAGTTAATTAATAAATTATATAGTTGGTAATGTAATTGTAAAAGTCGTTCATCTTCAAACCTCACTTTCTACAGTTATTTTTCATCCTAGTTTTTCTACTATTGTTTTTGCAATAGGAAGACCCAATCAAGTTCAGTTTATATCTCTTGTTAAAGAATTTTTAACTTGTCAGAATTTTTCAAAAATAACTCAAAGACTGGCTTTATCAATTCAAATTCAAGAATCTTTTATTTTAATTTCTAATTCGTTTGTATCTAAAATTTCTGCTTTTAAATAAATTTCTCATCAATCGGGAGTAAACTTATTAGCATTTCATAATATATTTATTATAACTTGTTTTAGTTTATTCAAATCTGTAATAAATTCAAATTTTTCGAAATCTATTTCTTTAATAAACTTCTGTCATTTCTTTTTAAATAATTGTTCAAACTCAAAACTTACATCATCAAGCATTTTCTTTACATCAATTTTCTCAAGAATAAATTCTTGTTTTCCTGATTCAATTTTGGAAATATCAAGCATATCATTAATTAGATTTAAAAGCCTTGATGAGCTTTTATAAACCTGAGATAGGTATTGTCTTACTTCATCATTAATTTCACCTGCATCTCAATCTAGGATCATTGAAATATATCATTTAACAGAAGTCATTGGAGTACGAAGTTCATGACTTGCAATATTTAAAAATTCATCTTTTTTCGTGTCTAATTCTTTTAATTTTTCAAATGATTCCTTTAAATCTTCTCTTGCAAGCTCTAATTCAGTAATATCGGTTCTAATTGCTATATATTCTAAAATATTATTATTTTCATCCAAAATTGGTACAATAGTTGACTTTACCCAATATGCATCTCAATTTTTCTTTTTATTTTTTATATTTCATTTCCATACATTTTTAGATTGAATTGTATCCCATAACTCTTTGAAGGTTTCTTTAGGAGTATCTGGATGTCTTATAATATTGTGAGATTTTCATATTAACTCATCACTTGTATATCCCGAAAGTCTACAAAATTCATCATTTACATAGACAATATTTCAATTAATATCAGTTTTTGAGATAATATTAGAATGATCTATAGCTAATTTATGCTCATTTAATAATTTTATTATTGTATCGTTATAATTTTTTGATAAGAGAATTGAAATATCATCAAAAATTGAATTAATAAAATTTACATGTTTTGGTGTATCAAATTTAATATAATCTAAGATAGCTCATTTAAGATAAACAACCATCTTTAATAAATCCTCTAATTCAATATTTTTTGATTTAATATAATCAAAAAATTTAGTAGTAAGAAAATGTTGTTCTCTAATTTTATCAATTCAAGAGAACAAAAAATCATAAATTCTTTCTCAAAAAAACAATCAATATTGTATTTTTTCATCTTTATTAATATCCAGTTCTTTGCAGAAATCCTTAACTTCCTTAGAATAAAACCATAAATCTATAATAATTGATTTATGTTCTAATAAATCTTTTTTTAAGATATTTTTTTCTTCTACAGAAAGATTGTCCTTTTTTTCTAAAATACAAACATCGTGTTCCTCAAGATAAGAATGCTTATCAACTAATAATTTTTTTAATTCATTTTCTCAAAATTTTTCTCACCAATAAAATAACTCTCTAGAGTTTAGAATATATTGTTCTTCTTTGTCGTGCATAATTGGTTAGTTTAAATGTTAAGCTTATTATATCATTAGTTTAATAAAATTACAATTTTTTTTGAAAATAAAAAAAGATTTGATTTTTATAGTAAAATGGTTACTATTTTTATAGTAAAATCATTTTGATTTTTATAGTTTATTTTTATCTTATTTAAAGCAAATTAACTTATGATAGATTTTGACAAAATTGTTAATAAATTGTCTAAAAAAGAATGACAAATACTTTCTTTAGTTGAAATATGAAGTATTTTTGATCCAGATTTTCGAAAATGAAGTACAAAAAATATAAGCTCAATTTATAAAATTATATACAGACTTAAAGCACTAGACATTATTATTCCAATAAAAAACTCGCTGTATTTTGTGAGTAATTGAAAAAAAATAAAAGATATTGAGATAATAGACCTCTATTATTGGAAAATTCTTAAAAAGATAATAACTGATATTGCTTGAAGTGAGTATTTTATCTGAAATATAAAGGCACTAGAAGTTTTATTAAATGATTATTCCGTTAGTCCAAAAATAATTATCTACAATAAAGAAGTAGATAAAATAGTTACTTTATCAAAAAAACATAAAATAATTTTTAAAAAATTAATTTCTTGAAAAAAAAGTGAAAATACTAATATTTTCACTAAATTTAAGAAATTTACTAAAATAATAAATATAAATAATATTGATTTAAGAATTTCAGATGAAGAGCTCAGTATTCTCGATTCCCTACTCATTAGAGATAATAAAAATAAAATTGATTCTTATCTTATAAATAAATTTTTGAATAAATATAACTTGCATTTATCTAGAGAAAAATTATGAGAACTTGTAAAACTCAAATACATCACATCTATAAATAGATTAAAGGAAATTTCAGTGCAAAATAATTATAATTCATTATATACTCATTGTTTAGACATTATAAAGAGAGAATGATGAAATTGTTTTTTAACAAAAAGGTAATTTATATTTAAAAGATTCTTCGACTACGCTCAGAATGACGCGGCGGAACGGAGCGAAGTCGAATGGGTCTTTTATTTAATTTCAAGTAATTTCGCATCAATAAACTCATCGGTAATAATTAATTTAATTTTATCAATAAGTCTATCGAAAATATAATAATCTTCATTGTTTGTTATCAAATTTAAAGTAATTTTAATATTTCAATCAGAATCTTTAGCAGTATGAATTTCCTCAATATTAATTCACATATGAAAAAATATGTCAGTGATCTTTTTAAGAACTCAAATTTTATTTTTAAAAATCATTTCTACAATTAAGCTAACTTCTTGTTTTTCTTCTGTTCATTCATAATTTGCTTGAATAAATCTGTCAAAACTTAATTTTTTTAATGAAGGACAATTTAATTTGTGAATACTAACTCAATTTCTGGTCATATATCAAACAATTTTATTTCATTTTTTAGGTTCACAACAACTAGATAATTTATAAGGAATATTTTTTTGTCATCAAATTATAATATTATCTGTAATATCATCCCTTGATTTAGTTATTTCCCTTTTGTTATCCTGATTATCTTCCTCTTTTTTAATTAGTTTTAATTTGTTTAGTGCTGTAAAATTAGAATTTTCTAAAAGCTTTGAAATAATATTTCATGGTTTTCTTGAGAGGTTTCAAATTTGAACCAAAATATCTTCCTTTCATCTTGTATCAAGAATATTTCAATCAATGTTTTTTAAAATTGTAACGTCTTTATCAAGTCAAATTCAAAAATTCTTTTGTAAGTAAGTATTTAAAATAAATTTTCATCTTTCAATTAATTCTTCCCTATTTGTCTTGTTTATATAACTTTTTATAAAATCACGAGCCTTGGCAGTCTTTATGAATGACAACCAAGTCAAGAGAGGATTTCTTTTTTTATCAACAATAATTTCAACGCTTTCTCAATTATTTAACTCATAATCAAGAGGAACAACTTTTCCATTAACTTTTGCGATTGCAATGTGATTTCAAAGCTCAGAATGAATATAATAAGCAAAATCAACTGGTGTAGATCATTTTGGTAAATTTATAACATCTCATTTTGGAGAAAAAACAAAAATTCTATCATCAAAAATTCATAATTTCATATTACTCATAAATTCTGAATCTTCCTGATCTAGAGATGAATCAACAATATTTTTAATTTCAGAAACCCAATATGCATCTTTTGCAATTTTTGATTTTCAGCTCTCTGAATATGCAAAATGAGCAGCTACTCAAATCTCAGCTTTTAAATGCATTTCTTGAGTTCTAATTTGAATTTCAGTTGGATGAGTTCTGGCAGATCATAATTCTCTTAAAACTCAGGTAACAGTAGTATGTAAGCTTTGATATCAATTTTCTTTTGGAAGAGCTATATAATCCTTAAATCTTTTTGGGATTGGAGACCATTTATTGTGTAATTCTCAAAGAATTTCATAACAATTTGGGATAGAATTTGTAATAATTCTTAAGGCAAACAAATCATGTAGATCTTCAACGCGTGAATATCATTTTCTCTTCATTTTTTTATAAATACTATAAGGAGATTTAATTCTACATGAAATATCTATTAAAGGAATATTATCTGGGACAATTTTGAAGATATAGTCCTTTACATTTTTACTAAAAATATTTTGTTCTCATTTAATAGCATCTAATTCACTTTGAATTTTATTAAATTCAATAGGATACAAATTCTTAAAACATAAATTTTCTAATGATTCCTTAAAATCAAAAATACCTAATCTATCAGCAATTGGAGCATAAATATTTAAAGTTTCTTCTGAAATTCTTTTTCTTTTTTCTGGATTTGGATGAAATTCAAGAGTCTTCATATTATGAATTCTATCAGCTAATTTCACAAAAATTACTCTAATATCCTCACTCATCGCGATAAACATTTTACGAAGACTAGCAATACCTCTTTGTTCTCATTTATATTTAAGTTTTGATAATTTCTCCATTCAGCTAGTAATATAAGCAACTTCAGCTCAGAAAACTTCTTCAATATCCTCAACAGTCTTAGTAGTATCCTCTGGCACATCATGAAGTAAGCATGCTTGAATTGTAACAATATCAGGATTTAAAATTAGAAGTTCGCGAGTCGCCTTAACTGGATGAATTATATAAGGATCTCATGATTGTCTAAATTGTCATTCATGCGCATCGCGTGAATACAAATAAGCTTTTGTAATATCATTTCTTATTTCCTCCTCAGAGACTTTCGGCATATAAGAAATAGCTTTTGTAATTATTTCTTCGACAATTAAGTCGATATTTGAATAATCTACGCGTTTAAATGAATCTTCTAATATTTGATTTCCCATTCTTTTTTGAATTAATTTTTATTTTTAATAAAAGTATTATATCTATAAATTAATTTTTTTCCAGATAATATTAATAAAATCTAACATCTATTGTATTTTTTAAAAAAAACTTTATAATTGCAAGGTTTTATTTCATAATTACATTATATGAAAAAATTAATAATTTTAGCCTTATTCATAATTAGTTTGAATATCGCAAATGCAAGTGAAGACAATAGTCTTGTAAATCTTGAAAATAGTTGAAGTGTTCAAAATTTGAACGCGAATTTTAAACTTCAAAAATTTTCTTCATGTGGAAATTTTGAAGAAGTTACGAAAAAATTTATTAAGGATTATTTTGAAATAAACCCAGGATGAGGAATGTATAGATGAGGTGTAATGCCACTTGATGATGTTATGACAGTTGATAAAGCAGCTGACTCGAATCAATGAGTAACTAGCGAAGTAAAATCTCCTTCATCAACTGTTGAAGTAAAGCCAGTTTCTGATTATTCTTCTACAAATATTCAAGTAGCTTGAGTGGATGAGAGCGAGATAATTAAGACTGATTGAAAATATATTTATTTCTACAATAATAAAAATCATAAAGTATATATTTTATCAAAAAATGAAGATGAAAAATACGATATCATTAAAACAATAAATGTGCCAGGCTCATATTCTAATCCAGAATTATTTATATGACAAAATAAATTAATTATTACTGCTACTAAATATTCAAACGCAAATTATAATTATTATTGGTTTAATAGAGCCACAAAATCAATTGTAGTCGCTTATGATACAACTGATATTAATAATCTAAAAATTGATAAATTCTATCAAACAGACGGAGACATCATGAAATCAAGAAAAATCTGAGATTATGTCTATATTATCTCAAAAACTGATTTTAATTTCCCATACCATAATTTCTATGGACCAATGATTAAAAATGTACAAACATTAAATGATACTAAACTAAACGCTGATATGGAAGCCAAAAGACTTCTTCCAAGAAAATCTGAGTTAAGACCAACTGATATTGCAAGAGAACAAAATGTATCTGTAAGATGAAAAAAAATTCCATATAATCTAACATCTGATTATGATTCAAAATGTGTGGATATTGAATATCTTATTCCAGACCGCGAAACTATGAAAAAATATAATTTCACACCAAGTTATGTTACAGTTTCTGCTATAAATATAGCAAATCCGAAGGAAGAAATTAAAACAAAATTACTTTTTGGAGATGTATCAGAAATCCATATGAGCACAGATAGCTTATATATCACATCTTCTCTATACACAAACTACAATTTTAGTTGTCCTGTAATCCAGTGTTTCAGAGCTCCTTGTCCAACGCTTCCTTGTGCGATGCCATTTTATAGTTCATGAGAAAATACACTAATTCACAAGTATAGTATAAATAAAAATATCATAAGTTATAAAGCTACTACAATTGTTGCTGGAACTCCACTAAATCAATACTCAATGGATGAGTCTAGTTGATATTTTAGAATAGTGACATCAGTTAATTATCCAGAAAGATATACTTCCCTATTTATTCTTGATAAAGATTTGAAAGTGACCGGAAGCTTATCTAATATCGCAAAATGAGAAACATTTCAAAGCTCTAGATTTATTCAAGATAAATTGTATCTCGTAACATTTCAGCAAATAGATCAGCTTTTTGTAATAAATGTGGTAGACCCAACTAAGCCAGAAATTCTTTGAGAACTAAAAATTCCAGGTTATTCTACATATTTGCATCCTTACAATTCTGATTATCTAATTGGGCTCGGATATGACACAAAAACAAACCAATGGTGAGGAACACAAAATAATGGAGTTAAAGTAGATTTATATAATATTTCTGATTTTGCCAATCCAAAACAAACCTACACTCTAACTCTAGGATGAGCTGGAAGTAGTTCAGAGGCTCTATCAAATCCTAGATTATTCACATGGCAATCATCTAAAAAGTTACTTTTCCTACCAGCAACTCTCTACATAAATGCTTCTGATTATTCTACATCTTATAGAAATATAGATGTATTCCAATGATCTCTTGCAATTAATATTGACAAAGACATTTGAATTAAAGAAAAGGCAAGAGTAACTCACATTGACCCAACTTGACTCGAGCAAGAAAGAACAAAAGAATGTGCCACATATGCCAATGTAGATACAACTCCAGAATGTGAAAAGATAATTTGAGGCTGAGAATATTGTCCACCAGTATCGCAATATATTCCAACATACTGCTACCAATCATCTCCAATCTGAGAATACCTGGCAAATAAAATTTGGGATTACAATAACTCATTTGTTATAAGAAATCTATATCTAGATAACCTCTGGCTCACAGTCAGCAACGACAAAATCCAAATAAACGATACAAGCACCGGATTTGGAAAAGTTGGTGAGGTGGAGATGAAATAGTCTATTCCAAATTCAAAATAATAATCCCGCAGAATGCGGGATTATTATTTATATTTATCTATAAAACTTTTGAATTTTTTGAAAAATCTGTATAATAGAGTTGGGTTAAAATAACTTTACAAAAATGAATAAAATATCATCAAATTTTAAAAAAATTCTTTGGGAATATGATTTAACTAAGCTAAAGTTTAATGATGATATTGTGATTAACAGAGTTATGTCTTTTTGAGATTTAGAGGATATGGATTTGCTTGTAAAGGAAGTTTGATATGATTTTTTAAAAGATTATTTTAGAAAAAATTACACTAATTTAGATGTTAAATCGCAGAAATTATGGTGATTATTTTTTTGAATAAAAGAATTAAAAATTAAACAAAATAGCATGTATGACCAACTCAACAAACCTGTATTTCAAAGAAGTTTTAGATAAAATATGTGGATTTATATTTTATAATTCAAGCAATTTGAATTAATAATTTACTGGATAGTTTTTTAAAGAAATTTGGAAATATTGTAATTAAAACTCAAATTCTAAAATCTCTTGTATATTTTGATGACATCAAAGACGAAAAACTAATTATGAAAAATTCTAAATATAGCTTTTCGTTTATTAAAAGAAAGTTAGAGAAAATAGTAAAAGACTATCTAGGAAAATAAATTTTATATATAATCTAAAAGACTAGTTTTTGAAACTGGTCTTTTTTTTGTGTTTTATTAAAAAAGTTTGCATTTTATTCAAAAAGGATAAAATAAAAGTGCCAGATAAATTCTTTTAATAATTAATATTCTTTTTGTTTTAAAAGCATAAAAGGTGGGTAATTATCCTTACCACTTTTGCTTTTTAAAGAGTATTAATGGGAATTTGTCTGGCGACAATCGGATAATTACCCATTTTTTGTTATAAATTTTTTTAAAATTTAAAAAACCAAAAAAAAAAAAAAAATAGAATGGGTACAAGAATTTTTATATTTCTTAATTTTATATTTATGAGAACTTTATTAAAAAGATTAGTTTCTAAAATTGGAAATTGATTATTAGTCTCTATTTGATTTACTCTTTGAATTTGAATTATTGGATTAGTTTATGCATACACTTGGACAATTCAAACTGATGTATGAGCCTGAAGTTGACTTACAGCTTCGGCTTGGAATGATACTTTAAATAACATTAGATATCTGAAAGAAAGTGTAGATAGTAAAGTAAGTAGTCAGTGGATTACTTCTTGAAGTAATATCTCTTATAATTGATGAAATGTTTGAATTTGAATAACTCCTACATCTAAATTACAAGTAAATTGAGATTTAAAAGTATGATGACAAATATATTGAAGAATTAGTAATGAATGGGAATTAAAAAATATATTTGCATGAGCTTGTTTAGCTTGATGAACAACAGGTTGAAGATTTATAACAGTTACAACGACAAGTTGACAAAATTGTAATACAGCATGTCAGAATTCAGTCTCATCAGCTTCATGCGTATGGGGAATAACCTTTTGGGCTTGGAGTGGTTTTTATTGATATAATTATGAGTGTTCCACTTGAGTTAATTATCAACAAGGATCAAGTGGTTATATCTGCTGTTGTTCTCAGTGAGTAAGTGCAATTTATCCTATCAGATAAAATAAAAAAGTTTTTAGACTTTTGAAAAAATTCAGAAAATTATCCCGCAGAATGCGGGATAATTTTCTGAATTTTCAAAATTAGCTTATTTCAACAACAAACTCACTATCAATCCAATACTAGATAATATCATACCGATAAGCCAAAATCTCATGACTACAGATTCTTCTTTCCATCAGATAGCTTCAAGATGATGATGAAATGGTGCAATACGGAAGATTTTTTTTCAGTTTCTGAGTTTTTTAGAGGTCATTTGAATAATTACACTTAATATTTCTAGAATATAAATTCAAGAAATAATTACAAGAACAATAAGTGTATCAGTCATCATAGCCATAATTCAGAGATTAGCTCAGAGTGCGAGGGCTCAGACATCTCACATATAAAATTTTGCAGGCTTGATATTAAACCACAAGAAAGCAATAAGAGCTCAGACAATAATCATACAAAGAGCTGAGAGAATTAGAAGTTTTTGATTATAGGTAATTATTGCGTAAACAGAATAATTAAAAAGTAGAAGTCCTCAAGCTAGTCAGTCAAGTCAGTCGGTAATATTGACTGCATTTGCCATTGAAATAATTATAAATATAAAAAGTGGAATATAAAAAAATCAAAGATGAATATCTCATAAAAATGGAAAATTAAAACTTGTATGACCTAATTTAAAGTAAAACCAATAAGCTCAAATAAGTGAAAAAAGTATTAACCAAATCATTTTAAATTTTGCCGAAATTCACTTTGTTCTTCAAATTCATCTTACATTCATATAATCGTCAATTAAACCTAATCATCCAACTGTAAAAAGTGTAAATAATGGCAAATAAGTCTCATTTCTATTAAATAAACTATATTTTACTTTTATATTAAAAAAATGTAGGATATCTGCTCAGTAATGCTGTAAAATCATTGAAACTACAACAAGAAAAATTATCATAAAAAGAATTATTCAAGCTCACATCGTAGGAGTTCAAGTCTTACTTTTATGGAGTTTGGCAAATTCCGTAGCTTTTCAAATTAATCATTCCTCTCTAATTTGTTTTCAGAGCTTATATTTATGTAAAAATTTTATATAAGGAGGAATTAAAATAAAAGTAAATAAAAAAGATAGAAGTAAATAGCTTATAAGAAAAATTATATTTCACATAGGAATTTTTTATTAATATTAAAATTATTTTCTTAATTCAACTCATGTTTTAGCTAGATTTGCAATTATTTTGTTTTGAATAATAAGAGCTATATCGTCTGTCATAGTTTTTTCAAAATCCTGAATAAAAACTGAAAATGTTATAGATTTTTTATTTTCTCAAACTTTTTCTTCATTTCTGTAAATATCAATAACTCTAGTGTTTCTAATAAGAATATCAGAATTATTTATTACCTCAATAATCTCTCAAACTGGAGTTTTTTCTGGAATTACAAAATTAAGTTCTCTATCAATTCCAGGAAATTTTGATATTTCGCTAAATTCTAAATTAGAAGCTAAATAATTATCAAACAATAAATTAAAATCTATTTCAAAATAAATTAAATTACTATCATCAAGCGAAAAATTTGAAGCTACTATTGGATTAATATATCAAAAAGTTACTAATTTTTTTCAATTTTCTAGAACAAAATTTCATGATTTATTTGGGTGAAAATAAGGAAATTCTGATATATCAGTCCCTTGATTTACACTATAATTAATTCCTGGCAAAATAAAATCTAGAAATCCAGAAATAGCAGATTTCACAAAATCAAAATCTCTATTGTATGAAATTCAGGCTATATTTAAATTTTCCTCAAATTTATCTCAAGCTTTTTGGTGAGTTTTTCAAAGCTCAAAAAATGCAAAATCACTTCATATTTTTATATTATCAGCAACATTTTGAAGTAAATTAGCAACCATATTTCTTCTCAAAATTGTGAATTCATTACTATAGGCATTTACTATTTTAATCGAATTAGAGTGGTCTATAATTCATATTTTTTCATCTAATATTTCATTAGAAAATGAATAATTATAAACTTCGAAAAAATTATGAGATCCAAAATGATTAATAATTTTATCTTTTAACTCAATTGTTTTATTTTTGGCTCAAATCGTGAAATCTCATTTTATTGGAGTATCCTCAATTTTATCATATCAATTTATTCTACCGATTTCCTCTACAATATCCTCTTTTATTGAAATATCCTTAGTCGCCCTCCAAGATGGGACTTTAATTTTGTATGTATCTCAATTTAGACTAAATTCAAATCAAAGCGCTTTTAAAATTCTTTCAATTTCATTTTTTTCAATTTCTATTCATAATTTGTTTTCTATAAAGAATTTGTCTATTCAAATTTCAATATTTTTAATAATGCTTTTATTTAAATAACTTGAATAATCAAAAATTTGATAATCCTTTCCTAGATAATTTAAAAAATCAACAGCTCTACTTAGTGCAATTTCAGACATTAATGGGTCAAAAGATTTCTCATATCTCGTTGAAGAATCAGAGCGAAGCGCTAATCTCAGAGAAGTTAATCTAACAGAAGTTGGATCAAAACAAGCAGATTCTAGATAAATATTTTTTGTATTTTCTGAAACAGCTGATTCAATTCATCACATAATTCAAGCTAAAGCTAAAATTTTAGACTCATCAGCTATAACTAAATCAGTTTCATTTAATTCATAAATTTCTCCGTTTAGTGCATTTATTTTTTCTCCATTTTTCGCCATTCTAACAGAAATATTTCAACTGATTTTATCAGCATCGAAAGCGTGCATTGGTTGACCAAGTTCAGTCATAATATAATTAGTCATATCAACCATATCAAATTTTGAATTTATTCAAGATTTAAATAGTAAATATCTAATTGCAAAAGGTGAAATAGAAGCATTTACATTATCTATTTTTACAAGATTATAAGCTAAAACCTTGTCTGACTCAATACTTACTTTTAGCTTATTTTGAGTAGAGCTAAATTTCTTAATATAATCTCTAAAATTGAGTGAAAATATCGCACCAAACTCACGAGCATTTCCGATAACACTGAATAAATCAGGTCTATTTGTAATAAATTTATTATCAATTTCAAAAACAATGTCAGATAATTTCATCTTAAAATTCTTTCCATCAAATCCTGGCAATTCAATTTCTAAATCAAAAAATGGTTTTCATAAATTAGATTCGAGTATTTTTTCATCAAAAATTTCTTCTAATTTCATAATTCCAGGAGCTCTGTCTTCTTGAAAACCAAGCTCATCTTCACTACAAATCATTCAATTACTTTCTTCTCATCTAAGCTTTGTCGCTTTTATTTCAAATCATTCTCCAAGTTTTGCTCAAATAGTAGCCACTGGCACATATTTTGCAGTCGCAACATTTGCAGCTCAACAAACTATTTGAGTCTTTCACATTTTTCATAAATCAACTTGTACTACATTCAAATGATCAGAATCAGAATGAGATTTTACCTCCAAAACTTTTCAAATTACTATTTTATTTTCCTGCCCGAAAGATTCAATTCAATCAATTTCAGCTGTATAAATAGAAAATTTATGAGCTAAATTTCTCACTCATAAATCATTCAAAACGCCACTAATATCAGTAAAAGCTGACACCCAATTTAAAGAAATTTTCATGTTTACAATTAATAATTAATTTTAATGTGCCAAATTATATAAATTTTTTCAAAAAATCAAAAAAATAATCTCTGCTTTACAAAGATTATAAATTTTATTTCTTATAAAAATTTATATTTTCTACAAATCTAATTTTATCTTCAATATTTTCAATATAATTTAATAAAATACTATAATTTCAAACAATGATAAAAATTGAATATTTTAGTTCATCGATTACCATATTTCATAAAATTCTTTTCTGTTTTAACCTAGTATCAATTTCATTATATATATTATTTCTAAATTCTTTCGATAATTCTATATAATTTTTTCTGATTAAATTTTCATTAAAAATTCATGTATCTAAAAATCTATTTAAAAAAATTTTTCTATATGAGTCTATAAAATTGTCTATATCATAAATAACTTCTTCAGATAATACAACACTAAACATAAATTTCTTTTTTACGAACTAAAATCTGTTCTGATTTCCTTAAATCCTGTATAAGAAGTTGAGCAGATTTTTTAATATTTTCATCTGAAATTTTTTTTGATTCAACCAATGTATAATAGTTTTTTCAATCTTTTTTTATCATAATTTTAAAACTTAATTTTAAATTAATTTAATTATATAAATTTTTTCAAAAAATCAAAAAAATAAGAAAAATTTGTGATTTTAGATTTATAAATATAATAGGGTTATATTAACTTTTTAAGGATTATGAGAAAAATATTATTTTTTATATTGTCATATATTTTCGCAGTGAGTCATGTTTTGGCAGAAGATAACTATTTGGGGATTGATAATGAAAAATTAAGGAATTGAGATGTCGGAATTGATCAAATTCCAAAAACAATAACTTCTGTTACTAGTTTTATAATTGGTTTTGGAGCAACCCTATCTATGCTAATGATTATTGTTGGGGCTTTTAGACTAGCACTTCCGACTTCTGATAACAAACAAAAATGAAAAGATGCAATAATGTATTGAATTATAGGTTTTATTGTGACACTTTCGTCTTGGTTTATAGTAAATACTTTAATTGCTAATTTATAATTTATGTTTTCATGGGAATTTAACTCAAAAAAAGAAAAAAGCTCATCGTGGTATACTGTTGCGATTATTATCGCAATTTCCTTAATTATTTGGGGATATATTGTTGGACTTTATGTAATGAGTATTGTGATTTTTATGTTTATCTGAGTGTATATTTTAATAGAAAATAATACACCTGATTTAATCGATATTGAAATAAATGAGTCATGAATTAAGGTTTGAGATACTTTTTATGATTATCCAAAAATAGAAAAATTTAGCATAATTTATAATAAAAATACTCCAGTTTATCTTAGATTAAGACTTAGAGTAAGGTGATTTAAATTACTTGATTTACCTATTACAAGTGATGTAAATGCAGCTGGAGTAAGAGCTTTTTTATCTGATTATGTTGAGGAGGATGAAAAATGAGAAATTGGTGCTATTGATAGAATACTAAATTATTTAAAATTATAAACGGTTGTTTCAATATGACTCTTACCCGCATCAGTAATTACTCTTCATCTACCAGTTCTTTCTATAAATCAAATTTTAAGTAAAAATGGTTCGATAACATCTTCTATTGTATCCTCTTCTTCTCATACAATAGATGAAAGTGTATTAAGTCAAATTGGTTTAAGTCAGAAACTATTGAGTGTTTCAAGAATTTTTCTATCTAAATAATCAAGACCTAGAGAATCAATTCCAAGTCAATCAAATATCTTTTCAATTCCGGAAATACTCTCAACATCATGCCCGACTGTCTGATAATCTCTGACAATTTTTACAAATCTATTTACAATTCTCGGAGTTCATCTGCTTTTTTTAGCCACTATATCCCCTACTTCATTATTTTTTATTTCACATCAAAGTATATTTAATGATCTTCTAACTATTTTACCTAGTTCATCTCTATTATAAAAATCAAGTTTAAAAATATTTCAAAATCTATCTCTAAGTGGACTAGAAAGCGAAGATAATTTAGTTGTAGCTCCAACTAAAGTAAATTTTGGAATATCCATTTTAATTGACGTTGCTCCAGTCCCTGATCCAACCATAATATCAATTGTATAATCTTCCATCGCTCCATACAAAATCTCCTCAATTTGAGGCTTTAATCTATGAATTTCATCAATAAATAAAATATCTCATTCAGAAATTCCAGTTAAAATCGAAATAATATCTGCTTGTTTCTCAATTGCAGGTCATGAAGTGTGTTTTAGATTTACTCACATCTCATTTGAAATAATTAGAGAAAGTGTAGTTTTACCAAGACCAGGAGGTCAATAAAGTAAAATATGCTCGAGTGGTTCTCATCTTATATTAGCTGACTTAATAGCAATATCAAGATGTTTCTTAATGGAATCCTGACCAATGTAATCCACCAATAGTTTAGGACGAAGTTTTACCTCATTTAAAGTATCTAATTCACTTTCCTTAGGTGAAATAACTCTTTCTTTTGTATTGTCATCAGTTTTTTTAGAAGATTTTATTGCCATATTTTTAAAAATTTATATTTAACTTTTCTATACAAAATATACACATAAATAACAATTTATCAAATTTATGTTTACATTTTAAATTTTATTACTAATATAATTTTTATAAAAATAACTTTTATAAAAATGATAATATTTGAAGAAAGAAAAGGCGAAATTTTTATATTTTTTGAAGCTTTACTTTGGAGTCTTTTTCCAATAGTTACAATATTATCATTAAATACCTTATCACCTATAACATCACTAGCTTGGAGTACATTTTTTGCTAGTATATTTTTTTGAATTACTTTGTATCTTAAATGAAATTTTAGAGAAATAAAAAATAAGGAATCTCTAAAAGATAATCTAATTGGTACTTTTATTCTTTGAATATTATATTATTGCTTGTTTTTCTTTGGGCTTCGTTATACCACAGCATGAAATGCTAGTATTATAGCACTTAGCGAGATATTTTTCAGTTTTTTGTTTTTTAATATTTTAAAGAAAAAACATTTGCCAGTTATTCATATTCTATGAGCTATTTTTACATTAAGTTGAGCTATGATAATCTTAGCACCAAATTTTACTCATTTTAAATTAGGAGATTTATTAGTGTTATTGGCAGCTATGGTAGCTCCAATTTGAAATCATTTTATGCTAAAAGCAAGAGAAAAAGTAAGTAGTGAAAATATAATGTTTATAAGAAGTATTATAAGTACGCCAATATTATTTATTATTTGATACTTATTGAATATTTCTCTTAAAATAAGCAATTTTAATTCTTTATTATTTCTGGTTATAAATTGATTTTTATTACTAGGTTTATCTAAAATATTATGGCTTGAGAGTATAAAAAGAATCAGCGTAGTCAAAGCCTGATCTCTATCAAGTATTTCACCATTCTTTACTTTAATTATTGCATGGTTAGTCCTAGATAATATACCTAATTATAACCAATTATTTGCTATTATTCCTATGTTTATAGGAATAATATTGCTAAGTTATACAAAAAAGAAAAAAGAAATTTTAATATAGAACTAAAATATTAAAAACAAAAATGTAAATAGCAAAGAAAAATAGAAATGTTGTAATTTGAAAAAAATTATTATAATCGAGTAAATAAGTAATTTTAAATGGAAGAAAAAGAAATTTCTAAAATAAATGATATTGTTCAAAATGAAGATGGGAAAAGTTATCCTGTTAATCTTTTGGAATTCTTCCCAAAGGCTAATTTAAAGGCAATATTACATAATAGTGGAAATGTTTTTAATGACATAGAGAAAGCTTTAAATGATAAAAAAATTAATTTAACTAAAAAGAAAAAACTCTCAATAAATAAGCTAAAAAATAAGAATTTTTACGATATTCTGGGGAAAAAATTAAATAAACTAAAATTAAAAGAAGTTCTAAAATTTAGGAAAGAAAGAATTTTAATTAATCCACTTAGTATTACGACTCCCCTGCCAGAATTAAGTTATAATTCTCTGGATGTAAGAGAATTAAAAGAATCTCCAGTTTTCAAAACCTATCCAGATATTTATGTAATTAAAAGGCCTTCAGTTAAGAAATATATTAGAAATCTAAAAAAACTAAATAAAATTTTAATTAAGCATAAAAAGTTTTTCTATAGATGAGGTCAGGCTGGATTAATTGCTTTCATAATTTCCGCTTCATTTGTATTAATTTGAATTTGATTTAAAAACTATATTCAAGGTGAAGTTATTGATTCATATCAAAAAATCTATAATTTTAAAAATTTAAGAAATTGAGAAGAAATTAAAAATGAGGCAATAAAAGTTAGAAGAAAACTAAATATTTTAAGCGTTCTTTTTGCTCCAGTAAATCTACTCGGTAATAACTCATTTTATAAAAACAATGATATAATTTTGGCTAATAATATCATAAAATGATGATCTCAGATTTGAAATATTATGATAAATATCTGACAAATTTACTCTGATTTTGAAGAAGAAATGAAAGTAAATAAAGACTTGACTTGAATTAAAAAGCTTCAAAATATTAAAATTACAACATTTTTAAAAAAAGAAGATGAAAATATCCTAAATATTAAAGAAAGTCTAAATAATGCGATAACTTACTATTCAAAAATTGATTCACTTCCAGATAAATCTCTAAACTCAAAATTTCAGACAGTTATGGAAAACCTTGTAAAATCATCATCAATTCTTGATTATTATATTGCTAATGAAGATATTTTATTAGAAATCCTTTGAGATAAAAAACCAGTTAGATATTTGATCCTAAATCAAAATAAAGACGAAATTAGGGCAAATTGAGGATTCCCAGGAAGCGTAATAACACTCGAGTTATATAAATGAAATATTAAAAGTTATGATAAAAAAGATGTATATTATTATGACTGGCATATCACTCCATACCTCGAAACTCCGCCAGAATGACTTAATATAATCTCTCCAAATCACTGATTAAGAGACGCAAATTATTTACCAATTTTTAGAGAAAGCGCTGAAAAAATTAATTTCTTTTATGAAAAATGAGGCTGATCATCGCTTGATTGAGTAATTGCAATAAATCAAGGATTAGTTCAAGATTTCCTAAAAAAATATTGAAGTGTTAGGATGGATGAGATAAATCTAGATGTTACAAGTTCTAATTTCTCACTAATTATGTCAACTCTAGTAGAGAATAAATTTCAAAAAGTAATTTCACCAAAGGATATATTGTTTAAATTCTCTGAAAAACTAGAGAAAAAACTTCTTGAGAAAAAAGATTTTATAGGTTATATCGATATTATTTTAAATAATTTTATAACTTGAGAAATACTAGTAGCTTCTAGAAATCCTGACGTTGAAGAATTTATACAAAAATATATGACATCTGAAAATTGGCTAAAAGACGAGTGAAACCGGTTATATCCAGTATTTACATCAATTTCATGAAATAAATCAGATAGATATATGTCTCGCGTATTTAATCTGAAAACAAAAGTAAATGAAGACTGTTCTATATTAAATACTCTTAACTTTAACTCAACACATAATTTTTGAGAAAAAGAAATTACAGAAATAAGAACAGTTTTAGATGATTTAAAGATTACAAATTGAGAGGAAAAAGATAGATTAATGAGAATAGAATGAGGAGCAGAAAATAGACAATTTGTAAGAATTCTTGTACCAAAATTGACTGAGCTTAAAACTAAATTACCAAATGTAAATCTAGATTCATCAAATCCTAAATATGATTTTATAAAATTTTATCTAAATACGCCAGTTTGAAAATCAACCTCAATTGATATTGAATATTTAACTCACCCAAAAGATTGTACCACAAAGACAAATTTCTACCGCCAAAGCTGACTAACTAATTATAAAGTAAATATAAACTAAAATCAAAAATTTCTTGTTCTTGAGCTTCGTGCGAGAACTTCAATCATTTTATTATTTTTAAATTAATATGTTTAAATATAAATTCATAAATAAACCAAAAGACCTTAAATTAAAAAAAGAAATTATTGAATTAATTTTTAAAAGTGTCTCTGAAAATATAAATAAATCTCAAAATTGAACAGTTAATATTGTATTTGTAGATGACAAACAAATGCAAGAATTAAATAAAAATTATAGAAATATTGATACAACTACTGATGTGCTTAGCTTCCATTATTTTGAGGATTTCTCATCACTAAAACAAAAAGAAATTGCAGGTGAAATTATACTTTCGCAAAATAAGATAATCTCACAAAGCAAGGAATATTGACTCACTGAGGAGCAAGAAACCTACAAATTAATTACACACTCTATCCTCCATATCCTAGGTTTTGACCACGAGACAGATGAGGATTATGCGGAAATGAGCGAGGAAGAAGAGAAGGTTTTAAGGGTTATTTATTAAACAAACTATACTTTAGGATATCAAAATATTTGGATTTGTTTTCGGTAAATTGTATATTTTGTTTGAAATCTCAGATATTTGAATAAGAGGTAATTTCGAGTCTTGGGAGTGCAAATCAGTCGGAACTTTGGATGTTATAGTCTATATCTCACAAATTATGATTATAAATAATTAGGTAATTATTTTCGTAAGTATTCAAAAAAGTTCAAATATCAAGAGAAGTAAGGGTAAAATCTATGGCATCAGTTGAGGTATTATTGTAAGTTTTTTTAAATAATCAATTACTTGTAGAAACTGTATAACCCGTACCAAAACTAGAGCCAGTCCCAACAATTCAAAAAGTATCTCAGGCAGTATCATTTCAAATAATATTCCAAGTAACTCAAGAGTTTGAATTAAAAGCGAATTTTAGAGTTTTAGAAATATTGCTTGTATTTGAGTTTGGATTCTTAGAATTAGTTTGGATAAAAGTTCATTTATCAAAAAAAAGTGGAATTATTTCAAATCAAGAAGATTTTATAGTTCAAGAATAACTAGAAGAAGAATTATTTATTTCATATCAAATTATTTGATTTTTACCATCAACAGAATTATTTGATAATAAATTTGAATCATAATCATCCCTATTTACGCTATCAGAAAATCACTCTGAATGATTTTTTATTTTAAGTAAAGCATATTCTAAAGATCATTCAGCTCCAGCATACGTAGAAACTGTATTAAAAACCGTACGAGTAATTTTACTTTCTTGCAAAACTAAAAACAAAATTCACGATGAAAGTATGATTAAAAAGGCTGTTAGAAGCATTGCAATTATAGTAGAAAATCATTTTTTATTCATAATTAATTATTATTTTTATAAATTTTTTCTGAAATTGTGGTCTGTATTTTCATCTTAGTCTCTTGTGCTAACTCAGTTCTAATTCATTTTCATGGCATTATTGATAAATCAAAAACCATAGTTACTTTTGCCTCATTATCAATATTTGTTATTGAATTATTTTCATTTCAAGAAATATAAAAATGTAGATTTTTAACCTCGACTCTATCATCACTAATTCTATCTCAATCTAAAACTCATAAATAACAATTCAAACCATTTTCTAAGCATGAAGAATCACAAATATTACTAGTTTTTTGGAGACAATATCTTTTATTTGATTTTACAGCTAGGATAGTGTTACCACTTCAATAATTAATATTTTGAGTATAAGTGTTGTAATAGCCAAAATCAATTCATTTTTCTCTTACTTCACGAGCTATGGTTTCAGTTATATTTCTTGCGTTCTCTTGTAGAATTCTTGATAATTCAAGTTTTTTATTTGATTCAATAATATTGGCATAAATCACAAAAATAGAAAGCATAATTATTGATAAAATAGTTATTGCAAGAATTAATTCAATTAATGTAAAAGCTTTTTTGTTCATTATTTTCTCCAATTAGTAATAATTGTATTTATCTTAAATTCTCTATATCATTTTTGGCTATTTATAACAACTGATTCTACTAAGTATCAATCAGTAACAGAAATAGGAGAATTTAAAATATTTTTAGAATTTAATGGACTCACTTTTACAAATGAATAGAATTGAGTTCTAGCAAGTCATGGCTCACAATGAACATATCTTGAACTACTATCAATACAAAGCTCAACTTTAGGATTATTTAATATTTTTTCTTTTGTTGGTACAAAATCAGCTGGTAAAACATTAATTTTAATTGGATTATTTAAATTTGAGAAATTATTTTCAATTGTAAAATATCAAATACTTCAAAAAGTTCAAACTCATGAAGTAAGAAAATTATCTACTTTATCCCAATTATTGTATTTTAAAAAATTTGAATCACGAATATTTTTAACAAGCTCAATTTGTTCTCTGGCAATATTAGCTGCAATTATTTCATTTTTAGAATAAAGAGAAGAATTAACAGCTTGAAAAAGAAGTAAATAAGCACTTAGAAATCAGATGGTAAAAACAAGAATTGCAACCATTAATTCTACGAGTGTAAATCATTTATTATTTAATTTATTACTCATTTTTAATTTTTAATTTTAATTTCTTTTGATAAAACTCAGTCCGATGCTCACTGAAATCCTACGATTATATCAGATGTACTTCAGGTAGAATTTTCATCCTTATAGATTGTAAGCTGTCCACCTGGTGCTTTATAATAAAGCAAAACCTTATCAGTATCATTAGAATCTACTTTGATTTTACTCAATTGTACAAAAGATTCAAGTTTAATTGTTTTAAGTAATTTAATATCTCACTCGAAATTAAATAAACTTCATGTATAATTATAAGGATATGAATACGATAAAATTTCTCACCTTCATTTTTCTAAATACAATCCAATATTAATATTTTTATTATCAGTATTAGTTCTTCAATTTGCAGAGGAAATGGCATCACTTATAGATTGATCTATAATTTCTTTACTAATTCTTACTTTTGAAATGTTTGAATAAAAATTATAAGGCACGGCAACTAGCATTGTAAGAAATCAAATAATTGTGATAACAATCATAATTTCAATCAGAGTAAAACCTTTTGTATTTTTAATCATAAGAAATTTTTAAAATTATTTTTTTGGCTTAATTACACTAATTCCTCACATATAAGGCCTAAGAACTTCAGGAACAATTACGCTTCCATCAGCTTGTTGATAATTTTCAAGAATTGCAATAAGTGGCCTAACAGAAGGAAGAGCTGTATCATTTAATAAATAAGCAAATTTTCTGTCTCAGTTTTTATCAATATATTTAATATTTAATCTTCTTGATTGCCAATCTACGAAATTAGAAGCAGATCAAGTCTCTCCATACCTATCCATTCCTGGCATCCAAGCCTCAATATCAAAAGCTCTGTATTTTCAAGCACTCATATCTCCAGTACAAATTTGTAAAATTCTATATGGAAGTCATAAATCCTTATGAAGTTCCTTTGAAATATTTAACATTTCATCCTGAAGTTTGTTAGATTCTTCTAAATCAGCTTTGCATATTACTACCTGTTCAATTTTCATAAATTCATGAACTCTGTAAAGTCATTTTGTATCTTTTCCGTAACTTCAAATTTCACTTCTATAACATGGAGAATAACCACTCATCTTAATTGGTAAATCTTCTTCTTTTAAAGTTTCTCCGCTATAATAAGCAAGAAGCGAAGGTTCCGCGGTTCCTATTAAAAATTTCTTTTCTTTACTTTTTGTTCAGTCTACTTCTTTATCACTTGTTGCGACTTGATAGATTTCATCCTCTTCCCCATCGTAATCTACTCATTTAAAATATCCACTTCCAAAAAGAGCAAATCATTTTACAAGAGTTGGTGGAATAAATGGTTGATATCATTTAGTCGACATTTTATTTATAGCATAATTCATCATTGCCATAACAAGAAGCGTTCCTTCATTTTTAAGGTAATAACCACGAAATCAAGCTGTTTTAACTCATCTATCAAAATCAACAATATCTAAAGCTTCCGCAATTTCTATATGATTTTTAGGTTTAAAATCAAATTTACGTATATCTCAATTTTTCTCAACTTCAATATTTCCACTCTCATCACTTGCTACTGGAGTATCTGGAGATGGAATAGTTGGTACTTTTACCATTAAATTCATAAAACTAGAGTCTATTTCCTGAAGTTTTGCTTCAAAGAAAGAAATTTCATCTTTAAGTTTTTTTCACTCTGAAATCATCTCAGGAGTTGGTTTTGAATTTTTCGACATAGCTGCAATTTCATTTCTTCTAGACCTGAGCTCATCAATACTTCTCATCATATCATTTCTTTCTCCATCAATCTTTAATAGTAGATCTAAATCTAAGTTAATATTTTTTTGTTTCGCAGCAAGTTTTACTTTATCTGCATTTTCTCTAATAAATTTTATGTCTAACATATTTTTGTATAAAATAAATATAAGTAAATTAATTATTTTGTTGGCGATCTGTTGTATTAATGATTATTTCCCTACTTCTTTTTTCAAAAGACCTTAACCTACTGAGAAATAAATTAGTTTCTTCAGTTTGTTTTAAATTAGGTTTTAATGTAACTAAAATGGCATTATCTAGTGTTTGCATATTTGTAATATTAAACTAATTAATAATTTCATTATAAAAAAAATTTCAAAATAGCAAAAAAATATTTGAAATAATGATTAGAGTGTAAGTTTTTATATAATAAATTTGCAAATTTTGATTTTTTTATATAATTACTAGGATTTTTTTCGGAAAATGAGAAAAATCATATTTTTAGTTTTATTACAATATATATTCCTGTAGCATAAAATGGCTAACTTTATATATGAAAACTAGAAATTATTTAAGGATTATTTTTTAATATTATACCTATGGTTAATAAAGAAGTTATGAAGGATATGTTTGATAATGCAGTACATATCTGATACAAAAAACAATTTTGGTCTCCTAAAATGAAATGATACATTTTTGGAATACAAAATTGAATACATGTTTTCGATTTATATAAAACAATCGAAAAACTTGAAGAAGTTAAGACAGCTCTTAAAGATTATTCTGAAAAGGGTAAAGATATACTTTTTGTTGGAACAAAAATTCAAGCAAGAAATCTTGTAAAAGAACTTGCATGAGAAACTGGACACTTTTTCGTAATTGATAAATGGGTTCCAGGTTTACTTACTAATTTTTCTACTCTTAAAAAGAGAATTGCAACATATAATAAAATAGAGAAAGATCTTGAAAATTGAACTCTTGATATGTTAAGCAAAAAAGAAAAATCAGAGAAAATGAAAGAATTAGAAAAATTAAAAAAAGCTTACGAATGACTTAAAGAATTAAAGAAAATTCCAGATGTAATATTTGCTATTGATGGACATTACGAAGGATTATCACTTACTGAAGCTCGTAAAATGAAAATCCCATCTTTTGCACTTTTAGGTTCTACTGGAGATATTGATTCTTGTACAAATTTCATTCCATGTAATGTAAATTCAATTAAATCAATAAAATTTGTTCTTGATTATTTAAAACCTATTTTAACTAAGAAAAAAATAGCAAGTTCATTTAATAAAGATCAAACAAACACTAGACCATTTAATAAAGATTTTAGAAAACCTTTCATAAAAAACGAAGCTAAACCACAAACTGAAATTACAAAATAATTTTATAAAGTATGTCAGATAATAAAATAGATTCTGAAGAATTTAATGAATGACCAAATAAAGAAGAAAGAATGTTAGCTGCAATTTGCTACCTACCATTTTGATTTCTGGCTCCACTTCTAATGCATAAAGAATCTAATTTTTTATCTTTTCATACAAAACAAGGATGAATTATATTTTGAATATATTTAATACTTAATATTTTGCCTACATTTTTTATTTGGTGAATATTAACGTTGTTTTATATTTGAATTGCAATTATTGCAATAAATAAAGCTTATAATTGAGAAATGTTTGAATTCTGGTTTATAAGAAAAATTCTTGATATTCTTAATTGAAAAAAATAGACCTCACCCCGACCCTCTCCATAAGACTGGAGAAGGAGATTAAAGGGAATAAATTAAATTTATATTTTAACATAAATAATTATGATAACAGCACAACAGGTTAAAGAACTAAGAGATAGAACTTGAGTTGGTATGGCAGATTGTAAAAATGCACTTACTGAATCAAATGGTGATATCGAAGTAGCAATTGAAATTCTAAGAAAGAAATGAATTGCAAAAGCAGCAAAACGCGCTGATAACGAGACAACAGAAGGAAAAGTAAAAATAGTAAATGACGGAAAGGTAGCTTACGTAGTTTCTGTTTCTTGTGAGACAGATTTCGTTGCTAGAACTCCAGTTTTTGAAGAAATGCTTGATAAATTTATAGATATTAGAAAAAATAGTGCAACTGATGCGGATGCAATCGCAAAAGCTGATGACTTAAAATCTACAGAATACCAACTTAAGATGTGAGAAAATATGAAAATATCTGCTCTATCAAAATTTGAATGAGATGTTATAGAATCATACGTTCACTCAAACAATAAAGTATGAGCTATAGTTATCGCAAAAGCCGGAACTGATTCTGAAAAACTAAAACAAGTTGCAATGCATATAACTGCCACTAATCCTGATGTATTATCTCCAAGCGATATAAGTGACGAAGTAGTTGCAAAAGAGAAATCAATCCAACTAGAAATAATGCAACAAGACCCAAAAAATGCAGGAAAACCAGCTGAAATTATGCTAAAAATTATCGAAGGTAAAATGACAAAATTCCGCGAAGAAAACGCTCTCCTTACTCAAGCTTTTGTAGTTAACCCAGACCTAAAAGTTCGCGACGTTATCTGAGCCGACAATATTGTAAGTTTTAAAAGATTTAGTATATAAAAATTTTTATGAAAAATTTTCTGGCTAAAGTTGCCTCAGTTCTTCTTATAATTTGACCCCTACAAGCAATGTATTTTGTTTGGTTTCCAAAAAAAGAAGATTCTGTATTTACTCAGATTTTCATTACTCAAGTAATAATATGAATCGCAATATTAGCATATCTTTTTATAGATTGGTTAGTAAATAATAAGAAATAAAATATATGAGCGAAATAATTAGAAATATTAATAATCAAGAAGTAACTTGAGAATTACCAAAAACATGAGTTGTAAAGGTAACAGAACAAGTATGAAGAAAATTGAAAACTCTTAAAATTTGAATTAATGTTTATACGTCCTTTGAATTAGGTCAAATAACTTGAGGAATGGTTGATGAAAGTAAATTAACATTTAAAGAATGATATTTTCCTTGATAAATATATAAAATATACAAAGCCTCAAGGCTTTGTATCTAGCCCTGTAGTTCAACGGTTAGAATGCAGGACTCCAAATCCTGCGATCAGAGTTCGATTCTCTGCGGGGCTGCCATTGACAAATAAATTAAAATCAGTATACTCAAAATACTGATTTTTTTTTAAAAATTAAAAATTATGATTAATAAAAAAATTTTAAGTCAAACTCTTGTTTGAAATAGTTTGTCAGTTGATTCTAATATTCTGAAACGAAAATTAAATTATAAAAAAATAATATATTGAGTCTGATTAGCTATTTCTTTAATTTTAGGTCAAACTAAAGCTCTTGCCGAAGGTCCTAAATGAATTGTAACAACCGCTTCATGATTAAGTGCTTTTTGATATTGTAATTATAGTAAAATATATTTTAAATGACAAGTATGATTATTATGAGCCTCTCATTGATTTTCAAAAACAAATAAGTTAACAAAAGAAAATGATATTCTTTTTATAAAAAATAATGAAATTGTAAAATATTTTAGTGAAGGAGATAAATATAATTCTATAAAAGACAGATATAATAATCTAAATATCTTAGAAGTATCTGATGTAAGAGATAATGATATAGGATGACATACAGTGTATGTTTATTGAACAATTCCAACAAAAAACTTTAATAGAGTGCCTATTGAAATCTGGTGAAAGGTTGGATGGGTAGATGATGATTCTACTATATTTTCAATTGAAATTAATGATTCAACTTTAAGAGATGCAAGATCTTTTAAAAATATCACTACAGATAATACTCCATGGGAGTGACTTTCCTGATCACCAGTTATTGGCATGGATTGAAAAATTGTTTCAATAGTTATTTACTCAGATGATAAATGAAAACGTTTAGGTTTTATCAAACCTGAATTATTTAGGAAAATGCTTAAAAAAGGAGCAGATAAAAATAGGAAATAATTTTATGAGTTTAAATACTGTTAATCATCTTTTCAAATTTATCAATATTAAACTCTTTAAGTACTAATAAATACTTTAGTATAATTTGAATTTTATTTATAAATCATTTTCTTTTTTAAAAGATTTGTTTATACTTTAATTAAGTTTTTAATTTATAAACAATTTTAATGAAAAACCATATTGTATTTGATTTAGATTGAACAATCGCGGATACACAGAAAATACATTAGCAAATAGAATCGGATTTTTTAAAAGGGAAGGGATTATTTATAGATCCAAAGGAAATATGAGTTAGATTTGCTTGAAGAACTCCTCAGGAATGGATTTCAGAAGTTTTGCTTTTAAATAAGATAAATTTTCATAAAGAAGAATTAGAATTATTTGTTTCAAAGAAGGATGAAATAGTTATTTCTATGTTAAATGGATGAAAAATAGAATTAATGCCTTATGCTTTTGAAATATTAGAATTATTACATCAAAATGGTTATAAAATAGGTATTTCTTCAGGTGCTTGTAGAGAATTTATTGATCAATTTATAGTGTATTTCAATTTAAAAGAAATAGTAATAGCGAGCACGAGCTCAAATGAAGTTGAAAAGAAAAAACCAAATCCCGATGTTTTTCTAACTTCATTTAAGAAAATAGAAGATTTATTTTGAATTCCAGATAACAAATTAGTTATATGAGATTGATGGTCTGATATTGAATGATGACATAAGTCTTGAGCTAAAACTATCTGGTTAAATTATTCAAAAAAAGACAAAATAAATGAATTTTATTGTGATTTTGAAATAGAATCTTTGAAAGATTTAAAAGATATTTTATGATTTAATAATTAGGCTATGATATGAATTAAATTAATCAAAAAGGTTAGCATCTCAATAAATCGCTTCAATTTTTTTAATTCTGTCTAGAATTATTGCAGTAACTTCTGGTGGAAACATTGGTTTTTTTTGTTGAGATAATTCGTTGTCTCAATTTAAGATTTGATTAAATTCCTTAACTAATCAGAAAAAATAAAAATTGTTTGCTTGTTTAAAACTAGGGTTTTTTTCAAATCAATTAAGTATCCCTATAATTCCACCATTTGGTAAATCAAGAATAGCATCTTTATAACCAAAATCATTTAGCTTATTTGTTAGCTCATTCATATCAAGAAGTCATAATCTAAAAGTCAAAAAATCAGTAAAAGAAAAAGCTTTGGCAAATTGCAGAGCTCAAAATCTAGTAATAATAGTATCTAAAACTGCATTGGACTCATGAAAACTTTCAACTAAATCATCTTCTTTTATTGTAACATTTCTATATCAAGCAAAAACTAAATTCAAAATTTTATCTTTATTTTCTCAAAATCAAGCATTATTAACGTAATCTTCAATTAATTTTTTAGTAAAATTAGTTTTTTCAATTACTTCATCAAAAACTTTAATTCACTTAGGATCTCATTTTGGAACAATGAATTTTGATTGAACATAATTAGATTCTATTAATTTACTCTTAAGATATTTTAGATGTAATTCCTTTGAATCAATTTCAATTTGAATAAGATTAATAATAAAAAGCACATTTTTTAAATCTTTATTTTCAGAAACAAAATACTCAAAATCAGAATATAATTTAATTAAATTTATGGCTACATCAAGAACTTTTTCATTCCTATAATTTAAGATAGTTCATTCTAGCTCAGTTTTTCTTTGACTAATAAAATCTAGAATATTTTTAGTTTCTTCTTGAATAGAAATATCCTTACTTGGACTAGTTTGCATAAATAACTTAAATTAAGTTTTAATAGTTTACTTATTTATATATCTAAACTATCTTTTGTCAAGTAAATATCAAATTTAATAGATTTTTTGCATAAATCAAATTAATATGTTATACTAAATTTGTATTTAATTTTTAACATAATAAATTTATGCCTAATAATAAAATTTGAGACTGACATCAAGAAATAAATCCTGAAAGCTTGATGTCATGAGAACTAAGACCTAATACTACACTTTGAGAATTTAATGCTACACCGTTTGGTAAAGATGAAGAACTAGCAAAAGCTAGAATTCAAGAAGTAAGAGAAAAAATGACAATTGATAAAATAGGAGATAAAGTAAAAAAAGGATTAAAATCTACAATAGAAATGAATGAACTCCCTTTAGATGTACTTAAAGAAAAGTTTAATTCATGTGATAGTTGATCTCCTATTGAATTATCAATTATTAAAAGCATTATAAATAATCCGAAAACAACTCTGGAAGATTTAGATTATTATTTCTTTGAAGTACAGGAATGATCTGAAGCTGAACTAGAAGTAGCAAAAGCTCTTATTGCTCATCCAGGATTAACTCAAGAACTTTTTGACAAAAACTATGGTATGGCAATGCAAAAATGAGGTCTTGTATTTGATTTATTTGAACATGCAGATTGAGAAAGAATCAGAATGGCTAAGGAAGAAAAAGAAAAAATTAACGAAACAATGCAAGGTTCTGTATTTTCATTATTTAATAAAAGAGGCTCATGAATTATTCGTTGAGATAATGGCAGAGATTATATATTTCATTTTACTGCTATTAACGATAAAAATAGAGATGAAAATAGAGAAGAGATATATGAAGAACTATCAAGAGGGTCTAAAGTGGAATTTAAACTCTTACCAAGAAAAGAGTTAAAGAATAATCCAGATATACTTACGCATTTATCTGAACTTAGTAAAAAACCCTGAACAGGTCTTGATCCAGATTTTATGGCAATAGATATTGTAGTAAAAGGCTAATTATAAATAAAAAATACTCTCAAATTTTGGAGAGTATTTTTTAAATTTAATTTATTTAAATTAATTCAACATTTAAACTAGTTCACTCATATCAAATAACTTTTATTTTCCTTCATTCCTCAAAATCATCAGTAACACTATCTTCATTTATAAGATATGCAACTCCTTCAATTTCTACTTTCCAGTCATTTCAAACTTTTTTCAATTTATAGGTTTTATCAATATAAGCTTCCATTCAGATTTTTGCAGTTCATTTAGAAAGTTTAAAGAATTTAGGAAAAATGAAAATACAAGCGGTACTAATTATTACAAAAATTATAAATTGAGTAATATCAGCAGATTGTGCATTAATTAAATAGACATAGAGTGCAACAATAAAAGATGCGATACTCATTGAGAGTCAATATAAAGTTACGGTCATCATTTCAATTATCAGAAAGAAAACACCAGCAGCAAGCCAAATATAAAGTAGTTCCATAAATATAGGGTTAGTAATTATAGATTCTCGACTTCTCGAGAATGACAGGGTTTATTATTTAATTCAAAAACTTTTTCAAATACTAGTTAGTATATCATTATCAAGAATATATTTTGTATTTCAACCAGATAGAGAATTTTCAATAACTTTTAATTGTTCTTTAGTTACTGCATTTCCTGTAAAGAATTTTTGAGCCGCCATAGATTCTAGTTCTAATCTTTTAGCTTCGGCTTCTGCTATTGCAATTTTAGCTTGAGCAATTCATTCAGCTTCAAGGATTTTTGATTGTTTTTGTCATTCAGCTTCAAGGATTTTTTGAGCTTTATCAGCTTCAGATTTTGTAATTAAAGCTATTTTATAACCTTCAGATTCAGTAATTCTAGCTGTTTTATCACTTTGCGCGTTTTTAATCATATTCATTTGATCTTGTACACTTTTTGGTGGTTCTAATTTTTTAATTTCTACTCTCATAACTTTAATTCACCATTTAACTGTTTCACGATCTAGAGTCATAAGAAGTTGAGCATTAATTACTTCACGATTAGAAAATGTATCATCGAGAGTCATTGTACCAAGTACAGATCTAAGTGTGGTTTGAGCCAAATTAATTACAGCCATAAATACATTTTGTACTTCAAATTCTGCCTTGTAGGCATCTTGAATTTGAACATAAACAACTCAGTCAACTGTAACTCAAACGTTATCTTTTGTAATTACTTGTTGTTCTGGAACGTTTATAACTTGTTCTTTTATGTCAACAATTATTATAGATTGAAAAAATGGAACTAAAAAAGTAGGACCAGATCAGACTGTTTTAGAATAAGATCAAAGATTACTAATTAATCAAGCATAACCTTGTGGTATAATTTTTATTGCTTTAAAAGCAATTATTAAAGCAAATACAACAGCTATTATTATAAATGAATTCATATGTTTTTGTTTAAAAAAATAAAGGTAAGTGCATTATAATAATTAATATGTAAAATGCAAAATATAAGACATACTTTAATAAAATAATTTTTTTGATTTTAAGGAAAAATATGATACAATAAAGAAAATTTTATAACAATTTAAAATGAGAAAACTTAATAATAAATGAGAAACGCTAGTTTCATTAATTATATGAATTTTCATAATATCTTTGGTAATTACCTGAATAGTAAGTATAATTGGCTCTAATTATAGTTTAGAAGATAGTTTTATAAAAAACAATAAAGTTTTTTTTCTTAAAAATAATACTGTAAATATAATAAAATCTATTGATACAAAATCAATTACAGAGTGAGAAAAAATTTATATTTACAAAGATAAATTAAATAAAAAATTTGAAATTTTAACTTGAACTGAAAATGACAAATATAGCTTAGTTGATGAATATTGAAATAATATACTAGACACTCAAAATTATGATGGAAATCTATATTCAAGAATAGTTTATATACAAAATGCTGATACTTCAGTCTGAACACAAAACCAAATAATTAAAATTTCAGTAAAAGAAATAACTAAAAAATAATATGAGAAAAAATTATTTAAATCTACAAAAAATATCAAAATATCTAATATTTGTATTGGCATTATTTTATTTCTCAATAACAAATGCCTCTTCCTTACCATTTACAGATATAGCCAAAACTGATAATTTTTATTCAAATCTGGAATATCTATACAATATGTGAATTATAAAGGATAATCCCACACATAAATTTAATCCAAGTGGACTAATAAGAAGAGATGAATTTGTTGGAATTGTGGTTTGAGTTTGATGTAAGGACTGTATTTCACCAAGCATTGAAGACATTATAAAATATAATACACTTCCATTTATAGATGTCGAGAAAAATAATCCATATTTTTATTGTATTTCAAGCGGAAAAGATGACTGAATAATTAAATGATATTTACTTGATAGCTCAGGAAAATATACATGTCAAAACAAAAAAACTTTTACAGAAACTCCATTTTGTCCAGAAAATAATATTACAAGAATAGAGGCTGTTACAGTATTACTTAGAACAGCGAAAATTTGGAATGACGAGCTAAATTCCAATATTTCAAGAACTACAGTAATTAATGATGTTGATGACAAATGGTATTGATTTGCAAAAAAATGAATTGAGACTTGAATTCTAAAAGCTAATAGTGAAAACAAAGTATTTCCTAATGAATATATAAATAAAGGTGAATTTATAAATATGGCATATAAAATATTTTGAATAAATTCATGTGAACTCAAAAGTAAACAAAAATCAGATTTATCATCAGAAATTAAAATTTTTGATAAAGAAAACTTAAATTCATGTTCTGGAAAATGAACTCCATCTAATTTAACAAATTCAAAAAATACAATTTATGATTTTTTTTGATATACAGAAAATGTCTGAGATTTTAGTTATATTTGGGAATTTACAAATTTATCAACAAAAGAAATTATAATAAAAGAATGAAAATGTTTAAATGATTTTGATTTAAAAACAAACTGAAAATGGATAGTAAAGCTAACTATTAAGGATAATTCAAATTGAAAAAAATCTACATCATACTCTGAAATAAACATTAGTAATAATAAAAGCTGAATTAGTGCAAATATACTTTGAAATCCAATTTATTGATCTATTCCGTTAAAAGTTGATTTTAGCTCAATTGTAGGCTGATGAGACTCTAACTACACTTATAATTGGGATTTTTGAGATAATAATAATTCTAGCCTAAAAAATCCTGAAAATATTTATTTAAATCCCTGAGTTTATTCTGTAATTCTAAGAGTTACTGATGAAAGTGTAAATGAGGCGGTTGCATCAATTCAAATAGAAGTTGCTAAAAATCTTGATAGTGATAATGATGGTACTCTTGATAAAAATGATTTATGTCCTCTTGTATTTGGTCCAGCGTCAAATTCCGGATGTCCAATTGTAAAAGAAAATTCTAAAATTAATACAAATCAAATTCAAAATAAGTGTTTACAAGATAAAATTGTGCAAAATTGATTTATTAATGCAAAGCTAAGTTGTACAAGTTGTCCATGTGATTTTAGTATAAATTTTAATGCTGAGCTAAGAACTTGTGATATAATCTTCCCTGCTATAATTAGCAAAGATGAAACAGAAATATTTTCAAGATGAGCAATATTTAATATAGACTAACTTTTTTCAAACTTAAATTTTATTTTTTTCAAAAAATTTATATAATAAGGCCATTAAAAATTAAAAATAAAAATTATGAAAGAACAGATATATGACCTATGTAATAAATTTTTTACTTTATCTAAAATTCAAGTAGATTCTCTGTCTGTAGAGTTAGAAGATGAAAAAAGAAATATCTACTATGTAAAACTTGAAACACCTGATTCTAAGCTAATTATTTGAATCCATGGGCAATCTCTCGATAATATAAAACATTTACTCGGAAGAATGATAGAGAATATTGTTTGAAAAAATTGCATAATTCACCTTGAGGTAAATGACTATTTAAAAGCAAAAGATGATAAACTTTTTAAATATATCGATTCAAGAATTGATTATATTATGAAAAATAATAAAGAAATAACACTTCCAAATTTTAGTTCATATGAGAGAAAGAAAATTCACTCTTATATTTGAGATAAGAAAATTGAATGATTAACTGCATGGAGTGATTGAGTTTGAGCTGAAAGAGTTATGCATATTTCTTTCTCAAAACCAAAGAGTGTTAATATTGATATAGATATTGATTGAATAGATATTTAATAGACAAAATATGTTAAAAAAGTTTTTTTTCTGAGTTTTTATAATATTCTCAATTTCATTTTTTTATATCCTAGGAAATTATATTAATTATCCTGTTCATCAAGATATAAAATACAATATAGTTAATCATCCAGAATTTATTCCAAGTAAAAATATTGTAAAGCTTTCTTCAGCCGGTTTTTATAATATTGTCTCTGATTTTTATTGGCTTGATACAATTCAATATATAGGATGAAATGCAGTAAGTTCAGAATATAAAAAATATTTATATCCGATGTTAAATCTAATCACTGATATTAATCCTAATTTTACATACCCATACTTAATCTGAGAATTATTATTAACAAGCTATAATGAAAGATATGAGACTATAACAAAAGAAGAAATTGAAAAAAATGTTGACCAAGCTCTAACTCTTGGATTAAAATGAATGAAAGAAAACTGTGATTTAAACAAAATTGCACTAATTAAAAATGAATATGACTTAAAGAAACTTTGGACAGAAGATAAATATAAAAATCCATGTAGTGATTCTCAAATTCCTTATTATTTAGCTTATATTTATTACTGGAATAAATTTGACGCAATAAATGCATCTCTTTATTACAAGATAACTTCTGCTAATACAGATGCACCAACTGGCGCTAGAATTATGGCAGCAATTATGCAGTGAAAATGATGAGATAGAGAAAAATCTATAATGATGTTTTTATCACTAGCTGAAAGTCTATCATCAGAAAAAGAAAAAGATTGTTCTGCCTTTTCAAAAGAACTATGAGGAGTACTACTAAATGTATTTAATAATCAAATAAAGTTTGATTGAAGATTTGTAGGACAAGTAGAAAAAATAAGACAAGAATTAGTAAAAAAACTATGAGAAGAGAAATTAGACAAAAATAAAAACCTTGATAATTTTTGTTCGACTTACCTTAATAAAGCTACAAGAGAACTTAACTTATCATATTTAGAAAATGCAGATAAGAAATATTTTGAAGACAAAAAAAATCATGCCATAAATCCAGAAATTTTATTTAAAGCATGATATATAAATTATTTACCGCTAGATTTCCAAAGAGATAAAGATTTCCAAATAATTTATTTCTACAATGATGAAATTAAAAATTGGGATTATAAAGCAGGAAATTAGGATAATTTACAAATAAAATCTTTTTGATATTTTCCGAGCATATAGTAAGGAAAATATTTTTCTTTAATTACAGCTGTCATCCATCTTACATTTTTACCACTTCAACTTACCCATTGTTTTTTAAAAGATTCTTTTGAAATTTTAAAAAGTTCTCATCTATAAGGATCATTTAATATTAGTGAAACTGGCGTAAATCCTACAATAACACCATAATGACCATAGTCTCAAATTATATCTTTATAATTTACAATTACAGGAATTCATAGTCATACAAAAAATAATAGATCTTCTAAGAGGCTATTTTTAGTATTATAAACATAATATCAGGCTGAAATAAAAAAATTAATAATGTGATGATTTTCGGTTCAATCAATTGAAGTTGTTTTTAATTCTTCAGATAATTGTTTTTCTGGAAAAGAAGTATTATCTTCCCAAAAATCAAGTACCATTCTTACGCTAGCTGGTCAGCATGTAAAACCAGTTTTTTGCATATAAAACGGAACCTTTACAAATGAATGTGTTTTAACTGATAATATAGACATATTTTATTTAATTAAATAATTTTACCCTCAAAACTTAAATAACATTACATCTCAATCTTGTACAATATATTCTTTTCATTCCATTCTTACTTTTCAGTTTTCGCGAGCTTTTGCCCAGCCTCCATTGTCAACTAGGTCCTTCCAGTTAACTGTGTCCGCTTTTATAAATTTTTTCTCGAAATCTGTGTGAATTACTCCGGCTGCCTGTGGAGCTTTCCATCCAGATTTGATTGTCCAAGCTCTTACTTCTATTTCTCATGCTGTAAAATAATATTGAAGTCAGAGAGAATCAAAACAGGTTTTAATTAACTTGTCAGTTGGATTATCAGTAATTCAATACTCAGCTAAATAATCTTTTCTATCTTCCTCTGAGAAATCCATCATATCTAATTCCATTTTTACACTTATCGGTAAGACAGGAATTTTTTTATCAGTAATTCAAGTTATATCTCTTAATTTATCTTCACTAATTCAAACATCGATTTCTGATGTATTACAAGCATAAATAAATGGCTTATTTGTAAGTAAAAATAAATCTTTAATTAATAATTTTTGCTCAGCGTCAAGCTCTAAAGTTATTGCAAGATTTCCACCTTCTAGATGTGGTTTTAGAATTTCAAAAATTTCTTGTTTTGCTTTTGCTTCTTTATCTCAACTTCTTACTTTTTTTTCATTATCTCACATTCTTTTTCATAAAGTCTCTAGGTCAGCTAAAATAAGTTCAGCATTAATTATCTCTATATCGCGTTTTGGATTTACACTTCAACTCACATGATGGACATTTGTATCTTCAAAAATTCTAACAACTTGTAAAATCGCATCAGCTTCGCGAATATTTGCTAAAAATTTATTTCCAAGTCATTCTCATTTACTCGCTCACTCTACAATCCCGGCAATATCTACAAATTCAACAGTAGCTGGAATAATTTTACTTCAATTTACTGCTTTTTGTAATTCAATAAGTCTTGAATCGTTTACATTAACAATCCCAGAATTTGGCTCAATAGTACAAAATGGAAAATTCTGCGCATCAGCGCTGTAAGATTTCGTCAAAACATTAAATAACGAAGACTTTCCAACATTTGGAAGTCAAACAATTCATACTTTCATATTTTTTAATTAATTATTATATTCTATATATACACAATTTCTGAAATAATTCAAACTAAAATTCAAAAAGCGGTCCGAAATCAACCGCTTTTTTATTGTTATACCCCCTTCTCTTACACTTTTTGCGTAATATTTTTTGAAAAAACCTTAATCTTCTTTTGGAAGTCCGGCAACATATCCCAGTGTCTTGGGTCACCTGGTTTATAAGGATCACCTTGAACACAGACAAAACATTGCCTTACGGCTTTCAGATCTGGTATAGGAACTTCATCGAGTCCAGTTTCATTCATAACAGCACTCGTAATTAATCTCCGCGCTCCGTTCGTTGATAAGGGTTTCAGTGGCATAATTTTTCTCCTTTTTTGTCCTAATTTTGTTTTTGGCTTAAAAATTGGTTTCTCTAAGCTAAAGCTTTTATATTCTTAAAAGAAGATTTGTCAAGTTCTTCACACAAAATTCACATTTAATAAATTTCTTTTATTGCACTATCTTGAACTGTAGTCGTGTTGTTATCTCAAGAACTGGTTGAATATTGGTATATTTGATAATATCAAAAAATTGTAAGAAGAAGTAAAAATATAGTCACAAATTTTGTAACAGGGGCGATATATAGACTATAATCTCTGAATTTATAAAAGTGAATTTTTGCAACTAGAAAAAATCACCAAACTATAACCATTATAATTGTATATATTCAAAATAAAACTAAAAACATAAATTTTAAAGGTAAAAAATTAAATAGATTTCTCGACAAGCTCGAAATGACAGAGGAATAGAACGGTAGGAATTAAAGTGCGTTGTTAAAGAAATCATCTTTTTTCTTCATCCAGTGATGTCATTGTCTGCATAATTTAGAAGCATCTCTAATATCATATAAGAATTCTTTTATTCATTCTTCCAAAAATATTGTATTTTGGCTTCATTTTACGAATATTACACTTTGTTTTGATGTGCTTGCTATGATTTCTCTAATTTTTCTTCCGGCTTGACGAGAACTCATAAACCATGATACATTTTCTTCTCAGAGATGTTTTACAAGGTCTTCATAGGCATATTTTTTCATTTCTTCTCAAACAATTACAACTTTATCTATTTTTGAATTTATAATTCTGTTAGCTAATTGTAAATGGAGTTTCTTTGATTCATCTCACAATTCTCTCATATCTCATAAAAATAGAATTTTAAAAAAATCTCATTCAAGTGAGTCCATATATCAAATTCAAGCGCCAATCGCAACACATCATCAATTATAACTTCCGTCAATTATTATTGAATTATTAGCTCATTTTAGTAAAACTCATCTTCATTTTTGAGGATTAATATTTGACATTATTTCTTTAATTTTCTCAATTTCTACTCCTAGCATTGCTCAAAGTGCAAAAGCTGGAAGAATATTATAAGTCTGAAATTCTCAAATTAAATTATATTTTAGAGAATGAACATGTCATTTATACTCTAGATCAAATTTTAAATTATTAATGTCAGATACAATATTAAATGCAACCAAATCAGCATTTTTTGAACTTATTCAAAAAGATAATAAGTTTTCGTGATGATTTTTTGAAAAAGCTTCATTTAATTTAATATCATCTTTGTTATAAATAATATTTTTTGAATTTAAAGGTAGCTTTAATTTTTCATTTACATAATCCTCAAAATGAGGAAATTGCAATAAATGATTTTCTGAAATATTTAAAATAATTCAATAATCTGGCTTTGCAACTCAAAGAATAAAATCCATTTCTCCTGGATGATCTATTCAATATTCTAAAACTAAATATTTTGGATAATTTTTAGAAAATCTAAGTAAAAATGATTTTATAAAAACTAATATCCATAAAAGCAGATTTCTATTTGGAGATTTGCTTTGTAAAACAGTTAAAGGAAGTCAATATTCTCAATTATAATCATAAGGAGACATATAAACACTATCTCAAAAAAGCGAACTCATAAACTCATAAATAAAATGAGTTGTAGTAGTCTTCCCTACTGTTCATGTTATTCCAATAACAATTGGTTTGTGTTTTTCAATTACCTTTCTTGCACTAATCTGCAATAATTTTAATAAGATTTTTTTCATTAATAAAAATTGTTAAAGATATTTTTTAAACAAATCATTAAATATTTTAGGGTTTCAGGCTCATTTACTTTCTTTCATGGCTTGTCAGACAAAAAATCAAAATAATTTTTCATTTCAAGCCTTATATTGTTCAACTTGTGTTGAATTATTTTCAATTACTTTTTTAACAATTTCTTCTAAAGCTCACATATCATTTGTTTGTTTTAGTCATAATCTTTCAATTATTTCATTTGTTTTTCATCAATTCATAAATAATTCTTCAATTACAACTTTTGCATTAGTTGAAGATAGTTCATTTTTATTTACAAGATTTATAACACTAGCTAGTTGTTCAATATCAAATTTCAATGAATCAAAAGAAACATTATCATCACTTTCTTTAAAATGAGCCAATAAAACAGTTGTAATATAAGAACAAGACTTTTTTGGATCAGAAGTTAATTTCACAATTTGTTCAAAATAATCTGAAATATTTTTTTCATTAGAAAGAATTCTTGCGTCATCTTCTTGGAGTTTATATTCATTTAAATATTTTAATCTTCTATCAATTGGAAGTTCATCAATCTTTCTTGCTTCAATATATTCATCAGTCAAAACTAGTGGTGGTAAATCTGGTTCTGGAAAATATCTATAATCCATCGCATCTTCCTTACTACGAAGCGGAGAACTCACTCATTTTTCATCATTCCATCATCTGGTTTCTTGATCTATTTTTCCGCCTGCGTCATATATTTTGGCTTGTCTTTTGTATTCAGTATCAATTGCCCTAGAAATAGACGCAAATGAATTAAGATTTTTGATTTCTACTCTATTTCTAAATTCAGTTTCTCCAGGCTTTCTAAGTGAAATATTCACATCACATCTTAACTGTCATTTTTCCATATCAGCGTCTGAGGCTCAGCAAAATCTCATAATTTTTTGTAATTCCTCCAAATAAGCAATTACATCTTCTTTACTGCGAAAATCTGGCTCAGTAACTATTTCCATAAGTGGACTTCAGGCTCTATTATAATCACACAAAGTCTTACTTCCTGCATGAACTAGCTTTCCAGCATCATTTTCAATATGCATTCTATGAATATGAAAAGTTTTTAATTCTCCATTTACAAAAGTCTTAACTTCACCGTGCTCAACTATCGGATGATAAAGCTGAGTTATCTGATAACCCGCCGGTAAGTCTGGATAAAAATATGATTTTCTATCAAAATTTGAAATTTTATTAACAGTGCATTTCATTGCAAGTCCAGCTCTCACAGCAAGATTTACTATCTCCTCATTTAATACAGGAAGCATCCCAGGAAATCACATACAAACAGGACAAGTATTTTCATTCGGCTCACCCGCCAACTCTACAGCATTTTTACAACTACAAAACATCTTCGTTTTTGATTTAACTCTTACGTGTGTCTCTAGTCACATTACAAGCTCATACATAATTTTATGTTTTTACTAACTATTTAATACCACCAAATAATATAGAAAATCCCAAAAATCGCAAATTAAAATTGGAAAAATTAAAATTAAAGAAAAGAATTTGATTATTTTGAGGAAAAAATATAATGGAAAAAGTTTAATTCTAAAATATATTTATATGAAAAATAACTATTTTAAAGATATGTCAATTTGAATAACTGTGGATAAATCTCAAGCAACAGAACTAAAAGGCTCACTTTTCTTACCGCCAACTCCTTATCTTGAAGAAAAGAAAAGACCTGAGGAAATTGAGCAAGAAATAATTTATAAGGTCATAAATAAAGTTAGACATCTTTTGTGATTAGCTACAATACTGCCTCCAACGCCTTTTTATAGAATTTAATTTCTTAAAATGAACCAAAACTACCAAAATATCATAAAAATCCTAAAAGATTTAAGTATAAAATTCGATGAAATCGAGCATGAAATGAGCAAGAGTTGTGATGATTCTAAGAGATTTCGTGATGATAAATGACTCATATGACTTTGAAGTAAGAATATAGTATTTCACTGCAAATGAAATTTTTATCTTGTGGTAACGCATTGAGACAAACAAATAAAAGCTCGTAATTTTAAGAAAGAATTTTGAAGTAAGGATATAAGATTTGCATCACAAGACGAAATCACTCCACTTCTTGGAGCCACAATATGATCTATTCCATCTTTTTGATTTGAAAATTCTACAATTAAAATATTTGTAGATAATGAGATTTTTGAGAGTAAATATTTTATATTTAATCCTTCTATTCCCACAAAAAGCATCAGAATAAAAAGTGATGATTTAAGGAAAATTTATGATAATTTGGAGAATGAAGTTAAATATTTTATTCAAGAAGAGGATGGGTTTGAGATTATTGGAAACTAAAAAATTATTATTTAAAAATATAAACACATGCAAATATTAAATTTAGATTGAAAAGATTATCATATGCATTCTACTAATTTTTCTGATTGAACAAGTTCAATTGATGAAATGGTAAAATTTGCATGATGACTATGATTTAGTGAAATTGCTATTACAGATCATAGTGATATAGCTATGGAAAAAGCATTTCCTATTTTATGGAATAAATGATTTCCTCCAAGAGTAAATTTATCAAGATGGAAAAATGTTTTCAATGATGTTAATGTTATATTTTGAGTTGAGTGAGATTTAGTCAATGAATGCTGAGATATTTGTAGCACAATTCAATGAATAGAACAAGATTTTATAATATTATCCGCACACATATGAGTATATGAATGAAACTCGGAATCTATAACAAATTGATATATTAATGCAATAGAAAGATTTCATAAAAAAATAAAATTTATTGGTCATCCGTGTAACAGTAGATGTTTTTCAAAATATGTTGATATTAAAAAATTAATAGAGGTTTGCAATACTTATAATATTCCTATGGAATTTGATGCTACAGATTTGATTAGAAATAATACTGATATAGAAAAACTTCATAGTATGTTAAAGTGAGCAAAATATGTTTATGTTAATAGTGATGCACATAGTTTGTACGAGTTCAAACACAATAGAGAAATAGCATTTAAATTCTTAAAGGATAATAATTACTTATAAAAGTAAATAATAAAATAATATTTATGAAATATAAATATCAAAATATCTGGGAATTAGCAATAAAATATTTAGAAAAAAGTCTAAATAAGAATTTTATCAAAATTAATTTATAAATAAATATAAGATATTAAAAATATTGACTAAATTCAATTTTGGAATATATTGTAATTTGTCTTATTTTTTAAACTGTTCCTCTAAGAGGAATTAAAAATATTAGTTGTTTTATTTTTTAACTACTTTTCTTATGAAAACTAAAGTTAATATAACAACACTATTTATTATCCTAATGCTAACCTTTTCAGATATTGCATTTTGAAATATGGTAAGCAATCAAACAGTGTTGTTAAGTGATACAGGATTGTATCAGTCTACACAATTATCTCTCGTTATTGCTGGTAATAATAATTTATGACAAATACAAAAACAAAATAAACTTAAAGAAAATTCTTGTTTTTCAGAAAATACTTGTCTTCAAGAAAGAAATCAAATAAAAAATCAAATAAAACTTACTCAAAGAAAAATGAGCGAAGAGGAAAATCAATTACAAACTCATCTTCGCACTAATTTAGAAAATACTGAAATTAATTCAATAAATAAAAATTTAAGGAATTTTATAGATGATTTAAATATCTTAGATGATTATTTTAAAAAAACTATAAGAAATTGAGATAATCTTTTGCCAATATGAGAAAGAATTACAACTCTTTATAATAAATATTTAGAAGTACTACTACCATATGTTGATTCAACAAAAATTGATAGCTTTAAATTAGCTCTTCAGTCAATAATAACAAATCGAATTAATATAAGGCAAATGACAGAAAATAAACGTATATTAAGCGAGCAAGATGAGGCTAAAATAGAAAGATTTATACAATGAGTTCCTCCATCTCGTAGACTTGAATATTTAGTTAGAGTAATTTCTAGAGTTGAAAAATTAATTCACAACGTTGGTAATTCTAATATGAATCCTGTCCGTAAAGAAAGATATCTTGCACTTATGGATGAAATATTATTAATAGCACAAGTGAAAGTTAAAGACATTTTATCTGAATGAATTAATGATACTCCACCAGTAATTGTAAATATTTCTATGTTATGAATTACATCTAATTCAGGAACACTTAGGACAATAGTAAATGAAAGTTGAACATGATATTATGTTGTTTTGGCTAGTGGTTCAACTATGCCAAGTGCAAATCAGGTAAAAGCATGACAAAATGCCCTGTGAGAAAATGTAACAATTAAATGATCTTGAGCTATAGTTTCTTGAACTAATGAATTTAATATAACATGACTTACATCTAATACTAATTATGTGATATATTTTACAGCTGAAGATATAGATAATAATTTACAACAAACTATTCAATGAGTAACATTTTCTACATTAGAGTTGGCAGATACTGTTCCTCCAGAAATAACTGTATTATCAGTTACAGGAACAACTAGTACAGGAACTACACTTCTTGCAACAGTCAATGAAAGTTGAACATGATATTATATTGTTTTGGCCAGTGGTTCAACTATGCCAAGTGCAAGTCAGGTAAAGGCATGAGAATATTGAACATGACAAATTGCACCAATACATTGATCATGAGCAACTATTATTTGAAATAATCAATTTGTAATTGAATGATTACTTCCAGATGTGGAATATATTATATATTTTACATCTGAAGATAATACTAATAATCTTCAACCAAATGTACAAAATATAGAAGTAAAAACACTGTCTACTGAATAAAACTTTATTTTTAATAAAACTCCTTGGTTAAGAGGAGTTTTATTTTTTAATATAGTTGATATTGATTATTTTGAGGAAAGAATATAATTAGAAAAATTTATTTTAAATAAAAAAATGATCTACCCCACAAAACCAGAAATATTTAATCCAAGATTTGAGATTGTCAGTTGCTTTGTTGAATTCCAGGGTGAATTTTTGCTTTTGTTGAGGCAAGATCATAAAAGTGAGCCAAATACTTATTGAGTTCCGGCTGGAAAAGTATGAGATGAGGAAGATATTTGAGAGGCAATTGAGAGAGAAATATTTGAGGAAACATGACTTTCTAATTTAGAAATTAAATATTTTGATAAAGTTTATGTAAAATATGAAAATTATGATTTTATTTATCATATATTTCATTCTAAATTAGATAAATTACCACAAATTATAATCAATCCAGACGAGCATAAATCCTACATTTGGAGAAGTCCAGAATTATCTCTTTATGAAGATTTAATCGAAGACGAAGATGAATGTATAAAATTGTTTTATTGATTGTAATCACAATATCGTAATTCTCTCTTCCTAAATTATATTTTTTTCCAAAAATAAACTTGACTTTTTACTAAAAATACATAAACATAATATGTTTTTGTATTTTTTAAAATATGTCAGTATGCAAAACTCAGTTGAAAAAGATGAAATTCTAACATCAGAAAAATATTGTACAAGCTCACTGGAAGCACTACAATCACCAGTAGCAGAAAGAGTTTTGTATTTAGCATTAAAGGAAACTCTTGATGAATTTGAATTTGAATTTAGAGATGACGATGTAGCTAAAATAATGATTATTTTTACCAAAATAATTCAATGAGAAGATATTTTAGATAATGAAATCACCTTTTTTCAAGGAGTTTTAGAAGATAAAGATTTTCAAAATTCTTATAATAAAGTTATTAATAAAATTAAATTTAAAGATATATCATTTGAGGAGTTGGAGAATCTAAAGGAAAAAATCAGTTTCTGAAATCTAAACATAATGCTTCATAAATTAATAGTAAAAAATAAAGTATCACTTGCAATATCAAATTGAGAAACTGTAAATTGAATGACAGTAAATTTTGTATATAGAAAGCTATCTAATTATTTAGAAATAGATGGTAAAATATACGAAAAAATCTGAGAAAATGTATTTAAAACAACACTTGACGAAGAAGTTAAGATTTTTATTAAAAAAGATTGAATTCTAGAAGAAATAGAATGAATTGAAGATGCTGAATTTATGTTTAAAGCAGAAACTAATATAGAATGATTAGAAAATATAGTACTGTTATATAATAATATAGATATGATGAATTATATTTATAACACAAATATTAAAAAGATTTTTAGAATTTCAACATTTTGATATATTGAAAAAGAATGAGATAAAGTGAAATTAGACAAAAAATGAAGAATAAATATAAAATTGTCATCTTTTTCCTCAAATGAAGATATATTATTATTTGATATAAATTCTATGAGTGTAGTTACTTGGGGCGTAGTAAAAAGCTTTGAATATAACTCTAAAGAATACTATATAAAAAAATTTGGAAATACGTATTCGCTTCATTGTATTTGAAATGATTTATCAATACCAATTTCTAATTGAAATCTACATAGAATAATTATAGACGAAAAGAAAGGAATAGTTAAATATAAATGATTGTTTTGAACAAATTTTGGATGAATAACTATAGATTTATCAAAATTATAAAATCTTTTTTGTCTTTTTCGTAAAAATGATTATATTTCTCACAATATAAATTTTTTGAAGAAATGGAAAAAATATCAAGAAGAAGTCTTTTGGGTAGAAAAATACCAGCCTGAAACTGAAAAAAATATGCAGTTATTTTCTGAAAGGTCTTGGTTTTTTTGTTAATTCCATTTTTACTGGCATTGCTTCTAGAATTTATCCAGAAATGAAGTATAGAATTAGTATTTAATTTAATTAAAAATAATCCAGTAGTTTTTTTATTTTCATATTTTATAACTCTTCTTTTATTTGCTTCATTCTTTTTTATTATTGGACCAAATCTATGAGTTTGAATTTTTTTTATCACATTTTTTATTTTTTCACTTATAAATCATTTTAAGGTAATTATTCTTTGAGAGCCATTTTATCCAGTTGATATTTTCGTAAATGCCGGATCTAGCAAAGAACTTTTTAGCTTTATTAAACCGGGATCAGAAATTTATTTAATATACTCATTTTTATTTTTAATTCTGATATTTGCGGTTCATTTTCTAGTTTTTAGGAAGACTAAAATCTCAAGAAAAATCAGAATAATATTGCTTTTATTACTAATACCATCAAATTATTATATTTTTGCATCAGAAGATTTTAGAGTTTATGAATTACAAAAACTTACTGGTTTAAATGTAGAATGACTTTCTTGGCAGCAAAAATATAATTATGATAATAATTGATTTGTAGTCTGATTTTATACAAATTTATGAAATATTTTTATTAAAAAACCAGATAATTATAATAAGGAAGAAATTCAAAATATTTTATCAAAAATACCTGAAACGACTAATTTATGAGAAAATAAAGTTAAACCAGATATAATTTTTATTCTAAGTGAAGCTTTTTGGGATGTCACAAAACTACAAAATATAGAATTTAGCGAAAATCCACTAAAAAACTTTGACAGTTTAAAAAAAGATTTCTCAAATGGTTTTCTACTATCCCCTACTTATGGTTGAAAAACAGCAATGGTAGAATATGAAATATTAACTGGAAACCTCGTAAAATATCTACCCTTTTGAAGTATCGCCTATCAACAATATATCAACAAACCAATTCCAAGTATTGTCTGGGAATTAAAAAATAACTGATATTCAACTCTTGCAATTCACACTTACGAAAAATCATTTTTTAATAGAGAAAAAACCTATCCTCTGCTTTGATTTGATAAATTTATTTGATTGGAAGATATGGCTTGAGCATGGTATAAATGACCTTTTATTTCAGATAAAGAATTTACAGAAGAGATAATAGAAAATTACGACAAAAAAAGTGATAATCCAAAATTTATTTTCTGAATTTCTATGGAAAATCATTTCCCATACAACTGGGAGAAATTCAAAAAAAATGAGCTAGATATTGAGGTTACAAAATCAAATCTAACCGAAGCTAGCAAACAAATTGTAACAAATTACGCTCAATGAATTAAAGATGCTGACAAACAATTAAAAAGACTTATCGACCACATCAAAGCATCAAAAAAACCTACAATTGTGGCATTTTTCTGAGATCATCTCGGGGCCCTGTGAGATAATTACTTCACATACAAAGAAACTGGATTTGTAAGTAGTGATGATGAGACAAAATGGTCAAAAGATGAACTTCTCAAAATATATTCAACGCCTTACCTAATTTGGGACAATATCTGACTAAAAAAAGACGACAAAAAATATATCTGAAGCGCGTTTTTCTGAAATTATATTCTTGACACCCTAAATATTAAAAAGAAAAGTAGGTATTTTGATTACGTTTCATATATTTATAATAATTGTATAGTATGAAATTCCAAGAAACTAATTATGGATAAAAATTACCAAATGATAGAAAATATGTCTTCTTTAAAAGAAGAATGTAAAAATATAGATACTGTTAATTATAAACTCCAGTATGATATTTTATTTTGAGAGAATTATATTAAAAAATAAAAAATAAAAAAACTAGTAAATTCTATTGCAATTTAAAAAATATAGTATATTATGTTCTCGTTTAATATTTAACATATAAATAATATGAACACAAAACAAAAATTTAAAGCTCGTTACGGTTTTACTTTAGTTGAGCTTATAGTAGTAATATCAATTCTAGCTATTCTAGGTACTATTGCATTTATGTCGTTTAATAATTATTTCTGAAACGCTAGAGATAGTGTAAGAGTAAGTGATTTAAAATCAATTCATGAATGACTTACTATACAAATGGTAAAAGCCTGAACTACTCCAATGCCAGATGATTATGTAGAAATAGTAGCTGGAGATCATGATCCAATTTTATATTCATACCAATGATACGCATGAGATTCTATTACTAGAATAATTTGACTTTCTGGAAAAGGAAAAGATCCAAAAGATGGTAGTTCTTATATTTATTCTACTGATAAAGATAAGAAAAAAATTCAACTTATGTGATATTTAGAAAATTGATCAACTATTAATTATATATCTCAAGTTCCAAGTCTAGTTTCAGAAGCATTTGCAAGTGATATTAATTATTCAAATAGATACACATACGTAACAGGTAACATGATTTGAATATTAACTGATGAAAATAAACAACCAATTCAAGAAACACTTTCATGAGCAGTAAATATTTTAAATCCAGATTATCAATTCATAACATACTTTTGATGAGATGTATACGAATGATGAAAAACAACAGCAATGACAGGAGAATTAGCAACATACATAGAATCAGCTTTAAATAATACACTACCATGCAGCCCTACAACTTATAATGATTATATAATTCCTGCAACTTCTCATTCTGGAATAGCAATGGATAAAATAACATTAAAATTACCTACAAAAAATAATCCAATTGAGTTTTGAGATGCAACAACTAAAGTTTTAACAATTCAATGTCTAAATTGAGCATTTGATACAGCTAATGCAAAGGAAGTATTAGATGTATCATGTAATGATACATATTTACCAGCTGGTGATTCTTGTATCAAGGATGAATGTTGATGAACTTTTGATGAAAATACTTCTGTATCAAATGCAACATCACAAGCTATATGAACAGATTGGCATTATTCAACGTCTTGAGATGTTTGTACATTTACATGTAAAACAAATTACTCCTGGGATGATACAAATAAAATATGTAAAGCTAATACACAAATTTCTAATTGTATAGAACCATTTGCAGATAATACTGCTTGGAATTGGAATACAGTAGCAAGTATTACACAAACATGGAATGGAACAAACTGGATACCAACTCTAGAATGAGTTCATAATGATACAGCTAGTACTACATCATGTAATTTTAAATGTAATACAGGATATACTTGGGATGATACAAATAAAATATGTGCAGCTGATGCTTGTACAATGCCAGCAACTGATACATATAGTACAGTAACATATAATATACCAACTCCTTTAGAATTAGCTTCTTGAAATACAATTCCAAAAGTATGAACATATTCATTCTGAACTAGTCCAACAAATTGAACAACTACAGCAAATTTCAGCTATACTTGTACTGCATGAGTTATAACAGAATGAACTACTACTGCTTGAGCTTGAACTTGTTGAACTTGATATGTATTTAATAATGTTTGGACTGATCCAGCCTGTACCATAAACTATTGTATATTTGATAATGCCGGATCTCTATTCTGAGATTGAACCACTAATTACTGTTATTTCGGATTATAAAATAATTCTCAAATCCAAAAAAATAAGCATCGAATGATGCTTATTTTTTATTATATTTGAAATATAAATAAAGATAAATATACTCTGTAAAATATATTACTTATTAAATTTTTAAAAATGGGACATATTTGGTTATTTCAAAATTGAAACTTTCTTCATTTTCTAGATCTACTAGGAACTGTGGCTTTTGCTGTATGATGAGCATATAAAGCAAAATCAAGATGATTGAATATTTTTGCTGTTATTTTTTTATGAACTATAACTGCAGTTTGATGAGGAACTATAAGAGATTTAATTATTTGAAGAATTCCTTTATTTTATATAAACAATAGTATCTATATAATTTTAACTATATTGTCATGAGTAATTGTTTACACGCTCCCAAATTTCTTTAAAAAAACTTATTCAATTTTTAGGTTTATAGACTCAATATGACTAGCTGCGTTTTCCATAATATGAACAAACATAACATATATTCACCTTTTTTCTAATAGAAATATTTTTGATATTCAAGTCATTCTAATTTGTATTTTTCTTTGAATCCTAACATGAGTCGGATGATGAATACTCAGAGACTCAATTCTCTGAGACACCCCCTATAGCTTCAAATCCCACTCCAACTACATAACATCCGCATTCTTCGGCTCAGCCATATACCTACTATTCTCAAACCTAAACATCTTCTTCTCAGCTTCCTTCTCCCTAATCTTCGTAATGATATTCCGCGAACTTCTTTCGCCTTATGGGATTTATAAGAAATTAGTAAAAACGAAATCTAATTAAACATTAATCAAAAAAACAGGTTATTTCTAACCTGTTTTTTTATATTCTAAATTTCTCTTATTCCACTTCCCCTTCCACAGTATTCTCATCCTCTTTCTTCTCGTTGTTGTCTTTTACCTTAACTCCATCATCTTCTTTTGGGGCTTCGGCTTGTCATTTTGAGTAGATTTCTTGTCAGATTTTCATCATGATTTCTTGGAGAGCGCTGGCTTGGGTGTCAATTTCCTCTTTTGAAACATCAAGGTTAGCTAGAACTTTTTTAAGAGATTCTATTTTTTCTTTTGCTTCGTCTCATAATTTTGCGTCAAATTTTCATTCATTGTCTTTCATTGTTTTCTCGGCTTGGTATACTGCAGAATCTGCCATATTGCGAGATTCTATAGATTCTTTTCTTTTCTTGTCAGCTTCGCGGTTTGCTTCGGCTTCTTTTACAAGTTTATCTACTTCCCCACTATCCATTCAAGTTGATCATTGAATTGTAATTTTTTGCTCTTTTCCAGTTCATTTATCTTTTGCTGTTACATGAAGAATTCATGATGCATCTATATCAAAGGTAACCTCAATTTGTGGTACTCATCTAGGAGCTCAGGCAATTCCAGAAAGAACAAATCTTCCAAGGGATTTATTGTCCGCTGCCATTTCTCTTTCTCATTGAAGCACATGGATTTCTACACTATCTTGATTGTCTTGAGCTGTAGAATATACTTGAGATTTGCTTGATGGAATTGTAGTATTTCTCTCAATCATGCGAGTCATTACTCATCCAAGAGTCTCAATACCAAGAGAAAGTGGAGTAACATCAAGTAGTAATACATCTTTAACATCTCCTGTAATAATTCAACCTTGAATAGCAGCTCAGAGTGCTACTGCTTCATCTGGATTAACTGAAGAATTTGATTTTTTACCGAAAAATTCTTCTACTTTTTTAAGAACTAATGGAACTCTAGTCGAACCTCAAACTAAAATTATTTCATCAATTTGAGATGCTTGAAGTCCTGAATCTTTTAATACTTTTTTACAAGGAGCCATAGATCTTTCAACCAAATCATAAATTAGTTCTTCAAATTTTGCTCTTGTGATTTTTAAGAATAAGTTCTTAGGTCCACTCGTATCAACTGTAATATAAGGCAAGTTAATTTCGGTTTCTGTCGTTGCTGATAACTCTTTTTTTGCTTTTTCAGCTTCATCCTTAATTCTTTGAACTGCCATAGGATCCTTACGAAGATCTACACCTTGTTCTTTTTTAAATTCATCTACGATATATTCAAATAATCTTTGATCAAAATCATCTCAACCAAGATGAGTATCTCAATTAGTTGCCAGTACTTCAAAAGTTCCCTCAGCTCAAATTTCTAGAATTGATATATCAAATGTACCTCCTCAAAAATCATAAACCGCAATTTTTTCCTCTTTTTTCTTATCAAGTCCATAAGAAAGTGCTGCAGCAGTTGGCTCATTTATAATACGTTTAACATCTAGTCCTGCAATTTTCCCTGCGTTAATTGTAGCTTGTCTTTCGTCATCATTAAAATAAGCAGGAACTGTAATTACGGCTTCAGTTACTTTTTGTCATAAAAATTTCTCAGCATCTTCTTTTAATTTTTCAAGTACTTTTGCTCACATTTCCTCTGGTCTAACATTTTTACCATTAAATTCTATAAGACATTCTCATGCAGACCCTGCTACAACTTTAAAAGGAATATTTTTAATTTCACTTTGAACTTCGCTAAATTTTCTTCAGATAAATCTTTTTGAAGAATAAATAGTTTGTGCAGGATTTACTACAGCTTGACGCTTAGCTGACATCCCCACTAATGTTTCTCAGTTTTTATTTGCAACAACTGACGGAGTAGTTCTAGCTCCTTCTGCATTTGGTATTACTTTTGCTTGTCCTCATTCCATAAATGCCACACAAGAATTGGTAGTACCAAGATCTATTCATATAATTTTTCACATAATTTTATTGGTTATAAATTAAATTAACACCTCCATTATATAGTGCTAACTCAAAAAGTCAAATCTTTTTTAGCACTTTTTTACTTTGGTGCTAATTTATGGAATTTGAAGAGAAAAAAATCTCCACCGGAGGTGGAGATTTTAAGATAATAAAAATATTTTATATGTGTTCAATAACTTTTTTAATTCTTTGAATTGATTCATCTATTCAGAAAATCATAATTAATTCAAATGCTCACGGTGAAAACTCTTCTCAAGATAGTGCTACACGAACTGGCCGAAGAACTTGTCAGTTTTTTAGAGAATTTGATTTTATTTTTTCAATAAAAGAATTTTTTAAATTATCTAACTCAAGAACTTTAGTTTCATTTAAAATATCAAGAGCAATTTGAAGTGAATTTTTTGCAAAATCTAATCAAGTAATTCACATTTTTTCATTTATGAGTAAATCAAGTCTTAACTTTGCTTCTTTGTAAAAATATCAAGTAAGTCCAATAAAATCATCAAATTTAATTAATCTAGTCTGAAGTTCCTTTAAAATAGCCAAATTATATTCTCTAGAATGTCTTACAAAAACATCAGCATAAAAATCACTCTCATATTCTTTTAAATAAGCAACAAGCTTAGTATAAAGCTCATTGATTTCAGTTTTTTGGATATATTTTGCGTTCATCCAGTTAAGTTTTTCTACATCAAAAACGGCTCAGGCTTTGTGGACATCGGCAATATCAAATCTCTCAACTAGTTTATCTAGTGTAAAAAATTCCTCAGTTGTTTTAGGATTCCATCCTAGAAATGCTAAATAATTAATTAAAGCCTCTACTAAGTATCATTTTTTTAGATAATTTTCTACTGCAACATCCCCGGTTCTTTTTGATAATTTTTTTCTGTCTATTCAGAGCACATTCGGAAGATGTGCATAATATGGAAGTTCAATTCAAAGAGCTCTGGCAGTTAAAATTTGTTTTGGCATTGATGGAAGCCATTCCTCTCAACGGAAAACATGAGTAACTTTCATTAAAAAATCATCAATTATTACAGCTCCGTGATATGTTGGAAATCCATCTGATTTCAGTAAAACCGTATCTTCAATTTCACTTGTCATAAATTCAACTTTTCACTTTACGAGGTCGTGAAAAACAAGTTTTTCTCATTTTGGAATTTTTAGACGAACTACATATTTCTCTCAGTTTTCAACTCTTTTTTTAGCATCTTCAAGCGGAATATTACGACAAAATTCATCGTATTTTGTAGGAAGTTTTAGTTCAGTTTGTTGTTGTCTTACCTCAGTTAATCTCTCAGCACTACAAAAGCAATAATAAGCACTTCCCTCTTCAATTAATTTATCAATATATTTCTTGTAAATATCTAATCTTTCAGATTGAATATATGGTCAATTTCATAAATCCTGATAAGGCGATGGTCATTCATCTGGCATAATTCCTGTTCTCTCAAACATTTTAATTATTGCCTCAATACTTCACTCCACAAATCTTCCCTGGTCAGTATCTTCAATTCTCACCATAAAAATTCACTTATTTTTCTTAGCAAAGAGGTAATCAAAAAGTGCCGTGCGCAAAAATCATAAATGTACAAATCCTGTTGGAGATGGTGCTACTCTAGTTTTTATTGTCATAAATATTGGTTAAAAATCATATTCCTTAAATACTCAAAGTTTTTTTTCAATGTTTTCATTAATTCTTGAAAGCATAATTTTATTTAATTTTATATCATCACTGGCAATTTTAATAAGTGAATTTAAATCAAGAATTATGCAAGAAACCTTTGTGTCTGCAATGACTGTGGCAGTTCTATTCTCATCTCTAATTAGAGCATATTCTCAGAAAATATTTCATTCTCAAAGCTTCTTTAAAAATTTATTTTCTATATAAACATCAACAATTCAAGATATAATAATATAAGCTTCCTTAGCTCAACTATCTCATTCCCTAATAATCCTATCTCATTCGTTATAACCTCTAACTTTAGAATTTTCTATAATTGAAGTTATAGTATTTAAGTCTAATCAATCAAAAATATATAAGGATTTTAATTCATTAACATTAATATTCATAAAATCAAGGATTAGAAAATAATAATTTAATATTATTAAAAACTTGAATTATTGCAAATAAAAAATACTTAAGAATTTTTCTTAAGTATTTTTTTCAAATTATTTTATCTCAACTGGTAAATTCTCAGGTAAAACCAAATCTGCATATTTTTCTAATTCTTCCTTGGAATGTATAGTTATTTTTTTAGAAAAAAATCATTTTTTTAAAGAAAAATAACTCATTCAATCTATATAATTAATTTTAAATCAAGGATTTAAGCAATAAACTGTTCAATCTATATACATAATATATTTTTCTTTTTTTGATTCGAGAATTACAAAACCTAATCTTAAACTATGCATTTGATTTGAGAGATAACCAAATTTTGCTAATCATTTAACTTTTTTAGAAACATTTCATGTAGTTTTATCAAAGATAACAATATATTGAATATCTTCTTTATCTCGAATTAATACAGGTATTCAAGCAAGTAATCTTGATTCAATATGATATTGTTCAATATTTATTCATTGAAGTCATTGTATTTGAATTAATTGGTTTCTTTCTTCATCAAATGAATAAAAATTATTTCAGAATAAAGTTTGAATACAAAGTAATTTTCAATTATCATAAAATTGAATATCTAAATGTTTAAAATGAGAATGAAAAGTTACATTATCTAAATCTAATAATTTAAGAACATAATCTTTTATTTGAATTGGACTTTTAGTGAAATCTACTTTTGTATTTTTAAATATTTCAACTTTTCAAAAACCACGATCTTCATCTTCATTAAAACCAATAATTAATCAATTTTTAACATTTAATTGATCAAATCTATTATCTAAAATCTTTTCAATCTTAAATTCCTTAATTCAGTTATCAACTGGACTTTCCTCAATATCTTCTCATTTATCAAGTAATACTTCATTTAAAATATCTTTCTCTATTTGACTTACACCAAGTAATCAATACTTATTATTTTCTCATTTAATAATTAATCATTCAGAAGATTCATAAACATTCTTGATTCATTTTTCTCAATAAACGAAATCAAATCAAGCTCAATTAAATTGATAAAATTCTCAAATTTTAATATATTCTGATGACAATTCTAACATAGTATCTGTACTAAAAGCTCATTTCGTTTTTTCTCAAGTATTAACACTTCAAAATATTAATCAATTTGATAAAATATCAATTTTATCAAAAAGTGTAGTTAAATAATATAATTTATCCTCTAATTTCAGAATAAATCCAGATTTATCTCATTTTTTGTATTCAAAATATTGTCATCAAACTGGATATGTGACTTTATGTTTAATTGGTGCAATCTCATCAAAACTAAAATCAAGCACAAATGGGTAATTTTCAAGATTGTGAAGCACACATCTTAGAGGATTTGAAATATCGTATTCTCACTTCTCATTTTCTAAAAATTTCTTTATAAAATTCTTATTCTTTTCTCAATATAAAATATCAATTTTTGAAAGAGTATCTAGAATAATCTCTCTAATTTCTGGATTTTTAAATAAAGTAATTAGATAATCTCTCTCATTTTTTGAAATAGGTTCTCCATTTATAAATCTATCATAACTATCCATTTTCGCTGGCTTTTTTCATAATTTCAGAGCTTCTGACAAAATACTTGGTGAAGTAGCAATTTTTTCTGGTTTATCAAGAGTTAAAGTCTGTATATCTCTTGATAATTTCTCTGTTTCTGCGATTTTAATAATTCTTGAAACAGTTTTAGAACTCAATAATTCTGTCTCATTACTACAAAATTCCTGGGAAGCTCATTTTTGAAGCTTTTCTTCCTCTGTAATATTATCTTTACCAACTGCAAAAGCCTTTATAGCAGACTCTATATCTGGAAAAGTTGGGTAAGGATATGTGTTTTCATCTTTATTTCAACCTCAAAATCTGGATTCATATTCAAATATATCCGCTTCCATAAAATAATAGTTAAAAAAATATAATAAATTTTAAATTGAACAAGTAATTCAAAGCATTTTTTTTCTTGTTTCTTGAATTTGTATTCAAAATAAATCAATTTTCGGTCTTCATGTTACACCAAGATATCAATTTATAATTTCTGTTCATTTATGAGTTAGTTTTAAGTAATCCTTCCAGTTAATATTTAAATTTATTCCAATACAAGCTTTATATTCAGTAAAACCAAGTTGAGTTAAAATAGATTCTTTTATTTTAAAATTTATATCTCTATCTAAAATGGTTTTTTCAAACTTCAACAAGTCTATAATAATTGATTCAAGTATATTTTTTAAATTATTAAAAATTAAATCTTTATCCTGAGTGTGAAATATTCCCTGATATTCTCTAAGGTTATCTTCAATCAAAGAATAAATAAACACGATTCAACCTTTCTTCCTTTCGGCTTCTAACTGAATTTCATCAAGTTTTGATGATAATGCATCTGTCATATTTTATAGTTAAAAAAATATAATAAATTTTAAATTGAACAAGTAATTCAAAGCATTTTTTCTCTTGTTTCATTTACTTTTCCTTTAATTACATCAAGTTCATTTCTTCATGTAGCTCTAAGATATTTATTAATAATATCTCTTCATTTTTGAGTTAATACAAGACAATGTGCCCATGCTCTATTATTAATATAATATGTTATTTCATCACTTGTAATTTCAATTTCATCTTGATTTTTAAATATTTTTAAAAATCATTTTTTAATATCACTTTTTTTATTTTCTAAAATTTGAATTCTGGCTTCTTTTTCCATTTCTTCTCTTGATATAGATGGTTTTAATTCAACAAAACCAAGATTTACAAAAATATTTTCTTCATTAAGTTTATTTAATTTTCGAGCATATATATCTACTCAAAATGATCTTGTTTCTTTATCAATAAGACGTTCTAGTATTCTTTCTAATGTTTTAAACATAAATTCTTTAGCTAGATTTATTTCTGCCTCCTGAATATGGAAAATTCATTGGTATTCTCTAAGATTATCTTCAATCAAAGAATAAATAAACACGATTCAACCTTTCTTCCTTTCGGCTTCTAACTGAATTTCATCAAGTTTTGATGATAATGCATCTGTCATATTTTATAGTTAAAAAATAAACTCAATATTCTAATATATAAGAAAAAATTATTAAAAGTCAAGTAAAAAGAAAATTGTAAAAATTGGAAAAAATATATAATTGGATAAAGTTTGAATTTAGTTTGATTAAATAAGTGAAATTATGACTATTTTATGACAATTTTTTAAAAATCCGGAGTTTGTTGCTTTGCTTTTATTGGTACCAGTTATATTGTATTTTGAATTAAGAAGAAATAAATATTGAATTAAATTCAAGGAAATTGAACTTTTGAAGGAGGCATTTTGATGAAGTATATGGATAAAATATATAAAGACTTTTTTTAAAGTATTAATTTTTACATTATTTGTAATAATTATTGCAAATCCTGGAGCCTATAATATCACGGTTGAGGAGTCAAAAAATGGGATTGATATTGCGCTAGTTCTTGATATTTCAAAATCAATGCTAGCTGAAGATGTAAAACCAAATAGAATTGAGGCAGCAAAAAAAGTGATTGTTAATTTTATTAAAAAAATAGGTTGAGATAGACTATCAATGGTAATATTTGCTGGAAAACCATTTGTGTCAGTACCGATGACTTTTGATTATAATACTTTAATTCAATTTATAGAAAATATTGACACAGATAGTATAAATCAAAATATTCCAGGACTTAGTGGAACGGCAATTTGAGACTCTCTAATGCAGGCATATCAAAGTCTAGAAAGTAAAATTAAGTGAGAAGAAAAGAGAGAAAAAGTTATAATCCTAATTACAGATGGTGAAGCTAATGTCTGAATTGACCCAAAAACTGTGACAAAATATATTAAAGACAAAAATATTAAAGTATATTCAATTTGAATCTGAGATCCAGCTGGAACTGACCTTTATATGACGGACCAATACTGAAATAAGCAATATTTTATGGACAATAATTGAAAACCGATAAAGGCAAATTTAGATGAGAAAACGTTAAAATACATTTCGGGTGAGACTTGATGAGAATATTATTTAGCAAAAAATGAAACAAAATTACAGGAAATATTTACTAAATTAGCTTCTCTGAATAAATCTCAAATTAAGACTAAAACTTTTAAAAATTTTGTTTACCAAATTGAAAAATATTTATATTTGCTTATAATTACCATTTGAATTTATATGATTTTTAGCTTTAAATACAGAATTAAATTATAAAATATGAAAGATAACTTTCGTAATTACATAATAAATAAAACAAGAAATTTTATTAAAAATACTTTTTTTTGAATTTGAATTTTGGTGTTAATATTCAGCTTATTTAATATAAAAGTATTTGAAAATAAAAATGAAATTGTAGATTGAAATGATATTACTTTTATCCTTGATACATCAAAAAGTATGGATGTAGAGGATATGAAATATAATTCTAATAATGTAAGTAGGCTTGATTTTGCGAAAGAAATGATAAAGAATTTTATTTCTTCTAATCCTAATAATTCTTATTCTCTAATTGCTTTTGCGGGAAATGCAAATATAATTTCACCTCTTACAACTGAATTTAATACATTTATAAATTTTTTAAATAATTTAAATTCAAAAACAATTTCAGACTGATGAACAAATTTCTTAGATGCCCTAAAGCTCTGAATTTGAACCGTTTGAAAAAATTCCATTAGAAATTTTGTAATAATAAATGATGGATGAGAGCAACAGGATAAAATAGATAGATTGTCGATTAAATCTCTAATTGAGTGAAAAAAAATTAAAATATTTTCTATATGAGTATGAAGTAATGAATGAGATAAAATTCCAATTTGAAGCGATTTATTCTGAAATAAAATTTATAAAACCTATGAAGAACAAGTTGTAATAAGTAAATTATATGAGAAAAATTTAACTGATATTAAGGATTTATGAAATTGAAAATATATTAAGGCTTGAAATATTGAAGATCTAAATAAAATTAAAGCTGAATTTATAAATTCCGCTAATTCAAAAATTAAAAATACGAATAACGAGAGTCAGAGATATTTAGTTATAATAGCCGGAATTCTTTTATTTATCTGATATTTAATTCCTAATAAAAAGAAAAAATGAGTGATGTAAAAATTAAAAAAAGAAATATAATTATTTTTATATTTGTCTGATCTATTATCTGAGCTTTTATTCTTGATATAAAAAATTTAGTTTCGTTTTATTTAATTGCAAAATGAAATATACAATATTCTCAAAAGAATTTTACATGAGCTGAGGATAGTTACAATAAAGCCTTGCCATATACGGATAATAGAAATATCATCTCAAATGATTTATGAAATGTTTTATACAAGAAAAAAAATTATAAAGATGCTGTTTTAAATTACAGTAAAATGACAGAAACAACTGATGAAAATATTTTTAACAAAAGCCATAATTTGTGAAATGCCTTCTACAAGCTATGAGAAGAAGAAAAAGATGACAATAAAAAGGTCTCATTATGGAAAAATTCAGTTAGTTTTTATAAAAAAGCTCTTATACTTAATGTAAATATAGACAAAGAAGAAACCAATAAAAATTATTTATTTGTACTAGATAAATTAAAAAAACTTGAGGAAGAAATAAAGAAGAAAGAGGAGGAAAAGAAAAAACAAGAAGAGGAAAAAAGAAAGGAGGAAGAAAAGAAACAAGAGTTAAAAAATCAATCTGGAAGTGGTTCTGAAAATGAGAAAAATTGATGAAAAGAATGAGAATGAAAAGAAACAAGTCAAAGTGGTAGTAATAATTGACAAGCTCAAAATAGTGTCGGATGAAAAACTTGGACAAATCAATGAACATGATTTTCAAGCTTGTGAGGTTCTGGAAGTGATAGCGAAAAATTAACAGAAGGCGAAAAAAAGGAATTAGAACAATATATGCAATATCTTAAAGACTTTAACCAACAAAACCAACAATTCTTAAGAAATGGTACAACCAAACCAAACACGATGGATGATATGATAAATAATTTCTTCTGAAACGACCAATTTTTCAATCAAATTATTCCAGATAATTCTGGAAATAAAAGAGATTGGTAAAATTACAAATTAAATAATTTGAAAAAAATTAAAAAATATATATATTCTATCTTATTATAATTTTATTTAAAATATGGATTTTCTACTTTCGTCGGCATTACTTAAATACGAAATATTATTTTTATTGCTAAATCTCTTATATATTGTATTTCATATGATGTATGAGACAACAAATTTCTTAATAAGAATCAGAAATATTATAATGCCAAGCAAAATAAACATTGCGGATACTATAAAGGAAATATCAAAAGAAGTAGAGGAAAAAAATAATCCTGCAAATTCAGAAGAAAAGAATCAAGAAAAAGTAAATGAAAAAATTTTACCTGCAACAAAGAATTGAGAAAAGGTCAAAGAAGAATTAACTCAGGATGAAAAAAATAATATAAATGAGTTTATAAAAATCACAAAAACTAAAATAGCGAGATGAGAATATATCGATGCTAAAGCCAAGATTATAGAATGATTAAGTATAGACAAATTCAATAAAGAACTTAATTTACTCTTGGCTTCACTTTATGAAAAAGATAAAGATTATAAAAAGGCTGAATTAGTTTATAAGGATTTAATTATTTTAAATGACTTAGATACGGAAGTTTATTTAAAACTTGGTTTCATACTTTCTCTTCAATCAAAATATGAAGTTGCCTATGAGATTTACAAAAAACTTCATTCGCTAGATAAGAAAAACACCGAAGCAATTGAAATGCTTGCTAATCTTGGACATCATTTATCATACTTTGAAGACTCAAAAGAATTTGCAAAAAAATACTTAAAAGATAATCCGAGAAATATGGATATGCTTTACTTACAAGCCATGAACTTCGTGAACTTATGAAGTAGAAATGATGCACTGGAAATGCTTAAAAAGGTAAAAGTAATTGAGCCATATAACGTAAAAGTAAATGAATTAATTGATAAATTAAATATAGAACTCGAACTTGAAAAAAATTTTAGTAAATAAATTTTAAGAAAATGATAACAAAAATTCCACCTCATTCGCTTGATGCAGAAAGATGAGTACTAGGTTCAATTCTTATAGACAAAGAATGAATGATACAAGTATGAAATCTTATAACTGCTGCGGATTTTTATGAACCAAATCATAGTCTAATTTATCAGGCTATGGTTGATTTATTTTCAAAAAATAAACCAATAGATCTACTTACTGTAAAAGAAGTTTTAGATAATAGAAAAGAATTAGAAAAAATTTGATGAAATTTATTTTTGATAGAGCTTGCAAATAGTGTCTTTACTAGTGCAAATATTTTTGAATATGCTCAAATAATTAAAAATAAAAGTGTTCTTAGGAAGCTGATTCATTCTGGAAATCAAATAATAATGAATTGATATAATGAGGAAGATGAATTGAATAAAATACTTGAAAAATCTGAACAATCGCTTTTTGGTGTAACTCAGACATTTATCCAAAATAAACTAGTTCACATCAAAGATATTCTAAATCTAAGATATGAGGAATTTGCCGAAATTCATTCTAATCCAGAAAATGCCGATATTGGAAAAATTCACACTGGATTTAAATCACTAGACCAAAAACTTGGATGACTCAAAAAATGAGATATGGTAATTCTTGCCGCTCGTCCATCTATGTGAAAAACTGCCCTAGCTCTAAATATGGCGCAAGCTGTCTGAGGTCAATGAAAAAATGTAGCTGTATTTTCTCTCGAAATGAGTAAAGAGCAATTAACTGATAGACTAATTTGTTCTGCGATGTGAGTAGATAGTTGGAAACTTCAAAAATGATTACTTGAGGATGATGAGTTTTCTAAAATGTGAGACGCACTTGAGGAATTATCAAAAACTTCAATATTTATAGACGACTCTGCCGGATGAAATTTACTTGAAATAAAATCTAAAGCAAGAAGACTTAAAATAGAATCAGGACTAGATTTTATAATTATTGATTACTTGCAATTAATGACAAGCTGAAATACTTTCAATCGTGTGCAAGAAGTATCAGACATCAGTAGATGATTAAAATCACTTGCTAGAGAACTAAATGTACCAATTCTAGCACTATCTCAATTATCAAGATCGGTTGAATGAAGACAAAATAAAGAACCAATATTATCAGACCTAAGAGAATCTGGTTCTATCGAGCAAGATGCTGATATTGTAATGATGATTTACAGAGAAGATTACTACGACGAATTCAGCGAAAACAAATGAGTTACAAATATCTTCGTAAGAAAAAATCGTAACTGACCAATCTGACAAGTAGACCTAAGATTTGAAAAGAAATTCATGAAATTCTACGATGTCGCAAAGAATATGGAAAATAATGAGGAATATTAAAAAATTAAATATTAAATTATAAGATTATTATTAATAGTTTTATCATTTATTTCCTCAATTTCTTGAATATTATTTTTATTCAGAAAACAATTAAAAATTTCATTCTCAATATTTATATCATGGCTTATGTTAATATGATTTATAGCTTGATTGGTTTTTATTAAAATTAAATCATGATACAACTTTGCTTGATATGAATATTGAGCAATAGGTATAGGAATATTTTGATTAAGTTGAATCTTTTGATTAATATTTCTTTCCTCAATTCTTTTTGAATCATGAAATATTAAAGCATCAACTTTTAAAGAAAATACATTAAAAAAATGACAAAAAATATTATTCGGTATTAGTTTAGTTTTATTAGTATTTAGTATTATATTATACTTCTATAAATAAAAAATGAGTAAAAAAATAACTAAAATTATTGTTATATATTTAACAATTTATATATTAAGCTTTGGTATTTTCTGATTTCCCTCATGACCATATATTACATCTGAATTTGAACTAAAAAATAATACATTAAATAATATTTCATTAGAGTTAATTTATAAAAATACATCTAAGAAAGAAAATATTACATCAAACCAAAAGTATTTTTTTACTGAAAAAATTGCGTTATGAGAAAATGTAGAAATAAATACTCTCGAAAATATTAAATTAGATTATTGAACAAATAAAACATTTCATTTAACAGATTTATACAGAATTATTTGGCTTCCAACAGAGTGAATACAAAATATAAATAATATTGAAGTAAATTCAAAAATATCAGATAAATCATGGAAATTATTTTTTCCAGTTTATATAGATATTCCAAAAAGAAGTAATTATACTGTAATTACAGTGAAGTAAATTTCCATTTATGTCATTCCTGCGGAGGCAGGAATCTACAATTTATACTCAACCTTTTCTCAGATTTCAATATTTCAGGTAATTTTTGAAAATGGGACATTGTCGTATTCATCTATTTCTGGGGCTTTTAGTTCCCTTCTTACTATAGCTTTTTTGGTATCGTAATCCATAATAAATCCGGTAAATTTCTTTCATTTGTCGGATTTATTTTTTTTGGAATAAATATTATTTATGACAATATCAAGTTCTTTAATTCTATTTAGGGCTGTTTTTTGTGGGACTTTTTCTGGGAGTTTTGAGCTAGCTGCAAGAGCTTCATCGTGGTATTCAAAAAGTGCGATACTATCAAAACTGTATTTTTGAATAAATTCCTTTAATTCTTGTAAATCTTCTTTTGTCTCACCTGGAAATCATACAATAAATGCAGTTCTAAGATGATAGCTTGGGAAATTATTTTTAATAAAATCAAGTAAATTAGTGATATGTTTTTTATCATAAAATCTTCACATTTTCTTGAGAATATGCTCTGAAATATGTTGAAATGGAATATCAAAATAAGGAATAAATTTTTTGAAAGTTTTAAGTTTTTCAAGATTTATAAGTGTCAGATTATCTGGATACATATACAAAAGTCTATATTTAAAATCTCAGTTTATTTTCTCAATTTCTTCAAGAAGCTCTATTAATTTAGGTTCAGAATACAAATCAACTCAATATCTTGTGGTATCTTGCGCGATTAGAATAATTTCTTTTATTCAATTATCAAGCATTATTTTCACTTCCGCTACAATATCCTCAATAGTACGCGATTTTTGTCTTCCGCGGATTTTTGGAATAATACAAAAGGTACAATTATTATCGCATCCTTCTGCGATTTTGAGATATTCATATCAAAACGGAGCATTCATATAGGCTCTCACCTTGTCAGATTTCCACACAAAAGCTTTAGTATTTATTTGATTTCATCAGATTTTCTTTAGGTCTAGAATTTTCTCTTTATTTAAGGTAAATTTTGCTTTTTTCCTATCAAAAATTATATCCTCAATTATCTCATAATTTATAAATGGGATTATTTTGTATAGATTTTTAAGTCCAGATAAAAACTCTTCATTTTTAACAGAAATATAACAACCAAGAATTATAATTTTCTTTCACAAATCATCAAAATACTTAATAGTCATCTCTGATTCTTCTCTAGAACTCGACAAAAAACCACAAGTATTAATTATCACATATTCTACTTCCTCATCCTCTGGATTTTCAAAATAATTAATTGGGAATTTATCCGAAAATTTCAAAATCTCTCAAATAGCAAATTCCAAATCCACCAAATTTTTGTTACATCAAAGGTTTATTGAAGAAAAATTAAAAGACATAAATTTAATTTAAAAAATAAGATTACAGAAAGTTTAAAGTCTTTTGCAAAGAAGTCAAATTAAATTAAATTTAGTTTTTTGACAAAATGAAAGCGGAGCATAAAGCTCCGCTTAAAGGATTTAAAACATACATCAGAAATTATTCCTTCTGAGTAGACTGCATACGGTAATAATCTGAATATCCCGCCTTAACAGAAGCATATTTGTCGACAGAATCCTTGGTCAACTCATCATACGCATCTACAATGGACAATCCGTTGATGTTATCACCTGTGTTTACAATCATGTCATCAGGTGATTCCAACCACCAGATTGGATTCAGTGCAGCATTTCCGATACTTCCAACGAGTGTCCGTACGTTAAAGGGACCAGCAACCGGAAGAACCATGTACATGCCGTCGCCAAACCCCAAACTCGCAAGACCCGAAGAAATATCCTGAGGTGGTGTATAGTTACTTACCTTAACCACCTCGATCAGTCCACCAATACCAAAGGTAGAATTGATAATAAATGCTGCCGGCTCAACCATCATCCCTTTGACATTTCCCTGCATGAGATTTCCGGCAAACCGAGAGCCAGCCTTAATGTTTCGTGAGGCATTTGAAATTGCTGTGCGGACAAACTGTGGAATAAGAAATTCGTACACTTTCACCACAGGGCGAGTCACGACGGTATGTATTCCGTCATTTACTTCAAAAACCACACGATTGGCTGGTTCAGCTGGGTCATACACGGCTCGTGCTTGCGCATCCGCCTCTGATTCAGCAATAACCATGTCATCTTCATTCTGATTTGCCATGGTTTGGCCGGCTGATACCAGCATGACCATACCTGAGCAAAACAACACATACAGCAATTTTTTAAACTTCTCCATAATCCACTTCCTCCCTTTGTAAAATTTATTAGTTGAACAATTAAAAAAATGTGTTTGTATATATAGATATATAGATATGTACCTAAATGTCAATTTTTTTTAGAATTTAATTCTATAAAAAAGTGAGGAAACAAAAAAGCCCGCCAAATGGCGGGCTTTTTTCTAGTTAAAATTAAGAAAAATAATTATTTTAATAATTCATCGATTTTTGATTCAAATTCAGTTACTGGATAAGCTCCGGCAATAAGAATATATTTTCAAGTTTCGTTGTTTATAATTACATTCCCTGGAGTTCATTGTACTCACATTTTCTTTCATTCCTCAGTATCAGCATCAAATCTTGTTACATTCTTCTTAGAATCTAGACATTCTTTAAATTTAGCTTCATTAAGTCAAATTTCTTTAGCAAGAGGAACTAAATTATCTTTACTAAATCCAGTACCATTTCATCCGTTAGATCTTTCAAAAATTTTGTGATAGTAAGAGCTATAAGCTTCTACTCAACCAAGATCTCAAGCACAAAGTGAGGCGCTAGCTTCAATTTCTGAATTTTCATGAGGAACTCATCTAAAATTCTTGAAAATATTATTTACTTTATCTCCGTATTTATCTCTTAATTGTTTAATAATTCATTCCTTTGCTTGTCTTATACAAAATGGACACTCTAAATCAGAATATTCAACAATTGTTATTTTAGCGTCTTTATTTCATTCGATAAATGATGAGGCTTTTAAAGCTTCTAATTGATCTTTTGTAAGAATACTATCTGCTGCTGGGGTAGTAGCAGAAGTGTCATTCTTATTTTCAGTAGGTTTATCATTAGGATTTTTTGCTTTATATTCTTTTACGAAATTATTAATTTGCTCTAATTGCATTTTATTAATAATTCTGTAATTATCAGGTCAACCAACTTTAGAATATTCTACTTCCATAATTTTAGTCGCAATTTCTTTTGGAAGAACAAAATACATTGCAGCAATTATAAGTCCAACAGAAACTAACATAAAAAGTAATCCACCCACAAACATAGGATGTTTACATTTCATTTGTTTTTTTGATGAAGTTTCAGTAAACATTTCATCAGTCTCAACTTTTCTAGTTTTAACCATAACTTAAATTAAATTAATAAATAATAAACGCCTTTAGTTTAACGAAAAAAAATATTTTTCAAGTAAAACAAATTGACAAAGATTAATTGATGCAAGTTATTAATATTTCCTCTCTAATCACATCTTTTAAATCAATTGAAATATTTTTCATATCAATATATTTGATATCATCAGGATTTGAGATATCATAAGTTTTTTTGAATTCTCTTTCTATATTTTCTAAATCAACAAAATTAAGAGTTCATTCAAACTCTACAGTTGCCTTTATCTTCTCAAAAACTACCATTATTCAATCATCAAGTGATATTAATTTAATCTTTAAATAAAGTGGTGAGCTAAATTCCAAATCATCATAAAATCCTGGCAATATTTCACCTTCAAATTCTAATTCCCTACTATCTCAAGTAAAAGTTGTTAATAAATCTCAAACTGGTATTTCAAACATAATTTTTAATTAAAAAATCTAATTTTGTCGGCTGATGGATGGTTTTTGAGTCTTTCAAGTGTTTTTGATTCTATTTGTCTTACGCGTTCACGAGTCACTCAAAATTCTTTTCAAACCTCTTCTAAGGTATGGATATCACCTCAATCAAGTCAGAATCTCATAATAATAATTTTTCTCTCGCGAGGTGTTAGAAAATCTAACATTTGATATAAATTTTCTTTTAAAAGTGTGAGATTTGATGCCTTATCAGGAGTAAGATATTTATCATCTTCTACGAAATCTCAAAGAGTCGTATCCTCTTCTCATCCAACTGGAGAATCAAGAGATAAAATATCTTGGCTTATACGCATTATTTGGCGAACTTTGCGAATATCCATATCAAGCTCAACTGCTAGTTCTTCCATAAGAGGTTCACGAGCAAGGTCTTGAGTCATTCTTCTATAAGTATGTGTAAATCTATTAATTGTCTCAACCATATGCACAGGAACTCTAATTGTACGAGCTTGATCAGCAATAGCTCTCGTTACTCATTGACGAATCCACCAAGTTGCATAAGTTGAAAATTTAAATCATTTTTCAGGGTCAAATTTATCTACAGCACGGAATAATCATACATTTCATTCTTGAATTAAGTCAAGAAGTCCAAGTCATCTTCACATATATTTTTTTGCAATACTTACAACAAGTCTTAAATTCGCTTCAGCTAGACGTTTACGAGCATCCTGGTCTCATTTTTTTATTAATCTTCAGAGTCTTACTTCTTCCTCGGCATCAATTAATGGAAATCTTCAAATTTCATTAAGATACATACGGATACTATCGTCACTAATTTCAGACAACTCAATTTCTTTTTGCTTAGAATCTGCTTTAAATACCTCATCCTTATCAAAAGAATCAACTATTTCAATTCAGAGTTTTAAAAGACGTGTATAAATATCATCAAGTTTATCAATATCATCTTCGGCATTTGGCATAGCAGCCATAAGCTCATCATGAGTCAATTTTCATTCAGCTTTTCATTTTTTAAGAAGAAGTTGCATTGTCTCATCAAGTCATTCAAGGAATTCTTTTGGAATAGAATAATCAATAAACTTTTGTAATCATTTTCAAACTCTTCTTTTATCCTGACTTCTTTCGATTGGAATATTTTTATCTTTTTTAGTTTTTTTCACAGGAGTTCCATCTTCTGAAAATTCTTCAAAATCATCATCTAAATCAAAATCATCTAAATCAAAATCATCCTCTATATCATCTTCAATAATTCCTAAAATATCAGGAATTTCGTCTCATTCCAAAATTTGCTCATCTTTTTTAGAATTTTTCTTTTCTTTTTCTATTGAAGTATCTTTTTTTCAAGGTATTTTTTTATCAATAAAAATATCTAAAGATCATAATTCCTCTAGATCAGCATCATCAAAATCAAGACTATTTAAATCAACTTCTTCAATATTACTTTTTTCTTCTTTTTTTATCTTTGCCATGAAATGAAAGTTAATTTGTAAAATAAATAAATAGATTTCTCCATAAAGTCGAAATGACAAATGGAAAAAAACAAAATATGATTATCTTAATCACATAGTTTTTGCCTTATTAAGTAAATCAATGTATTTTTGCATTAATTCATTACTTAGTGGATTTTTTTTGATTTGTTCCTCAAGGTCATTTTTCTCAAATTCATAAATATTTTTATTCAAAATACTAACAATATCAATGAATTTTTTCTTTATTTTTTCTTTATTTAAAGTAGAATTTTCTTCCTCAATAAAAAGCTCTAGAGTCTTGATTTTATCAAAATCTAATGACTCATTATCTGTATAAGAATTTCCTAATTTAAGTAATTTAATTAAATCTTGAGAAAAGGTGTCCTCTCTAATTTCAGAGGTATTATACTTAAAAATTTCAAAAAACAAGTCAAAATAATTATAAAGCGTAAGATAACCCATAATTTGTTCATATAAACTAAATCATTTTTTATCCAAAATTTCATTATTTTTTGTTTTTATTAGCTTTGTATTCTTAAGTTCTTCATAAATAACATCAGTTCAAATATCAAGTTTTTTAGATAATTCTCTGATATATAAGTCAACTTCAATTCTTGATTGAGTTTTTTTAAGAATTTTTACAATATCTTTAATTAGATTTTTCTTTCATTGAACTCAAGAAATATCATATTTCCTAGAAGCTTGTTTAATGTAAAATCCAATTTGAGTTAAAGAATTTTTAATATAATCCTCAAAATTTTCTCCTGATTTAATTAATTCATCAGGATCCTTGTGATTTTTTAGGTCTACAACATAAATATCAAGATCTTCATTTACAACATTATCAAGACTTTGGAAAATTGCTTTAATTCAAGCATCATCATTATCAAGACATAAATATATTTTTTTTGTAATTCTTTTTAGAAGTTTAATTTGATCTTCAGTCAGAGCTGTCCCACTTATTGCAACGGTATTAGTAAATCAAGCTTGATGAAGAGAAATTACATCCATTTGTCATTCTACAATTATTACATATCACTTTTTTGAAATTTCTCATTTAGCTAAATCAAGTCAAAAAAGAATTGAACTTTTATTAAAAATTTTTGTAGCTGGAGAATTAAGATACTTTGGGAGACTATTATCAAGAACCCTACCTGTAAAAGCAACAATATTTCCTGTATAATTTGCTATAGGAAAAACTATTCTTCAATAAAATTTATCCCTATTTTCTGAAACAAAAACACCCGATTCCATAATATCTTTATCCTTAAATCAAGCGTCTTTAATTTTATAAAAAAGATCCTTTGAATTATCGCTATACCCAATTTTAAATTTTTTAATAGTATCTAGTGTTAGTCATCTATTTAAAAGATAATCTAATTTTGATTTATTTTCAGATTTAAAAAGCTCTGTTTGATAAAAAGTAGCTGCAATTTTATATAAATCCAAAATATCTCCTCAATTATTATTTTGCTCCTTATAATAATCAGTTTTCATTTCGACTCAAGCTTCCTTGGCTAGTTTATGAAGTGCTTCATTATATGGAATTTTTTCAATTTCAGAAAGAAATTTAACAGGACCACCTCAATTATGACACGAAAAACAATATGCTATATTTTTAACTGGGCTTATTACAAATGATGCAGTCTTCTCATTGTGAAAAGGACAAAGAGCTTTGTAATTAACTCAAGCTTTTTTAATAGCAATATATCTAGAAACCAAATCAACGATGTTTATTTTCTCATCTATTTCACGTGTTATTGACAATTTATTTTAAAATTAGTTTTAATTATGAGTAATATAGTGAAATAGATAAAAAATGCAAGTGAGAGTTAATTTAATACTATCCCAAAATCTTTCTAATCTCCTCAAAAACTTCATCAATACTTTTTGAAGCATCTATTTTATAAACCTTTCTTCATTCACTTGCCCAGAGAGCTAGAAGTGGAAGAGTAATTTGGTAGAAAATATCAACGCGTTTTGATACGGCTTCGGGAGTATCATCAGATCTTATAATTAATTTGTTTCAAGTTTTTGGATTAACATCTCATGAGAAATCTGAACTAAAACTCTCTCATGTAATTGGATCTATTCTTCTTCAAGAAAGTCTTGCAATCGCGTCAGGCTTTTGTAAATCAAGAAAAATAACAATATAATCTTTTATAATTTCATCGAATAAATCCTTCTGCTCTACATTTCTAGGAATTCCATCAAATAAAATATTAACTCATTTGTGAGTTTCTTTATAGTGAGACAATATTTTTGCTATCATTTCTAATGGAACTAATTTTCACAAATCTATATGTTCGCGAACATCCTGAGATAATTCGTGACCAATCTCACAAAAATTACGAAGTTTTTGTCACATTTCAAAGAAGCTATAAGAAAAATTGTCTACAATTTTTCTTGCTTGCGTTCATTTCCCACTTCATTGTATTCAAACAAGTATTATATCCATAATTTTGTAGTTAATAATTTAATAGATTTCTCGACAAAATCAAAATGACAGAATTGGCAGAAAGACAGAACGATGCAATCGTTCACTACTTCCTTACTCCAATTAATTTCCCCTTATTTCTTCAGAAAACCTCGCTTTTGTAGAATTCAGAAATTTGCGATGGTTTTAGGTTAAAATCTCATTTGTGGGTAATTCTAATTACATAGTTAAATTCAAATAATCCAGCTTCCATACTAGAAGCAAATCCGAAATATCTATCGTCTCTAAATTCTTCTCTATCAAAGAAATTAGTAAATTTCAAGCTTTTATTTTCTGTAGATAAATTCGTATTAACTAGCTCACATCAGGCTGGGATAAATCACTCGAAAGCCACTTGGTCTCTAGGCTCTGATGTAACTATTTTGTTGTAAGCAAGAACTAATTGCCCAACTTTAAAATCCCTTATTTCGTTCAAATATTCTACGATATTTTTAGGATATTTTAGGTCTTTGTAATCGATAGTTCAGCTCATATAATTTGCCCATTCAAGATTTTTAAGATTTTCGATTTTGCGATACTGGTTATAATCAAAATAAGTTTGCTCTAGATAAAATCCTTCATCGCGTGGAATTACTTTATTAATTGGTAAGAAATAACTCAGAGATAAATCATAATAAACATTTCCAGATCACTGTTTATTTATCACAAAATCATTTTGTGGTTTTAGCTTATTTCACTCAATAATTTTTGTAAATATTTCTAGCTTATTCTTATCGTCAATATTTTTCTCATCAATAACCTCAGAATTTAGAAGTAATTTTATATTTGATTTAATATTTTTGAGTTCTCCAGAGCTTACTATATATTTTGTGAGATTTTTTATTGCATAATTATTTTCTTGAGTTGATCCAAAAGATCAATCTTTTTTCTCAGAAATTATCCATCTGTTCATATTATCAATAATTTGAGATATATCCTTGAAATTATCAAGTCACAAATTTGAAACAGCTCCGATAAAATTAGTAGTATTTAGAATTCTTGAGCTATAGCTATCTTTACCAAGAAATGCTCATCTAGGATTATATACAATAAATTCTCAAATTATATTATTAACAAGCTCTACTGCTTGAGTTTTTAGAGTTTTTTTATCTCACTCGCTAATATTTTTGTTTTTTGTAAGCTTGGCTATTACATCTACTTTTGAGATTTTTGTAGATAATTCTTCTTTTTTGGTATCTAATAATTTCCACATTTTATAAGCCTCATAATCATTTGGATCGTAGCTTAAAATTGCAGAAATCGCATCAAGTCTAGAAGTCTCGCTATATTTACAGAAATTATTATAATAGTCAGGATTACTACATCACTCTATTTTATTCGCATAAAATCTAGTTTTTAGGTAAGATATAGCACCTTTAATTGATTTATCATTTATAGTATAACCAATTGACTTTATCTCACTCATTCCGTCAACTACCATAGAAGTTAGATGAAAATCAGCTGGAGCGTTACTTGGCTCATTTGTCCAATATCAGAATCATAGAGAATTTTTTTGAAATGTAATAGACTCGGCTATAAAGTTTTTTATAATTTCATCCTCTGAAATATTTTTATATCAAGTATCTCCATCTACCCACACTTTTACCATTTTCTTAGTTAAATCAAATGGAAGTCAAGCGCTTGTATATAATTTTTTAATATAGACATTTGGCAGGATTGCAGATTGCTTTTGTTCGATACATCCATAAGGGAAATTAGCCAAAAAATCAATTCCACTTGTAATATTTGATAAAATAGTCTGAGAAAAATTTATAGTAAGCTTAGCGGAGCTTAAAATAGTATTAGTTAAGTCTATTTTTTCAGTGTAGCTCACTTTATCAGTCTTTCAAACGGTTGCCACAGTTTCTTTTGTAGAACTCTCTTTTATAGGTAAGAATTTTTCTATTTCATCAGAATCTTGAGTGTCTTTTGAAACTGCTTTTATAGTAATTTTGGAAGTAGGATTAGCAGTAGAATAAACTCAAATATCTTTTACTTTTACTCTAAATTCCACAGTTTTTTGTTCTCAATTATTTATTTTAATCTCTTGAGTTGGATTTTCAATATCAATGTTTTCTCAAGTCAAACTCACTGTGAAAATAGAATTTTTTCCAGTTTTGTTAAATACTACTGGAGATAAAATAATTGTGTCATTTGAGCCTAGAAATCTAGGAACATTTTCATTAATTATTACTTTTTGAGTGGTAACTATGGTTGCCTCTCAGACTCAAATTTTGTTATCAAGTGGAGTTGAAGCTACACTTTCTATTACCCAAGTCGTCAGATTATCAGGAAGTGCGTCAGTTGTAATTGAGGCCTTTCAATTAGCATCAGTTGTGTAGTCTGCTTGCCAAAAAGCTGTATCTTTAAATACTCATCTTTTTTTCTTAGAATCTCATCATTTCACTCATTCCCCTGCTCATCATTTTTCCCCATCGCTTATATCTTTAATTTCCAATTTTTCTACCAGATTTAATAATGACAAATAAGTATTAACCCCGAGATATCTCTTCATTTCGTAGAAAAATGCAAAAGGATTTTTCTTAGGATTTCATTTTAAAGCCAGCAAACTTTCGTCAACTATTGATACACTTCCGTTTGCGTACGGAATTGGTTTTCCATCAATATCGGTAGTTTTAATGTTTAATGTTACTTTTTCTCCGGGTTTATAATGATTTTTAGCGGGTGCGATACTTACTTTTAATTTTTTGTAATCTGTGACTACTTTTACTACGCTCAGTGCTCTTTTGTAGATTGGTAGTGGATTAGATCAAGATTTTCAAATTAGAAATACTTTCACATAAAAATTAGGATAATAAGTATCTTTAATTGGAATACTAATTCTCTCTCCAGTGGACTTAATATCTTGTGTGAAATAATCTAGGATTCAATTATCTTTTTCAACTGTTACAAATAATTTTCCTGAGGAAACTGGAGATTTTAGAGTGAAGTTAGCTGTGTCTCCGACTTTTAAAATGCTTTTATCAGCAATTAGGTCAGTCACACTATTATTTCAATCTCACCAATAAAATACCTCTTCTCATCCAACATAAACAGAAGTTGATGAGACAAATGTCTTTCAATTAGAACCGGTGTAAGTCGCTTTTATTGTATATTCTCCGGAAGTTTTTGGCATTAGAGTGTCGCTAAGTTCTCAATTAGAAGAAGATGAATATTCTTTGGTGTCCTCTATTTTTTCTTCTGCAGCATAATCATTATAAAAAATTCCGTCAACTCACTGTTTTTTTACATTTTTCCACTCTTTTTTAATAAGTTCTATTTTAACTTTTTTTCATGATAAAGGCTGGGCACTATAATTTAAAACAATTCCATCAAACTTTATTCAATCTTTTTGAGCGCTGTAATAAGGAGCTTTAACTCAAACATAGGCATCAGTATTATGTAGGATTACCTCAGTTGTTTTGCTTACTTGTTTTTTGGTATCAGGATCCTCTAGCGTCACACTGAAGCTATAAATTTTTTCTCATAAATTTTTATTGTTACTATCGGTTGTATTGGTAGGAAATGCGTAATTCCAATTTTGAGCTTCTCAGGCTTTCATATTTCATTCTTCTGAAAATAGTGTCTCATCTCCATAATCACAATATCCCCAGTAAACACAATTAAATCAGTCATATCAAGTTGAAAATTGGTAATCAGAATAATCTTTTGCATCAAAGAAATAATTTTGAGATAAAACTCATTTATAAAAATGTGCTCAATTTAATTTTCATCCAAAATAATATTCTCCGTCAAAATTTAAGTTCACATTATCTCAAATTATCGCATCTTTTTTGTCAGAATTTAAGTTAATTTTAAATACAGGTTTCTTGTATTCTTCTACAAAAAAGTTTCAATCATTATAAACTGATATTTGGCTTCAGTTTGGGTAGAATTCAAAATTAAATTTACCAAATTTCATATCACGTGGAAGTTCAAATTTACCTGAAAAATTAGAATTTTTATCTACGCTCACTTCTATTTCTTTGAAAAAATTATATTCTGCATCAAGTATTTTTAATTTCCCTTTTTTCGTATCTGATTTATGATATCAATCAAAGTTAAAATTCCTTAAAATTCATTTAAAAAATACAGTATCTCCAGGTCTATAAATTGGTCTTTCTGTGTATAAATAAAGAAAATCTGAGGTAGAAGAATCAAGTCCTGAAATATATTTAAAATCATAATTTGAAGTTGCATCATTACTTGTATTCACTATTCAATAATATTTATCATTTTTCGCGACAATTATGTTATAAAATCAAGGAATTTCGTATACTTTTTTGTCTTTAATCCATTTAGCTTTTATTTTTCAGACACTTATTAAATTATTTGAAGAATTAATATCAAATCCTTCGAAGGTTAGATTACTTGGAATATCTTTCCCATCAAGACTCGATGCAAATAATAAGTTCTTATTTCAAGCATTTTCTAAGGTGAGCGAGAGATTTGATTTTATTATAATATTTTCAAACTTTTTTCATTCACCAGTTGAAGTTCATATTTTACCAGTTATCAAATAAATTGGAGAAATAATTTTGGCTCAAATAACATCTTTTTCAATATCAAATCTATTGTGCGAAAGTGTCCAGTTTTTATTTTTTAAAGAAATTTCTCAATTATAATTCTGGATACATTTTGGCTTGAAATTAGTATCACTTGTCCTAGTAAGATAATCATTATATCAGATGACATTCATTTCACAGACTTCAAGAGATGCTTTGTTTAAATTAATACTTTGTATGTCAATAACTGTAGGCAAATCGCTTGGGATTATATTTACTTGTTTACTAAATGAAGAATAAAGATATTTATCGCTTTCTTTAATATCACCCGATTTTATATTATAAGAATAAGCTTTATCTAGGGTATTCCCAAAATCATCTTTTAAACCAGATAAAATAGATACTCCATAGCTAGTAAATGGTGCAAGTCTGAAATTAAGTAAATAGCTAATTTGACCGCTTTTTTGAGGACAAATATATTTATTGGTTTCATAATTTTTAATATCTCTTGCAATAGATCTTACAGGAGCGTTTGGAGTTAGTTTAATTTGGGTCTGATTAGCGTCTTTCTTATCTCAATAAGTATAATCATAATAACTACTATTTTCGCTTTGTGAGAATAAATAATTTGTTAAATAAACACAAGCTAGAGTATTGTCTATGTATTTAAAATCAGCTATTTTAAAGGCTTTTACTGTTTTAAAACTATGAATTTCATCCTTATCTAGATTCTCATTAGCTTTTTTAAAAATTTTTAATTCATAGCTACTATCATAATCTAGTTCATTTTTTAGAGTTAAAATTACTATTTTCTTGCTTTCTTTATCTACTGTTTTTCCATTCTCAGAAATAGATTCTGTGCCATATTTTAGAGAAAAAGGAGTCTGTTTTCCTTTTCAAGTGAACGAAAATAAATTCTCATTTAAAGATACACCTTCCTCAAAATTAAGTTTGAAAAAAACATTTTTTGTAGGAATTTTAGTGGTATCTGAAAAAAGACGAGTATCTTCAATTGCTCCGGTGCTAGACAATGCATTTTGATAAACCTCAATTGAGCTTAAATAAGCGGAACTTGTAGAAGTATTTGAGATTAAATACTTTGTAGGAATATTTCAATATTTTGGACTGATTCAAGCTGGAATTGCAAGAGTATAACTTTTGTTATAATTAAAATTTCAATTAATTGGTTTAATGGCAAATCTAGTCTCACTTCACTCAACTGGCTCTAATTTAACATTTATCTTGTTATTTCAGTTTTTTAAATCTATACTTTTTTCAATATCAGTAGGATTAACTGGAAAATTAGCAACTAAGGAAATTCAGTTTTTTGGAGAAAAATTTTCATCTGTTTTAAATGTTAGATTTGGCGTTCTAAAACTAATCTCCTTTGTTTCTTTAAGTGGATAGAGAAATTTATCGCTACTTTTTACAGATACCTCGTATTCTGTCGCTCATTCCCAATATTTTTCTGGCACAAATTCCACCACATTTCATCCGGTCCATCTACATTTTCCAGCAATTTTTGGAGTTATTTCAACTGGACAAGGTAAATTATCTTTATTATCCAGAGAAGTAAGAGGAATTAGCGGAATATTAAATAAAACGAGTAAATTTTGAGAAATATTATCTAGCGTTTTTTCTGGAAAAATCTTAGTCACCTTAGCTCCAGAAATGGTTTCAAATATAATGTTATATGGTTTTCACATTTTAACTCAATGTTTTGACTCAATATTTTCATTAACCGTAAACGAATATTCCTGCCCAATTTCTAGATTAGATTTTAGAGTATAAACAATAGTATTCCCATCTTTAAGTGTAGTATTTCACTCAATAAATGGACTCAAAGTGATTGTTTTATTATTTATAGAATCAGACTTTAAATCAGTCGAAAAACTGACTTCAAGCGTTTTAGTATCAAATGGAATTTTGCGGTATTCTATGCTGAAATTCGCTCAAACAACCTGAGGAACCTCAAGCCTTTTAGACAAAAAATCTGACAAATAATATCATCGGATTCAAAGCAAAATTATGAGAACTCAAATACTAGGATAAAGTATTTTTTTATTTTTTAGCTTAAGTTTCGCGCTCAAAACCAGATTATCAAAAAATAGTTTGAAGTTTTGCATAAATGGATATATTAAAAAATAAATACTTTTTATTTTAATGAATTCTTTATGAAAATCAAAAAGAAAATAATTATCTCATCAATCATTCTAATTCTCCCTGCTTCTTATTTATTTATAAAATATTTGCTTCCCTTAAATCTCAACGCCTTGCCGGAATCAAGTATTATTTATGATGTGAATTGAGTACAAATTTGAGAAATTCCGTATGAGGAAAAAATTAGAAGAAAAAATATAAAATATGACCAAATTCCAGAGTTTTATAGGAAAGCTCTGGTAATTTTGGAAGATAAAAGTTTTTACACTAATAATTGAGTGGATCTGAAGTGACTTGTAAGAAGTACAATAATAAATCTGAAATCTGGGCAAATTGTACAAGGTGGATCTACGATTTCTTCGCAATTAATTAGGAATAATTTATGGCTTAATGAAAAGAGAAATCTGTGGAAAAAAATACAAGAATTTATTTTAGCGATTAGACTAAATTGAAAATATAGTAAAACTGAAATTCTTGAAAAATATGTAAATCAGGTTTATTTTTGATATCTAAATTATGGACTTGAAAGCGCTGCTAATTATTACTTTTGAAAAAGTCCAGAAAATCTCACAAAAGCAGAGCTTATTACACTTCTATCTATTCCAAAAAATCCTAAATTATATAATCCATACAAAAATAAACAAGCATTTAAGACAAGATTTTTAATAATAACTGAAACTCTTGAAAAAAATAATTTGATAAATAAAAATGAGCTAAATTTAATTAAAAATGAACAATTAAAATTAAATAAAGAACACAGAGATAAATTGCCTTATATAAGGGATTTTATTGCCAAAAAATGAATTAGAGAAAACAAAATAGAAACTACAATTGATTATAATCTTACGAAAAAAATTGAAGAACTTTGAGATAATTCTGTCTATGAACTTTCTTGGAAAAATGTCTGAGATTATGGAATTCTGGTGCTTGATAGAAAGAGTAGTGAGCTAAAAGTAATGATTTGAGGAATAAACTATTACAAGCAAAATTGACAAGTTAATTCAACTCTTGCTCTAAGGCAACCAGGTTCAACCATAAAACCTTTTAATTATTTGCTTGCTTTTGCTAATTTTGGAATAAAACCTACTGATACAATTCTGGATTTACCGGTAAATTATAGCACTGATAAATGATATAGTTACGAGCCAAAAAATTATTCTACAAAATATACAGGTGAAGTAAGTTTGTCTGATGCACTCGCGCAAAGCATTAATATTCCCGCTGTGAAATTACTTGAAAAAGTCTGAGTCTGAAATCTTCTAAATTTCCTTAAAAAATTATGAATAACCTCTCTAACTCAAGATGAGAATTTTTATGGGCTGGCTCTAACTCTCGGGGTATGAGAAATGAGCTTGTATGAGCTAACTCAAGCCTATAATATATTTGCAAACGATGGGAAATTGTGTCTCACAAAATTCTTAAAAAATACACCATTAAAGTGTGAAGAAATTATTGATAAAAAATATACCGACGATATAAACTACATTCTTTCAAATAGATATTTTAAACTCGCCGGATATCCTATAAATTCTGCGCTCGATTTTGCTGACAAAAAAGTATTTGTAAAAACCGGAACTTCTAGGAATTACAGGGATAATTGGACAATATGATATACTGATAATTATATAATCTGAGTATGGGTCGGAAATAAAGACGCAAGCAATATGAAATGAGTCAGTGGAGCCACTGGAGCCTGAGAAATTTTCTCAAAAATAGTGAATTTCCTAGAAAAAGATAGCTCCTCAATTAATTCAATTAATCTCACAAAAAATACAAAAGATTATCTAGAAATCACAAATCCACTAGACAATGAAAAATATAAAATCAATGAATTTACACCTCTTGATACTCAAAAAATCAAACTAGAATTCTCTACAAACATAGCTTATGACTCATATTTCTGGACACTCGACAACAAAAAAATAAGCTCCCAATTTATCAATCTAACAAATTGAAAGCGTATTTTAAAAATAAATCTGGAAAGAAATTGAGAAATTATTAAAGAGAGTAATGTGAGTTTTGAGGTAGTAGAATAGTTTTTGTTGTTTTGTCAATAGTTTTTTATTTAAATTTGCTTTTATTTTTTAATTCATATACTGAGGCAATCCAATTTAAGTTTGGAGCAATTTTCTTTTTTGTAATTATAGGTAAAGAGTGTTCTTTATGTCTAGGTTCAAAATAGACAAAAAAGAAGATTTTTTAATTATTTAATTATTTACATTATGAACTTTGCCGAGCTAGGTCTAAAGCCCGAGATTTTGGATGCTTTAGCCAAATTAGAATACACTACTCCTACCAAAATACAGGAGGAAGTAATTAAGGTTTCACAAGATTGAAAAAATATTATTGGTCAATCACAAACTGGAACCTGAAAAACATGAGCCTTTGTAATTTCTATTTTACAAAAAATAGATTTAACAAAACCATGAATAAAAGCGATAATTCTCGCGCCAACCCGCGAGCTTGTAACTCAAACAAAAGACGAGATTTACGCTACATCAAAATTTATGAACTTAAAATCTCTATCTGTTTACGGATGAGAACCAATTTATAAGCAAATTAAAATGCTTAATAAATGACAAGATATAGTAATCGGTACTCCAGGAAGAGTAATTGATTTAATCGAAAGATGAATTCTAAAGATTGCTGAAATTGAGTTTTTTGTACTTGATGAAGTAGATAGAATGCTTGATATGTGATTTATTGACGATATTGATTTTATCTGGAATAAACTTAAAAATTTAAAACAAACATTTCTATTTTCAGCTACAATTACGCCAGAAATTAAATGAATTGTAGAGAAATATTTATGAATGGATTATACTTTTATTAAAGCTGACACAGAGCTTACTGTTGCCAAAATTGACCATTCATTTATTGAAGTACCTCACATTGATAAATATTCAATGTTAAAAAGATTTATCGTAAAACACCAATCAGAAAAAACTATAGTTTTCGTGCAAACAAAAAGAGATACCGAGGTTCTAGCTCAAAAATTAATTGAAGATGGATTAAGAGCAAGTTATCTAAATTGAGATATGAGACAAAGAGAAAGATTTAGAGCATTAAAAGATTTTTCTGAGTGAGATTCAAATATCTTTATCGTTACAGATGTAGCATCAAGATGACTAAATATGAAAAATGTCGAGCTAGTAGTAAACTACGATGTACCAAGTGATCCTGAATCTTACATTCACAGAATCGGAAGAACTTGACGTGCCTGAGCTACAGGTAAAGCTGTAATGCTAGTGTCTAGATGAGAAAAATTAGCACTTAGAAATATTGAAAAAAGAAATAAGATAACAATCAAGCAAGTTGATGGAGAATGAGATGAAATAAAAAGAACTGACAAACCAGATGATTACAGAGGAGGTGGAAGATGAGGAAACTCTAGGTCTAGATTTGACAGAAGACCTTCTGGAGGAGGAAGAAGTTCTGGAGGTTCAAGATTTTGATGAGAAAGGAAAGAATTCTGAGAGAGAAAACCTTTCGGAGAGAAAAAAAGTTTTTGAGACAGAGATTCTAGCTCAAGATTTTGATGAGAAAAGAAAGAATTCGGAGAGAGAAAATCTTTCGGAGACAGAAAACCTTTTTGAGAGAGAAGTTCTAGTCCTAGATTTTGAGACAAAAAGAATTTCGGAGAAAGAAAGAGTTTTTGAGAAAGAAAACCTTTCGGAGAAAAAAAAGAATTTTGAGAGAGAAAGAATTTCTGAGGTCCTAGTAAGTTTTGAGAGAGAAAACCTTTCGGAGAGAAAAAGTCATTTGGTGAGAGAAAACCTTTCGGAGAGAAAAAGAGTTTTTGAGAAGAAAAATATTATTCAAATAAAGAAGATTTAAGAAAAACCGAAATTTCAAGAGATAGAAAAACATCTGGAGATATTTCAAAAAAAGGAAAATGAGAATGATTTAAGAGTAATTTCTCAAAATCAAAAAAACCTTTCCCTTCTAAAAGAAGAGAAGATTAGTCTGTTATTATAAATACCCTCTTCTGTCATTTCGAATTCCCCCTTCTGTCATTTCGAATTCCCCCTTCTGTCATTTCGAAACTTCCCACCTGTCATTTCGAACGAAGTGAGAAATCCCTTTTAGAAGCACTTTTGAAAAATATAATTTCCAAATTTAACTTTTCTTTAAGTTTTAGTCTCAAAAGATTTGATTTAAAGGGATTCCTCGTTGTACTCGGAATGACAGAGTGAGGTTCGGAATGACATTTAATTAATACTCAAAAAAATCCCTAATTGGGGATTTTTTTGTTTTGTCCTTAGACAAGCTTATGATGATACTGGGATGAGACTTGAAATGACAAAATTTTTTAACAACTACCCAAAATTCTTGTTTTGACGAGTTGAAATAATTGTCAAAGTTTCAAATTGTCGGATACTAAAATTCTTATTTTTTAAATCAATTAAATTTTGTCTATAGAACTAATCCTTAATACAACGAACCGAGAAACCGAAGGTCTGAGTATTGTAACTGCGAGTGACTGAGGCGTTGGAAAAACCCATGTAGCGTCTCCAAGAAGTAGTAGGAGAAGGAGTGTAAACAGAACTAGACCAGTAGAGGGCACTGACCCCACGAAAGATGCAAGTACCACCATCACAGTAGCCTTTATAATCTTTTTGTTCTTTTAAATTTAATAATTTCCTTAATCAATCTGCTCATAATTCTTTTTCAAGTTTTATCCAGTCTTCATCTGATATAGTTTTTAATCATCTAAATTCTGCTTCTTTTAGATATCAGTGAAAATCATATTGATAATAGGTTTTTCATTCATATTCTAACTCCCAACAACAACATTCTTGATGGGGTTGTTTTTCTTTTAGGAGTTTTACTTCGGGACATTGTGGTTTGTCGAGGTCTTGGTTTAGGACTTTTAGTCAGGCTATTTCGGTGTAGTCTGGGAGTTGGTTTTGTTTTTGTAGTTCTAGCTCTCTTTTTCTTCTCTCATTTTCTTCCATGGCTGGAAGTGCAGTTTTGATTAGTTTTTTGTTTTCTTCAACTAGCCTCTGTAATTCTTCAGTTATTACAGGGGGCTTAATTTGAAATCATGGAGTTGGGGTATGTGGAGTTTGGTTTGTCATGGGTTGGGTTGGTTTTAGATGTATTTGTTTTAGTTTATCATATTTTGAGGGATTTTGCAAAAAATTGAACAATTTCAAAAAAAATCCCCAACTGGGGATTTTATTTGTTTTGTTTTTATTTGAGACTATTTTAGTCCTTTGTTATAAAAGCCATATTCATATCCTTTAACACTAGGTAATTAGGATTTTCTATTGATTCCATTATATTGGTTGTGTTTTCTTCTGAAATACTATTTAGAGACTCAACTTCAGCTATTTTCATATTAAGTAAATTCTGTTCAAACATTAGTGTTCTTCTTTCTAGTTCTAGATTTCTTATTTGGTATCATTTTGTAGCATTAACATTGAGTGACCAAACGTAGTAAATTCATAAAAATCAAATCATTAATATTGTAAGAATGTAGGTGTTGGTAAAAGACATCTTATAGTTTTCTCTTGAGGTTTTTCTTTCTGAGAAAAAAGGAATCTTTCATCTTTTCATTACAATTATATTTGGATTCATTGATTTTTATAAAGTTAAATTATATTATTGATTTTTTTTAATACTCTTAACTTGGAGCTTCTGGATCTTGGGTTTGAGTCTAGCTCATTTTGTTTTGGTATAAGTGGTTTTTTGTGTACTTTTTCAAGAATTGGCTGAGTCATATTCATTCCCGTTATTTGATTTATTTCTGTTTTTATAAATTCGTTAAAAGTCTTCTTTACTATTCTGTCTTCTAGAGAATGAAAGCTAATTACTGAAATTATTCATCCAACATCTAGTAATTTAACTGCATCTTGAAGACTTTCTTTTAATGCGCCAAATTCATCATTTACTTCAATTCTGAGTGCTTGGAATACTCTTAATTTTGATTTTGGATCAAAGCTCGAGCTCTCAATTATTTCTAGTAAATCCTTAGTTGTTTTTATTTCCTTTTCAATTCTTGATTTTAAAATATTGTCTATAATAAATTTTGATTTCTTTTCTTCTCAATATTCTCTAAATATTCTGTATAAATCGTTTTCACTATAACTGTTTACTATATCTTTTGCGGTAAGTCAGGATTTTCTATCAAATCTCATATCCAGTATCCCCTCTCCTCTGAAAGAAAATCATTTATTTTCATCATCAAAATGAACGCTACTTACTCATAAATCATAGTATATTCAACTCACTTTGTCAATTCATATTTTATTTAATTCACTTTTTAGATTTCTAAAATTTGAATTAATTAAGTATATTTTAAGATTTTTTTCTTTTATATACTCTCAAATATTTTTGCCTATATTCAAACTTGCATTTTTCAAATTATCCTCATCAGCATCAAATCCCACAAATATATCTCATTTATTTAACTTCCCTATAATTTTACTCGCGTGTCCACCTAATCCAAGGGTGCAATCAACTACTATATTTTGTCTATTTCAAGCTATTTCTATACTATCAACTAATTCATTTAATAAAACAGGTATATGTCAGAATTTAGGTTTTTCCACTTTGTCAAAAAAATGTTAAAAAGTCACTTTGTCTACTAAAATCTATCTCATACTCCAAAATCTAATCTTTTTTGCTCTATTGTCAAATAAAAAACAAAAAAACTCCCCAAAAAAACTATTGACAAACCAAAAAAACTATTTCCAGTACCTAAGGAAATAGTTTTTGACATTTTGTTAACAATGGAGAAATTAATTCGCTGGATAAATTCATGCAAAGGAAGTTGCATAAAATAAAGAATTATCATACATAGTAATAGCTCAAGTTGTACTTATACGAACTAAGCAAGAACTAGATATACTTGTAGAAGACCGACAAATTCAAGAAATATATCAAATAATATATGATGGATAACACTCTGCTGGAAGATTTGGAAAAGTAGAAACTGGCCATCAAGATGCATTTGTACCAGCTGTAACTGAAAATGATCATTTGAATTGAAGAAAATCTCAAATACGTCTACAATACATTGAAGAAGTCCAAGTTCAATTAGATGGAATTAAAGTCCGAGCAGTTGAACTTGTAAAAGAAGTAGCAGTAATTCATCAATTAATTGTAAAAGTATCAGTTGGAATTGCTCAAATTCACACTTTTCAAGAAGAAAATGTAAAATTAGAAACTCTTGAATTAAGATCATTTAAATTATCAATCATTTGATTCCAAGAACTTGCGGTTAGTCCGCTTCAAGTTCAGACCGGAGTCATAACACTCCGTCAGGCAGCATATACAATAATAAATATTCAAATACTTAAAATAAATCATATTCCAATAATCACTCAACTTCAAAGTTTTTTGAAGAATTTTTTTAGTAGAGTTTTTACCCCAAGTGTATTTATTTCATTGCGCATAAAATATTAGGTTAAAATATAAAAATTATTGGTTATTTTTACAACACATAGCTGAAGAACTAGTATATGAATCAATATAACATCCCCAAGCAGTATTTCCATTAGTATTTCTTCTAGTATCTACCATAAAATGTGAGCCTGCAGAACATTTTATATATCAATCATTCCGACCCCAGCCAGGATAAAACATTGCACTTTGTCATTCTGCACTACCTATATAACTACCAGCAATCCATGAATAACTAGTTGGATTATTATATCAAGGTCTTCTTAATGAATTAAATCAACCAGAAAATAAATCTGGAAAAGTACACATATGATAGCCAGTATTACAAGAACAAGTAGTATAAGTGCAGGCATTAGTATAATAAGCAAATTCATCACAACCTACGCCATCAACCCAAACTCATCTTCTATTTTCACATGCAACCTTTTGAATATATGCTTTAATATCACTAGCCGCAACTCATGTTTCAGAACCTCAAACTTTTAGAGAACCATTTACATCTAATTTTGCCACAGGAGTTGCGGATCATATTCATACATTTCATCAATTAAATGAAAAATTAGAAACTCTAGAATTCAAATCATCAAGATTATCTACCATTTGATTCCAAGCTGTAGAAGTTAATCAACTTCAGGTTCAAACTTTTGTTAAACTACTAAATCAAGCATAAACAACAAATACAAGACAAAGAGTAAAAAAGAAACTTAGAGCTATGGTAATTCAAGAAAATATATTTTGTTTTAGTATATTTTTCATATAAATAAAATTAAATTATAAATCAAGTAAGAAAAATATATCATATTAAAAAATAAATGCAAATTTTTGTTTTGCTATCTAAAACTCAGAAAAATCTCATTTTTCAATATCTTTTTCAATATCTTTTTCAATATTTTCAAAGTTTTTATCAGCAATTTTAGATATATTTGTCCGAGTCATATTATATCAATATTTTTTATCATTTTTATCCGTGATAAAAATTGGGATAATAATCTCGTTATTTAAATCATAAAAAATAAGCAATCTAATTGCTTTATTACAAAAATCAAATTTTAACTTCATAAAAGGACGATTAAGATAATCTCATTTTACTATTGTAAATTTATAAATAATTGAAACTATTTTTATTAAATTACAGATTGTATAATTTTTTCAGATAAATTTTTTGAAATCTTTTTCAAAAGTTTTAGAAATAATTATTTTCATGAGAATTTTTGAGAAATTGTATTTTGTAGTTTTTTGAAATTTTTAGAATTTAATAATTTAGATTCTTCATTCTCATTGAAATATTCTACTTCAACATCAGAAGTATTATTAAAATATTGTTTTATTATTCATTGTGTATTAAGAATTTCTACGAAATTATATACACTTATTTTTTTTATATCTAAAGTATTTGTTGCCATAGAATTTGAGAATTAATAGTTATTAATAAATTTATTATATATTTTTCTATAAATTATCAAATTTTATTTTTGTAAATCTAAAAAGTTTTAGGAAATACTATTTTCATAAATTTATTTTGCAAAAAAGTTGTTTTTTTATATAATCCAGAAAATTTAATTAATAGTAAATATTTTATAGTTTAATAAAGGCGAACGTGTCATTTAAAAAATCAAAAATTAAGAGGGATGAAATAGGTGAAGTTATAATAGATAAAGTAAAAGAACTCAGAGCTACTTATTTTAATGCGAAAAAGAAAAATATAGTCTCAGGAATTTTACTTGGAGTATTTTGAATTTTTGTAATAAGTGCTTTGGCATTTTTTACATATTCAAAAATTTCTGATTTTAAGATAGATTTTAGTTTTATGAATTTACTCAATATCTGAGGATTTTCTTCTATTGACCCAGAAAAAGATAAAATAAATATACTTCTAACAGGAATTTGATGAGGAAGTCATGAATGAACTGATTTAACTGACACAATAATTTTAGCTTCAATTAGTCCAAAGAAAAAAACGGTTTCAATGCTTTCTATTCCTCGTGATTTATATGTATCATATCCTACTTGATGAGCTTGACGTATCAATGAACTTTATACTAGATGATTAAAAAAAGAGTCAGAAAAAAATGCAATGAATTATTTAAAGGAAAAAATAGAAGAAATTAGTTGAGAAAAAATTGATTATTATGCTAATATTGATTTTGATTGATTTACAAAATTTGTTGATTTACTTGAATGAGTAGAAGTAAATGTACCAAAAGATCTTACAGATCCAGAATACCCAGATGGAAATTGGTGATATGAAACATTTTCAATAAAAAAATGATTGCAAACTCTTGATGGAAAAACAGCACTAAAATATGCAAGAAGTCGTCATTCAACTAGTGATTTTGATAGATCTCTAAGGCAACAATTAGTAATAAAAGCTATAAAAGAAAAATTATTTAATCTAAAATATATTTCATCACCCTCTAAGTTAAAAGCACTATTCTATACATTAAGCTCAAATATTAAAACTGATTTAACTTTAAAAGAAATAATATCATTGGCTTGAATTGCAAAAGGTATTCCAACTGAAAATATTTTTTCATTTAACTTAAATACAAGTTGTTTTGATTGAGATTGCAATATTTGAGGATTTCTGTATTATGGAGACAGAAGTGCTTTTGGTTGAGCGTCAGTGGTATTGCCAGAATGAGCTACAGCATCAAGTGTTTCGTCTTATAAAGATATAAATAAATTCGCGAATTTAGTGTTTAATTACCCAGAAATATTTGTTGAAAAAAATGAAATAGTTTTTGTAAATACTACAAAAGTTGGATGACTTGCGAGTAAATTTGCAACTAATTTAAAAAAGTATTGATTTAATATTCCTGATAAGGATTCTATTTTTAGTACAAAAGACAAATTCGAAAAATCAAAAATAAATTATATTTACGATGAACAAACTAAAACCTGAGTAAATCCAGAAAGTAAGACTCTAGAAGCACTTTCTCAATTTATATTTACCCAGCAAGAAAAAGTAGTTGATTTTAGTTATACAAAAAATCCAAATACAAAAATAGAAATTATTCTTTGAAGTGATTATCGCTTATTCCTAAATAATTAATTATGAACCAATTTAAGAAAAATCAATTAAGCAAAAAGATATCAGAAAAATATCTTAAAGTAATGAAAAGTTGAGATAAGAAAATGATTTTAATCCATGTGTGATTTTTAGTGCTTGGATTAGCTTTAGTTTTTTTTGCAATTGTATGGATATTGTATATTCGCGATCTACCTTCTATAAATAGTCTTTGAAATAATGTAATTCCAGAAAGTGTAATTATTTATGATAAAAAATGAAATGAGCTTTATAATCTTTATTCAAAAGAAAAAAGAACTTCAGTAGACATCTCTCAAATTTCAAAAACAATGCAAGACGCTATAATTTCAACTGAAGATAAGACATTTTTTACAAATAAATGATTTGATTTTAAATGACTAGTTAGAGCTTGACTTAATTATATTACTTGAAAATCAGATAAAATACAAGGAACATCTACAATTAGTCAGCAATTGATTAAAAATAGTTTTCTTACAGCTGAGCGCTCTATAAAAAGAAAAGTACAAGAATTGTATCTTTCATACAAATTAAATACTAGCTTCTCTAAAAATAAAATATTAGAACTATATTTAAATAAAATCTCATTTTGAAGTAATGCATTTTGAATCGAGGAAGCCTCAAAGACTTTTTTCTGAAAAAATGCGAAAGATTTAGGAATTTTGGAAAGCTCAATAATGAGTTCAATCCCAAAATGACCCACTTATTATTCACCATACAATCATCGCGAAAGATTAATGTGATATTTATATGTGTATAAAGAAGATAATGCAAAAGATATAATAAAAATTGATGAAACTGAAAATCCAGCATTTTATAATCCCCTAAAAGATAAATTAAAATCAATTATAACAGATGTAGAAATTACAAAAGTAAACGAAAATACGACTAAAATTTGTAAATTAAATAAAACTTATTTCAAATCTGATTTTAAAATAGACTGAAACTGATGTATACAACTTGATTATAATGACTTACTAACATTTTTGAATAGTATAAGAATTCCCTATTCAAAATTAAATATAGAAAAACCTAACAAAGATTTAATGTGATATGTTTTAGAATATAATACCGGAAGAAAAGATTTTGTGCTTTGAAGAATGCTTGAAGATACAAAAATTAAAGAAAATGAATATAAAAATACTCTAGTTGAATGAATAGATTTTAAATTTAAAAAATATACAGAAAATATTAAATATCCATATTTTGTATTTTATGTTAAGGAATACTTAGAAAATAAATATTGAAAAGATTTTGAAAGTGCTGGATGACTTAAAATTTACACTTCTATTGACCCTGATTTACAAGATAAAGCTGAGGAATTAGTAAAAAAACAAGCAGAAATTAATAAAACAAAATACTGAGCTAAAAATGCAGCTCTAATTAGTATAGATAATAAAACAGGGCAAATTCTTGCAATGGTTGGATGAGCTGATTATTTTTGAACATGAGCGTGAGCAAATGTAAATATAATAACGTCAGAACGTCAGCCAGGTTCTAGTTTTAAGCCAATAGTCTATTCTTATGCAATTGAAAATAATCCAATTTGACCAGAAACCCCAGTTTATGATAGTGAAACAAAATTTTGAGAATGGGAACCAGATAATTATGACACAAAATTTATGGGTAGAATGCCTCTTAGAAAAGCCCTAGGTTATTCTAGAAATATTCCTGCCATAAAAGTATTTTTCTATGCTGGATGAGAAAATGAAATAATAAATTATGCGAATTCTCTTTGAATTGAATCACTAAAAAAATGAAGTTATTACGGTTGACCATTAGCTATTTGAACTTGAGAATTGAAACCTCTAGAATTAGCGCAAGCTTATAGTGTTTTTGCAAACTGATGATACAAAAAAGATATAACTCCAATTATAAAAATAGAAGATACTAAATGAAATATTATTGAGGATTACAAAGAAAATAAATGAGAAAAGGTATTAAATGAAGCAGCTGCTTATGTGTTAACTGATATACTATCAAATCCAGCAAATAGACCAAATGATTTCTGGAATAATGTACTAACTCTAAAAGATAGAAAAATTGCTGCAAAAACCTGAACTTCAAATAAAAATGTAACTGTAGAATGAAAGAAGAAAGAAATCCTCCCAGGAGATCTTTGGACTGCAGGTTATACTCCACAAATAACAACAGTTGTATGGGCAGGAAACACGGACGGAACTCCTACAAAATGAACATGCGATTGACTTAATTGTGCAGCTCCAATTTGGCATTCATATATGGAATTTGCTCATAAGAATATTAAAAAAGAGGATTTTAAAAAACCAGAATCAGTAATATCAGCAACTATCTCAAAAGCTTCTGGAAGATTAGCATCAGATAGTACGCCACAAGATCTTAAAATAACTACAATATTTGCCGTAAAACCAACTGAATATGATTCATGAGCGAAAAAAATAGAAGTTGATGTAACCTGTAATTGAAAAGTAACTGATGTTACTCCACCAGATGCAATTAAAACTATATATTTATGATCTAGTGTATCCCCTATTATTGATTCATTTGATAAGGCTTGGTTAAAATGAATTTGAAATTTTTCAACTGATTGATATTTTACTTGAACAATTCTAGATACTCCATGTGACAGATTATCTCAAGATAGTGCTTGAATTAGTATTTCATCAAATCTAATTAATTGAGAAAATATTAAAAAAGAGAATAAAAAAATTGAGATTAGATATGATGCAAATAATCCGATAATAAAAATAAAAATTCTTAAAGATAATGAGCTTTATAAAACAATTGATATTGATAATAAAAAATGATGAAATATTGAAGAAATTATTGATTTTTCAAAAGATTCAGATTGAAATCATGACCTAACAATAAGGGCTGTAGATTCATTTTATTACTCAAATGAGATAAAATATAATATAATAGTTTGAAATCCACAAGAAAGTGAAAATACAAATTCATGAGCAAGTGAAACTACATGAGGTGAAAATACTCAAAGTTCACTAAGTCTGGAAATAACAAATCCTGCAAATTGAAAAGTTAATATTTATAAGGATCAATTCTTTAATTTAAGATGAACTGTAAGTGAAGTTCCTGATGTTTTAAATGTATATGTTGACGGCTCTTTATTTAAAATTCTCGAGTGAACAAAGAATTTCTTAGTTCCAATAAATGAAGACAATACTCTAGAGGTCTGACAACACTCTGTTAAAGTAGAAGTTATCTCTGGATGAAAAACAATAACTAAAGAAATAAGCGTAACTGTTTTAGCTAGATAAAGAAATTCTAAAAAGTAAAAAACCTCATTATAATTAATGAGGTTTTTAAATAAAAATTAATATTAATTATCTTCAAACTTTTACACTTCAAATAGTTTGCTCAATTATAAGAACTTGATCCTTTGGTGGGTTAATAAATTCAACTCAGTATCTATTGTTTGATAAGACATTTCTAACAATTCAAACTAGTGAAAATTCATCTTTATTTATATGAAAATCAAAAGAAAGCTCATCTCATTTTTCTTTTGGAATTTCTGATGTTATTTGTAATCAAGAACCACTAATATCAGACAAAGTATCAACACTTAAAATTCTTGTTTTAAAATTTACTGTATTAACATGAATAGGTCATTGGTCATCATTAAGTATCTCTGTAATACTTGCTCTAATATTTTTACGTTTATTAGTTCTTACGTCTAACACATCAAATTCAGGTAATACCTCTTTTTCATTATATTCAGGTAAACCATATTCTTGCAGTAATTCAGAAGAAAACTCGATATCTTTTTGTTTTGGAGTCTTAGGTATCTAATTCTAAATCAGGAGACATTTTTGTTTCAGGAAGAATATGATTAAAATTATCCCTAACAACAAGCTGAGCTCTAATAATGGGCTTTGAAACTGGTTTAGTATTCGATAAACTATTTTTTTTGGCTTCATTCTCCTTTTTATTTCCTCAAAATAATGATTTAATACTAAATCCCATAAAATATTTTTGTTTATAATTTAACTATCTCTATGTTATCATATTTATTAAATCCTGTCAAAAAATGAAAAAAAATTATATATAAAATATATCTCATAAAAAAAAATTCTTAACTTTCGTTAAGAATTTTTTGTTTATTTTTTGGTAGGGCTACGGAGAATCGAACTCCGGTTTACTGGATGAAAACCAGCTGTCCTGACCACTAGACGATAGCCCCAAAAAGGTCATAAATGTATGTATTGGAATATGGTCGGGAACGTGAGACTCGAACTCACAACCCCACGCTCCCAAAGCGTGTGCGCTAGCCAATTGCGCTAGTCCCCGGCTTTGTTTTGGAATCAAATGGTGGGTGTGCGTGGAGTTGAACCACGGACCTCGTCCTTATCAGAGACGCGCTCTAACCAACTGAGCTACACACCCGAATTTTAAAAAAAATAACACTTAATTTGGAGCGGGTGATGGGGGTCGAACCCACAACAATCTGCTTGGAAGGCAGGAACTCTAGCCAATTGAGCTACACCCGCAAAATTAAATGTGAACACATTGTATAAAAACTTCGCTTAATGTCAAAATTTTTTTATATTTTTATTGAAAAAAGTTGTTTTTCTCTAAATTTTAAATTTTTTTTAAATGTTGACTTTTCATCAAATATGGTTAAATTAAATTTTATTTAACTGAAATTTTAAATTATATGAATGAGCTAGAACTCCCAAAAATATCAAAACTAAATACTATAGAGCTAGAAACCTGATTAGATCCATATGGGAAAATATCAGATTATTGCCACACAACAATTTCTTGAGATGATTTTGATAAGGATGAGGATTTTTTTTCACTAGAAAACAAGAAAAAAGCATTTTGAGAGAATTATAGAGATAATAATCTAATTAGTGTAGAACAATCTGACTGAAGTATTGAAGAAATTGAAATATCAACAATTATTAACGGTGGAATGTGAACTGGTATTTCATCACCAGATATGGTAAAAGCTATGAATAAACTCTGATTTTGAGGACATTTGTCATCAGTTTGAATTGGAGATTATTATTTTAATAAAATTATTCCAAGCTTTAATAAACTAAAAAAATCTGAACAAAAAAATATTATTACAACGGAATTTAATAAAATATTTAAGGAAGAATTGAAATTAAGTGATGAATTTATTGAAAAACATTTCTTTAAATGTGAAGATTTATGAGAACAAGCTAAAAATAAATGATTTAACTGTGAATTACCTTGAAAAGCTATGCTTTTTAGAATGAAAGATTTAATCTGAATTTACAGAGAAACTACAAAACTCAAAAAAGAGTGAATTAATGTCTGAATAAATTGTATGTACAAAACCAGTTCATACATTGCTTCACTTAAGATTGCGACTTTAGCATGAATTGATTATATCACAACAGCTGCCGGAAATCCAGAAAAAAACCCAAAAGAATTTTTGAGTGGATTTTATAGTGATTTAGATAAAGAATGAATTAAATACAGAAAACCAGCCTTTTGACTTCTAATTTCTTCTGGAAATTCTAGATTTTTAAAAGATTTAGATTATGACTATTACACTTTTGAAGAATGAGACAAGGCAGGATGACACATTATAAGAATGTGAGATAAATATGAGGAACTAGAGAAAATCAAGAAAATTTTTGGGAAAGCTTCATCAAAAATGCCACCAATTTATGCAGCTGGATGAATTTATAATAACGCAGAAATTAAAAAAGCACTAGCCGCTTGATTTAGCTGAGTACAAATCTGAACTAATCTTGCAGTGTCAGAGGAGGCAATAGATGGAAAATGAGAAGAATTTAAAAAAACTCTAATTTCCGGAAATCATTTGTGACCAGTGTCAAAAATAGATGAAATCGCTTTTAACAGTGCACTTACAACAGAGAAAAAAATAAAACAATTTGAAAGAATTTACAGAAAAAAAGTACTAAAGTATCTTGAAAAAGAAGCCGTAAAAGCTCACATAGAATTTAACGAACTAGATATTGAAATAGTAAAAAATCATTTTTATAAAGTTATTTACAATAATTTCTTTAACAAGGAATTTATCAGAGAAGAATGAGAAGAATATACTTTTGATCAAATGCTTTTATATCATTTAATTGAGGCATTTATAATCCAAAAGGCTGCTTGAAATCAAGAAAAAATGTTTGATATGCTAAAAAGTTATGGAAATTCTCTAAAAGCAATACAGGAATTCAAAAGATTTTACGAAGAAAACCAAAATTCCATCCCAACTCACCTAGTTTTTGACAGTACAGTTGGATTCCCTGGTAGAGCAAGATTAAAACCAGAAATATATAAAATAATTCTCTGAAAAGTAGAATCAAGCGGATGTGTAAATTGTCTCACAGATTGTATCCTAGCCTGACGCGCAGAGGTAAAACCAGCAAGATGAAGCAATTTCTGTATAGTTAATTGGCTTGATAAAATCAAAGAAAAAGGTTTTAACTTAGATTTTTCTGGAAGAAGCACAGTTCCCTACCCAGAAATAAGATCACTTAAAGACATAATGGCTTACTTTATGGGATATTACGTTGAGAGGTAAATTCCTAAATAAAACATAAAATAAATTTGCTTTTTTTATCATTTTTAATATACTTCGTGTGCCTAATTTTTTGGGCGAATTTTTTGGCTGTATATGGCGAACGTAGTTCAGTTGGTTAGAACACCAGACTGTGAATCTGGTTGTCGTGGGTTCGAATCCCATCGTTCGCCCCAGAATTTTTATTTTTTAACTTATTTTTATATGACTAATGATACAAATGATTTTTGAGCTTTATTAAAAGAACAAAAACCTATTATTTCTCCAAGAATGGGAGATATTATTTCTTGAACTGTTTTATTCGCAAGTAATAAAATGATTTTAGTTGATTTGAATTGACAATTTACATGAATTATCGCCTGAGCTGATATGACTTCATCTACGGATGATACGTCAAAAATCAGAGTTGGTGATATTGTAGAATCTATGGTTTCAGGAGATGATGCAGATTCTGGTTTAATTATTCTATCTCTTAAAAAAGCTAGTCAAATTAAACTTATCGCAAGATTACATTCAAATTTTGATACAAAAGAAATTATTACAGTTATTCCAAATGAAGCAAACAAATGAGGTCTTTTAATTGATTTAGATGGTATAAAATGATTTATTCCAGTTTCTCAATTAACTCCAATGCATTACCCAAGAGTTGAATGAGCAAACGCTGAAAGAATTTTAGAACACTTAAATAAATTAGTTGGTAAACCATTTAAGGTTAGAGTTATAAATGTTGATGATGATGGTAAAAAAATTATTTTCTCTGAAAAAGCTGCGATAGAAGAAGAAAGAGGAGTTGCTTTAAAATGATTAAAAATTGGAGATGTAGTAGAATGAGTAGTAAGTGGTATTTTAACTTACTGATTATTTATTACATTCAACTGATTAGAATGATTAGTACATGTATCTGAAATTGACTGGGGACATGTTTCAAAACCAGAAAGATTTGCTAAAGTTTGAGATAAAATCAAAGTTCAAATTATCTGAATTGAAACAGATAAAATCAGTCTTTCTATCAAAAGACTTAGATCTAATCCTTGGGATGAACTTGCTAAAAAATATAAAATCTGAGATATTATCGAGGCTCCAGTTACTCGTGTTTCTAATTTCTGAATATTCTTAGCATTAGACGGAGGAATTAGCTGACTTATACATTTATCTGAAATATCTAGCTCTATGGTGAAAAATATTGAAGATCATGTAAAAGTATGAGGAACAGTTAAGGCAAAAATTATTACTTTTGATTCAAATGAAAAAAGAATCGGACTTTCTATCAAAGCTCTAGAAGAATGATATGAAGCTCCAAAAGAAGAGAAAGTAACCGCAGAAAAACCTGCAAAAAAAGCTCCAGCTAAAAAAGAAGAAGTAGAAGTGAAAGTTGAAAAAACTGAAATTAAAGAAGAGAAAAAAGCTGCAAAACCAGCTAAAGAAAAAGTAGAAAAAGCTCCAGCTAAAGTAGCTAAAGCTCCTGCAAAAAAAGCTCCAGCTAAGAAAAAAGAAGTTAAATAATTTTCTTTTAGAAACAAAAAATCAAAAAAATCCAGAAAATTTTCTGGATTTTTTTGTATTTAAAGAGAATTTATGTTACAATGTAGTTAATATAACTTATAAAACTATGAACAATCAAATTAAAACAAACGCACTTATCTCTTATTTCTTCTTGGGTTGGCTATTTCTATTAGCCTGAAATAACCCAAATTTTGCAGATGAATTTATAGTGAAACATTCAAAAAAAGCGACAAAAATCCATTTTGGATTTCTAGTTACTTTTATTTTGTATAATATATTTTTGAGTCAACACTTATATTACAATATTCCTGTTATTATGGTGAGCGTTGATAAAGTTATTAATCTATGATTTTTTACTTTTTTAACACTTGCAATCCTAAAATGAGCTTATGAAGCGCACAGAGGAATTGAGCCAAAAAGTAGCATTTGGAATAAAACAAATTTGGATACAAAAAGTGTAAATTATAATTTATCTTGAATTTCTGAAAATGATAAGATCATTTATCTTACTTCCCTTTTGCCTTTTTTATGAATAATAACTTCAAATAATTATGAGAATAATATAACAAAAAGTCTGGCAAAAATAGGCACAATATTCACTTTTTTGATTTTATCTTACTATGTTTTTAGCTGATTTGACTCAATATTTATATTACTAATCTTTGCTTATATTCTATTTATCGCTTTTATTTGAGTAAATATTTTTATAAATGATAAACTGATAATTAATAATCTTATAAATAAAATTCCGAGTTTATGAGATATTTATCTAAAATCAAGAACTTCATTTTTCTATTTTTTTGATTTTTTATCTCTAATTTTTGGCAGGAAAGTAAAACTAGATTTCACCTCAAAACACGCACAACTATTAAAAAAAGATGAGAAATCTTATGAGATATTAGCTTCATACTTTACTGATGAAAGCTTAGTTTTATCAAAAAATCTAATTTTTATACCAATTCTAAATCTTATTTTTATACCAACATTTCTAGTTTCAAAAAAATCAAAATATCTAATAGCAATAACTCAAGGCTTAATTATTAGCTTCCTGCTAATTTTTATATGGTTTTACTTCTCTTATTATTCACTTTACCAATTATTTCTACTCTTCCCAATATTCATTTGAATTGCCAATATTGACAAGAATCCATTCAAAAAAATCCCAATAATCTACGATATCTACGCCATTTTCGACAAACTATCATTCTGAATTTTCTCAAAAGTTAAGTTCCTAAATGAAAAGAAAAAAGAAGTGAAGGAGGTTAGCTATAAGTTGTAATTATTTCAACTCTAAATTTCCTATCGCATTTCTCATATTTGTATCAAAAACTCAGGTTGTAGAATTGATTTTTAGGATATCTTTGGCGAATTTTATGAGGTAATCCTTGGTTAAATTACCGAAGTATCCGGTAGGATTAAGTGCATCAAAATATCAATACATTTTAAGAATTGTCTGTAAATTCGTTACATCATCATTGTAATCACCTACTTTTAAATCTTTAGAGAAAGTATATTTATCTTTCACAAGCAATATTTGAGGAGCTTTAATTTCAGAAATAATAGGAGTTTCTAGAATTTGTTTTTTGTAAATATTATACCAGATATTTATTGCTTTTATAGCTCTCGCTTTCGCTTCTGCTGGTTTATTGTACATTCTGTAAATAGTCAAATTTAGCACAAAATCATTGTAAGCATTAATTCCAGATAAATATTCCTCCTCTGTAATTGTTTTAGAATCTTTTAATTTCTCAAATTTTGCAAGAATTTTAGCCTCTAATTTGTCTAAAGCTATAGCAATTAGTTGGAATTTAGTTTTATAAATATAAATTCAGTCTTTATAAAAGTTTTTATTAATATACTTTATTTCAGGTAAGCTTTTATTTTTTAGATAATTTGAAATAATTAGATAAAGATTTTTTGCATCCGTCTTATCTGATTCAAGTCTATTTTTTATAAAAGAATCTAATTTTAAGAAAAATAAAACATAACTATTAATTATCCTATTGTATTCTTGCTTTAAAACGCCGTCAAAACTAGTATAATAAGTAGAATCATTAAAACTTAATTTATCAAAATAACTATCTGCAAGTTTTAAAACCGCAGAATTTGAAATATTAGAGTGTAAATATTCTTTTGCTTGAACTATTCAAGAAAGATAAAAAACATCTAGTGAGCTAGTATTTAATCATGAAATATTTTGATAATCTATAGTCGGAAAAGTCGGAATAATAATAATTCAAGTAGAAATTATTCAAGTAGAAGTAGTAGGAGCGCTACATATTCAATCATAAAAATTTCAAGATAAATCTCAAGTCGGACAATAATCAGCTGAAATACTTCATCCTCCACCTCATCAACCTCATCAAGAAGTTGCAACACAAACTCATCCACTTAAATTATATCAAGAATTACAGCTAACTGTACAAGAAGGATATGCTCAAATTGTTCAATTTAAAATAGTAGAAGGCGAACAAGAAAAAGTAAAATTAACGCTTCCAGTCGAAACATTTCCTACTAAATCAGTAACATAATAATAAACTCAAGTATTACTATTTACAGAGAATGCTCAAGTATAGGCTGTGGATCAAGTAGAAGCAGTGCTTCATAATTTATAATAAATATTTCCAGATTCATTACTTGTTATAGTTACATTTTGAGAAGAACTAAAAGCTCATCCAGCTGGAGTTACTGTTACTTTTGGAGAAGCTCTATCTTCTACAACTCAGACAAAATAAGTATTATCTTCATAATTCGCATCTCAAATTATTTTTATTTGTGGAGTTTCGCTCGTTGTAAAAACAGAATCAGTAAAGACAATAGAACCAGAGTTTGCTCAAAGCGTTGAAAAAACTCAGGAAGTTACAGAAGTTCAGTTCTGGCTAATTTGAGTATTTGGAGTTCAGACAATATTTCTATCAAAAGTAAAATCATATCTATCAATAAATCAATTTTGGTTTAAATCAAAAGTATAGGCTTTTAGAAGAGATATTTTTGAAGTTAAATTTAAAGCAATATTATTAGAGGATGAAACAATATCATTTCAATTTCAAAAAATATTATCAACTGAATCAGATAAAGTGTAATTTATATTGTAATTTCAAGTAACTAGAGATGAGGTTGTATAAGCAATATTTACAATATTTTCACAAACTGTTCAGTTTGGTTTAAATCTAAAAACAAAACTATTGTTTGTATAACTATCAACTGATAAATTTCAAGCGCTCACGCCATTGATATCAGCACAAGTATCAGATTCTAAAGTGTAAGAATTATAAGTTAATCAAGCTGGTAATATTAAACTCACTCTTCATTCTCTAAATTCAGTTCATACAGTTGGAATAATATTTACACTAAAAATAACTTGCGTTCAAGCAGTTGCAACATTTATAGTATTAGAAAAACTAGAATCAGTTGATTTTTTCACCTGTAGATTATTTACAGTAAAACTCGAATAAGCTCACGCAACTCAAATTCTAAATGTTGCCAAAACAAAAAGTAAGATTAGAAATTTTTTCATATTATTTTAGTTAATAGTAAGTTTTAGATTTGCAGCATTGTAAATTCATTTTGTATCCATAATATTAAAATAATAAACTCCAGGCGTAAGGCCTGAGGGTATTTTTACAGATGCAACCTGATTGTTTATAATATTAAAAAGTGTATTTTTAAAAATGTAATTATTACTTAGTTGAAGTGATACAATCTTATTAAATCAATTTCATTGAATTACTACGTAACTATCTTTTTTATTACTTATTTTATCTGGAGTAATAGCAGCAATATTTATAGGATTTGGATTATATGAAAAAGTTAATTTCGAAGAAGATGTCTCTAGTTTACCATTTTTTAAATAAAATCCAACAAAAAAATCTCAATTTCAAAAAATATTTTTTTCAATTCTAGCATAAAATTTATCATCTTTATAAATTCATTCAATTTTCTTTTCTCAAATAACAAGATAATCAATTAGTTCTAAATTTTGTCCAGAAATTTCTAAAACATTATTTATATTTGAATTAAAATTTTGGGAATTAAAAGTAAAAATTAAGACTTCTTTTGTTTTATCGATAATTTCTTCTTCTACTATTTCTTCGGGTTTATCTCAGATTAATTCAACTTCTACATCATTTTTAATATTCTCATTTTCTAGACTATTTTGAATAGCATCTCATACAATTCTTAGCTTCAAAATATTTTTAAAATGTATATTTTTAAGACTATTTTTGTCTTTTTTCTCATCATTAATATAAATTTCTTTAATATTAATTTTCTTTTCTAACTTAGAAATATTTAAATTTAAAGAATTTCAAAAAAGTGAATCAAAAACAAAAGTAAAATCTAAGCTATCATTTTTTTTAAAAGGAACAAAATCACTTCAATTAGTTTGCCAAGTTAAATTTTTAATAAAAAGAGAGGAATTTACTTTATTATTACTTATATTAACAGAAAAATAAATATAAGCTCAAATTAGGGCTCAAGCTAAAATTGTAAGATAAATTGTATATAAAATATTTTTTTTCATTTTAATAAACATATAAATTTATTGTTTTTGAAATTATATTCCCATCATTATCATCAATAGTAACTGTAATTGTTTCATTAGTTACCTTAGAATTTGGAGAAAAATAAGTGAAATTTAGGTTTGCGGTTCAAGCTATAAGATTAACAGCATCAGTAAAACTTCAGTTAATTGGAAAATTAGATCCACTAAGTGAGGTAATAGTATAATTAACAGAAGTTGAATCTATATCCTTTAAAGCAAGGGTAAAATTTTGAATTGAATTTCTTTTTATTACAATCGGGTCAAAAGATGGAATTATCTGCAATATAACTGGAGTAGCATTTGGATTTCAAACTATTGCATATACATTCACAACTTCTCAAGCCAAGGCATTATAAGAATAATATCAAATAAATGTAGTAAGTAAAAGAAAAAATCAAAGTGATAATATTTTAGACTTTTTCATATTTTTTAAATCAAGAATTATTTATTTCTCATTTCTTCAAGTAATTGTTTCTTAAGTTTTTCTTTTGATTTTGGAGCAACAACTCTAATATAGTAGATAAATCAACCAATTATAAGTAAAATAAATCCTACCATAAAATAATTAACTCCAACATATTGTTCGTCATACGTTACTGTAAAAGTTTTTGTTTGTTTAAAATCCTTCTTTTCTTTATCTTTTCATTCATAACTAAGACTAAGATTTGCTGTAATTTTCTTATTTACTTTACGGGTATGTATTTGTTCATAAAACTGTAGATAAGCTCTTTTTTCAGCAGCTTTTGATGCATAGTACTCTGTTAAATTCTTAAATTTAACTGATTTAGTTCCATCTGCATTTAATTCAGTATATCAGAAACCTGACCAAACTCATTCAAATTTTCTTTCACTTTTTGGTAGTACATTTCAAGCTCCGTCATTCACTGGAATATAATCAACCATTTTTTCTCAAATATAAGCTCCTTGTGGACTTGTAATTGACTCTTTTCAAATGTTTTTAAGTATTTCTCAATTCTCATCAATAAGTTCAATTTTTCAAGTTGGCTTTAAGTGAGTATTTCAATCATTTTTAAATTTTACATCAAAGTAAACTGGGAAAGTATTAAAAGAATTTAAAACTTCAAATTTATTCTCAATTTTATTTCAAACATCAAAACCTGTTAAATCTCAAGAAATTTTAATATCACCTGGAACATTTATTAATATTAAAACTCAAAGTCTTTGCACAACAGCTACTTGTGCTCCACTTGGTGCGCCTGGCGAGAAAAATATTGCTCAATAATGTCATCCAGGTTCTCAATTTACTGGTACTTTTACGCTAAATTTTATTTCTCTAGTCTCTCAAGGAGCGAGTGTTATATTGTTATTATCAATAGTTATCCAATTGGACAGACTATATAAATCTGTTTTTTGGTCTTGAGGTTTAATAAAAGTAGGAGTTCAGGTATCATCTCAAGCTATAAAATCTTCCTTAGAAGTATAAAGGGTTATCGCAGTTTTCTCATTATTTGTAACCTTTATAGTCTCAGATTTTTGTTTTCAACTCTCAATTGTAAGCTCATGTTTAAGAGGAGATATACTCAAATTAGCATTTGCTGTTCATATAAATAAAAGACTAGCAAAAGCTGACAAAATTATTTTAGAAAATTTCATAAAAATAAATAAAAATATATATAATGTAAGAAATATAATTATTTTTTGAAAAAATACAAGAAAAAAACAAAAAACCCTTTCTTAAAAATAAGAAAAGGTTTTAGAAAAAATATTAAATTGAAAACTATTTAGCTTGCATTTCTTTAGCGCGAGCAGCTCTTGAATTAAATTTATCAAGATTACTTGTTTTAATAAGTCTATTTTCACCTGAAAAGAATGGATGACATTTATTACAAGATTCAACTCTTATTTCTCATTTAATTACACTTCCAGTTTTGAAAGTATTTCCACATGAACATAATACTGTTGTATCTTCACTAAATTGTGGATGAATAGATTTTTTCATAATTATATTGTTTATTAAATAACCTTTTATGGTGCCGGAAGAGAGACTCGAACTCTCACACCTTGCGGTACTGGCTTCTAAGACCAGGGTGTCTACCAATTCCACCATCCCGGCAAGTAAAAACTAGTTTTACTTGTATTGCTTTTTTATGGTGGGCCGAGTTGGATTCGAACCAACGAAGCCGTAAGCAAAGGATTTACAGTCCTCCCCATTTGACCGCTCTGGAATCGACCCATATAAAAAAATGGAGCCACTTGTCGGAATTGAACCGACGACCATCCGCTTACAAGGCGGGCGCTCTACCAGCTGAGCTAAAGTGGCTTACTTTTTTCAAAAAGCTTCTGCATTTTATGAAAAGTTTCGTTATTGTCAAAATTTTTTTTAATTTTGTTTTATTTTTTAAAAAAATAGTTCTTTTTTAAGAGAAAAATAAAAGAAAATCAAATAATTTTTTGACTTTTAAATTTTTTCTATAAAATAAGCAGGTAAATTTTATATTATTGAATAATTATTATAACTATGTTAGGTAAATTAAAGAAAAGAAAAAGATTAAGAACTCATGGATATCTAGAAAGATCTTCTACTTTTAATGGATTAAAAGTTTTAAAAGACAGAAGAAGAAAATGAAGACATGTTCTTACTGTATCATATCCTACAAGATTTAAATTAAAAAGAGGAAAATCAAAACTTCATATTATAGCAGGAGGTACTGCTAGAGTAGTTACATATCCATGACTAACTGAAAGATTTAGAAAAGCTTAATTTCTTTAATCAGTCTTTATGATAAAGAAAATATACAGACTAAATGAATCTTCACTAAAAAAGGTTTTGAAATATAAGAAACCTTTTTTTTCTTATTGATTTATTGCCAATGTTGCTCAAAATAGACTCCCCCACTCAAGATTTGCAATACTACTGAGCACTAAAAATACTAAAACCTCTGTAAATAGAAATTTTTTCAGAAGAAAATTCTATAATTTAGTGGCAGATTATATTGAAAAATGAAGCTTTGATATAGTGTTTGTGCCAAAAAAATGAAAAACTTTTGACAAAAAAAATGAAGTAAGTATAGTCGAATTTGAAAAAGACATACTTTTTTCACTCAAAAAAATTTTTAATAGTTAATTTTAAAGATATGACAATAGCAGCAAAATCATTAAATGAAACACTTATCTGATTAAATAAAGAAATAGATGAAATAAGAACTCAAAATGAACCTTCAAGATTTCTAAGAAAGGAAGTTAATGGAAATCATATTAGTTATTCGCAAGTTTCTTATGATAAAATTTATGAGAAATTTCCAGATATACCTGTAACTATATGAGATTTACATCGTAAAATGGATGAATTAATTTCATTAAAAGAGGGAACTAAATGATGAGAACAGCTAAAATATATGATGAAAAATTTTATTGAAAGAATAAATGATTGATACGATTGTGAAAGTTCTTTAATAAATGCTATTCATCGTATTAACGGAGCTTTTAAAGCTGATATATTAGATGCATACGAAGCTTATTTAGTTGGTAATTTAGGAGAATTAGAAGTTACATTATGAAAATATATTTCTATACAAAAATGAAATACTGATTTATTAGATGAATACTACAAAGCTTTTGATAAAACAATGAATGAATTAATTAAAAAAGAAATGGATAAAATAAAAAGTGTATTTGGATTTAAAAAAGGAGTCATATCTAAAACTTGAAAAAAAGTTAAAAGGAATATTTTAGATATTATTTTAAAACCAAGTAAAATTTAATATAATAACTTATGCAAACATTAGATTTACCAATTTATAGACCTGGGGCTGATTTGTCAATTTTGGGGATAAAGTGACTAGCTCCTTCATTTAATTTTGCTAGCTCTTACAATAAGGCTGCTAAAATATTTAATGATTTGCCATTTTCTAGAAATTCTTTATTTCTTGAAATGGATAAGTTGGTATATTTAAATAATAACGATAAATGAAAGAAATTTAGAGATTTTCTATTAAGAGAATTGAACTGAAATGTAGATGAGAAAAAATTAGATATTAATAAAAGAAGTTTTACAGTTCTTGATATAATTAAATCTTTAAATGATAACCAAGATAGAAATGTAAAATTATTTATTTTAAAAGAATATAGTTATTATCTGAGTGATGAAATATTTAATTTTGCAGAAAATATCAATGATTACTGTGAAATTAAGGCTAAAATATGCACATTAAAATTAGAAGAAAAGGAAATATTAAATAAATATTATTCATCTGCAATTGAAATGACTAAAGTTTTGTTGTGAGTAGAAGTTATTAAAGTTAATGTTGAATTATGATTAGACTTAGATTCTATAACAGAAAACGTTGAAAAACAGGTACAATTAGTTATTAACCAATAAAAATATTATGAAAAACGAAAAAATTCTAAATTTTATGATAGCATTTTTGCTAACAATGATTGTATTTAATTTATTTTTACCAAGTACCAAAAAAACTGATGTAGTGACAACTTCTGGAATTACTCTTAAAGTATTAGAAAAAGATTATACAGTACCAAATATTCCAGTATTAGAGTTAGATAATACCACAGCAAATGAAGTTAGTTTTAATACTTGTAAGGATTTTTCTATTTTTAAGGATTCAGCGAAAATCTGAGAAAATATTCCAAAAGATTTCTGTGTGGATGTTAATGTTAAACCAAATGCTAAATATAGTTTTAATTTTAATCCAATATCAAAATTATTTTCAGTTGCCTGAGATTATAGTTTTAAACTAAATACCTGAAATAATGAGTATACAACTTCATTTACAGAGAGCGAGAAATGATTTTTTAATAATTTGTTTTCAAATTTATTTTATGCTCCAGTTTATAATTTATTTGTGTTTTTAATAAGTAATTTACCAGGTCATAATCTTGGTTTTGCGATAATTATTGTAACTCTAATTATCAGATTAATTATTCTAGTTCCTCAACATCATATCCTGGTAAATAGCAAGAAAATGCAGACAATTCAGCCAAAAATTAAAGAAATTCAAAAGAAATATAAATGAGATCAAGCAAAAATTTGAATGGAATTACTCGAATTATATAAAAAAGAAAAAGTAAATCCTGTTGGTTCTTGTCTACCTCTACTTCTTCAATTCCCTCTTTTAATTGTACTTTATTGGGTTATATCAGGTATTGCTAGTATTTCTAATTACTATTATCTATATTCACCTCTTGCTGGTTTTGATATTACAAAAATTAATTCAAATTTTTTCTGATTAAATTTAATGTCACAAGAATGGAAATCAGGAATTATTTTGGCTATAATAATTTGATTTGCTCAATTTTTACAAATAAAATCTTCTCTTACATTTCATAAAAAAACTAAAACAAAACAATGAGAAATTATTACAAAAGACGAAATGGTAGATGAACCAGTTTCAGAATTTATGCCTGATCCAAATGTTATGAACCATTTTATGCTTCGGTGAATGCCAGCAATGCTTGCTGTAACATCTTATTTTATGCCATCATGAGTTGGTATATATTGGCTAATTTGAACTCTATTTACACTCGCTCAACAAATAGTTGTAAATAAAATGACTAAGAAATAAAACTTAAAAATGTATCAAAATCTTATTACTATCGACTCTCCTATTTGAAATAATATTTTTTCTTATGAAATAAGAAAAAATAAAGAAATTTTCGTGCCAACAATAATAGATTGAACTATTAATGATGCTCAGATTTGAAATAAACCTACATTTATTGAAATAGATGAAAAATGAATTGAGCAAGTTTATTTCTGACTAAAAAATTTTATTAAAACAAACTGGAACAAAGTTCCAGTTTATATCTTTGATAACCATAATCACGCGTTTTATTTCTGGTGCGAAGCCTTAAACAATTGAGTTATTAATAAGTGAATAAATTTAATTCATATTGACGAACATTCTGACACCAGAAATCCAGATAATTTTATTGATGAAAAAGACTTAAACAATTTAAATAAAGTCTATGAATATACAAATTATAAACTGAACGTTTGAAATTATATTTCTCCAGCTATTAAATCTGAACTAATTTGAAATTTATATAAAATAACCGGAGAAAGTGAAATACTAAGTTTTGATGAAAATATATTAAAAGAAGATTTTATTCTAAATTTAGACCTTGATTTTTTCTCTCCAAATATGGACTATATTTCATATAATTTAAAAAGGGATTTTATCCTACGCATAGCCAAAAAATCAAGACTAATTACAATTGCAACTAGTCCTTATTTTATAGACCAAAAGAAAGCTTTGGAGGTTTTGAGAGATTTATTTGGATAGATTAATTTTAGGATTTTCAAGAATTTCAAGAATATTTTCCCAAGTTTTTACTCTGATAATATTTGATGGGAGAATTTCTTTTGTTTGATTCCATGGGCTATCAAGCAATATTGTGCTAATATTTTCTCTAGAACACTCTAGTGCATAACCAAGTGAATCCTCAATAAGCAGTTTTACTCATAATTTTTTACAAATATCTGATTTAGAAGTTTTAGCTCAATCTTTTCCAAAATGGTTTCAAAAATGTATTTCTTTAAAAAATCATGGAAAATGATTTTCTAACCATTTTTTTGTCTCTTCTTCAATTGCAGTCTGACGAGAAGTTATAATAACAAGATTATAAACTTCTTTAAGTTTTTTTATAGCTTCTTGAGAGCCTTCAAATGGCGACATTGAAGTAAAATGATGTGTTTCAAAAAAATCATGAACACTATCAATGGCACTTTCCCTAGTTCCTCATGTAACTTCCCAGAAATTATAACTAAAGAAATCATCTCTCTTAAAAGTCGTACTATTTCTCAAATTATAAAATTCCAAATAAGCCTCAAGAAAATGAGATAAAACCTCATCTATATCAATTCCTATTGTATCTACATTTTTTAATTGAAAATCTGTATGCTTTCATAAAAAAGCGTCAAATCATTTAGTGTTCATAAATTAATTTTTTAAATTATTTCTTAGTTTTTCAAGCTTTTTTTAATACTCATTTTGTTTGATATTTTATATTAATTTCTTGCTCAAGGAGTTTTACTTCATTTTCTGGAATATTTAAAATTTTAGCATTTTCTTTCATACAATATATCTCTTTTTTTCTTTGTTTATTTATCAATCTTTTAGTTTCTTCGTCTTTTCTTTGTTTATGTTTTCTTTCTTTTTTTCTTTCTTTTTCTGTTAATCCTTTTTTTTCATTAACTTTTTTATTTTCCACGGGAAATCAATACTTTTTTATAACTTCTTGTATAAGTATTCTTCTAGATTCTTTTGAAATTCATGTTATTTTTGCTTTTTCTTGTATAAGTCTTATTTCTTTATCCATTTCTTCTTTTTTCACTTTTGCATCTTTTCATTTTAGAGGAGCTTTTTTTACTTTTTTTGTTTCTTTATCTGCTTTTCTAGCTCTTGATAAAGCTTTTTCTTGTTTTTCTCTTATTTCTTCTCTCAATTCATCCAATTCTAATTTTTCTGCCTTTTCTTCCATTGAAACTATTTGTCATTCATTAATTTCATTTGCTTGTATTATTTTCTTTTTTCTTATTTCCTCCAATTCTTTAGTAAGCTCAATTCATTGATGTTTCCTTTTTTGGATTATATCATTTTCATATTTTTCTTTGTATGGATTCTCTAAAAATTCTTTTACACGAGAATCCAAAGAATTGATTAACTCATAAAAAATACTACTGTCATGAATATATCAATTAATAGTCCTTGCCATATCATTAGCATAAAATCTTCTTGATAATAGAGGGGTAAATAAAGTAAGAATTTGCTTAAATCTATCTATATTAAATACTTTATTTTTAGCTTTGTAAGATTTGATAAATTTGATAATAGATAAATTATTTTCTATCATAAAATCCGGAAGCCAATGAAAAGATATTACATCATCAAGTTTTGTATTAGCAACTTCGGCTAAAATATTTGATATATTTAATCATCCTAAATCCTTTTGTAAATTTGCCATAATTCTTGGTTTTAACTTATCTTTTCCTCTTTTAGTCTTTCAATCAGTCTTAGTCATGAATTTTACATCTTTAAAAGTTTCTTGAATATAATCATGTCCTACTTCATCTATGTGTCATTCATCTACTTTTGTGATAAAAAATAATAAAGGAGTGCAATCTGTCTCTTCATCACTTGATCAGATAATAAAAGGATACCCAACATAAAAATATTTACTACTAACATCTTTTATACAAGAATTAATAGGTTTTTGAAATCATCATTTTTTCTTATTATAAAACATTTTAGTTTTTTTATCCCAGGTAAATACACTATCAAGCATTCAAGAAAGAATAGATTTTACTATCTCTTCAGTATTTTCACTATATTCCACTCAGAACTCACCTTCTGTTAACCTTTGCTTTAATGTTTCTATAGTATTTAATATCTCATTGATTCTTTTTGTCTTAATTCAAAGTAAACTTAAATCCACTATTTCATATAACATATATTCTTTTCAATTTTTAGCATATTCTTGAAATAGATTTATTTCATGACTACTTATTCATTCTTTTTTTAATCTACCAATCATTTCATTTCAAAGTGGTTCTCTAGTAGAAATTATCTTTAATAATTCAGATAAAGCTATTAAATCAGAATCTAATTTATATTTTCATTTTATAAAATCTTTCCATTTTTCTCATTTTCAGATAAATCCTTTATGATTCATAATGGCACAAATCTCAGCCATATTTCAAGAACAACCTCTTTTTATACCATTTAAAAGCATTATTCAAATATTTGGATCAAGTGGAAGATTTAAAAGTTCTTGTCATAACTCTGTTATTTTATTTTGTTCATCTATCGCTCAGAGTTTTTTTAGATTTTTATAAGACAACTCTAGAAGAGTTTTATCTGGATTATGAATAAATACTTTTTTTCAAGTCTTTATTTCTTTTTTCGGATCAAATCCTGTAGATAAGGCTATCAGAATATATCTTTCAAGTGTAATGTTTTCTATTTCTCATCTAGGAAAAGCCTCTAATTCTTCTCTAGGTATTTTATTTGCCCATACATATTCTCATTCTTGAACTCTCCCACTTCTTCATGCCCTTTGTTCAGAATCAGCAAAAGATACTGGTACTCTAAAAAGTTCTGGAACTCAATTAGAATTTACTTTTAATAGTTTACGATATCAATTATCTACTACAGCATTTATATAATCAATTGTAATACTTTCTTGAGCTATATTTGTAGCTACTATTATCGTAGGCTTATCCTGTTTTTCTAATACTTGATTTTGTTCAGCTATAGGTAGTTCACTATGAAGAGGTAGTATATTATAATCTGGTAATTGTCATCTTACTTGATCTATTACACTATCTATTTCTTTTTTGCCATCTACAAATACTAGTATATTTTTATTTTGCTTCGCAAAATCTAAGATACTTGGGATAAAATCTTTACTTAATTTTTCTTCTTTTTTTACTGGAAAAGTTCTCCCAGGAATATTTAAAATTGGTATATTTTTCGTCTGATTTATTTGTTTTATTAGATCACTATAAAAATCACTTACCAAAGTGGTATCCATGGTCGCAGACATAAATACTAACTTAATTCTTTTTTTAGTATTTAACATTAATTTGTTAATCTGAGCAGCGAGAAATTCTGTAGGAATACTATAAGTATGGACTTCATCTAAGATTAAAATATCAGGATGAACTTCTGATACAAATTGCCTTAGTAATTGTAATCAATCTGTAACAAAAAGTATATCAGAATCGGGAATTGATAATTTTTCTTTTCATGTTCTGTATCATACTTTGTATCATATAGTAAAATCTGGATTTAGAGTAGATGCTAATAATTCTTTTGAAACTCTCTTTGCAGCTCAAGTTGCTGCTATAACCCTTGGCTCTGATGTTACTATTTTTTTTGCTTTAATATGAGGGGCTTGATATAATATTTTAGGAACTTGAGTAGTTTTTCATCATCAAGTTTCCACAGCTATTATAGTCATTAAAGAATCAGCCACTGCATCTTGAATCTCAGATATATGTAAATTAATAGGTAATGAATTGACTACTTGTATTAAATCAGATCTTTCCTTACTAGTCATTATATTTCAGTTAAGATCTACTAAATCTCAATTTGATTGTATTCAAGGAATTTGTATTATATTTGACATTTTTTTATAAGTTATGTATTAATAATAATTAATACTTTTATATATAATAACAATTATCTAATTGTCAACTTATTTTTAAATTAAATTTTCATTTTGTAAATTGATATAAATATTTTGTGTTGAATTTTTTTTAAAAGTATGTATTATAATCTAATTCCCTTACATCTTATAGGGGAAATAATATCCCCTTTCAAAAGAGGAAAATGAATTCAACAAGAAATAAAAAAATATGTGATTTAATTACAGAGGAGCTAAATTCTTCTGAGAATTTATGTAATTGAACAAGTACTACAACAAAAAACACAAAAGAAATCTTATCATTTTTGCAAGATAATTTCAAAGAACAAGAAAATTGAATTCAAAATTTATTAGATTTATATGAATGTGTAAAAAAACAAGCTCTCACTTGAGTTAATCCAAAATTATCAAATAAAGTAATGAGAATTTTTCTAAATTATATTAAGAAACTATTTTTTAGAAATAAAAATCTTCCATCAAAACTTATTCATAAATTAAAGAATGATGAATTTTTTCTAGATTGAATTATATCATATTCTAAAAACATTAATTCTAGAATAATGGATTGTAATATTGAGCCTTATGAGGAAATAAGCTTCTTGCTTTTTCTATTTTGAGCGGAATCTAATTTTAATCTTATAAATGACCTTAGAGATTGATTGTGATGAATAAAAAAATTATTAAATGATAAAGTTACATTAATTGAAAAAAAATGAAACATATCTAATTTAAAAGAATATTTACAATTTATTGATACTCTAAATAAACTAACAATAATAAATAGTATAAATACAGAAGAAAGAGATATTTGAAAATCTTTATTTAATATAATCTCTTCATCTGTTAAAACCTTATTATTAGGAATAATAAAAAATATTTCTGAGGATATTTATAAAATTTTATCATATAATCCTTATCCAGTTTATACAGAGGAAGTTGAAAAAAGAATAAAACTAACTCCAGAACAAAAAACTCAAATTTCAAAATTACAAGATATGTTATGAAAAATACATATGAATTTTTCAGCAAGTCTAGACAATACTGAAATTGATTCAAAAAAATATGAAAAACAAGAATTAAGTGATGATATGAGCTTTTCTACAGCACAAAAAATAAATTATTGATTTGAATTAAGAGAAAAATCTAATTTTTGAGAAAGAAAATGAATAATTTTAGAAAAAGAAAGAAATGATGCTGAAATGATAAAGCAATGAAATATTGTATATGCAAATCTACTTGTAGATAAAAAACAAAAAGAGAAATGATATGTAAATATAGATAGCGAAGAGGTAGTACTAGATTGATTAAAACAATTAATATTTATATATAATAAATGTAACAAGGATGAATTAGTAAATTTTAATACCAGATTAGATGTTGTTAGTCATTTTATATGAACTTTATGAGAAAATATTAATATATTTCAAATAATTGTAGTTTATAAATTAATGCTATTTTATGAATTTGATAATAAAACAATGTCGGATTTATTAAAAAATTTAGTTAATAATAAAAAATGAAATATTTTATTTGAAAAATATAAAATATTACTTCTTGAGTTAATTCTAACAAAATATTCAGATGGTATAAAAATATGTGAGGCTGAAGAATGTTGTGGAGATGATTGTAGGAATAAAACTGAGGCAAATAAGATTTGTGATAATGTAATTTGTGAAATAGAGAATTATATAAAAAATAATTCTCAATATAATCTTATATATAATTTTTGAAAACTTTATTTAAGTTTATCTTTAATATATTCGGCTTGAAAAAGAAAAGAATCACAGGAAAAAGCAAAAAAATATTATCTTACATTTATTGAAAAATATTGAAATTTCCTACCAAAAGATTCACTTGAAATTGTAAAAAAAATACAAAAAAATATTTGAATTATAGAACTAGAAAATTCATATTGAATTATATCATGAATGGTTCCTTTAGATAAACTAATTAGTAAATGAGAAGATGAAATAAAAGAATATAAAGAAAAATTTTCTCTTATTGAAAGACAAAAACTACAAAAAAGAATATCTGATATTATACTTGAAATCCAAAAAAGAGATAGTAGATTAGATTGAGACATATTTCTAGATATAGAAAGAGAAATTTGAAATTCCATTGGAGAAATACTTTTTCATAATTTATGTAAAGTAAGAATTGAGTTAAAAACTAAAAAGTGAAAAATCTGAAGATTTGAAAAAGAAGAAAATATTGATAATTGATTTTTTAATATAGTTTTTGTTTATCATGATATTTATGAAAAAACTTTTAAATATATATTTGAACATGAAAAAAATTATATTAAAGAAGAGGTTGAAAAATTAATTGATATTTATCAAAATCATGTAAGACTTTCAAAATCATATAAAACTCTCTCTATAATGGTATCTGATATTATGGAAAAGAAGGATGCGTATACAAATTGACATATAAATAGAGTAAAAGATTATACAAATGAAATATGAAAACGGCTTTGATATAGCCTTGCAAAAAGAAATACTCTTGAAGTTAAAGCAATTTTACACGATTACTGAAAAAACCGGATAGATGATGAAATTTTAAAAAAACCTTCTTATCTTACTCCAGAAGAAAAAATAATAATTAATTCTCACACCTGAAATGGAATAATTAAATGAGTAAATAAATGAATGGATATTTTACTTCTAAGATGAATGATTCATCATTCAAATTTTTATTCACCAGATTGAGATGAGACCTTGACTCTTGATGATTTAATTAAAAAATGTAATGAATGAAGAAAAGTAGATCCTCTTGATTTTAATAAATTAATTTGAAGAAATATACCAGAATCATCTAGAGTTATAAGAATTGCAGATACAATTGATGCTATAGTTTCTAGAAGAATTTATGATGGTAGAGCCTGATTAAATATTTGAGAAATTATAGCCATAGTTGATGAACAATTAGTTATTTGTTCATGATTAATTAAAGATTGAGAAAAAACTGAACTTGATCTAGATAAATGGGATATTATTAATGAGAAAGAAGAAAATAAATTATGTTATTCCATAAAGTGGAATTGATTATTTTATAAACCAAAAAAAGAAATCACAATTCAATTTGATCCAACTATTATAATAAAATTTATAGATGTTCATGAAGCAACTGACAATCTCAAAAAACTAATGATTACAAATGACAAAAATGATATTTTAAATAAATTAAGTGAATTTAATGAAAATATTTCTACATTAATGGATAAGAAAAAACAATTAGAAGACGCTCTAGAAAAAAATAAGGAACTCTGAGAACAGATTATTTTTACTGAGAGAGATGAACAAAATTTACAAAGATTAACAGAAAGTTATGAAAAGATATTGGCAATTAGTTTTGAATATGAAAAAGGTGAAAATTAAGACACTTTATCTTTATTGGAAATAAGATACTTTACTAAATCATTTTGTAGAGATTTCTGGGTTTTTTCTCATATAATTCAAGCATCACTATCATTTTTTGATTTTATAATTCAGTTTTTTAACTGATAATTTATAACACTTTCCTTCGTTTTTGGTCAAAAAATTGCAGTTTCTTTTTCTTGGAAATAACCAAGTGCTTTCATTGTTTTTTGGAGATTTCTTACATGATCTCACACTTCTCCAGTTTTTGGAGTTCAGAAAGTATTTACAATTTTTTAGCTTCTTCTTGTTTTACGGCTAATTCTTTTTGCTTCTTAGCTTCCTCCTGTTTTGCAATTTCTTGATTTTTTAAAAATGCCGTGTATTTTTCTTTTAATTTTGCTTTTGTTTTAGTTCAGTAATATCCAGCACTTTTATCAAAACTAGATTGTAATAGATCAGAGCTTATCTGAAAATCTGCAATAGCATCAATTAAAAGTTTATTATAAATTCAGTCAATATCTCAATTATAAAAACCTAGTTTTGCAAAAATTTCTTGTGCTTTTTTTATATCTTCAGTTTTACTATTTTTTCAAATACTTTCTGGAACAATATTTTCTTTTGGTGTAACCTTAGCCAAAGATACTTTTCATATTTTAAATTTTTCTAAACTTAATTCATCATAATTTTTGTTTTCATTTTCATTTACTATTTTCCCATAAACTGTTCTTTTTCACCAAGTTAGAGCTCTTTTAAGTCATTCTTCTCAATATCACATCCAAATATCTATTCTATCTCCATCATATCCCCTACTCCCAGAGCCAACTATCGCTCATCATCTATCATCAACTGTTCAAACTCAAATTCAAGATAAATAAATTTTAGTTCAAAAAGAATAAGTTTTGGGGGCAGCAAGCATTCCAGGATATACTCATTTTCCGCTCGCTCATCTAATTCAGGCTCAATTTAAAATTATTTCATCCTCATAATTTCATTTTAAATAAAAACTTTGATTGGGAAGTGGCGAATAATAAGCTGTAATAATAAATTTTTTAAATTCACTTTTTTCCGTATCCAGAGCCGCATATGAAATCTGTATATTTAAAAATATAAGTAAAATTGATATAAACTTTTTCATTTGTTTTTATTTTAATATTTAAACTGTATCCTCATTTTACCATATTTATACTAAATAAATCAAACATAAAGGTATTGACTTTTATTTAATAATTTGTTTAAAGTTAATTTTCATTAAAATAATCACTAAAATTTGATAATTTACAAAAAAATATATACTAACTTAGTTAAGTAATTAATCATAAAAAAAGAAGAATTTAAAAAAATTTTAAAATATGCTTGAAAAAAATGAAACTCTGGGTGAAAAATTTATAAAAAGATGATTTTGGCTTTATTTATTTTCTTTTGTAGTTGGTCCAATTTGATATATTATTAAAATTATTTTATCTCACGATCTATCTGTTGAGGAAATTGGTATACTATATTGAATTGTGAGCCTTATCTGACTTCTAACTGTATATCATGATTTATGACTTACAGAGGCTCTAAATTTTTTCTTACCAAAATATATAGTAGAAAATAACTATTCAAAATTTAAAAGTGCTCTCGCTTACGCAATTTTAGCTCAGATTCCAACAAGTCTTTTTATTTGATGATTGCTATATTTTACATCAGATTATTTGGCAGTTAACTATTTTCATGCTAAAGAATTAGTATCAGAAACTCAATATGTACTCAAGGTTTTTTGTTTATTTTTTATATGAATGAATTTATTTCAAATTGTAAACACTGTATTTTGAGCCACACAAAATACAAAATTTCAAAAATGATCGGAATTCGTAAGGATGATTGCAATTTTGGTTTTTACTCTATTTTTCTGGTATTCCGGAATTTGAACCCTACAAAATTATTCCTGGACATGGATTTTTGGTTTAATATTTTGAATAACCTTTTCTTATGTTCTTTTTTATATAAAATATTACAAAACTTACCTAAAATGAGTCAAAATAATTTGGGATAAAATTCTATTTAAAGAGATATTTTCATATGCTCTTTGGGTACTCCTTGCTGCCAATGTTTGAATGATTTTAAGTCAAGTTGATATGCAATTAATAATTTATTTACTTGGACCAAAATCTGCGGGTTATTATACAAATTATCTCAGTATTATCTGAATTCCGTTTCTTGTAATTACGCCAATTATTTGATTTTTATTTCCTGTAATTTCAGAGCTAAATTCACACAATAATCTAGAAAAAATAAAAATAATAAGATCTATTTTTTATAAATATTTCTGAGTTATAGCGCTCGCAGTTTCTGGTCTTATGTTTGTATTTTCTGAACAAATTGCATTTATTTTATTTTGAAATAAATTTATATTTTCTGGAACAATTTTAAAATACTCAATATTTTTTATGATTTTTAATTTCTTATTACAAATTAATTTCCAAATTCTAGCCTGAATCTGAAGAATAAAAGATAGAGTAAAAATTCTTTGAATATGACTAATAGTATTTAATATTCCACTTAATCTAATCCTTATAAAATTAATGTGAGTTGAAGGATCTTCCCTTGCTGTATGACTTTCTTGGATACCTGTATTTTATCTTAGCAATAAAGCCTTAAAAACTTATCATATTACCTTTGATTATAAATTTTTTATTAGAAACTTAATTGCAATTATTTTTCTAAATTTATGAATTCGGAGTTTAATTCTACCTTACTTTTGATTTAGCTCTAGATTAAATAGTTTGGTTTTTATTTTACTTATTTGATTTTTTTATATAATCACAATATGAATTTTTAATTTAAAAGAATTTAAGATATTTATTCAAGAAATTAAAAAAATACTAAAAAAATAATACTTTATAATTAACAAATTTTATGGCATACTTAATAAATCTGTTTTCTCTACTTCTTGTTTCAATTACTTATATTTGAATTTACTACAAATGATGAGCCCACAAAGAAGTATTTACATGATCTTATTCTCCATATTTCATTTCGATAATAGTTATTTATGCTATCTATAAATTTGTTCAATTTAATTTTTGAGGCAAAAAAATAAGATTTTCTCCTTTAACAATTTTATGATATTTTATACTCCAGCTACTTGTGATGAGTTTAATATATTTTAATTTAGTTGGCTGAGGAGCTTGAGCTATAGTCTTATTTTTCAAAATAATTTGATATTTATTTTTACCATTTTTTATTGTTACTATATCTCTTTGAGCCTCAAATAAAATTTTGAATAAAATTAAATCATTTAAAAGTGAGGATTCTATATTTAAATTCCTTATTTCTCTTGGATTTGCTTTTGTATTATTTGTAACTCCTCTTGTAATATTTTGAACTATAGGCTTCTATAATTTATGGGTAGTTTTTGGTATTCTAACAATATTTTTAATATACTGATATAAAGAAATAACTGATATTTTTATAAGTTTTTATACCAAAAAATTTGAATTAGATAACCACAAAATGAACTGAGATTTTTATGAACAAATAAATTTAAATCTAATTACAACAGAACTTTTATTTATTTTTATTACATTTATAATTTGAATTAATTTTATAAATGCAGTTAGACCAATGCCAATCTGATGGGATGATCTCGGGGTTTATATGAATTACCCAAAAATTTTCGCTGCAAATTGACAGATATTATCTTGAATATGAATGATGGCACGGCAAAGCTTAACTTGAATTGGTTATATGTTTAATAGTGCCCCACAAGCATTTTTCCTAAATCAAATCTGATGAGTAATGTCGGTTATTGTAATTATTTTAGTTCTCACTTCCCTACTTAAAAATAATAAAAAAACTTTTATAAATTTACCATTTTTAGCATCGGCAATTTTTATCAGTATGCCAATGGTAATATTTGAACAAGCCAAAGATATGAAGCTTGATCCATGATTATTTTTTATAAGCGTAATTTGAATTTATTGAATTTTTTATTTATTTTTGAAGTATTTATGATATGAGAGCGAGCTAATAGAAGAAGTGGAAAATATAGATTATAAAGAAGAATGAGCATGAATTTTTTCACTAGTTTTCTCAAAAATAAAATCAGTATTTAAATCAGAAAGCTGAGATTCTCTTCTTTTTGATAATAGAGATTATTTAATAATTATTGCAATAATTTGAAGTATAGTTTGACTTGCATTTACTATAAAATTTACTTCTTTAATGCTTATTCTAGGTTTAGTTTGAGTAATATTTTATGCTAAGCTGTGATTCTCTGGTTTTCTTGGATATTTCTTCTTATTTATCAGCGCCTTCACAAAATTAAAATTATGGGACCAACTAAATGTAAATTATCCAAAAGATGATATAAATTTTATAAATTATGTTTCTTTAATCGGCTTTATAATATCAGTTACCTTATTTATTTATACCTTTAAAAAATATAAGCTAGATTCATTTAAAAAAGCTTTTTTAATAAATTTAGTTTTTATAATTTGAATCTCTATTCCAGTTCTTCCATGGCTTGTTAAAAATGTATCTGAAGTTTATCCAAAAATTTCTATTTCATGAATATTAAATTGAAATGTTACTTCAAATTTCTCAGATTATAGTAAAATTTATACTCCAGAAGAATTATCTAAAATAGAAAATAAAGACAAGGAATTGCAAGCAATTTCATCAAGTGGTAAAACTACAAATGAAGATTTATGAAGATATTTCTGATATGAGGATTGAATAAATAATTATTTAAAACTTCCTTTTAATCTAACACTACAAAGAAATCAAACATGAGAATATACAGAAATTGGTTTTATATTTTTAGCATTAATTCCAATTGTATTTTTATTCTTAAATTTTAAGAATATAGCCTGGTCCTTTGTAATTTTTGGATGAGTTTTACTTGAGTATTTATATTTTATAATTCCAGGAAGTTCTGAAAAATTGACCGCTTTTTTTGCAACTCAAACTCTACCTTTCTGATATATTTGGATAATTTGAGCCTTTTTAATTCCGCTCGCATATTTCCTTTATTCCCTTAAAAATGACAAACCAAGCCAAGTTTTCAAGCTTAATTTAGTCTTTAATACAATGTATTCCTTAATCTTTGTAATTGCAGCTTACGGTATAGTTTGGTATTGAATTTCTATGTATTTCTCATTTTTATTAATGATTACTATTGCAGGTTACTATATATCAAGCGAAGATACTGACCCTGAATATAATTCTATAAAATTTTTATGAGGCTTAATTTTGTTTGTGATAGCTTGAGTTTATTTTATAAATTCGTCAATTCCTCATTGATTTAGTAATTTAAAAGCCGCTTGATTTAATGAGTTTAAGGCTTGACTAGTTAATCAAGAAGAATGAATATTTTGAAGTCACCCAGACTATTTTAATATTGTAGCAACACTAAATCTAAAAGATCAAAACAAATTAATCACCAGTAGTCTATCTTCTATTTGAAATCCAGTTCTTAAAAAAATAGTAAATGAAAATATTTGAACAAGTCCAGCTCTTGATAAATTAGAATCTCTTTTAAAGCAAGTAATAGACACTGATTTAACTAAAATGTGAGCCGATTATAATACAGAAATAGCAATAAAAACAGAAGCTAAAAATATATCTAGAAATATGTATAAGGAGGTATTAAAACCGGCAAAAGATAATCAAAACTCAGGTTGAATTTATAGAATATGAACATTCCTAACTTATTTTATAAGCAATAATAGAGATCGTTATTATGATGATAGTCTAGTAACTAATTTTGATAAATATTTCTACAATGAAAATTCTGATATAACTGTTGAAAGAATGAAAAAAATGGGGTTAAATTATTTCCTAGTTGATTTAAATGCGGCAACAATTGATAAAGATCCACGTCATGATTTAACACGTAGATATGAAAATCTATTAAAAACATTTAAAAGTAATAAACTAGAATTAATTCAATCTGATAGTCTTTGTCTAAGAATTGCCCTAGAAGAAAAAAATGAGAACTATATGACAATGGCTTGAGTGAATTATGAATCATATACAAGTAGTTGAGAGACAATAAACAGAGGCCAAAAACAACTAGCTTGTTACAATCATATACTAGAATTATTAAAAGATAATAAGATATCTGATAAATCTTATTCATATTTGCTTCCACTACAAAATTATATAAATAAAACTCAACCAAAAAATCAAGATGAAATTCTTCAAATTTTCCAAAACTATGTAAGTCATGGGTGGCTTGCTTTATTTAAAATAAAATAAAATGTCTAAGCAAAAAGTTATAATAAAAAATGAAACTCAGATTGCTGGAATTAAGGAAGCAAGTAGAATTGCCGCGTTAACTCTAGATTATATCTGACAATACGTAAAAGTCTGAATAACAACAGAGGAGCTCGATCATATTTGCAATGCTTTTATTATGCAAAACGGCTGAAAATCAGCTTGTATCGGATATCACCAATATCCAAAATATACTTGTATTTCAATTAATGATACAATTTGTCATTGAATTCCTTCAAAATCTGAAGTTTTAAAAGATTGAGACATTGTAAATATCGATGTTACAGTATTTAAGGCTTGATATTTTTGAGATACCTCAAGAATGTACACAGTTTGAAATGTATCAAAAACTGCTTTAAAATTAATTGAAGTAACAAAAAAGGCACTAGAGATTTGAATAAGCCAAGTATTTCCTGGAAATTATACTTCAAATATTTGATATGAAATCTCAAAATATGTAGAAAAATTAGGATACTCAGTAGTGCGAGAATATACAGGACACGGAATATGATTGCAATTCCACGAAGAACCATATATCTACCACAAAGCCCAGAAAAACAACTGAACTATAATGGCTCCCGGAATGATTTTTACAATCGAACCAATGATAAATATCTGAGATCACAGAACAAAGTTACTCAAAGACTGATGGACAGTTAAAACATCTGATTGAAACCTTTCTGCACAATTCGAGCATACTATACTTGTAACTGAGGATTGATATGAAATTTTGACTTTAGCTTAATATACTTTTGTTTAAGTTTTTTAACAATTTTGTTATAAAGTTTAAACAAAGGTTTGCTCATACATTTTGTAATAAATTTGCAATAATAAAGCCATATAAAATACTTTTTTATTAAATTTTTCTGAATATTTATTTAATTTTTCAAAGTCAATAATTTCTAAATTCTCAAATCTTTCCTCTTTAAACCACTTATAAGCTTCTAAACATCATTTAGATGAAAATTTAGCTTTATCAATATTTTTATAATCATACACTGTTAGCTTTAAACTTGCTGATTTAAGGTAAAAATAATCGAGTAATGCCTTTTCCTTTTCCGCAATAAAGTATCAATCAATATATTCATATCAAAAATATAACTCTTTTTTTACATTAAAATAATGAAAAGTTCAGAAGTTATTTTTAAATGATGAAGTAGTATTTGTAGTCACAGACATAAAACTCCCCATACTGTCAGGAATAATTGAATAAACCGAAAGTACACTTTCAAGACTTACATATGATGGATAATATAATTTATTTGCAATTTCATAAGAATGGATTTTATCTTTTAAAGAATACAATCATCTTTTAAGTCTTGTAATTCATTTATTATAGCCAATTTTATTTGAAATATCCTTTTCTTGCGTGATTTGTTTTAAATCTTTTAAAGAAATAATCTTAGCCTTATCTTTGATTTTTTCAATTTTAGTTTTAAACATATTTTCTAATTTTAAAGTCTAAAAGTTTTAATATTTTTTGTATCGTTTTCGATATTATCATTGTATGTTTTAATCATCCTAATCATATTCTCATTATATTTTTCAAAAAATAAATTAAGTCTATCATTTGACCAATCAAGAAATCTCTTTAAATCCTCTTTTACCTTATTGTAATCAGTATTTTCGAGTTTTTCTAAAATCATATTAAGAGTTTCTTTATGATTTTTTGGAATAATTTTATCTTTATTATTGTTTTGATTATATTGAGTAATAATATTTGAAATATACTCCTGATTAAATTTTTTATGTGAAAAATTTGAAAAATACCAATATAAATCATAATAATCTCTTCATTTTGTATATTCCCTAAGTAATAAAGCTCAGATTTTTCCTGAAAAAGTAGATTCAATATCTTGATTTTTTAAAATAAAAGTTCAGAAATTTGATTCAATAATTTCTTTTGAATATGTGGCACCAAGTGCTGGATTAGTATCTATTTCAATTTTAATCATGATTTTTTCATCTTTTAAGGGCGAAATTCATAGATCATACAAAATATTTCAGAATTTAATATTAAGTTTTTGAACAGTTTCTACTTTTCAGTATTTAACAGACAAATCATATCAATTATCTTTTTTAAAAATTTTAGTAATTCATTCAACTAATAAATTAATATTATAATTTGAGTCGGGTTCTAAAATAGAAAAATCTAAATCTTCTGAGAATCTATCTAATTTATAACAAATTCTCAAATTTGTTCATCATAAAAAATACAACTCATTTCACTCTGAATAAATTGAATACAAAATATCCTTTTGTAATTCTTCTCTTACGAAATTTACCTGCATATCTTTATTATTAATATCCTCAAGTAATAATGAGAGTTTTTTAACTAAATCATTATAATTCATACTATGAAATTAAATATTACAACAACATTATATTCATTTTTTCTCTAAATGCAACTTTTTATTTCCAATATCACTAAATTTACTTAAATAACACAAATAAAAAGTTGTAATCTGAGATTTTACAAAAATCTTTTGAAAAATTGAAAAATAAAAATTGAAAAATAAAAATTAAATGATAAAGTGCTTATATTAATTTATTTTTTAACTTTTTTATTTATGTATAATAAAACAAGTACTAATGTAGTGAAATCATTAAAACAAGATATAAAATCAGGAATTGTAATATTTCTCATTATTGTGAGTCTATGAGCAATCACCGTATTTGCAGCAAACTGGTATGATAGTTTTACCGCAACAAGCTGAGAAGCTCTTACTACCACCAAATGGAACTTACTTGTAAAAGCTACAGTTCCAACTTGAGCAATAATGGCTTTTAATTCTGATACAGGATGTCCTGATTGATGGATTCTTGCTAACGGTACAAATCCAACAAATAAAGTCGGATGATGAAGTAATACTCTAGATCTTAGATGAAAATTTTTAAGATGAATAGATTCTAGTTGAACTTTTGATTCTGTTAGAGATTTAGGAAATTACCAAGAAGATGATTTTAAAAGTCATGCACATTCTATGAGTCCACTAGATTTGTGAGCTGTAGCTTATTGATGATGATGATCAAAATGACCATATAATCGTAGTTGGTGACCAGCAGAGGCTGCCCCAAATACAACATCAACCTGATGAACAGAAACTCGTCCTAAGAATGTGGCGGTGTTGTATTGTGTGAAGCAGTAAAATCTAAATTCTAATAAAAAAGAATATAGCTTCGCTATATTCTTTTTTTAAATTAAATAATTCTACTCCAAAACTCCTTTAATTCTCCTTACTCCACTACTACTAGCTTCTTCTTTTGTAATTTTAAATTTTCATAAAGTTCAGGTATTTTCGATGTGTGGTCATCCACAGAGTTCTTGAGAGTATATTGTTCCGTCAGTTCAAGTAATTGTATATATCTTTACAATGTCTGGATATTTTTCCCAGAAACTTCCGACAATTCCAGAAGCTTTTGCTTCATCTTTTTTCATTTCTTTCATCTCTACTTTTGCATTTTTTTGGATTACTTCATTTACGAAATCCTCTACGAGTTTTAATTGTTCTGGAGTCATTTTTTCTCAGTGTTTGAAATCAAATCTAAGTCTTTCAGATGTAATATTAGACCCAGCCTGAAATACATCACCTCATAAAACTTTTCTTAATCAAGCCAAAAGTAAATGAGTTGTAGTATGATATTTTGTCTCCATTTCACCACCTCCCGCGAGTCATCATTTGAATTTTCATTCACTCGCTGTTCTTGAAAGTTCTTGATGCTTTTCAAAAGCTTTTGTAAATCACTCTTTATCTACTTCTAATCAATTTTCTTTAGCTAATTCTTGTGTCATCTCAAGTGGAAAACCAAAAGTATCATAAAGCCTAAATGCTTTATCTCCTGAAATTGTTGTAATTTTTTGTCCACTTCTTTCAAAAGCAATTTCAAATCATTTCACAAGGCGTTCAAATTCTTTTATTCAATCTTTAATAGTTTTACTAAATTTCTCTTCTTCTTTATTTAATTCTTCAATAATTTTAGATTTATTATTTTTCACTGAAATATACACATTTTCAAATTTTGAAATATACATTTTTGCAATTTCTGAAATTATTGGTTTCTCAAAATTCATCTTGTAAAATTCACGAATTGCACGACGGATAAGCCTTCTTAGAATATATCATTGGTCTACATTTTTTGGAAATACTCAATCAGAAATCATCATAACACTAGCTCTCAGGTGATCTGCTATAATTCTCGCACTTCGCTCATTATAATTCTCTCAAACTATTTCTCTGATTTTTGCTATAATATCAGTAAAAATATCAGTATCATAAACTGAATTAGCTTTATTTAAAGTTCTAGTAATTCTTTCTAGTCACATTCCTGTATCTACGTTTTGAGCTGGAAGATTTGCCAATATATAGAAATGCTTATCTAATTTTTTTATAGATTCTGCATTTTCAAATAATTCTCACTTAATTCAAGATTGCTTTGCGCTATCAAGATTTTCTTGTAGATGGTCAATGTATATACAATCCTCGGTCTTCAATTTATTTTCGGTAAGCATTTTTTTAAAATATTCAGGATTTATTTTTGGAGGATTATTTTCATATGTAACTACTTCAAATCATGTTTGTTTTTGAATATCTTTTAATTTTTCTTTTGGTGCATTTGTAATTATTATAACTTTTTCACCAAATAAAATAATTTTATTATATACCTCTTCATTAAGTTTAAAATCTTTATCAAATAAACAATGCATTCCATCTACCAGAATAGTTTTATTAACTTTTGTTCTATTAAATTCCATAAATACATTATTCCAGATTTCCATCCAGTTATTTTCGTCATTTTTCACATTTGAGTCTGGGTTTGGTTCTCACTCTCATACCCAATAAAAAATCTCAGTATCTGGTCCACAAGGTCCAGTAGGTCATGCTGCCCACCAATTATCTTTGGCTCACATATAGCTCACTCTATTTTCTGGCATTCAGAGTGATTTCCATACTCAAGCTGAGAAATCATCTCTCGGAGCGTTTTCATCTCACTCAAAAACTGTTACAGCAAGATACTTTTTATCTATCCCAAACCATTTTGGATCCGTAAGTAATTCATAAGACATTTTGATAGATTCTTCCTTAAAATAATCTCACAAACTCCAGTTTCCAAGCATTTCAAAAAAAGTAAGATGAGTATTATCCCCCACTTCTTCAATATCAGTGGTTCTTATACATTTTTGAACATCAGCTAGACGAGTTCACATTGGATGTTTTTCTCCCAATAAATATGGTACAAGAGGTTGCATTCCGGCAGTATTAAATAGCACTGATGGATCATTTTCTGGAACAATTGGAGCTGACTCTAGAATTGAGTGATTTTTACTTTTAAAAAAATCCAAATATTTTTGGCGAATTTCTGCGCTTGTTATGTTCATTTTATTTAACCTTAAAATTAATAGCGTCTAATTTATTCATTTAACTCAAAAAATCAATTTTATTTTACTTTTTACAAAAGAAAACCCCCTCTAAACAGAGGGGGCTTGAAACAAAAAACTCCTTTTTTCTAACTGTCTTTGCAGACTACCCTGGCGCTTGGGCTATTTGCTGGCACTGAACCAGTTGAACGGGTCCCACTTGGTGAACAGGTAGCCGGCAATAGCACCAGGAACAAGGCCGAAGGCAGCGCCACCAAGGGCCGCACCGGCACTATGGTGAATTCCCTCACCAATAAGTGCTCCAGCCACAGCACCGACACCACCGCCGACGGCAGCACCCGTTTCTTCATTGGTCATGGCCATGGCCGGGGTAACGGTTGCGACACCAAACATCAAACAGGTTGCCAAAGCAATGGTACTCAACGTTTTCTTCATCCTACTTCTCCTTCATTTGAGGGTTTTAAGAAAAAAATAAAACAATTGATGAGTTATTTATAATTTTATTTTTGATAAAGTCAAACTTTTTTAAAATTTTATATTTTCTCGGCTCTACTACCTTCTTTATCGTCAATTATTTTATATCAAAAATTAGTAATTTTATCTCTTAATTCATCTGCTAAATTATAATTTTTTTCTTTTTTTGCATTATTTCTAGAATTTAGCAAGTCTAGAATTTCACCTGGAATTTCTTCATTTTGTTCAAATATTTTAAAATCAAAAATATCTAACACTTCATTAAATGTCTTAAACACTCAAATAATAGCTTCAATTTCTCCAGAATTTAAACTATTATTATCAATTCCTAAATTTATATATTTCACAAATTCAAAAACAGGAACTAGTGCTTCTACAGTGTTAAAATCATCTTCTAGAGCGCTTATATAATCTCAGATAAATTCTTGTATTTTTTGGCTCACTTCTTTTGAAGTCTTCCCTACTTTTGGTTTATAGTTTTTAATTCTTTTAAATACTTCATCAAAAGACCTAATATTTGTAATTGACTGTCTTAATTTATCAAATGTAAAATTAAAACTATCACTATATTTAGCTCCATAACTCATAAATCTATATCATCTATGAATCAAATCCAAACTCGCTTCTCACATCATTTTCTCTTCTACATCAAGCAATGTATAGAAGTTTTTAGCGCTCTTTGACATTTTCTTGTTATCCACAAGAAGATGACCACTATGAATCCAATATTTTGAAAATGTCTTGCCTGTAAAAGATTCAGTTTGGGCAATTTCGTTTTGGTGATGAGGAAAAATATTATCAATTCCTCACATATGAATATCTATTTGAGGTCCAAAAAATTTAAGATTACACGCGCTACATTCTATATGCCAACCCGGCCTTCCAGAAATTATTTTTTCTTCTCAATTTATAACAAATTTTCACTCCCATTTATTTGGTCAATCTTTTTGCTCATTATAAGCCTTCCATAGTACAAAATCAGCTGCTTGATCTTTTTCATATTCATCATTATCTATTCTAACAGACTCTTTCATTCAAGTGAAATCTAGGTGAGCTAATTGTCAATAATTTTTAAATTTTGAAATAGAATAATAAATACTTCCATCCGTTGCTAAATAAGCGTATCATTTGGCAAGAAGTCCATTAATAATTTTAATCATTTCAGGAACAAGAAGAGAAATTGCAGAAATATTATCGGCTTTTTTTATTTTTAATTTTTCTAAATCATCAAAAAATAATTTAGTATATTTTTCGGTAAAAGTCTTTAAATCAACTCACTGCGATTGACTATCTCTAATAGTCTTATCATCAATATCTGTGATATTCATAGTAGTCTCTGCTTTATAACCAAGAAAACGTAGAGTTCTAACAACCATATCAGAAAATAAATAAGCTCTCAGATTACCAATATGAGCATAATTATAAGGAGTCGGACCGCAATAATATATTTTTATTTTGTCTTGCTTTAAGGGTTTAAGTTCTTCTTTAAGACGAGTTAGTGTGTTTGTTAATTGCATATTTTTGTAAATTTTAAGTAATTAAATTAAAGTATATTGAAAAAACTTTAAAATAAAAATTATTTTAAAATAAAAAAAAACCGTGCCTATGCTAGCACACGGTTTCATATTTCCGGGTAATTCCGGAAAGCTTCCTATGAACGAAGAAGCTTCTTTGGATTACAACCTTTGCACCGGGGATCCTTATCTTTAGCCTTCAGACAAGCCTCTTTGCCAATCACTCGATTAGCTGAGCACTTTTGTACGCCTTGGATACCCTTTTTCTTCGGAGCAACTCCTTTTTTCGCCATGTTTTCTCTCCTTGAATAAGTTTTGAATAAAATTATCTTGAATATAAAAAACCGACGAAATTGATAATAGCTAAAATAATCTATATGTCAAATTTTTTAATTTGAATTATTTAGTAAAAAGGTTATATTTAATTAAAATTACAATTTAACTATAATAAATTATGAAAACCTTTAAAAAAATTATTTTAATAACTATATTGCCATTTTTTATTTTATTTTTATTTTTATACAGAGAATATAATATAAAAAAACGTGCAGACCTTACTAGTAATAATATTGAAACTCCAGTTAAAAGTGATGCGGTTTGTACCGAAGAATATGCACCTGTTTGCTGAGAAGATAACAATACTTATTCAAATACTTGTGTTGCTGAAAAGCAAAATAATGTATCTGTAAAACATACATGAATTTGTAAAAATGAAGAAAATACAGAAGAATGAAATGTTGGTGAAAATTTATGAGAATCAAATTTATGAGAAATACCAACAGAAAGTAATTGAGAGACTAATACTGAAACATGAATAATTTCAGGAAATAATACTGATTCATCATGAGATAAAATAGAAACTGAAACTTGAATTACAAATGAAAGTTCTACATGAGCATTAACAGAAAGTTGAACTATAGACTGAATTAAGGTAATTAATTATTTTAACTCAAGTTTTAATTATTGATTTAGCATACCAGCAAATAGTTATTATTCTGGGTTTGGAAGCCAAGAAGGTGCAAGTCATACGGTATGAATAAATTCCGGAACCGGGATAACAGATTTTGCAAGTGCTGATATTAAAATATATTTCTATAAAAATAAAATAATAGATGAGCTAAAAGATTCTCATTATTGATTTTATCAAAAGGGTTGAAAAACTTATTTACAAGCTTGAAATAGCTCTATGGTTGTAGAAGTTAATTCAGAAAAAACATGATTAGAAAAAACTCTAAATACAATAATTAAGACCGTTTATGAAAAATAAATCTGGTTTTACTCTTATAGAAGTTTTAACTGCATCCCTTGTTATTTGACTGACAATTTTCTGAGTATTAAGACTTGTAAATAACAACATCACTCAAGTTAATATTTTAGAATGAGAAAAAGATAAAAATTTAATTTTCTTAAACACAAAAGAATGTACAAAGTTGCTTTGATTTAGCTATTTAAATACACTTGTATGAACTTGAATAAGTATTAATTTTTGAGATGATAATACCTGATGTTTTACTTGAAGTTATAATACAAATCTTTCTTTTTCTTGAGTGAAAATAAAATCATTTGATAATGATAACAATCAGACTGAAAATGAATATTGGAGTTATATTCTAGTTTCAACATGAGAAATATTAAAATATGTAAATATTGAGAATACAATAACAGATTGAAGATATGAGAAAAAACTAAATTTTAAGGTTTATAATAATTAATAGATTTCTCGACTACACTCGAAATGACAGTGGCGAGATTACAAATATTTATTTTTATTAAAATTATGTTCTTGTAATGTCTTACCATAATGTATCTCTCATTTACTATCATGAAGATAATAATAATAAGGGGATTTTTCCGAATTTATAGTAGCTTTTAAGGTATCAATCGAAAAATTTGAAATAGGAGTTGGTGGAAGTCAGAGTTTATTTCTTGTATTATATGAAGATTTTTGGTAAATATTTTCTCAAATAAAAGCAGGAGTACAATCTTTCTGAGTAAGTCTGTATTCATAACAAACTGTCGCATCAGCTCAAATAGAAATTCATTCATTTAATCTTTTTTTAAGAATTCAAGCGACAATTGGTTTATTTTCAGAACTTTTCTCTTCCCTTTCAACAATCGAAGCTAAAATAATATCATTGTAGTCTATCTTTATTCAAGCCTCATTTATTTTATCTTCAAATTCACTAAGCATTACATCAATTATTTTATTAACATCTGAACTTGGATTTATGCGATAAGTATCAGGATAAAGAAATCATTCAAGTGTATTTACATCTTTTAAAAAACCATACTTTTGATATAATTCTGAACTTATATTTTCTGATAAATAAATCAATTCTCAATTTTTTATAATATCTAATTTAGATAAATAATTATCAATATCAAATATATTCCAACCAGGTAAAATAGTAATTTTAATATCTTTTGAGTCAGGATTTTTTAGCGTATTCTGAAATAACTCCGATAAAGTTATATCTTCAGTAATTGAAAAAGTTCAAGATTGTAGGTTAAATGAGCTATAATTTAACTTAACCCATATTTTATACAAATAATAATTTACATCAAACCCAAGTTTTTTAGGCAAAACATTTAAAGTTTCTCATTTATTTACAATAAAATCTTGTTTTGAAATAACAGTATCTCAAATTGTACTGTATTTATAGGCAAAAACTATAAAAAATATTCAAATTAAAACTAAAATTAATTTCTTCATAAATTTGTTGTTATTTAATAATTTTTTCTGTGAAATTGTATTTCTATAGTTTCTCATATAAATTCAAAAATATTAGAAGTAGGAATTTTATCAATATTTCAAGTAAATATTTTTATATTTTTATTTTTAAAAATATGGACTAATTCACTCGATGAATAAATTTCATTTTCTCAAGAAATATTGGCAGAAGTAAGGAAAATTGGAAAGTTAATTTTATCTAATAAATCCTTACTTATACATTTTTCTCAAACTCTAAAAGCAACCTTATTATAAATATTTTTATCCAAAAAAGAAGGCAAAATAAAATTTTCTTTTACAGAGGTCAAAATTGTAAATGGATGAGAATAATTTTTTAAGAAATTTAATTGAGCTTTATTAAGATTTGTAATTTTTTCTAGTTCTTTAAAGTCTTTTACAACAAACGATAATGGCTTATTTGTAGTTCTAGATTTTAAATTATAAATTTCAAAATATCATTTTTCATCAAAAAAAGAACATCCTAATCAAAAGCAAGTATCAGTTGGAATTGCAAAAATCATAAATAAATTTTATTGAATAGTTCAAGTGGACATAGCTCAAGAATCGGTTATTCAAGAACCTGTCGCTCAACTAAAACTAGATAAATCAGAAATATTTTTCTTAAATTCTTTTGTGGTTTCTATTAATTTCTGTCCAGATTCTATAGTTTTATCAGTTTGTTCAATTTTTTGATTAATAATATTTTTTGTATTATTTATTTGCTCATTTGCCTTGTTTACAGCATCTCTAGCGCTTCATATAACTTCCTCGCTTGATTTTAATTGAAGCAATTGATCTGAAACGTTATCAACTCATCATTTTAGACTTCTTACAGATAAATTGAATCATAATATTCATAATTTATCCCCTATTATATCAGCCTGTGTAGGGGTGAAAAAAATTGCTAAAATATAGATTGTAACAATTAAAATAACTGAAAAAAATACTTTATTTAAGAATGACATAGTAATTATTTAGTAAATAAGTCATTTAATGAAGAACAATCATTTAAGTCTTTTCTTAGCTTAACAATGTCATCATCTTTAATTAAACTAGTTTCTAATTCTTCTTTTTGTTTTTGAGAAATATTTTTTAAGTTTGAGATAAATTCAGGATTTTTAACATTTCAAATCATTCCAATTTCAGCTTTTACAATTCATTGAGTTTTACAATTTGGACAAATAATTTCCATATTTACAGTATTTCCGGCAGTTCAGAGAATGTTTATATTTCATTCATTTACCTGAGATTCACAATTCTTACATTTAAAATTAACCAAAGTTGCTTCTATTATGCTTTTTAAAATTATATAATTCATATTTCTATTTGTTAAAATTATAAATTAACTCTAAATATTTCCAATCAAGTATACTATATTTTTCAAATTTTATCAAATATTTTTGATGTGTTCATATTATTCATATATGACTTGGTGTCAAATTATTTTTTGGTCAATTATTTTTTGCTTTTTTAGACAGTTTATGTTAAAATAAAAGAAGTTATTTTATAAATTTTAAAAAAAATGGGAAATATTTCAAATAATACCTGAAATACACAAACTGAAAAAAGTGAGGTTGGACAAAAAAAATCTGAATGAACAATGGTAAATAAGGCCATAAAAGCTTTTATTAAGTCAAAATTAAACCAGTGAAATAATCTTGATTATTATAATGCTATTTCTGAAAAATTAGATAGTTTCTTTTCTGATGAATTTAAAAAAGAATTTATAAAATATATTGAATGAAATAAGGACTTTAAAGATATAAAAATAGAGGAAATTGAAAATAAAAAAGGAGTTTTTGTGGAAGAAATTATGTCTTTTTGAGTTCCTTATGAGTCAAAAAGAAATGCCTTGAAAGAAATAATTAAAAGGGAATACGAAGATTCTATAAATAATATAGATGCAAGTAATACTATAAATTATAATTCAAATAAATTATCAATAAAAGAGCTTGAAGAAATAATTTGAAGTTGAGTAAAAAGAGATTTATTTATCAAAAAAATATTTAAAAATAATATACCCGAAAAAAAAGATTTTTTAAGTTTTATGGAAAATCTAAAAATAGATTATAAAAAACTAAATGAAGAGCAAATTGAGGCATTGGTTACAATCAAAAATTGAAATTATATTAATCAAGATCAGCTTAAACAAGTTTTGAGCTTGTTTAAAAAAGATTTAGAGGCAAAACAAAACATTATTAAGTCTTTTATGCCAACAATAAGTCTTCAAAAATTAATAGATTTATGAATAATAACAAATAAAGAAGCTGATAATTCTTTAGAGAAATTAATAAATGAAAATGAAAAATTAATGAAATTTAAAGCACATTTAACTGATGAAAAATGAATTTTAGAGAAAATTAACTATGAGGATATTATAATACCTACTTATCTATTCCCAGAAAATGTCTTAGATAATATTTTATATAAAGATTGATTACATGTTTTGGAAAAAGAATATAATAAAATTATAGATGAAAATAATTCAAAAGATGAAATAAATAAATTTAAATTAGATAATCAATGAAAAATCACACCTGATTTTATAAAAAAAGTTCAGGAAAATCCAAACCTAGCTAATAAAATATCAGGGATAGAAAAACTCAAGAATTGAGTAATTTTTAAAACAATTATAGGTGAACCCTGACAAGAACAAGTTTGATATTTTAGAATTGATGAAATAGATACTTGAGTAATTTTAGAAACAAAAACTTTAAAAATAACAAATCTTACAAAGGCTTGATGAATTGTAAAAAATGCAGATAAATTAGATTGAGAAAGAATTACATATGATGTTTTTTATAAATTTCTAGAAAAATCAAAAAAATGAATTTTTGTTGAAAAAGAAAATTTTGAAGAAGAGAAAAAAGCTGGAAAAATTACAGAAGAAATTGAAGATAATGAAATAAATAGTTTAGAAGATTTAAATCAAAAATTAGATGAGATAGATGATAAATGAACTCAGTTTAAAGCAGAAGTTTGAATGAGTTTTGAAACAATAAATAGTGGTGCAAAATGATGAGAATATTGAGTATTTAGTATTTCAAAAATAAATAAGGATTCAAAACAAATATGGATTACAAATTGACAAAATGAAGAATGACCTTTTTCTTTTGCTGAATTTTTTAGCTGATTTAAAAATCAGACTTGAAAAAGATTTATAAGTGTTAAAAATCAAGAGTGATTTTTAAATGCTGTACAAAATCATTCGGATGAAAAAACAAAAAAATGATTTAAAGATATAATGGTAAGTGATAATAAATTTATTCCTCAAAATAGAAAAGATGATAAAGATTTTGAATGAATAAAATATTTTGTAGGAAAAGATTGAGAATCTCTACATATAGAGGAAATTAAAGATTGAAAAGTAAAATTATCAACTTGAAAATATACAGAATGACTACCAAAAAAAGATAGCAATGAAAAAGAGGCTGATACTTATAAATGAAGTAAATCTAGTTGGGTATGATATGAAATGATGTATTATTTTATACAAAAAAATAAATGTGTTCCAAAAATACCAGAAAAACCTGTAGAAAAAGAAAATGATAAAAGTATTCCTTCTTTAAAAATGTGACTTTTTAAATCTTGGATAGCTGGGAAAAGTGTATTTGATTTGGTAAAATGATGAAAGCAATTTATTGATGCTATAAAACATAATCTTGAACAATGATCTAAGCTTAAGGCATCACAATTTGCTTATTCTTTATGAAAAGCATTTCACCTGCCAGAAGATATGCTACTTAATTTGAAATCTTCTGCAGAAAAAGCTGATAAATGAACGATGGAAGAAATAGTAAATGAAATAGGAAATCTAGGTTGAATTGATAGAATAAAAAGAATAAGAACTGTTCTTTTAAATTGAGGTTCTCAAAGTTATGAAATGCAAGCAATTCTTATAGTTACATTAAAAAAATATTGAAATCTATATCCAGGATCCGGTAAAGATTTTTGATTAAATCAATACAGATGATCTTACCTTTGGTACAAAAGATTTTGATGAAAAGTTAATGATGATTTTTTCCTAAAAACTAAAAAAGATTTAGAAGCAAACTGAGAGCAATTTACAGAAGAAAGTCTGCTTAGAGAATATTTTAAAAATGATAATGTAAAAGAGCAATTAAATCTAAGACATTTATTTTGGATAGATGTAAGAAGTGCTTGGAAAGAATGAAGAGATTCTCAAGTAGAGACATGAGATAAAGACACAAATGCTCTACTTACTACCAATGCAAGAATTAAATATGCAATCTGAAAAATTAAATGATGAGAATATTATCATGTAGTTTCTGCTTTAAAAAATATATGGTGAAAAGGTTGATCTGCTGTAGAAATGAATAAAATACCATTTATTCTATTAATGGGTTGAATTACAAAAAATTTAAGTCAGGACGAGATAAAAATTTTAAAAAATAATTTTATTTGATGACTTAATTTTCCTGCCTTATGGTTTATTGATTCAGGTGATAGAATTAATTTATTTCAAGATGTAGTTCTAAAACTATCAAAATGAACAGATGCAGAAAATGATGCAAAAGAAATAGTAAAAATGGAAAGAACTTGAGACTATGATAAAGAAAAATTTATTGAAAAAATATCTAAATTTTGGGATAACCATTGAGGTATGCTTTCTCCAAAATTAACTATGACAAAAGATCCTGAAATATTCCTAAAAAAAGATGAAAGTGGATATGAAGAATACAAAATATATCATGATAGTATCAGGTGAATAATGACCTGAAATGATTTTAAAATAGATCAATGACAAATTTGAAATGATATATACAATTATGATCACTCATCTATGGCTATTACATGAATAAGACAATTCATGAAAAAATGAGTTCGTATGCAAACAAACTGAAAGATAAGTAATGAAAGTTGAGAAAAAATATTTGATTCAGTAATAGAATGATTAAAAGATATTAAAAATCTTAAAATTGATAAAGATGAAAAAAAGAATGAAGAATATAAAAAAATTATGTTTAAAGAATATTATGGTGAAATTTATAGCTTTTTAATAAAAGAAAGTATTGATATTGCAAAATTTAATAGAACAGAATACGGAAGAAAACTAAGACATTTATGACTAATTTTTGATGAAAATAAAGACGTAGAAATAGAAAGTGATTGATTTAAAAAATGAAAATACGACTTCCTAATTAATAAAGCATATGTTTCGTATAACGATTGATGACCAAAAGATAAAGATGAACCTAAAACAAAAAAAATAACTAATATATTTGAATGAAAGATAGATAATATAATAGAAAAATTAGAAAATCCTGAGAAACATACAAAATCAAAAAAAGAAAAAGATTCAGAATCATCTGCAGATGAAGAAGAAGAATATGATTTTGCTTGAAATTATTATTAAACCAACTTTATAGTTCTAACTTTACCCCACCTTTCCTCCCCTATTTTAGGGGAGGTTTTTTGTTTTACAAACTAATCCTCACCATCTTCACTTCATCCCCTGCCCCACTAATAATTTCTATTTTAGCTTTTGGAATATTCAATTCTTCTGATAAATACCTAATTAACTCAAGATTTGCTTTTCATTTTTCTGGAATTGCTTTAAGTCTTATTTTGAGTGTACCATCTTCCATTACCTGAAAAAATTCAGTCTTAGATTGACGGGGTGTGACTTTAATTCTTAAATAAGCTTTGTTATCAATAAATTTGACATATTCTTTTAATTGCATAAATTATCTTAAATTAAATTTAATTTATTATATATTTTAAATTAAATAAACAATTTATTTTACAAAAAACTTATGAAAATTTGAATAGATTGTAGGATGTATTCTACGCATTTTACTGGGATATGAAGGTATGTTTATGAGCTTGTTTCTTACCTTGAAAGTCACGATACCAAAAATGAATATGTACTATTTTTTAATGAACCTCATTTCTCAAATTATAATGTTCCAAATGAAAGATTTAAGAAAGTTTTAGTTAATGCAAAGCATTATTCATATAAGGAACAAACTGTATTTCTCTATAAATTATACAAAGAAAAACTAGATTTAATGCATTTTACTCATTTTAATGCGCCCCTTTTCTACTTTAGACCTTCAATTGTGACAATTCATGACCTTACACTGAGCTTCTATCCTGGTAAGAAAATGACCAAACATCACCATAGATTAGCCTATAATCTCACTATTAAAAATATTACAAAAAGAGCTGTTAAAATAATAGCCGTGTCTGCTCATACAAAAAAAGATATAATTGAAATTCTAAATGTCCCAGAAGAAAAAATAGAAGTAGTTTACGAATGAATTAACAAATCTGATTTTTTTGAGGCAAGTCCTGAGGAAATCGAGAAATTAAAGCTAAATTTCAACTTAAAAAAAGACTATATTTTCTATGTCTGAGTGCTTCGTGAACACAAAAATTTATTGAGATTAATTAAGGCCTACAGCGAACTTCTAAAAGAATGAGAGGATATAGACCTCGTAATAGCCTGAAAAGAGGATGTATATCTTGAGGTAAGAAACACAATAATTAACGAAAAACTTCAAAAAAATGTACACTTACTTGGATTTGTATCTGAATATGATTTAAATGTACTTTATTCTGGGGCTCGCGCTATGGTATATCCATCTCTTTATGAAGGATTTTGACTTCCAGTATTAGAAGCTATGGCTCACAGTGTGCCGGTTGCTTGTTCAAATATTTCCAGTCTTCCGGAGATTGCGGGAGAAAATGGAGTAGTTTTATTTAATCCGCTTAGTATTGAAAGTATCAAAAAGTGAATTAAGGAAGTTATAAATAATAAAACTCTTAGAAAAAAGCTTGTAGAAAATTGACTCAAAAGAATTAAGGATTTTAGTTGGGAAAAAATGTGAGAGCAAATCCTTAATATTTACAATAAAATTGAAAAATAAACATAAATTGTTATTATTAAAAAAATTTAAAAAAATAATATGAAACTTGCAAAACTTTTCGGTTCTAATTGTAGAGTAAAAATATTAGAAAAATTCATCTTTGAGCATAAATGACAAGACAACAATGCTTGATTCTTTATTCGTGAGCTTTGTAGAAATATTGATGAGCAAATTAATTCTGTAAGAAGAGAACTTATTAATCTTGAAGAACTCCATATCCTGAGATCCAAAGAGGAAAACAAGAAAAAATTCTATTATCTAAATACAGATTGTCATATTTTTGATGAAATTATAGATATTTTCGTGAAGAATTTTGATGCAATAGATGAACTTAAAAAATTCTTTAAATGAAAGAAAAAAATAGATCTAATAGCCGTAAACGAAAGTATTCAAAATATTTGAGACAAATCAAATAATGTAGTTGATATTTTTATAATCTGAGAAATCGACAAGATAGAATTTAATAATTTCCTAGGTAAGACTTTCTTCTGAAAGAAGATAAAATATGCTGTAATGACCGATGAAGATTTCAGAAATAGACTAGAATACAACGACAAACTAATCCTAAATATCCTCAACCAAAAATGAAATATTTTCCTAAAAGATAAACTAAATATCAGAGGCAGGATTGAGGGGCATAAATAAAATTTATTTAAAATATTTTTCGAAATATAATTTTGCTTCGGCTAATTTCTGTAGAACAGTATTGTCATCTCAGGCAGATAATTCTTTTGGATTTAGTTTTATTGTAAATAGTCATTTATATCAGGCTTCTTTTAGCTTAATTAGGAGGCTTTCTAACGGCATATCTCATTTTCAAAGCATTATATCTTGTTTATTTCCAGTCTTATCTCCGAGAAATACATTTCTAATAGAATTTCAAAGGAGAGAAAAAGTTTTTAATAAATCTATTCAGCTAGATGTATCAACATTAGAAACCACAAGTGATGTTTCTCAGGTAATTTTCTTAATTGTAGATAAGGTTGCATCTTTATATTCTGGAATAAAAAACAGAAATGTTTTTGGCTCAGTATTCATAACAGTAATACTAATATCTGGATTTTTTGCTTTAGCTCTTGGAAGATATGTAGAAAACCAAGTTGCATCTTTATCAAGACGATGTGGAGGATAAAAAGTAATACACTTAACTCAAAGTTCTCCTGCCATTTTTAAAATAAAATCAACGGTGTTTTTATCCATTTTCTTTTCGTAAGCTGAAATACTCACAACCGGAACACTAAATTCCTTGCTTAGTTCTTTGATATATTCAATATTTTCAGTATCAAAATCAAGACTCGATAAATCAAGATTAATTCAATCGTAGTCAGTTTGGCTAACTAATTTAAATATTTTGTGTAGTCAATATCATTTCAGACTAGAAGTGGAAATAAGAAGCATAGTTTTAAGTTAATTTAATAATTTGTAAGGAAATTATAACACACTATATTGTTTTTGTAAAACTTTTTTCTTTTTATTTAAAATATTGTAAATTGAAATAATTACAACATACAAAATAGAAGACATTGTTAAGAAAGTAAGAATAAAATATAAGAAATTACTTAAATTTAAAATATCCAAAATAAGAGTAATAAATGAATACAGAGCTAAAAATGGAACTAATAAAAATAAAATTTTGAATATATTTCATTTTGTTAATTCAAAACTTTTTTCAACATAGTGTTTTGCAGGAAGAGAAATTCTATCGGTATAAATAAAGCTAATATAAGAAAAAGATAATCTAATAAATAAATAAGCAAGAAAAATAGATGTTCAAATAAAATATAAAAGACTTACTGCTCAAAGTAGCATATTTGGATTAGTTGGGTCATTTGTTATTTTTCAAGTACTATATAGAATTGCAAGAACTAAAATACCTCAAAGTAAAATCAAAACAGGAATAAGCAAATAAAGAGATTTCCGAGTTAAAACTCATAAGAATTTATAAATATGAGTCCATGAAAAATATAGGTTTTTAGAATATGGAATTTTTGTTTTTTCAATATATCATTTATAAATATTTTGAATTAAGAAATCTCAATACATAAAGGTAAATACGAAGAATCCAAATACTAAGACTAAAATTAAAATCAAAAACAAAACTGACCAAATATTACTAATAAAAGCTGTAAGTAAATTCGCATCTATATCTCAAGAATTAATAAATAAACTCAGAGATTGAGTATTAAAAACCTTGCTTAATTTAAAAATTAAATAAACAGAAAGTGCTAAAAATGGGGATGAAATTATTAATCAAGCCAAAATTGAATAAATTCTAATTATTATTTTTGAAATATTCCAGTGCAAAAAATTAATATAAACTGTTTTTAAATTATTTAAAATATATAACATATTTTCTTTATAATCAGGTTTTCTCCAGATAAATAAAGCAACAATGGCAAAAAATATTAAGTAAATTGCAATATCTCACATATTTTTATTTAAAATTTCCATAAATATTATTTAGCAAATAATAAACTCAATATATCCAAAAATCTAAAATTTCAAAACAAAATTGATTTTTTAGTTAAATTTGTTATAAATAGCACTATTATTTATAATTTATAATTTTATGTACAGAACTCATACATGCGGCGCATTGAATAAATCAAATATTGGTCAGGAAATTACTTTATCGGGTTGGGTGGCAAATAGGCGTGATCACGGGGGTATTATTTTTATTGATTTACGCGATAAATACGGGATTACTCAGACAGTTTTTGATCCAGAAGATGATAAGGAAGCTTGGGAAATTGCAAATACTTTCCGTAGTGAATTTGTGGTAAAATTAACAGGAATTGTAAGAGCTCGTCCAGAAGGTCAGACTAATGATAAATTACCTACCTGAGAGATAGAAGTAATTATCAAAAAATCTGAAATTTTATCTAAATCTAAAACTCCTCCATTTGAAATAAATGATTTCTCTGAAGCAAATGAAGAAATAAGATTTAAACATAGATATTTAGATATTCGCAGAAAAAAAGTTCTTTCAACTATTGAATTTAGAGCCGCAATCAATCAATTTACTAGAAATTGGTTTATTGAGAATTGATTTCTCGAAGTTCAAACTCCTATATTTACTGCATCTAGCCCTGAGTGAGCAAGAGATTATTTGATTCCAAGCAGACTTCATCCAGGTAAATTTTATGCGCTTCCTCAAGCTCCACAACAATACAAACAACTTCTAATGGTTGGTTGAGTTGATAAATATTTCCAAATTGCGCCATGTTTTCGTGATGAAGACCCTAGAGCAGACCGCCATTCGTGTGAATTTTATCAAATAGATGCGGAACTTAGTTTTGTCGAACAAGAAGATATTTTCGCTATTTTGGAGTCTTATTATACTGACGCAATTACAGCTCTATCTCCAGATAAAAAAATCAAAACAAGCAAATTCCCAAGATTAACCTATAGAGAAGCTGTAGATAAATATGGTTCAGATAAGCCAGATGTGAGATTTGATATGCATTTTGAGGATTTTAGCTCGGACTTTGCTGACTCTGGATTTTCTGTATTTAAAAGTGCAGTAGATTGAGGTGGAGTAGTAAAAGCTATGAAACTAGATCAAAAAATAATGACCAGATCTGAAATAGATGAAATTACAGTAGTGGCACAAACTGCGGGAGCTAAATGACTAGCTTATATAATTTACGAACAAGAAGGACCAAGAAGTCCAATTTTGAAATTTTTCTCTGAAGCCGAAATAAAAGCACTCGAGGAAAAATTAAACCCAAAAGTATGAGATATGATATTTTTCGGAGCTGGAGATTACAAGACAGTTACAAAAGTGCTTGGAACTGTAAGATCTACGCTTAGAGATAAATACGACTTAGTAGACAAAGATGAAATTTCATTTGCATTTATCACAGATTTCCCAATGTATTCAATGAATGATGAATGAAAACTAGACTTTGAACACAACCCATTCTCTATGCCATACGGCGGAGCCGAAGGACTTGCAAACCCAAACAAACTAGAAATATACTGAATGCAATATGATGTAGCCTGCAACTGATTCGAAGTAACCTCTGGTTCAATCCGTAATCACGACCCAGAACTTCTAGTAAAAGCATTTGAAATTATCTGAAAATGAGAAAAAGAAGTAAAAGAAAGATTCTGAGCAATCTACAATGCCCTCCAATATGGTGCGCCACCCCACGGAGGTTTCGCCATCTGAATTGACAGACTTATAATGATCCTAAAAAATGAAGAAAGCGTCCGCGAAGTGTTCGCCTTCCCAAAATCCGGTAAAGCCGAAGACACAATGATGAACGCCCCAAGCTACATCGACGAAGTTCAATTGAAGGAACTAGGAATTGATTTGAGAGAGGAAGTGAAGGAAGAGCTTGGACTTGACTAGACTTATAAACTCGAAACTTTTTTGTTTCGAGTTTTTTAATTTTTTAATAATGAGAATATGATAACAAAATTTATAAAAAAAGGATTTAGAAAAATTACTCAAGAGGAATTAGATGAAATTCTTGAGAAGCACAGATTATATCTAAAAGATTGAAATGAGAAAAATAAGGCTGATTTATCTTATACTGATTTTAGAAATATTAGTTTAAAATGAAAAAATCTTGAAAAAGTAAATCTTGTAGGATCTAATCTTAGTGAAATATGAAGTTTACAAGAAAGAATTACATATTCTGATAATATCTTATATTTATTAGATTGAACTGATTTCAGTAAGGCAAATTTAACAGATACAAATGTTAAGTGATTAAATTTTCGTTTAGCAGATGTTAATGGTGCTGTATTTATTTGATCAAATTATAAATCAAATCAATTTTCTGAACAACAATTAAATTTAATTATTGAAACAGAAGAATGACTTCAGAAAAAAATATGAGAATTAGAACAAAAAATATCCATTAAAGATAAAGCAATAAAAAATATATGAGATAAAAGAACTGAAGAATTAAAAGAATGATTTGAAATCCTTAAGCAAAATTATGCAAACGAAGAAAGAAAATGGTTAGTTATTAGCATTACAATTTTTTTAGTGCTTATTACATCAGCATTTTTGCCAATTTTATTTGCAATATGATTAAAATGAGCAGAGAAGATAGTTATATATTTTATATTAGCAATTTTTGCTATAATTTATGCTTTTTTATGAGCTGAAGAATGAAAAAATAATAAAAACGAGGATTGGTTCGAAAAAATAATAAATAATAATAAAACGGCAAGGATTATTTTATCAATAGTTACCTTTATTTGATTAGTAATTTTAATACAGTATGCTATTTGAAATACAAATATGAATCTTCCATTTGACTATACTAGATTAATACCTTTTTTACCATTTGAAATAATCAGTTTAACATTTTTATATTTTTGTATATATCAATTTTCTAAAGCTAAAAATTTAAGAATTGAACAGCAAAATAAAATTGCGGTTGTAAGTTGATATCAGGCGTTGATTGCACAGGAAGAACTTACTTGAAAAGAAGTTAGGCTAAGTTATTTTTTACCAAATATTTCAGATGTATTATTTTGTAAAGTAAATGAGAAGAATGATAATAATCTTCCTATTGATAAAGTAGTTGAGGTAGCAAAATTAATTAAAGTTATAAATGGTAAATAAATTGTCCGGAAAAAACGGACATTTTAAAATTTAATATAAAATATTATGAAAAATGAACAAAAAGCAAGTAATATTGCTAAAGTATTTATAGGAGTATTTGTAGTTACTATAACAACTACATATTTGATTTACTGGTTATTTGGATTTGAAATAGCAATTTTATATTGTATTTCACTTGCCACAGCCATAATATCTATGGCCTTTTCTTGATTAGAAAATACCATAATAAACAAAGATAAATCTTAGTTTTAACTAATTTCAATTTGATTTTTTTATAAAATATATATTATGTGTATATATTAAAATTAATTTTAAATTTTATGGCAAAAGATATTAAATCTCAAAAAATAGCTTTGTTTGAATGAAAAGAAGTGAGGAAAACTATTTATAAAAATGAATGGTTTTTTAGTGTGGTGGATGTGGTGTGAATATTGTCGGAAAGTTCGGATGCTAGAAAATACTGGAACAAATTGGCGGAACGCTTACGTAATGAATGAAGTGAGTTGGTGACAATTTGTCACCAACTGAAATTAGAATCTTTAGACGGGAAAAAATACGCAACAGATTGTGCCAATACAGAGGGGATTTTGAGGATCATCCAATCTATCCCATCCCCAAAAGCTGAACCATTTAAGAGGTGGCTAGCTCAGGTTGGGTATGAGAGAATTCAGGAAATAGAAAATCCAGAATTGGCAATGATGAGGATGACGGAGATTTATGAGAAAAAATGATATCCAAAAGAATGGGTGGATGTGAGAATACGCGGAATTTCAGTGAGAAAAGATTTGACGGATGAATGGGATGAGAGATGATGAGAATTGGCTTACGGAATACTGACAAATGAAGTTTACAAGGCATATTCTGGAATGACAAATGAGCAGTGGAAAAAATTCAAATGAATGGAAAAATGAAATCTTAGAGATTGAATGACTCCAACAGAATTAATCTTAACTATGCTTGCGGAGCAAGCAACAAAAGACATTACTAAATCCCGTCGCGCTGAATGACTTCCAGAACTTAAAAAAGCCAGTAAAGACGGAGGTTGAGTTGCATTTAAGGCAAGAAAAGAACTCAAAGCTCAAACTTGAACAGATCCAATTTCAAAGAAAAATTATTTAAAGGAAATTAAAGAAGAGAAAAATGAGATTTGAAAGAAAACCCCACCTAACCTCCCCTTAAAAAATGGGAGGAAATTAAAATAAAACCTTATGTCCCAAGAAAAAATCATAACAATTGTATTAATCATAATCTCAATTTGAGTAATTGGAAATCTTGTGGTATTGTATAGCAATAACAGGAAGTAAAAAATCTTTTGACAAAGTGGGATAAAAGTATATATTTATACTACTTTTTAGTTTATAATTTTTAAGATATATGAAGACTTCAAGCGTAAAATCGTCAGTTACAATCAAATCTGATTTATTTGAAAGGCTAAAAAAATATGATAACAAATCAAAAATAATAAATGAGGCTTTGTTTATTTTCTTTCAGAGAAAGGATTATTTACAAAAATCGGAAGAAAATTTCTGGAATGAAAAAATTCAAGAGTGATTGCTTGATGTGGAAAAATGAAATATTGTGGCTATTAATCCAAAATGAGAAAAAATCAATAAAGATATTTTAAATAAAACTTTATGGAAATAAAAAATTAGTTTAAATTCTCCAACGCATTTTTCGCAGCTTCTTTTTCAGCTTTTTTCTTGCTGGCCCCAGTTCATTCTCAGATTTTATTGTCTCAGATATACACTCACATAATATAGGTCTTGTTGTGGTCCAGTCAAGATTCTTCGATAACTTTGTAGACTGGTGTAATATTTTGTTTTGACTGTATTATCTCTTGGAGATTTGTTTTTGGGTCGATGTGGAGAGAATTTTCTAGAATTTGCGATAATGTAGAAGAAATAAATTTATCTACGAATTTTTTTGCGAACTCAAATCATAAGTCAATGTAAATAGCTCATAAAAACGCCTCTAGCGTGTTTGCGAGAATATAAGGATTCTCATTTCACTTTGTAAGGGTTTCGCCTTTTGAGAGTACTATATAGTCTTGAAAATTAAGACTCGATGAAATTGAAGCTAGATTTTTTCATCTAACGATGGCACTTCTTAGGTCTGTAAGTTCTCATTCTCATTTAGTTGGGAATTTATTAAAAAGAAATTCTGTAATAAGAAGCTCTAAAATAGCATCTCAGAAAAATTCCAATCTCTCATTGCTTTCAGTAAAAGTCGAGATTTTTTCATTTAAAATTGATTTGTGAATAAAAGAATTTATGTATAGAGTTATGTTTTTATAAGGAATTTGAAGATTTAGCAATAGATTTTTTACTCTCTCTTCAAATTCATCATAATCATACTTAAGACTTTTTTTGATCATAATTATTAAAAAATAAGTTTTTATTAGTAATTTTGGTTAGCTCTTTTTTGACTTCAGTTTTGTTTTGTTTAAGTGAATTTAGAACTCAGTTTATAAAAATTCTTCATTGTGGGTCTGAATAGAATTTAACTAGTTCGAGTGCCTCATTTATTGATACATTTTCAGGAACCTTATCACATTTTAAATAAAGCATTTCATAAGATGCAATAAGTACTGGAATTATGTTAATAACTGACATTGAAGATATATCAAATTTTGGTGCAAACTTCTCAATTACATAGACTAACTTCCCTTCTTTTTCAATAATTCAAGAAAACATTTCTTCAAAATAAACCTGGTCCAAAAAACCTAAATTTCACTCAAAAAAATTATCCAGAAAAGACTCTTTTAAAAAAGAGTCTTGCAAATAGATTTTTGAATATAAAGCTTGAAATAAGCAATCTCTTGTCTTATGTCTTGAGATTTTTTGCATAATTTTATTAAGCTTTTATAGTAGTTACTTTTTTAGTTTTTCAAACTTTAATAACTTTTCTTCATTTATATTCTCCAGTTACAGGAGATGCAAAATGAGATAATCCTGTAGCATTACCGTCTTTATCGTATTGTAAAGAAGTTTTGTCTAATAATTTTTTCGCTGTTAATTTTGTCCAGTTGCTAGTTCTTCTAGAAGATCTAGATTTTGACATCTTTTTAGTAGGAGAAAAAGTCATAATTATATAATTAATAATAATCTAAAATAAAACGTGAGAATTGTATATAAAAAATAAAAAAAATCAAAATTTTTTTGAAAATTGTATTATTTATGGAATTTAGTTAACATTATAGATGTCAATAAATATCAATTTTTTGTTTAAAACAGTCCATACACTGTGAATAATAATATCTATGTGTGCCATCATAAAATATGGAAAATCTGAATCCTCTCATTTTTCATCAATCCATTCAAAAATGTATTTTGTAAGAACTTTATCGTTTCATTTGTCATTAAAAGGTAAATTTAGCTCGTTTAAAATAAGTTTTTGAATTTTTCCTTCAAGACTTAATTTATTAAGGGGTAAATCTTTAATTCTAGTTCATTTTGGTAAATCAAAAGTTACATCATATAAAAAGTTAGTAATATATATTGTGACTTCCATAAAACTTTCAGGCAAACTAGAAAATTTTAATCATAACATATTTTCTTTCTCCATTAAAGATATTAAAGAGCTAATCCAATCTTCCCTTTCTTTTAAGCTAATAATTTCATTATTTCAAAAGACATTTTCATATCATTTTATAACTCTTCATTTAGTCTTTCAAATTTTATTTATTTTAGAAGGATTTCTTCTCTTTATTGAAGAAATTTGAACTATATTTGAAGAAGATTTATTCATATTAGAATTACAAAAATACTAAAAGTCAAATTGATAATATTAAAATCATTAAATAAATCAAGTAGAAATTAAATTATTTGACTTTTTGTGATGAATAGATAATTTATAGGTGTTAATTAAATATTTTAAAATGAAAAAGAAATTTTTTGTCACAACTCCTATTTATTATGCGAATTGAGTTCCGCATATCGGGCACGCTTATTCTAGCCTTGTGGCTGATATTATTGCAAGATACAAGAGACTAAATTGATTTGATGTAAAATTCTCAACCGGAGTAGATGAAAATAGCCAAAAAGTGGTAGAAAAAGCCAAGGAAAATAAACAGGAAGTTATGGAATTTCTAGATAAAATGGCTGAAACTCATAAAAATATCTGGGATTGACTTCATATTTCATATACTGATTTTATCAGAACAACTGAGCCTCGCCATCATAAATTTGTACAAAAAATTCTTCAGAAATCTTACGAAAATTGAGATATTTATAAATGAACTTACGAGTGATTGTATTGCGTCGGTTGTGAGGCATTTAAAATGGAAAAAGAACTAACCTCAGATTGACTTTGTCCAGATCATCTCACAAAACCTGATAAAATAAAAGAACAAAATTATTTCTTTAAGCTCTCAAAATATCAAGCTCAATTAGAGGAATTTTATGCAAAAAATAAAGATTTTGTCATTCCAGATTATAGATTAAATGAAATGAAAAATTTCTTCAAAGAATGATTAGTTGATTTTTCAATTTCTCGCGAAACTAATAAATTCGGAATTCCACTTCCTTTTGATTCAAGCCAAGTTACTTATGTCTGGTATGATGCGCTTTTGAATTATTTAACAGTATGTCAAGACTGAGATGAGGACTTCTGGCCAGCAGATTTACATATTGTATGAAAAGAAATTTCAAGATTTCATATTCTATATTGGCCAGCAATGCTACTATCGGCCGGATATGAACTACCAAAAAATATACTTGTGACAGGATTTCTGACTATTGACTGACAAAAAATATCTAAATCAATTTGAAATGTAATAGATCCAGTGGAATTTAGTGGGAAGTATAGTCGTGATTTAATGCTTCTATATCTAATTACTACCTTCCCTATTGGGCAAGATGGGGATTTCTCAGAAGCTCAAGCAGTTACTATTTTTAACGCAAAACTAGCAAATAATATCGGGAATTTGTTAAATAGATTTCTCGTGCTTTCCCTTAAAATATGAGGAAAAATTAACTGAATTACAGATGAAGCTATTGAAAAAGAAAAACTAGAATTAATCAAAAAATACAAAACTTCAATGGATAAATATGATCTAAAAACCAGTCTAGAACTCATTTTTGAATTTGGAGATACTCTAAATAAATATCTTGACACTACAAAACCATGGGAACTAAAAGATGACTCAGAGCTCGAAAAACTAACTAATATTTTATATACACTCTGAGAATGACTCAGAACAATTGCAGTATTACTTCATCCATTTTTCTACGATAAAATGAACGAAGTATTTGAGAGAATTGGGCAGGATAGTGGGCAATTATCCGAAATTTGAATGGATGAATTTTTGGAGAAAAAAGTAGGATTTGAAGTGAAAGAAAAGGGAGAGGGGTTGTATGGAAGGATTATGTAGAGGCTTAAGATAATTTTTAATAATAAAAAATATGAAATTAAATATGTGATGTTGAATGGATATCAAGGATTGATATTTAAATGTAGATTCGATAAATTTACCATGAGTTGAAAAAGTATATGATTTTGAAATATTTCCATATCCCTTTGAGGATAGCACTTTTGATGAAATTTACTGTAGTCATATATTAGAACATATGTCAGATTTATGAAAAGTAATGGAAGAATTTACAAGAATAGGAAAGAATTGATGTCAAATAAAAATTAAGGTTCCCTTTTTTGCAAGTCCAAATGCATATTGAGATTATACACATAAAAGAAGTTTTAATACAAATACTTTTAAGTATTTTACACCAGAACATTATTACAATAATGCTAAAATTATAACTAAAAAATACAAAATACATTTTTTATCTAATTCATATTTTCTAAAGTCCAATCCTATAAATATAATTCCTGATTTTTTAATAAATCTATTTCCACAAATATATGAAAGATTTTTTTGTTACTTAATTCCTGCTGTTGAAATACATTATTTATTAGAAGTAAAAAAATAAAAATGCAACCAAGAGTATCTATAATCATTCTAAATTACAATTGAAAACAATTTAATCAGGATTGTTTAAATTCAGTATTATCTCAATCTTATCAAGACTTTGAGATTATTTTCGTTGATAATTGATCTAGTGACTGATCATTAGAAGAAGTAGAATATTTATTCAAAAATGAAATAATTTCCTGAAAAATAATAATTATTAAAAATAAAGAAAATACTGGTTTTACAGGCGGAAATAATATATGAGTAAAAAATAGCAATGCAATTGATTATATATGGCTTTTAAATAATGACATTATTGCAGATAAAGATGCCTTAAAATATTTAATAGAATGAATTGAAAGTGATGAAAAAATTTGAGCTACATGAAGTTTAGTATTAGATAAATGAAATGAAGAATTTTTTGAAGATATTTTAGTAAATAAAAAAAGTAAACTTACTTCTACATTTTTTTGAGAAGTAGCAATAATAAAGGCACCTATAGAAGAAATTAATAGTTGAATATATAATGCGGTTTCAATATCTTGATGTTCATTTTTATATAGAAAAAATTTAATTAAATTTCCATTTCCTGAATTTTATTTTGCTTATTGAGAAGATATTTGGTTATCATTTTTTATATTACTAAAATGAAAAAAAATTATTTTTGATACTAGATCAATTATACATCATTTCTGATGATGAGCAAAAAAATCACAAAAGAAATTAACTAATTTATCTATATTTCATTGAAATAAAAATCAAATTATTAATTATTTAGTTTTTTATGATTCTATAATAAGGTTAAAATTGTTTCCTCTATTTATTATTACACAAGTATGACATCTTATTTTTAATTTTTCATTAATAAGAATTAAAATAAAATTGAAATCAATTATATGGATTCTTAAAAATAAAAAGGAAATATTATTATTAAGAAAATTTATTAAAAAAAATAAAATAATAAATAATGAGGACTTTATTAAATATTTTTCAAGTAAGATAATTGATGAAGAATTAATCTATAATCCATATCTTAAAAAAATCACTATTCTTACAAATAAAATTTCCTATATTTATTGTAAAATAACTTGACTACAATAAATTTTTATATATATTTATATTTAAATAACTAAAAAATATGAACATTAACAAATATTGATTAACTAATATTCAGCCTATATTAAATGATAATCAAATAAGTAATTTTGAGCAATATATCAAATATTTGCCAAAAAATATGACAAGTAATAGTGAAATTTTAGAAATTTGACCTTGAAATTGAACTTTTTGTGTTTTTATTAAAAATAAATTTTGAATAAAAAATCAAAATTTAACATTACTTGATTTATCTTCATCTGTTATTAATTTATTAAATAATCAAGAAGAAACAAAATTATTTAATAATATATTATCAGATTCTATTGAATATATTGAAAACATTGAAAATAAATTTGATGTAATAATCATGAAGCATGTATTTGAACATTTGGAAAAAAAATATATTAATAAATTAATACCAGTTCTAATTAAATCATTAAAAAAATGATGAACTATATTAATAGAAGTTCCTAATCTATGAAATATTCCTAATGGTGTATATATGTATAACTGTGATTATTCTCATTATACATGATTTACAGATAAAAGTATTTGAGAAGCATTTTATTGGAATTCAGATTGAAATATATCTGTAGAAACTTTTAATCTATTTAAAAAAATATATTTTAATAAAAATTTATTTAGTATAATAAAAGATATAATTGCATTATTAGTCGAATCTATATCATTTATCTTATCTTACTTCTTTCTAAGAATTTTTTGAAATTGGAGTTATTGAGTACAAGAAAGAAGTACTAATCGTGTATTTACACCCTTACTACTATGTACTATCACAAAAAATAAGGAATAATAATTATTTACATATTCTTTATTATTTCTAAAACCTCATAGGGCATAATATTGATTGTATTATTAGATATTGGAAGAAAATAATGACTCACCTTTGGTGTAAAAGAATTTTGATATAATGATTTGTATCAACTTTTTTTAATAAATACACATTTTGGATTTGTCGGTCAAAAAAGACAGATTATATTTTTTACTTTTGTAGTAAATCATATATGTAAAGGTCAACTATCAGTTGTAATTAATATGTCAGCCTGAGATATTAATGAAGAGGTTTCTAAAATAGAAAATCTATCTATACAATTAATTAAATTTTTATTATATCAAACTCATATGAAAAAAGATTTATATATATCTTTATTCTTATTTTGTCAAATTACAATAACAACATTATCTTTTAAAAGATTTTTTGTTAACTCAATCCATTTTAAAATATCCCATGATCTTGAATACCATTGATTATCAATGAAAATTACAATAATATTTTTATATAATTTATTTGTAATAATTTGATTAATATTAACTTTATTGTTTTTATTTAAAAAAATCTTATAATCTCAATTACTTTTTGCATTTTCAATTTCTAATATTTCTGTTAAGTTTAAAGCACACTTTCTTACATCATAAGAAGAAAAAAACTTACATGGATATAAATTTTTTTTATTAATTAGTAAATTGTTAGAAGTTATTTTATTCGAATAAAGATATCAGCATTTATATTTTACATTTGATAAACAAGTAATTAATCAATTATATTCTTCTCTAAAAGAGTTAAAAATTAAATCAAAATTATAAGAATTTATTATTTTTAAATTAAAAAACAAATATTTAAATCAATATTTAAATTCAATCACATTAATAGAAGTATCATTTTCAAAAATCTTCTTTGCAGGTCAGGCTGATAATACATAAATATCATAACATTTTGTTTGTTTTAACGATTCAATAAGTGGAGTAAGTGCAAGAATATCTCATATTCAACACATATTCATAATTAATATTTTTGTGTTTTAAAAAAAATGATGGAAAAATCAATAATCTACAAACCAAATCTATAAATATTTTTAGTAACATATTAAAAAATAAGTATATTTTTAATATAATTATTTCAAAAATGGATAATTTATTACTAATATCAAACATAGTTACTTTTTAATAATTGAAATTATTGTTGGAGTGTATATTCTAATATCAGGATATATTAATAATATAAATATTTTATAAAAAAATTTCCATATATAATTTAAAGCAATTCTCTTAATAAAACCTTGTCATAAAATATCATTTCTATGTAAAATATTTTCAATATTAAATCATGATTTTAGTAATATTTGATTAAAAGAGTTGTCTGTATATAAAATTTTATGGGTAATATCTCAATATCTAAAGTAATTTGAAAATATAAATCAGGCATTTGGCATTATATTAAGCCAATATCATCATTTATTTAACAATCTAAATATTAATTCTGATAATATTTCTGCGTCCTTTAAGTCTATATGTTCAAAAACATGACTTAAAAAAATTATATCATATTTATTTAAAATATCTTTGTTATTTAAAATATCTCAATGAATAAAATTATAATTTGGATATTTTTCTTTTGAAAAATTAATTGAATAATTATCTAAATCAATTCATGTGTAATTCTGTACTCCATTCATATAACAAAATGATGTAAATGTTCAGAGTCAACATCAAATATCTAGAATATTTTTATCTTTTAAATTTCAGAGAATTAATCAAAAATTTGATTTTAAATATTTATGAATATTAGTAAATTCATTATAATCTCAATACTTATATCATCAATGATTTTTATAATAATCATTATAGTTCATAATATTAATTTTATTAAATAATTAAATTTTTTTAAGTTTAAAATGTAGTTCACTAGCTGGAAAAGTATAGCTTAAAAACCATATATATGCTCTGGGAAAAAATTTATAAATTAATTTTGGTATAAAGTAAATAATCTTATAAATTAATCATTTATAAATATCATCAATAAAAATTATTTTTCTTTCGACTAATTCGAAATATGGTTCAGATAAATCAGCTCAAGGATTCATATTTGAACAGTATTTATTATAACTATCAAAATTAAAAAAACATTTATGGTCAGCAAAAAAAGCTCAAGGATTAGAAAAATAAGGAACTTTTATTAAAATAGTTCATCATACTTTTAATATTCTATATATTTCTTTTGTAGATTTAGCATAATCAAGATGTTCTATAATATTATCAGCGTATATTTCATCAATAGAATTATCTTCAAAATCCCATGGATAATTATCTAAGTCTACAACTTTATCAACTCATTCTCATTGTACACAATCGACATTTACATAATCTTTAAATAATTTTCTGCCACATCATAAGTTTACTTTCATAATTTCTTGTATTCATTAAAAATTAAATTACTTATTCTACCCCAGCTATATTTTTCCACAACAGTATTATATCAATTCACAATTATCTGGTCTAAATTAGGAATTTTTCATTCAATGAATTCTATTAATTTTTCAGATAAATCAAATATATTTTCTTTTTCAACTAAAAATCAATTTACTCAATTCTCTATTATATCTTCCGGTCAACCTGATTTTGTAGAAATTACAGGTATTTTGCAAACCATTGCCTCCAAAATTACTATTCAAAATCACTCACTTCTGCTTGGTAATATAAATAAATCACTACTTTTGTATTCTTTTACAATATTTTCTCAAAATATTTTTCATCTAAATTTTATATATTTTTCAAGATTATGTTTTTTAACTAATTTCTTATATTTATTCTCCTCATATCAATATCAAATCAAATGAACTTCTACATTTTTCTTATCTAAAATATTTTTATCTATTTTATTTATTGCTTCAATCAAAATATCAACTCATTTGAATTCATCCAATCTTCCCACAAAAAGAATTTTGTAAATATCTTTATTTTTCTCTGCTTTTATATTTTGAAATTCTTCAATATTTACTCAATTTCATATTAAAACAACATTTTTATTTATATTTTTGTAATTAAATAAACTACTTCAAACAGTAATTTCTGTATTATATTTTATTCAAGTTAATATATATTTTTCGACAAAATATTCTAAATTTTTTATTCATTTATCCAAAACTTGTGTTCCATGACAAGTTAGAATTATAGGAATTTTTAGAAATATTGAGGCCAATTTTCAAGATAATGCTCATAAATAAACATGAGCATGTATTAAATCATATTTTTGCACTTTATTTTCTTTTATAACTCTCCAAAAAATACTAAAAATAGATAAAATTCTCTCTAGGAAATTAAAAAATTCTTTAGGTCTTCCACATCTTATTATTCTTAATTTTCAGTCTAATAAGACTTCGTCTTGGCTGTATATTTTTCAATCATCTCATTTCAAAGATCTTACAAATAAATCAATTTCGCAATTATGATTTAAAATTAATTTTTCACAGATATTTTTAATATGTACTTGTCCACCTCAAACTATTGGTTCCCAAGCATCTATAATCATTGCTATTTTCATAAAACCTCTCTATAAACTTCTAAAGTCTTCTTTATATTCTCACTCCATTCAAATCTTTTCTCAGAGATACTCTCAAAAGTTCAAGACTTAAATTTCAAAACGGCTTCAATAATATCCTGAGAATTTGATGGTTCTATAAAATTAACTTTACCACCTACAACCTCTGGAAGTGAGGCAATATTTGTAACAATTAAATTCTGTCATAATGCACAAGTCTCAGCAGCAGCAAATCCAAATCATTCAGCAAGAGATGGAATTATTACAAAATCACAAGAGAGAATATATTTTTTTATTTCACTATATTCAACAGCATTTATTAAAACTATATTTTTTTCAATATTTAATTTTTTTATCAATTCAAGCTCATGCGTAGCTGGATTATTTTTACTTTGTGCAACTATTAAGAAAGCCTTAAAATTAGGAATATTTTTAACAATTTCAGGAATAGCTTTTATATAATATCTAAGTCATTTTGAAATTCAGGGTCTTCCAAAAAATAGTCATACATAATTATTTTCTAAACTATACTTTTTTCTTATTTCATCTATTTCTTCCTGTTTTACAGAATTTTTATCCCAGACCTTATAATCAATTCAATTATAAATTGTTATTAATTTCTTATCTTCAATTCCTGAGTAAATTCTTAAATTATTTTTTGTGTAATTTGATACACAAATATATTTATCAAAATTAAAGCAAAAAATAAAACTCTCAAATAACTTAAAGAAAAATCATTTCGCTCACATAAAGTGATACCAGAGTTTTCAAAAAATCTCATGAACAGTTAAAACAACTTTTTTTCAAGAAATTTTCCCAATAAACCAAGCTGGAATTGCAGCATTATAAGTTGTAGTATGAATTAAATCACAATCTTTTGCGAGCCTAATTCATTTAAAAATAGAAAAAAACATAAAATCATATCTACTACTTCAAACTCTATATATTTCGAGATTTTCAGATATTTTCTCATATTCAGGTAGGCTACTATCAAATCTTGAAGTCAAAACAATAACCTGGTTTCCGGATTCTATTAATCAATTTATGACATTATCAAAAAGAACCTCAACTCAACCAATATGAGGCTTATATAAATCTAGGATAAATAAAATTTTCATTTTTTTGTTTAATCTTATTTATAAAAAAATTTCTTATACAACAATTCAAAGAGTATTTTAAAAGCATTACTATTTTTTTGTCATTTTCCTAGCGAATACTCACTGTATTTTATATTTACAGGAACTTCAATATATTTAGCCTTTAGTCTACTAATTTCCTCAATAAATTCTGAAGCATATGCCATATTATCAGATGTAATATTGATTTTTTTAATGAAATCTAGACTTATTACTCTGTATCAATTATGAGGATCAGAAACCCACATTCAATTTAGAAAATATGTTATAATTTTAGAACCTGAAAGAATAATTTTTCTTAAAGCTGGAATATTTTGGGCTGTTCATCAAGTAATAAACCTACTTCAAAGTAAAACATCTAAGTTTTTATTTTCCTTAATAATTCTTAAAAATAAATCCATATCATCCACATCCATTTGCCCATCAGCATCATATGTAACTACCCATTTTACCTTTAGGTCATCTCAATATTTTTTTAAAAATTCAAATCAAGTTTTATTTGCCGCTCATCATCATCTATTGATTAAATGAGTAAGTAGTAAAATATGCTTGTCTTTATTTTTTGATATAAAATCCTTTGCAACTCTTCAGGTATTGTCAGCTGAACCATCATTTACAATAATTATTTTCCTAAATCATTTTTTTAAAATTCATTCTAATACTTTTATTATTGCAGATTCTTCATTAAAAGCTCTTATCAAAAATACAAATTCATCTTTATTATCCTTATTTTTTATTTCATTAAAATCAATCCCGCAATGTGAAATTGCTCTTTCTACAGCCTGGTTAGATACAAAAGAAGTAAGATAAATTTTATTTCTTGTAATTCTATTTAGTAGTTCAAAATAAAAATAAGCAAGTAAAATAATCGAGATATATACAAGCAAATCCGCTCATCTATTAAGTCAGAAAAATGCTCAGAATTTATCTAGGGCTCCAATATTTAAAGTAAAATACAAAACAATAAAAATTCCTCCAAAAAAAACTAAAAAATGTAGAGCATTAAACTTTTTCCTCTGGAAAAAATCCAGCGCAAAAAGAAAAAAAATTAATCCTGAAATTATAATTATAAATTGTAGGGGCGATAAAGACATAATTTAAATTAAAAAGTAGTAAATCTACTATACAAAAAATTTCAAAAAAACAAATATTTTATAAAAAATTGCAAATATTATTTTTTGTATATTATAGAAACATTACTTTACATTGCAAATTTTATGAAAATAGAGAATTTAACAATTGCTTACGATAATAAAAATATTTTAAAAAATATTAATATTGAAATTAAAGAGCGTGAATTTGTATTTCTAATTGGTAATTCCGGAAGTGGTAAAACAAGTTTTATTAAATCACTTATTTGAGATTTAAAACCAAAATCAGGTAAAATTATGACTAGTGATTGATTTAATATTTATGATTTTTCTTCAAAAGAACTGACTAAATATAGAAGAAGTATTGGTATAATTTTTCAAGATTATAAGCTTTTAAAAAGTAAAACTGTCAAAGAAAATGTAGCATTTGCGATGGAGGTATGTGGCTATAGCGACAAACAAATTGCCCAAAGAGTACCAGAAGTTCTGAGTCAAGTATGACTTTTAAATAAAAAAGATAATTTTATAGATACTCTCTCAGGATGAGAAGCTCAGAGAATTGCCGTTGCTAGAGCTCTAATTCATAATCCAGATATTATTATTTGAGATGAGCCAACTGGAAATCTTGACCCACATAATGCAGATGAAATAATGGCCATTTTACAAGAACTAAATAGATGATGAAAAACTATAATTATTGCAACTCACGATGATAAAATAGTTAACAAACTGAAAAAAAGAGTCATAACTTTTAAAGAATGACTAGTTTTTTCTGATATAAAAAATTGAAATTATAATTTATAAATTAAAAAATTTTAATTTAAACTTTACTTTTTTAGTTTTTTCATATACTACAAGCATTAATTTTATTAGTATTAATTAAAAATATATGGTCTTAAAATATTTTTCTAGAATTTGGAAATCTGATGATTTAAAGAAAAAAATCATTGTAACCCTTTCTTTAGTTGTATTATTTGAGTTTTTATCAATAATTCCAGTTCCAGGAGTAAACCTAGCTGCACTTGAAAATATGCAAAAATTTCTTGAAGCAAATCAATGACTTTCGTTTTTTTCTTCTTTAATGTGAGGATGATTAAAAAGATTTTCTATAATATTAATGGGTCTTTCTCCATATATTAATGCTGTGATTATAATTCAACTTCTAGCAGTTGTTATTCCACAATTAGAAACTCTAAAAAAAGAATGAGAACAATGACAAAAGAAAATTGATAATTATACAAGACGGCTTACGCTACCTTTAGCATTTGCTCAAAGTTATGGAATGATCGTACTTTTAAATACTCTACTTGGTTCTAATATTAAACTTATTGAAACTACAGACTTTTTCGGAACAGTTTTACCTGCGATGCTTGTAATTACAGCTTGAACTTTATTTTTAGTATGGCTTTGAGAAGTAATTAGTGAATCAGGAATTTGAAATGGGTCATCAATAATAATATTTGCTTGAGTTTTAGCTGGAGTTCCTCCACATATTATGGGTTATTTAAGTGTTTGAAATTATACTCTTCTAGCAATATTACTAGCTGCAACTCTTTGAGTAATTTATGTAATTATTAAATTTACAGAATGATATAGAAAAATTCCACTAATTTATACTCGTACATGAAGATCAGAAAAATCATATTTCCCAATAAGAGTAAATCAAGCCGGAATGGTGCCAATAATTTTCGCTGTTTCTATCGTTACTTTTCCATCTTTAATCGGACAAATCCTATCTAAAAGAGCATCTGGAACTTCAAGAACTATATGAGAATTTCTTGTAAATAATTTCTCTATGAATAATCCAGGATGGATGTATATAGCTGTTTATTTCCTACTTGTACTTGGTTTTTCTTTCTTCTATATTTCTATAGTATTTAATCCGTCAGAAGTGGCTGAAAGTATCCAAAAAAGAGGATGATATATTCCAGGAGTTAGACCAGGAAAAGAAACTGAAGAATATCTTGAAAAAACATCAAATCATCTTAATTTATATGGTTGATCATTTCTAGCATTAATTGCTATTTTCCCATATTTAATCACAAAAATTAACAATGAATTACAACTAATTGATATATCTGGTTCTTGAAATATTGATTTTTTGATTAGCTGAGCTTGATTAATAATAGTAGTTTGAGTAATATTAGATTTAATTAGAAAAATAGATACTGAGCTAAAAAGCTACGATTATAAAAGATTTTATTAAAAAATAAAGAAATGAAGATTTTTGTTTTTGATACAGAGACAACATGATTTTCAGTTAAATGAGGTACTAAAGAGCAACAGCCTTATATAGTCCAATTTGCTGGGATTTTATGAACAGTAGACCCTGCGACTGGTTTTACAGAAATAGAAAGAATAAACAAACTAATAAAACCTAGAATTTCAATTCCTTTTGCCACTTCTCAAATTCACTGAATCTATGACAAAGATGTAGAGAATGCTCCATATATAGAAGAAGTAATTGGTGATATCCTAAAATATATTAATACAAGTGACGCTGTAGTTGGACACAATATCGATTTTGATGAGGAAATTATCAAATGAGAATTGGCTCGTCTTTGAAGAATTTGAGATTATCAACCAATAAAAAGTATCTGTACAATGAGATGTACAACTGATTTCTGTAAATTACAAGGAAGATGATTTTCTTACAAACCACCAAAATTAAATGAACTTTATAAACATCTATTTTGAGCCCATTTCGAGTGAGCACATGATGCAATGTTTGATGTAGAGGCAACAGCTAAAATTCTCTGAGAACTAGTCAAAAAATGAGTAATTGAACTAGAAAGAAATTTAATACAAAGACTATTTTAAAATAGTCTTTTTTATTATTTCGAGAGAGTTAGTATTTTTAAAATCCAATAATTGCTTTTTGTATCAATCAAAAGTTAGTATTTTATCAATTCAAGAATTATTTAGCTCATTTTCATTAATTAAAACATTTCATTTTTTTTCATATTCAAGAGCATTATAATATTGATGATTATTTGCTGATTCTGTTAATGGAATAATAATCATTCTAATATTAAAAGCTTCAATCTCAGCTAGTGTCGTAGCTCCAGCTCTGGTAATAGCTAAATCAGAAGTATAGTAAAGATTTTTTAAAATATTTTGATCAACAAAATCATATACATTTACAAAACTATATTTCTCAAACTTCTCTCTAAAAGTCATATTCTGACTTCCAAGAATTATATCTATCTTAAAATTTTTTAGTTTATCAATATTTCTAAGTAAAAAGTCAAAAATACGAGTAGATCATTGACTTCAGGCGATTACTAGAAGATTTGTCCTGATTTGTCTTTCGGAACGATGGCAATCGTTCCCTACATTCTGTAATTTCTGCCCCTTCTGTCATTTCGAGCTTGTCGAGAAATCTATTAAATTATATTTTTCCTTATAATTTTCAAATAACTCTGGATTTAGAATTTGTCCGATAACCTCGACTTCCATATTTTTAAAGTAAACTTTCGCGCTCTCAAATCCTAAAAATATCTTAGAAGCAAAGCGAGCAACAATTCTATTAGCAAGTCCTGGAACTGAATCTGATTCATGTAAAAATAATTTTATTCAAAATATTTTCCCAGCTATAGCCATAGGAAGTGATACATATCATCATTTTGAGAAGATTAAATCAGGTTTTAATTTATAGAGTATTATTATAGATTGAATAATTCAAATTAGAATATGAAATGGTTCTACAAAAGTTCTAAAAGAAAAATATCTTCTGAGTTTACCACTTTTTATTGCATAAAATTTTATTTCATTTTTTCAGGCAATATTTTCTTCAAGTGAGCCACTTTCCCCCACCCAAAAAAACTCTAAATTTTTGTCGTCTTTTAAAGAATTGTAAATTGCCAAAAGTGGCATAATATGGCCACCCGTTCATCATCAAAGTAAAAGTATTTTTTTTACCCAAAGGGCATTTGTTTTACTACGCATATAAAATTAGTTATTTTTTATTAAAAATTTCACCGCTTCATCTATCCACTTATCAAATTGGTCTGGTCTTTCCATATCATGATCTCAATTTTCTACAATAATTTTGTTGGTGAAATTTATATTAAGGCTTTCAGATGGCACTGCAATATCTTTGTCTCAGTGAATATGAAGAACTTGAGAATTAAAATCTTTAAAATTAGAAGAGAAATCAATATCTTTATTTGTGAGGAAATATGAAGAATTTATATAATTTGCTTTTGACATTTTATCAGTTTTTTCGCAATCTTTTAGAAAATCTAGTTCATTTAGATAAGTCTTATAATTCTGCCAAGTTATTACTAATTCAGGTCTTAACTTCTTCATCTGGCCAGTTGTAAACCGATATCTTAGAAGTTCTTTTTGATTTAGAGCTGGTGCTATTAAAATAATCTTTCCGATTTTATCCTTAATTTTCTCAATCTGGCTGGCCAAAACACAAGCGCCAAGTGAATGAGCCACAATATTAATTTTAGAATTTCAAATTTCTTGTCATAATTTTTCTATCGCGCTGAGTAAATCTTGTCATTGTTTTTCTATTGTAGTAAATCTAAAATCCCCATCTGAAAGCCCTAAACCTGAAAAATCAAATCTGAGTGTTGCAAGCATTTTTTCACTCATTCTATCAGCTAGAGTTTTGAATTTTTTCTCAGTCGTAGCTGATCTTTCAAATCCAGAAAGACAAATAACTCATCAAGCAATCTCACTTTCTGGCAATGAAATTATTCATCTTAGAGTATCTCATCAACTATTTGTGAATTCAGTTAGTTTTGTTTTCATAATTTTTTAAATTTAATATATTTCCTTATTATAACAACTCTCACAATAAACAATTTCTGGTCTTTCTGGTGAGTAAGTAGTTTTGATATCTAGGCCACATTTACTACATTTTCTATCATAGAGTTTCTTTGAGTTTCTAAGATTCATTCTATCTAGATGTCTTTGATCTGGATGTCTTCTTGGGATTGGAAGTAAATGTTTGCGATAAAAATCTAATTCTTGTTTTATTATTCTAAAAGGTTTTTTTGTAATTTCACATTCAATTGCCCAATTTAAAATATCGTCAGGAATTTTTGTAATATCATCCGGAAGTTTTTCTGCTGGAATAATTTTTGTTACATTTGGACGCGGACTCTCATAATCTGACCATTTAAATCCCAATTTTAAAACCTCTTCTTTAGTAATAGGAAAGAAATCCTGAGCCACTGTTTCATTATATCAAAATGGAGAAATTGACGAAGGAAAGAAATTTCACCACTCCCCCTGCTTCGCTATCGCTCAGCTTTCCCCCTCAGTTGAGGGGGATTTAGGGGGAGTATTCATATGTTCAATTATTTTAGGAACTAATTGTTCATATTCTTCCTTGGTGTATTGTTTGTTTAAAATGCAATAAGAAGCATTGCGAAGCCCCGTACATCAGAAACAATTAGAACATCACTCAAGTAAAATTGAATAATAAATATTGTTTGAATTTCATATTCCTGATGAGAAAAATATTTTATATGAATTTTCGGCAATTAAAACAGAATTAAAAACATATTTTGAGTCATAAATACATGTGCTATTATACACTTCCAAAAATCTCGCTCATTCAAAAACATTATAGCCATCCTCTCACCCAACCACTGTAAAGCAGTCTATACAATTTTTGCTTTCATAAATATAATCTCAAGTACAATTCTCACAAGATGTAGAATGAGTGGATTTTTGTGGAAATTTTAGTAAAAAGTTTTTATAATCTTTTTTGTATTTTTCTAGTTTATTATAATCTCAAGTCTTGAAATTGCTTTTAAATTCCTCATATTCCTCTTTTGAATATTGTTTATTTTTTATAAAATATTTTTTAGAGTTTAATCCAAAACACATTATACATTCCTCACAATTTGTACATTCCTCACAAAATATTAAATTTTTTCAAGTTGAACAATTATTACAAAAAGCTGAATTATATATTTTATCACAAGAAATTATTTCGTATGAATTGTCAATAAAAGCCGACCACCAAATATCGTTAGAATTACTAACTTCATATCAAGCCGTTGTGTAATTTGAGTCAATTATTGCAGTTCCATAAAAATTCAAATATGCGTTTTTTGAATCCGTAAGTCAATTATTATACTCAGAATTTTCGCAGTTTAAATTGTATAAATTTACCTTTGGAACCTTTAAAAATAAATTCTCAAATTGTGAAAAAAAACTCGCCCCAAAATTATAATCCTGAGAATAATTAAAAGGACTCCATTTGTCAGAAAACCATTCCTCAGAACTATAAACTGTATATGGCTTATCTGGGGAATACAATGAAATTATATCTTTTCAAGATAAATTAGATTTAATTTTATATAATTTTCTCTCATTTCTAAATGACATTAAATGCCTCAAAATACAATCTGGACTTAAAGTCTGAGATGGAATAATATATTTCACTCAATTAAAAACTGGAGAAAATTTCTCATAAGATTTAATATTTTTTTCTGAATTTTGCATAATTTTTATATTAAATAATCGGTTCCACAAAACTCTCAATTTTCTCGATTACATCTTTTTGCTCGGTTTGGGTAATTTTTTTAGCTTCCTCTAGAGATCTTGAATATTTTGAGCGAGAAATAGAATAAAGCTCTTCGATATATTTTTTATCAAGTGGAGAATCTGGCAAATAAGGTGCTTTTAAACTGAATGGATCTTTTACTTGACCTGCTACTATCATTTTTGTATAAAATTCTCTCTGGCTTAAATTAGATAAATCATAAGCATCAAGAAATGGATCAAATTGTTGTTTTATATATAAAGCGTCTTCGGATGAAATACGAAAACTTACAAGAGTTCAGACATTTCCAAAAAGACTTTCTGAAATTTTAGTTGGAATTTGTTTGATAAATTGGTGAGCTACAACAAGTCAAAGTCCGTATTTACGAGCTTCTGCTAGAATTTCAGAAAATGTGTCAGTCGCGAAATTCTGGAATTCATCGACATATAGGAAAAATGGCTTTCTTTTGTCTTTAGCTTCAGATTGTCTTGACATTGAAGCTTGAAAGATTTTTGTAATAATCATAGCTCCGAGAAATCCCATAATTTCTTCTTGAAGTTTTCATTTTGGGAGTTTTACGAGAAAAATTTTTCCTTCATCCATCATTTTTCTAAAGTCTAGTTTATTCTCCTTAGAGGCAAAAATATTTTTGATAATATCAACTGAAAGTATTTGCCCAACTTTATTTAAGATAGGCATAATAGCTTCTGTATTAAATTGCTGAGACCAAGACGCAAATTCATTTGTCCAGAAATTACGAACCACATCATCGCTAATTGATTCTATCATTGTATAGCGGAAATTTTTATCTGTAAGAGCTCTAATTACATCAAATAAAGTTGAGTCTTTCTTGTCAAGAAGAGCTAAAAATATCATACGAAGCACATGTTCAAGTTTTGAATTCCAATTAGCCCCAAAAAATTTCTTAAAAATATCAATAAATCATTTTGCAAGTATTTGCTTTGATTCTCACGCTTGTACATCAAGCGGATTAAAACAAAATGGAAACTTTTCATCAGTTGGGTCAAAAATTATTACATCATTTTTTCTTGATTCTGGGATACTCGCTAGAGCTTCTTCAAAAAGATCTCAATGCGGATCTATAATTCCAAGTCATTTTCAAGCGCGAATATCGTTAATAAACAAATTTGCAATAAATTTAGATTTTCAAACTCCGGTTTTTCCGATAACATAAGTATGTCTCAGTCTATCCTCATCATAAATTCAAACTGGAACTCTAATAGATCTATAATCAGAAATTCAAATTACATTCATATTTGAGTCTATATTTTGTGGAGTTATTTCTCAATTATTCTCTACTTTATAATCTATAGTTGGCACTCAAATAGGAAGAGTAAGTTTCTTTGCGGTTACTTTTAGAAGACTTGTTTCTCATTTTGGATTAGAAGGAAAATGAAAAAAGGAAGTAATTTCTTCTGAGCTTAATATATATTTTTTAACTGGTGATTTTCCTTGTGAGAGGCTATTTATAGACGAAATATGGTTTTGAATTTTGAGATTAAATTGATTTAGAGGATAATTATTTAAAACAAGGAAATTATTAAAAATTGATTTTATTCTAGAAATAGACTCATTTTTATCTTTAGATTGAGCTATGATATAAATTTTTGTCTCAAAAAGTTCTTTATTTAATTTTTCTTGAAAATAATTGCGCCCCACTAATTTCCAATCTTTTTGGGTTTTAAAATTGAGAATATATTTAAAAAATTGAAGCCCTAACATTATTCTAAACAAGAAAAATCTAAATCTTGATTTAAGATAAAATCAAATGCTCTCCTCTTTTATTGGTGTAAATTCTATAAAAATTCCTATTTTATCACTTGTAACATCAAAATTCTCAAATGTTCTGAAAATATTAAAAATAAAATCTGTGTTATCGGAAGTGTCTATTTTAAAAGGGAAAAACCAACTATTTTCTAAAGTTATTTCTCACAAAACTGCTTTTTCTCAAATATAATCAAAAACTCATTTATCATCTTTTATAATCTGAAAATCATTAAAAGAAGTATAGAATTTCGACTCAAAAGGAGAATAAGTTTCCCTATCGCAAGTCAGCGAATAAAAATATTCTCACTTTATATAATTTAATCACAAAATAATTTTCTGTCATTTGAGAGTCTTCCCTATTTCATCTAAAAAATTAGAGAAAATATTTTTTCATTTATTGTACCCATGATATAGTTTTATAAGATAATTTTGCATTTAATTTTTTTACAAAGTTATAATTTATTTTATTATACAAAAATCCTGAATTTATCAAATTTTTTCTCTAAATCACCACCCTATAATTCCCTCAAATCTCAGCGCTTATTAGTCAATTTATTTCAAGCATTGATAACTTATAGCTTGCAATACTTATTTCTATATCAAGCGCTTCTGCTATAGTTTCAGCGGAAGATACTTCTTTTAAAACAAAATTATAAATCTTTTCTTCGAGTTCATCGCCAAATTCTATATTTTTAATCTTTTCTTCGAGTTTTATTGTATCTCAATATTCCTCGATAATATCCTCATAACTCATTGTTGGCTTCCCCAGTCAATTTTGGATTAATTTATTGGATCAAATCGAGGCTTCTCTTGTAATATCTCAGGGTATTACAAACACATCTTTGTTGAGTTCTAAGGCAAGTCTTGCGGTAATGAGAGTTCATGATTTATCTCCGGCTTCTGTGATTAGAGTTCATCTCGAAAGCGCAGCTATAATCTCATTTCTAATTGGGAAATTATACGGAGTTCAAATTGTTTTAAATGGAAAGATAGAAACCACAGCTCCGCCAGTTTTTATAATTTCTTCGTACAAGGCTTTATTTGTAAAAGGATAGTAAATATCAATTCCAGTACCAATAACAGAAATTGTGTAACCTCAATGTTTTAAAGTGATTTTGTGAGCTAAACTATCAACTCAATAAGCTCAACCGCTCACAACTCAAAAATCATTTTTTATAAGACCTGGAATAATATTGTCTAAAATTATTTCACTGTATTTTGTAGCTTTTCTTGAACCAACTATTGATATTAAATTAGAATTTTTTCTAAGGTTTCATCTTACATAAAGCAAAAACGGAGGAATTGTAAGTTTTTTTAGCTCTTCTGGATAATCTGGATCTTTGACTGAAATTAGATCAATGTTTAAATCTTTAATTAATTTATCAATAATTTGAGAATTAAATTTCCTCTTATTTTCTAAAATTGTATTTGCCTTTTGCTCTCTTATTCAAGCCTTAATTAAATCACTATATCAAAAATTCTCAAAGAAATTTTTATAATCACTGGAACTTCAAAAAACTTTTTCTAAATTCTTTGAAGTAAATCAAATATAGTGAAGATAAGCCAAATATTTATTTTCCATTTTATTTTGGGGTTACTTTTAATTTAACTAGTATTGTCGGCGTAGCATCGCTCACCGGCATTTGCTGTCATTTTCCGCAAGTTCATCCATCAAAATATTCCAAATCATCACAAATTCACTCGATATTTTGTAGCATTTCTGGTCAATTTCCTGATATGTTAGCTCATCTTATAACTTCTCCGATTTTTCAGTCAATAATTCTATAACCCAACCCAACTTGAAATACAAAATCTCCAGTCACAGTGTTTACCTGTCATCATCCCATACTTGAGACATAAATTCCGTCTTTTACTTTTTTGATTAAATCCTCCTTTTTATCCTTTCATCACTCTAAATATGTAGATCACATTCTAACTAATGTCGTATATTTGTAGCTTTCTCTTCTTCAATGCCCAGTTGAGTCCACTCCAAAAACCTCGCCTGTCTTAGTATTATGCAAATAAGAGACCAAAATTCAATCCTTTATAAGATAAGTTTTTTTTGCAATATTTCATTCATGATCGAAGTTGTAGTTTCATCTAAGATTACAAATTGTCGGATTATCAACTACATTTACAATTGAAGCCGCCACTTTTTGTCATAGTTTTCATTTATAAACTGAAGAATTCAACAAATCCGCCTCAAGTCAATGACCTACAGCTTCATGAATTATTGTTCCACCTGCCTCATTTCCAATAATTACATCCATTAATCCAGATGGAGATTTCACTCAATTAAGGGATTTTTCTAGTTTTAAAATTGCTTTTTTTAAAGTTTCTTTTAAGAGCTCTCAAGTTAAATTATCTACAATATCTGTTCAAGTAATTTTTTCCATAATTTCCTCGCTATTTCCGTCTTTCTCTCAATTCAATACAATATAAAAAGTATTGTAATATCCACTATCCTGAGTTAAATTTCCAGATGAATTTGCCACAATAAAGCTTTTTAAAGCCAATCATAAAACCACATTATAACTAGTAATAAATCTGTATTCAGAAATTATTTCCTTTAAAGAAAGCAAAATTTCAGCAAATTTTAAAATATCATCACTTATTTTTTTCTCTACAAATTCAAGATTATCTGGACCTGATAAATTAATTTCTGAGATATTTTGGCTCAAATTATAAGTATCTCTAAAAGACAAAACTTCTTTTTCGATATCATCAAGTCATCCAATAGATTTAAAATAGGTATTTTCTCAACTTCTTGATAAAATTGAAAATCAAGACTCCTCAATAATTGTAGGAGATTCTATATTTCAATTGAGTAAATTTAGTGTAACTTTTTCTCATTTCTCAAAAAAAAGCTCTCTATATTCTCAAGAAAATGAGTTTAGTAAATTGTTTATAAAAGCTTTCCTCATGTAAATTTAGTTATTTATAAAAATTCCCATAAATTCTAGATAAATTCTTTTTGCAAACCTGTTTTTCCTTACAAGCAAACACTTTTCAAATAATTCTCACATCAACATAGTATATTTCCCCCGAACTTAGATTATCCTTGTTCATATCGTTGTAAAATTTTAACAAAGCAATTTGTCTGTACAAATCATTATTTAATTCAAAAATAATAATTGACCCAGTATCAAGCGAGATATGAAGTTCGTTTTCTGTCTTAAAATAGACCAGTTTCGCTATATTTTTATTCTGGAAAGCCTTTTTGAAATTATCTCTCAAATATATAATTTTTTTCATGGTGCTCTCATCTACTCATTCCTTATAATCAAAAAATCAATTCTCAAGCAAACTTGCATCAATTATCTCCAGATTATAAAGCAATTTTCAAATATTTTTCTCATAAATTAAAACTCCGTTTGAAGTGACTAAATATGATTTATCAATTCCCGAGAATTTGGTATAAAACTCAGGTTTATAAGATTCTAAAATTATTTTTAATCAATTTGGGAAAAGACGTGAAACTTCAACATTAAAAATATTTTTCTGGAATCAAGTAAGAGATTTTTTTATCTCATTTTTATCTATCAAAAATATAGAACTTGAATATACATTTTCAATTGATTTGTATGCAATATTTATATCTGTAATTGTATCAAGTCTCTCTATTATAACCTTTGATGGTGAAATCCTAAAATAGGGAGAAATAAAAACAATATAAATTGTCAAAGAAATTAAAGTGGCTCAAACTATTAAAAATTGATATTTATATTTTTTTGTATTACTTCAAACAACAGCCAATACACTAGTAAAAGTTCTTTTTTTATTTTTATAAACATCAAAAAAACTTACCTTTCTAATTGACTTAGAATAAAGGTATTTCTTTGATTTTTCCATTTTTATCTTTTCTCTAAACTCTTTATTTTTAAAATATTTCTTGTATTTTAAAACATAAGATTTAGCCAGTTTAATTAAGTCCATATTCCTTACTAATTTCATTTATAAGATCTGTAATATTTTTGGTATCATTTTTTATTTTTGGTAAACGAAACCTAACAATTGGAATTTTTCTTGTATTAATTTCTTTCCCAATAACTGTCCTAATCTTCCCTCAAATATCCGACAAATATGCCGGAAGTTTCTTTTGATTATTCTGACTAGTCACAAATATATCCACATACGAATAATCGCTTGTCACAACCACCTCAACCACACTCACAATTCAAAATTCCTCCATTTTCAAATTAGCATAATCTATAATATAAGGCGCCACAACCTCCTGCACAATAAATCCCAATTTCTCTACTTTTTTCATTATTTTCCATTAATTTTTAATATAAATTTCAGTATATACAAATTTACGTTTTTTAAAAATTTTCTTTCAAAAAAACCTCTTTTTTGGAAAAAAGAGGTTTTTTAAAATGAATTATATATCTATATAAAATTATTACTAACGATATAATGTTCAATAATTACACTGACAATATGCGACATTTTCAGTTCAGGAAGTCAAGGTTGTTGCCCATGTAAAAATTAATCAGCTGGTTCATCAATAATTAACATATGTAGATGGGTCTGATGTTCATGAGCTTCTATATCTCTTTTGTCATACGTGCGTTAATGAGTTACACCAAGTAGAATAACCAGTTACACCAGAATTTCACAAATAACTACTAATTAATGTTAAATAATATGTAACAACAGTATTATCCCAATATCAATTGCAATCTTCATCAATATTAGGTGTTGTGGTTTGTGAATATTTTCATGTAGAAAGTAATGAACATTTTACATAGCCCAATCTTCATAAATTTGTATTGTCTTCTAGTGCTAATCTTACTTCTAAATTTGACCAACTTGAAATCCATCAGTCAGATGGTAAATCAGCTATTTCTCAAGAATAATCTTGTCAACAATTATAAATTATATTATTAACATTTTTCCGATTTCATCAGTCATTATATTGTAATTTACAATTATTATTTACTGTTCATCAATTCCATGAAAATGTAAATGTTTTTCTACCAGAAATATGTGATAAAGATAATCATGTTGGATATATATATTCACAACCACTTCAATTCCAAGCAAAATTTGTATCACACTTAAACTGACAAGTATTAGTAGTAGGTGTTGCATTATAATTAGCAGTCAAACTAGTTCAATTTAAAGCATCAATTAATGAATAAGTTGTTGTATTATTAAAGTAAGTAGCATTTGTAGGAATTGATATACAAGATCAATTAACATAAGCTAAACAACTATTTCAAGATTGATAATATCAAGTATCACAACTCGCACTTTCAATTCAATAATTCAAGGCTCAATCATTACAACTTGCTACAATATATCAAGTTCAATTTGTAATAGATTTTGTTCAAATTCAAGATTGTGTGTGATTTAGTTGTGGTATATCGTAAGAATTGTAGGTTGTAGCTGTACAGTTAGTTGGGGTTCATTTAACACAACTTGTGTATTGATATGTATTGTCTCAATTCAGTATTCAGTTGTTACAAGTTCTTGTTAGTTGTCTATTTGTACAATCATAAGATGCATTCCAGAGGATAGTATTTTCTGAGTATGCGTTTATTGATTGTCAGTGTGGTATTGATTTTCATGAGAGAGTACAAGATGAGTAATTAACACTAGTATTTCAAAGTACTACTTTTGAGATTGATTCTAGTATTGGGGTTGTATTTGAAATATCTTGTATTGTTTGGTTTGTGTTGAAGCTTTTTAGAATTTCTTGAGTAAATGTTGTTTGTAGAGTATCTTTTGTTACTGTTGTAATATTAACTCAAGTTAATGTTGCTCAGGTGTAGCCTGTTATGTCTTTTATTAGAGTATCTGAAGTTGTATTGTTTGTATTTATTATGTTTCATACTTTGTATGGTAGATTTGATTTGTTGTTGTAGATGAAGTAGGTGTTTGTTGAAAAAAGATCATTTGTTAGAGATCAAGAGAAATTATATATTAGAGATGGTACATTAGCTAGAAATACTTGTCATCAGGTTGAGAATTTGATTATTCAGTTGTAGAATCATCAAACTTTAGCTTTTTCATTTCAGGCTGCATAAGTATCTTGGATTATGTAAGCTGTTTGAGTATCTTCTAGAGTTGTAGCTATTTGGTAGTATTTTTTGTCATATGTTGTTCAGTAGATGTATTTTTGGTTAGTATTAAGAGGATCTGTTGGTACTTTGTTAATGTTTATGTTTCTTGAAATATTGTCTGATATTATTCATTTGTAAGCAACTTCATATCAATTAACAGTTCAGCTTGATATTGTAGTTGTTGAGTCACTATCTGGAAGTGGATAATAACCAGATTTTACAGAGTAGAGTTCTAGTCATTTTTTAAGGTTTGTGGTATCTGATATACGAGTTGAGTCGCGAGCTTTAGATGAGAAGGAGTTGAAAGAGAGAAATGCGATGGTTCAGAGAATTGCAAGGATTGAGATTACTACAATGAGTTCTACGAGGGTGAATCATTTAATAGAGATGTTTTGACAAAACATCTCTACATTATTTTTGTTTAGTGTAGGTTTCATAAATATTTAAGTTAGTTATAAAATCGCTAGAAGTTTAACATATAAAAAAATAAAGTCAAAATTTTTGACTTTATTTTTTTTGATTTTTAGTTTAAATATCTATTATTAAGCTTTTTTTCTTATTCTTAGGAAGAAGAAAGTAGTAATTAGAGCTATTAAAATTAAAATTAAACTTTCTGGTCCTGTTTTAACTTTTGTAACTTCTGTTTGAGCTGGTGCAGTAGGTGCTACAACTGGAGCTCATGCATAATATGCCACACATTCAGTGTGATCCATTTTTTCACCTTCATTTCAAGTAGCGTCTATATTGTGGTAAGAAAGTGGGAATTTTAAAAGCCCAATTGCATCTCATTGCATTTTATCTGTTGAATCAACTACATAAGTAGCTCATAGATCAGATTCATATAAATTAATTGTTTTTCCTCATTCAAGTACAAATTCTTGTCTTCCACTTCAAGTTTTTGAATCACTCCAAATTATTTCTTGAGAATTTTTCCAAAATTTTGTATTATCTTCTGGGTTTGAAATCCATTTTGTATTATCTCATCATAAATTGATTAATTCTGGGAAAGTTTGTTCATCGCTATATATAATTTGTTCTGAAGTATTAGGATTAGTCCAAGTATCATTTAAAGAAGTAATTTTTTCTCAAATATTTTTATTTCAACCTGCAAAACACTCGCTACAATTATTTTGAATAAAGAAATCCTTATCACAAGCAACTTTTTCATAATTAGATACAGTTCAAGTCGGAACCATAACTTCAGGAGAAGCCGCATTTAAATCTGCTCAAGAGTCTGTTCAAGTAGTATCTGTAACTCAAGTATCAGCAGTAACTTCTGTTGGAGTATCAGAAAGAGGATCAACTAAAATAGATCAAGTTTCAGCAAAAGCATTTACTGAAATAAGGCTCAATGCTATAGCAAGACCTAGGTATTTCTTAGTATTAATCATAAATAAATAAATTAAAAATAAATAAATTCTAGTTGATTTTATTTTTTTATTAAAAATTGTCAAAAAATTGTTAAAAAATCTAATTATATATCCAAGGAGCAACACTATTTAAAATAAATCAGATTAAAAATAAAAGTATCAAAGAATAAATAACTTTTGTAATCATTTCTTTAGCTTTTGTTTTTTCTCAAGATTCTATTCAAGAAATTGATAATCTAATTCATGCAACTGCAATCATCAATACCCCAACCAAAGCTGCTAAAAAAGTCGCATATTTAACAAGTCCAGCAAACATCTGCATAACACTTCAAAATCAAGGCTCAACTGTACAAGTAAATTTTCTATTAGTTATTTTATCTAAATTATTTCAATCCTTATCTTTATATGGAACACATTTAGCCCAAGGTATATTTTCTGTTACAACAACTGTCGTAGGTCATGGACCAGTATCTCATGAAGTATTATTTCATAAAGAAGTATTATATTGATAATTACTCGCAGCATCTTTTACAGGAGAATTAATATCAAAATTATTTGGTTCAGCTCAATAAACAGCAAATATATTTACTGAAAATAAAAATAATATAATAAATAATTTCTTCATGGTGAATTTGTTATAGGCTAAAATCAGCTAGATCTTTAAGGAATGAGTAGCTAGCAAGAAGAATAATTACAGCAATAAATGTATATTTAATAATTGCAATTCATTTCTTTGCTTTGGCCTCATCTCAGGCAGAAGTAATATAATAGAAACCTCATAAAATCAAGAAAAATATAGCAATAGGACCAGCAAAAAATATTGCAAGATTGCTTAATTGAGAGAAAATTCATTGAGTTTGCGGAATATTTCAATTGTATACAACTTTTATCCAAGCCTCAATTACTCAAAGAAAAATCAACCCAAAAAATCAATATAAAAATCTTCATTTTGCTTTCTTTTTTATATCATCTTTTCCGTTTGAAGACATATAAGATAATCAAGAGAACACAAACATATAGACAGCAATTGCTGCTACAAATATTTTAACAAAGCCCAGAATTCAGCCCTCAACTGTAGAATTCCAATTAAAAAAGTTAATAAACATATTTCAAGTTCACTGGTTTGTTACATCAGAAAAATTACTTACTTCAGTAACATTTCTTTCTTTTCAAGAAAAAATATCATAAAGCTGACCTGGAATATTTATAAAAATAAAGGCAACCAATGAATATAATAATTGTCTTTTTGCAGTTGAGAGTTTATCATCAGCTCACATCGCCATAATCATTTGTATTCAAGTATACACAATATAAATAAGTGCAACTCCTCATAATATTAATTTAATTGAATGCAGGATATTTATTCAAAGAGAATTCATTTTTGATAAAGAATCTCCTCATGCTTCGGCTCCAGAAACAGAATTTCATAATTCTCATCCTCAGAGATTAATAACTCAAGCATTTACTACATTGAAATAGTAAATGCTTAAAAAAAATATATAGGTTAATTTAAGGTAAATTTTTTTCATAAAAATAAATTATTGGTCTTCCATAAAATATCACATATAATCCTCTTTTCTTACAATTCAAGCTTGTTCTAGTTTATCTGCACTATTTTTCATAGTAATCATTCATTCGGCTGATCACATTTCGATATTATTATTTATTTGAATTAAGTCTCATCATTTTATAAGGTTTTTTATTCAACTAGTCATATACATGAGTTCATGAATTCATACTCTTCCCTCTTTATCAATTCTAGGAATAAGTCTTTGACTTAATACTCAAAGTAGCGTGTCAGCAAGTCTTACTCTAACTTGGTTTTGGATATCTGGTGAGAAAAATTGAATTACACGATTAATGGTTTGAACACTTCCTGAAGTATGAAGTGTTGAAAAAACTAAATGTCACGTTTCAGATAAATTCATCGCAGCCTCTACCGTTTCCTTGTCACGCATTTCTCAAACCATAACTATATCTGGGTCTTCTCTCATCGCTGCCCTAATAGCAGATACAAAAGATTCTGTATCACGTCCAACTTCCCTTTGAGAGAAAATTGAGTTTTTATCAGAAAAAATGAATTCTATAGGATCTTCAATAGTTATAACATGTTCTCTTCTTTCTTCATTAATTTTATCAAGAATAGATACCATTGTTGTAGATTTACCTGACCCAGTAGGACCTGTAATTAGAAATAATCCCTGTTTTGCTGTAAGAATTTTTTGAAGTCAAGCAGGTAATCATAAATCATCCATATTTTTTGCATTTCTCTCTATTTTTCTAAGAACAAAACCTATTTTTCATAATTTAAAATATCCATTCACACGAAATGGAGTTCAATCTTTTGATACATATGCAAAATCTGCATCTTTTTTGTCATAGAAAGCCGCTACTTTTTTCTGGTCTCATCTAAATAATTCTAAAACTAATTTCTCTACTATTTCACGAGTAAAAATTCAAGCCTCAGTAAGTTTACCAAGCTCTCAATGAACTCTAAAAGCTACATTATCTCACTCAGAAATATGAATATCAGAACAATTTTTCTTTATTCAAAAAGCAAGTAAAGATTCTAAGCTTACATCATTATTAGACATACTATTTATGTAAAAAATTAAACTTTTTGTGATTTAAATAATTCAATCATTTTAGATACTTTATCTTCTTCCACTCCAATTTCTTTAACCTCAGCAGTAAGAGCTTTTGCACTATCTTTTAATGAAGCAATTTGTTTATTAATTTCTTCAATTTCTTTCATTTTACCATTTCTGATATCAGCGTGTGTTTTTAATAATGCCTCAAATTTTGAAACAGCATCTCATAAAATTTCATTTGGATCTTCTTTAGATTTTGTTGTAACCACAGCTTCCTCTACTACTTCATTACTATTAAAATTTAAAAAATCTGAACTTGTAGAATTATCTGAAATATCCGCAGTTTTTTCAACAATCTCTTCAGTTTCAGTATTATCTGAAATAATTAAAGAGTCTTCGGTTTTATTTTCAATTTCGATACTAGGCTCAATTTCATCTTGAATTACAATATCTTCATCGCTTGTTTTAGATTCTGTAATTTCTTCAACTTTATCTTCTGAAAAAATTGAATTAACTGTATCAGGTACGTCTTCTGATGTAATATCAGAAACACTATCATCGATAATAATTAAATCACTATCATCATCTTTTTTAGCTCAACCTTGACTTCCTCAAAAAGTCGCAGTAGCTGTGGCAGTAGAAGTCTCTTCTTCTACAATTAAGTTATCAAAAAATCCCATATTTGTTTTTGTTTATAAAAATAAAATAATTAAACATTAACATTGTAACATAAAATTAAAAAATTTGCAAAATAAAAATTATTTTTATCCATAAATTCTGAAAATCAAAAAAAGTTAACCAAAAGTTAACTTTTTTAAGAAATTTTTATTTAAATTTGAAAAATATTTACCGACATACTTGATAGTAATACCGAGTACCCAACCAAGAACTCCGAGTTGATATAAGGGCACCTCTTGAATAACTGCCGTATGATGTTAAATTTCCAGAAATGTTAGAATAAACAACTGTACCATTTATGACAATGTTAAAAGTGTTAGTTGGTGCACCATAGCTCCAAACAGTATTGTTAGATGCCCCCATAGTAAAACTACTATAACATGTTATTATTTTTGTCCAATGTGCATAATAAGTAACATTTCAAGTTATAAGAGTAGATGTTGTAATTTGAGTTCATCCACTTGTAGCAGTAAACCATCAATTGAATGTATATCAAGTTCTACTTGTTGTAGCTAGAGTTCAGATTACTGTATTATATACTACTGATTTAGTTGCAGGACTTGCTACAGTTCATCAATTTGAATTGAATGTTACAGTATAACTAATAGCATCACAAGTATTAGTTGTACTATTATATGTATAGTTTGTATTACAATCAAAATCACAAGTAGTCTGATTTTCTCACCAGCTTGTAGTTGGAGTCCAAATAGTAGAGCTCCAAGTTTGAGTATATGTAGTAGTAGTTGTTGCTGTGGCATTTCTTGGAATTGATCATCAGCAAGTAGCTACTTGAGTTGCTGGGGTACATACTCATCAAACCCGAGTATAGTTTGTATCACATTTGTAATTACAAGCAGTTGTGCTAGCTGTAGTATTATATATAGTAGTTGAATTAGCAGGAAACCAATCAGATCAATCCCATGTTTGAGTATAGCTTGATACAGAATTCCATAGAGTTCCAGTTGTAGGTTTTGCTGAACAAGTGAAAGTTTGAGTATTAGGAATACAATCATTTATACTAGCAGATCCAGCCACACTAGAATAATTTACAGGACAACTAGTTTTAACTCAATTTACACAATAGTTATTTGCTTCACATTGAGTTTCTCATATTTTTGGTCATGTTCAAATTGGTGTAGAGTAGTATCAAGACTGAACTATTTTACAAGATGTTTGTCAGGTTGTGTCTTGGAATGTATTGTTGTCTGTACAAGGAGTTTGAGTTGTGAGTCAATCTGTTGGAACTATATTTCAGATAGAAGCTGGAATACAGAGGTTTGTATTGTTGTAGTAGTATCAGGCCTGACAGATGTATGAACAATCTTTAGGAGTTGTACTGTGTAGCCATGGTATATTGTATTTTTGAGTTCAGTTTACTACACTGAAATCTGGAGCATTTCAAGTACATTTATCTTCCATACAAGCTCAGTTATCTAGAACATAGTTTGTTGAACAGTTAATGTTTTCTTGTCAGTAAGATAAAACTCAGTTAGTACAAGTAGCTGAAATATCAGCAATTCATCATGTTATTGTTTTTGTTATTGTTGATTGTGTTTGAAGATGATTTAGTGGTGGAATTGTATATCAAGAGTATGTTGTTGTTTGACAGTTTAGAGCTAGAACTGGAGAACAAGAATCAAACTTATAATTAATATCTCAATCTAGTAAAGAATCTTTACAATTTCTTTGTATCGAAGAACATGTTTGATTATATGCTACAGAACTTGAATTATATGCAGTTATTTGTTGTCAGCTTGTTACTACGGAATTTCATAACACACAAGAACTTTGTATTATTGATATTGTTGTTAATAAGCTAATTCCAGATCCGGTTATTGTTCATGAATTTGAAGTTGTGTTTGAGAATACTACTGTATATTGGTTTGGGTCTGTTGTTAGATTTATTGTTTGTTGGGTTGTTGTTTCATTTATTGGAGCTTTTGTGATTGGGTCAAGGAGTATTCATACTCTGTCTCATACTGTGTATGTGAATTTTGATGAGTAGTCGGTTGCAAAAACCCTCACCCCTAACCCCTCTCCTAGAGGTAGAGGGGAAAGAAGATTTGAATCTAGTTTTGAGAATATTACTGGATTGTTTTCTTCTAGAAATCAAGTAAGCTGTATTTTCTTTCAGGTTTGGTCTAGAGAATATGAGTAGAAAGTATTTTCTTTTGGATCTGTAGTTTTTCAAGAGATATTTATAATTCTTGTTACTGATTCTCATACGTATCAATCTTTAAATGCTCATACTACATCTATATAATCATCTGGTAATGGGTATGATCAAGCTTTTTGATATTGGATTGCGAGTCATTGTTGGATTGATTTGAGGGTTGATATTCTAACTGAGTCACGGGCTTTAGATGAATAGTTATTAAAGCTCAGAAATGCAATGGTAGCAAGGATTGCAAGGATGGAGATTACTACTAGGAGTTCGGTGAGAGTGAATCATTTGTAGTTGGTTTTTTTGTTTGGTTTCATAATGAATTATGGTTAGTGATAAAGTAAGGATATTGTATACTATTATTTAATGGAGTCAAATTTATTTTTATTTGGAATTAATTTGCAAAATAAAAATTATTTTTTATACTCTCGGTATTATTTTTTTAAAATTAAACAATATGGATTATTCTAAAGCAAAAGATTTATTGAAGCTTCAGCAAGAGGCAAGTAAAATACAAAATGAGCTAAGTAATATTCACATCGAAGCTGAAGTAGATGGGGTTGTGGTTACTGTTGACGGGCAAATGAAAATAGTTTGAGTGAAAATAGAAAACTCTGATATCCTAAAAGATACCGAAAGATTAGAAAAAGCTATAAAAGAAGCTACAAACAAATGAATTAAGAAATCTCAAGAAATAGCAGCAGATAAAATGAAAGATATAATGTGAGGTCTTGGAATGGGATTTCCTGGAATGTAATTTCTTAAATAATAAAAAATATCTCAGAAATTTCTGAGATATTTTTTATTTATTAAATTTCTTAAAATCAATTATTTATTCTAAATTTGAAATCATCTTCGATGTATTTTGCCTTAAGACTTGATAGACATTTTGTGACGTTGTTGTGCCAATTTTTATCTGAAGAGGCATAAATTGATCAGGTTTTATTTCACCGTCTTGAAAGCATATCTATTGTTTGGTATTTTCTCAAATATTTATTATTTAAGGTCTTTGTCATCCAATAAATTCATTCTCTTGGGTTGGCAAATTCGTAAGTTCAACCTGAGTCAACATTTCATACATTTCATACATTAAATGCGGTTTTTAGATTTTTACCAAGTCCAGATTCAGCAAGTCAAATACAAATAAGTAAACTTGGGTCGATTTTGGCACTAACTCATTCTTCTATCCACATATTCCAGTCATTAAAACTAGGCGTCGCATATTTGTTAAGTAAATATTTTTGTCTTTCTATTTCACTATTTCAAACTATATAGAATTTCTTAAATTTACCCATATTAACCATATTTCAATATTTAAGTTTTAAGTCTTCAATATATTTATATCTATATTTTACAGGCAGGTCATCAAAATTTAGTCTAGCTGTATCAAGGAAGCGTAGTGGATCTATTGAGGCTCTATCTTTATATAATTCAAAATGTAGATGTGCTCCGCTTGTCATAGGTCATGCTCCCGGAGTTCCTGGCGCTCATCAGCTTCTTGCGAAAACCATTCATGGTTTAATAAAATCAAATCTATTAACTAAAACTTCTGAAATATGACCATAAATACTTACAAATCCTGATGGATGCTTAAGTGCGATGTATCAATATTTTCCTGGAGCAGGAGGTAATATGAAATACACATATCAAACTGCTGGAGCTACAATGTCTGTTCCCTGTGGTGCTGGAATATCAATAGCTTCGTGCTCGCTACCAAGCTCACTGAAATAATATTCATCATGATAATAAGTAGAAATTCAAGAAACTGGTTCTAATGGCCAATTCAATGGATTAGATGAGTTGAAATCAACTTCATTAGTGTCTCTTAATTTTTTCTCTAAAATAAAATATTGCTTTATTTCCTTACAATCCTTGCTGTCATTGTTATCAATTGTTTGATTTTCACTAACTGCACCAGAGCTAAAATTAAAATTACAGTTATATTTATTTCAAATATTGTTAAAAACATCGTAATAATTATTATTTAATTCTTCGATTTTATCTTTAACTTTATCTTCCCTAGTTTGTTTTTCTAAAATATAATTATTAAAAAGCGCTTCCTGTCATTTTGTAATTTCAAGTAAATTTTTCTTATATTCTTTTTGTAATTCTAAATTTTTATTTTTTGTAATTAAATCAGCCTTTAATTTTAAAGATTCCAATTTTTCTTTTTTTAGTTCTTCTTTGTTATAATAAAATTCTTTTATAAGATTTCTGTGTACTTCAATAAGATTCTGTCCAGAAAGCTCAATTAAAGTCTTAAAATGAATATCATTTATAATATCAGATAAATTTCAATCATTTAATAAAATACTTTTAATTACATCTAAATTATTATCCTCACTATAAACTAAATCTCATTTAGAATAAATATAAGTTAAATATTCTAAAATTGATTTTTTGTTTTCGTTAATCTGAGAATCTAAAGAATTAATTTTTTTTGAGAAATCTGCAATATTTTGATTTTTTAGGCTAATTTCTTGTAGAGTTTTTGTTATTTCAATTTGAGTATTTTCTATATCAATATCTAATTCTTTTATTGTATTACTTAGTGTAATTTTTTTCTTAGTAATAAATTTCTTTCTGTCTTTAATTTGATTTTTTGAGTCGTTAACTCTATTTAAAAGATCTTTTAGGGAATTAATTTTTGCTTCTGAATCAAAAAGTCCAGTTTCTTCATCGCTTGTAATTGGCACATTCTCAAAAAGAAGTTCACTTTGATATTCTTTGAAATTATCTAGAACCTTAGCTGTTTTTTCCTTTTGCATTCACAAAAAATTTCAAGCAAAAGTGTTGCTTATTAGTGTTATAAATAGCGATAAAGCAGTTAATATTTTTATTTTCTTATTCATTATATTTTCTTGTTTCTTAAATACTTAAATATAGTAACATATTTTTTAAAAAAAAGCAATATTTTCTGTTGACAACGCTTGTTTTTTGAGTTTAAAAAACTCTCAATCAAAATTTGATTGAGAGTTTTTTATTTAAAATTAAAATCATTTAGGAGGATTAGTCTGGAGAATATTATTATAAATAATTACAAATGGATTTTTATATTCCCCACTATCTAGTTTATTGTTATTATTTTTGTCCCATCAAGTATATCCTCTTCTAATATAATTTAAATCATAAATCATAGCCTTATTAAAATTATCATCTGTATCAGAAAGTGTAGATCAGCCTGGTAGTATATATTTTCAACCTGTAAGAATAGCTCATCATATAGTATTTCTAGTAAATAAGCTTCATTTTAAAGTTAATTGATTACTCAGTGTTCTGGTTCTAACTGTAGAATCTACAGAATATGGAATTCAATCAATATCTGTACTAATAAATCATCCATCCGCATATATTATTGCATTAATATTATTTACATTTGGTTTTACATATACATTACCTAAATTTGTCTTTGATTGATCATCTCTTATAACTATAATTCATAGTTTTTTTCAAGAATCATTTAAATCTCAAGTAATTTTAACATTTCAATTTTTTACAACCAATGTTTCAAATCATAAGTTATCTCAAGTTAAATTAATATTTCATTCAAAATATTTTACTCAATTAACTACGGTATTACTATTCATTCATTTAATAAGCTTATACGCATTTTGTTTTATTTTAGATCTTTGATCTGATTTTGATAAATCAGAGAAATTAGAGGCTTGTCAGGTAATGGTTTGTTTTCAGGTTCATTGGAGATTTCAGATAATTTTTACTCCTAAAAATTCTGCTTTATCTAGAATAATTGGACTATTATCGATAGCTCCATCTGTAGCTCATAAAATATATTTAATATCTTTTCATCATAAGTTATACGAAATATATGGATTTACTTTCACTCAAGAAGTTCATATAGTTGTATTTCATCAATAATTTAGAGTAAAATTAACTATAGGATTATCTGTTAAATATTTTTCTCAGTTTTTATTTTTTACTATATAACTAGAGTTAATAGCATTTAAAGAATTTATAAAATTTGAGATATTATGAGTAGATAAGTCCTTTTTACTTATTACGTCCATCTTTAAAGTCTGCTCAGTTCCTATCTTAAATGTATCTCAATCAATACTCAATGTTCAAATAAATGGTTTTTTAAATGAAACTAGTTTTGTAAAATCAAATTTTTTAAAATTTCAACTTGCATTCAAAGAGGTACTTTCATTATGTTCTGGAATTGTTATTTTAAAGCTGACATTTTTTTGTCCAGGAACAAGTGATTTTACATCAAAACAAGATTTTGAATTATTAAATGTATTATTTGAGAGCCTTAATCATTCTCAATCAAATCAAGGATTTATAGTATCAATATCAAATCATTCTCAATTTATTACTACATCCTGAATTCAATAATTTTTGTTAATCACATTTCAATAAGAGTCTGTAATACTAACACATAATTTAGCAGTATCTAAATTATTTGCATAAGCTCATCAAGTAAGAGTTGCAGTTCAAAGCTTAAAATCATTATTTGGAACAATATTTATTTTAAGACTTTTAAAGTTTGTGTAAAAAATTGGAGAATTTCAGTATTTTCAATAAATATCTAAAGTATAACATCAAGTTTGTTTAAATTTTGGATTTGAATAACTATAAGAACCATAAGTAGAAATATTGTTTAAAACAAATGGAGCATTTACTGGATCTGTAACTTGAGCTGTATTACTACAATTATTTAAAGATAAATTTAATTTATCTATTCAAACAGGACTTCAATTACTTAGTCATAAAGCAGAAAGTTTAATTTTAAAATCTAGGTTACTTGAAGCAAAACAAGTATATGTACCCAAAGAATAAGTACATCAATCTATTTTTGCTTCTCAGATAGTTGCTGGTCTATCTCAATTCTCAATATCTATAGCAGGATTTGCAGGTGTTATTGGTGGTAAATTTACAGTTAATGATCAAGTTCAACCACACTCAGTATTATCTCTATATTCAATAGGATTATTATTTTCAAAGAGATAAAATGGATTTCCATAATCTGCAAAATCAAAACCTGTAGATATTCAAAGTTTAGTTCAAACACTACTAGTTCAAAGTAATAATTGTAAATTAAAATTTTTTACATAATTTCAAGATGATTTATTAACTATTTTAGCTGGAATTCATAAAGAATCCAAAATTTGTTTTATACCTCAATATATATAAAATCAACCCATAACAAATCCAGTAGGTGCTCAAGAGCTTTCTATAACATAAGAACATTCCATTGAGTTAGGATCTGGTTTATTACAACTCATAGATGAAGATCCAACATTTAAAACAGGAAAAACATTTTCTTTATAAACTTTTTCTGGTCTACTGGGACAATCTAAATTCTTTGTTTTTACTTCCATATAGTATGGATTATGTACACTTCAAAAGTAAGAAACATAAGTTACTCAATCATAGTTAGCAGAGGTGCTATTTATAATTCAAAATAAAACTATAAATAAAAATAAAATTTTTGTTTTCATATTCTCTAAAATTAAGAAATAAAAATTAGTAAATATCAGATATAGTTGCGGTCCAAGTAAGATTTTTTTCATCTAAACTATACTTGGCAGTTCTTTCTTCCCATAGAGATGTTTTCTTGTTATAAAACCAGTATCACTCTTTTTCTCAGAACTTTTTTCAGATTAAAGATTTCATATTAAATACATCTTCTTTTGTAATATTGTAAACTATATTTACAGTTTGTCAATCTCATATTTTTAATATATTTCAATCAGAATCTATAAAATCAACAAATGCCATTCCACCACTCACTAGATTTTGTATAGTTCACTCCCTTGTTATGGCTTGCATATTAAGAGAAACCGAGTTAGTATTTGCTTCATTTCACAAAATATGATTTATTTTCAGTGTTGCATTTCATTTATAACAAGCATTATTTTTATCAACTAAACTACAATCATTTAAAGATAATTTAACTCAAGTGATTTGAATATCTTGTTTTTTTCATAAAGAAACTTGTTTTATTGTGGCCTTTTTCATAAGTACATTTCAAAGCAGTAAATCCCCTTCTGAATTAAGACTATTTACTGAAATCATGGCATCTCAATAATTATCAGACCTAATTAAAACATTAAATAATTCAACTCCAATTGGCCATTTAAAAGATTTTTTAAAAGATCAGGCCTTAAAATCTCAAAAATTAATTCAATTAATATAGACTTTTCAATTTTCTATTTGTTTCTTAGTTTTGTAATCTGAGATATTTAACTCAATATCAAAATTTCTTAGACTTCATGAGTTAAATTTAGAAATTTCTCTTTCATAAGAACTAAATTCTATTCATCAGTTAATATTATCAGTTAAGTATACACTTGTTGAGGTTTTTAGATTTTTTAAAAAATCTAGGAAATTCGTATCTAAAACATTTTTTGTCATATAATCAGACTGATTATAAACACTATTATAAATTAAGCTAATATCATTTAATTTAATTTCTTCTCTCATTTTAGCTAATTCGTTCCCGCTTGTTTTTATATTTTTATTAAAAAATTTTGGTATAAACGAGTTAGGTGTATTTGAATTTTTATTTAAAAACTTATTAGTCAAAATAAGACCTAAAATGACAATTAAAACTACTGATAAAACTATATATATTTTTTTGTTCATAAAAAATTGTTATAAAATAACTCTTATTATATTGTTATTATTTAATAAATCAAGCTACTATTAAAATCCTCTCTTGATCTCATATACTATATTTAAAAATATTTTCTATTTTCATTCAATTTTTCTTTAAAATTATTTCTCAATCTTTAATTTCTTTCTCATCAAAAATCTTATAGAAAACTAATTTTCATCATTTTCCTAAAAATGGTAAACTCCGCTCAATTATCTGAGGTAAATAAGCAGTGGCACGCGAAACTACAAAATCAAATTGTTTTTTATATTCGAGATTTAAGAATAATTCTTCTGCTCTTCACCAAATTCAAGAAATATTTTTTAAATCTAATTTTTGAGCAAATTCGTTAACTGAATCAATTTTTTTACGAGTAGAATCAAGTAATGTAAAACTACAGTCTGGATTTGTTATTGCAAGAGGAATACCTGGAAAACCTCATCAAGTGCCGATATCTAATATTTTTCAAGATAATTTAATGTGATTATTCAAAATAATTGAATCAATAAAATGTTTTTCAATAATTCCTTGTGAATCTCTGATAGCTGATAAATTAACTAATTTATTTTTTTCAAGAAAAAAAACTAAAAATTTCTCAAATAATTCAATTTGAGAAGGACTTAAAGAAATAGAATATTTTTTAAAAAAATTAATAGTATCCATAAATAATAATGATAAAATATTGATTATTAAATATAAATTAATATAATTTCATTATATTCAAATAATTATATTACAATAATCTTTTTTTAAAAATGTCAGAAAAAGCAAATATTAATAATCAAGATTTACAAAAAAAATTACTAAAAACATTAGAAAATTTAAATAAAAATATTGAAGAAAATAATAAAACTCTGAAAAATATTGAAAAACATGAATTTTTAAATATTCATAGGAGTAAGTTAAAAATGGCTTTATACAATGTATCAATGTGAATATTATTTGCCATTTGAACGGTTCTCTGATTGTTTTTAATATCTTGGTTTACTTATCATTTTCTTAAAGATTCAGAGACTATAAAATGAATTGTAGATAATCAACTTAAAATAAGACAATTTAGCATACAAGATATTAAAGAAAAAATTAAATCAGAAATTAAAAGTGAAAGTACTCAAGATAGCGTACCAGCAACAGCAAATGAAAAATTCAAGGAAATCAAGGAAGTCCCTACTCAAAATATAGATGAAAATAAAATTAACTAGCTTTCAAAATATTTTTCATCTTCTAAATAAATACCATCATGATCTATCGCTTGAGAGAAAGTATCTAGCTTATGACCAGAAAATTCTTCCTCTTCTTCTTTTTCTAATTCTTCTAAGCTCTCTTTTCAAGTTATATAGCTAATATTTATTTCATCTCATAAATCTTCTTCATCTAGAAATATATCATCATTATTTACCATAATTTAAAAAATTAAAAAATAATTCCTTCAAATTATAAGGAATTATTTTTTAAAAACAAGATGAATATTAAAATTTATATTTGCATTAAAATAAAAGCTACAATTATTCAAATAATACTTCAAGCTAATGCTTCTTTTGGAAGATGACCTATTGATTCGCTGAAATTATATTTTTTTGAAGTTAATTCATTAAGTACTTTTGCATGAAGTCAGGCCTCAAATCTAACATTTATAGCATCATAAATTATGATCATAGAAAATACCAAACAGGCCACAAAAAGTCAATCATTAATTCAGAATTTTATTCAAATCGCTGTTGTAAGACTAGTAACAAGCGCTGAATGCACACTTGGCATTCCACCTGAACCTAAAGCAGAGTTAATAGTAAATTTATTAATAGATTTTAAATAAATTCATTTAATAATTACTGAAAATATCCAAGCTAAAACCGGAATTAAAATTATATTTTCCGAAAAAAAATGCATAAAAAATTATTTAATTTCTAAAATTTTAAAACTAAATTCTCAACTTGGTGATTTTCAATTAGCCATTTCTCAAATTGTTTTTCATAAAAGAACTTTTCAAATCGGAGATTCATTTGAAATTTTATTTTCATAAATATCAGATTCTGTAGTTCAAACAATTTTAAAAGTTTCTTTTTCTCATTTATGAGCTTCTCAAAGATTTTCAATAGTAACAAGACTTCAAATATTAACTTTTAATCAATCTTTACTGCTAGTTTTTGAACTAACTAATTCATAGTTTTTTAGAATATCTTCTAATTCTAGAATTCTAAGCTCAACTTGAGCTTGTTCATTACGCGCATCTTCATATTCAGAATTTTCTGATAAATCTCAGTAAGAAATAGCTTCTTTAAGCTTTTCAGCTATTTCAAATCTTTTTTCATCTTTAAGAATTTTTAGCTCATCTTGAATTTCAGCAAGTCATTCTTTTGTAAGTAAAATTTTTTTAGACATATTTTTAAAATTAAAAAAATAAATTTTTGTAGTATTTTGTAACTATTTTAACAGTAAGATTTTCAATTGCTCATAATTTGAATTATTTATTTCAAATCAAACACTTTTTGCTTCTAATTGAACAATAAATCTAACTTTATCATCTTTAAATATAGGATTTAAGTAAAAACTATATCAGTAAAAATTGTTTTTTTCATTAATCTTATATTTGCTATACTTCCTTATTATTGTCATCAAATCACCATATCCTTTTTCAAAAACATATATTTTCAAATTTCTTTTTTCATCAAAAAATGAACTATATTTTAAGCTAGAAACATCCTGACTTTTTATATCAAAAAATCAATTATTTTCAACTTTTAATGGATTAAATTGTGGTAATATTTTAAAAGCTAAGGAATTTGGTAATCATAAATTTTCAATTCCAGTATTAGTCAAATTTTGAATACTTCCAGTCAAGCTATCTTTTGAAGAAATTTTCTCAATATTTTGACTTAATTCTTCAATTGTACTAAGTAGTCTCTCATTTACTTCATTGTTTTTATTTAGCAAATTTTCTTCCTTTACAATATTAGTTCAATTTATTTGATTTTTAATATTTTTTAGAAAATCTCTATATCAAATAAAAGAAAACGATAAAACTATATTTAAAATTAAAAATATAGCTAAAGTTGAAAGAAGATAAGAAAATATTCGCATTTATTTTTAAATTATTTTTTAACTTTAACATTAGCAAAATCAAGCTCAACTGGAGTATCTCTACCTAAAAGATTAACATTTACTTTTAGTAATCATTTTTCTTCATTTATTTCTATTACTTTTCCTTCACTTCCCTCAAAAGGTCAAGTTGAAATTGTAACAAAATCACCTAGTTTTAAATTTGTTTTATATTCTTCACTTTTTTCAGATAAAACTCATTTTAATTTATCTAATTCTTCTCATCTAACTGGAACTGGAACAGTTCATGCTCCAAGAAATCAAGTTACATTTGGAGTATTTCTAACTATATACCAACTTTCATTTGTTACAATCATTTTCACAAGAATATATCATGGAAAAATATTTTTCTTTTTCTTTACTTTTTCTCCTGATGCCTTAACAGAAATACTATCATGAGTAGGAACAAATATTTCTAAAATATAATCCTCTAATGAAAAAGTTTCTCTTCTTTGCAAAAGTGATTGTCTAACATTTTCTTCTGTTCAAGATATAACTCTTATAACATACCATTCTTCTTTATTTGTTGCTAAGCTCGAAAACATAATTTGTATTTATTAAAATATATAAGTTATTTAGTTGCTCCTGTGTCAAATTTAATATCTTCTAAATTTAAGTCTGGAGTAGAATTAGAATTTTGTTGTGTTGTTTGTGGAAGAGTAGCTGGATTAATATTATCTTTAGCAAAGAAAAGCCCTGCTGAAAGTATACTAGAAACTATAAATAAGAAAATTGTTAATCATACAATAATTCAGGTAACAATCATAAAATACTGTTTAGTTTCTTTTTGTGTAGGCCATACTACATGTTCAAATTCTTTAATAGATTCTTTTAAAAAATTAATCATAAATTTTGGGTAATACAATAAATAGGTAAATAAAAATCGCTGGAATTATATGAAGAAATTCAAATTAGTCAAAATTTTCTATAAAAAAATTATTTAGCTACCCTATCTAAGTTAAATTGATTAATATAATTAAGTAAAAGTGGAGGTGGATTTTTGAAAATACGCGTTGAATAATTTATTATTACTCATGTAGTAATGGCACTGTATCATGTAGAAGCTCTGATATAAGTTCTATTTTTTACTAAATCTCAACTATCTCAATATAAACTTCCATCAACAATTAATTGTTTTGAAATCTTAAATCAATCTGAATTAATCTGTCAATTCAAAGTCATATAAGCTCAAGAAATTTGGAAAACATCTTTTGAAACAATAATATTTCAATTCTTAACTATAAAGGCCCAACTAGAATTATTATCACTATATTTTATATTTTTATTTATTATTAAATCACCATTTTCAATTATTATAGTTTTTCTTCAAGATAAATTTAAAGCTCAATTAATAGTAATGGTTTGTTTACTAAGTCTAATATTTTCATTATCTCATAATTTATCTAAACTATTAAAATCAGATAAGCTAGAAATATTATTAGAAAAACTGGTAATAAAAGATTTTTTTGATAAAGAAACAATATTTTCCTTAGATCAAGATGCACTTAAATTAATCTCGTTTTGAATATTTTCATTTGTAATATTTGTAGTAAGACTTGATAGTTTAATTAAATTAGCAGTATCATTAACAGAAGTTACTGTAAAATTTCATTTTTTTAAATTAGTAATAAAATCATTATTGTTTATAAATCACAAGTCATATCAAGCTGGCTTTGCAATATAAGCATTCCCTCATGAAGTATTTGAAATAGCTGACTTAGAAACTCTGATTGGTAAATTTTCTTCTAAGTATCAAATACTAACATAAAAAGTATTACTTGGCGATAAAGATGGAATAACAGGAGTTCTAGTATTAGAATAAATTGTACTTATAGGTTTTCATTTATATCAATATCCATAAAGGCTACTTCAGTTAAAAAGTGTTATACTATTTGGAAAATTGGTCCTATTATAAACTATGTCAATTAATCTTCCACTTCCGTCATATACATTATGATCTTTGAAAAAAACTGTTCCTACTCAAGAATTTCATGGCAAGGTATATTGTATATCATTTCAAGTCAAAATAGCATCAGAATTATTTACCATTTTTACAGGAAGTCATCCAAGATATATGTTATTTCATCATCAATCAAATTTTATAGTATCGCTTTTTGAAAAAATATTAACTCATTCTCAGACAATAACCTTGTAAGATGACAAAGAAATTGGAGATGATAATCCTGGATTTGTAATTGTAATACTTCACGGAGAAGATACTCAAGGATTTGTGCTTGTATACTGACAACTTTGACACCAAGACTCAGTTGTATCACATTGTTCAAATTGTCCAGAAGCATTTGGTCTTTCAACTACTCAGTCTCAACAATATGAGTTAATTCAAGGATTTGTTGTTACTCATCCACCTCATCATCAACCTCATCAAGTCGTACAAGTTGCACTACATCAATCTCATGAAATATTATTTCAATCATCACATTGTTCTCAGGCTTCTAAGATTCAATTTCAACAAAATCCACCTCATCAACCTCAACCTCATCAATTTAAAGGCTGACAACTTGCATTACAACCTAGAGTTCCCCATCAAGTATGAGTTGGATCGGCTGGATCACAAATTTCTCAGGCATCTTTTATTCAATCTCAACAAGAAGATCAACCTCCTCCTCATCAGTTTATAGGTTGACAACTTGCATTACATCAATTAGCCCCCCATCAAGTGCGAGTTGGATCAGTTGGGTCACAGGATTCTCAATTCGTAATTACTCAGTCTCAACAATAATCTACATATAAATTAAAACATTCATTTCAATGTTCTATAGGATTTGACCAAGTTCTATTAGTTTGGTTTGGAATAGATTCTTGTGGCCAATAAGATAATCAATTTGGTCTGTAATAGAAATAACCAATTGAGGTATTTCAAACTCAAAATCAAGTTTCATTTTTAAATCCGATGTTATATACAAATTGACCAACTGGATTATTTCTGTTAGGTCTTGATGAAATATCCACTGTACAAGTATTATTTGCAAAAGCTATAACCCAGAGCATATTTCATGGACTAACACTACTTACTCTAAACCAATTAGCTGGATTACTACAATTTGGAGCTAAAATATTATTGTTTGACCATATATTAACTGAAGAATTTGCATTTAGTATAAAACTTAAGCCAGTAGTTCTAAATAAATCTCTAACGGAAATATCTAGAGAATTTTGTCATGCTGGAACATAAATTCTAGTATTTACATTTGCCTCTGAACAATTGTTTGATTGTGATCAAATAGTATATACATTTATAGCATAGCTTTGATATACAAAACTTATTAGAAATAATGCAATAAATATTTTAATTTTATTCATCATTTTGATTAATTTTGTTAAGATCTATGTTAATTTTTTGACTATAATCAAGAACTGGCATTTCATTCTTTTTTCTAGAATCAAAATATAGACTAATTGCAATTATTAAGATAATAATTAAAAATGTAAAAATGTAAATATATTTTGTTTTCATTTATTTTTTAAATTAGATTATCAATCATTTTGATTAGTTCATTCTTCACCACCTCAAAGTCAAGGAACGGAAGTTTTAGTTCAAGTTCATCCTCAACCTCAAGTAGGTTCTTCTTCTTTTTTATCTCAAATTCCAAATCAAACTATAACATCTTTTTTATCTCAAATTGGCTTATTCACACCATCCATAAGTCTTCCATTTGGGAATATTCAATCAAATTTTACTTCAGATCATTCAGTGGTTATAGATTTTATTCTAAGTCACATAGACTCATTTGCACAAACTCAATATAGGAAATAAATAAAATCTGTATCTAACTTAACATTCTTTCAGTTTACTTGAGATTCTCATTTTTGCAATAGTTCTTTAAATTGCTCTTTAGTTAAAGTAGTTTTTAATATATTTTCAATTGATTTTTGTGCATTTATTCAGTATGGAGATTTTAAGAATCTTTCAATTGTATAATTTTTATCTACTTCATTTGTAATAGGTATTTCCTGTCATCATGCAATTGTAGCAACTCAAGCTGGTATTTCTACCATTGCTCTTCATAGAGATTCTTGCTTATTACTTATTTTATATGAAGCCACAAAACCGAATAATTTAGGGTCTGGTTTTTGTTCTATTTCTTGTTTTTCTCAAGATTTAGTTGTTTTTCCAAGTAATGCATTAATCTCATTTTCGTTAAAAGAATTTTTAATATTAGCATATAATTCTCAAGTCTTATTACTAAAATCTGGAGAAAGTTCAGATTTTTGAGCAAATTCTTTAATTGCTTTTTTTCTACTAGTTAAGAAATCAAAAGTACCTTCATATTTTCAATTTTTATCCAAAGTAAATCATAGAATAACTTCTTCGATACTTCTTTTATCTTTGAAGGTTGCATTCATAAATTGACCAATAATATAATTAAGCTCTTTATTGGATTCATCGTTATTTAGTTTTTCTAAGTCATCAATTTTAGCTAATAATGATTTTGCAAATATATCTTTTTTTAACCTTCTATCATCATTTAAGATTTTTTTAATAAGACGTAGTTTTTCTGGAGTTGTATCACTTTTAATAAATTTCTTCCAATCTTCTGGATGATTTTGGGCTAGGTTTGTAAATATATATATATTTTCTTTAAATTTAAGTCAAGTTTCAATATTTCATAATCTTAATTCTTCTCTTTTAGGTTCTCTTTGTTTTAATTTTTGTGCTTTAAAATCTAGGTTTTTTAATCATGCATAAAGTGCAGATTCAATATCCTGTTCATATTTCATATTTACCTTAGTCCAAGAAGCTCATAAGTATGGAATTGGTAAGTATCCTGATAAGAATTGAAGTCATATTCCAGCTCCAGACCATTCCCATCATTGCTCTTGAGCCTTAATCAAAACTTCTTCCTTCCATTTTACAGAATATGCAGTACTTATTCAATTTATAAATCTTGTTTTTAATTCTGTATCCATTTTATCAAATCATTGCTCTTCTAATAATTTATAAGTAGAATTTATAACTTCTTGAGCATATTTTTTATCTTCAGTAGTTAAATCAAGTTTTGATAATTCTTGATTCATTAAATCTTTATAACCAGATGAATTAAGTGATTCAACTCATTTAGTTGAAAAAATAGTACCTATAAATTTTTTGAATTGTTTTTCTTTTTGGTTAATTGCTGATAATTTTTCTTTATTATATTGTAATCCAACTCACCATCAAATTAGACTAGCATTAGCATGACATCCAACATATTTAGCTTCTTCATTAAAATCAACAAATCATGCTTTTTTGACATCATCAAAATTTATTTGATTAGAGGCTCATAAAAATATTCATGGAATAAAATTAAAAACTCAAACTTTTCAAAAAACTTTTGATTCTCAAGTTTGTTCTCAAGATTCATTATTATGGTCAATTGTTTTAGAAATATCAAAACTAGCTCAAATTCAAGGCATAATTTTTCATCCAAAAGTTCAAATTCAAATATCAACATTTAGAGATTTAACTGTATCATTTGTTTTTTCAGATAAGAATTTATTAAAGTCCTCATAAGAAAGACTAGTTCAGGCACCTGCTCAATAATGAGTTTCTACTAGATTTAAGAATATTCAAGCTCAATTAATTTTAATTCTATCTAAAAAATCTTTTTTTGTACTTTCACTTTCGAGTATTTGTAATAATTGATTATATTTTTCTTTATTTTCACTTTCTGGAATAGAATTAATTTTTTGTTTTAAACTTGATAAACTTAATTCATATTTTTTATCAGCTTCATTACTTAGGGCATCAAAAAGTAATTTATATTTTTTTTCTAATTCTGTTTTAGTTTTAAGACTTTTATTAATTGCCTCATTTCAATGCTCTAAAACATCAGTTACAAAAGCAGAATTTTTTCATCCTGAAGTTAAAATTTGCAATTTATTTAAGAATTCATATTTTAATTCTGGCTCTTTTCTTAAGGCCTCTAATAAAGTTCTTTTATTTAAAATATCTTTTCTTCACATATGAATTCAGATATTTTTAATTACTTTATTTAAATCCTTATCATTTAAGGCAGAAACTTGTTTATAAATTTCGTCTAAATTATTAACTCAATTATCTTTATTATCAATAATATCATCACTATTTTTATCAAATAATACTCTTAAAACATCATCTTCAGAGGAAGTATCTAAAACCGTAGATGTATTTCTCACATCTTTTACTTTTATTCATTTACCTTTAAGTTCTTTTAATTTATCTAGTTTACTCTTATCTATTTGTTCTTTTAATTTATTCAATTGACTTAATTCCATAGCTCAAAAAATACCATCAGGAATATATCATGCTTCTTTCCAATCTTTATAATCAGTTCATTCAACTTTCAATACTACATTAATAGCACTTAATAAATTTATGTCTTTATATTCTTTTTTATTTAATAATAGATAATTTAAAATTGCATCATCTTCATTTAATTCAAATATTAATTCACTTAACTTATCTTTTACTTCTGAATATATCTCCATTTCATCTTTTAAATTTCACAAATTAATTTGTGATTTTTCTTTATTTTGAGATTTATTAGTTTCTTTTATATTTTTTAAGGTAACTAACTTAGAAATAAATTCTCTAGCTGATTTAATTTCCTCAGGTGTAGGAGAATTTGATAAAACCTGTTTAATGTTGTTTAAATGTTTTTTTAAATCTTCGTAAGTACTACTAGAATTTGCTTGTAATTCTATAGAACCAATTTCACCTTCATTTTTTGGAAGATTTAATCTGTTATTAGTCATATAATTTTTATTAAAATATAATCATTCACAAATTATTTTATCATAAAATTTCTATTTATGCAAATTATCCCAATTAAAAATTATAAAATAACTTGACAATTAGTTAAATTCCTTTATATTTCAAGTTATTATCTTTTAATTTTAGATTATGGTAAATGAAGTTTCTGGCTTTTTAACGTCACATACATGATGATATATAAATAGAATTGATACTCTAAATTTTCAAGAATATCAAGAAGAAAGAAGTGAACTTGAAAAAATTTGATTTGTAATTTATGATATTGCACCAAATCCTAGTTTATTAGAAATAAAAATGGATGTTTTTGAAAAAAATACAAGTCCTTTCGATTATTCAAATGATACATTTTTTACTGCCTTTATTTTATTTAATCCAGTAAGTAAAGAATCCGAACTATTTGTATTAGCAAAAAGATTATGAGAAATAGAGGATATTGAAAAAGAATTATCTACTAGATTAATGGACAATATAGCAAAAAAGAAATGAGAAGTTGGAGTATTATTAGGAATGTCTTAAATTAAAAAAAACTGAAAAATTAATTTTTCAGTTTTTTTTAAAATATTAGCTATTTAAAATTCAAAAGAAGCATTAGTTAGTTCGTATGTTTTTGAATCACTAGTAAAGTGAGTTTGAGCCATATTTATTACAATTTTTCAGTCTTTTTTAATTTTATTTACAAGTATTTTTCATATTGTAGTTCAGGATTTTAAATCAGTAGGAGTTTTATATTTAAAGCTTACAAAGTAAATACCTGGAACATTTGTAACTTTTGTAATTTCTACTTCCTTATTATCAGAATATAGATCAACTAATTTCATAGATTCTGGGTCAAAAAGAAAAGAAGCCGAAAGCTCGCTTGCTTTTGAAATGTCAGATCAGATTTTTAAATCTAGAATATCAGATCCTGTCCCTGCTGCTTCTATATAAATATCTTTATTTACCACCTTTGGTTGTTCTCCATAGTTTTTTACTGAAGTTTGGATTTTTTGTCAAACACTTGAACTAAAAAGGAAAAAATTAAGACTTAATGCAAACATTAAACTTAAAGAAATTATAGTAATATTTCTTCTGACTTTTTGTTTTTTGTAGTCTTTAAATACATCACTCATAGTTTTTTAAATTATTACAACTAAAATTTTAAATTAATATATACTTAAATTTATTTTTTTCAAATTAATTTGAAAAAAAGTTTATATTACTTATAACTCAACATCTTTGAAATGATTTATTTTTGCTTTTGTAGAAGTTTCAGTGATGGCTATAAATTCAAAAGCAACATCTTCTTCCTTTATTTTATTTTTAAGACAATAATATTTTATAACTTTCAAAATATTTTTCTTTTTAGCTATCGATAGCGACTCTTCTGGAATTCAATGACTTAAATTTTTTCTATATTTTACTTCGATAAATATTGTTTTTTTGTTAAAACTTGCAATAATATCCACTTCCCCACCTGATATTTTATAGTTTGAATCTATTATTTTATATCCTTTTTTTTGAAGAAAATAAATCGCAATTAATTCTCATCTATCTCAGGATTTTTTATTTGAAAGCATTATTCCATATTTAGATTAGTTATTTCATCTTTGGTTTTGATTTCTGAATTAATTTTTGGATTATAATAATTAATCATAAGTTTAATTAAATCATCTTTTTTAACTTCTTCAGCTTTGAGTCAGATACTTTCAAGATTTGATTTTATTGTATGAAGTCTTTCTGAGTTTCATTTTTTTAATTTTTCTACTTTTGCTCTTGATTCTCTTATTTTTGATACCGTTTGTTCTTGTGTTATTGCTGCCCAAAAACTTCTAAAAATTCAAAAAACTCAAGTTTCTTTTACACTTTTTCCTTCATCTGTATCATAAGGAACTATGATATAAAAATTCTTTTTCATAATTTGAGCAATATCTACAAGATTTACCAAAAAATCAATATATCTGTAAGTCTGCTCTTGAAGCAAAGGATTTTTTTGTTTTACAGCAAGAGTTTTAAGTTTGTTAATATATCATTCAATATCTACTTTTAAAGACCTTACAATTATTTGAATTGGAAAATTCAGAGTATTTAGAAATCTCTGATATGAATAAATAATAGAATCTTGCTCTTCCTCACTTTTTAGGTTAAAATTAACAGCATTAACTTTGAGTACCATTCTAGAAGAACCGTCTTTCATTATAATTAGATTATCTCTAATTTCAGAAAATGGTAAATATCTCTGAGTTGTTGCATCTCAAATTTGTTTTTTTCCTCATTTTACTGATTTAGTTGTTTTATCATCCATATTTATTTAAATTAAATTTTATGTAATTTATCTTCGATTTCTTGATAAATATTGTGGTCATGTTTACTATCAAATCTTTTTTCTGGTGTAACCATCGATTTAATATATCAAATTTCAATTCCTGAATGACTATCAGTTCATTTTTGCCAAGATCTACTTCCTGAATTTATATTTAATCTAATTAGATTTGTAATAAAAGGCAAAAAAGTCATTTCACTATTTTTAAAAAGTGCAATAAAAAGTGTAATTAAAACAATTAAGACAGCAGGAAAAATAGCAACAGTATCGCCGACACTTTGTCTTAAAGATTTAAATAAAGAATAAGCGATAGAACCTCAAATCATTATAATACTGAGCTGTCTTATGCTTAATTGCAAAAATATTTTGTCTTCATTTTCTATTTGAACAGGAATTTTGTACTGCATATTTTCTTAAATTTAAAATATTTTTTTTCTTATTATAACTTATTTATTAAAAAATCGCAAGATAATTATAATAATTGTTTTGACTTTTTTTGTTTTGCTCTTATAAATAGATGCGTTTATTATTAATTTTTTAAAAGATGGACTTTATTAAAAACAGATTTAAGTTTTACTCTGTAGCTGTATTTACAAGTGCAATAGCAATCATATCGTTATTTGTATTACCACTAAATCTATGAATAGATATGACTTGAGGAATGCAGGCTGAATATACTTACAATGGTAATATAGATATTAAAGATATAAGTAAAATAGTTGAAGAGACTAAAAAAGACATAAAATTTAATGACAAAGAACTAATTAATACAATTTCAGCTTATAAAGTTGCTGGAGAATCTAAATTTATAGTTGAAGCCTGACTTAATAAAATAGATAATTTAGATACTGTGAAATTAGAAGAATTAAAAACTACATTTAAAACAAATTTATGAAAGAATTTAATTACATTTAATTCATCAATTAGTCTTGAAAAATACCAAAATATCTGAGAAAGTTTCTGAGCTTATATCAAGCAAACAGCTTATGTAACTCTATTTTTAACAATAATATTTATTTCGCTTTATATTGCATGGACTTTCCGTGGATCTATCGAATGATTTTCAAGTTTCCCATTTGCAGCTGTTACTATTATTACATTATTTCACGATGTACTAGCGGCACTTGGATTTTATTTGATTACATCATTTATATTCCCAGAATTTAAAGTTGATACATTCTTTATAACTGCAATGCTGACTGTACTTGGTTATTCTGTGAGTGACACTATCGTTATTATGGATAGAATTAGAACTAATATTAGAAATAAATTAAATAAAAAATTAAACTTTGGTGAAATTGTAAATAGTGCCATAACTGATACCCTAAGAAGATCTTTATTTACATCACTAACTGTATTTGTAACACTTGTTGCAATGTTTTTATTCTGACCAGTAAGTATTAAATGATTTATACTAGCAATGATGTACGGTACAATTTTTGGTACTTATTCATCAATTGCAATTGCCGCTCCACTACTATATGATATAAGCTGAAAGAAATAAAAGCCCTCACCCTAACCCTCTCCAGCAGACTGAAGAGGGAAAAATAGGATTTGCGCTCCCTTAGCTCAACTGGAAGAGCAGCGGCTTTCGAAGCTTCTAGGTGCAGGTTCAAGTCCTGTAGGGGGCACCAAAAAACAATGCCGAGGTGGTGAAATTGGTATACACGCAGCCTTGAGGTGGCTGTGTCGCAAGATGTGTGGGTTCGAGTCCCATCCTCGGCACCATTTTAAATAAAAAAATATGACTCATATTATTAGTTTAGATTTATGATTATCACTTATTCCTTTTTCTTCTGAAAATTCAGAACAATTTACCCAGAGCATAAAAGTTAATGATATACTTTCTAAATGGAAAAATAAAGGAATATCAATTGAGGAAGTTAAGGATAATGTAGGTTATTATGTTAATTTTCTATGCGATCCCGAGAAAAAACCAGATTGTTGGGAAGAATTTACTACAGAATATAATGTCCTAAAAGAGACATTATACTGAGTAATTCATAATAACACTTGGATTTGAATTCTATCTGATAGATCATTTGGTTCTGATATTAAAAGAAGACAACTTGGTGAAATTTGATTGGAGATTTTTGAAAAATTCCAAAACCAATGACTTGGAACACTTCTTGTTCAAGTGTGGCTTCAATATATTCAAAATACATTAAAACGTCCAGAATTATATATTTCTGTAGATTCTGAGAATATTCCCTGAACTAAATTCTGGAACAAAATAGCAAAAGCTACTCCCGAATTTAATCATCATAGTAATATTTTCAATATTGATCTTAAAGCATTTTATATGAATTAAATATAAACCAATATGAAATATAAAAAAATATCTGAAAAATTTTTCAGATATTTTTTTATTATAATATTTCTAAATTAGAATACTAAAATATTTATCATTTCTTGCATTATTTTATTATTTCTGCTATACTGGAAATGTAATTTACATATAACTATTTTTTTATGACGGCAATAATTAGTAATCTTCCTGATGAAAATGCTAAAGTAGAATCTACAAATATTTCTGAAACATCAGCAGAATCTCAAAAAACTGATGTAATAGCTCAAACCGGTAAAACTATTGGTCGTTTTAATAACGTCCTAATTTGAGGAATGGCACTTCTTGGTGTGGCAGCCACTCCCCCATCTGCTTTGGCACAAAATCAATCACATTCTGTGTCTCCATACGAACAACTCGCTGATGCTAGTGGAAAATCAATATTGGTTATTAATGAAAAGGTTGTAAAACCTGAACTTTTTAAAATTCTTGAAACAATTTCAAAAAAAGATTTTGAAAAACTTTCTCCCTTTTATCAACAAAAGGTACTATCATATTTTCAAACAGGAAAATGATCACCAGATCAAGAAAATTTTACTGAAGGAGTTGTAAGTTTAATAGACTTATATTCAAATATTGAAAAAGCACAACGTGCACTTGCAGAATATTCTAAAACTGGTCAAATACCAACTGAAACACCTCTTGGGTTAAAGGGTTTTGTAAGAACTATAAACTCAGGTTTCCCTGATGCCAAAACATATATTGATATCGAGACTATACAAAAAATTGATACTCTTGTTAAAAATATGTATGAAACAATAATTGCAAAATCAGAAAAAGAAATAGAAAAATCAAAAAAACATATTGAAAAACTAAAAAAAGATGAAGCTATTCTTGATACCCTTTTAAAATCTCTGTAAATTTGTATTTTTTCGAAAAAAATGATATACTTGAGGATATAATATTCTGTATATCATTTTTTTATGAACGAGAAAATATCAAATATTGAGTGAGTTATTCAAAAAAAATATCCATGATGAGAATTAATTGAATGAAAAACTCCTGAATTGGACCCAAGAATGGCCCCTTTTAAAAAATGTAGTAATTTATTTAAAAATGATCCTGAGAGAAATAATAATCCAAAATACTCAATACAAAATCTAGAAAATTTATTTGATAAAGCAAAAATTAATCCAGAAGAAAATGCTAAATTTTTATCTATTATAGATAATATATCAGAAGAAGAGTTAAAAAACTGTTTTATAAAAACTTCTTTTGAAAGAGCCTGTACAAAAAATTGATTTATATCTGAATTTATTGACACATACAATGTATATAACATAAAAAACGATGCGGTTAAGAATAAGTCAGAAGAAATCAAGCAGAAGACAAAAGAAGAAAAGCAGCAAGAAAATGTTAATGAAAAACTTAATAAATTACGTGCAGAACTTAATAATATAAAAGATAAAATTCATGATAAAGAAGCTCTTAAAATTATAGATAATAATTCTGAGCCTTCTAGTGAACAATTTAAAACAGCTGCAAGAACTATTCTCTCAGAATTAAAAGATTTAGCTAAAAAAACTTGAGATTTTAAAGATTATAAAATACTTGCAGAAAAATTTCACTCAATCTGAGCTATTTCTGATGCTGAATTTATAAAAACCACTCGCGAAATTCAAGAACTAGAAAATAAACTGTCAGAAAGTGGTAAATTAACAGATAAGCCTATAGATACAGCTTGAAAAGCTATAGAAACAGATCTCAAAAAACAAGACTATGAACGCTTTGGTGATGTATATGTAAAACATTGAGAAAAAACTAATGAAATTATTGAGATTAATGAAAAAAATGGTAAATCAACAAAAAAGATTATATCAGAAATAACATGATATTCCCATGAAATCCGAATAGATTTAAATGTAAATTGAGAGCAAAACATAGCTTCTCAAGAGATTTTTCAAGTAGAAAGTGATATTCAATCGTTAAATGATAAACTTTGACAAGTAGATAAATTTTCAAAGATTTTTATGGATATAAAACAAGGGCTCTCTAAAAACCCAAATGATACAGAATTAAAAACTAAAATTGATAATTATAGAAAAGCTTTTGGTGTTGATAAAAATATAAGTAATCAGGATTTTATTGATATTAAAATAAGAGATTTTATGGAAAAAAGAGCTTATTTAGAAGAAAAACAAAAACAAATGGAAACAAAAAAAATATCAATTAAAAAGACTATTTCAAATAATCCAAATACAAAAGAAAATGATTCTATGCAAGCAGAAAAAAATATACGTAAAGTTATAAATTTTGTAGATATGAAAAGACTTGATGCTTTTGAATTAACAAATATTAATAAAATATTTGAAGTATGTTGAGATCTTGCAGGAAATATGGGAATGTCATTTGACTATGAAAAAAATTTTAGTTTTGAGGCAGAATCATTTATGAACAAAAGACTTGCATTAGTTGTTTGAGAAGGTATATATTCTCCTGTGGAACCCTTCGGGCTTCTTCCTTGAAAATCTACAGAAGATATTAAAGTTCGCTTAAAAGAAAAAGGATTATGTGTGGATATAAATAATTCTAAGATAGACTCAATAAAGCTTGAAAAAGCAATTAGAAATACTTTAAATATATAAAAATAATATCTGAAATTTTTCAGATATTATTTATTGTAATATTTCTAAATTAAATATACTAAAAATATTACATTTATTATTAAGTTTTAAATTTAATGAAAATAATAGAGACTATAAAGTCCTGATACAATAAAGTATTTGGGGATAAAAAAAATTTAAATTATTTTTTTATTTTTCTTTCAGTTGTTTTGGTTGTAATTTTATCATTTTTATTAATCAAAAACATTAAGTCTGTTCATAGACAAACAAATTTAAGTCAACACAATTTATTTCCAGGATTATTTTTGAATAATAAAAAACCAATAAATGATGTAAATTACATAGAAAATTGGATGACTTTTCATTATATAAACAAAATCTTTAATGTTCCAGAAGATTATTTGAAAAATAAGCTAAATATAACTGACAAAAAATATCCAAATTTAACTATTTCAAAATATGCTAAAAATAATAAAATTGATATAGTTGTAGTTCTGGCACAAATTAAGCAATTTTTATGAGAATATATAAAACAAAATCCTTTAAATAAAAAATAATTATGCTAGAATTTTTTCTTTCATACCTTCTAATATACACTTACTTGGTGATTTTTTTAGTTACTTTAACTACCTCAATTATATTCCCTCTTCCTGCAACTGCAATAATAATTGCATCCTGAGCTTTTGTGGCTCAATGATATTTAAATATTAATTATGTTTTAATTTCAAGCTTTTTGTGATGCACTATTGGTGATATAACTTGATATTTTATTTCGTACTTTTACTGAAGAGATATATTACTAAATATAGGCTTTGGGAAAATTATAAATTCTAAAAAATTTGCATGGTTAGAAAATTATTTTCAGAATAATTCGACAAAATCAATTTTCTTTAGTCGTTTCTTAATAACATGACTATGTTCATCTGTAAATATTTTGTCATGATTAACAAAAATATCATATAAAAAATTTTTATCGCTTGATATAATATGAGAAATTATATATGTAACTCTTTTTAGTTATTTATGATTCATACTCTGAAATCAATGGCAAAATATTGCTCTTGCTCTAGAAGATATCCTCACAATCCTTGTAATTGTAGTCATTTTTACTATAATACTAAAATTCAAATTTTGACATAAAAAATATAATTAATTTTAATAATACTATGGAACCAATAAATAGAAACGATGCAGTCTTACATTGAGTTAGTTTATCTGCAATTTTAGATTATCTTATCGAAGAATATGGATTTGAAAAACTGAGTGAAATGATCAGGATTAATTGTTTCAAAAGTAATCCAAGCAAACAGTCTTCCCTAAAATTCCTCAGAAAAACCGAATGGGCCCGCCTCCAAGTTCAGTGACTTTATGTGAGGAGTATTTTGGAGAAGAGATAAACTAAAAAAGTTTGAAATTATTTAAAAAATTTATATTATATTTTATATTTAATTCTAATAACAATTTATGAAATTATCAAAAGAGGCCATGGAAGATTTTAAAAAAAATTGATATTCTTATGAGGAAATACAAAGAATGTCAGATAGTTTAGAGCATATTGAAAAATGAAATACTATCCCCTTTGAAAAAATTATAAATAAGGTTTCTAAAAATAAAAAATCTGTTTATGTATAGTATTGAATTTACACCAATTTCAGAAGAAGATATTAATTTTATCCAATCTTATATTGGAGAATATTCTAATGTTGTATTAAATAAAATATTTCACACTATAGCTAATTTATCATACTTTCCACATTTATGATTTGAAAGAAAAGATTCATTAAAAGAAATTATAGATTCAAATTTCAAATTTAGAATAATCTATAAAATTGAAGAAAAAAAGAAAATTATCTATATACTATCAATTTTCAAAAATAAAAGTGATTGGAAGTAATATAACCAAAAAAACCTCTCCGAAAATTTTCGGAGAGATTTTTTGGTTTAGAGATTTCTATTACTTCTTAGAAAAAGCATATAAAATCAGAGCTATTTGACCGCGAGTGAAGGATTTGTTTGGTTCGAATCTGTTATTGTTGGAAGATGATGGAAATAAATTTGAGAATGTGTAGACATAAGGCATAAACCAGTCGGTTGTTTTTATATCAGAAAATGTTGTTCAGTTTTGATTAAAATTCTTGGTTATTTCCTTTCCAGAAGCTTTTATTAGAATTGTAATTAATTCTACTCTTGTAATCTGGTCATCTGGTCTAAAAGTTTTATTTTTGGTTGTAATAAATCATAAATCAATAGATTTTTTAAGATATGGAATTAAGAAAGAATTAGAAGAAATATCTTTAAATGAAATTTGTGTATTTGAATCAAGATTTATTTTGTATAATTTTAGAATAAAAATCAATGCTTCTCATCTTGAAACTGAATTATTTACTCAGAAATTTCAAGTCTCATATCATTTAGAAATAGAATTGTCACTTAAATATTTTGTAGCTTGGAAGAATTTAGAATTTTTTGGAATATCATAAAAAATCTGACCATCTTCTAATTTTGGTTTAACAATATTTTCAATAACAACTGGTGCAGAATTATTTGTAACTGTAGTTTTTGGCTGTTCGATTACTTGAGGTGTAGTTTCTTCTTTTATTCAAGCATTCAAATTTTCTAATAATCAAGAATTTATTTGTTCTTGTGTTGAAGTTATGTCTGGAGAAAGATTTTTTTGAATTACTTCTTTATTCTCTTGTATTTGTGGAGTAGAAATATTAGTTCCAATATTTACATTTTCAATTGGAGCGGAGTTAAGCAGACTAATTTTAGACATATTATTTTGAACAAATTCCATTGGATGAACTGTGTATTCAATTGCATTTTCTTTACCAAGTCAAACATTTATCGCTCAGAAAAAATCAAGTCCAAGTGCACTTGCATCAGCAAAAGTAAATGGCCAATATGGGTGAAATGGCGAAGCTTTTTTATCAATTTGGAAATGTAAGTGTGGAGTAGTTGTAATTCAAGTCATTCACACTTTTCAAAGCACTTCTCATTTTTTTATTTTTGTTCACTCTACAGCAAATATATCAGATAAATGTTCATATCAAGAATAAAGGCTTTGAATAGTTCAATTGTGATTTACATTATCATGTCTAATTACAACATATTTTCAATCTCAAGTTTCTGTATTTTTAACTTTTATAACTACTCAATTGGCAATAGATAAAACAGGAGTACCAATTGGAGCTCTAATATCAACCGCTGGATGACTTCCATCATATTCTTGATAATTTAGTCTATAACTTCACATATAAAGAACTGGATAAGTGTATCTAGCTAAAATTGAATTATTATTGCGAGTATCTGAGTTTTGTAAATTATTTAGGTCATATTTTGGAAGTTCTATGAAATCATCAACTGAGAATACATCTTCTTGAAAATTAAGAGATTTATTAGTATTTTTTGATTTAAGCCAGTTTGGCACATAAGATATAGGCGAAACTGTGCCATCAAATGGATCTGAAGTAATATTACTATATTCTAAAATTGAAGACTTAAAATATCTAACTCCATAAAAAGTTGAGAAATAAAATAGGGCTAAAATTAGGTTAAGCAACCATATTTTTTTTAAAACTGAAAGTTTTTTAAAATTTGAATTCATATTTGTTTTTGTTTTTATTTTTTAAACTCTGACATTACTTTATCATATTTTTTCTATTTTTGCAAAAAATATGAGCTAGTTTTTAATTTTCTTCTTTATAAAAAGTTTTTGTGATGTATAGATATCAGTAAATGGCGTAAATAAAAATAATTGGAGTAAATCAAAGAGTGAGGGAAATATCAAAAATTGCATGAAGTGTAATTGAAAAAATTAATCAAAATAAGAAAGTTTTAATGTAAAAATAAGTGTTTTTACCTAAAAATAAGTAGGCACGAGAAAAATATAATCAAACTATAACTCCGCAGAAAATATGAACAAATAGAGAAAAAATAGATCTAAAAATTAGAGTAGTTGCAAAATCTCCAGAAACAACTCATCTATCAATTGAAATATTGTAAAGATACAAAATATTTTCTATAAAACCAAATCAAAGCGCTATAAAAGTAGCTAATAGTACTCATTTTTGAACTGAGTCAATTTCAGTTATTGAACTTGGTAAAAAGCTAAAATGTTTTGAAATTTCCTCAACTAATCAAATTATTATGTAGTATAAAATTATAAGTCCAAGCGTATTAAAAACATTTTTTCAGATTGAAACTGGACTTGAAATATTTAAATCTAAAAATCAAATATTTGGAATTATTTTATTTAAAATAGCGAAAATTAAAATAAAAATTGAAATTCAGACTATGTTTTTTCAGTAAATTTTAAAAATATCAAAACTTCATTTAAAAAAAATTAAAGAAGTTAAAAATAAAATTATAGCAATTAAAAAAGTAAGGAAAAGTAAAGAAACAATGACATAAAAAAAATTTCAATTTATTCAAATCAAATTAAAAATATTTAGAAAAGATGCAGAGAAAAAATTGTAAATTTGCTCTGAATAAAGTACTGGAACAACAGAAAATCATCCGGCAATTATTCAAGAAATAAATCTACGAGAATTAAGCGCAGAATTATCAATATATGAAAAAATATATCCCCAAATCAAAATCGGTATAAAAGCCAAACTTCCAATTAGAAATATTTTAAAAATATCTGAAATCATTATTTCTTTGGTTTATTTCTAAAAATTTCAAAACTTCAAAATTTAATACTTTCTCTATCTCATTGACTTGATTTTTTTCTAAAAACAAATTGCAATAAAATCATATTTGCTCAAATAACAATAAAGAAAAAACCTATTAAATAAGCTATAATATCAGGATTTTTAACTATAATTATCCCAAAAATCAAAAGAAAAAATCAAAATATATTCATAAAAATAAAGTTAGAAATTAAGCTTCACTACTCACTCTTTCGATTATGGCTCAGAGTTTTTGGATTTTGCCAATAATATCTTCGTATCATCTGTCGATGTATTCTACATTTGTAATATAAGTATCCCCTGTCGCGATTAGTCAGGCAATAATCATAGCTACTCAGGCTCTTAAATCCCAACTAGAAACTGTCGTGGCTCTTAGTGGAGTTTTACCAAAAATCAGAGCTTCGTGTGGATTTAAGATTGCAGGATGACCTTTCATTTTTTCGATTTCAACTAGATAATTTAATCTTCCCTCATACATTATTTCTTGAATTTTTGAGATTCATTCAGCTTGCGTGAGTAAAATTGAGAATGGAGATTGTAAATCTGTTGGAAATCCTGGGAAAATATTTGTTTGAACTTTTATGGCTTTTAAGCTACTACATGAATTATAAACTCTTAATTTATTATTTCATAAATCTTCAAATTTTACTCAAACTTCTTTTGCTTTTAATAAAAAACTTGAAAGATCCTCAACTCTTGGATTTACAATATCAATGAATTTATCACTACAAAGCGCTCAAAATATTATAAAAGTTCCTGATTCTATATAATCACTAACCACGCTATATTCCACTTCTTTTGAAAGATTTTTTACTCAATTAATTATTATTGTATGATCAAAACCAACCTCAATATCTGCTCCAGCTTTTTTCAAGAAATTAACTAAATCAATTACATGTGGTTCAATTGCAGCCAGAGCTAGAGTAGTTTTTCAAGATCTAAGTACATTTGCAGTAATCAAATTCTCTGTGGCAGTAACGGCAAATCATCAATTTAAAACTCTATCTCCAACTCATAAATCTCAAGATAATCTCACAAAATCTTCTCAATCAAAATTTTTATATCAAATTGCTTCAAGTCATCTTAAGTGTTCATCAATTGGTCTTTTTCAGATATTACATCATCCAGGATATGGGATATTTACTTCTCCGAATTTGTAAAGTAAAATAGGTAAAAGTAAAATTCAAACTCTTATTTTTTTGATTAATTCTATATTAAAATTATCTAAAGATATTGCTGTGGTATCCAATTTTAATGTATTTCATACAAAATCCACTCTCACATTCAAACTCTTAATAATTTCTAAAAAAGTAAGAACATCTCCAATTCTTGGTACGTTATTTAAGGTAACTTTATCCATAAACAAACTTGCGGCAATAATAGGAAGACTAGCGTTTTTTGAGCCACTAATCATAACCTCTCAAGACAAGCGTTGTCATCAAGCAATTTTTAACATTTTTTATTATTTATAAATTAAACCTACATAAGGTATCCAAAAATTACAAAAATTCAATTTTAAATTTGATTTTATTATATATTTTCCAGAAATTACAAAATTAAATCCACCGCGAGGTGGATTTATGGATTTGAAATTGAGAGTTTAAGATTTTAATTTATTTATTGACAAAGATATCATAAAACTGTACAAGTTGTTGACCGATAGCCACCACAATATGTGTTGTACACAGCAGCACAAGAAGTGGTTATAGTTATACTTTGTGTTGGAGTACCAGTACAATTAAATATACTTTTATATGTATCCAATTTACTATAAAGAGGGATTTTTGTACAAGGAGGTATGATTATATTTGCAGTTCAATTAAAACTTACTCAATTTATAGTTCTGGCTGTAGTTAATTTAGTTGCTGATAAAACATTTTTTGTAACATCTGAGGTATTATCTACATTTCATAATCCTACTTGTGTTTTTGTGAGTCAAGTAAGAGCTGAACCATTTCCATTAGTTGCAAGCTTTGCATCTACATTTTCTTTTAAATATCATATATTATTTATCATATCATTCCATGCAGTAGCTGTAAGTCCAGAACCAGTTCAAACTGTAGTTTGAGGAATCCAAGAAAGTGCAGCATAAACTAATCCAAAAATTCATAATGTAAGAATTAGTCATATTCAAAAATATATTCAATTAGATATTTTTGAAAAAAATTGTTTTATTAGAGTTCTCATAAAAAAATAAATTAAGCTATAAATTACCCCACCTAACCTCTACCCCAGGGCATACTCTCTGACTTCGTCATTCACCTTCACCCTAAAATATGGGAGGGATAAATTTTGTGTAAATATTGTAATATATAAAAAAATAATTTCAAGTTTTTTATCTCATAAACTCTCCAGAAAAAATTTTAACTGGTAAAGAGTAAGAATCAAGTGAAAAATTTGTGAGGGTTTTTGAGGAAAAGGCTTCTATTTTTATGGGTTTGCTTGAGTCAAAAATATTTAGAGAATCCTCGAAAATCACAATATCTCAGACAGAATAATAATCAAGGGTTTTTGAGTCTTGAGAGAAATGAATTGAGTTAATATTATTATTTCAGATAACAAATCTCAGTCTATTTTTTTCGGTTTCAGAAGGCTCATTTAATATTTTAATTTCGCTTAATAAAGAAATATTGTCAGTATTTGAAAATAGCTTTTTTCAGTTTAAAATATCTTGAGTAAAAACATAAATTTCAAATTCTTTTGAGGTTCAAAGCGGAGAATTGAAACTAATTCTATAAGTTCAAACTTGAGTAAGTGGAATTGAGAATAAAAAACCTCATTTTAAGTCTTTTTTTGAGTAAATAGTTTTAGTGTTATTTGGTGAAATAAGAGTTAAATTAAGATAAGATAGAGTTTTAGGGCTATTTCAAATTAGATTAAAAGTCTCGTTTCAAATAAAAGAATTTGGAGTTTTATAAGAAACTGAAATTCAAGCATTTTTAAAAAAATCTACTGGAATATATCTTTTGTAATAATCCTTACCTATGGCTTGAAGCTCAATATATTCTCACTTTTGTTTTCCGGCATAACGTCTGTAAAGCGGGTCAAAAGCATTTGTGGATAAATCAATTAAATTCGGGAAACGAGTACAACTTGGCCTGTCATTTACCTTAACTAAAAGACTTTTTTGATTTAAAATTACTTGGGTTAAGGTATTGAGTGGAGTGCCACATTTTGCAGCTGAGAAAAATTCCTGAGAAAAAATATTTCCGGCAGATGTATGTTTTCCTTCAAAACTGTCATTATAATACATTAATTCTCAATATTTTCATTTTAATTCATTGTTATTTTTTTGAACTTCAATTTTGTCTAATTCATTTTTTATAGTCTTAAATTTTGGTTTTTTTTCTTCAATTAATGAATTTATTTTGTTAATTGAAGTTTTAATACTTTCAATATTTATTTTTCAATTAGTTCTATCTTTATCTTCTACATTTTCTTGAAGATTTTGGAAATTTGAGTTAATTAAATTAATTTCTTGCTTTATAATATTTAAATCATCTTCTTTAAAATTATCTTTATTTAAAACTATATTTTTGTCTAATTTATCAAATATTTTATTGTAAATTAAATTTACCTTATTATTAGATAAATTTATTTTATTAACAAAATTCTCGCTTCCTGCATAAGAAGTGGAAAAGATAAAAATTAAAACAAATCATATGAATTTTCTCATGATTGAAATTATTAAATTAGTGGGGTTTATTTTAGTTCTAAAATTTTAAAGTCAAATATTAATTTGTTTTTTTGGAGTTTTTACTATAATTTAAAAAAGTATAAAAATATAATAAAAAATATGCCAGAAACACTAAAACGCCTTATAGATATAATCTCATTTTTGCCGTGAATATGAGAAAAATCTGCCACAAAATTAGCCTTTTTTTTGTTAAAATCTAATCCAAATTATCTAAAAAATTTCTGAAAAAGTCTTGATAATATCCAAGCAGAAATAAAAGAATGTGAAGTTTGTTTTGGTTATACAGACAAAGATAATAATGTATGTGAAATATGTTGCTCTAATTCTAGAGATAATTCAATTTTATGTGTTGTTGAAGATTATCTAGATATGGTCAGTATTGAAAAACTTCATATTTTCAAATGAAAATATCATATTCTTGGTGGCTCTATTTCACCAATTAATTGAGTATTAGCTAGTGATCTTAAATTTAATGAACTATTTACTAAAATTAAAAATGAGAAATTTTGAGAAATCATCATAGCCACAAATCCAAATATAGAGTGAGAAGCAACTACAATGTACATAAAAGAAAATATTCCTGATAAAAATATAAAAATAACTCGCCTTTCAAAATGACTCCCAAACTCCGGTTACATCGAATATGCCGACGAAATTACACTTATTAACGCCTTTAAATGAAGGAATTAAAAATAATTTAAAATTATGGCAATATCTATATTGATACTTTTTATAATTAGTCTTTCTGGACTTATTATAACTCATCATCCTGGAATTAGTAAAAAAATTTTAGAGAATATAATTTCACTTGGTGCTGGAGTTATGATTTCAATTAGTGTAGTCCATATTTTACCAGAAAGTTTGAAAATAAATGAAAATATTAGTCTAGCTTTTATTACAGGTTTTATTCTTATTTATTTTATTGAAAATTTTTTAATGGTACATAGTTGTGTTGAACACGAATGTCATTATCATAATATTTCAATAGTTTCATGGATTGCGCTTTTTGTACATACTTTTTTTGATTGAATAGGGATTTGAGCTTGATATTTAAGTAGTTCTAATTTATGATATATAATTTTGGTTTGAGTTGCAATTCATCAAATTCCAGTTTCAGTTTCGATTTCTTCACTTTTAAGACATTCAAATTTTACCAAAAAAATTCAAACATTTATGATGATTTTATTTGCTCTGTCAGCACCAATTTGATTTATAGTTAGTTATTTATTTCTGTCATGAGTATGAAATGAACTCTATACTTCCCTATTTCTAGCTTTTTCCGGAGGTAGTTTACTTTATATATGAGCATCAGATTTACTTCCGACAATTCACAAAAATTCAAAAAATAGAAATTCCGTTATTGTGTTTTTTCTAATTTGAATAATTATAACAAGTCTAGCTAAATTTTTAGAATTTTAACTTAAAGCTTATGTTTAAATGTAGAGAATGTGGCAATATATCTCCAAAATGGATTGGGAAATGTACAACTTGTGATGCTTGGAATACTTATGATGAAATTGAAGAAATAAATAAAAGATGAGGCAAAAAAACAAGATCAAGCGCTAAAGAAGTATTTTGATTTGTAAACTCAAGTCATGAAGTCGCTAAAATCAAATTAGAAAGTGAAGAATTAAATAATGTACTAGGTTACGGGCTTACTTCTGGAAGTCTTATTTTACTATCAGGTGAGCCAGGAATTGGAAAATCAACTCTAGCTTTGCAAATTGCTTGCTGGTATTCAAAGGAAAATCAAACCGCGCTTTATGTATCTGGAGAAGAAAATATTTATCAAATCTCAGATAGAGCAAAAAGATTAAATATAAAAAATGAAAATGTTAGAATTTTTAATTCAAATGATTTTGAGGATATTCTAGCTACACTAGAAAAAGAAAATTCATCACTTATTATTATTGATTCAATTAGTGTAATTTATTCAAATGTAATTGGCACAACTTCAGGAAGTATAAACCAAATTAGGTATATCACAGAAACTTTAATGGAATTTTCTAAAAGAACAAAAAAATCAGTTATTTTAATCTGACATGTTACAAAAGATTGATCTATTTCTGGACCAAAAACTCTTGAACATCTCGTGGATACAGTACTTTTTATCGAATGAAGTAAATATGAAAATTATAGAATTTTACGCACTTTTAAAAATAGATTCGGACCAACAGATGAAGTAGGGCTTTTTACTATGACAGAATCTGGGCTACAAGATCTGAAAAATCCATGACTTGAATTTATAAATTCCGAAAATCAAGATATAAGTGGGTCGGCTATTGCAATGACACTAGAGTGAAATCGTCCAATATTAATTGAAATAGAAGCTCTTACAACTTATACAAAATTTGGTTATCCGAAGCGCTCATCTCGCGGAATTCAATCTTGAAAACTTGATTTGCTTATTGCAGTTATTACAAAATTTTCTGATATCAAACTTGATAGTTATGATGTCTATGTAAATATCTCAAGATGACTTTCTATAGCCGAGCCATGAATAGATCTCGCTACAATTGCTGCTATTATTTCATCTAAAAAATGAAAAGCTCTCGGAAAAACTATATTTATTTGAGAAATATCTTTGACTTGAATTATTAAAAATGTATTTAACATCCAAAAAAGAGTAGAAGAAGCCTCAAAACTCGGTTTCGAAAAAATCGTAATTCCAGCAAATTCCAAAATAACAAAGACAAAATTAAAAAACACTGAAATCCTAGAAATTAAAAGAATTGAAGATTTAATTAAGATGATTTAAAATTGTGAACACTAAGTGATTTTACCCAAACATATGATCATTTTGATATCTCTAATGTAACCTGTATCTGACCTCATCAAACCTCATTTATAATTATAGTATAAGTATCAGTAACTCAAAGGAATGGACCCCTAAGAGATTGAGTATTTATTATAAATTTTTGTCATGAGATAGAAAAAGCTCAATTATTATAAGACACTCAATTTAAATTAATATTACCAATCCCTAAAATTGGGGATAATATATTTAATTCTATATTTCAAGTAGTATTATCTATATGTGCTCAATCTGGAAGAATGGATTTATCTATACTTACTAATAATTCTTTTTTTTGATTAGGATATTCTCTTAAATTATCTAGTATTTTCTTTATATCACTATAGAGCACAAATTCATCTGAAAGATTATCAAAATCTTCAGTAATTTCTTCAATATGTTTAATTAAATCTTCTCTCTTTGTATAAATTTGAGGATTTGAGGATTTAAAATATGTTCATGTTTCGTACTTTAGTTTTAACATTTCTAGCTCTTTAATATAATTTTCTGCAGAAGTTATTACTCTTTGTGATGGATTATTATTTAGTGCAAATAGTATATCTTTAAGAATATTGTTTAAATCTTGATTATTTTTATCTTTCAAGGCCTTTTTTTCTAGATAATTACAATTTTTTTCTCAAGAAGATAATGTGTTATTTTGTGGTAAAATATCAGACATAATAATTTATATTAAAATAAAAAAATCAATAGTACTAACTCAATTTATCATTTATTCAATAAATTGTCAAAATATTTATATTTTTTTAAAAAATAATTTCTAATTTTAAAATTAAATTTGATTTACTTAATCTTTTTTATATAATTTGTCGAGTTTGAAAAAAACATTATTTATTTTATTATATTGAGAGATTATGGAAAAATTAAAATTAAGCTCTGAAGTAAGAGATTTATCAGAAAAACTAAGTACAATTAGATGAAACAAATTAATTCCATGAGTAGTTTATGGACACAAATTTCCATCAAAAGGTATTCAAGTTTGATACTCAGATTTTCTAAAAACTTTTAGAACTGGATGACATACTCATATTGTTGAGTTAACTATTGATTGAAAAAAACATGATGTTTTAATTCATGAAGTTCAAAAACATCCAGTAACATGAGATTTTCAACATGTTGATTTTATGGCACTAGCAGCAGGAGAAAAAATTCACGTTAAAATTCCTCTTGTATTAGTAGGAAGTGCACCAGCCACAAGAGAATGAGGTCTTGTGAGTCAGAGTGTTCATGAAGTTGAAGTAAAATGTTTCCCTAAAGATTTAGTAGATAGTATTGAAATTGATATTTCTGGATTAACTGAAATTTGATCTTCAATCCATTTAGTAGATGTTAAAATTGATTCTAAATTTGAAATATTAACTCATCTTGATTTACCAGTTGTAACTATACTTGAAACAAAAGCAGAAAAAGAAGAGGTTATAGAAACTAGTGTAGCTGATGTAGAAACTACAGAACAAAAAGAGACAACAGAAACTAAAGAAGAAGAAAAATAATATTTTATCTAAAAAATAATGATAATTAAAATTTATTGAAATAATGAAGAAGCAAAAAAATTACTAAGTATCACACAAGAATCTCTTGATGATTTATGACTTAGTGAATTTATTAAAGCTGAAAATGTAGATGGAGCTGAATACGCGAAAGAATTAAGTATAACTAAAGACTCAGCATTTTGTATTGAAGAAGAAACAATTTGATTTAAAGATGTAATTTTTGAATGAATTGTACCAGAAAAGGCTGAAATTACTTCACTTCTTATGTCAATAATCGGATGAGAAGAAGACAGCGGATGTTCTTCTGGAGGATGTCACGGATGCGGAAGTTCTGGAAGTTGCGGGATATAGCCCCCCCTGTCATCTCGAGCACAACCTCTGTCATCTCGAGCGTAGCCGAGAGATCTATTAAATTTAAAAAATCTTAATAAAAAACAAGTTTCACTTGTTTTTTATTTTTTTTGAATTATAATGCTCCTGTATTTTTTATAATCTAATTTATTTTTATGCGCAATAAAATAAGTACCCTTTGAATAAAAGAAACAATAAAGAAATCTATTATTTGAGCTGTGGTATTTTCTTTTACTACACTTACTATTTTTGTAGTTTATGCATTAGTAGATAGTAATTGGACCAATCCAACAACACTAGAAGTTTGAGCATGAAGTTGATTATCATCTACATCATGGAATAAATTATTATCTAATTTTAATAATTTAAATGATAAAATAAAAAGTGTATATTTTAGAGCTCATCAAAATACACCACAAGCATTAACCAATGCATCTTGGGTAACAATAAAACATAATGTGGAAAATATAGATAACAGTAATTCCTACAATCCAACAACTGGTATCTTTACTGTACCTATATCTGGCTTTTATCAATTTAATGCTAGTATAGAATTTGCAGTTACTAATGCATGACAAGTTGATGTTGCTATATTTTCACCTCAAAAATGATATTTATGTAATGAAGCTCAAGATGTAGCCACTATAACAGTAGGTAGTGACAGACTATCATGTAGTAATTCAGCATATTTTAATGCTTGAGATACAGTATATGTGAAGTGATACCAAGAATCCAATACAACTACCAGTGGTGCAGATTATAATAATTTCTCAGGATTTTTAGTTAGTCAATAATTTTTTTGTGAGTTCTACAAGAACTTGAGGAAATATATTATCTTTTAATTCTTTTAATTCTTCACCCTTAAATGAAGATAAAACCCAATCGGAAACTTCGTATTTCTTATCTAGTCAGACTCAAATTTTAATTCTTTGGAACTCTTCGCTTCCTAGTTTTTCTATTATTGATTTTATTCCATTATGTCATCAGGCACTTCATTTATCTCTGTATCTAATTTTGCCGAAATCAAGACTTATATCATCAAAAATAATGAATAAATCAGACTTAAAATCTAGTTTATAGAAATTAATAATTTTAGATACACTTTCTCAACTTAAATTCATAAAAGTTGTGGGTTTAAGTAAAATTACTTTCTCTCAAGAAATAGTTTTTTCAGAAATTAGAGCGTTAAATTTAGACTCTTTAAATTCTGGAAAATCCATTTTTAGAGCTAAAAAATCCAAAAACATAAAACCGACATTATGGCGAGTTTTAGAGTATTGCTCCCCCGGATTTCATAGTCAAACGATTATTTTCATAAAATATTACATTAAATAAATTTTTCAATTTTTCTTAAATAAACTCATTTTCTTTATTTCTTTTTTTGTATAATTTCATTTGTCATTTATAAATTTAATAACTTCTTTGATATTTCCTTCGCTCAGTCCAATAGTTCAAAAATTAGTTATTTCAAAAACATATCTTATAACTTCCCTTTGTAGAAATTCTGGAAAATTATTAAAAGTTTCTATTTCAAAATATTCATTATTTATAATAATTTTTTTAATCTGTTCATCAAAATAGGTTTTAATTTCTCACATATAGCTCATAATATTTTCGAAAGATTTCTTGTAAGATGAATTAATTTGATCAAAAAGTGGTAAAATATTAAGTCTAATATTATTTCTTAAATATTTCTCATCAAGATTGCTTTTATCTTCTCTCCACTTAAGTCATAATTTTTTTGCTTTTTCGATAATTTCAGATTTTGAAAAAGGAAGAAGTGGACGAAGAATATCTTCATTTTTTTCTTCTATTGAAATAAGTCATTTTAGCTTTGTTCACCTGATTAAATTCAGTAAAAAAGTCTCTATTTTATCATCTAAATGATGAGCTACTAGAATATATTTAGCTCAGTATTTTTCCTTAATATTTCTCAAAAATTTATATCTCTCAATTCTAGCAGCTTCCTCAATTCAAATTTTTTTTGCTAGTGCAATTTGCGAAATATCCTCATCTTTTACTTCAAAAACTAGATTATTTTTTTCACAAAATTCTTTTACAAATTCTTCATCTAAATCACTCTCTTCAAGTCTTAATTTATGGTTAAAATGAGCTACAATTATATCTTTTTTATTTTTAGATTTTATAATTTCAGAAAGTAAAAACATACTATCAACTCATCCGGAACAAGCGATAATTACTTTTTCGTTTTTTAAAATATTATATTTTTCTAAAAATTTTTTCATTTATTTATTTTTTTTACAAAATCTAGGAAATTGTCATCCTCTGCCACTTTATTTAAAATTTCTTTGCCACATTTTTGGCATTTATGTCTTATCATATAATCTTTATTTTTCTTGTAATCAATATCTATAGGAATCATCAGCCATCCGCAACTAGAAGCCCTATCTCCAGGAAAAACCTCATCAAGATGCTTGGAATAAAGACAAAATGGGCAGTGATTTCTGGCGGATTTTGGAAGAGATTTTACTTTTTTAGAGCAATTTTCACACTCAAAATCTTCATTTCTCATAATAAATCACATATTATTTTATTTTAAAGAAATTTAAATCATTTTGAGTTGTTGCAGGTAGGGAATTCTTTTCTCTGAGAAGTTGATAAACTTTATATGGAGTTGGGATAAAATGAAGAACTCTAAGTTCGTCTCTTTGTTGCTCAATTATGAGGTTGCCAAATCCCATTAAATTACTTAAAAATCAATGAATTTGAACATCTATTTTCATTACTTTTGAAATATCAATTATCTCTAAGTCATCTTTAAGGAAAAACGAGCTTTTTAGGATTATTATCTTGTCTTTAAGCAATATTATTAAGTCATTGTAGTAAATAATTAATCAAATTATAAATCTTAAAAATGAATAATTTAAAATTATAAAAATAATTCAAAATAAAATTAGAGTAAAATCCGGTCACATTGAGGATCTGTAGGTAATGGTAAGATAAAAAATTCAAAGCGCAATAAGTAGAGAAAAAATAAATCTAATTATATATAAAAGAAAATATATAAAATGTTTTTTTACAATTGTATATTCATTTGTATTTATTATGCTCATTTTTTTAAATTAAAGAAATAATAGTTATTACTCAAAATATAAATAAAAAAAACATTAAAGTCCTTAAAATAATTTTTAATTTTTTGTGTAGCATAAAAAGTCAGTACGATCAATAACCTCATCAGATTTTTTGCATATGTCTATAGTTTAACGTATTTAATCTTTTTTCTATAAGCATTTCTATAAAAATAAGAGAAAGAAGATATGCAAAAATATATATTGCCTGCATAATTTTTTAAGTTAATTTGAGATAATATAATTATTTTTTAAAATTTTGCAAAAAAACTATTAATATGATATTATTTAATAGAATAAAAGTTATATAAAAAACTCCACTTCTACCATTTCGAACAGAGTGAGAAATCTATTTACTTATAAAATACCTAAAAAATGACAATATCTACAGAAGAAGAATATAAAAATGCAAAGAAAATCTTTCGCGATGAGCCAAAAGAATTTAAAACTTCTAAATTTGCTGAGCTTGAAAAGCTTGTAAAAGATGCTTTAGATAGTATTCAGGATTCAGATAGGGCACTTATTTTAATTACAAAATGAGCGCTATCTTTTTGAAGTTCTGATGTTCATTTTGACAATGGCGATGAAGAAAATGTTTTAAGATTTAGAATTGATTGAAGATTAGTTAATGTTTTTTCACTTAGTAAGACACAATACAAGCTAATTCTTGAGAGATTAAAATATAAATCTGAACTGAAATTAAATATTACTTCTATTCCTCAAGATGGTAAATTTAGGATTAATGACGGCGATAATAAGATAGATATAAGAGTATCAACACTCCCAGTAAAAAACTGAGAAAATATAGTTTGTCGTATTTTGGATTCCACTAATTCAATTCCAAAAATTGATGAGCTTGGTTTTATGTGGCCATCAAAAAGAAAAATTCAAAAAAGTCTAAATAAAAAAAATTGAATGATACTTGTAACAGGTCCGACAGGAAGTTGAAAAACAACAACGCTTTATAGTATTTTAGATATTTTAAATACAAAAGAAACAAAAATAATAACTCTTGAAGATCCAATAGAATATGAACTTCCTGGGGTTGTACAATCAGAAGTAAATGAGAAAAATTGATATACTTATGAGACCTGATTAAAGGCTCTACTTCGCCAAGATCCAGATGTAATAATGATTTGAGAAATAAGAGATGGTCAAACTGCTCAAATTGCAGCTCAAGCCTCTCTAACCTGACATTTAGTACTCTCAACTCTTCATACAAAAAGCGCAATTGAAGCTATTGAAAGACTTATAAATATGGGATTACCACCTTATATTCTTGCTTCATCTATTGATATAATTATAGCCCAAAGACTTGTAAGAAAAATTTGTGTTAATTGTAGAGAGGAAATCGAAGCAGATAGCTCACAAAATGAAATTATAAAATGGATGATGAAAGATATTTGAATAGAAGCTGTAAGTAAAGCCAAAAAAGAATGATTTAAACTTTATAAATGAGCATGATGTGAACATTGCTCGCATACAGGTTACAAATGAAGAGTATGAGTATATGAAGTTCTTAATTTCAACGAAGAAATCAAAGATATGATAAGAAGCTGACAAAGTTCTGAAACAATTCTTAAAGAAGCCAGAAATCAAGACTTTATACTCATGAGAGAAGATTGAGTTCTCAAAGCCATGAGATGAAAAATAACCCTAGAAGAATTATTTAAGGTTATTGATTAATTCTTGTTAAAATAAGCAGTAAGTTCAGGGATAACTTGTTTTTTACGAGAGATACGAGATCATAGGTCGGCTAGATTATCCAAAACATTAACTCAAAAAATATCACTAATTACTTTAAAGTCAGCTTCATCTCAAAGTATAGTGGTATTTTTTTCTTTTAAAATATCAATTACAGAAAGCATAATAAAATCTAATCAAGCTTCTTTTTTGATTTTTTGTAATCCAGAAATAATCTCAGTTTTTCTTAAAAGTGAATAATTTGGATTAGTAGTTTCAACTGATCCTACTCACAATTTCTTACCATTTACTTCAAATTCCTTGTAATCAATTTTAATAAGTTCTTCGATAGAAATATCTCATAAATCAGATTTTGCCTTAAACATTTCCATAGCATACTCTTCTATGTTTGGGATTTTTGCGATTTCATTTAATTCTTCTACAATAAATTTATCCTCGTCTTGTGTAGTTGGGGATCTAAAATGAAGACTATCTGATAGTATAGCTGAAATAATTAATGTCGCATGCTCTTTATTTGGCTTAATTCCCTCTTCCTTCATCATCTTATAAATAACTGAACTAGTCGAGCAAAGCTTTTCGGTTCTTATAAATATAGGGTTTTGTGTCTCAAGATTTCCGATTTTGTGATGATCTACGATCGAGTGAATTTCAAGATCGGCAATATTTTCAATTGTTTGAGCTCTTTCATTGTGATCCACAAGCGCAACCTTAGATCAAGCAGGAAGTGACTTAATTGTCTCTGGGTCCTCTACTCACACATAATTTAGAATAAATTTTGTCTCATTATTAAGATTTCCAAGTTTATACGGAGCTGCTTTTTTTCATTTATATTTCAGGTATTCTGCAAAAACAATAGAAGATATTGTCGCATCTGTATCAGGTATTTGGTGTCAAATTACGTGTATTTTATCCATAAAATTACTTATTAAAATTAAATATAAACTCATTATAATAAAAAATTTTTAAAAACAAGAAAAAATGAAAGGACCCTCGTACTGAGGGCCCTAAGGGGTAAAACGTCTTTTGAAGAGTTTTGGAGTGCCTGGAATTGACGAGAAACGAGGCTCTCACTCTCAAAAGAGTTGCGTCCATGTATCAGCATCCAGAAGAGGAACTGACCTATGAACTTTATGTTGTGTTTACATCTTTGCCACAAAGTGGCGGTCGGAATTGGTGCGGGCTATGCACCTTTGTCGGAATCCGGTGCACTACCGCCGAGGGCTGTGGTGCCGCCACCGATGGGGTGATTGGAATTGGCCAAGAGGTCGGAGGCCGGTTGCATAATGTTGTCCTTCGCGGGCAAATAGGATGCTACGGTCAGTACGGGCGGACTTTTCATAGGCGGTGTTCTCCTTGTGTGAGTTGTGCAATCTCCCTTGTTTGTTTTACGAGAGACTTGCGATTAAAAAATTTGTATTTGTTTGATAGAATTGTTTATATTCATTTTTTTAAATATGTCAAACTTTTTTTAAAAAAAGAAAAAGGAGCACTCGAGCGCTCCTTTTGTGGTGTGTTCTTGTCGCTTACTTACGGGCATCAAGTTTTACTCGGCAGAGAAATGACCTGAAGGACAGTAAGAACTAGTGACAAATCTGTCACATTATACGGACATTATCCGTTAAAACAACTTAAATTGTAACTACATGTTATAGAACAGTTTGACCAAATCTTTCTGTCTGCCGCCATCATCGTCAGACATAAGGTGTGGTCACTTCTTCGCATAGCGAAGAAAAATTAATAAAAGTGTTTTGTTCTAAGAACGTTTCCTCCCTTTAGGTTGATTCTTAAAATGTGTTTTTGTTTTCATTGTGCAACCACCTTGTGCAAAGTGAGCGAATTGTTTATATTCAGTTTTTCTCGAAAGTCAAACTTTTTTTTGAAAAAAATTATTTTTTAGTGATTTAGTAAGGCGAATCCAGTTATCAAGTGAAATATCCTCTGCTCTGGTATTAGTATTAAATTCAAGTTTTTCAAAGATTTCTGATAGCTTATTTTTATCAAACCTCTTAGATAAATTCGAAATTAATTTTTTTCTTTTTTCACTAAATCAGAGTTTAATAATCTCAAGAAAATCCCTTATTATCTCTTTATTTATATCTTTTCTAATTTTAAAATAAAGCACCTTTGACTCAACTTTTGGTGGAGGTATAAAATTTGAAGCTCACACTTTTGTGATTTCAGAAATTTCCTTACACATAAAATCAACTACAAGACTTAAAACTGAAGTCTTATCTTTTTGTTTTTTGATAATCTTATCAGCCACATCTTTTTGCATTAAAATAATCATTTCCTTTGGCTTGTGTGGTAAATTATAAAGAAAATGATTTAGAATTGGTGAAGTAATGTAATATGGGATATTTGCAACAACTATATAATTCTCAAAATTTGGTTTAAATTTAAGAACATCGATATTATGGATATTAAAATTGATGTTAGAGGGAATTTTTAATTCATTATTTTTTATTCTAGAATTTAATATTTCTACCATTTTTTTATCTAGTTCAACTAGCTCGATTGATTTCGGATTTTTAGATAAAATTTTCTCGGTAAGCGCTCAATATCAAGGTCAAATCTCTATTATATTCTGATTTTCTAAATCAATATAAGAAGCTATTTTATCAAGAATTTCGTCATTAACTAAAAAATTCTGGCCAAGAGATTTTTTTGGGAAAATATTGTATTTATGAAGGATTTCAATTGGGTTCATTTTATTTTTTTCATCAAGTATTTTTTGCATTTTTAGTATCTTTATTTGGATTCCACTTATCGTTTACTTGCCATAATTGTCATGTGTAAATATCAAATTTTATAAGTAATTTTTCATAAGCATCCTTGACTTTATCTAAAAATTTCTTTTTATCAGTTGAATAAGCATCCACTTTATTTCTTTTTAGCATAGCAAAAGCAACATCTTCATAAGCTTTAACTTTTTTATCTAATAATGCATAACATTTAGATCATAGATTATTAGTTTTTAAGTAATCTTTTATATTGTTATTTGTACTAAGATATCAGCTACCAAATTTCTCTACAAACTCAGCACTATATTCTACTACTTTTCAATCACAAATTCTCTTATATTTATTGTAAAAACTTCCTGAATTACTAGAGGTATTAAAATTATCAGAAATTTCATTTCAAAGTTCGACTGTATAATTCTTTTTTGAAATTATTTTTAAATAATTTTCTACTTCTAAATCAGCTTCACTAAAAAGTCAATCTAGAATTGCTTGATAAATAACTTGCTCTGGATTTTGTCATTTACAAACTAGATATCTTTTTGGATAAATTGGATTAGCTATACTTCAAACTGATTCTTGTTTTCTTTCCCAAAATTTGGTCTCAATACATTCTTTAGTTTTCGTAAAAATAGCGTCCTTATTATCTGATCACAAAGCCAAAGAAATAAAAAGTATTGATGAAATTATTAAAAATGAAACAATAATTATTTTTTTCATAAAAAGTTTTTTAAAATAATTTTAAAAACTGTTTTAAGTAGACTGTCTTTTTGCTCTTGTTTTTCGTCTCAGATAAATATTTGTTTTAAAAAATTTGATTTTTTAGGTACTTTTATTTCTTCCTTTTCTTCTTCTTTATGATGTTGTTCATATTTTTTTACTCAATAAACTGATGCTAAAATTCAACCCAAAATAAGTCAGGTTATTACTGCATCAACCTTTTTAATTCATTTTGTCACATCTTTATTTTTCTTTCAAAACATATTATCCTTCAAGTTTATTAATTTTTATAGTTTTTGATGAAAATTGTAATTTTGGAACATCAATAATTAATAAATTATTTTCCATTGTCGCTTTTATTCTATTAAAAGCTAGATTTTCTGGCATAATAATAGATCTAGAAAACGGTCCAAAAAAACATTCTTCAACTAATATTTTCTGATTATCAGTGTAAAATTCTGGCCTCTCTCTATCTCCTGATATTGTCAAAATATTTTTTGAAATAGAAATATCAATTTCATCAATTGTAACTCAAGCTAAGGGTGCAACTATAACAATAGAATCCTCTAATTCAAGAATATCTAAAGCAACTTGTCATACATCTTCTTCTACAACATCTTCCTCTCTAATTTCTACATCAATATTATTATCCACGCCTTCCTCGTTATCTTTTTTAACATTAAACATTTTAAACATAAGCGTAAACTTTAAATTATAAAACTTTGATATACTATTCACCTTTTAATTTTTTGCAAATTTTAAAAATATATGATACACTTAAGAGGCAACTAACTAATAAAAATGATATCTACAAAACAAAAAATTTTATTTTTTGAAAATCTATGAAACCTAATAAATGCTTGAATTCCTGTAATTCAAGCCTTAAATATTATAATTTATCAAACAAAAAACAAAAGCTTAAAAAATCTTAGCTTAAGTATAAAAAAGGATATAGAAGATTGAGAAAATTTATTTAAGGTATCACTAAAAAATAAAAAAGTTTTTAGCGTATTTGATATGGCAATGCTCGAAGCCTGAGAGGCAATATGAAAAGTCTGAAAGGCACTTGAAATAATTTCACAAAAAGAAGAAAAAGATTTAAATCTAAAAAATAAAATTACTCAAGCTATGATTTATCCGATTGCAATAGTAATTGTAACGATGGCAATGATAACAGTTATGATGATTTATGTAATCCCAAAAATCGAAACAATTTATAGAGATGCAAATACAAATTTACCTGGCTTAACAAAGGCAGTTATTAATTTTAGTCATATTGTTAGAGATGATTGATTATATATTCTGGGTTTTATAATTTTTCTTATAATTTGAAGTGCATATGCTCTAAAAATTAAAACTATAAAAATTAAAGTAGATAAAGCAATTTTAAATATTCCTATATTTTGAGACATAATTAAGAAAAAAATTCTAGTAAATTTTGCCGATTTTCTATCAACTCTATTATCATCCTGAATAATGATAAATAAGGCCTTATTAATACTTAGGAATTGAACGACTAATCTTTATTATTCAAAAGAATATGAGAAAATTCTAGAAAATATTAAAAACTGAAAAACTCTTAGTTCATCAATGTGATGAAATCTTATTGAACTAAAAAGTAAAAAAGCCCTAACTCCAGAAGAAAAAATAGATTTAAAAATATCAGAAGAAAGATCTGTTCTCTTCCCTATTGAACTTACGACTTCAATTAAAATCTGAGAGCAAACTTGAACGCTCTCTAAAATGCTCGAAAGAAGTTCTGCTCGCTACACCAAAGAAATAGATCACACTGTAAAAAATCTCTCAACAATGCTCGAACCCATTATAATAGTCGTTATCTGAGCTGTAGTCTGAACTATAATTATGGCAATCCTCCTTCCTTTCTTAAGTATTTGAAATGTTATAAAGTAATTTTCTATTTATTCAATTCCTCCAATTTTCTAGTCTGATCTGCTACTGCTAGGTCATCAATAATGTGTCATAATTTTCACATCATAATAGCTGGTAAATTAGAATAATTCTGCCCTATTCTATGGTCTGTAACTCTGTCTTGAGGGAAATTATAAGTTCTAATTTTTTCACTTCTATCTCAGCTTCCAACTTGAGCAAGTCTTTCAGCTCATATTTCTTGCATTTTTTTCTCTTCTTCCATGGCAAGTAATCTAGTTCTAAGAACTGTCATCGCTCTTTCTTTATTTTTTAATTGACTTCTTTGATCTTGACATTCCACAGCAAGCCCTGAAGGTTTGTGTACAATTCTAATAGCTGATTCTACTTTGTTAACATGTTGTCCTCAGGCTCCACTTGCTCTACAAGTTGTGATTTCAAGGTCTTCATCGCGAATTTCCACGTCTACATCTTCAGCCTCAGGCAAAACAGCAACAGTTATGGCAGAAGTATGAACCCTTCATTTATTTTCAGTCTCTGGGATTCTTTGTACTCTATGGGTTCCAGCTTCAAATTTAAATCTAGAATAAGCTCAATCTCAAGTTATTTTCATAATTATTTCTTTATATCAGTCATTTTCACTCAGTGATTCCTCCAGAATTTCTAAGCTAAATCCCTCGCTTTTTGCAAAAATCATATATGAATTAGCTAATTCTCTAGCAAATAAAGAAGCTTCTTCTCATCCAGTTCATGCTCTTACTTCAAGAATTATATTTTTATCATCATTTTTATCTTTTGGAATAAGTGAAATTCTTAATTTTTCTTCTAACTCTTCAATTCTTGCATTAGAAATATCTATTTCCTCCTTTGCCATTTCAAGCATTTCAGCGTCTTTTTCAGTTTTTAGAATATTTTTTGCTTCCTCAAGATTAGAATTGATTTTTTTGTATTCTCTATACAGTAAAACCGCTTCCTCAAGACCTTTTTTTCTTTGCATAAGTTCCTTAAGTTTTTTTGGATCACTATAAATATCAGGATTTGCAAGCTCCAAATCAATATCCTCGTAGTCTCTTACTAAATTATCTAGTTCAAATTTCATAAATATTTTGTGTTAAATAAAAAAATCTTTGCTTATATTAACGAAATTTATTTTAAAGTCTAATTTTTTTGACTTTTAAAATTTTTTACATAAGCTCTTGGTACCTTTTTTATATAAATATGTATACGATAATTTATTTTGAGAGTTTTTTTACATACTTGGCACAATTCTTTTTCATACCAACAGCATGCCTAATACCAGCCATTATAATTTATTATTTTTATGGTAGAGTCAAAAAAGATTATACAAAAGTAAGAAAATATATAAAACGGTGGTGAATTAGTCTAATCCCACTTATTACCTGTCTTATAATAGCTAATTTACTAAATTACATTTTTTATACAAGCATCTATTAAAAATCGCCCGAATGGTGGAATTGGTAGACACGCGGGACTCAAAATCCCGTTTCGCGAGAAGTGAGGGTTCGATTCCCTCTTCGGGCACCATAAAACACTAAAATTATTTATTTATTAATCTAAATATATATGGCAAAATGTACTAAAAATAAGGAAGAAATTCCTGAAGAAGCTTCAAAAGAAGCTGAAATAACCGCAGAAAAACCAAAAACTATTCCGCCAATCCAACACTCTAAAGCTCCAGCATTCCTAAATTCAAATTCATTTGGAAAATGAAAACCTCTAAATAATTTCAACAACAGACAACGCCCAGGAAGAGCAGCTAGTAGAGGAAGATAAAAAAATCTAAAAAAGACTTCAAATTGAAGTCTTTTTTAATATAAAATTTTAATTTGCATTTTTTGTATTTTTAAAATATACTAAGACTGTATTTTTTATAATTTAATTTATTTTCTCTATGAAAACATTAATAAAACACCTTATTTCTAAAATTTGAAATTGAATATTAATATGAATTTGAATAACTCTTGGTATTTGAATATTTACGGTAATATATGCAGCATGGACTAATCTTCCAACTCAAGAATCATGAGCTCCGCTTACAAAAACAATATGGAATGATTTAGTTAATAGAATAAATGATATATGAGAAAGAACTGATAATATTTATAGTACTGGATGAAATGTTTGAATTTGAACTGCAACACCGACTGAAAAACTAGATATAAATGGTACCATAAAAGCAACAAATTATTCTGGTCTTGCAAGTAGTTTTGCTATGATTACAGCAACGGCTACTGTTGGTAGTAGTGCAACTGCAACATGGGTGTGAAATGCATTATGTCCAACTTGATATACAATTGTTTATTGGTGAGCATTAAACAGTACTCAGTATTGGTGAGGCTGAATGACACATTGGTATGCAAATTGTAGTCAAAGTGGTAATGGAATTCAGGCAATTTTGTATACACAAGTGGGTTATACCTGACACAAATATCAATGCTCATGATTATGTGTTAAAAATTAAATATTACTAAATTTTAAAAAATACTAGTTCTATAAACAAACTAGTATTTTTTTAAAAATCTAAAAATTTTCTCTTGATTTCTAAAAAATAATAGGATACACTTGAATTGAATTTAATTTTTGTGGAATGTGAGATGAAATCAAAATATATTATATATCCAAGTATATTGCTTTTGGCGGTGGGAGCACCGACGCTAAGATATTATTGAAGTACCCCTGGGATTAACGCTTGTGTGTTGGAATATGTGGATAATATGGAAGGAAGTAATTATGATGGATACATTTATAATATAAAATGAGTGAATCATATTGAACCCGCCAATTCTAAATTGGTAAATAGTTTGAGTCAATATAAGGTATGAGAATCTAGATGATGCTTGATGGTTAGTGATAATATTGTGAATGATCTAAATAATACTTTTTATTGCACTGTATCATATTTAATAAAAAAGGCTCCCGTTGATAAAGAATTTAAAAAACCATTAGAATATTGGAAGCGTGAATAGATAACTAATAACTTAAAAAAATACAAAAAACAATAATTTAATTTTAATTTTTAATATAAAAACTATGAAACTTTATAATAAAGAACATACACCATTAATACTAATTATGCTACTTTGTGCGCTTTTAGTAATTTCTACAAATTATATATTTATAAAAAGAGTTGCGGGAGATATACAAAAACAAATGATTCAAAATGAGTATGATAAAATTTGATGAAAGGATAATTACAATATAATGAAAGAACTTCAAAAAGAAGAAGTTCTAAATTACATTGATAAATTAAAAAAAGAGAGTCCTGATTTAATTTATAAAATGAGACAAAATGCAATAATTAAGGAAAATAGTGATAAAAAAATATTGTCTTGGGAAGCAATGAATGAGTTAAAAAATAATACATATATAAAATCAAATTCGGGAGCAAAAGTTTCTATAATTGAATTTTCTGATATGGAGTGCTCATTTTGTATAGAATATCATAATAGCAAAACTATAAATAATGCTCTTGAAAGATACAAGGAAACTAATTATATTTACAAAAATTTCCCTCTTCCAACTCATAAAAATGCAGGGACTGAAGCTCTTGCAGCAAAATGTATAGAAAAAGTAAGTGATTGAGAAAAATATTTAGAATTTGTAGATAATGTATTTGAAAGTGGTTCAATTTGATGAGAATGATATAGTTTAGATAAGGTAAAATCTCTTGTGGCAAAATTAAAAGTAGATGAAACAAAATTTAATGAATGTTATTCTAATTCTGAAAATAATATATTAGTAAAAAAAGAATTTGAGCAATGATTAAAACTAGGAATTAATTCAACTCCAGCAAGTGTAATTATAAATAATCACACTTGAGAATATACTGTTTTAAGCTGAAATATTACACAAAAAGAACTTGAAAGTGCTGTAGAAAATTTCTTAAATAACTAGAAAAAATCTCAAACTGTAATTATTTCTAGAGCTGGAATTTCTTTGTTATCTTTTTGAATATCAGTTATTGCTATCACTTTGCTTTCTTTGGTGATTTTTCAATTTTTAAGTAAAAATGAAATAGAATTTATTACATTATCTTTTTGGTTTGTTGTCCAATTTCCAAGTAAATAAGGTCTAATTCAAAATAGAATATTCATATATTTTGAAGTATTTGGATTTCAGGTAAAAGCATAAATGTCTTTGTTTGGTCTAAAAGCTGCCGCAAGACGAGCTAAAAGTCAGGTTTTTGTAAATATTAAAATCGCATTAATATCTAATTCTTCAGCCATAAACATGGCACTTTTTATAAGTAATTTTTTTTCTATATTTCTTTGACTTAATCAATTATTTGAAAAATCATAATGCTTGTAAATAATTTGTTTTTCTGCTTCTTCAATTACATTTTTCATTATAACAACGGCTTCCTGAGCATATTTTCACATCGCAGTTTCTCCTGATAACATTACACAATCTGCTTTTTGCATTACAGAATTGAAAATATCAGAAATTTCAGCTCTTGTAGGAAATGGATTTTCTATCATTGATTCAAGTAAATGAGTTGCAATAATTACAAATTTTCAAGAATTAAGACATTTTTTTACCATTTGTCTCTGGTAAGTTGGAAGAGTTTCTATTGGCACTTCAATACCTAAATCTCATCTAGCAACCATTATTCCATCTGACACTTCAATAATTTCATCGAGATTTTCAACTCATTCACTATTTTCAATTTTTGAAATAATTTTTATATGAGCTCAATTATTTTTATCTAAAATCTCTCTTAATTCCAATACATTTTCTCTACTTCTTACGAAACTTTGAGCAATAAAATCAAAATTATTTTTTATTGCAAAAATAACATCCTCCTCATCTTTTTCTGTAATTCCAGGTAATCTTAATTTTTGTCATGGAAGATTGATATGTCTTCTAGATCAAATCACAGCCCTGTTTCCGGCAATAAATTCTATATAATCTTCTTTTTTATCTAAAACTTTTACTCTAAGTAAACCTGAATCGATTTCCACAATATCACCCACCTTTAAATCTTCTAATAAATATGGATAATCACAAAATAAAGAACTTCAGTCATCGCTAAATTTATTTAAATCAACATACATTTTGATAATATCTCATTTTTCAAAAGTGATTTTTTGAGCTAAATCTCAGGTTCTAATTTCTGGTCACTTAGTGTCTAAAAGAGTTGATAAATTAGTTTTTCAATCAAGATTTAATTTTTCAATTCTATCTTTTATAAGTTTTGCGTTTTCATAATTTGCATGAGAAAAATTAAATCTAATAATATTTACTCAAGAATTATAAAGATTAACTATTGAATCTTCGCTTTCTGTAGCTGGCCCTATGGTAGCTATAATATTTGTCTTCTTCATATATCTTTTAATTAAATTTTGTAGAACCCCTATTCTATACAAGTTTTTTAAAATGCAAGAGATTTTATAAATATTTTTCTAAAAAACTAATTTTGTCATTTGCTTAATTTTTATATAATGCCTGAAATTAACTTTTTTAAAGATGATAATTGAAATTATTCCTTTTGATATATCAATTGATAACGAGGGATTTTCATATTTTATAAAGGATGAATTAGTAGATCAAATCAGTATTTGATCAATTGTTCAAGTGCCGGTAAAAAATAATGTAATTTATTGAATTGTTGCTAAAATGAATGTAGAATATAGTGAGCAAAATATTAAATCAATTGTAGGAATTACCTGCAGTTTGCCAATTTTAGATGAATATCAAATTAAAACTATTTATGATTTATCCTCAAGATATTTTGTAAATATTCATAAAATTCTAAATCTTTTTTTACCTCAATATATATTTAAAAGTCTTGAAAATAAATCATTTATCGATTTGGAATTAGTAGAAAACTTAAAAAAAACTAAAAATGAGAAAACTCTTATTTTTAATAAAAGTAATGAAATTAATTCAATAATTTTGAATTTATTGGAAAAATGAGAAAATATTGTTTTAATTTTTCCAGATGATTATATGATAGATGATTTTCTAGAAAAGAATAAAAATATAGAAGAACAAGCCATAATTTACAAAAATAAATTTAGCTCAAACAAGAAATATAAGACTTTTGTAAATATTTTTAATAGAACAAAAAAAATAATTATTTGAACTAGAAAGGTTCTTTTGTATAATCTAAAAGCTTATGAAAAAATAATTTATATTGAAGATAGTTTTATAAAATATATTTACAGCTACGAACATAAATACAAAAATACAGATTTTCTAAAATACATTTGAAAAAATTGAAATTTTGATATAAATATAGTATCCACAATTCCACTTGTCGAATCTGTGTATGAGGCGATGAAAAAAGAATATAAAATTATAAATATTTAAAAATTTTCTGTCATTCCTGCGCAGGCAGGAATCTACTTATTATAAAACGATAAAAAAATGAATGAAATTAACATTAAAGAAATCAAGAAAAAATTAAAAAAACAGGTAAGATTACATTTTAATTTACTTGTAAAAAAAATAGAAAGTTTTGATAGACAAAAACTCGTTTTTTATTGATTTGTAGCCTTTTCAGCGATTATAATAATTACAGCATTTAAATATTCTATTTTAGAATATAGCTTCTATAGAAATTTGGCAGAAAGACAGCAAACAACAGTTATAAAAAATCCAGTTTCAAGATGAAATATATATTCTAATAATACTCCTTCTGGAGTGCTAGCCACTAGTACTGATTTGTCAGATTTGGCTATAGATCCTCAAGAAGTCTGATCTAAGGAAAAGCTTGAGAATTTCTTAACTGATATTGTTTATGAACAGTTATGTAAAAATAAGTGAGATGAAGATTGCATAGGTAATGTATTAAATTTTCTAAAAAAGACTGAATTATCAGAAACAGATGATATATCAACTGATTCAATTTTTCTTAAATCAAAAATTAAAGAAGAGGTTAATTTAAGAGTAAATAAAAAGTATCTTGATTCTGTTTTAATTAAAACAAATTTAAGCCAAGATGAAATGAATAGAATAAATTTTCTTCATATAGATTGACTGTATTTTGTGATAAATAACCTATATGCAGACCCTACTAAGATAATGGACGAAGCAAAAACAAGTGAAGAAATTTCAAAAATAATTACTATGGAAAAATCTGATATAGCTGAAATTCTTAAAAAAAGACAAGTAAGATATGTAAAGATTTTAACAAAATTGGACCTGCAATTAAAAGATAAAGTAGATGAAAGAATTTTAAATGAAAAAAATGCTATTTCAAAATGACTTTTAACTGAAGAAAACGCTATTTTTAAATTTATAATATTGGATCCACACCCAACTAGATTTTATCCAGAAAAGAATTTAGCAAGCCAAATAATTGGATTTGTAAATAATAATATTGAATGAAGATATTGAATAGAAGGATATTTTAATGAAGAGTTAAAATGACAAGAATGATTAAAAACAACCAAAAAAGATATTTCTTGAAAGGCTATATGACTCGATGAAACACCAGAAAAAAAACTTATTAACTGAGCAGATATAAAGCTAACAATTGATAGAAATGTTCAAAAAGAGGTTTCAAAAATTCTTGAAAAATGAATAAAAGAATTTAGAGCAAATAAATGAAGTGTAGTTATAATGGACCCAAAAACAGGAGCAATAACAGCTATGGTAAATTATCCGGATTTTGACCCAAATGATTTTTCAAGTGTTTTTGAATTAGAAAAAGTGTCTTATGCAAAATATCCAAATCCAGGATTTGATTTACTTGGAATGCCACTTTTTGTAGAAGACTCAACTTTATGAAATGATTTTATTTATAATTCTAAAAAGATAAAATTAAGACAAGCAACAGAAAATGAAGCCTCAAATCCAGCAATTCCAAAATATAAATATAAAAATAACTTCTGACCAGGAGTTTATGTAAATGATACAATAGGATCCCTATATGAGCCAGGTTCTGTATTTAAAGCCTTTACTACTTCTATTTGAATAGATACTGGAGATATTAAGCCATCTGATATGTATACAGATAGATGATTTGTGGAAATAGATAATTTCAAAATTAGCAATGTTTCAAAAGAATGTATTTGATATCATCCTTATTCTCATGCTCTTGACTGGTCTTGTAATGTCGGAATGATTGATATAATTAAGAAAATCTGAGCAAGTCTTTTTTATAAATATGTGCTTGATTTCTGATTCTGACAAAAAACCAATATTACACTTGAATGAGAAGTTTTCGGTAAAATAGATCCTTATGAAAAATGGTCTAAAGCAAAATTATTTACACAATCATTTGGTCAATGAATTACAGCAACAGTATTACAAATGGCAACAGCATACTCAGTGCTCGCTAATTGATGAATTTATATGCAACCATATATCGTGGATACAATAACTCTCCCAAATTGACAAGTAATAAAAAATTCTCCAACACCTCTAAGAAGAGTAATAAAAGAAGAAACTTCTCGTCAAATTATAGCAATGCTAACTGAGGGGGCCAATATTTGATTTGCGAAAAAATGATGAGTAGAATGATATGATATGGCATGAAAAACCTGAACTTCGCAAATTGCCTCAAAATGAAAATATGAACAAGGTTGAGCCTGACATACAATAACATCATACGGATGATTCGGGCCATCATCTAACCCAAAATTTGTAATGATTGTAAAAATAGATAGACCACGTAGTGCGGAATACTCAGAAACCACATCATCAGCAATCTATTCAAAAATAGCTAAATATCTTCTGAATTATTATTCAATACCTAAGGGGAGTTAATTATTTTAACTTTTTCTTTTCTTCCAAAAGATTTTTCTTGGAAATTACTTTTTTTCTTGTTTCTTTTTCTAATTGCTTTCTTGCAATTCAGGCTACTCATCATCATCTTTTGCTTGCTTTTTTTACTTCTTCAAATCAATTGCTATCTTCTTCCTTTATTATCTCTGTAGTTGAGGCTTCGGCAAGCATATTGAAGACAAGCTCAAGATTTGTCATATTATCTTTAAGTGATTCCTTTTTGAGTCATTTATAATCTTTATATTCGTTTGTTGTCATATCCGACCATCATTTCAGAATTTCATTTGTCAAAATGGCATATTCTACTCATTCTTTTATTCATCTATCTTTCCATTCTCAAGTTAATTCTTTTCTAATATCGATAGATTTGAGTCTTTGTTTTATCCAATCTTCACTATATCATTTTTTTCTATAAGTTGAAATAGCTCTTTCAATTGCTAATTCTGGATCATATATTTCATTAATTCTTTCATCACCTACTTTTGCTAGCCAGATTTTAAATGGTTCTGCTTTTTTACTCGGAATACTTTGAATAAGCCTCAAAATAGTCTTTGTATTTCATACATCAGTTAAATAATATTTTCAATCTGAAGACTTCATTTTCAGTTGTTCGATTTTATCGAACAACTCACTTCATTCTTCTTTTAACTTCTTTTTTAGTTCAGCCCAATATCTTCTTGGTTGAGTAGATTCTGTCAATACTTCTATAATATCAACAATTGAAAAATACCAATCTCAGGCTTCCGAGATCCATATTTTCCTTATTTCCTTTTGTTCAAAAATTGCTAATTTTGTTTCCATGGTGTTTTAAATTAATGGTAAATAATTTTTATTATTTAAAATGGCTTTTCATTTTTATTTTTAATATCTCATCAATCTCTTCCTTTATAAATTTTACTTACTATCTATTTTTTTATTTTCGCTATATTCAATAACATTTGGAAAAGTATTTTGTAAATAAGGTAGTATATGAACATCGGTTCTCTCAATAATATATTTTGCACATCTTTCTACCAGCCATTCTTTTTGAAACCACTCAGTAAAAAGCGGATATAGAGAATCTGGATATTGTCTCACTCAAGGTATTTGTCTTCCGTCTGGATAAATATGAGTATAAGTTTTGCAAATTTTCTCCGGATTATGTCATTTGTCTTTTATATATTTGTTAAATAAAATACCTGTACTAATATCTGGGATGATATTATCTGGTAATTCAAATCAATTATGTTCCAACGGTAAAGCAAAAAGTTCAACCATTTTATTTAACATTGACCAATATCATAAAGTACTATTTTGTTTTGAGTTCAAACTAAATCTCATCATCATAGGACTTAACGATTTTGTCGTTCCATAACTTCAAGTCTTTCTAATAGTTGGTAGGACTTCACTCACTACCCACTCACTAAACTTTTCTGCTTCAGGTTTTCTTGATTTAAAAACAAGTTTATACATTCAAGGCTCAGATATCAGAGAAATTTGTGTTACATTAGGGTCGTCGGTTAAAACGACGAGGCTTTCTTTTCAAACTAAAGTCATTTTCATCTTATCAGATAAATTTGAAACTGCATCTCTTGAATTTGCTATTTCTAAAACATCACAAACATCTTTTGCAACAAACCAAACATCACCATCAATAATAACAGTTCTTACTTTTATATTTTTATAATCAAAAAGTGTAATATTTTTATTATTTTCCATATTTTAGTGTTTTAGAAATAAATTTAAATAATTCTATAAAATAGATTAAATCAAAATAAATTTATTTTATCTAATTTTATTTCTTTATTTTGAACAAATCAATTATTTTCATTTCTTAATCTGAAAAAATCATCTTCATTTAAAAATCATTTAATTACTCAATTTTCAGAATAATATTCATCAAAAATATTTCAAATATATGAACTTAAATTTCAATTTGGAATAAAAAATTCTTTTACAAAGGGATTGTTCATCATATTTCATTTTATCCAAAATTCTCATGGCATTGAAAAATTCATAATATCATTTCTTTCAAATATTCAAAATAAACTTTTTATTAATTCAATAAATTTAAACAAAATATCATCTTCTTTACTCTTAAAATCATAATCTTTATTGAAGTGAACTGCATAATTTCTATAATTTTTAAACTTATGAAATAATCTTTTTTGTTTATTGTCTAAATATCCCCACTCAAATAAGGTTTTTATCATAATATCCCAATTTGGTATTGAATCAGAAATATTATTATATTCTATATTTTGTTTATCTATATATTCCTTTATATTATTATATTCGTCATTTTCAATATGATATTTTTTTAATTTTAAAATCATTACATTTAAAATTCTCTCTAATAATGTGCAAATTGATATTATAAAAGGGTATGTATATCACATTATATATGAATTATAAATCTCATCTAAATAATTTGTATATTCATCAATAACCAAAATATAAGCTCAAATATTTTTTATCCTTTCTTTTTTAATTCCTAAATTTCAACTTCAAAATCTAATTATTAGATTATTATTTATTTTATCATCATCAAATTTTAATATATTTGCTTCTCAACTAAAATGAAATCTTCTTAATCTCACATATCTTTGAATATTTGTACAAGCTAAATTTATACAAACTCAGTTTTGTAATCATTCTTTATTTATATTGAAAATATGTTTTTCTCAACATCTAATACATTTATCAATTATAATTTTTTCCATATTTCTATCAATTATTTCCTAAAACCACCTTCCTCTCCTCCTCATCTAAACCATACAAATCAAAAACCATCTCATCAATTTTCTTATCACAAATATCAATTTCAGTTTTCAAATTCATTAAATCAGATTTTTTAGAATTGAACCAATTCATTAAATCTTCTTCATCATTCATAGAGATTTTCTTGATATTTAAAGCTTTCTTGAATTCTAAAAAATCAAACAAATAAAACTTTTCAAGTTTTGTATTTAATTTTTCTAAGCCAAATTTTTGTTTCAAAAATTCTAAACTAGAATTTAGTTTTTCTTGCAATTCTTTATTTTTATCAAGCATAAAATCAGCTTTTTCGACGAAAGGCTTCTGTTCTGAAAATGAAATGTTTTTAATTGGAACAGATAATAAAGGTCATTTATCTACTTGTAATAAATCTCAAGTCATTTTTCAATTACGCCTAAGCCAGAAATTAGAAATTGATGAATTTAAAATTGTAGATAAATATTTTAAATTTATTCTATCTGTTTTTATAATATTTAAAGCTCTACTGCAATAATATTCATCTTCTGTGTAATAAAAAGCAGGTTTTAAAACCCTAGTTCCAGCAATTATTTTAGCTCATTTTTGAAAAAATCTTTCATCTCTTTCTCTATGTAAAAAATAATATGGCTTATTTGGAGTTTGTAATTTAATTCTAGCCTCTATAAGTTGTTGTTTTTTGGGTTCAAAATGATTAAAAATATTTATATAATTTTCAATAGATTTTCAATTAAAATTAATATTTGTTAAATAAATAATATATTTATCTTGATTTCAAGAAAAATATTTTCAACTATTTGTATGAAATTTTTTAATAAAATTCTTCTCTTCATCTGTAAAATTATTGATATTATCTAATAAATAAGCTTCATCTGGAGCTCAAACAATTCATTGAGCGACTTCTTTATCCTCTAAAATAAAATTTCATTCATTTTTAATTTTTTCTAAAACCTCATTTTTATATGGATTATTAAAATTAATATTTTTGTTTTTAAAATTCTTTTTATTAATATCTGAATAAAAATAATCAAATCATTCAATATCTCATAATAATTTTATTCTATTATCAACTTCAAAACTAGATAATTTTGAATCTAAAATTTTCATGTATTGAACTTGATATTTTTCATTATTTTTTGTTTTTTTAATAATAAAAATCATCGTCTGAATTCAAGCATCTTCAAATACTTTAAAATCTCAAAAATCAATAAAATCAATAATTTTTCAATCTTCTAATATTTTATTTCTCATAATAGAAGCTCAAGCATTTGTTATCCAATTATTTGGTGCAATATAACTTATAAATCAATTATCTTTTAATAAATCTAATCATTTACAAGCAAAAAATTGCCACAAATCCATTTTTCATTGATAATAAGGACTATTTTTTAGTCAATTAAAGACATTTTTATTTACAAATTCTTTTATGTAAGGCGGATTCCCGACAATCACATCAAAACCTCAATTTGCCATGATTTCCTTGAATTCGGTTTCCCATTTAAAAGCTTTATTTCCTGCAATCACCTCATCATCAATCAAACTATTCCCGCACTTGATGTTTGAGTCGAGATTTGCGAGTTTCTTGCCTTTTTGGGCAGTTTTGAGCCAGAGGGAAAGTTTGGTTATTTCAACGGATTCTTCGTTAAGGTCGACTCAGTAGATATTGTTTTGGAGGATATTTTTGATATAGTCGTTGGTTCACATTAGGCTTGATTGTCAGTTTTCTTCGAGAATTCTGTTTATTCTCTTATTTTCGGATAAGAGAAAATCAAAAACTTTCACGAGAAAAGCTCCGCTTCCGCAAGCGGGATCCAGGACTTTTATATTTTGTAGTATTTCTTGGTATTTTAGGTATCAGGCTTTATATTTATTTCTATATTCTGTGTCACTTCTTGAAGATCTTAATCAAATTTCCTCAAGTATTTCATTTTCTTTTTCTTCAAGATATTTTCCAAGAGAATTTTTTACAATATAATCAATTATATATTCTGGAGTATAGAAAATTCAGTCTTTTTTTCTTTTTGAAATAGTTTTTTCATTTTCGTCTGTCTGAATTTTATTTTTTATCTCTTCAATATCACTTATTGACTGCTCAAAAATATGTCATAAAATATTTACACTCAAATCATTGGCAAAGTCATAATCTCATAAATCGACAAATTTCTTACATATTTCATCTCAAACTTTGAGATTATCTAGTTCCTTATCTTCGGCAAAAAGTCATCAATTGTATCAGTCCTTAATTCCAAGTTTTTCACTTCATTTATCAACTCATCTAAAAAATATTTTCAAAACATCCCAAGGAGTAAATCCTATTTCTTCAGCTCTTAATAGATTTTCTTTTAATTTTCAATTTGGTAATAAATCATTTATGTCCTCACAAAAATGAATAAAAACAATTCTATCAATTATTTTTTGTGCTTTTTCAAAAATCAGATTTAATTTCTCTTTTGAGATTTTTCAATTTAAAGAATTATTATCTCTTAAATCTCTAAGTAATTCTAATCTTAAAAGAGAATAATCCTTATAAAATTTTTTAGTTATTTCTTTTTCTTGAGTTCTTATGACTGATAATAGACTTTTTGTATTACTATCTCAAGATTTAGTAATTAAATTACTTTTACAAAGTAAATAATAGAATTTTTTAAATTCAAAATAATCATTATTTGGATTAGCGAGACTTTCAAGAGTGAAACTTTCATAATCATAATAACTATCAATATAAATTCTAGTCTCTATAAAATTAGAAACAATTATAAAATCACACTCTCTGAAATATGGTTTATATTTGAAAGCCTGTTGAACAGGGGTAAGATTACCTGCTCTTTGCTGTGGTTTATCAAGTGAGGTTTTTGCATCTTTTAATTCTACAATTACTTTCATTAAATTAATTTCTTCTCAAAAAATCCCAAGTCAAATGTCAGCTTTTTGTCATCCTTCAGGTACTTTCGGTTGAAATTTCCTTGAATAGGTTTCATTTTCCGTCAAACTCTCATATCCGAGAATTTTCCCGAAAAAATCATCTCAGAAAGGTCATTCCAATTCTTCTTCTTTTTTGTTTTTTAAAGTTCAATCTTTATGTAATTTAAACCAATTTTGTATAATATTTATCTTAGCGTCAAAATCAGGGATTTCAAAATTTGAGAGTTTTTCTCTGATTATATTATCCTTAAATAGTTTTACCATAATCTAAAATTAATCAATATACACCCAGTATATAAATTTAAAATAAAAATCAATTTTTTTATTTTTTTAAACCTTAATTATTTTCATAACACCATCATCGCTGTCAATTTGAATAATCTCATGATTAATTTTATTTTCTTCTACATATTCGTATAATGATAACATTTTGTGTTTAAATTTGATAACATCATCAATTATTATAATTCAGTTTTTCTTAATTTTTGGCCGACTTAATTCTAGAAAATCTTTACTTCTTCGCTTCATTCCATCAATAAATACAAAATCAAAACTGTTATCTGGGAGAGTCGGAATAATATCAAGAGCCTGTCCGTGAATAAGGGTACAAATTTCTTCAAGTCAAGCCTCTTTGATGTTAGCTATGGCTTGATTATGAGAAAGAATTGAGAATTCAATAGAGGTAATACGTCCTGAATTTTTTTGAAGCTCTGATGCTAGACAAATTGTAGAATAGCCATTGGCAGTCCCAATTTCTAGTACATTTGAGAAATTATTTTGAGAAATTAAACTTTGAAGAAATTTAGCATTTTCATCTGTAATATTTGGAACATCATTTTCAATTCAAAACTTCCTGAGATTAATTAAGGTTTCTTTTATTTTCATATTTAATGTATTATCTAGCTTCTATTTCATCAACTGCTTCTCTAAATTTATCCGCTCTATCAAGATAATCTCTAAAAAGTCAGAAACTCGCACATCCTGGAGAAAGTAAGATTGTGTCTCAGCTTTCAGCGAATTTATAAGCTTTTTTTACTGCATCATTCATAGAAATTGCATAATGAAAACTAATGCTATTTTTATTAAAAAGAAGTCATAGTTTTGAACTTGTCTCTCAAATTAATTCTCAATGTTTTACTTTTTCTTTTAGAAGAGGAGCTAAATATTCAAAATCATCTCATTTATCGCTTCATCCTGCAATTAAAAGAATATTTCAACCAACACTTTCTAGTGCAGCTTTTAGGCTTTGAGCAGAAGTAGATTTAGAATCATCGATAAATTTTATTCAATTTATTTCCTTATAAAATTCTAATCTATGAGATAAAGGAGATACATTTTTAAGATATTCTCTAATTCTTTTTGAACAAACTTTAAGTTCTCACAATACAATTACTGAAGATAAGATATTTAGAGCATTATACAGACCAGAAAAATTTGTCTCATCAATACTACATTTTTTCTTTCAAGACACAATAATATCAGAAGCCTCTACTCTATTCTCTAAATCATTTTCTATTCAAAAAATTCTTGTATTTTCTAAATCTAAATTTACTGATAATTCCTTTGCTTTTTTTAAAATTTGAGAATTAATAATTGATTTTTTCTTAGTATTCTTAAATAATTTTAGTTTTGAGTTAAGATAGTCTTTAAAATCTTTATGCCAATTTAAATGGTCTTTTTCAAAATTTGTAAATATTGAATAATCTGAAACAAATTTATCTATATTATAGGCCATAAAACTAGAAACTTCTAAAACAATATAGCCTGATTTTAATCAACTTTTTTGAATATCAAGAACTGTTTTTGCAAAACTTTCATCAAAATTACCACTCAAAAATACTTTATTATCTCAAAATTCTTGTTTTAAAATATTGTAAATTATCCAAGCTGTAGTTGATTTACCATCCGTTCAAGTGACTGAAATAATTTGAAATCATTTTGGCAAAAAACTATAAATAAAATCTAACTCCCCTACTATTTTTCAAGTTTTATATATTTTATTTGTTGGCGGAACTCCCGGTGATGGAATAATTTTATCATAAGGTGAAAAATCTGAAATATTATCAGAATCATCCTTAATTTGAGATTCTATTTTATTATAATCGAGAAATTCTTTCAAGGCAGTTCAGACCTTACCTTTACCATAAATTAATATCATAACTTATTTTTTTATTAAAATTTGAGTTATTATACACAAAAACCTTGAATTTCCAAGAAAAAAGATTATAAAAGTTAAATAAGAGGTTTATTTTACAAAAAAATGAATTTATGATAAACTTAAAAAAATAAAAAGAAAAAAATGATAAAAAATTTATGACATCATACATATTCAGGATTAAATAGGGCTGAAGCTAGAGAATATAAAGATTACCTTACTTTATTAAAGGATGGTTTTTTATTTAATTTAAAGCTTGATAAAATAGAAATAGGGGGATATTCAAAAAGGGAATTATTAAATGCTTTATATAAGGAATTTGAAATTAAAGAAGATAAAATCAATACAAAATTATTAGAAAAAATTTATTATGTTTTTAAAAAATATATTAATTATAGCTGAGTTAGTAAATCTATAGAAGAAATTTTTGAACAAGTTATAAAAGAAAGTTTTTCTGAATTATGAATAAATAAAGAAGTGGATACGTCTCTTGTTTTAATTTTTGTAGAACTTTATAAAAAATCAAGCTTCTTAACAAGACTTGATTTAATGTCTGTAAAATGAATTTGAAAAGATGAATTAAAAGAAATAATTTATGAAGAATTGGGAATTCAGGATAATTGAGAAAATACAGAAGAAAAAGCAATAAATACAATAAATACAATTTTCTCTGATACCATAGCTAAAATGAAAGAAAATTTTAAACTAAAAATACCAGCATGATATAATAAAAAGAAATGGAGAAGTTTAGATGAATTTATGGATTTTGTTCTTTCTACATCTTCAAAAGAAAGAGAATGATATTTAAGAGTTATAGATTGTGCGATACTCAAGACTATGAGTGCTTATAATGAAATTTTTGAAAATCCGCTTGTTATAGAGCTTGATAAAAAGTTAAATCAGGTTATTGAAAAAATAAAAGAAATTCCTTGATTTGAAGAACTAGAGCCAAAAAATATTGATTGAGAAATAAATTTTCGCTTTATTCATCCTAATTGATGAACTCCTAATTTTACTGAATGAAAAATTTCATATAGATCTAAAGATGATATAAAAATACTTTTAAAACTCCTTTATAATAGAAAATATTCTAAATTGGACTTCTTTAAGGATTTACTTGGTTTTAGAGTGGAAGTAAAAAATAAAAAAGATTGAGAAAATGCAATTTTACTTTTTAAGGAATTATTCAATGATAATGCTGAAATTGATGATAGCTGAGTTTTGAGTGAAAAATTTTTAAAAAATTGTAAAAAAATATATTGATTAAATAAAAGAAATCAAAAAAATAAAAGTTGAAGTGAAAATTTTATAAAAGCATCGTTATGTGGAACATTTAGAGAAAACTTTCATAATGATGAAAATATACCTCCAGCTGAAATACAAGTTGTACTTGCTAGAAATAAAAATGAATCTTGATATAGTAAACATGAAATATATGATGCAAAAAAATATATTTCAGCTATTTCAAGATTATTTTGATATACTACATTAGAGGATATAAAAGTAATAATTCATCATTTTTGATTAAAATCATGACTTAAAGAAAAAGGAATTTTATATCATTTAATAGCTTCAAAAAAATGAAAACCATCATTTTTAATGAGAGCAAAAATTGATTGATGTGGAAAATGTGATTATTTCTTATCAAGAGATATATATAGCGAAAAATTAGAAGAGTTATATCAATGAGATGTAATTAATTATTCTTCCTTATGAGATGCGGATTTTGAGGATATTTACAGAAAATATCAAGGAATTAATGTATAACAAAAAAATCTGCCGAAGGCAGATTTTTTTCTTTATTCTCAAACATCTAAATTAGTTTTGCTATGTTTAATACCCAATTCTCTTTCTCCAGTTTCTTTTGCAAAATTATACAGACTATCTCATATTTCAATTATTTTACAACTTTTTCATTTTACATTCTGAGCTAAAATTTGAGTATTATTAGATTCTTGTATATCTCAAAATAAATGATCGCAAACACGTTCTAACATTTTCCCCATATTATTTATCTTTTAATCAAATAAATAAATTTAAATTTTTACTAAACTTAGGAGCTACGGCAAATACTAATACTCTAGAAATCCACATAGCAGAAAAAAGAGAAACTATTATTCAAATTCCAAGCATTATTCAAAATCATTTAATTAAGTTAATTCAGAAGATAAATAATATTACCGCACTTACAAAAGACGTAACATGAGAATCCCAGATTGCTGACCAAGATTTTTCAAATCAAACATTTAGTGATTTTAATATATCGTTTTTAGAAAGCAATTCTTCTTTAGATCTTTCAAAGATTAAGATATTCGCATCAATTGCAAGTCAAATTGATAGTATTAATCAAGCTATTGAAGATAGAGTTAAAACTATTCAAGATAATTTTATAATTGTAAGAACAAGTAAAATATATCCTAGAAGCGCAACTCAAGCTAAAAATCAAGCTAATCTATAAATAGTAACTAAGAATAACAAAATTAAAATAAATCCTATAATTCAAGCATTGAATATTACTTTTAGTGAATCTCATCAAATTTTTGCGTCAATTGCTCTCTCACTTGTTAAATAGATTGGAGATGGAACAATTCAAGTATTAATATCATTTGCGAGTTTTTTAGCTGAATCTGGTGTATAATTTCCGGTAATTACTGCTTTTCCATCTGGAATAACACTTTGAACTGTTGGAGCAGTAAGCATCTCTCATCCTACAAATATCGCAAGTTCATGTCCAATTAATCTTTTAGTTAATTCTCCAAAAATTTTTGCTCATTTATCATTGAAAAGCAACTCTATTTGAGGTTGGAAACTTCATTGTGAAATACTAACTGAAGCTCTGGTTAAATATCTTTCATCAAGTACATCTCAAGCTTCAGTCATAGCTGGAGTCCATTCACTTGGTTTTTCATTAATAAAAATTGCCTCGTAATCATAAGTTATTTCAGTATATTTTTCTTTTTTAGTTTTAGCATTTGTTCCAGTTCCTGTTGTTACATCTTTTTCTTTTTCCTCTTTTGTAATTTTGTTTATTTTAACAATTGAAAATCCAGAATCTCCTGGAGTTTGTTCTAATTTTTGATCTTTTCAAAGTGAAAATGATGAAGCTTTTTTAGTATTTAGAATTTCAGATATAAATGGAGTAGTCACATTTTCCATACCAGTAAATGTAATTTCTTCTGGAAGACTATCTTTAGTCCCTGTTCCAGCTAAAAATTCTACATTCTCGTATGAATCTTTATATTTTTTACCAATAGTAGCAAAAGCAACATCTCCTTTTTTTACTTCAGACATAGCGTCAGTTGCTATCTTATTTCTTTCTGCCTTATCTTGATCTGTTGTTTTAGTTTTTTTCTCTTTAAATTCAAGTCTTACTACTTTCCCAATTGTATCTTTTGCTTTTGCGATATATTCATTATTTCTCTCTGTAATTTGAGCTTCTGTTAAATTTTCTCCCGCAAAATTACTTGTTGGAATTTGCACAATAATGTGAGATTCATTTCAATATGAAGCAGCAAGAATAGTTGGTTCGGCAGTTCCTAGTGAATTTACTCTTTTTTCTACGATTGATTTAAGTCATTCTGTAACTGTCTTTTCATCAAATGTTCCTCATTTTTGCTTCGCAGCTTCTAGGTCTATTTTATAATCTAATTCCACTCAACCATGTAAATCAAGTCATAATTTGTATTCATTCCCAGTAAATGGCATAGTTATACCAAAATTAGACCAAGGAAATACAATATAAAAAGTAACTGCAATCAAGATAATTATCCCAGCAATCCTCATTCAAAGTCATTTCATATAATTAAAATTAAATGTTAAAAAAATTAATATGGGTTTGAGTATATAAAAAAAGGGTTTTATTTCAAATTTTTTTATTTTTTATTTTCATCTACATCTCATCCGGCATATTTATTGCGAGAAGTTCGAATCATTTTTTGAGAGTTTGAGCAAATTTTTCTATCATATTTAATCTCAAGTTTTTCAGGTCCTCATTGCTTTCCTCAAGGATTTTTGGAGTATGAACATAAAAACTATTAAATTCCGAAGCCAACTCATAGCAATATTGAGCCAGAATATGGGGTTTATATTTACTCGCAGTCTCCCCCACTTTTCCCTCAAATTCAAGAAGTTTTTTAATTAGAGATTTGTCATATTGAGAAAGTTCAATTTGCCCTCACCCCAGCCCTCTACCCCAGGGCACACTCTCTGGCTCTGTCATTCACCTTGTCCCAGAGGGAGAGGGGGTTTTTAATATTTTTCTCGCTCTCACATAAGCATACTGAATATAGGGTCCACTATTTCACTCAAAGCTCAAAGCTTTGTCCCAATCAAAAACTATATCTTTCTCGCGGTCTTGCGATAAATATGAGTATTTTATGGCTGCAATTGTTACGGCCTTGATATTTTCTGGAGATAATTCCCTTCCCTTTCATTTCAAAATTTCTTCAGTTCTTTTATATCCCTCATCAATTAAATCTTTCAAAAATATTACAGTTCATTTACGCGTAGACATCGCACCTTCTTTTAATTTTATAAATCAATTGTAAGCGTGTATTAATTCTGTTTTCTTTAATTCTGACCAAACTTCACGAGCAATATAAAAAGCTTGTTTTAAATGTAATTGTTGACGCACATCTACAAAATAAATAATTTTAGCAGGTTTCCAATTATCTAATCTATATTTAATTGCTGCCAAATCCGAAGTTAAATATAATCAAGTTCAATCTTTTTTCTGTAAAACACAAGAAGATAATTTTGTCTCTTCTGGAAATACTACTCCCACACTTCAATCTTCATTTTCCTCAACTATATCTAAATTCTTCTTTAATTCCTCTACAATTGCTTTCATTCACTCTTTTTCTTTAATTAAATCTGGATGATTTCAAATTTTTGGTAAATCAATTCACTCATAAAAACTCTCTCAAATATTGTATTTTGGTTTTACTCATAATTCTTCTTCTAATTGTTTTGAAACTTCATTAATTGAAATATTAGTAATTTGTTTCCATAATGAAATATTCTGAGGATCTCACTCTGATAATTTTTTGAATTCTTCCCTACATTGATTATCAATTATAATACTTTTTTCGGCGAAAATAGTAATTAATTGATATGTATTAAATAAATACTTTAAATCATCTTTATTATTTAAACTATTGTTTTGTAAATATTCAGCTAAAAATATTATTTTTTTAGCTATTTCAGGTTCATCTTTTTTGATTTTAGAATCCATTTCTTCTATAATACTATTTATTCGACTATATATATTTGTATCATCTTCAGATAATTTTTTATCTTTGTCTCACTGTGAATAAATCACCAATTTAAACATTGTTATTAACTTCCCGAAAATTCCTCCCCAGTCTCAGAAGTGGGAATCAGAAATTACATCATAACCAAGATATTCGTGGATATTTATAATACTTTGTCATAAAGATGGGGTGCAGAGATGACCGATGTGGAGGGGTTTTCAGACATTTGCTCAGATGTAGTCTACTATTATGGTTTGGTTTTTTGGTTTTTTATTGTTTAGATTAATTTGAGAGAATTCATTTAGGAGAATTTTTGGGTTTATGAAAAAATTAACATATCCTCACATATTGGATACATTTTCGAAATATTCTGGGAATTTGGAGAATTCGAGTTTTAGCCCAGCTGATATTTCGGCTGGATTTCTCTTTAAAACCTTCGCAATCTCAAAAATATTAAAAGCATAGTCTCAAAATTCTGGTTTTGGCGGATGGGTAAGCCAATTGTCTATGTTGTCTATGTTGATTTTGTAGAGAGTGACTACTATATCTTGTATCTTATTGTTAATTTCTTGCATATAAAGTTAAAAAAGTGTTAAAAACTATTTAATACAATATATAGATTTTCTTTAATTAATCAAATAAAAATTGAGTAATTTTTTTATACAACACTGCTATGTTAAGGGATTTCTTAATTTTTTTGGCTTAAAAAAGGCATACTTTTTTTGCTTCTTAATATTGGCTTAAAAATGTCATCAATCAAAAATTAAATTATTTTATAACATAAATTACAATTTCTTCAAGATATAGAGTTTATCGTTTTTTTAATTTATATGTTATTATATTTGTGTAAGTTAGATATGTCGCTTCAAATCAAAAGATTTTGAAACAACAATTAAACAAACAAAGTTCATTAACATACGCTCCATGAATAGGGACTAATCGTAACTCAATTAGAAACCCGCTACAAAAAAATTTTTTTCAAATAAAAATAAAAATCTCTATATAAAAACAAATATAAAATATAGATAAATAAAAAAACGTAGAGGAGAATGATAAATTGTTATTAAAATATTTAATGCCAATTTAACATTCTCCTCTCAAAAAATAAAAATACAAAGAGGTCGGGAGAAGATACCTCTCAAAACTAATTTCCAAAATGGAGCTCCTGATATTTATATCAGTTTTCTCGTGAGTTAGAGAGCCCCACTTTATGTTCTGCATCTAAACAGGCGTTTTAATGCCTACCGCAATAATATGAAGGGATTATATAAGAAGTGTCCCGACCTACCAAAGGCTGGGCCTTTTTTGTTTTTAATCCACATTTTTATACATTTTATAAAAAAAATTAGACAAATGGAATTTTTTTTATAAAATGCACGCACTCATTTAAATTTCTAGGAAATAAAACACCTTAAATTTACATGGGTTTGTAGCTCAGTAGGTAGAGCGGCGCCCTTTTAAGGCGAAGGTCGTGGGTTCGAATCCCGCCAGACCCACCAAAATAAACCAAAAAATGTCCTCCAGCGAAAGCGGAGGACATTTTGTTTTATTTAAGATGGGTTGGGTGGGATGAGAAGTTTATACTCGTGGAGATGATTTCTTTTTTTATTGCGATTCCATCATATTATTTATATTTCTATTCATCGTTTCAGCTACTTTACTCGATTTTAAACTCCTTACAATCTTCTCTGCATTATTCTGCATCGACCATATTTCATCGAGAAGATCCTGGGGAGTCTCGCGACTTTTGGTTTCAGTGCCATCTAATTCATTTTTGAACCTATGTGTATGAATATCTTCATAATCGAAACTGAAAATAAGCCCCTTTCCATTCTTCCAAATTAAACTCTGTATTTCCTCTTCCTTATCAATTTTCTTATCAATTTTACTATAAAATTCCAAAAAGAGTGTTGGAAAAACAAGGTCAGGTGGCACGGGTTCATATTTTCAAAGATAATATTCAACATAACTTTTTTCTCATCACAAGATTGATATCGCCTGCTCGATTTTATGATTAAAATCCCTTATAATAAGGATCTTTAATTCTGGCCATAATTCTAATTCTCAAATCAAAATTCATTCACTTTCAATTCATAATTTATTTGAAATTCAGACAGCTCAGGCTAATTCAAAAATCTTAGTAAGACCTTCTTCAACTTTTTTAAGAAATTCATTACTTTTAGTTTTATTAATATCTAAACCAGATTCTCTCGAATCAACAAGTTTTCATGGTTTTAAGGATGACATAAAATGTAACATTAAGCATTAATATAATACCTTATACAAATATAATTAGATTTGTCAATCTTTTTTCAAAAAAAATTATTAATTTAAATAAATAGAAATTTTTAGTTCCCAAAAAGAAACAATCCTACTATTTTTCAAAAAAAATTGACAATATCAAAAAAAATTCTATAAATACAAATACCAATTATCTGAAGTTTTTCTTACAAAAAATTTTTAAAGGGAGGATGTATAAAATGAAGAAAACAAGTTTGTTGGTTGTAATGTTGTTGATCTTGAGTCTGGCTACATATGGTTGTGGCTCAAAAGGCCAAACCGGCGCAGCCGCAGGAGCTTTAGGCGGTGCTCTTCTTGGGCAAGCCATCGGGCATAATACCGCAGGTACCCTGATTGGTGCAGCTGTCGGAGCAGGGGCTGGTTATCTCATCGGCAACGAAATGGACAAGAGCGATGCTGCCGAAATGGAACAAGCATATCGAAACCGTGTTGGAGAAACGACTAATTGGCGTAATTCAAACACCGGTGACGAATACAGTGTCACACCTAAACGGAGGTACCATGATCGCAGGAGCAATCGTGAATGCGTTGATGCAGAAATCCTCGCCACGGTAAATGGCCGGCCCAAGAGGGTTATCCAGCCAGCATGTTATGATGAAAGAGGTAACTTGGTTGCTGTCCAGTAAGCTATGGGCCACAAAATCAAGGTCCTCTATAATCCCCGCTTCGGCGGGGATTTTTTTATTGTAAAATATTTGCAAATATTGATAATTTAAGGTAAAATGAGAGTAATATTAAAATTTAAACAAATACAAAATGAACACTATATGACAAAAAATAGCTTCAACTAGAAATAAAAGAAGTAAAGAAGTAGGAAAAATAAAAGAAGATTTAGCTAAGCAAGTATGAAGTTTTGCTATTTCCAAAAAATATAAAAATGCGGTTGTAAAAATAATACAAATGGATTTAGATTTTGGGAAAATTGCTCAAAATCCAGAGAATTTCTTCGAAGAAAATGAATTAAAAGAAGATGAAATACAAGAATTTGTAAATTGATGTAAGAGTATTTCTGAGAAAATTAGTTCTTATAATGACAAAGTAAGAAAAATTATAAAATGACAAAGAGAAGAAACTCTAGAGAATGAAACAGAAGAATTAAAAAAACTTAAAAATCAAGAAATAGAAGTAAAAGAAATGATAGCCTCAAAAAAGATTAAAATATGAAAATTACAGGCTAAATTAGGCAAAAAACCAAATATCATTGAAGAGAAAATAGTGCCACAAATAGAAGAAATTAAAAAAGTAGAAGAAGAATGAGAGATAATTTCAGAAAAAACTGGAAAAACAAATATTGAGATTGTTTCAGAAACAATGGAATCTTGAAATATTAATCCAAGAATAAGAAATAAATTATTAATGCGAAAATTAACACTAGATGAGATTATAGAAGATATAGAGAATTCTGAGGAATTTCAGAAACTAATTCCAATAACTATAGATACTAAAAATAAAACTGTAAATCTAAGTCAAGTTAAGCATCCTAATGGTAAATGAGCGATTTATAAAGGCCTTTTGCTTGTCTCAATATTTGGTAAATTATGAAGAGATATTTGATATGAATTATCTTCTTCAATGCCAAAAAGAGATGATGCAATAAATATTTTAAAGCAAATTTTTGAAAAAAGATGATACAAAATAGATTTTACTGAAATTATAAATGAAAAAGTAGAAAAGAAAGAGACTGAACATAAAGAAGAAAAAGTAGAAGAAAACTGAGATACCAAGCCAGAAAAAGATATTTCAAAAGAAATTATTGTTGAAAATTTTAGAGATGATTTTTTTAGGTTTATTAAAGGAAAAGTAGAAAAAATTGAATGAAAATATTCTATAAATTGAGAATTAAAATATTTATTGCTTTTGCCAGAAATTTCTAAAGAAGTATTTTTAGACTTTATTAAAAATCTAAGTGAGTCAGACAAACACGAACTTAAGTTATTTTATCCACTAGAAGCTGATGTTTTAAATTTAATAGATTGTCTTGTACAAGAAAAAATAAGTTATTTAAGAAAAATAGTAAAAGAGAAATCTCAGCACAAACAAGAGAAAATTTCGAGAAAAATCGAAGAAAAAGAAAAAAGTGTAAACGATATTTTAAATGAATATATCGTAGAATTTCTTGAAAATGAAGAAATAGATTTTTTATTAAGTTTTTTGGATGAATCAGGGAAAATTTTGGGTAAGATAGTAAATCTTATTGATCAAGAAGAGATAAATAAAATGGAAAAAAATATAGAGAAAGTAATAGGGCCTTATATTTACATAAAATATTTAGAGAAATATAGAGAAGTATTCTTTGAATTACTTGTTGCAGAATTAGATAAAAATATAGAATCTAGAAAATTATTAAAAAAATCTAATTATTCAAGGGTTGGATTAATTCAAATTTTCAATAAATACATAAACACTTATTTAAAAAACAAAAAAGGACAATTACAAGTTGAAAATAAAGAAACGTATGAAATTTATGAAAAAAGTATAATTAGAGATTATTTGTTTCAAAAAAGAATTTGAATTCCACAGTTTATAAAAGAAAAATGTTCAGATAAATATGCAGCTTTTAGTAATTTATTAATTACAGAATTAAATTGAGAAATAGATAATGAGGAAGAAATATTTGCATTTTTCCTTATTGCACATGAGAAAGATATAAAAAATAATTTTATGGCACATATAAGAAAGATTTACAATTTTTGAGGAGCTCCTCAAAAAATTGAGAAAATATTGGGTGATTATTTTAGGTTAAATAAAGAAAAATTAAGTGAACAACTGACAAATAATAAAAAACATTTAATAGAAAATTTCGAGAAAATTGAGAAAATATTGGGTGATTTAAGAAAAGATATTTCTCCAAGTTGATTGTCTAAAGGAAGTCTCAAAAAATCTCAAAAAAACTGAAAATGATCTTGAATTAATGCTGTTATGGTTAGATGAATTTTGGACTCTTATTTAGAATGATTTAAAAATAAAGCCGGTTTAGAAGATATTAAATTAGATGATGATTTAATCGCTAATTTTAAAGATTTTATAAATCCTACTGTAACACAATTTTTATCTTGATTTAGCAAAGATTCAGACCTAACAAGTGGAAAAGCATGAATTGCAAATTTTTTCTCTGAACAAAAAGAAATCAAAACAAAAAAGATGTTATTTGTAAATTTATTAAAAAAATTACCAGACGCAATAGCTAGTCTCTGAGGTAAAGATGCTAATTTTTCAAATAAATTAGTAGAAAAAATACAAGAATTTAATAACGAGAATTTACCAAAAATTGAAGAAAATCTTAAACAAATTCAAGAAATTTTAGATAATTTAAAGGTTACAGAAAGAGTTAAAAAATTAATTTCCCTTCCTTATTAATTCAATTTTCCCTTCCCTAGTTAATTTCTTAATTCGACATTCCTCCCTCGATGCATCCGAGCGATTATCAAAACTCGCACTGTAAACTAGCTCTACTGGACGACGGGCACTCGTATATTTCGCACCAAGTTTACTATTATTATGTTCCGCAATTCTGCGCTCCAAATCAACTGTAATCCCAGTGTAGAGAGTTCCGTCAGCACATTTGAGAATATATAAATGATACATTTGGTTTTGTTTAAAAAATTTCTAAGATTATAATTTTTTCCGAAAAAATAACAAGAAAAATATAAAAACGACTATAATTTCTAGACTTTTAAATCAAAAAAACTATAATCAGAATATTATTATTAACAAATAAATTATGTGAAGAGATTATAATTGGGATAATGAAGACGAGAATAAGGCTGAGCTTGTAGTTAAAGATTGTAATTGAAATGTACTAAGTAATTGAGATACAGTTATGGCTACAAAAGATTTAAAAGTAAAAGGTTGAGCTGATATCAAAAGATGAGATAAATTTAAAAATATAAGACTTACAGATAATACAGAGGAAATTGAATCTGGAAAGATGGTTTTAAGAACTGAATTTTTTAAGAAAATCTAATAAAAAATTCCCGAAAATTCTCGGGAATTTTTTGAACGATAAACTAAAATTATTTTAATTTGCTGGAGTAGTTGTAGTATCAGCTGGAATTATTTCATTTAATATTTCATCTTCAGTTGAAGAAGAATTCAATTTTTGAAGTAATAATTCTTTTAATTCTAATAATAATTCTTTTTTAGCTTCTAAAGTAGTTTTTGCAACTAAAACATCAATTTTTGCAATAACTTTATTAATAGTTGCAGTTCTTTTTTCTGCTGGAATTTTATCAACAATTGTAAATAATTTCTTTTTTAAAGATTCACTTACTCTTGCCTGTTTTTTAACTTCAACCTTAGCTTTCATATCTTGTGCTTTCATATCTTTTCTAACTTCTACATTATTTATTCTAAGTTCTTTATTTACAAGAATAGTAGCTCTTTTTGCTTCCATAAATTTTTTAAATGCTTCCATTTTAGCTGGATCTACATAAGTTCCTAGAGTTTCTACATGTTTTGTAAAAATTTCTGTTGCCTTAGTATTAAATACCTCTTTATCAAAAGTATTATTTTTTATAGCATTTTGTCACTCTTTAATTAGAGCTTTTACAGCTTCATGATAAGCTTTTAAAACACCTTTTAACTCAGTTTCAAGTTTTTTAAGATCTTCTTTTGAAGCTGGTTTAGCTAAAAATTGTTTAATAAAACCATATTCATCATGAAATTGACTCCAGTTTGCTTGAATTTTTTCTCTGTTTTGCTTAATAGCTTCAGGAGAAATAATTCAAGAAGCAGTAGTTCAAGAAGAAACTGTAACAGTATCTTCATTATTATCTTCGTCTTCATTATCTTCATCAGTAGTAACGGTAGTTTGACCAGAAGATGAATCAGTAGAACCCTCTTCAGTAGTTACAGTTGTGCCACTATCACTAATTGTTGTAGTTTCTCAAGTTGTAGTCATAGTGTCATCTGCGTAAATAGACATTGTTGTTAGCAAGCTTGCTAAAACGAGAGATGTCTTAATTATATTTGCCTTTTTCATAAATTATAAAATTAAATAATAAAATAAGCTTGATAATTCTAGTGTATATAATTTTTAAGTCAATAGTCCAGCGTGAATTAAATATAAATAATGTGAATAAGAGGTGAATAAATTTTTATTTTGATTTTTATTTTTTTTGAATACACTAATACGACACATTAAAAATAACTTTTTAAAATGAAATTTAAACTAGTATCAAATTACAAAACAATAAAGGAACAACAAGAAACCATAAACAAAATAGAAAAATCCATAAAGGATTGAAACAAATATCAAACTGTTCTTTGAGTAACATGATCAGGTAAAACTTTTATAATGGCAAATATTATTGCTGACCTTGGAAAACCAACTTTAGTTATCGCTCATAATAAAACACTTGCAGCTCAATTAGCTCAGGAATTCAAAGAGTTTTTTCCTGAAAATGCTGTAAATTATTTCGTGTCATATTATGATTATTATCAGCCAGAAGCCTATGTTGCAAAAACTGATACTTATATAGAAAAAGAGGCGACAATTAACGAAGAAATAAATCGTCTTCGTCACTCAGCAACTGAAAGTTTACTTACTCGTAAAGATGTTATAATTGTGGCTTCTGTTAGCTGTATTTATAGTATTTGAGAAGTGGAAGAATATCTAGAGCAAGTTATTGATTTTGAAGTTTGAAAAAGATATAGTTTTGAAAAAATTATAAGTGATTTAGTTAATTTACAATTTAAGAGAGCGACATCTGATTTTAAGCCATGAACTTTTCATATTCTCTGAGATATTGTGGAAATTTTCCCATCTAGTACTGAGACAGTTTGGACTCTTGATTTTTTCGGAGATGAGCTCGAAAAAATTACCAGAAGAAATTCGCTCTCAAACGAAATATATGAATACAAAAATAAAATATCAATTTTCCCCGCAAAACACACTGTAACAACACATGGAAAGATAGAGTCAATAATACCATTAATAAGGCAAGAATTAAAGGAAAGACTAGAAGTTTATGAAAAAAATAATGAACTTGTAAAAGCTGAAAGATTAAAAACAAAAGTGGAATATGATATAGAAATGATGCAGGAAACCTGATATGTAAATGGAATTGAAAATTATAGTATGTATTTATCTGGAAGAAAAACTGGCGAAACTCCGCCAACTTTAATTGATTTTTTCTGAGATGATTTTATTACCTTTGTTGATGAATCTCATATTACAATTCCCCAAATTGGCGGAATGTATGCCGGAGATAGAGCCAGAAAGGAAAATTTAGTGCAAAATTGATTTCGTCTTCTCTCAGCTTTTGAAAATAGACCACTTAGATTTGAGGAATTTGAGAAAAAAATATGACAAACAGTTTTTATTTCTGCTACTCCAGGAAATTATGAGGAAGAAAAATCAAGCGTAATTGCTGAACAAATTATAAGACCAACTGGGCTACTTGATCCTCAAATTGAAGTAGAAGATATGCAATTTATGGTGGATGATTTGATGAGAAATATTAGAGAAACAAAAGAAAGAAACGAAAGAGTTTTAATAACTACAATAACTAAAAGATCATCTGAAGAACTTGCTTCATATTTGGCTTCTTCTTGAGTAAAAGTTGCCTATCTTCACTCTGAAATTGAGACAATAGATAGACTTGAAATTTTGAGAAACCTAAGAACTGGAAAAATCGATGTTTTGGTTTGAGTAAATCTACTCAGAGAATGACTTGATCTACCAGAAGTCTCATTTATTTGAATACTAGATGCTGAAAAACAATGATTTTTGAGGTCAACTAAATCTCTTCTCCAGATAATTTGAAGAGCATCAAGAAATGCAAACGGAAAAGTCACAATGTATTCTTACAAAAAACATATTTCAAACGCTATGCAAGAAGTGATAGATATAACTACCAAAAGAAGAAAAATTCAAGAAAAGCACAACAAAGCAAATAATATAACTCCAACTACAATTTTCTCAAAAATTAAAGAACTTACAATGACAAAGAAAACGTCTTTAAAGCTAGAAAAGTGAGAAAATCTTAAGTCAAAAATTAAGAAATTAGAACTCGAAATGGATGTAGCATCAGTAAATCTTGATTTTGAAAAAGCCGCAGAACTAAGGGATATTTTAATAGAATTAAAGAAAAAGTAAAATTTTATCTGGAACGGAACGATTGCAATCGCTCCCTACATTAATTAATTTTATTTTGAAACACTACAAACCTCTAGGTTATTAAAAATTGAATAATTTGAGTAAATTAAAATTAAAAAACTAAGGACTTTGAGTTCTAATCATCAAAAAGGTAGAAAACTTAAAAATGAAGATAATCACAAATAAGTTGCTAAAGATATACTACAAGCTGGGCATCATCCAGCCAAAACTCATAAAAATCATCCAGCTCCTCAAACTCAAAATTTTTTTAAAGAATTTCAACTAAAAAAACAAATTTTATAAATAGAACCTCAAATAAAAAGTGAAAATAAAATAGCAATTGAAATCTCTAAAAAAATTTGAATATAAAAATAAGTTGCTCCATAATTTCATCTTATAAGTGGATAATTATTGAAATGAAAAAATATATATCAAATAAGCGAAATCGAAATCAAATAAGCAAGTAAAGAACATTTTCTTTTAAAAATTTTGAAGATATTTTTAAAAAATGACTGCTTATTTTTTCATTTATTAATAAATTTTAGTAGATTTTCTAGATTTTTGTTAAACATTTTCTTCGTTTTTTCTAATTATAAAATAAGCCATAAATAAAAGTAAAAAAGTGGAGCTAATTCAAGATAATACAATATTCTTGTCTCATAATTTTTTTTCAAATTCTTCTTTATTTGAGCTAAAATTAAGACTAAATTCTTTTTTGGTCTTTACTTTGCTTGCGACTTTTTTCTTTTTCTTTTTAGGTTTTGAGAGAATTTTATTTACTTTTATTGTAAAATTCAATTCTTTCAATGCATTATAATCTTTATCCAAAATTTTTAAAGTTAAATTATAATTTCCTGGTAAATAGTGTATGCTTTTTGGATTAAACCCGATAAATTCCTCTCAATTTCAGAAATTCCAAGTGTAAATCAATTCCTTATTTTCATTTGGAAATAATGAAAAATTAATAGAACAAAAAGTTTTAGTTTTGCAAATTATATAATCAGTTCAAATTTCTTTATCTTTTGATTTTTTTCATTGAATAATAATTTTATAATCTTCTAAATTTATATTTTCATTTTCTATTTTTGTTTCATTAATCATATCTTTCGCAAGACTAATTTTTTCTTTAACAATATCTTTTTTTCATAAAAAATAAATTTCATCTAAAAATTTCACATAAGTATTTAAAGAAAAATCAGGAAATACAGTACTTAATTCAATATTAAAATCTCAATTATTGTCAGATATTGTGCTATATTTAAAATTATTTAAGTCATTAATATCTCAGGCAAAAGCCAAAAGACTATTAATTCCTCCCATTTTTAAGGGGAGGTTAGGTGGGGTAAATAAAACTCAAGATTGGCTTTCTCCCTCTCCCTTCGGGAGAGGGCTGGGGTGAGGGTTTTTTGGTAATAATTCAAAATAAATATCTAAATTAGGTAAAATATTTCAAGAAATCAAAATTTCTCAGGTTTCTTTCTTTTTTGTTGAAATTTTAAGATATTTTTTTAAAAAAGCTTCCATTTTTTTCTTGAAAAGTATCTTGTCTTCAATGGCTAAAATCTCGGCTAATTCCTTATCTAAATCATTTTCTTTTTCTTTTTTTAGGATTTCTTCTAAAATTATTTTATCTAGCTTTACTTCGGAGTTAAAATATTTAAAAGTCTCCTTATCGGACCAAATTCAAACTTTATTTTTTTGAGCAAAATCTCATATTTTTTCAAATTCTTTAGCATATTTAAAAGGAAATCTTAAATAAACTCTTCAATATCACATCGAGATTATAGATTTATTAAACATAACTCAATCAATCCGCACATAAGCCAAAATTCTTCAATATTTATCAAATCTATCAAAATCAAATTCTAGATTTATTTCCCTGCCCTCAAGTGATAATTTAGTAAAATCTGAAGCTTCTTTTCAAAAAAGTTCAATTTTTTTATTTGGATGAACAGTTTCTGGAGTATCAACTCAAATTAATCTAATCCTTTCTTCCCTTCAATTAAGTAAAACAACAATAGTATCACCATCTATAACTCTGACAACTTTTATATTTTTATTTAAATCTTCATTTTTAGAAATAATATATCAGTCTGGCACATTATAATCCCACGAAATTGAATCCAAAACTTCTCCATTACAAATAAAATTTACACTATCTTTGTCATTATTTAGAGATAAATTTGTGTCTAATTTATAGAATTTTTTAAAAGATTTTGATTCAATAAAAGTGTTTTTAAATTTAAAGGCTTTTGATCATTTTCAAATATCATCATCAAGTGTACATCAATTAAGGCTAACTTTTGTATCTCAAATATTTTCAAGCTCAATCCACTCAAAATTATCATTTCAATAAGGATTTGGATTAACTTTTGAGATTTTTATATTTGAAATATTTGAGTCTAAAAGAGTATTTTCAATAATTTCTTTTTCTAATTCTAAATTTTTATCTGGAAGAGAGACAAAAACTTCAAAATAATTCTCACTTATATTTCAATTTTTATCTTTTATTTTAAGAATTACATGATAATTTCAAATTTTATAAATTAAGCTAGCTGGGTTTTCTTTATCTGAAGTAGTTCAATTTCAAAAATCCCATAAGTAAGCCAATTTATCACCTGTAGAATGCTCGGAAGTAAAATTAATACTACATTCGTCCGTATAACAATATACGTTATTTCAATATTGTTTCTTAGTCTTTCAGATAGTTCACTGTAAGGTTATTAGAGCTTTTAGTGAAGTTGTAGAAATTTGGCTAATTTGAGAAGAAACTTGAGTTCATCCAGCCTTATAAAGATTTGAGATATTTATAGAAGTTTCTTTATAATTAGTGTTATTTCATTTATCAATTATCCTGAATTTTATAGTATAATTTCCAGGTAAAAAATGGACATAACTGGGATTACAATCATTATCTTCTGTTGTAGTAAGGCCAAAATCCCACAGACAAATAAAACTACTTTCATTTCAAGAAAAACTATTTTCACCAGTAAAATTAACCGAGCAGTTTGAAGAATTGCAAGTTAAACCATTTGAAAGTCAACTTTGAATTGTAATAACTGGATTTGGAATTTCAATATTCTCATAAACATTTAAAATTTGAATAATTTTTTCCTTAAAATTAGATGAATTTGTTTTATCAATTATTTTAAATTTTATATTAAATATTCCACTTCAGAAAATAACAGAAGTTGGATTGCAATCATTTTCTTCTCAAGTTATAAAACCAAAATCTATTTCACATCTATAATCACTTTCACTAAAACTACCCGAAAATGAATTTTCTAAATTAAAATTAACCTTACATTCGTCTTTTGTTTTATCACATTTATAGCTATTTTCTCAAGTTTCTAAAATATAACTCGGACTTTGAAAATCTATAATTATTTCAGGAATTTCAATTAGAATATTATTTTCATCACTAATAATTTCTCAAGAACTATTATTACTTTCTGGTAAATTTGGGGGATTCTCTGGAACAATTTCTTCTGTTTTATTAAAAATATTTCATAAATTATAATTATTAAAAGAAGTTGTAAGACTCAACGCATCTATCTCATTTCAAAATAAATCTTTTATTCAAATTCAAGATAAACTCTTAAGACGCAAATCACTCGCAGTTGTGTTATTTATGATTAAATTTAATTTTGAATTATCTTGCTCAACTAAATTTAATCCTAAAATATTTCATGACAAATAAAAACCTGATACAATTCCAGTTAGTGTATCTATTTTAAAGGTCGCAAGTCATCCAGTATTTGAATAAATTTTAATTTTTGATAGATCAAGTGATCCTGTGAGAGTTTTATCATATTCAAGTTCCAGTGTGTCTATTTTTCAATTAGAATTTTTATCAAAATAATAAAACTTCTGTTCTTTTGGTATTGAATTCGGATCTTCTATACTTCAAGTTGAAACTATTTCTCAAGTTCAATCATTAATATCTGGTGTAATTTCAGGAGGAGCTTCTGGAGGAATTTCTAGAACCTCCAAAGTTCTATTAAAAATATTAGCGGAGTTATAGCTATTAAATGAGGTTGTTAAGCTTAGCTTTGTCATTTCAACTCCTGATAAGTCAGTAATTCCTATTCAAAGTAGACTTTTTAACCTTAAATCACTTGTTGTAGTATCATTTATAATTAAATCAAGCTTTGAATTATCTTGTTCAATAAGCGATAAATCAAGTAAATTTCAAGACATAATATATCAAGAAAAATAGCCAATTTCAGAATTAATTTTGAAAGTAGCTAATCACCCAGTGTTTGAGTATAATTGAAGTTTTGAAAAATCTAAAGTACCTGTGATTTGGGAGTTAAATTCTAACCTAATTCTATCTACTTTTTGGTTTTTATTGTCATCATAATAATAGAGGTTTGTAGCCTCGAGTCCCCGAGAAAAATCAATTTTGAAAAAGAGAAAAACAAAAAGAAAAAAGAAAACTTTTTTCATTTTTAATTAGTTAAGATTAAATTAATATCTAAAACTAAACTCAATTTAATTATAAATAATTTATTTTAATTTCAAATCTTTTTTGAAAAATTCACATAATGATTATTTAACTTCACCTTAAATTATTCGGTAATTTTTTAGTAATATCAAGATTTAAAAGTGATTTCATTTGTGTTATCGCGACTTTATTTAATGTTTCCAATCTCAATGTCTGCTTAACTCACATTTTGATAAATTCTGCATTCATACTCTCTATATTTGCCAAGATTATAAGTTGCTCAATAGTTGCTTCATCTCTAATATTTCATTTATTTCATAAATTTTGTTCTCTCCATTCTTTTGCTGTCATACCAAATAAAGCCTTGTTTAAAATATCGGCTTCATCGGCATAAACAAAGTTTATATCCTGAACTGAAAGCTCTTTTGGAATTAAATTCTCTTTTATGGCATCAGTATGGATTTTATAATTTATTTTTGTTAAAAATCTTTTAGCACTCCAATCAAGAGTTTTTAACTCTTCTTGTTTGAGTCTTTGAAATTCTTTGATAAAATAAAGTCTAAATTCTATAGAAATCCAATTTGCAAATTCAAAGGCTATATCTTTATGAGCAAAAGTTCAACCGTATTTTCAAGATTTAGAAATAATTCAAATAGCATTTGTATTTTCAGCCCATTTTTTAGGACTCATCAAAAATGAATTTAATCAAGCTTCTTTTTTAAACCCCTCGAATTCGTGGGGTTTAAAATTTGGATTATTTAAAGTTTCCCATAATCATAAAAATTCAATAGTATTTCTGTTTCTCATCCAACTTTGAATTAAAACATCACTTTTATCTCATTTATATTTTGAAATATCAGTAAGGCTTATAAAATCATCATCATTGAATTTTATAAATTTTATTGGAGTTCATAGAACCTGAAGTTGTGGTTTCATAAATTAACGAGATAGATTTAAAAATTAAAAACATCTACAACTTTACCGTTAATCTCAATTGTATCATCTGAAGTAATAACTATTGGATGATGAATTTCATCAGTTGATTCTGGAATTAGATAAACTTGTTCTCATTCTTTTTTGATTTTTTTTACTGTGGCGCAAGAGTTAACTACACATACGTAAGCCCCTGATAAATCATCATTCCAATTAATAGATTTGTCAACCAAGATAAAAGATCAATCTTCAATATTTTTTCAATTTACTTTAAATTTATTCATAGAAGTTCACTCTACTTTTACACAAAAATATTTTTTTAGATCTCATTTAATTAAATTTTTAGAAATATGAAGATATCAGGCATCAACTTCCTCAGCATAATTAAGAGGTCTTCCTGCATTTACAACTCCAAAAATAGGAATTGGAATTGCAATTTGGGATGCCACAATTCTGTCTCAAAGCTTAATTCATCTGTATCATCCAGCTCTTCTAATATATCATTTCTCATCAAGATATTCTAAAAACTGAGCCACACTTCTCTTATTTTGAATTCACAAAATATTTTGGATTTCTTCCAAAGTTGGACTTTCTCAATGTTTTAAGATGTAATCTTTTATAACATCAAATACCTTTTGTTGCTTAGGTGTTAACATAAATTATTAATTTAAAAAATAAATATACACCAAGTATATATATAAGTATATAAAAAGCAAATTTATTTTCAAAAATTGTTAAAATAAAAACTTTATTTGCCACTTTTGGATTTTTTTATATAATTTGCGTGTTTTATAATTATTTAATTTAATATGGAATTTAAGAATTTAAGTCTGAAGGAAATTATCGCCTGAATAAAGGCAAAAAAGTTTTCTCAAAAAGAAGTTTGGGATTATTTTCAGGAAAGAATTAAAAAACTCGATCCAACGCTTGATGCTTTTAATTTGGTTAATTCTAATTTTGTAGAAAAAGATATTAATTCTACTCTTGCCGGAGTGCCAATTTGAGTGAAAGATGTATTTTGCGAAAAATGAGTTACAACTACAGCATCATCTCGTATGCTTGAAAATTTCGTGCCTCCATATAGTGCAACTGTTATAGATAGGCTAAACAAAGCTGGAATGTCGAGCGCTGGTAAACTTAATTTAGATGAATTTGCAATGGGATGAAGTGGGGAAAATTCAGCCCTTAGAATTACAAAAAATCCTTGGGATATAACTCGTATTCCTGGTGGTTCTAGCTCTTGATCTGCGTCAAGTGTAGCTTCTGGAATGATACCAGCAGCACTTGGAACCGATACAGGTTGAAGTATTAGACAACCTGCTTCAATGTGTGGAATTGTCGGATTTAAACCAACTTACGGACTTAATTCTAGATGGTGAGTAATGGCAATGGCGTCATCTCTTGATACTCCAGGAACATTTACAAAAACTGTAGAAGACGCTGGATTATTATTTGGAATAATGAGCGGATTTGACCCTCTTGACTCAACTAGTGAGAAAGTAGATACAAAAATTGACCCTTCAATTTGGAATAAAACTGATCTAAAATGAGTAAAAATTTGAGTACCAAAAGAGTATTTTATAGATGGAATTGAAGCTTGAGTAAAATCTGAAATTGAAAAAAGTATTTCAAAACTAAAAGAACTTTGAGCTGAAATAATTGATATTAGTTTGCCTCATACAGAGTATTGACTTGCTGTTTATTACATTGTAATGCCAGCAGAAGTATCGACTAATTTATCCCGTTATGATGGGGTTAGATATGGTTATGCAAATGATGAATGACTTGGAATTAATGAATTACTGAAAAAAAATAGAGCCGAATGATTCTGAAAAGAAGCTCAAAGAAGAATAATGTTGGGTAGTTTTGTACTTTCGAGTGGTTTTTATGATGCATATTATAAAAAAGCATCTTTAGTCAGGGAATTAATTAAAAAGGATTTTGAGGAAGCTTATAAAAAAGTAGATGTAATTATTACCCCAACTGCACCATCTGTAGCTTGGAAAATCTGAGAAAAAGTAGATGATCCACTTAAAATGTATTTATCTGATATTTTTACTGTAAATGGAAGCTTGGCTCAATTGCCATGATTATCAATTCCAGTTTGATTTGCAAAAAGTGAAGATAGCGAGCAAGTTGAATTACCAGTTGGACTCCAAATTCTCGGACCAAAATTTTGAGAACAAAAAGTATTTGAAGTATGACATGTTCTAGAACAATCACTAAAAGACTATATTTGAAGTAAAAAACCAAAAATATGAAATTAATATCTTTCAATGTAAACTGAATAAGATCTAATATCCAAAAATGATTTTTGGATTATTTAATTAGTGAAAATCCGGATATTATCGGACTTCAAGAAGTGAAAGCACAGGAAAATGAACTTCCTATCAAGATTGATTTAATGTCTTTGGGCTATGAGATTTATTGGAATAGTGCAAATAAAAAATGATATAGTGGAACTGCGGTTTTTACTAAAATCAAACCAATTTCAGTGAGCTATTGACTTTGACTTCCAGAACACGACGAAGAATGAAGAATAATTACGCTTGAATTTAAAGATTTTTATTTTATCACTGTCTATACTCCAAATGCAAAGCGCGAGCTTGAAAGACTGGATTATCGCCAACTTTGGGACTCTCTTTTTCTAGATTATATGAGAAGATTGGAAGTTAACAAACCAGTTATAGTTTGTGGAGATTTAAATGTGGCGCATCAGGAAATTGACCTTACTAATCCTAAATCAAACAAATGAAATGCAGGATTTACACCTGAAGAAAGAGAATGATTCTCTAAATTTATAAGTTCTGGTTTTATTGATACTTTCCGTTATTTCTATCCAGACAAGACCTGAGAATATTCATGGTGGAGTAATTTTGCTAATTCCAGAGCTCGTAATATTGGCTGGCGTATTGATTATTTCCTAATTTCAAATATCCTAAAAGATAAGCTAAAAAAAGCTTTTATTAGACAAGAGGTGAGATGATCTGATCATTGTCCAGTTGGGATTGAGATTGAAATTTAATTTTATTTTGGAAATCTTTTATATATATCTTTTCTATGTAAAAATCTCTCTAATACAATTAAATTATTTTCAAAGGTAAATCAAAGTCTATAATTTCAAATTTTGATTCTATAAATATTTTTATATCATCTTAATTTTTTAATATTTGAAATTTCTTTTATAGAAGAAGAATCTTTTAAGGTAAATATTATACTAAATAATTTATCTAAAATATTTTTATCTAAATATTTCAAATCATCATCAAAAGATTTTTTATATTCTACTTTCATAAATATTTCTTTTCAAGAACCTTAATATCAAAAGTTTTAGTATCTTCATTTTCTTGAATAATTTCTCATAAATAATAATCTTCTAATTCCTCAATGAAATCCAATACATTTTTATATATTGTCTTTTTTAATTGAATATCTTGCGTGAAAGTAATAGTAGTCATATTATTTTGAATATTAAAATTAAATTACAAAAATTGTAATAATATTTAGTGTAAAATCAAATTTATTTTACTTCACTACCACCTTCCCTCATTTATAATCAAGCTCCAACTCATCTCATTCATTAATTTTTCCTGATAATATTAGAGTTGAAAGCTCATTTACGATGTGTTTTGTGATAGCTCTTTTGAGTGGACGAGCTCAGTATTCTGGGTTGTATCATTCTTTTATTAAGAAATTTTTAAGCGCTTCACTAAAATTTAACCTAATATTTTTTTCTTGTAAACGCTCAATTACCTCGGCTAAAGATATATCTATAATTTTGGTTAATATTTCTTTATCTAGAGGATTAAATACAATTATATCATCAATTCTATTTATAAATTCTGGGGTAAAATGTTTACTTAGCTGTCAGATTACTTTTTCTTTTATTTCAGAGAATTTTGACAAAATTTTTGGTTTTTTTGATTTTTCTGACACGTCAAATCATATCTCTCTATTTTCAAAAGAAAACTCCTTACTTCAGATATTTGAAGTCATTATAATTATTGTATTTTTAAAATTAACTGTTCTTCATTTACTATCTGTAAGCCTTCCATCGTCTAGAATTTGCAAAAATATATTAAATACATCGCGGTGAGCTTTTTCTATTTCATCAAATAAAATTACAGAGTATGGCTTTCTTCTTACAGCTTCGGTTAGTTGACCTCACTCATCGTGTCCTATATAACCTGGAGGTGATCCAATAAGGCGAGAAACTGAGTGAGATTCCATATATTCTGACATATCTATTCTTATAAACGCATTTTTGTCATTAAATAATTCTAGTGCAAGAGCTTTGGCAGTTTCAGTCTTTCCTACTCCGGTTGGTCCGAGAAATAAAAAGCTTCAAATAGGTTTTTTCTCATCACTAAGTCCGGCTTTATTTCTTTGAATTGCTTGAGAAACTAATTTCAAAGCTTCATCTTGTCATACTACATTTTTTTGAAGTCTAGAGAATAGATGAAGATATTTTTCTTGATCTTTTTCGACAAGTTTTCAAACAGGAATTCCTGTCCATTTTGAGATAATTTCAGCAATATCTTCAATTCAAACACTATCTTTTAAATATGAATCTCAGCTTTTTTTGATTTGCAATAATTCATTTTCTAGATTTACAATTTCTTTTTCTAAAGCTGGAATTTCTCAATATCTAAGCTTCGCAACTGCCTGATAATCAAATTTTCTCTCAAAATCATCGGCTTCTATTTTTAATTTATCTATGTTTTGTTTTAGCTCTTTCATTTTCACTATCAAGTCCTTTTCTTTCTGCCATTTAGATAATTTTGTTCTAAGAAGTTCTTGTTTATCTGCTAATTGTTTTTCTATTTCTTGTAATTTGGAACGATTAGCATTATTCCCTACATTTTGCTCTTTCTCATTTTTTAAAGCCTCTTTTTCAATCTCAAAAGATCTAATTTCTTTCTCTAAAATATCAAGCTCAACTGGTTTTGAAGTTGAACTCATTTTTACACTAGAAGCAGCTTCATCAATTAAATCAATCGCTTTATCTGGTAATTTTCTATCACTTATATATTTACTACTTAATTCCACCGCAGCAACTACGGCTTTATCAGAAATTTTTATTCAATGAAATGTTTCATATCTGTCTTTTATTCATCTCAAAATCGCAATAGCGTCCTCTTGGTTTGGTTCATCTACCATAACAGGTTGAAATCTACGCTCAAGAGCTTGATCTTTTTCTATATATTTGCGGTATTCATTAATTGTTGTCGCTCAAATAACTCTAATCTGACCACGAGCAAGTGCTGGTTTTAAAAGATTTCCAGCATCAGTAGAACCTTCTTGATTTCAGGCTCAGACAATTGTATGAACCTCATCAATAAATAAAATTATTCCACCATCTGATTTTTCTACTTCTTTAATTACTGATTTTAATCTTTCTTCAAATTCTCATTTATATTTAGCTCCAGCAATAAGAGATCCCATATCTAGAGACATAATTTTTTTATTTTTTAAATTATCTGGAATATCGTTTTCCACAATTTTGCGGGCAATTCACTCTACAATAGCAGTCTTACCTACTCCAGGATCTCAGATAATTACTGGATTATTTTTCTGTCTACGAGATAATATTTGGATGGTTCTTCTAATTTCACTTTCTCTTCCTATAACTGGATCTATCTTTCACTCTTTGGCTAATTCCACTAAATCTATGGTATATTTTTTAAGAGATTCATAAATATTTTCTGCATTATTTGAAGTCACTTTTTCACCATTTCTAAGAGTCTCTATTTCTTTTTTGTATGAGATAAAATCAATTTTCTCACTATTAAAAATATCTTTTATGCTACTCGCTTTCTCAATTAAACTCAAAAATAAATGCTCTTCTGTGATATAATTATCTTGCATAGTATTTGCTAAATTTTGAGAAAAGGCAAGAACTTGATTAAATTCGGTAGATACTCAAAGTGAAACATTTTGACCAACGAGAGTCGGAAGTGAATTTACTTTTTGTAAAACTTTTGAAAAAAGTCAATCTATATCTATTTTAAGTCTTCCTAAAATTTCTAGATTAATACTATCTTTTGATTGTAATATAGCCAATAATAAATGAGATGATTCGAGAGTTGAATTATTATTTCAAATAGCTATATTTTGAGCTTCTTGCAATCTAGAAGAAGCGGAAATTGTATATTTTTCTTGCATAATTTTATAAGTTAAAAATTATTTCTTAGCACACGCATTATATACGTGCTAATTATAAAGTCAAGAGAATTTAAAAAATACATAATTTCTTATGTATTTAAAGCTATTTATTTAATTTAAAATTCTAAAAATTACACACTTATAAACGGGGCAAAAACAAGCCTGTAATCTTCTCCTGTATTTGATAAATTTAGATAATCTAGATTTATTTGGCTTCTGTATCCTGCATTTCATCTTTGGGTAAGATAGTATCCTGTAGTTTTGATATTGAAAAAAATATCATAATCCTTACACCATCTCGGACAAATCGAATCAGTTGCTGTTATTCACTTTAAAGGATTTTTGATACCACAAGTATCACATAATCTTCCTGTAAAAACTACAGCCCAAGGATAGTAAATATCAAGATTTTTATTTGAGTAATTGGCTTTATTATATAATTCTTCTCTTTTTTCCAAATAATCAATTCAGACATTTTTTATATTAAATTTATCTAAAAAAGTTTGAAAATATTTATTAGAGAGCTCACTTGATGAGTAAAATTCCTTTTGATTTTCTACTATACTTTCTCTTAAAATCTCAATTTCTCCGCTTGTTTTATTTTTAATACTTTCTCCAGCTGGATGAGCTTCATATCAATAAGTATCAATTAGTGGATTTTTGAGAGTTTTATGGATTAATCTCCCAATAACTGGTTTTAAATTTGTGTATTTTTTATTTAATAAATTTAAAACTCCAAAATCATTTACAACAATCTCAAGTGGAGTTTTTGATTTAATATTATTTAAATAAGTGAGAGTTTCTTCAAGTCTTTCTAGCATTTTATCGCCAACATACGGAGTTACAAGCGTAAAAATACGAGCCTTATGTGGTGGATATGTTTTATTAAACTCAAGAAATTTTTCATAAGCTTTTTTGACTTCGTCTTGAGTTGGAGCTAGAAATTCACAATTATCACTTCCGTAATAAATTCAACTAATTTTCCCAAAAACATCTTTTCAAAATTTCTTCTTTAACTCCCTAATTGAGCTAAAATTAATATCATATTGTGGACTTAAATCACTTGCAATTTCTCATTTATAATTATTCATAATAAAACCCGCGATATCTCTATCTTCTTTAGTTGATAACAAATATCATTCGAGCAATAAATCGAAATGTGTTAAATTTGTAGGCAAGTGAATATGTAAGTTCATTTTTTGTTTTTAAAAATTATTTTCTAACATTTTTCTAAACCATAATTTATCTCAGAAAATATAGGTTAAATCATAGCTAACTCTCTCAATACTTGAGCCTCTGTCTATATATTTTTGGATTTCTTTTTGGTCATTTTTTTCAATTAATTCCTTGATTAAATTAAGTTTTTGCATATTTGCTCTTCATCTAGTTGGGAATTTCACGGTTTCTATATTTGGGAATTGAGAAAAATATAGGTAAGCAAAAATATTTAAATTATCATTTCTATTATAAGTTTTATTAAGATATTCGGCTTTAATATTAGAAATTCCGAGAGTTTCTTTTAACTTTTTAAAATAAAATTCAATTCAAGTTTTTATAGATTTTTCGAGCTCAGTTTGCAATTTTATTTCTTTAAAATCTAGTCTAGAATTAGCATATTTAAGTCATTTAAGATAGTTTAGAATTTTTTTATTTCTCTTGGATTCTAAACTTTGCAATCAATCATAAAATAAATCTGGTAAGTTTTTATTTTGTTTTAATAATTCTTTTAGTCTTTCCTCTTGTTTATCTGAATTTTGAATAAAATTATATTCCAAATTATCTACTAACTCCCCTATTTCATCAAAATTGTTTTTATAGTTATTATCAAGAAATTTTAATTTTTCTTCAACGGATAAATCTTTATCTAAAATAATTTTTTTATAATCTGGCTTACTTGATTTTTTTACATCGAAATTATCTAAAATAACTGTGCAAATATCTCTGTCTCAATATTTGTGTTCAGCAAAACAAAGCCCATTATTGTATCTACAAAAATCCCCTTCTCCAAAAACTTCAAATAAAACTTGAGGAAATTCTTTTACGATTTGCTCAATTTCAGAAATTGTTACTTCTCTCGATAAAATAACCTTATTTACACTATAATTTTCAAGCATAAATCTTATAGCTTCTTTGTTATATACAGCCAAAATAGTTGAAATATTTATTTTTTTAGTGAAATTTATACTTTTGAGAAATTCAAGCATTCCGATATTTCCAACAATTACTCAATCAATTAAATCTTTTGTTTCCTCAAGCATTTTCTCTATTAGTGGAAAAGTAAGACCTGAATAATACCAAGCATTAAAATTTAAAAAAAGCTCTAAAGTCTCACCTTTTGAGTTTTTATATTTGTGGATTTCATCAGATATCTGAACTAAAGTCTCTAAATCTGTAATTTGTTCATGCTCACTAAATCTCCCATTTGGGCTCACCTCAAAGCCAAACTTCTCATGCCAATAGACAGGGTTATATCCGGTGAAAAATTCGCTCGCTCAACCATCTATTAATTCCTTAATATAAGCGCCCACTTCCTTTTTATCTCTTCATTTTGATTTAAAACCAAGTCCGACAATTTGCTTAAACATATTTTATTTATTTATGGCAAGCCAGTTGGGTCACCCTACTGGTTTTTATTGTATAACAAAAGGGTTTTACAATAAAGTAAGTCTAGTATATGGGTCATAATGAAAAAATCAAATAAATGTTACAAATATTACATATAAAAATAAATATAAATTTCATTTTACTAGATATCTTATATAATAAGAACCACATAAGTTTATTTAATTAGTTTATATATTTTAACTATTAATCTATGAAATACTTAAAAGAATTCTCATATTATAATGATCTATATGACAAATTTACTATAAAAGAATGTAAAGAAATTATAGAAAATGTAATAAAATATGAAGAATCTAAGGATAAGCCCTGAGAAAGAAAAATTAGAAGTAATATTTATGAGATACCTGTATCATTTGCCATGGTTAACAGAGCTTTAAGTAAAAAAGGAATTATAGAAAAGCGGATTAAAGATGATAAAGAAAAGGATAAATGGATTGAATCTATTAAAACTCCAAAAATAAAATGTGATAATTGTAATATTTTAATGAGTGTTATTGATAATAATATTCTTGGTTGATATTGAGATGAAAAAGAAAGAATATTATTTACTTATAATTGTGAGAAATGTAATAAAAGGAAATGAGTTTATAATAATTGAGAAGTTTATATTCCCAAGCCTCATCTATGTCCGAAATGTAATATAAAATTAAAAACAGATATAAAAGATGAATTAAATAAAACAACGATAATTTATTATTGTAGTAATTGTGAATATAAAGAAATAGATGAACTTGATTTACATAAAAAGGAAGGAAATCTTGACTTTGAAAAAGATAGAGAAAAATTTTGTATTTCAGAAGATGAAGCATATAAGTTAAAAACTGGAGTAGAAAAATTTTATAAAAATATTTATGATATAATAAATTGAACAGACCCCGCAAGTATAGCTAAAAAAGAAAAAGACTTAAAATATAAGCCCTTAGAAAATATAAAAAGATTTACAGTTAAAGAATTGGAGATATATTTATGTCCCCTATTAGAAGAAAAATGATTTACAAATTTTTCTTTATGAAAAGCTGAAATTGATAAGGAAATACATGTTTATTTTACCATTATAGATAAAAGTGATAAAGCAGCAAAATATACTAGTAGAATTAGATTAAGAAAAGCTATTAATGATGCAATAAATAATACTAATTGGTTTTTTATGAATAGTTGAAAGCTAGATGAAAGATTATGAGTTATACAATGAAGATTAAAATGAGTTGATAATAATGATGAATTATTAAAGCTAATTGAAAAAAGAAATATAAAATAATATATTATTTTATATTAATAGCAACATAAGCTACCTTATGTTAAGTGTTTTTATTTTATTGCATTTTTGTGGAAATGTATATAGTATTTAGGGTTTAGTTTTTTAGAAAATTTAATATGAAATATTGAATTAAAAAAATAAAAACTATATATAATATCAAAAAATAGACAAAATAGTATATATTTGAGAACCCTAAGAATTTACTATAAAATAATGTAAAACATATGGAACACCTAATGAATGACAATAAAGAAATTGCTGAAAATTTAAAGAAAGGTCTTTTCTATCCTAATTTTAAATTTGTAATATTTTTAGGCAACAATTTGGAAAATATTATTAATAACAATTCTGAAGTATATTGAATAACTATTGATCTTGCTTTAGAATACCTTTCAAGATATTCAAGTAATTGTCGTTATGTTATGATGAATTATACTCATATATCAGATAAAATGATGGAATGATATACAATCCATACTAATTTAAACTTTTGAGAAAATGATAGTAAATTTCCTATTTTTAATTTTAATGTATTGAATCAATATTTCTATCAAAACTATTGAGTTTCTTATTGAAGTTTTATAGCATTATCTCAAAATACTCATAAATCTATATTACTTAATTTACAATTCCTATACATGTCTGAATTAAGTTTTTATAATTTCTTATCTCAAAAAATATCAAGTAGTAATAATTTATCAACAATAGATTTTGAAAATATAGCGGAATCATTCCTATATTCATTTTTGTTTATTGATGGGATAATAAAAAAATATAAAATAAGAATGAGTCAGAATCCCAAACCTCTTTCTCATGATTTTAAAATGGAGGATGATGAATACTTTTATATATTATTTTCTGCTAAAGATTTGTTTTATAGATTATGAAACAAAGAGAGAATTAAGCTAATTGAAGCAATAATTGATAAGCATTTTATTGACTTTCCTGAATCCTATTGGCAATTACATTATTATAAATTTAAATATATTTATTCGCTTGATAGTCAACATATTAAAGATTTATCAAGAATATCAAAAATATTATTATCAAAGCAATTATATGGAATCGATTTTACTGAATGTAAATTATTTATTGATATTGAAGAAATATTAAACACTAAAGATTATGATTTATTAGATAAAAAAATTGAAGCATTTGAATTAGATACTCAAAAAGATTTAGTTTGATATGCTAAATTATATAATAATAAAATGTTTATTAATAATGAAACTATTAGTAAGCAAGCAATGATGAATTTCTTAGAAATATTGAGACTAGGTTTACAAATTAAATCAAATTTTTGAGATGAAAAATTAATAATATTATGAATAGAAAAAATTATATGATTATTGAATGATATTGTTTATAGATTAATATATAATTTTCAATGAGCTTTATCATTTAGATTTGATTTATATAAACTATTACTTGATATTGATAATCATAGTATTAATGAATTAAAAGAAACTCTAAATTTCATTGAAAATATTAAATCTGATTACTGATTTAAATCAGAAAATGAATTAAAAATATATAATGTTATTTCTGAAATTATTCAATCAAAAATTTCTTGAATAAATTATATTCCTGAAGATCTATATATTAGATTTACAAATGAATTAACGGCTATGAGTTTGGAAAACCATATTTTGCTTGCAATAATATATAATCTTCGCAAAGAAAAAATTAATGAGTTAGATGAAGATAAACAAATTAATAATTATATTTATGAAAGCTTGAGAATAATAGAGGAGGATGTTTCAAAATATAAAAAACTTTGAGAAGAAGATATTAGATCAGAAATTGTTTCAATGCTTAAATTATTAACTAGAGTAAATAAAACAAATATAAATATTTGATCTGAATCAAAAAATGCAAACTGAAAAACTGATATTATGATAACAGTAGGTAATAATAAATATATTTTTGAATGTTTAGTTTGGAAGTGAATGAATACATATAATGATAAATATAAGCAACTACTTTGATATTTAACTCCATCAAATAAAAATGCTTGATTAATATCTTTTGTGAAAAATCATAAAAATTATATAACTATTATTAGTGAACTTGAAAAAAATATTAAGGATAATTCTAAAAGTTATAAAAAAGAAAAGGATTATTTTTATACATCAATTAATGAAACAGATATTCATAGTGAATTAAATTTAAGTCATCATATATCATATATAACTGCTAAATAACTAATATGCAAAAATTTCCAGAATTAACTACTGAGCAATTAGAATACTTTAGAAATATTTTTTATAATTCTAAAATTTTTAAAGGTAGAGTTAAAAATATTAGGGGAAAATATTGAATAAAAATTGATAAAAATAAAAAGGAAACTCTATATTCTGATATTATTCAATTTTTTAGAGCCACAAAAGAAGTTGTTGATTTAAAATATACTAAGAAAAATAAAGAAATATGGATCTCTTTTGAATCTGATTTATTAGATATATCTGAATATTTTGGATTGTGAAAATATTATAAATACTTAAAAAACTATATATTATTTAGGTGATTTGAACCATTAGATTTTCAGAAGATAATAACTATTAATATTGATAAAATTAATTTAGAGTTACCTTTTCAGATTACTAAGGAAGAATTTAATAAAATACGGAAAGATATTCAATCAGCACAGAAATCTTCATTTGCAAAAGATTTATTAGATAATAAAAAGATCAAAGAAAGATTTAAGAAGTGAAATTTTGATAATAAGTTATATTATTATAGAAATAAACATTTTAATGAGCCCTTGTCTGATAAAATATTAAAAAATATTGTTGATGATAGTAATAAATTAAACCGGATTTCTGAGATACATAAGCTGAGAAACTCATTGTAAAATAACTTAAAGTTATAAAATAACTCTAATTTTTAAAAAATAGTAAACTGCATTTACACGTGTAGTTTATTTTTTTACCTATTTTATTATGACTAAACAAAATCTTACTATTATTCAAGTTCCAATAAGTGAACTGAATACTGGTGAATATAACCCCAGAAGACATACCAAAAAGCAGTTTTCTGATTTAAAAGAATCTATAAAGAAATTCTGATTTGTAGATCCAATAATAGCTAATTCTAACGAAGTTAGAAAAAACATTGTAATATGATGAACTTTCAGATTAGAAGTTGCAAAAGAACTATGATTTATAGAAATTCCAGTTGTTTATGTAAATATCTCAGATATTAAAAAAGAAAAAGAACTAAATCTAAGACTTAATAAAAATACATGAGAATGGGATTTAGATATTTTAAAAGATTTTGATGTAGATTTATTGCTTGATGTCTGATTTGATAACCAAGATTTATCAGAAATTTGGGATAATATACTTGATATAGAAGATGATAATTTCAATGTTGAAAAAGAACTTAAAAAAATTAAAACTCCAAAATCAAAACTTTGAGATATTTATGAGTTATGAAACCATAGGCTTATATGTTGAGATTCTACAGATTCTAAAGTAGTAAAGAACCTTATGTGAGAAAATAAAACAAATTATATTTATTCAGATCCACCATATAATATCTGATTAAATTATAGTTCTTGAATTTCATCAAATAATAAGTACTGATGAAGTTTTAAAGAAGATAAAAAATCAGAGAAAGATTACAGAGGTTTTATAGATTCAACTATTAAAAATATTTTAAATCATGCGAATACAGATACTCACCTATTCTATTGGTGTGATGAAAATTATATTTGAACCTTACAAGAATTATATAAACAAAATAAAATTGAACATAAAAGGGTTTGTTTGTGGATCAAAAATAATCAAAACATGACTCCAAATCTTGCTTTTAATAAAGTGTATGAACCATGTGTTTATGGAATTATTTGAAAACCATTTATTAATAAGGACTATAAAAATCTAAATGAAATACAAAACAAAGAAATATGAACAGGAAATAAGTGTCATGATGATATTTTTGATTTATTTAATATATGGCTTGAAAAAAGAGAGGATGTAAACTCCTATGAACATCCGACTCAAAAACCACCCACGCTTCATGAAAAAGCCTTAAAAAGATGTACTAAGCTTTGAGATATAGTTGTAGATTTGTTTTGAGGATCGGGATCAACCCTTATAGCCTGTGAACAACTTAAGAGAAAAGCTTATTTAATAGAAATAGATCCAATTTTTGTGGATTTAATTATAAAAAGATACGAAGAATTTAGCTGAAAAAAAGCGAAGAAATTAAACAAATTTATTTATTAAAATTTAATTTATGGAAACAAAAGAAATTATTTTAGAAAACATAAAATTATGAGATATTTTTCAAATATGAGAACATTATCTTATTTATTGAGATAGTACTAAGAAGGAACATTTAGAAAAAGTGTTAATTAATAAGAGAATAAAATCTATTATAACAGATGTTCCTTATGGTATTGATTATGTAAAATCAAAAAAATGATTTTATAAAAATCCTACCGAGCATAAATCTATTGAGAATGATGAGATACAAACAGATGAAAAATATAGAGATTTTATGTGTGATTGGATTGAAGTTATAAAAAATTATTTAGAAGATAAGAATACTTACTATATTTTTAATTCTGATAAAATGATTTTTACTCTTAAAGAAGCTTTAGAAAAACAAAAGTTTAAACTTTCCCAACTTCTTATATGGGTAAAAAATTGATGAGTAATATGAAGACTTAACTACCTACCACAACATGAATTAATAGCTTATGGTTGGTATAAAAAACATGAATTCTTAAGAAGTAAATGAAAGACTATCTTAAGTTATCCTAAACCAGGTAAAAATACAATCCATCCAACCATGAAGCCAATCTCACTTTTAAGAGAGCTTATTTTAAATTCTACATACATTTGAGAATATATTTATGACCCATTTCTTGGTTCTGGTTCAACTATGGTAGCATGTGAGCAAACAAAAAGAAAATGTGTGTGAGTAGAGTTTGAAAAAGAATATATTATAAAAATTATTGAAAGAATGGAAAAAGTATTCTCTATTAAAGCATACAAATTAGAATTATAACACCATAAACACAATGTATTATTTAAATAAATAATTTTCAAAATTTATGCATAAGGAAAGTTTAAAAATAAAAGATAGAATAAAAAAAGAAAAACAAAAATTTGTAGAAATTCTTGAACAATTTCCAATTATACAAGTTGCTTGTATAAAAGCTTGAATATCTAGGCCAACATATTATAGATGGTATAATGAAGATGAAAAATTTGTTCTACAAGTTGATAAGGCAATAGCTATTTGAAAAGAATCTATAAATGATGTTGCTGAATCAAATATAATTTCTGGGGTAAAAGAAAAAGATATAAAATCAACTATGTTTTGGCTTAATAACAATCATAAAAATTATTCAAATAGACCGATACAAAATACAAGTATTCATATTACTGATTCTAAAAAACATGCAAAAACTATCGAAACAATTTTAAAATCTTACAATAAAAGAGGTAATGAAAAGCCTAAAAGAAAAAGAAGTAAAACTAATAGCAAATAATCTGTCAGTTAGACTATGAGTTGTTAAAAAATTATTTGAGTTATTTTTTATAATTTATTTCCAGGAATATATAACTCATAATCTAGCAAATTATCAATTTGAAATGATGAGAATAGCAATGGAGGAAAAAATAAAATTGCTTTGTATTCTGGCTTTTCGTGGATCTGCTAAAACTACCATTCTCAGTCAAGCTTTTCCTATTTGGTCAGTTTTATGTAATCAGAAGAAATTTGTCCTAATAATTTCAAAATCAGCATGACAAGCAAAATTATTTCTAGAAAATATTAAACTTGAATTAGAGAATAACGAAATCTTAAAAAATGATTTTTGATTAAATAAATTTAATGTCATTATATGAAAATCTCAAATAAATATTTGAGATTCAGTTATAAAAATTGCAAATATAAATACTAGTTTAAGAGGACTAAAAAGAGGAAAATATAGACCAGATTTAATAATCTGTGATGACATTGAAGATTTAGAATCTATAAAAACAAAAGATTTGAGAGAAAAACTATACATGTGGTTTAAAAAGGAAGTTTTGCCACTATGATGAGAAAATACAAAAATAATACTGCTTTGAAATTATTTATCAAGAGATTCACTTTTAAATACTATTATTACTGAAATAAAAGATTCAGAAATATCTGGAGAATGTAGAAAATATCCAATTATTGATTTTAAAGGAAATATATTATGGTATTCAAAATATAAAAATGATGATTTACAAAAATTAAGAGATTCAATATGAGATAATAAAACCTGGTATAATGAGTATCTGTTAACTTGAACTCCAAATTCTATAAATACTATAAAAAAAGAGGATTTTGTATATTTTAAAGATGAAGTACCACTAGATATAGAATGAAAAAAGTCTTCATGAGTTTATATTGATTTTAATAAATGACCTGAAAAGAAAGATAAATCATTGATATTTAAAGTAACTACTTTTTGAGTAAATCAAAATGCAAAATATTATATTTATAACAATTTTTCATACGAAAAATTCAAAAAAAACCAAGTTATGGAGAAATATGATGAATTAAAACAAAATTTAGTCACAAAAAGGAAACGGATTTATGGTTATAAAAATAACATTCCAAGTGATTTGTATGGTGAACTTATAAATAGAGATATAGAAAAATGAAATTTATTCAAACAAAATGAATATAATCTTTTTAAACAAAAGAAGATATTGAATTATGTCGAAAAATTTGAATTATTGATTGAATTAATAGGGAATGAAAGAATAATTTTTCAAGAATGATGTGATTTTATAATAAATGAAATACTTGAATACTGAACAGATTGAACCGTATCAAAATTTATGAAACAATTTCTAGATTTTATAGATTATATAATTGATTCAACGTTTTGTCAGTATGACTTATTATTTAATTTACCACCATCTCCATTTTATTTTGATCCAATTAAAGATCAAGAGAATTATTATGATTTTGAAAAGGAGGATTTTTATAGAAAAAAATGGAAATGAAGACCTATTGATGAGAAATATATTTTGGAGAGTTATAGGGAGTATGAAAAGAGGGACAAATTATTATTTTAGTTTGATTTTTAATCTATTATTAGTATATTTCTTTGGAATTTAATAAAAATAAACTTAAAAATTATCTATGTCATTAATAACGTTAATAAAAACAATACAGGATATAATGAGAAAAGATCCTTGACTTGATTGAGATGCTCAAAGAATTTCTCAACTTGTATGGATGTTGTTTTTAAAAATAATAGATGACAAGGAATATGAACAGGAAAAAAATAATAAAAAATATAAATCCCCTATTCCAACAAAATTAAGGTGGAGAAATTGGGCAAAATTTTCTAAATGAATAACTTGAGATGAAATTTTAAATTTTATCAATAATTCTTTATTCCCATGATTAAAAAAACTTAAAATATCTAATAAAAATACTCTTTGATATATAATTAAAGAGATTTTTAATGATTCATATAATTATATGAAATCTTGAGTTTTAATAAAAGAGATTCTAAATAAATTAGAAACTAAAATTGATTTTACAAAAAGTAATGATAGACATCTTTTTAATGATATTTATGAACAAATATTAAAAGACTTACAATCTGCTTGAAATTCTGGTGAATTTTATACCCCAAGAGCTGTTACTCAATTTATTGTTGAAATGGTAAATCCTAAACTTGGTGAAAAAGTAATGGACCCGGCTTGTGGTACATGATGATTTTTAACTTGCACTATAGAATATCTATTAAAAGAATCAAAAAGTCCAAATGATATCAAAACTATAGAAGATACTATTTATTGAACAGAATTAAAACAACTTCCACATAGTTTGGCAGTTACAAATATGATACTTCATGAAATTGAAATTCCAAAAAATATAAAGCATGGTAATAGTTTAAATTGCAAAGTATCTGATTTTTTAGAATCTGAGAAAGTAGATTGTTTTGTTATGAATCCACCTTTCGGTGGGATAGTTCAAGACTGAGTTTTGGATAATTTTCCAAAGAAATTTCAAACAAAAGAAACAGCATATTTATTTTTAGTTTATATTTTTTATAGATTAAAAAATAATGGTAGAGTTTGAATAGTTTTACCTGATGGCTGAATAATATCATGAGAAAAAACAACAGAAATAGAAATAAAGAAAAAATGGTTAAAAGAATTTAACCTTCATACTATTATAAGACTTCCGAATTGAGTTTTTTCTCCATATACAGGAATAAAAACAAATCTACTTTTCTTCACAAAATGAACTCCTACAAAAGAAATTTGGTATTATGAGCACCCATTGCCAGCTTGATATAAAACTTATAATAAATCAAAACCTATAAGAATTGAAGAATTTGAAGTAGAGAAAGTATGGTGGAATAATAGAGTAGAAAATAAAAATGCTTGGAAAGTGAGTATAGAAGATATTGTAAAAAATAATTACAATCTTGATATAAAAAATCCATATAAAATAGCGAAAGAAAAACAATTAACTAAAGAAGAACTTATTGAAAAAATTAATAAAAATCTTGAAAGAAGTAGAGAAATTTTAGAATTAATTAAAAAGTTATGAAATTAAAACCTGTAAAACTATCATCGCTTTTATCACAAGTAAAAGAAAAACATTCTATAAAAAATGAAAATAGTTATAAACAAGTTACTGTTTCTAATACTTGAACTATAAGTTTAAGAGATGAGAAAATGTGAATTGATATATGAACTAAAAATCAATTTTTTATTAGAAAATGACAATTTATTTACTCAAGATTATGACTTCATACTTGAGCTTTTTGAATTGTTCTAGATTCTTTAGACTGAGCAGTGGTAACTTGAGATATGCCAGTTTTTGAAATAGATAACTCTAAAGTGTTAACAGACTTTTTAATTTTATCTTTAGATTGAGATTTTTTTAGAAATCAATTGAATTGATTAAATAAATGAGTTGCACAATCAAGAATTAGAGAAAGTATTTTATTAAATTTAGAGATTTTATTACCAGAAAATACTAAAAAGCAAGAAGAAATACTAAAAAAATATAATGAATTTAAATCAAATTATGATAATTTATCACAAATATCATCAAATAATCTTGATTACATTAAAAATTTAAAACAATCTATTCTTAGTGACGCAATTGAATGAAAATTAACAAAGTCTTGGAGAGAGCAAAATTCTTGAATAGAACCTGCTTCAGTTTTACTTGAAAAAATTAAAGCTGAAAAAGAAGAATTAATTAAGCAAAAGAAATTAAAAAAACAAGAAAAATTAAAAGAAATTTCAAGTGATGAAATTCCTTTTGAAATTCCAAAAAATTGGATTTTTGAAAGATTGAATGAAGTTTCTTTTGTTACAAAATTAGCTTGATTTGAATATACTAAATATATTAATTTAAGAGAGAAAGGAGAAATTCCTGTTATTAGAGCTCAAAATGTTAGAAAATGATATATAGATGATACTAATTTGATGTATATAGACTCTACTACTTCTGATAATTTGCAAAGGAGTGCCTTATATAAAAAATGTCTTTTAATGACATTTATATGAGCTTGAATTTGAGATACTGCAATTTTTGATAAAGAAAGAAGATTTCATTTAGCTCCAAATGTTGCTAAAATTGAAGTATTTAATCAATTTAATTTAAATATTATTGAAGAATACCTAGAAAAATATTTATTATCTGAAGTTTGAAGACAGCAAATATTTTGATTTCAAAAGTGATGAGCTCAACCAAATCTTTCCATGGCTCAAATAAGGCTAGTAATTATTCCAATCCCACCACTTCAAGAACAAAAAGAAATAGTAAAAATAGTTGATGAATTAACAAAGTTTTGTGATGAACTTGAAGATCAAACAAAAAAAGTAGTTGAAAAATCTGAAAAACTTTATAAATCATTTATTAATAAAATTTGAGAATATAGTGAAGATGAAGTAAAAGAATTATTAGAAAACTCTGAAAAAATTAAAGAAAATATAAAAGAAACTGTTAAAAATAATCTTTCTTTTAAAAGCTTTGAAGAATTTGTAGATTATATAGAATCTTTACAAAAAAAAGAAGAAACACAAGAAGTGAAAAAAACTAAAAAACAAGTTTATAATATAAAATCTAGTAATATGGAAATACTTGAAATATTAAAAGATAATAAAGATGGAATGGATCCTCTTAAATTGTGGCAATTTTCAAAACATAATGAATCAATTGAAGATTTTTATGATGAATTAAAGAAATTAGTGAAAGAGTGAAAAATCGAAGAAGAAAAATTAACTAAATGAGATGAGAAAAGAGAAATTATTTTAAAATTAGCAAAATAGTTTATGAAAATAAAAGAATTACATATTCCATCATTTAAAAATCTACAAGATTTTAGTATTGTTATAGAATCAGAAAAAACTGAAAATGTTATTTTATGAAAAAATGCTACTTGAAAATCAAACTTTTTTGAGGCTCTTATTTTGATTTTTAAATCTCTTGATTTAGCTAAATTATCAAAACCAAAGGAATTAGATATAGATTTTGATTATAATATCAAATATGAATGTAATGGAAATAATATTGAAATAGATAAACAATGATTAGTCTATGAATTTAAAGTTTGATGAAATAAATTAAAAAATAAAGAATTTTTTGATAATAAAAAAAGTTTATTACCTAAAAATTTATTCACTTATTACTCTTGAGTAAATAAAAGAGTAGAATGATATTTTGATGATCATCAAAAAAAGTTTTATGATCAACTTATAAAAGATTGAGTGGAACAACCAGAAAGACCTTTTTTCTTTGCAAGACTTATTCATTCTTTGTATGTTATGCTTGCTTTTTATTCTTTTGAAGATAAGGAAATTAATGATTTTTTAAAGGATAAGTTTGATATTATTTGAATAGAATCAATATTATTTAAAGTACAAAGTCCAGAACGGTCAAAATGAGACAAAAGAAATAAATATTTTTGGAGTTCAGGAGGGCTTGTTTGAAAATTTTTAGAACAATTATATGATATTTCTTTAGCTCCAATTAAAACTTCTATTAAATATAAAGATAATTTTAGAAATCAAAAAGAAAAAAACTGAGTTTATCTTTTTGTGAAAGATATTGATAAATTAAAAGATTTAGCAAAAATTTATTGATGAAAAAAAGAGTTTTTTTCAGTTTTAGAAAGTACGTATATTTCGGATTTAATTTATGATATAAAAATTAAGGTTAAAAAAGAAAAAGATTGAGAAATATATTTTCAAGAGCTAAGTGAGTGAGAACAACAACTTTTAGTTGTTTTATGACTTTTAATTTTCACTTGAGATGAAGAATCTTTAATTTTACTTGATGAACCAGATACTCACTTAAATCCAAGATGGAAATGGGATTATATTGATATAATTAATAAATATATTAATAAACCAAAATGAACTCAAATACTTATGACTACTCATGATCCTTTAGTAATTGGATGATTAGATAAAGATCAAATATTAATTTTTTCAAAAAAAGATGATAAAACAATTGTAAATAACCCTGATTTTGAAGTTAAGTGATTGTGAGTAGCTTGAATATTAACTTCTGAATTATTTGAATTACCAACTACTTTGGATAGAGAAAGTGAAGAAAAGATTATTAAATTTAGGATTTTAGAATCAAAAAGAATAAATAATAAAATTTCTTCTGATGAAATGCAAGAGTTAAAAAATATTGAAAAAGAAATTGATTTAATGTGATTTAATACAGAGTCTGTAGATTCATTGTTTAAGAAATTTTTATCTGCTGTTATGTCTTTTGAAGAATTTCAAAAAATTGATTTATCTGATGAAGAAATTAAAAGGCAAAATCAAATAGCAATTGATGTTATTAATAAATTAAAATAGTATTATGTTATATATAAATCCTACAGATATTGAAAATGTGATTCCAGCTGAATGGATAGAAGAAGCTGAAACACATAAAAAAGAAGTAGAAAAACTTTCAACTATTGAGGAAAAAAAAGAGTATTTTAAGAAACACCCCATATGGGGAAAAATAAAAGATAAACTTGAATTATTATCTCACCAAAAATGCTGGTATTCTGATACAACTAATTTCTTTGCATATTCTCATGTCGATCATTATAGACCAAAATGAAAAGTTAAGAATATTGATAATACTGAAAGAGATTGATACTGGTGGCTTGCATATGTTTACTCGAATTATATTTTTTCTGCCCCAGTTTGAAATGTGAATAAAAAAGATAAATTTTGATTAAAAGCATGAGAAAAAGTTTGTTTATGTAAAGATGATAATATTAATGATGAAAAGCCATATTTACTTAATCCAACAAAAAAATTTGATGTAGATTTAGTTTATGTTGATAAAAATACTTGAGAAATAATATCTCGTGATTTATCGGATATTTGGTGAACTCAAAGAGTAAATTATACTACTGAAACATTAAATTTTAAATTATTGAATCAAGCTAGATTAAAAAAAATAGAAGAAGCTAATTTATTAATAGATAATACTAAAAAATTGTTACTTCAAAATAAAGATATTGAAGGAAATATAAAATTATTACAAAAATTTATAGATCCCAAAGAGCAATTTTCATCAATTATGAAAAAATATTTTAAATATCATGAATTAGATTGGGTTAATAATTTACTTTAAAATAATTCTTTCCCTTGCATTCCTTCTCTTTATATACATTAATAGTGTTAGTATCTTATTACTAACACTATTTTTATGACTGAAATAAAATATTGTCTCTATGCGCGTAAATCATCAGAATCCGATGAAAGACAAGCATTATCAATAGATAACCAAATACAAGAGATGCAAGAAAAAGCAAAAAGAGAATGATTAAATATATCATGAACATTAATTGAATCACATTCTGCAAAAGAAACCTGAAAAAGACCAATATATAATCAATTAATAGGAGAAATAAAGAAATGAAAATATAATTGAATTATAACTTGGGCTCCAGATAGATTATCAAGAAATGCTGGGGATTTATGAAGCCTAGTTGATTTAATGGATCAATGAAAATTGGAAGAGATAAGAACAAATTGACAAAATTTTAGGAATTCCCCAAATGAAAAATTCTTACTTATGATACTTTGTAGCCAAGCAAAACTTGAAAATGATAATAAGTGAGTAAATGTTGTAAGATGACTCAAAAACAAGGCTAAAATGTGAATTAGACCATGAATTGCACCAATATGATATTTGAATCAAAAAAGTTTTGAAAGAAATGGTTGAAAAATCATTCTAGATTCAGAAAGAGATTTTGTAATAAAACAAATTTTTGAAAAAGTAGCTTATGATTGATATAAGTGAAGAGATATATACAAATGGCTAAAAGAAGATTTATGATTCAAAACAAGAACCTGAAGCTATGTTGCATTAAGTTTGGTTTACAGAATTTTAAATGATACATTTTATTATTGAGAATTTGAATATCCAAAAGAGAGTTGAAATTTTTATAAATGAAATTATGAACCAATAATAACAAAAGATTTATTTGAACAAGTACAAAAACAACTTAATCTTTGAGTAAGATATAGAGAAAAGAACAAGGTTTTTACATTTACTCGTATAATGAAATGTTGAAACTGTTGATCTGGAATTACAGCTCATGAAAAATTTAAAAAACTTGCAAGTTGAAAAATTATAAGTTATGTGTATTATAATTGCACAAAAGCAAAAAATTTAGATTGTAAAGAAAAAATGATTGAAGAAAATGAGCTTATAAGACAACTTATAGGAATAATAGATATACTAAAAATATCAGAAACTGATGTTTCTGATAAATTAAAAGAAGAATTAAAAAGATTTAATAACTTTCAATCATTATTTTGAAAAATTCAAAACAATAAAAATAATTATAATGACATTTGAATAAATGATTATATGAAATATTTACTCAGAGAATGAGAAAGGGGTGAAAAAAGAGAGATTTTGAGTTATATAAAAAGTAACATATTTATAAGAGATAAAAAAATTTTATTAGAATAATTTTAAAAAGATGAAAAAAGATTTATATCTAAATATTGATAGATCATTAAATAAAATCATACTAAATATTAGTAAAAATAAATATTCAATTTGAAACTTAGCTTAAAATAAACATCAATCCACATTTTTTCAAAAAAATTTGACATATAAAAAAGATATGATTTACTTAGGGGTAAATTTATTTACTTTTATTTTTTTATATGGATAAAAAAGCAAAAATTATTAGTGTTGTAACTGCAGTAGTATTATTTACAACAATTGGTTATGTTTTATGACACAATAAAGATACTAATTCTTGAAATTTAAATAATCCAAATATAGAAAAGAAAGATAAAATAGTAGAAAACGAAAAAGATAAAATTTTAAAAGATGTTCACAAAATAGATTATAATACAACACTCACCTGAATTGTTTTAGATAAATTTTCACCAAATAAAAATATTGCATTAAGTTGATGAAATCTAATTGTTGATTGAAAAACATTAACTTGAGAATTTTTAAATGTTTTTAATGAGACAATTTCAAAAGATAAAGATAAATATCTATTTACTAAAAAAATATCAAATATTGATTTTTCAAAAGCTTTATCCTGAACAAATCCAGAAAAATCAAGCTCTTGAAATACTATTAAAAAAGAAAAAATCTATGAATTAAAATTTGTGAAATGATTTTCTAAAATGAAATTACTCTGAGAATACTATGATTTTAATGATAAAAATATAAATCTCTGAAATGGCTATGATTTACAGTTATTTATAACTTGAGATAGCGCTTATGTGGTAAATTTTGAAAATGCAGAAGAAAACAAAGGCAGAAGAAAACAATTTAATGATTACACTCAAAAAATAGAAGAAATTAGGAGTAAATATTGAGATGACCCTTATACTGCTAACAAACTTATTAATGAACTTAATAAGAGTTATGACATAAAAATAAGACAATTACAATAATTTTTATTTTTTTAACTATTTTATTATGAGAAAATATATTAAATACGCTGTATTTATATTATTCTTTGCTTGAGTTAGTTTAAATAACTCAAATATATATGCCAGTTCAAATCCCTCATGAGATTTTACATACATTGACTGTGAGAATTGATCTGATACAAGCTGAACGCCATTTGATAGTGCCAAACCCTATTTATCGCTCAAGCAATGAATAGAAAAATCTGTGAAATATATTAATGATAACGGTCTATCGAATAATACCTGAATTTGAATTGATTATACAAGTAGCTTTTTTAATATAGCCGTAAAGGCTTGATGTTTATTTAATTGAATAGATTGAAATTCTATTAATCTAGATTTTGCACCAAGTAATAACTCAAGTCTCAATATATATTGAGTTTGAGGGAATTTTGTTATAGATAATGTTTATTTTAATTTGAGTAGAATATGGGCTTGAAATATTTTTTTTAAAAATGTTAATTTCTGGAGAAATGACTTAATCTGATTTTATTTTTCTTGATATAATAGTGTAAATTATTGATATAATTGAAGTTGAATAAAAATTCAAAATTCATTTATAAATATAAGTACATGAAGACAAATAATGAATTATAATAATAGCTATGTTTACCCTTATAATTATTATTATCAACCAGGGTGATTTATTATTGAGAATTCTTTAATAAATGCATATATAAATACACATTATTATTTTAGATTACCAATATATCTAAAGAATAATAAAATAGTAATTAAAAATTCAAATACAGATGGCATTAAATATGACGTATGATTTTATGTGGCCTGAAGAAATAGTGAATGATATAACTATGGATCCACTAATCTAATTTCAAATGAAATTAATTTATGAGGAAATAGCTTTAAGACAGATAATAACTACGCTACTTTTATAAATAATAAGTTTACAAATGTAAAGAACTTTGTTGTATGAACTGACGAAACTACCATTAAATATAATGGTTTTATAAATAACCAAGTTGAATCTCAAAATATAGTTAATATTACCAGTAATGAGTCTGCATTTAATAATTTGTTTATTAATTGATTTACTAATACAAGAGATATAGATAATTATAAAAGAAATTTTGCAAATTCTATTCCAAGTTGAGAAAAATGAATTTGATGGATATTTAAAAAAGATTTATCATCCAATCAAAACATATATGCTAATTATAAAACTCTTTATAGTGAAATTACCTGAAATGATTTACCAGTAGTTAATAATCCTCTATTTATCCTATTACATTAATATTATATACACTATCTCTTTGAGACTATACTTATAAATAATTTTATAAAGAAATTATTATGGTAAATTTAAAGCAATTAAAATCATTAACCCTTGTATTAATTACAATAGTATTGTTTTATTGCAATAATTTCACAAATAATGTTTTTGCTTCATGAGTAGAGTTTTGATGAAAGGCACTGTATAATGATCGGAATGATTGAAAAATGTATTTGTATGATATAGATATTGATTCTAATATTAAGTTAAATTTTGAATGATATGCGAGATGAGTTTACAAAGACCTTTGAATTATATATAATAGATATGATCAAATAACAGGTAATTCTTATACATATTATAGATGATTTAATAGTTTATCAGAGAAACAAATAATTCCAACAAATTCATATATATCAAATTTTAATACTAATAATTGAGATTTAATATATTCAGTTTATTCGAGCGATACAAATACAAACAAGTATTATAAAAAAAATATATTTAGTGATTGAGATGGTAGTCTAATTTTAGAAGGCAGTAATACTCGGATTCAATCTATCTCAAGTGATTTTACTAAAATGATTTTTGCAAAGTATTATCAAGATACCTGAAGAAATATTTTATATTTAAGAGATTTAACTACAGGAAATGAAGTTGAATTATGAGATTCGTTTATACAAACTGAAAACACTTATAAATATAATAATTATAATTTTTTCTGATCTAGCGATGAGCTTCTAAAAATTAGTGATGAATACAATTTTGAAACTAATATTAATTCTAGACAAATTAATATAATTAATATTTCAGATCTTAATAATTTTATTTATTCAGATTTATGAATAGACTTCGGACAATATTGACGGGTAATATGAAAAAAATGAGATGATTTATATTATCAAATATATGATAATAATGATTGAATAAATCATATTTATTTAAAAAGATGAAATATAACCACTGAGATTTTTTCATGAAATTATTATATTTTAACTAATCAAAATTGAAGTATATTTTGATATTGAGATTATATATTTTATTGATATTATGATCCTAATCTAAACAAAAGTATAACTTGATATAAAAATACTGTAACTTGAGAAAGTTGAGACTTTTTACAATGAGGTGTATATGGAGATACCCTGTATATAAGAGCAAAACTTACTCCAGAACAACAGTGATTTTGTGATGATATTTTGACGTGTTGACAACTTATAGAGGATTATTCTCAAATTTGAGATTTAATTTATAAGAATTATACTAACGTTATTGGGTACATAGGTACAAAGTATGATGAAAATATTGAATTGGCTAATTTATATAATTGAAGTATATGATTTATTTGAAATAAATATAACGATTTATATTGAGAGAATATTTTTTGATGAGTTATTTGATATTTAGGTAATCAATATAATTACGCTGATTGAGAAGATAATTTATGAGGCTTAGTGGGATATATGTGAAATCAGTATAATGATTTATATTGAGAGAATAATCTATGAGCAAGTATTTGATATATTTGAAATAAATATGATAATAGTTATACAGAATTAACCTTAAATACTTTTACAATATGATATTTTTGACAAAAACCATTAAATACAGAAGAATTTGAATTATCCTATAACGCTCCAGCGTGACTATTTTGATTATGGAAAAACCTTTGATATTATCCAACTCAAAGGTTGCTTGTATATCATGTAGATAAATTACAAATTAAAATGGCATCTGAAAAAGTGCTTGAAACTAAAAGGTCCCTTGCTATTAATCAAAAAACAAATACTAAAACTAAAGACCTTTTAGATCCTGTAAATCCAGCAACATGAGAATTTGACTATGATAATACTTTAATGCATATTCCTTGAATATGACTTCCTTATGATTTATCAATTTCTTACAAATCAAGAGCTTATTCAGATAGCCCTGTTTGAATAAATTGGGATCATAACTATAATATAAAGATAGTTCCAAATATAGACGGTACATATGAATATATGGATGGTAAAATGTGAGCTGATACTCTCGAAGCATCAGAGTGAATATTTATTGAAAATATTGAAACTCAAGTGAAATGACTTAATGCGACTCTTACAGTATATTCAGAAGATCCAAATAATATAAATTCACAATATAAGTTAACATTCAAAGATCAGAAAACATATATCTTTAATAAAGATTGATATATTTCAGAAATTCATGATGCAAATAATAATAAACTTGTTTTTACTTATGATACAAATGGTCTTCTAAGTGAAGTTACTGATACTTTAAACAATAAAATCATATATACCTATAATGATGATTTTAGAATAAAAAGAGTTACAGAAACTGCCTGAAAATATGTGGAATTTAGTTATTTTGCATCTAGTGATATCGCTTGATCAGAAGGTGATTTAAAATCAGTTAAAATCCACAATGGAGATACCGCAGAAAAAACTATTTCTTTTACATATTCTAATTCAAATTTAGGCTTTAATTTAGTACATAATCTGATAAGTCTTACCGACTCAAAATGACAAATATATGTAACTAATACTTATGATAATAATGATAGAGTACTATCTCAGGCTTATTGAGATTGAACTTGATATTATGAATATACTCTAGCCAATATTCACAGTGATGATACTCCAGAACAAGTAGGAACTTGAAATATAATAGGTACTTATGTGGCTAAAAATAAAGTAACAGATAAAAACTGAACTATAACTGAATATAGTTATGATAGAATGTGAAATGTAATAGCAAGAAAGGTATTTAAAATATGAAATGAGAATACAGCCGTAAGTTATGAATATGATAGTGTATGACATATGATTAAGGAAATACAACCAAAATGAAATGGTATAACTCGGAAATATGACTCAAACTGAAATAAAATAGAACAAAGACAAAAAGAAACTGTAAATCTGGCTGATAATGATTTTACTGATATAGTAACAAAATATGAATATAATCTGGATACAAATCTTCTCACTAAGACAATTCTACCAAATTGAATAGAAACAGAATATACTTACGATGACAAAAATAATCTAGTAAAATCAGAAACAAAAAATATAACACTCGCATTAAGTGCTACTCCTACAAATCTAGTAACACAAAACGAATATGATAATCTAGGTCAACTCACAAAATCAATAGATTCAGAGTGAAATGAGTCGTCTTTTGAATATCTAAGCTGACAAATAGTAAAGACTATTAAATGAACACTTACAAATAAAATAGAAGAAACTTATTCTTATGATAACAACTGAAATCTAATCTCTAAAACAGATCCAGAATGAAATATTTCTAGTATAACTTATGATGAGCTAAATAGAATTAAAGAAACTACAACTCCTGAATGAATCAAGAAGAAATTTGAATATGATTTAAATGATAATAAAACTCTTGAGTCTCTAGTATTAGATGATACTCATAATATTGATACAAGATTTGTATATAATCTTCTTGATAAGCCGACAAGTGTGACTACAGATATTTCACCAACCCTATCAGGAACTATTTCTAATACTTACGATCAAAATGATAATATCACAGAGGTTGTTTATGCTAATTGAGTTAAAAAACAATATACTTACGATGAAAATTGAAATATCACACAAGAGAAAACAATTCCAGCCTTATGAGGTGATGAAATAATTTTAAGAAATGAGTATGACTTAAATGGAAATAAAGTAAAAACAATAGACCCAAAATGAAATATTTCTACTACAGAATATGACTTATTTAATAGGTCTACAAAAACAACTGATTCACTCGGAAATTATATAATCTATTCATACGACAAGCTCGGAAATGTAATTCAAACAAATACATACAATCAAGAAGGAAAAAGATTAGCTAGAATAGAAACAGAGTATAATGAGCTATGAAAAACTATACAACAAAAAACTATTAATCTAGACAATGATTGAAATCCAAAGGCATGAGATAACCTTAATATTGTAAATGCTCTAGAATACAATAAAAATCTACAAGTAGTAAAAACAACAGATCCAAAATGAAATATCTCTACTACGCAGTATGATATATTTTCAAGACCAACAGAGACTACAGATTCACTCGGAAATAAATCAATTTCTATTTATGATAAAAGAGGTCTTGTAGTTGAAAAGAAACTTGAACAAAATAATTGAAAAATTATCTCAACATATTACACTTATGACAAAGATAGTAAGCTCATAAAATCTTGGCAAATCCTAGATAATCAAGAATTATCTAATGAACATATTTATGATAAACTTGGTAATGTAATATCTTCAAAAGATGCTAATGGAAATATTACAAGTTATACTTATGATTACAGATGAAAAGTTTTAACAGAAACTAAAAGTCTCTCTGGAACTTTGGTGACAACAACTTATGAATATGATATATCTGGAAATCCCGTAACTCTTACAGATAGTAATGGAAATATTACGAGATATGTTTATGACTCTCTCGGAAGACAAATAGAACAAATATATCCAGATTGAAATAAGGTTATAAAGACTTATGATATTATTGGTAATCTCCTCACCACAACCGACCCAAACCTCACTACTATAACCAATACCTACGACCAACTAAACAGATTAACTCACAAATCAATAACTCTATGAACAAATGTATGATGAGTAACAAGTGATGACTACACCTATGACTCACTCTGACACCTCACACAAGCAACAGATTGAGTTAATAATCTGACATTTACATATGACTCATTTGGTAATCTCATAAAAGAAACCCAAAATGATAAAGTAGTAGAAAGTAGTTTTGATTTAAATAACAACAAAACATCTCTAACTCTTGATTGAAATACTACAAATTATACATACGATAATCTAAACAGATTAACTAATATTTCAAACAATCAATCTAATCAGACTAATGTAGCTAACTATACTTATGATTGAATAAATCAGACTCTCATAGCTTTATGAAACTGAAAGAATATTACAAATACATTTGATACGATATGAAGACTTAAAACTCTAAATAATTGAATTAAAGATTATACATTTAATTATGACAATGTAGGAAATATTACAAGTGATAACTACAAAAACTATACCTATGATAATCTCTACAGACTAACTCAAGTAAATAGTGTAAGCTCTTGAAGTGTATTAGAGAATTTTGGTTATGATAACCTCTGAAATAGAAATACCGATAAAGATAACACAAATTATACAACAAATACTCTCAATCAATATACTACTCTATCTTGAGCAACTCTATCTGGAAGTCTCACTTATGACAATAACTGAAACCTAACAGAAAACACTAGATTTAAATTTAGTTATGACTACAAAAATAGATTAATACAAGTAGTAGAAAAGGAACATACTGAAATTATAGAAAGTATAATCCCCCCTGTTATTCCTGACCCTCCTGCCATTCCTACAGAAACTGAAATCCCTTCTGATACAGGAACCTGAACAACTGAAACAATTACAAATACTTGAGAAATACTTACGGACTCATGAACTCTAACTGATAGCTGAACTACTACAGAAACTGAAATAATTCTAACAGACAGTTGAACTACCATAACAGACTCTTGAACTATTACAGAAACCCTAACAGATAGTTGAACTATAGATACTAATACTTGAGAAATATTAACAGATTCATGAACCCTAACTGATACTGGAACAATTACAACAGACTCTGGAACTATTACAGAAACTCCACCAGAAGAAACTAGTACTAGTTCTTGAACAACCACAACTACAGAAGTATTAATTCCAGAGAGAGTTATAGTAAGTTTTAGTTATGATGTGTTATGAAGAAGAATAAGTAAAGAGACTTTAGATGGGGTTATTAGATATGTATATTCATGAGATCAAGTAATCCAAGAAACTGAAACAATAAATTGAGTTGATAAAATTAGAAAATATATATACTGAAATGGTGGAGTAGATGATGTAGTAGCTGTAATAATTGATAATACTACTTATTACTATCATAAGGACCAACTTTGAAGTATTGTTTGAATTACTGATGGAAGTGGAAATCTTGTTTCGGAATATAGTTATGATTCATTTTGAAACTTT